>BNJS01000702.1_pt1 | contig 142531 bp, 213 predicted proteins | sample 8540461 | NCBI WGS metagenome assembly BNJS01 (sample SAMD00202454, study PRJDB9452) | human saliva metagenome | isolation source: human saliva | place: Japan
AAGTAGTTGTAAAAGCGGACATTCTGGGGCGCAACGATGCGGCGGCGGCGGAGAAGCGGCACTCTTTGCGCAGCATGGGATCTATGCGCTGAATCTGCTCGGCTCGCCGGGCGCGGGCAAGACGTCGCTCCTCGAGCGGACGCTGCAGGAGCTTGCGGGTGATCTGCGTGGCGGTCGTGAGGATCTCTTTACGACGAAGATGCGGCGCATCGAGCGCTGCGGCGCGCCTGTCGTGCAGATCAATACGAGCGGCGGCTGTCATCTCGATGCGGCGATGGTCGCGGCGGCGCTTGAGCGCCTCGTCTCCGATGCGCTCGATCTCCTCGTGATCGAACGTCAGCAATCTCGTCTGCCCTGCCGAGTTCCGCGCTCGGCGAGGATGAGAAGGCGATCGTTCTGAGCATCACCGAGGGCGACGACAAGCCGCTGAAGTATCCGCTGATCTTTAAGGAGTCGGCGGCGGCCGTGCTCAGCAAGGTGGATATTCTCCTACATAGCGAATTTCGATATGGCGTCGGCGCGTGCGGACATCGGCTCTGCACCCCGGGATCGCGCTTTCCTGTCTCCTGTCAGACGGGCGAGGGGCTCGCGGACTGGTACGCGTGGCTGCGTGCGCAGGTGGCGGCAAAGAAGGCGGGGAAGGAGGTGCTCTGATGGAGAGTCGATTGTGCCCGTTGCGCCTGTGACGGTGCTCGGCATCGGCAATATCATTCTGCGCGACGAGGGTTCGGCGTGCGTGCGATGGAGTATCTGGAGCAGCACTGGGCGTTCTCGAGGATGAGGTGCGCCTGCTCGATGGCGGGACGCTCGATCCTGAGCTGTTGCACTTCGTCACGACGACTAGCATCTGCTGATCCTCGACGCAGTCTCGGGTGACGGTGCGCCGGGACGGCCTACCGCTTTGAGGATGATGCGATTATGGCGCATTTTCAGGAAAAGGTCTCGTCGCACTGAGATCGGCATACGGATGTGCTCGCGTGGCTGACGGTGACGGATCGGGCGATCCCGAACGTGGTCGTGCTCGGGATGCAGCCCACGATCTGTCGGCGGGCTGACGCTGAGCAGTCCGATGGAGCGGCGCTGCCCGCGTTCGCCCAGCGTGCAGCGAGGAGCTGCGTGCGTGGGGCGTTCGGCTCGTGCCGCGTGCCGTAACGCATGCCTGAGATGGCGGACGCGGCACGTTCCGCAGCACATACGGAGGGCGCGCCCGAGCGGCGCGCCTTTCGTGTCTCAGGGATTGTGCAGGGTGGGCTACCGTCCTTCGTCTATCGTCTCGCCGAGGCGTACGCGCTCGGCGGCTGGGTGCTGAACGACAGCGCGGGGTCGGCATCGAGGCGGAGGGATGGTGGCGGCACTCGACGCCTTTGCTGCGGCGCTCGCAGACGATGCGCCGCGTGCGGCGCTGGTGACGGCGGTGACGTGGCAGGCGATCACGCCCCTGCGAGCGGACGTTCCGCATCCTCGCCGAGCCCCGCGGGGACGCGGCAGCGACGCTCGTCTCGCCCGATCTCGGCGTCTGTGCGGACTGTCGGCGCGAGATCCCGTCGGCAGGGATCGGCGGTACGGCTAGTGCCTTTTACGAACTGGTACGAACTGCGGTCGCGCTACTCGATTATCCGTGGCGTTCCGTACGACCGCCCGCTGACCTCGATGGCGGTGTTCTGATGTGTCCCGCCTGTCAGCGTGAGTAGCGACGACTCCGCGCGACCGTCGCTTTCACGCGCAGCCGAATGCGTGCGCTGTGTGCGTTCGCCTACCGCCTTCTCGTCGACGGCGCGGCGCAGGCGGGGATCCGCTCGCGGCGGCGCGGCGGTCGTGGCGGAGGGCGGCATCCTCGCCGTCAGCGGCATTGGCGGCTATCATCTCGCCTGTGATGCACGCAGTGAGGCGGCGGTCGCGCGTCTCGCGCCGCCGCAAGCACCGTGAGGCGAAGGCACTCGCCGTGATGGCGGGGAGCTGCGCGGCGGTGCGTGCGCTCTGTCTCCTGTCGGCGGAGGAGGGCGCCTCCTCACGTCTCCTGCGGCGCCGATTGTGCTCCTCGCGCGGCGCACGGATGCGCTCCGCCCTGCGGCGAGAGTGTTGCGCCCGGGAATGCGTACCTCGGTGTCATGCCGCCGTATGCGCCCGTGCATCTCCTCCTGCTCGGGCGGATGATCTCTGGGTGATGACGAGCGCGAATCTCAGCGGCGAGCCGATCCTCTCATCGGGATGCGGAGGCGGAGGCGGGGCTGGCGGAGATCGCGGATGCGATTCTCGTGCACAACCGTGAGATCGTGCTGCACCGTGTGGACGACTCCGTCGTGCGCATCGGGGCGGGCGGGCAGCAGATCCTGCGCCGCAGCCGCGGCTATGCGCCCGCGCCGCTCGCCCTGCCCTTTGCGGATGGGCGAGCGTTCCGCGGGCGGTGCGGAGCTGAAGAATACGTTCTGTCCGACGCGCGGCGGGGAGGCGTTCCTCAGTGAGCACATCGGCGATCTGACGAATGCGGCGGTGCTCGCGTCCTACGCGGAGACGATGGCGCAGTATGAGCAGTTCTTTGAGGTGCAGCCGAGGTGCTCGCCGCCGATCTGCACCCTGCGTATCTCTCGGGGCGACATCTGGCGTCGCGCGCGGCGCGGACGGTTCGCCGCTCGTGCGCGTCCAGCATCATACGCGCATATCGCGGCGGTGCTCGCGGAGCACGGCTGTCATGCGCGTGCTCGGTGTCGCGCTCGACGGACGGGCTGGGGCGACGATGGGACGGCGTGGGCGGGAGTTCCTCGCGGCCGATCTCGCGGGCTATGGAGCGTCTCGCGCATTTTGCCCCGTGCCGCTCCCCGGGCGGCGACCGCGCGGCAGGAGGAGCCGTGGCGGCTCGCCCTCTGGGTGCTCTATCGGCGCGACGGCGCGGGCTTTGCGGCGCGGTTTCCGCAGTTTGCGGCGCAGCTGCCGACGGGCTGGGAGCTCCTGATGCAGGCGACGGCGGCGGGGCCTCCGCGCCGCTCACGTCGAGTGCGGGACGGCTCTTCGATGCGGCGGCGGCGCTGCTCGGCGTCGCGGTATCGCAGCGCCTACGAGGGCGAGCACCGATCGAGCTGGAGCGTCTCGCGCGCACGGCGCAGCGGGCAGGATGCGTCCTGCCGTCACACCGTGGCGGAGGCGCGGCTGACGGTGGACGTTCTGCCCGCGCTCTATGGCGCTCGCGGATGGGGCGGAGGAGCTGACGGTGGAGGAGCGTGCGGGACGCGCGCTGGACTTTCACGTGACGATGGCGGCGGCGGTCTGCCGAGGTGCTTGGTATCCTTTCGGTGCGGACGGGGGCTGCGCACGGTCGCTCGCGGGCGGCGCGTGTTCCAGAATGCGCTGCCCTCGAGGAGCTTCTGCCGCGCATCGGCGACCATCATGTGCTCCTGCCGCACCGGCATTCCGCCGAACGACGGCGGTATTGCCTACGGGCAGGCAGCTGTGGCGCTCGCGCAGATGAGGCGCCCTAGGAGCGCGCAGCACGCATAGCGTGACTTGCGGCGAAAAGCCTCCCGTCTCGTGCGAGGGAAGCTGCATGCCGTAAACCAGCCTCCCCTGCCGCAGCGGGGAGGGTCACCTGCAGCGTGACGGAGGGGCGCCTTGACGTTTTAGATGCGATGCCTGTAGATAAAATTTTTCATCATTTAGGAAGGAAACAATATGTGTTTTAGCAGTTCCGGCGAAAGTCAAGGTTATCAGAGGATCAGCTGCCTCGGTGGAGGTGCGCAGGGGTACGCCGTGCGGCGAGCCTCATGCCCTGCCTGAGGCAAAGGTGGGAGACTTCGTGCTCGTTCATGCGGGCTTTGCGATGCAGATCGTCGACCCGCGGAAATGGAGCGTGATTGAGGCTCTGCGCGCGGAGATGAACGGCGCGCCGCGCACGGTGATGACATTGACACGCCGCGCATGGAGCACGGTGGCATGACCCGCGCACAGGAGATGCAGGCGAGAGCCGGGCGATCCTCGATGAGATGCATGACCTGCTCGCGGGGCGGCATATCCGCACTCGCGGAGGTCTGCGGGGACACATACCGCTGCGATCTTTCGTGCGGGGTCTGCGTCAGATCCTCCCGCCCGAGGTCGAGCTGGTCTCCAGCTGGCTGCCCGTCTGCGTGACGCCCGACAGCTACATCGACGCGGCGATTGCCTATGCGGGATGGAGGATGTCATCATCACGACGTTCGGCGATATGTTGAAAGTCCCGGGGACGTCGTCGAGCCTTGCTGCCGCACAGGCGGCGGGGCGGATGTGCGCATCGTCTACTCGCCGCTCGACGCGCTCCCCGATTGCGGCGGAGCATCCGAGAAAAGGTGATCTTCCTCGCCGTCGGCTTTGAGACGACCGCGCCGACCGAGGCGGCGGCGGTGCTCGCGGCAGAGCAGCAGGGACGCAGGAACTTCTTCCTGCTATCGGCGCAGAAACTCGTGCCGCCCGTCATGCGCGCGCGCCCTGCCTCGACGGCGGTGAGACGCACGTGGACGGATTTCTCCTGCCGGGCACGTCGCCGTCGTGACGGGGACGGAGGCGTTCCTTCCTCGCGGAGGACTATCATGTGCCCGCGGTGTGGTCGGCGGCTTTTGCGCCGATGGAAACTTTCACCGCCCTGCAGATGCTCGTCCGGCAGATCGCAGCGGGGCAGCGCGCATCGAGAACGCCTACCCGTCCGTCGTGCGGCCTACGGGGGAATCCAGCGGCGCGCGCGGCGATGGAGCGCGCCCTACGAGCCGGCGGAGACGGCATGGCGCGGGCTCGGCATGATCCCCTGCGCCGGACTTCGCGATGCGCGAGGCGTACCGAGCCTACTGACTTTTGCCGCTGTGCGCCCGCTCACGATCGAGACGCGCATCGAGGGCGGCGCGGCCGCCGCTGCGGTGAGGTGCTGCGCGGGCGATCCTGCCGAAGAATGCGCGCTCTTTGTCGGGCGTGTGTACCGAGCACGCCGTCGCGCGCATGGTGTCGGTCGAGGGGACGTGCGCCGCGTGGTACAAGTACGGCGGAGGAGGTTCCACTATGGAGCATGATGTGATTACCATGGCGCAGTGGGGCGGGCGGACAGCCTCCCGGATGCGCTCATGGAGGAGGTCGTCCTGCCCGCGCTCGGCAATACGCTGCTGAACGTCCTGCACGACGGTGCGGTACCGCCGCTCACGGGGCGCACCGCGTTTACGACGGACTCCTACGCCGTACAGCCGCATTTCTTCCCCGGGGGAGCATCGGGCGGCTCGCCGTCGCGGGACGGTCAACGATCTCTCCATGACGGGAGCGGCGCCTGCGTATCTCTCGCTCGCCGTCATCCTTGAGAGGGGTTTCCCATCGCCACGCTGCGCCGCATCGTCGCGGACATTGCGGCAGCGGCAGAGGAGCGGGCGTCTCCATCGTGACGGGCGATACGAAGGTCGTGCCGCGCGGCTGCGGCGACGGCATCTGCATCAATACGGCGGGCGTCGGGACGATGCTCGCGGGGCGGATATCGCGCCGACGAACATCACGGCGGGCATGGACATCATCGTCTCGGGCACGCTCGGCGACCATGCGGCGACCGTGATGGCGGCGCGCCACGGGCTCACCCTGCCGCCCGAGACAGAGCGACCGTGCGCCGCTCTGTCACCCGACGGCGGCAATGATCGCGGCGGCAGGCGACGGCATCGCCGTCCTGCGCGACCCGGACGCGCGGCGGTGCGGCGGCGTCGCTGAACGAGCTGGCGGGCGCGGCGGGCGTCGGCGTTCTGCTCGAGGAGGACGCTATTCCCGTGCGCCCCGCCGTGCAGGGCGTCTGTGAGATGCTCGGGTTCGACCCGCTGACGCTCGCGAACGAGGGCAAACTCCTCGCCTTCGTCCGTCCCGAGGTCACGGCGCGTGTCCTCGATGTGATGCACGAGAACCCCTACGGACGCGAGGCGTGCGTGATCGGACACACGACGGCGAATGCGTCCGGCACGGTGGGGCTCAGGACGGCACTCGGCGGCATCCGCGTCGTGGATCTCGCCGCTCGGGGAACTGGTGCCGCGCATTTGCTAGGGTTCGCGCAGGAGCCCCCACCTCCATGGATGATTTTTGCGACATGATTTTTACGAACAAAAAGCGAGGCGGATCGTCCGCTCGCTTTTTTATCAAACGTCTTACTCGTCAGATGCACGTCAGGAATATCGACCGTCATCATGATGCGTGTCAGGGTCGACGTTGCTGTATACGCCCGGCTTCGTCTCGTACGCCTTCAGATTGTCCTCGTTCGCCTTGAGCATATCCTCGACAAAACGCTCCACCGCATCCGCACAATATACCTTCATCGTGAAACCCCTTCCTATGACTGTTCGTTGTGATCTTATGAAGCACTGATAAATTGGTACAGCCATCTTGACGCATCTTTTGCCCGCACTTCGGCGGAAAATCCTCCACAGAGCACCACTCTGCGTCCGGTTTTCCACCTCGTTCGGACGAAAAATCTACGCCAATCTGGCAGACCTCATTTTATCAGTGTTTCCTTTATTACCGCCACAGAATATCATGAACTTGTGGAAAATATTTCTTTCTGATAAAATAATAGGTGATTTTATAAAAAAAATCTATTGGACACTGTGACATTTGAACTGTCGCAATGTTTCTATATATAGTAAACTAATAATGATATAGTCAAACACTACGTTCTGTCGCCACGGGCGCGGAAGGAGATGATCGGATGACGCTGGTTCAGATGCGGTATTTCTACGAGGTGTGCCAATGGCAAAACATCACAAAGGCCGCAGAGCATCTGCACGTCTCACAGCCGACCGTCACCGTCGCCATGCAGGCACTCGAGGCGGAGACGGGGCTGAACCTCTTCCACCGCGAGGGGCGCAAGATCACCGTGACGGCAGATGGGGCAAAGCTCCTCAGTAAGGTCTCCTACATCCTCACGGAGGTCGCGCGGCTCGACGATGAGATCCGCGACATGGCGCACCGCCACGCAAAGGTGCGCATCGCCATGCCGCTGCAGCTCGGCGTCGTCTTTCTGCCGCACATCTTCGGTGAGTTCCGCGCGGAGCACCCCGAGATCGAGCTCGAGATCATCGAGACGGGCGGCGTGAGCGCCCTGCAGATGGTCGAGGAGGAAAAACTCGACTTCGCCCTGACGAACTATACGGCGGATTTCAGCGCGCGGCTCTCCTACACGAAACTCTTTGACTGCGAGTGCACCTTTGTCACGCGCCCCGACCACCCGCTCGCGCGCGTCACGCGCTCAGCATCAGTGAACTCGGCGACGAGGCCGCTCATCATGCTCGACAGCAAATTCTTTGTCGATCGCCTCGTGCAGGACGCGTACGGGCGTGCCGGCGAAAAAGCCGAACGTCGTCCACTACTCGCCCTACCTTCACACCGTCAAAAATCTCGTGCACGCGGGCATCGGCTCGACCTTCCTCGCGCGCCCGTCCGTCCTTCCGACCGACGGCTTCGTCCAGATCCCCTCATCGACCCCATCTTCATCAACAGCGGCCTCGTCACGAAAAAGGACGGCAGGCGTTCGACGATGTCCGCCTCGTCACGAACTACCTGCGCGCCCTGACGAAGAAAACTGCTGGGCGGGGATAAGGTGGACTGATGTAGATTTTTCGCCGTGGTGCGGGAAAAAGATACGTCAAGATGCCGCGGCATTGATCCGAGCGTCCGAATAGGACGTCAGTATTGCCTCCTCAGTACAGAAAGCCCCCTCTGCAACATTTATTATGCAAAGGCGGGGCTTTGTGCTATCAATGAAACGAATACTGTCTTTCAATCGTTTTATGATTACCAGCAGCACAGGAGTGTGAAATATTTGTTCGGCATATCTTCGATTCTCAAGCGATTCCTCGGCGACAACAACGACAAGGAGATCGCGCGCTACCGCGGCATCGTGGAGCAGATCAACGCGCTCGAGCCGTCGATGGTGAACCTCACGGACGACAAACTGACGGGCTATACGCAGAAATTCCGTGAGCGGCTCGCGCAGGGGGCGACGATGGAGGAGATCCTCCCCGAGGCGTTCGCGGTCGTGCGTGAGACCTCGCGCCGCGTGCTCGGCATGCGGCATTTTGACGTACAGCTGATCGGCGGCATCTGCCTCCACGAGGGGCGCATCGCCGAGATGCGTACCGGCGAGGGCAAGACGCTCGTCGCGACGACGGCGGTCTACCCTCAACGCACTCGCGGGCAAGGGGCGTCCACATGGTCACGGTCAACGACTACCTTGCGCGCCGCGACAGCGAGTGGATGGGCAAACTCTACCGCTACCTCGGGCTGTCGGTTGGCCTCATCGCACATAACATGGACTTCCCCGAGCGCAAGGCGGCGTATGCCGCCGACGTGACGTTCGGCACGAACAACGAGTTCGGCTTTTGACTATCTGCGCGACAATATGGTGCTCTCGAGAGCCAGATGGTGCAGCGTCACCCTGCACTATGCGATCGTCGACGAGGTGGACTCCATCCTCATCGACGAGGCGCGCACGCCGCTCATCATCTCGGGCCCGGGCACGAAGTCGACGGACAACTACCGCGTCATGGCGGAGGCCGTCCGCCACCCTGAAGGAGGGCGAGGACTACACCGTCGATGAGAAGGCCAAGACCGTCGCACCGACGGACTCCGCTGTCCCGAAGATCGAGAAGATCGTCGGCATCTCGAACCTCTACGCACCCGAGAACATCGAGCTCTCGCACTGCTTTACGGCAGCACTGCGCGCCAAGGCGCTCATGCACCGCGACCGCGACTATGTCGTGAAGGGCGATGAGATCATCATCGTCGATGAGTTCACGGGCCGCCTCATGGAGGGGCGCCGCTACTCCGACGGTCTCCATCAGGCGATCGAGGCGAAGGAGGGCGTCAAGATCCAGCGCGAGTCGCAGACGCTCGCGAGCATCACATTCCAGAACTATTTCCGCATGTATGACAAACTCGCGGGCATGACGGGCACGGCAAAGACAGAGGAAAATGAGTTCCTCAAGATCTACAAGCTGCCCGTCATCGTCATCCCGACGAACAAGCCCATCCGCCGCGTCGACGAGCCGGATGTCATCTACAAGACCAAAGGCGGGCAAGTACCGCGCAGTCGGACAGGCGGTCAAGGAGATCCACGAGACGGGGCAGCCCGTCCTCATCGGTACGACCTCCATCGTGCAGTCCGAGGAGATGTCGCACGTCCTGAAGAAAAACGGCATCCCGCACGTCGTGCTGAACGCGAAGTTCCATGAAAAGGAAGCCGAGATCGTCGCCAATGCAGGGCAAAAGGGCGCGGTCACGATCGCGACCAACATGGCGGTGCGGCACGGACATCAAGCTCGGCGAGGGCGTCGAGGAGCTCGGCGGTCTCTACATCATCGGCACGGAGCGGCATGAGTCGCGGCGCATCGACAACCAGCTGCGCGGCCGCTCGGGCCGTCAGGGCGACCCCGGTGCATCGAAGTTCTTCCTCTCACTGGAGGATGATCTCATGCGCCTCTTTGCCTCCGACCGCATCGCGGGCATCATGGATCGCCTCGGCATGGACGAGGACGAGCCGATCGAGCACGCGATCATCACGCGCTCGGTGGAGCACGCACAGAAAAAGGTCGAGGCACGCAATTTCGACATCCGCAAACACGTCCTCGAGTACGACGATGTCATGAATCAGCAGCGCGAGGTCATCTACGGTGAGCGCAAGAAGATCCTGCTCGGTGAGAACCTGCGCGACAACATCCTCGCGATGGTAAGGCACATCATCAAGGACGAGATGAGCCAGTACGCGAACGAGAAACTCTACCCCGAGGAGTGGCAGCTCGACGCCCCTCATCGAGGACGCGGAGAAGGTCTATGCACCGAAGGGACGCCTCAAGAAGGCGGAGCTCGAGGCGCTCGCGCGCGACGAGATCCAAGAGGAGCTGGAGAAGGTCGCCGAGGAGGGCTATAGGAACCGCGAGCTGATGTTCGGCGAGGAGAATATGCGCGAGCTCGAAAAGGTCGTCATGCTCCGCGTCGTCGATCAGAAATGGATGGATCACCTCGATCACATGGATATGCTGCGCGAGGGCATCAACCTACGCGCCTACGGACAGCGCAACCCTCTCGTCGAGTACAAGATCGAGGCGCTCACGATGTTCGAGGAGATGGAGGCGGCGATCATGGATCAGATCGCCTCGCTCATGTACCATGTGAGCATCGTCACGCCGGTGGGTCCCGCACAGGAGGGCACGGTGGACGGCAGTGCGCCGGCTGCAGCGGAGGGGGCAGCGCCCCTGCCCGCGCCCGTCGTGGATGCGGCGGCACAGCAGCGCGCCGAGCAGCTGCTCGCACGCGAGCGCTCGAAGCTCGAGAACCATCTCATGAACGCGCGCGTCTCGCACGGCGATGAGTCTGCGCCTGCCGAGGCAAAGGCGGAGAAGAATGAGGACGGCAAAAAGATCGGGCGCAACGATCCGTGTCCCTGCGGCAGCGGCAAGAAGTATAAGAACTGTCACGGAAGGATAAGAGGAAGCGTCCCTGCTGATGAAGATTGTCAAACAGGTGACACTGGATTGCGCCGTCGTGGATGATGCACATTGGTTCAAACTGGGCTATTCTGCCGACCCTGCATACACATCTGATGGTCGTTTCTGTTGCATGGGTCGCCGGGTACGAGCGTTACTACCGGATGGGGGCGGATGATCGTGCGCTCCATGCATCGGATCGGGCATCATTTTACAGGAAGTACGCAAACGAGATCGGGCAGAGCGGCAACACCTGTTATACTGAGCGATTGATTGGCGCACAGGCGCTCCGGGATTATGACGGACGGCGCAATTCATTTCAGAGGGCTTATCCTGCGAAATACGGGAATCCGTTTCAACATTACGCCTATATCGGGGACATCCTGTTTGCACGTATTCTGTGGGAACGGGTACGTATTATGTGCCGCCGATGCAGGCAGTTGATGCGGGAGACGGCACATGGCACTTCCCCCTGCGCGAGCGGTGCCGTCTGCTCTGCGACGATGCGGGGGAGCCCCTATGCTACTACTATATAGAGGAAGAACAGAACCATGCTGGAAGATCTGAAACCGACACTGAATGATCTGGGCGAAAAGCTCGATCAGATGCGCATCTCGCTCGAGATCCCCGCGAAGGAGGAGAAGATCGCCGAGCTCGAGTACAAGATGGGCGAGCCGTCTTTCTGGGACGACGCGGCGGCGGCGCAGAAGCTGAATCAGGAACTCGCCGCGCTGAAGGGCGGCGTCGATACCTACAAAGGGCTCATGGCAAAGTACGAGGATGCCGAGACGCTCTACGAGATGGGCATCGAGGAGGGGGATGCGTCCATGGAGGACGACATCCGCGCCGAGCTCGATCTCATCGCGGAGGGACTTGAGACGCTGCAGCTCGAGGTGCTGCTCGGGCGACTACGATGCGAACGATGCCATCCTGACGCTCCATGCGGGCGCGGGCGGCACGGAGGCGCAGGACTGGACGCAGATGCTCCTCCGCATGTACGGACGCTGGGCGGAGCGACACGGCTTTACGGTGGAGACGGCTGACCTGCAGCCGGGCGATGAGGCGGGCGTCAAGTCCGCAACGCTCTTTATCAAGGGGCATAACGCCTACGGTTTTTTGAAGTCGGAGAAGGGCGTTCACCGTCTCGTGCGCATCTCACCGTTTGACTCGCAGGCGCGGCGGCACACGTCGTTCTCTGCGTGCGATGTCATGCCCGAGATCGACGATGCGGGTCGAGGTGCCGATCAACATGGACGACGTGCGCGTCGACTACTACCGCGCGAGCGGCGCGGGCGGACAGCACATCAGCAAGACCTCGTCCGCCGTGCGCATGACGCATGAGCCGACGGGCATCGTTGTGCAGTGCCAGAACGAGCGCTCACAGCTCCAGAACAAGGAGCAGTGCATGAAGATGCTCCGCGCGAAGCTCTTTGAGCTCGAGCAGGAGAAAAAGGAAGAGGAGATTGCGAAGCTCGAGGGCGTCCAGCAGAAGATCGAGTGGGGCAGCCAGATCCGCTCCTACGTGTTCCAGCCCTATACGATGGTGAAGGACGTGCGCACGAACGCCGAGACAGGCAACGCAGGCGGTCATGGACGGCGAGATCGACCCATTCATCCGCGCGTATCTCAACGCCAAGGCAAATCATGAGTTTTTAAGGAATCGTTGATAAAAGGAGGGATCACCATGTGGAAGGCAGTCACGCCATTCTCATCCTCGCGCTGATTGCGGCGGGAGCGGTATTTGTCCTGCCGACCGTCGTCGAGGAGCACATCGTCGATGCGCTGAAGCAGCAGACGGCGGCGGAGAGACGTGCAGATATCCATCACGGACAGTCCGCGTCTCGTCTTCGGCGAGATCGGCGCCGTCGACGGCGTCATGCGGCAGGGGCGCGTCGGCAAGCTCTTCGTGCGTGAGCTGACCGTTAGCGGCACGGGGCTCAAGGTGGATATGATGACCCTCCTGCGCGAGCACAAGGTGGAGCTCACCTCCGCCGACAGCGTACAGATGCGCGGTGTCGTCGATGCCGATGCCGTGCGCGAGCTGATCGGCAGCTCCTCGGGCAAGTTCGAGGGCGTCGAGGTGAAGGTGGAGCCCGGTAAGGTGCTCGCAACGGCAGAGACGAAGGCGTTCGGGCAGACGTTTGATGTGACCATCGACGGCGCATTCAGCGTCGCGGACGGCGACCTCTACTACAAGGCACGCCGCATCTCCGCGCGTGGGCTCGGACTGAACGCACTGAGTCTCGACAGCATCCTCCCCGACATTCTTGTCGCGCGTGCCAACAGCCTGCCGCTCGGGCTCGCCTTTGAGAGCGTCGAGGCGCGGGACGGCGTGGTGGTGCTGACGGCTGGAAAGTAAGGCTTCGGTGCGGTAACATCGCAAACGCCTCGTTGCACGAGCGATCACGTGCTTGTACACTTAAATACCGACGAATTTCTAAACGCGCTTCGCTTGAACGAAGAAATTCGTCGGGGTGTACCGCACGTTTTCCTCGCTCGTTCCACTAGGGCTTGCCGCTGTCACCGCAGCCTACGTGGGAATAGATACCATTATTTTTACCCTCATTTTCGCACTCATTTGATACAGAGCACGCGGCATGGACGTTGCATTATATCGAAGGACTTATTTTAGATGAAGAAATTTTACTATCATCCGATTCTGCTGGCGGCGATTCTCATCGGCTTTGTCGCGAGCGTTGTGATCGGCTTCCAGCGGCACGCCGTCGAGGTGAACTCGCGCACGGTGGAGCTCGCCATCGACTACGAGGGGCTGTTGGAGCTCGCGCAGCGAGGGGCTTCCTGCCGATGAGGTGCTCGCTCAGGCAAAGGAGGCGGGCATCACTTCGCTCGCCGTCTATGAGACGACGTTCAAAAAGTTCAACGCGAACGGCAAGGCGGCCGTCCTCTCGGGCGCGGACATCCTCGCGCGCTATCACAGCGGGATGCTCATGGATCCGCGTTGGCGCACGCTGGTGGACGAGGGGAAGATCGTCGGCACGGAGGTCTACGTGGTGGGGAGCGACCCGAGACCTACGCACAGCTGAAGGATGACCTCCTGCGCCGCTTCGGCGCGGATCGCGTCACCGTCGATACGGTCGGCGATGAGGAGGTCATCGCGGTCAAGGCGTTCTATGAGGCGTTCCTGAAACAGAACATCGGGATGCCGGCGGACGAGATGCGCGCCGTCAACGCGGCAGGTTTTGACGTACTCGCGCGCCCGTCGAACTACCACGACTGCACGCCGGACGATGTGCGCGCCGTCTTGACCGCATGGAGGGCATCCGCGTCTCTGCCATTGTCTTCTCGGGACAGGAGACGCTCGGCGCACCAAAGGCACTGCAGACGACCATCGACGAGATGAAGGAGCGCTGTCTGACGCTCGGCCTGATCGAGGGCATCACGCAGCTGCAGTTCTACCGTCAGCAGGGCATGGACGAGATCGCAAAGGGGCTCGGCGAGGAGCACGTCGCGCGTCTCTACGCCATCCCGCCGGATGAGCAGAAAAAACTCAAGATCGCCGAGGCGGTCGAGCGCTGGGTGACGACGGATGAGGAACGCAACATCCGCATTGATCTCCTGCGCATCTATGATACCCCTGACCCAATATGTCTCTCCTTGAGACGAATATGAAGTATTTTACCGATACACGCAAGGCGCTTGAGGCACATGGCTTTGCCATAGGCCATGCGGGGACGTTTGCGGACTACGCGCCGTCTCGCCTCCTGCGCGCACTCGTCATCATGGGTATCGCCGCGGCGGGCGTGCTCTATCTCTCGCTCGTCATTCCGGCGCTGAACCGCCGCCGTCGCGCGGTGCCCTCGCCTTCGTCGTGCCTCGCGCTCATCGGCATGATGCCCGTCCTGCTCGGCGCGGGGAGCAAGATCCGCGTGCTCGCGGCGCTCGCGAGCGCGAACCTCTTTCCGGCACTTGCCGTCACAGGGCTGCTCGACCTCCTCGGCGGACGGCGTTTCGCGAAGGATACGCCCACATGGCGCATCATCGTCGCGGGATGGGTACTCCTCGGCATCACGAGTGCGCTCTCCCTCGTTGGCGCGGGCTATCTCTCGGGCTCGCTCGTCGATACGCGCTATCTCCTCGAGTTCGACATCTTCCGCGGGATCAGCTGACCTTTGTCCCTGCCGATGGTGCTCGTGGCGATTGCGTTCATGCGCAGCGCTTTTGATATCTTCGATGGGCAGTTCGACACGTCGGCGGGCGTCCTCGGACAGGTGCGCGAGATCCTCGCGACTCCCGTGCGCGTCGGCTCACTCCTCGGTGGGCTCGTCCTCATCGGTGCGCTCATCGTCCTCGTCCTGCGCAGCGGGCACACATCAGGGATGCCCGTGCCCGGGATCGAGCTCAAGATGCGCGCCGCGCTCGAGCAGCTCTTCTATGCACGCCCGCGCACGAAGGAGTTCATGATCGGACACCCCGCCTTCCTGCTCGCGCTCTGCGCGGCGGTACGGCGGTGGCGGACGTGGATCATCTTTGCTCTCGTCCTCGTCGCAACCATCGGACAGGGCTCCATGGTTGAGACGTTCGCGCACATGCGCACGCCGATCGAGATGTCGCTCGTGCGCGGCATCGGCGGCATCTTCCTCGGCGGCGCGATTGGCGCTGTGCTCGTGGCACTTGTTGCGGCATGGAATGGACTGCTGGAGCGGGTAAAGCGGACTGGTTGAACTGCTGCCGTAAACGAAGCCTCCCCTGCGCGAAGACCTCGCTTGGCATCCGTGTATGAGTGCCATGCATACTCCTCGCAGAACCCTCGTTACGCAAGCGGTCGGGCACTTATCTGCGAGGGAATCACGGACGCATTCAGTTGTCCATCTTGGCACATCTTTTTCGCCCTCTCTGTGTCGATAAATCCTCAGCATAGCCACCGCTATGCTTCCGGTTTATCTCCTTGATAGGGACGGAAAAATCTGCACCAATCTGAACAGCATCATTGCGTTCGTGATTCCCTCAATACCTGCGGATTCCAAACGCGCTTCGCTTGAACGGTTAAAATCCGCAGGGGGGCAGAACGTGCCCTCTCTTCCGCTCGCTCCACTAGGGTTTGCTACGGAGTACTGCATGGCTGCGATTACGGTGAAACAAAAGCCTTCCCCGTGCGACACGGGGGAAGGGGACCATGCGGAGCATGGTGGAAGGGGCGCCATGAGCGGCGCAGGAAAATCGTCATAGGAATGGGAAAAATGGAACGGAGGGCGCTTTACCTGATGAAGCGGATCGTTGTATCCGGGTACTACGGTGCGAAGAACGCGGGCGATGAGGCCATGCTCGCGGCGATGCTCGAGGTGCTCGGAGATTTGAATCCCGGAACTTCATATCACGGTCATCTCAGCCAACCCTGCCGACACCGAGCGGCGCCACGGCGTCCATGCGGTCGGCTCGCTTGACGCGCGCGCGGAATCTTCCGCGCCATGCGGCGCGCCGACCTCCTCATCAGCGGCGGCGGCAGCCTGCTCCAGAACGTCACGAGCCGCCGCAGTCTCTACTACTATATGGCGGTCATCCCTGCTTGCACTCCTCCTCGGCAAACGCACGATGCTCTACGCGCAGGGCATCGGTCCCGTCACGGGGAAATTGCCTCGCCGCTGCATGCGCTGGCTCGGCAACCGCGTCTCCCTCATCACCGTGCGTGACGAGGGCTCCATGGCGGAGCTGCGCCGCCTCGGCATCCGCCGTCCGCCGATGGAGTGCACCGCCGACCCCGTGCTCGGCATCCATCCCGTCGGGCGTGAGGCAGGGGCGCGGCATCCTCGCCGCCTGCGGGGCGGACGGCGCACGTCCCTGTCGTCGGTATTTCCGTGCGCGACTGGCAGGGGCTGGCAGCACTACAAGGAAAATCCTTGCCGAGATCAGCGACGCCATCGTCCGCGAGCTCGATGCACGCGTCATCTTCCTCCCCATGCAGTACCCCGAGGACGTGCGGACGGCGGAGACCGTCGCCGCATGGACGAAGGAGGACTGCACCGTCCTCACGGGTGAGTATACGACCGCAGAGCTCCTCTCCCTCGTCGCGAACATAGGGCCTCGCGATCGGCGTGCGCCTGCACGCCCTCATCTTTGCGGGCGTCATGGGTGTCCCCATGATCGGCATCTCCTACGATCCCAAGGTCGATCGCTTCCTGCGCTCCATCGGAGAAAAACCCGTCAACGACCTGCAGGACATCACCACCGCAAGTGTCCTCAAGGAAGTCCGCCGCAAATGGGCGGCACGCAGCGAATTTACCGCGGCGAACGCCGACCTCCTCACACAGATGCGCAGCCTCGCCGCACGCAACGCCGAGCTCGCACTGGGACTAATTCACTGGAAGAAGTAATGTTGCATTTTCTGCTTGTCAATGGGGGAGACTATTGCTATAAAAGAAAGAACGCCCCGGCGGCGCCTTTCCAAGCATAACGAATTATTTTTTAAGATAACCGCACGACTTGTCAGGGACGGCGGTTAGATTAAAAGAGCACTGCACTGGTGATTCGCCAATGCAATGCTCTTTTTTTATCCCTCTAATGTCCGCATCAGAGCTTCCTTATTCTCCGTCGGTGTTGTTGTCGGACGGCCGAGGTCAGCGCGTGAGCCGATGGCGGTGCGCACCTCAAGGAAGGTGAGCAGATCACTCCTCTCCACCGCAGGGAGTACCTGCGCGAGCTCTGCCGCATCCGCCGCCGTCTGCACCAGACGGTACCCGACGGCACGCGCGACGGCGGGGAAGTTCACCGTATGCGCCGCTGTCGGTGCGCCGCCGACACTCTCATGTGCCTCGTTGTTGAGGAGGACGTGGACGAGATTCGGCGGTGCAGCGGCACCGATGGTCGCCATCGCCCCCATGTGCATGAGGGCTGCACCGTCTCCGTCGAGGAGAAAGACGCACTGCGACGGACGGTGGAGGGCGATACCGAGAGCGATCGCGCCCGCGTGCCCCATCGAGCCGACGGTGAGAAAGTCATGGGCATGATCCTCGCCGCGTGCCTCGCGCAGCTCAAAGAGCTCGCGTCCCGTCTTTCCCGTGGTTGCGACGACGACGGCGCCCCGTGCCGCATCGAGGATCTGCGCAATGGCATCCTCGCGCCGCAGGGGATTTTTCATTTGCGTATTTGTGTTTTCGGATGCGTGAGCGCTCCCTTGCGGACGAGGAGCGCGCACTGTCCGCCGGCAGCGAGATGCGGGCGGATCTGCTCCATCCATGCAGAGACATCCGCCGGCTGCGACGCCTCCGTGAGCACCATCGTCTTGACGCCCATCGTCTCGAGGAGCGGCAGCGTGAGGCGCCCCTGTACGAGATGCTGCGGCTCGTCGTGGAGGTCTGGCTCGCCGCGCCAGCCAATGACAAAGATGCACGGATGCCGTAGACCTCCGCGTGGAGGAGGGAGAGCAGGGGATTGACGATATTGCCGAGCCCGCTGTTCTGCAGGTAGACGAGCGGCACCTTGCCCGTCGCGAGATGATAGCCCGCCGCGAGTGCCGCCGCATTCCCCTCATTCGCCGCGATGATGTGTGATGGGCTGTTCGCCCCTGTAGGTATCCATCAGACTGTCGACGAGCGGGCGCAGCTCGAGTCGGGCACGCCCGTAGAAGAACTCTGCCCCAAGGGCGGCAATGAGATCGTTCGCGTTCATAGATGCTCCTTTGTACTGCTTTCAAACCACTCAGGTCTCGCCTTGCGCATCGCAGGCCAGAACTCCCCGTTGTTTGCGATCTCACGGGCAATGCTGCGCGCACGCGAGTAGAAGAATGCGCGCAGTTCCGCGCTGTCCAAGGCGTAGTTCTCCTCGAGCTCGTGGGCACGCGGATAGATCCCCACACGCGCATCTGCGAAATCCACCGTCCCGTCCTCATCGACCTTCTCCTGCGTCTCTAGGCGCAGCGTATGATCGTGGGTGCGCACAGCGAGCTTATAGGTCTGTCCCGGGAACATCGACATGCTGTATACAGCATCACGTTCTTTCCCGCCAAAGACCGCCGGCAGATTGCCGTCGATGTCCTCTGCCACGGGGAAGCCGCAGAGCGCACCGAGTGTTGGATAGAGATCCGCCGTGCTGGTCAGCTCATTTACGATGCGCCCCTCAGGGACGCCCGCACCCCGCATCATCCATGTCGCACGCGTTGAGTTCTCGGCGATCACGTCCATCACGCCGTTCACGGGTGCACTGAAGATCGAGTTGCCGTGGTCGGAGTAGACGCTGACGAGATACTCTTCCTCCACGTAGTGCTCCTCGATGTAGGTGAGGAGCTGCGCCAGATTGCGGTCCGCGCGGCGAAGACTCCGCCAGAACTGTTCCTGATAGATTTTGAGTTTGGGCGGACGCACGCTGGCGATATGCTCATCGAGTTCAAAGAGGCGCTCCGAGAGCGGCAGATGCGATTCTACCGCAGGGTGAAATTTGAGCCCTTTGGCATTCCATGGATGCACGTCCGTGATGTGCAGATAGAGGAACTGATCCGTCTCATCGAATGCCTCGAGCTGCATGATGGCGCGGTCAGCTGCCTCGGCGGAGGGGAGCTTCCACGCAGCGGTATTCAGCTGATCGTAGCCGCGCAGTGCGCCGCAGGTAAGGCTGTCACTTGCCCCCATCGGAGCGGCGGCATAGTAGCCGAGGTCTGTCATGCACTCTGAGAGGGTCATCATATCGAGAGGAATCTCGTGGCTGTCCCGCTCGTTGAACACCTGTGTATGGATCGGATAGCGTCCCGTCTCGATCACGGGGAGGGACGGATAGGTGCACTCTGATGTGGAGAAATGCTGATCGAAGATCGTACCGCGCGCGAAGAAGCGTGCGATGTTCGGCATCGCATTGGGAAAGCGCGTGCGTGCGATATTCCACGCAAGCCCGTCGATGAGAATGTTCAGTACGAGTTTTTCGCCGCGCCGGGCTGTGCGCGAGGCGGATCGGCGTACCGACGGCATAGACGGCATCCGAGGCAGGCGTGATCTCGGTCGTCTCCGTGAGACGGAACTGACTGAATGCCCACTTGCCGAGATAGGCGGATGCCGGTGGCTGGGTTTCTGTCGTGATGGTCAGCTTCTGCAGCGGCTCCGTCCCTGCGATGGGGAGAATGACCTCCGCCCCCTCCGTCACCTCGATCGTCACGCGGCCGCGTACCTCTTGTGCCTTTTGCAAACAGAACGGGTAATCCCGCTGCATTCGATCGACGAAGACGTCGGTATACCGCATTTTCTCGATTACCTGACTTGGATCCGAGAGGAACGCATTATCGACATAGGCAGCGACCCAGTAGCGCGCGCTTTCTGCGGGCGGCGTGAGTGGGAGATATTCCCCTACGAAGGCGTCAAGCTGAAATTCCAGTGCATGATCTGCGAGACGGGCACGGTTCTGTGTCATCGGAGCACCCGTTCCGATGCCTGCAGCGATGGAGAGTCGGTCAAGTCCTTCCTTTCCTCCGCGGTGGAGCAGCTCCATGGGAATCTCGGGTGCGAGATAGAGGCCGTAGGCGTATCCATACATCGTGAGCGCATCGACGGGACGATCCAGCTGCGTGTATGCCGCAGCCAGCAGCAGCCAAACCTCGTAGTTGACGGGGCGCTTGCAGTAGGCGCGTTCCGCGCAGACCGCCGCATTCTTCGCGTCACCGTGATGGAGGAGATACTTCGCCGCAAAGATATCGCGCGCGCTCACTCGTGGGTGCTGCCTCCCGATAGGCAGCGAGTCGGGCGAGAAAGTCCTCGTCGTAGGCGTCCTGCTCCGACCGCGCGAGGAGATCGTAAAAGAGTGCAGAAGCCCGCTCGTTGTTGTGCCAGAATACGCGGTTGCTTTCGTTCATCTCATGACTCCTTCAGCGAAGAGAATGCCTCCCCGTTGCTTGCGATTCCCCTTAGAAAATCCCGCGCGCGCGGGTAGAAGAACGCACGCAGGTCGGATCGTCGATTTCATATCCTCTTTCCCGCTCGTGCTCACGTGGATAGATTGCGACGTTTGCCCGCGCGAGATCGACGGTGCCGTCGGTATGGACTGGCACCTCTGTTTCAAGGCAGAGCGTATGCGATGCCGAGCGTACCGCGAGAAAGTACGGTTTGCCGGGGTAGAGGGAGTTGCTGAATGAAACATCCCGTCCTGAACCGCCCAATACGCGCGGGAGTACGCCGTCCACATCGGCGTCGCCGGGGAAACCCAGCAGGTGTGCCATCGTCGGATGGATGTCTGCCGTGCTGGTCAATTCCTCGGTGATAACCCCTCGGGAATGCCCGCACCGCGCATCATCCATGCCGTATGGGTCAGCGGGCTGTCCACGATGTAGGGCGTTGGGCTGAAGATGGAGACGCCGTGGTCGGAGTAGAGGTTTACGAGGTACTCCTCCGGCGCATAGTGTTCCTCCAGATAGGAAAACAGCGTGCCAAGTGCCCGATCCGTACTGCGCACCCCATAGCGGAACGACGCCTGATTGATGGGGCTCGGACGGAGATAGGGGCTATGCGGCGCGTGAATCTCATCCGTCATACGCGCGTCAAGCGGCAGCGAGGCCTGCACTGTGGCTGCCTGCTGAAAGAGCGGCGCAGGCCATGGGTGGACATCTGCCGTGTGAAAATAGATGAAGTGATCCGCGTCGGGTATGCCGTCCAGATGGCGGATGATGCGCTCTGTCCCCTCGTAGGCAGGCGTACGGTACATTGCGGCGATGATATGGTCATAGCCGCGCATGCACCCGTCGTACAGCCCCATACCGAACCCCATCAGCTGTGCCGTGGCATAGCCGTTATCCCGTGCACGTTCCGAGAGCGTTGCGATGCTAGGGGACAGCTCCACGGGAATCTTGTCGTGGAACATCTTGCTGTGGTGTGGATAGAGGCCGGTCTCGATGGTCGCCAGCGACGGATAGGTGTACTCGGAGACAGAAAATTGCTGATTGAAGATCAACCCGCGCGCAAAAAAGCGTGCCGTCTGCGGCATCATCTCTGCGAAGCTGCTGCCGACGATCTCCCAGGGGAGTGCATCGACGAGGATGTTCAGTACCAGACGGCGGCGTCTCGGATGATGCCCGATCCGGATCGGAGGACCGACGACAAACGCGTGGTCTGAAGAGAAGTCGGTCGTTTCATGAAGCCGATAGAAATTGGGCGTAGCAACGTTCCAGCCAGCCGGGCGCGTCGACCGATGCAGAGTGCACGTGGATCTGCTGTGGCTGGCACACACCGATAGCGGGGAGCACGGTGCCGATGATGGGGAGGACGACCTCCTGTCCGGGAGCGAGCTCGATATGTGCTGCACCGGGGGCTCGCTGCGCGCGCATCAGATCAAAGATAAAGTCGCCTGCGGCGAAGTAGCCGACCCCTGTGCATCACGGAGGTTCTTCAGCTGCCATGCCTTATCGCCCTGCTGTCCCTCTTCCGCGTGGACACCGACATAGTAGGCACAGTCGTGGCTTTCGGATGCGGGGAGAAACTCGCCGGCAAAGAGCCCGTCCGTCGTGGTGATGCCCGCCGCTGGATCATAGGACGCGCGTGTGGCGAGCGGCACGAACGAAGGATGAGACAGGACGACGGACAGTCGGTCAAGTGCGCTCCTGCGTGATCGCTTCATGCGGATAGCATCATCCACCGCGATTGGCACATCGGTGAGCCGATTGGTGTAGCCCTGCATGAGTAGTGCGTCAGCATAGCGGCCGAGCATCTTGTAGGCGCGTGAGAGCACCTCGAAGATCGGCGCTTGGAGCGGGCGCAGACGAAAGGCACGTTCCGCGCAGGTGACAGCATTTTCTGCGTCGCCATTTGCGAGAAGATACTGTGCGGCGAAGATGTCGGCGTGTGCAGCATCCCCATCTGCCTCCCGATAGGCGGCGAGTCGGGCGAGAAAGTCCTCGTCGTAGGCGTCCTGCTCCGACCGCGCGAGGAGGTCGTAAAAGAGGGCAGAAGCCCGCTCGTTGTTGCGCCAGAATACGCTGAAATCGTCGCTCATCATATCTCTTTCCTCTTTTGGCTGCGTTTTTAAGGGCTGTCCCGCCGAACCACTCCGGTCGTGCGGCGCGCATGGCGGGCCAGAACTCCCCGTTGTTTGCGATCTCGCGGACGAAGTCGCGGGCACGCGGATAGAAGAACGCATTCAGATCCTCTCGGTGGACGGCGCAGCCCGTCTCGAGCTCATGGCCGCGCGGATAGATACCGGCGCGCGTAATCATAAAGTCCACCGTGCCGTCCTCGTCGACGGGTTCCTGTGTCTCAACGCGCATCGTGTGATCGTGGGTGCGCACGGCGAGCTTATACGTCTGTCCGGGATACTGCGATGCACTGTATACCGCGTCGCGCGGCATGCCGCCGAAGACGGCGGGGAGGCGTCCGTCAATATCGTCATTGACGGGGAACCCGCAGAGGTGACCAAGGGTCGGATAGATATCTACCGTGCTCGTGAGATCGTGAACAACGGTGCCCGCGGGGACGCCCGCACCACGCATCATCCACGTGGCACTGGTGGAGCGTTCGCTGAGGATGTCGATGCTGCCGCCGATGGTATCACCGAACATGGGAATCCCGTGATCCGAGTACAGGTTGATGAGGTACTCATCCTCGTTAAAATGCTGCTCAGGTAGGAGAACAGCAGCCCGAGCGTGCGATCCGTCTGCCGCATCTGCTCCAGATACTGCTCCTGATAGATGCGGAGATTGGGCAGACGGACACTCGCCACATCGGAGTCATGAGGGAAGAACCGTTCGGCCAGCGGCAGGTGTGCCTCAACAGCAGTATCGCATTTGAACCAGCGTGCATTGTACGGATGTACGTCCAGCAGATAGAGGAAGAGGAACTGATCGGTCTCGTCAAATGCGTCGATGTGGCGGAGGACGGAGTCCACACCGACCGCTGTGTGCAGCGTCCATCCGGCAGCGATGACACGGTCGAATCCGCGCAGCAGACCGTGAGCGATCCCCTGTGTCGTCGCCATGGGGGCAGCGCAGTGGTAGCCGAGGCCTTTCATCCGCTCTGCGATGGTCGGCATGCGGAGCGGCAGTTCGTATCCGACGCGCAGATTAAATATATTGGTATGATGCGGATAGTATCCGGTCTCGATGGCGGGGATAGGCGGGCAGGGTATACTCCGAGCTCGAGAACTGCTGGTCAAAGATCGTTCCGCGCGAGAAGAAACGCATGATGTTCGGCAGATGCGTCTCTGCATAGGGGCGTGCGATGGCCCATGACAGCGCATCGACAAAGATGCTCAGGACGAGCTTTCTGCGCTGCGGGCTGTGCCCTAGGCGGATCGGCGTGCCGACCGTATAGGGGCTGTCCGCAGGTGCGTGCAGGGTGGCATTTTCACTGAAGCGAAAGAAATTAAACGACCATTTGCCCAGGCAGGTTTCCTGGGTGCCGTCGGATGCCGTTGTTACGGCGAGCGGCTGCTCCGGTGCCGTGCCTGCGATGGGGATGATCGCCTCCTCCCCCGGCGGGAGCTGGATGGACACCGTGCCGCGTACCTCCTGCGCCTTTTGCAGATCGAAGAAGAAGTCGTGGTAGCCATGACGACTGAAGGAATGCTCATGCCGCAGATCGGTCAGCACATAGCTCTGATCCGACAGACAGGCGTTCTCGGCGTATATCCCGCCCCAAAAGGAGGCGCTTCCCTCCGGCATGGTGAGGGGGAGTGCCTCACCGACAAAGATATCGGGGCGAAATAAAAGTTCCCCATTTTCCACGTAGGCGCGGCTCGTGGCCGTCGGTAGATTGAGACATGTTCCCATGGCGAGGGAGAGCCGATCCAGTGCCTCTGTCAGCGACGGTGATTCCATATCCAGCGATGGCATCGGCGCGCCGTAAAGGCCGTAGAGATGGCCCTGCATGGCGGCCGCATCACTTTCGCGCCCGAGTGCTTTGTAGGCGGAGGCGAGGAGCTTCCAGATCTCGGCGTTGAGCGGGCGCCTTGCGCGGGCACGTTCTGCACACACGGCGGCGTTTTCCGCATCGCCGTGATGGAGGAGATACTTTGCCGCGAAAAGATATCGCGCGCGCTCACTCGCGGGCGCTGCCTCACGATAGGCGGCAAGCTGTGCGAGAAAGTCGTCGTCGTAGGCGCCCTGCTCTGATCGTGCGAGGAGATCATAGAAGAGCCCCTGCGCGTGCTCATCATTGTACCAGAATATGCTGAAATCGTCGTTCATCTCATACCTCCTTCGGCGGCGGGAATACCTCCCCATTGCTCGCGATGCCTCTTAGGAAATCCCGCACACGCGGGTAGAAGAAGGAGCGGAGCGCGGGATCGTCAATGTCACGTCCCGCGAGTCCCTCCTCGCTGCGTGGATAGAATGCTGTGACAGCATGGGCGAGATCTACCGTCCCGTTCGGCAGGAGAGCATCTGCTGACTCAAGGTGAAATGTATGTGTCCGCGTGCGTGCGCGCAGGCAGTAGGTACGTCCAGGGTAGAGCGAGTTGCTGAACGCGATCTCACGTCCGCTGCCGCCAAAGATCTGCGGCAGGACGCCATCCACATATTCTCCGACAGGGAAATGGAGAAGATGTGCGAGTGTCGGATAGATGTCCACGGTACTGGTCATTTCGCTCACCGTGATCCCTGCGGGAACGCCTGCCCCGCGCATCATCCATGCAGCGTGCGTCATCTCCGGACTGACGATGTAGTGGTGCTTGCTGAATATGGGAACGCCATGGTCGGAGTATAGACTGACGAGGTACTCATCCGGTGTGTAGTGCTGCTCCAGATAGGAAAAGAGTGTGCCGAGAGCTCGGTCGAGATCACGAATGCCCTGGATATAGGCAGCCATGCTCAGTTTTGTGGACTGGAGATAGGGACTGGGAGAGTTGCTCTTTGCCCCCGACAGGCGTTCCTCGAGCGGTAGACGTGCCTGCGTGCTCGCAGTGATCTGAAAGCGCGGATAAGGCCATGGATGCGCATCCAATGTGTGCAGGTAGATGAAATGATCGGCGTCGCGCAGCCCCTCCAGATAGCGGATGGTTCGTTCCGCAGCCTCGTAGGCGAACAGGTGATAGGGAGCGATCACAAGTCGGTCAAAGCCACACGTTGCCCCATTATAGATCCCGCTGCCCTCCCCCATGAGATTCGCCGTGGTATATCCGCATGTACGCATGCGCTCGGAGAGCGGGATATATGCGGGGTTGAGGAGGACGGCAAGCGTATCGTTGAAGATCTGATTGTGGTGCGGATACATCCCCGTTTCAATGGTCGAGAGAGACGGATAGGTATACTCCGATGCGGAGAAGTGTTGATCGAAGATCGCTCCCTGCGCGAAGAAGCGAGCCGTATTCGGCATCCATTCGGCAAAGTGAGTACGCACAACCTCCCATGAGAGTGCATCGGTGAGGATGTTCAGCACGAGCGGACGACGCGTCGAGCTGTGCCCGATTGCGATCGGCGCACCGACGAGAAAATCATGATCCGAGGACAGATGGGTGTCTTCGCACAGACGGAAAAAATTCGGTGTTGCGGGCGCAAGAGGCGTGTCCTGATCCACCGATGAGGTCTTTATATGGAGATTTTTGAAAAGGCTGATACGCCGATGATGGGGGAGAACGGTCTCTCCTGTGCAGTGAATCTCGGCGTACCCGGGAGCACGGCTGGCGCGAATGAGTTCATAGGTGAACCCTCCGCCGACATTGTAGGAAAACCCAGCCGCATCCTGAATCGTCTGCAGCAGCCATGCTTTGTCCCCCTGCTGTTCCTGCTCGGTATACGCAGCAACGTAGTAGGGCGGGTGGAAAGCGTGCGGTGCGGGAATGTATTCACCCGCAAAAACGCCTTCGGATGCGCGGAGACCATGTTCCTCGTCGCAGCTGATACGGCTGAGCGCCAGCGGGGCAAATGATGGTGAGCCCATGGCAACAGACAGGCGATCGAGCACCTCGGGGGTCAGCGCGCTGCGCGGAATATCTGCCGGGAGCGTGAGCGGGCGGTTCAGCAGTTTCGCCGTATACGCCTGCATGACAAGCGCATCCGCATAGCGTTCCGTCGCTGTGTACGCACGGCGAAGCACCGCCCAGAGCGCAGGCTCGACAGCGCGCAGGCGAAAGGCGCGCTTTGCGCAGATGACGCTGCTTTCTGCCTCTCCATTCGCGAGAAGATACTGCGCGGCAAAGATGTCGGCGTGTGCTGCATCCCCGCCCGCCTCCCGATAGGCGGCGAGCTGCATGAGAAAGTCATCGTCGTAGGCGTTCTGCTCCGACCGCGCGAGGAGATCGTAAAAGAGCGCAGAAGCCTGCTCGTTATTGCGCCAGAATACGCTGAAATCGTCGTCCTGCATGGTGGATCCCTTTCCTCAAAGCTGCGATAGGCTCCAGCCGCTATGCCTTCAGTGCTTCCTCGAATACGTGAAAGAACGCCAGCAATGTCGGGCGCGTCGATCGCGCCGAGTGCACACAGGCGGAAGGTCGACGCTCGTCTGCATTTTGCCGGGGATAGATGGTGTAGCCGCGCTCATAGCAGTAGTCGTGCACACGGGTGAAGTCAAAGTCTGCCGACGGATAGTTGACGGCGACGACGAGCCCCGACTGGATCGCACGCGGGATGGTCTCGGTGAGCCCCAGACGGGCGATTCCCTCGTGGATGGCATTGATCGTGCGTGTATGGCGCGCCCATTTCTTCGCCTCTCCCTCGGCGAAGTATTCGGCGAGCGCACGCTTTGCCGCGTACACGGTCTGCACGGGCGGGGTAAAGCGCATCTCTCCCGTCTCCTCGAAGCCCTCGTACTGCATGACGAGGTTCGTATAGTAGGAGCGCACGGGATAGTCCTTTGCCGCCGCGAGCAGGGATTTTTTGGCGATGACGAAGGAGAGCCCCGTCATCCCCTGGATGCCCTTCTGCGCCGAGGACATGCAGACGTCGACGTTCATCTCGTCGGCGGAGAAGGGGATCATGGCATAGGTCGAGATGGTATCGGCGATCATGACTGCGCCGTGTGCATGGGCGAGCGCGCCGATCTCGCGCACGGGGTTCAGGATGCCCGTGCCCGTCTCCTGATGCGTCGTGTAGACGGCGGCGATGTCGGGATTCTCTGCGAGCGTGCTCTCCACCGCATCGAGGTCGGGCAGACCGTCCGCCGGGAAGGTCAGGTTGATGTGCGGCACGGAGTAGGCGCGTGCGATTTCTGCCGCGCGCGCAGAGTAGGCGCCGTTGTTGACGATGAGGAGTTTTTTCCCCGCGGGAACGAGCGAGCTGACACAGGCGTCGATGCAGAGCGTGCCCGACCCGCAGAAGAGCACCGTTGCCCAGTCCGCCGCATCGGCATGGACGACCTTTCAGGAGGTCGGTGCCGAGCTCGCGCATAAGCTGACCCGAACGCACGCTCACGTGGGCAGATGTCGGGGACGATCTGCGCCATCTTGACGGTGTCCGTCGTGGTCGCAGGCCCCGGGTTGAGGAGGATGTTGCGCTGGATGTTCATGGTTTACCTCCCGGTACATAAAAGCACGTTGAAGATAAACGGTGTGTTCCAGTAATTTGCCATCTCGAGGGGAGGAAAGGAGATGAGAGGTTATGTGCGCGCAAAGTCCTCGAAAGAAGTCCCTGCGGTGGAAGAGGCGGCCAAGTCCCTCGTAACGTTCATCGTAGTTTGGAATATTCGCGCGGCGGAAGGCGAGATAGTCCTGTCGTTTCGTGCGGTCATGCAGCGTCAGTGATACCGATGGCATCGTTGACTTTTTCGAGCATACGCTCAAGAACGCGCCGCGCGTAGTCATGGTTGGGGAAGTAGGAGAAGACGCCGCAGGAGTATACCGCATCGTATTTCTCATCGGTCGGAATTGCCGCCGCCTCGATTGTACCCATCTCACGTGCATTTGGGATGACAGCACGCGCTGTCTCTACGAGTCCCTCGGCATAGTCCGAGCCGCCGACGATCATCCCCTCACGCTGCATGAGGAATAGATTTGCGCCCGCGCCGCAGCCGACCTCGTAGACAGATTTTTCCGGGCGTGAGATCGAGCAGCTCGACAAGACCCGCATGAAAAATTCAGAAAAATCGTTGAGCGGGACACCTCTCCCATGACATCATAGCCGTTGAGCCGTTTCAGCTCCGAGGTAGATGTGCTCCCAGTCGCCCGTGAGTCCGCCCGTGACGGGCTTTCTGCGTTCCAAATCTCTCCACTTGTTGTCCATGGTGACCTACTTTCGATACAGAAATACGTGAAAGACGAACGGTGTATTCCAGTCCCCTTCCATCTCGATGGTGGGGTACTGGACGCAGCGCTCAGACGACCTCGATCAGTCGGATGATGTCCCTTGATCGGCAGGAGTTCCTTGTCGATCTCGTGGGCGCGGTGATGGACGAGAATGGAGCGTGCCGCATTCTCCATGGAGGGGAATGCCGCGCGCGTGAGCTGGTTGGCGTAGATGACGATGCGGACGCCATGTGCCGCGAGCTCCGCCTCTGTGATCGTGTTGTAGGAGGAGGGGACGGCGACGCTGGGGACATCGGGGTGGCTTGCGTGGAAGGCGTCGCAGAACGCGATGACCTCATCGGGCGATTTGGCGCGCGAGTGGATCATGATGGCGTCTGCGCCTGCCGCGACATACGCCTCGGCGCGTGCGAGGGCATCCTCCTGTCCCCTTTTTCGAGGATCAGGCTCTCGATGCGCGCGATGATCATGAACTCCTCCGTGCGCTGCGCTGATTTACCCGCCGCGATCTTTTCGGAGAAATTTTCGATCGTGTCCTGCGTCTGCGCGACTTCCGTGCCAAAGAGGGAGTTACGCTTTTGCGCCCGTCTTGTCCTCGACGATGACGGCAGAGACGCCGATGCGCTCGAGGGTGCGGACGTTGTAGGCGAAATGCTCAGCCGTTCCGCCCGTGTCCATGTCGAGGATGATGGGCTTCGTCGTGACGTCCATGACCTCGTTGATGGTCTGGATGCGGTCGGAGAGGTCGACGAGCTCGATGTCGGGCTTGCCGCGTGAGGTCGAGTCGCAGAGGCTGGAGACCCACATGGCGTCGAACTGGTCGAGGCCGCCGTCATTCTCGACGACGGTTTTCTCTGCGATCAGCCCCGTGAGGCCGTTGTGCACCTCGATGGTCTTGATGATGGGGACGATCGCGAGAGCCGGCGCAGGCGGCCACGGCGTGCCTCAGGGCATGGCGAGCTGTTCGCGCATCTGCCAGTCGATCTTGCGTACCTCTTCGTTGTAGGTGTACGGCGGCTCAACGAGCTGCCCACCATAGCGTGCGAGTGCTGCGAGAACGTTTTTGCGGATGGAGGACTCGGGTCCCTGCGCCCAGTTGCTCCCGTGGACGACGTAGTCGGGGCGCAGACGGTCGATGATCTCGTCGTACATGATGTGCTCCTGCACGACGACCTCCGCGACCTCGGGCAGCTCGCTGAGCATCGCCATGCGCTCCTCGAGCGTCTTCGTCGGAAAGCGGTTGTAGCGCACCATCTCCGCATCGGAGAGAACGCCGACGGTGACGCGGCCGAGCTCTGCCGCCGCGCGCAGGAGGTTTTTGTGCCCTGCGTGGATAATATCCGTGCAGAAGCAGGTGTAAACGTTCTTCATATCTTTCCCTCTATTTCGTTTTTGCTGATTTTTACGGTGCATCCCCTTCGCAGAACCTCGTTACGCAAGCGGTCGGGTACTTATCTGCCTAAATTCCTGCGGATTCCAAACGCGCTTCGCTTGAACGGTAGAAATCCGCAGGGGCAGAGCGTACCCTTTTCTCCACTTGCTTCACTAGGTTTGCTACAGGGGATGCACCGCCTTCTCGGCAGAGAGAACCTCCTGTAGCTTCGCGTCGGGCATCCCGCAGGCGAGCATCCACAGGCAAGCATCCCGCCATAACGATCACGGAAATCAAACGCCCTTTACGCGCGCCTCCAGCGCCCGCAGCTCCTCCACCGTGTCGATCTCCCACACGTCCTCGCGCGTGCATTCCCTGATGTATACGTCGCATTCGTGCGGATGGTATTTTAGTATGATCTCGTCCCAGTAGAGCTGGCGGTACTGCTCCTCGGCGTAGAGCGCATTCGCGCAGCGCGCCAGCCGCGCCCCGTCCGCTGCCGTCCAGTAGGAGAGTCCGAGCATCTGGTGACAGGGTGTGAGCTCTCCGTATCAATATGTGTGATCTTCCCGTCGGCATCCGTGTCAAAACACCAGTCATCCGTCGCCGTCACGGGGAACGCGATGTAGTTCGTGCGTTCCTGTGTGGGCGTGATGATGGCGGGATGCGCGAGGTAGAGATCGCCCTCGATGACATAGCTGTCCTCGAGCAGCCCGGCGCGCCCCGCGAGGCGTGATGGAGGAAATGTTGTTGGCCGCATCCCAGTCCGGATTGTCGAGAAAGGCAATGTGCGGGTACGCGTCGCTTGAGCGCTATCGAATGCCGCACCACAATAGCCTCGTACTATAGTAATCGACGAAATCCCCGCCGCATTAAGCGCATCTAAAATTGTCGCGATGATCGGCACGCCGTTCACGGGGACGAGCGGTTTCGGCAGGTGATCGGTCAGCGGTGCGAGCCGTGACCCGCGCCCCGGCCGCGAGAATGACGGCGCGCGTCACACGATGCGCACCCATCACGCGAGCCCCATCTTGCGCTTCGCCTTCGCGAGCGTCTTTTCGGCGATGTGCGCGGCACGCTCCGCCCCACGCGCAATCTCTGCGTCGAGGTATGCCTTATCCGTGAGCAGCTCCGCATAACGCTCGCGGATGGGGCGCAGCTCGTCGGCGACGACCGTCCCGACGGCCGTCTTGAAGTCGCCGTAGCCCTTTCCGGCGAACTCCGCCGTAATTTCATCGAGGGGTTTGCCCGTCACGGCGGAGTAGATCGTCATGAGATTGTTGATACCGTCCTTGCCCTCGCGGAACGCGACCTCGGCCTCACTGTCCGTGACGGCGGACTTGAATTTTTCGAGGATCGTCTTCTCGTCGTCGAGGATGAAGATGGTCGCCTTGGCGTTCTCGTCGGACTTGCTCATCTTCGCTGTCGGCTCCGCGAGACTCATGACGCGTGCCCCCGCCTTTGGGAAATAGCCCTCGGGCAGGCGGAATGTCTCGCCGTAGACGTAGTTGAACCGCGCGGCGACGTTGCGCGTAAACTCGAGGTGCTGCGTCTGATCGGCGCCGACGGGCACGTAGTCCGCCTGATAGAGGAGAATATCGCCGGCCATCAACGCGGGATAGGTGAAGAGCCCCGCGTTGATGTCCTCGGGATGCTTCGCCGACTTATCCTTGAACTGCGTCATGCGGCTGAGATCGCCGAACGGACTGAGACACGAGAGCATCCAGCCCATCTGTGCGTGTGCGGGGACGTGGCTCTGGATAAACACCAGACTCTCCTCCGGATTGAGGCCGCACGCGAGCAGGAGGGCAAACGCCTCACGGCTCGCCTTGCGCCGCATGGCGGGCTCGTGGTAGACCGTCAGCGCGTGCAGATCGGCGACGAAGTAGTAGCAGTCGTATTCCTTCTGCAGCTGCCGCCAGTTCTTCACCGCGCCGAGATAGTTGCCGAGGGTGAATGTACCGGTGGGCTGGATGCCGCTCAGGATGATCTTGCGGCGGGCTGCATCATTTGCGTTCATGAATGTTCCTTCCTTTTATAACGTAGAATCATCTTCATTATATATCATGAGAGATAGATAAGCAAAGGGAGAATGGTGTGCTTGCCATGTGTGCGTAGAATGAAAACGAACGAGCCGTACATGTGCGTGCTGCAATCCCCTTAGCAAACCCTGGTGGAGCAAGTGAGTAAAGTGTGCGTTCTGCCCCCTGCGGATTTTATTCGTTCAAGCGAAGCGCGTTTGGAATCCGCAGGTATTTAGGCAGATAAGCACACGATCACTTGCGTAACGAGGGTTCTGCATGGGGGATGCAGCACGTAGCGAAATTCGTATTTCTATAAAATCTCCTTGCCAACATTCCTTCTCTCTGTTACAATATCTTCCGTACGGAAAAACACAAACCACAAGATATAGTATAAAGGAGCAAAATCTATGACAGTGACGACGGTGACAAAACGTGCGGGTCATGCCGTGCCCTATGACCGGTCGAAGATCCTCAATGCCATTACCTCGGCGAGCAAGGAGTACGTCCACCCGATGACGGCACTCGAGATCGACACGGTGACGAAGAGCGTCGAGGAGGCGTTCGGCGACCGCATCGGAGATCAGCGTCGAGGAGATCCAAGACCTCGTCGAAAAAGCAGCTGCTCGCGCACGGACACTACGACATCGCGCGCCGCTACATCACCTACCGCCAGCGCCACGCCCAGCGGCGTCTCGCGCAGAAGCACCTCATGGAGAGCTACCGCGACATCTTCTTTGCCGATGCGGTGAGACTCGACCTCAAAGCGCGACAACGCGAACATCAACACGGACGCGTCGATGGGCATCATGCTGAAACTCGGCGCGGAGGGCGCGAAGCACTTCGTTGACAACTACGTCCTCGAGGAACGCTATGCGCGACGGCCGACCGCGAGAACTTCATCCACATCACGACAAGGACTTCTCACTCATCACGTTCAACTGCTGCCAGATCGACCTTCTCAAGCTCTTTCGCGGCGGCTTCTCGACGGGACATGGCTTCCTGCGCGAGCCGAACTCCATCCGCGCCTACGCGAGCCTCGCGTGCATCGCGATCCAGTCGAACCAGAACGACATGTTCGGCGGGCAGAGCATCAATGCGTTTTGACTATGCCATGGCGGATGGCGTCAAGAAATCCTTCCGCAAAGCGATCGTCGAGGAGGCGTGGAAGGCACTGCTCTACCACATCGGGCGCGGCTACTTCACGCATGAGGCGTTCAAGAAGGCCCTGCGCGCAGAGCTCGACTTTTGCCGTCTGCGTCTATGCCGAAAAGCAGGACGATGTGCGTGCAGAGCAGGCACGCGCCGAGCTCATGCGTGCGCTGCGCACCGTCTACAGTGCGGCGTTTCGACACGCCGGCAGAGCAGGAACTTGAGGCAGATGTGCGGACGATCTACCAGCTCGCCTGTGAGAGCGTCGAGGAGGAGACGCATCAGGCGATGGAGGCGCTCATCCACAATTTCAACACACTCCACTCGCGTGCAGGCGCACAGGTGCCGTTCAGCTCCATCAACTACGGTATGGACACATCGCCCGAGGGACGCCTCGTCATCCGCGAGGTGCTCAGCGCGATCTGGCAGGGGCTCGGCAACGGCGAGACGGCGATCTTCCCGATCTCCGTATTTCAGCTCAAGGCGCGGGGTCAACTACAAACCCCGAGGATCCGAACTACGACCTCTTTTATCGAGTCCTGCCGCGTCAGTGCGCGCCGCCTGTTCCCCGAACTACGTCAACCCTCGATGCACCGTACAACCTCCAGTACTACAAGCCCGGCGACTACAACAGCTGCGTCGCGACGATGGGCTGCCGCACGCGCGTCATGAGCAACGTCAATCGGGACTCGAGCAGTCGGGCAGCCGAGAACTTCTCCTTTACGACGATCAACCTGCCGAAACTCGCCCTCGAGGCGAAGGGCGATCCGATAAATTCTGGGAGCTCTACGATCACTACATCGACCTCTCGCCGCGACTACCCTGCTCGATCGCCTGAAGATCATCGAGGAAAAGCACATCTACAACTATCCGTTCCTCATGGGGCAGGGCGTGTGGATGGACAGCGAAAAGGCGAGCCCCGTCGACTCCATCAAGGAGGTGCTGAAGCACGCCTCGTTCTCCATCGGCTTTGCGGGCTCGCCGAGTGCCTTGTTGCACTCATCGGAAAGCATCACGGCGAGAGTGAGGAGGCGCAGAAACTCGGGCTTGAGATCGTCGGACATGCGCGAGCGCACCGATGCCTACACCGAGGCGGAGCACCGCAACTGGTCGACGTTCGGCACGCCCTGCAGAGAGCACGGCGGGCAGTTCCAGCGCGAATAAGCGCGTCTACGGGACGATCCCCGGTGTCACCGACCGTTCCTGCACGACGAACTCGAGCCACGTGCCCGTCTACTACGACATCAGCGCCTATGACAAGATCCGCATCGAGGCGCCGTATCACGCGCTCGAGAACGCAGGGCACATCGCCTACATCGAGATGGACGGCGACCCGTCGAAGAACGTCAAGGGCCTTCGAGAAAAGTCGTCCGCGCCATGCACGACGCGGACATGGGCTACTTCTCATCAATCACCCCGTCGACCGCGACCCCGTCTGCGGCTACACGGGACTCATCGAGAACGAGTGCCCGCACTGCCACCGCAAGGAGACCGCCTTCGGCACGATGACCGTACCGCGCATGAAGGACTGATGTAAAACAAAGAGCACACCGTATGTCATGTACGGTGCGCTCTTTGTATATCAATACGCTCTGCGTACTCCACGCAAACGCCTCGTTACGTAAATGGGGAAACTGCGATCCCGTGATTTCCCCAAAGCCTCCCCTGCCAGAGCGGTGGTAGGGGACAAGAAAGGACCGCCGTACGAGGATTTCCTCGTTCCGCAGTCCTTTTTATATGGAAACTTGTCTACAGTTGAACCACGGGCATACTTTTGCTAAAATATTCCATCGAGGAGGGGATCTCTGTGCGTGAAAAAGAGTGGCACACCTATGAGATGATCGTCAACGGACTGCCGCAGCGCATTCGTTATCGTATGGGCACGGTGGAGCATCTCTTTTTGCCGCTGCTGCGTCGTCTCAGAGAGCTGCAGCGGCGCAGCGGGCGGCGGTGCATCGTCTTCCTTGCCGCACCGCCTGCCACGGGGAAATCGACACTCGCACAGTTCTTGGCGCAGCTTTCGCGCACCGAGGAGGGGCTGACCCCCGTGCAGGCACTCGGCATGGACGGCTTTCACTATCCGAATCGCTATCTCGCGGCGCATACCGTTCTGCGTGACGGAGAAAAAATCCCCATGACATCCATCAAGGGCGCACCCGAGACCTTCGACGTTCCCGCCCTTGCGGAAAAACTCGGCGCAGTGCGGGCGGGGCGCGTGACATTCCCCATCTATGACCGCCGCATTCATGACGTCGTGCCCGATGCCGTCACGGCGGATGCGCCGATCCTCCTCGTCGAGGGCAACTGGCTCCTGCTCGATGAGGAGCCGTGGCGCGATCTTTGCAGCCTTGCCGACCATCGCCTCCGCATCGACGCAGCCGCAGAGCTCCTGCGTGACCGCCTCATCGCCCGCAAAGTGCAGGGTGGCAGCGACGGCGGAGGACGCTGCTGCCTTCTACGAGGCCAGCGATGCGCCCAACATCCTCCGTTTTGCCGCCCATGCGGGCGCGGCAGACGACATCTGGCGCATGACGGCGGACGGGGATTTTGCACGCGTGTAAAAGAAGCGCCTGCAGACGAAAAAGCCCACTGCGTTTACCAGACGCAGTGGGCTTTTGTCGTCTACTGTGTTATACTGAAGTTGCCACTACACCCTAACCAAGCCAATCCGGCAAGGATGGAGGGTGTCTCATGATGTTCTATGACTTTGTCGTATCTCTCCTGATCAGTATTCTGGGAAGTATCCTAGGGACGCTGATCCTTCGACTGTTGAGGTGGTAGCGGAGAGCATCTCATGTGGCAGACAGTTGATGCGGCCGAACCAACCGCGAAAGAACGCCCTGCGGTAACCAGCCGCAGGGCGTTCTTTTATGGGTTGTCCATGACACTCCATGACTTCTATAAGACAGTATAACACGTTTATGCTGTTTTGCAAGGATAAATTTCTTACCCCGCCGCCGCGTTCTCCACGGTCGGTGCCGCGCCCTCGGTGATGCATTCCTTCGTCACGGTGACGCGGCGTGGAGCGGTCTCACGCGGAATGTCGAACATCACGTCGAGCATGACCTCCTCGATGATGCCGCGCAGGCTGCGTGCGCCGGTTTTGCGCTCGATTGCCTTTTTTGCGACGGCGCGCAGGGCGTCCTCGGTAAAGACGAGCTCCACGCCGTCCATCGCAAGCAGCTGCTGGTACTGGCGTACCGGCGCGTTGATCGGCTCGGTGAGGATGCGCAGGAGTGCGTCCTCGTCGAGGGTTTCGAGCGTGCAGATCACGGGCAGACGGCCGATGATCTCAGGGATGATGCCGTACTCCATGAGATCATCCGGCGTGACCTGATGGATGAGTGCGTCGTATTCCTTTTCGAGATCCTTGCCGCGCACCTCCGCACCAAAGCCCATGGCGACGTTGCCCTTCTTGAGGCGCTTGGCGATGATCTTCTCGATGCCGACGAATGCACCGCCGACGATAAAGAGGATGTTTTTCGTGTCGACCTTGATGGTTGGCGCCTCGGGGTGCTTGCGCGACCGCGCGCCGTGAACTCGACGACACTGCCCTCAAGCATTTTTGAGAAGCGCCTGCTGGACGCCCTCGTGGCCGGGGTCAGCGGTGATGGAATTGTTCGCGCCGGATTTGCGTGCGATCTTGTCGAACTCGTCGAGGTAGATGATGCCGTGCTCCGCCTTTTCGACGTCTTTGTCCGCCGCATAGTAGAGGTTGCGGACGGCAACCTCGACATCCGCGCTGACGAAGCCCGCCTCGGTGAGGCTGGAGGCGTCCGTCACGGCAAACGGCACGTCGAGGAGTTTCGAGAGATGGGAGAGGAGAGCGGTCTTGCCGCAGCCCGAGGGGCCGAGCATGATGACATTCGACTTCTCGATCTCCGTGCCCTCGTCCTCTTTCTTTTCGTAGCCGTATTTCATGCGCTTGTAGTGGTTGTAGACGGCAACGGCGAGGATTTTTCTTCGACGATCCTGATTGATGATGTAGGTGTCGAGATACTCCTTGATGAGGTGCGGGCGCGTCTTTTTCCAGCACGTCGCCCAGCTCCTTGCGGAACGTCGTGCGTTCCTCCGAGGAGACGGATGCGTCGTGTTCATCGAGGTAGCGGTTGATCTCGCGCACGCAGTCCTTGCAGATCGCAAAGCCCGTGTTCGGATCGTAGATCGGCATATCGTATTGGTCGCGCACGTCGATAATGCGCTTGCAGAACGTGCACTGATGCTTGACCGGATTTTTCGGCATGAAGGTTTCCTTTCGAAATAAATGATATCGTTTGTTTTTATTTTTATGGGAGAATTATAGCATAGATAGGGGGATGCGTCCAGCAAATGCAGTAAGGCATGCGGCGGACTTGAAAAACGTGATCAAGTGCCTACAATAGAGGAAACAAAACAGGAAAGGGAGCGATACGATGATCAGCAAAGAGCGGCTAATGAGGGATTTTGCCGTGATGAAGGAGATTACTGCCCCAGGGGAAGGGATCACGCGCCTTGCTTTCTCGGCGGAGGATTGGGAAGGACGTGCCTATCTCATGCGGCAGATGGAGGCGGCGGGACTTACCCTGCGTGAGGATGCCTTCGGCAATGTCATCGGTCATTATACTGGTCAAGATGAGAGCCTGCCGGCGTTGATGTGCGGGTCACACAGTGACAGTGTTCCGCAGGGCGGCAACTATGACGGACTGGCGGGTGTACTGGCGGCGATCGAGACTGTGCGCAGCATGGGCGAGGATGGCTTCCATCCGGAGCACCCGCTCGAGATTGTTCTCTTTATGTGTGAAGAGTCCAGCCGCTTTTCTGCGGCGACGCTTGGCAGCCGCGCCATGCGGGGGAACTCAGTATGGAGGATCTGCACTCTCTGCACGAGAAGAGCGGAAAGGATCTCTATACAGTTTTGAAAGAGCGCGGGCTTCGTCCCGATGCGATAGCGGAGGCCTTTTACCAAAAGCCGTTGAAGGCGGTGCTTGAGATGCACATCGAGCAGGGCAAAGTGCTGGAACATGAACACCTGCCCATTGGTGTCGTGACGGGGATTGCCGCGCCTTCCCGCTTTTATATTGATATTCAGGGCAATGCTGACCACAGCGGGCGACGCCGATGCATCTGCGCCATGATGCGCTCTGTGCAGCAGCGGAAATCATCCTTGCCGTGGAACGCGCGGCAGGGGGCGCAGGAGGAGCCGCCGGCAGTCGGCACGGTTGGTATCGTCGATGTCGCGCCCGGTGTGATGAACGTCATTCCCGGTGCTGTTACACTCGGCGTTGACCTGCGCAGCATCGACATCGCAGCACGCAATGCGGTCGAGCAGCATGTGACCGAGGCGCTTGACGAAGCGGCGATGCGGCGCGGCATCACGTGGACAATGCGCCGCGTAAGCAAGGAAATTCCCGCACAAATGTCGCCTGCCCTTGTGGATATGATTGCATCGACGGCGGAAGAGCTTGGAATGAGATATCGCAGAATGCCCAGCGGGCAGGACACGACAGCATGCACTGGGCAGACTACGCACCAACAGGCATGATCTTCATCCCCTGTCGTGATGGAATCAGCCATAACCCCGCTGAGTATGCTGATCCGGAACATATCTTCTGCGGCGTACAGCTCTACTCCGCTGTCGTGCGAAGGCTCTCGCAGCGAGCGATAACGCTGGATTGATGCACATCGTTGCTTCCTCTGCGGGCGGAGGAAGCACTTTTAAAAACTGCAAAAAGGGGGTTGACGGGACTCGAGACGTGTGTTATATTATGACAGTCGCGCCGATGAGAGCGGCGGGCGAGTGAAAGCAAGCCCGAGCACTAGAGCGGCGCAGGATGTACCCTGAAAACTACACAATGCAAAACAGTTAGATTTCGAATTTTCAAATCTAACAAGCCAGATGCAACATCGTTGAGAAGGAGCAATCCTTCGGTCAACGAAACAACAATTCTTTCACAAGAATGACATTTTTGAGCCAACAGGCTCTCAGATAGACTACGGTCTTTTATGGAGAGTTTGATCCTGGCTCAGGACGAACGCTGGCGGCGTGCTTAACACATGCAAGTCGAACGGAGCGAATGAAAGCTTGCTTTTATGAGCTTAGTGGCAAACGGGTGAGTAACACGTAGACAACCTGCCGACAGGATGGGGACAACATTCCGAAAGGAATGCTAATACCGAATGAAGTCAGAGGAGGGCATCCTCCTCTGATGAAAGATGGCCTCTGAATATGCTATCACCTGTTGATGGGTCTGCGTCTGATTAGCTAGTTGGTGAGGTAACGGCTCACCAAGGCGACGATCAGTAGCCGGTCTGAGAGGATGAACGGCCACATTGGGACTGAGACACGACCCAGACTCCTACGGAGGCAGCAGTGGGGAATCTTCCGCAATGGGCGCAAGCCTGACGGAGCAACGCCGCGTGAGTGAAGAAGGTCTTCGGATCGTAAAGCTCTGTTGACGGGGACGAACGTGCGGGTGCGAATAGCGCTTTGTAATGACGGTACCTGTCGAGGAAGCCACGGCTAACTACGTGCCAGCAGCCGCGGTAATACGTAGGTGGCGAGCGTTGTCCGGAATCATTGGGCGTAAAGGGAGCGCAGGCGGGCCGGTAAGTCTTACTTAAAAGTGCGGGGCTCAACCCCGTGATGGGAGAGAAACTATCGGTCTTGAGTACAGGAGAGGAAAGCGGAATTCCCAGTGTAGCGGTGAAATGCGTAGATATTGGGAAGAACACCAGTGGCGAAGGCGGCTTTCTGGACTGCAACTGACGCTGAGGCTCGAAAGCCAGGGGAGCGAACGGGATTAGATACCCCGGTAGTCCTGGCCGTAAAACGATGGATACTAGGTGTGGGAGGTATCGACCCCTACCGTGCCGGAGTTAACGCAATAAGTATCCCGCCTGGGGAGTACGGCCGCAAGGCTGAAACTCAAAGGAATTGACGGGGACCCGCACAAGCGGTGGAGTATGTGGTTTAATTCGAAGCAACGCGAAGAACCTTACCAGGCCTTGACATTGACTGAAAGCGCTAGAGATAGTGCCCTCTCTTCGGAGACAGGAAAACAGGTGGTGCATGGCTGTCGTCAGCTCGTGTCGTGAGATGTTGGGTTAAGTCCCGCAACGAGCGCAACCCCTGTTCTTTGTTGCCATCAGGTGATGCTGGGCACTCAAGGAGACTGCCGCGGAGAACGCGGAGGAAGGCGGGATGACGTCAAGTCATCATGCCCCTTATGGCCTGGGCTACACACGTACTACAATGGAACGGACAGAGAGCAGCGAACCCGCGAGGGCAAGCGAACCTCAAAAACCGTTTCCCAGTTCGGATTGCAGGCTGCAACCCGCCTGCATGAAGTCGGAATCGCTAGTAATCGCAGGTCAGCATACTGCGGTGAATACGTTCCCGGGTCTTGTACACACCGCCCGTCACACCACGGAAGTCATTCACACCCGAAGCCGGCGCAGCCGTCTAAGGTGGGGAAGGTGACTGGGGTGAAGTCGTAACAAGGTAGCCGTATCGGAAGGTGCGGCTGGATCACCTCCTTTCTAAGGATTAGGATGAACTACGGTTCACGATCTTAGGTCGGTCATTTGGCTAAAGTTTTGCATTGTCTAGTTTTGAGGGTGACATCCACATAAAATGGGGGCGTAGCTCAGCTGGGAGAGCACCTGCCTTGCAAGCAGGGGGTCAGGAGTTCGATTCTCCTCGTCTCCACCATTTTATGGGCCTATAGCTCAGCTGGTTAGAGCGCACGCCTGATAAGCGTGAGGTCAGTAGTTCAAGTCTACTTAGGCCCACCATTTTATTTGTTCACTGAAAACTGCACAGAAGAAACAAGAAAATCTAAACAAGGGAGATATTGTGAACTCATGTACACGATATTTTCCACACTGAAAGATTTTCCCAAGCAAATTAGGATAAAGCGAAAATACCTTATATCATTGACATAAGTCAAGTTGGTAAGGGCATACGGCGGATGCCTAGGCGTTTCGAAACGAAGAAGGACGCGATAAGCTGCGATAAGCCATGACGAGCTGCAAGTAAGCAATGACTCATGGATTTCCGAATGGGAGCAACCCGGCAAGAGTAACGTCTTGTCACCCTACTCTAGAGGTAGGGAGAAAACACCCGATGAACTGAAACATCTAAGTAGTCGGAGGAAAAGAAATCAAAGAGATTCCCTGAGTAGCGGCGAGCGAAACGGGAGGAGCCCAAACCTGAGGACTTCGGTTCTTGGGGGTTGCGGACCTGCAACAAGACATAAGCTTTAGTGGAAGCATCTGGGAAGGTGCGGCGAAGAGAGTGAGACCCTCGTACACGAAAAGAGCGAGTGTTGGGCAGGGATCCAGAGTACCACAGGGCACGAGGAACCCGGTGGGAAGCAGGGTGGACCACCATCCAAGGCTAAATACATCGAAACGACCGATAGCGATGAGTACCGTGAGGGAAAGGTGAAAAAGAACCCCGGGAGGGAGTGCAATAGAACCTGAAACCGTATGTCTACAAACAGTCGGAGCACTTTAGATGTGCGACGGCGTGCCTATTGAAGAATGAACCGGCGAGTTAATTTATGCTGCGAGGTTAAGCGGGAGACGCGGAGCCGAAGCGAAAGCGAGTCTTAAGAGGGCGGCAGTAGCATGGATTAGACCCGAAACCACAGTGATCTATGCATGTCCAGGTTGAAGCTCAGGTAAAAATGAGTGGAGGACCGAACCCGTGCGTGTTGAAAAACGTTGGGATGAGGTGTGCATAGGGGTGAAATGCCAATCGAACGTGGAGATAGCTGGTTCTCCCCGAAATAGCTTTAGGGCTAGCCTCAGGCGAATAACCATAGAGACGGTAGAGCACTGATCGGGCAGGGGGCGTAAAGCCTACCGACCCCAGTCAAACTACGAATGGCTCATATGGGCAGCCTGGGAGTCAGAATGCGAGTGATAAGACCCGTATTCAAGAGGGAAACAGCCCAGACCGCCGGCTAAGGTCCCAAATGCTGTGCTAAGTGGAGAAGGATGTAGGACTTCGAAAACAACCAGGATGTTGGCTCAGAAGCAGCCACCATTAAAAGAGTGCGTAATAGCTCACTGGTCGAGAGGCCCTGCGCCGAAAATATCCGGGGCTCAAGCACAGAACCGAAGCCGCGGCAGGGTGTACTAAGGTACACACTGGGTAGGGGAGCGTTCTTATCTGGACGAAGGCAGACCGGAAGGACTGCTGGACGGGTAAGAAGTGAGAATGCCGGTATGAGTAGCGAAACGACAGGTGAGAATCCTGTCCACCGAAAGCCTAAGGAATCCCGGGCAACGCTCGTCGTCCCGGGGTAAGTCGGGACCTAAGCCGAGGCGAAAAGCATAGGCGATGGACAACTGGCGAAAATTCCAGTACCGGGCGACTTCGTTTGAGGATGGAGTGACGCAGGAAGGAAGCTGAGCGCGCGACTGGAAGAGCGCGTCGAAGGCGGTAGGCTGGTATGGAGGCAAATCCCCATACCGGAAAGGCCGAGAACCGATAGATAGGAAGGGCTACGGCCCGACTGAATTCAGCCGCACTAAACTGCCAAGAAAAGCTTCTAACGAGAAGTCGTCCGCCCGTACCAAAACCGACACAGGTAGGCGGGGAGAGAATCCTAAGGTGCGCGGGAAAACCCTCGTTAAGGAACTCGGCAAAAATGCATCCGTAACTTCAGGGAAAAGGATGGCCGTCTAGGGTGAAGACATATACTGTTGGAGCTTTGGGCGGCGGCAGAAAAGAGGCCCAAGCGACTGTTTACCACAAACACAGGTGCCTGCGAAAGCGCAAGCTGAAGTATAGGTGCTGACGCCTGCCCGGTGCAGGAAGGTTAAGGAGAGTTGTTAGTCCTAGAGATGAAGCAGCGAACTGAAGCCCCTGTAAACGGCGGCCGTAACTATAACTAGTCCTAAAGGTAGCGAAATTCCTTGTCGGGTAAGTTCCGACCCGCACGAAAGGCGTAACGATTTGGGCACTGTCTCAACGAGGGACCCGGTGAAATTGAAATACCTGTGAAGATGCAGGTTACCCGCGACTGGACAGAAAGACCCCATGGAGCTTTACTGCAGCTTGGCATTGGTCTTTGGCATATAACGTACAGGATAGCCGGGAGACTGGGAAACCTTATCGCTAGATGAGGCGGAGTCACCGTTGGGATACCGGCCTTTATATGCTAAGGATCTAACCGGAATATTAACAGTATTCGGGACAGTACCAGGCGGGCAGTTTGACTGGGGCGGTCGCCTCCGAAAGAGCAACGGAGGCGTCCAAAGGTTCCCTCAGCGCGGACAGAAATCGCGCGAAGAGCATAAAAGGCAGAAGGGAGCTTGACTGCGAGACTGACGGGTCGAGCAGGTACGAAAAGTAGGGCTTAGTGATCCGGTGGAAAGAGAGTGGAATTGCCATCGCTCAACGGATAAAAAGCTACCCTGGGGATAACAGGCTAATCTCCCAAGAGTCCATATCGACGGGGAGGTTTGGCACCTCGATGTCGGCTCATCACATCCTGGGGCTGAAGCAGGTCCCCAAGGGTTGGGCTGTTCGCCCATTAAAGTGGTACGTGAGCTGGGTTCAGAACGTCGTGAGACAGTTCGGTCCATATCCATCGCGGGCGTAAGATACATGAGGGAGGCTGCTCCTAGTACGAGAGGACCGGAGTGGACGGACCAACGGTGTACCGGTTGTCCTGCCAAGGGCACGGCCGGGTAGCTGCGTCCGGAAGGGATAAACGCTGAAAGCATCTAAGCGTGAAGCCCGTCCCGAGATGAAGTATCTCATTCCTATAAGGAAGTAAGACCCCTTGAAGAAGACAAGGTTGATAGGCTGGATGTGGAAGCACAGCAATGTGTGCAGCTGACCAGCACTAATCGGTCGAGGGCTTGACTTATTCTAAGAAGGTATTGCCTAACAATTTGCTGACGTTTCTTCTGTGAAGTTTTGAGTGAGCAAGACTCATTCAACAAGATGCGGTGATGATGCCTGGACGGTTCCACCTGTTCCCATTCCGAACACAGTAGTTAAGCGTCCACAGGCCGAGGGTACTTCGTTGGAGACGACGTGGGAGAGTAGGTAGTTGCCGCAACATACTCCTCGATAGCTCAGTCGGTAGAGCGTCTGACTGTTAATCAGAATGTCACTGGTTCGAGTCCAGTTCGAGGAGCCATTTTTGTATTTACAGCGGCGTCGCCGCTTTGGGGATACGGATCGCATGATCGGTGTGCCCGTGGATAGTTGGGGTATAGCCAAGTCGGTTAAGGCACGGGACTTTGACTCCCGCATCCGTTGGTTCGAATCCAACTACCCCAGCCAAAATATACCCTTTTTTGGCGGGTAACGTGGCGCTGATAAAGGTTCACTAGCTCAGTTGGTAGAGCATCTGACTTTTAATCAGAGGGTCCCGGGTTCGAGTCCCGGGTGAGCCACCATTCCTTTACTTATCATGACTCACTAGCTCAACTGGCAGAGCAACTGACTCTTAATCAGTAGGTTCACGGTTCGATTCCGTGGTGGGTCACCATTTTATGGGCGATTAGCTCAGCTGGGAGAGCGCTTGCCTTACAAGCAAGATGTCGGCAGTTCGATCCTGTCATCGCCCACCATAGGTGCTTACCTTTTACGGCCCGGTAGTTTAGTTGGTTAGAATGCCGCCCTGTCACGGCGGAGGTCAGGGGTTCAAGTCCCCTTCGGGTCGCCATTTGCATATTACACGCTATTGTGTTATATATCCGATGCCTCGGTAGCTCAGTTGGTAGAGCAGGGGACTGAAAATCCCCGTGTCAGTGGTTCGATTCCGCTCTGAGGCACCACTTATTATCCCTTGGGGACAGCGTCTGCGGCAGTCGCCGCTTGTGCTTTGCTGCTGGCGTAGCTCAATCGGTAGAGCAGCTGACTTGTAATCAGCAGGTTGGAGGTTCAAGTCCTCTCGCCAGCTCCATGCGGGTGTAGCTCAATGGTAGAGCCCCAGCCTTCAAGCTGGTCACGTGGGTTCGATTCCCATCACCCGCTCCATTTTTGCCCTATCGCCGGGGTGGCGGAACAGGCAGACGCAGGGGACTTAAAATCCCCCGATCGAAAGATCGTACCGGTTCGATTCCGGTCCTCGGCACCAACTTTTATATCATGCGGTTGTGGCGGAATTGGCAGACGCGCTACTTTGAGGGGGTAGTGTTCACAAGACGTATGGGTTCAAGTCCCATCAACCGCACCATTTAGAGACTTACGGGCAGCTCGGCGCGGATGCGCTGGTTATGCTCGATGATATTCCCTTGACAACTCAATATGCGGTCGTGGCGGAATGGCAGACGCGCTAGCTTCAGGCGCTAGTGATGGCAACATCGTGGAGGTTCAAGTCCTCTCGACCGCACCATGTTTTATACGCGGTTGTGGCGGAATTGGCAGACGCGCTACTTTGAGGGGGTAGTGTTCACAAGACGTATGGGTTCAAGTCCCATCAACCGCACCATCTGAAAATCTACCGTCGTGGGTCTCCACGGCGGTTTTATTTTGTGTATTATATTTGACAATGACAGCATACGTTCTATATAATAAAGATGGAACGTCCTCAAGCAAACGGCGGTGTCTTTCCCCCGAGAGGGGGTGAGTGAGATGTCTGAAATTGGAGCGATTCTTTTCTTGGTCGTTGCCACAGGCTACATACTCGCGATAACCCAAAAGAAATAACCGCCCTGACCTGAGAAGCGGAGCGGTTATTCTTTATGTCTAGCCAAATCTAATTCGGAAAGGTACCGCCTGAGGCGTTCCTTCTGTATGTATTATATCAGTCTCAGGTGCGTATGACAAGTGCGATTTTCTTATGAAATCTCAAGGAAAACAGGTATAATAGCGATAGATATATTGTGTGGGAGGTGCGCTGATGAAGGTATTGCATTTCGTGATTCTCCTCTGCGTGCTTGCCTTTCCGCTGCGTGCCTTCGCCGCCGCCCCGGATCTCCCTGCGCTGCTCTTTGTCGAGGCGGCGGCATCCGAGACGGCCTACAGCGGGGAGCTCTCTGAGCTCCTGCGTGCGCGGCTGACGGCGGCGGGATGGGAGATCGTTGGCGCTGAGACCGTGGGGCACCGCGGAACGGTTGGACGTTTCTTTCACATGGTGCGCCGTGATGCCGATGGGGCAGAGCTGCATCTTATCGCTTTTTCCCGGGACGGAGCGCGGCAGTGATGTATGGACGGATCTGCGGATGAAACGCGCGGCGTTCGGCGGGCACGCGCCGGCGGAGTTCCTTGCGGTGCGCGACACGCCAAAGGAAGAGCGGGCGGGATGCCGCTGGTTCACCGCGGGTTCCTCGACTACTGTCAGGCGGCACTCTTTACGGATGCGGCGGAGGGAGACGGCAGAGAGCGCCTTGCTGCCGATCTCGCGCGCATCCCTCGGAAAAGCTCTATCTCACGGGGCACAGTCTCGGCGGTGCAGCGGCCATTCTTGCGGCGGCACGGCTCTCTGATCTCGGCGTCTCCCCCGACCAGCTCATTGTGACGACGTTCGGGGCGCCTGCGGTGGGGAACGAGGACTTTGTCCGCACCTATCAGGATCGCTTTACCCTGCGGCGCGTTGTGATGCGCGGTGATCCCGTGAAGGACGCGCTCCCTCGCCACTCGGCTTTCACCACTTCGGCGGCGCATCGACTGGCAGCCCTGCGCGAACGACGGCGGCATTTCCCCATACGATGACCGTCTATGTGGATGCAGCGCTGCGCCGTCTCTATGACACGCACGGCAGCAGCGGCGCGCTGACCTTTCTCGTGGGGCAGGAGAACCGCACGGCGGGGCATACGGTCTATCTCACGCCGATCGTGGTGGAGGTTGATGACGCACTCGCGGAGGATGTGCCCTATCTGCGTGCGGTGCTGCGTGATGCGCAGTATGTACGGAACGCGGCGACGGTGTTTGCGCCCGCGGATACGTCTGGCCCACTCGATGTGGCGGCGCAGGCAAGGGCGGCACGTACCGTGGGGGCGGAGCAGATGCTGGTCTATCGGATTTCGGGAGAAAAGCTCCGCGACGCGCACGAGACCTATCGTCTGACCCTTGAACGCAGTGTCTATGACCGCGATGGAAATCTCCTCGCGGCGGGTGCACGCTCGGCGGCGACGGGAGCGCTCACGCCGATGGAGGTTATCCTGTATCTGTTTGCGCAGGATTGAGGGAGCTTCTATCGTCATACCGTGGACGGTGAAAGCCTCCCCCGTGCGGCACGGGGAGGCTCTCTAGGCGGCGCAAGTGAAATAAGCTTCAAAAAGGGAAGGACGAAACTATGCTCATGGGAGAAATCGATCTCTGGCGTCTCTTTGACATCATCGGGACGCTCGCCTTCGCCGTGTCGGGCACGCTGGTCGGACCGTCGCGCCGCATGGACATCTTTGGCATCTCCGTGCTTGCCCTCGCGACGGCGGTGGGCGGCGGCATGGTGCGCGACCTCCTCGTCGGGCTGACCCCGCCGATGGCGCTGCGCGACACGACGAACTTTCTGCTCTCCATCGGCGTTGCCCTCTCCACCTCGTTCCTCTACCAGTGGACAGAGCTCCATCACATGCATCGTCAGCGTCTCCCTGACGATCTTCAACGTCTCGGATACCATTGGCCCTTGCCGCCTTTACCATCACGGGGGGCACTCACGGGCATCCGCTTCGGCGGAACGGACAGCTACGTCCTCCCCATCCTCCCTCGCGGCAACGACGGCAGTCGGCGGCGGCATGATCCGCGATGTGCTCGCGAAACGGATGCCCGTCGTCCCTCTACGCCGAAGTCTATGCGGCGGCGTCCCTCGTCGGCGCGTTTCGTGTTTTGCGCGCTGGGCGGCGTTCTCGGCATCGAGGCCGTCTCATGGCTCGCCTTCATCCTCGTCCTCCTCATCCGCTTCGCTGCGATCCACTGGAACTGGAGCCTCTATCATCCACGCCCGCCCAAGAGGCACCATGAGGATGAGGAGGAGGAACCCTTGAATAAATAATCCCCGCATACCGAAATGTCCGATATGCGGGGATTCGTCTGTCTAAAGCCAGAGATTTCTTAGCACTTGTGGTGATGATCGACGCCGACCATGACGGACGTTGCCTTGATGACGGCATACGCCTCCTTGCCGACCTCGAGGCCGAGCTCCTCGATTGCGCCCATGCTGATGGTGGATGTGATGACGTCGCCGCCCTTGAGCTCGATGCGAACGATGCCGTTGACCGCACCCTTCTCGATGGAGACGACTTTGCCCTTAAGCTGATTTCTTGCACTAAGTTTCATATAGTTTCCTCCTTTTTGATGGTCTCCGTATTATAACATAAAACACTGTATTGTTTATGATTTTTATCATAGCAATACGGTTATTTTTGCTTAGCGGATAAAGACGACGTTCGTCGCGTCAAGGAAACCGCTTGCGCCGTTCTCGATGAGGACGCGGCGTGCATCCTCGGCGGAGAGGACGGGGTTCGCGTTGCCGTCCACGCGGATGGCGCGGACGACGAGCGGGTTCTGTCCGGCACGTGTGGCGTCCGCCTCACTGCGGACATAGCCGGCCATGCCGCTCGCGACGACCTTGTCACTGTCGAGATTCTTGTAGCCGTAGATGGGGCGGCCGTTTTCCGTCTTGATGACAGGGCTCATGACGGGGCGCAGTCCCATGCCGCGGCAGATCGACGATGAGCCCCGTATAGCCGCCGATGGCGCGTCCGTCGGCGCACTCGCGGCAGAGCTGGTGGAGGGGGAACGGCGCACCGGTGCGGCAGGCGTGGTCGTCGTGCCGTTATCACCGCTGCGGCGGCCGTATGTGCCGTAGCCCGTCGTGTCGTAGTCGCGCGGCGTGTAGGGCTCATAGACGCTGTCGGGACTTGTCCAACGCTCACGCGATGTGTTCGGGGTAAAGACGGAGCCCGCCAGGGAGCTGACGCCGAAGACAGGGCACCTCAAGGGTGACGGTGTAGGCACCGTCACGCAGCGCCTTTTCCTCGACGATGCGCGCACCGCGCACGAGGGCGCTGACGTGGGTGCGGACGGTATCGTTCGTGACCATCATGTCCTCGACGGTGGTCGAGGCATCGACCGCGACCCCTTGGATTTGCTCGGCGAGCTGCCGATAGGCGTCGGCGATGGCGGCGCGGCGGGCGAGGGCACGCGCCTGTGCCGCACTCACCGTACGCGCGGGGCGACGCCTGTCCCCTCCGCGCGGATGCGTCCGCCGTCCCAGTCGGTCGCTGCCTCTGCCGTCTGGGGCATGAGAGCGGCGATGGCGAGCGCCATGACGAGCATGGCGGCGGCAATGGATTTGACCATGTTCATATACGTTCCTCCTTGATGTCAGAGTAATGCCTTCAACAAGCATATCGCAGGATAGGATAGAGGATAATGAAAGGGAATTAGTATTGTGTGAGATTCGGGTGCAGCTTTAGGAAGCACTGATAAATTCAGCACCGCCGTCTTAGTACATCTTTTTCGCCCTGTCTGTGTCGACAAATCCTCCACATAGCTTCCTGCTATGCGTCCGGTTTGTCTCCTTGACGGGACAAAAATCTGCACCAATCCGACGGACTTCATTTTTATCAGCGATTCCTTCATTCTATCCGTGATTCCTCTATTTACGCGGGATGTCGGTCAGCTCTGCCTTTTGCAGGAGATACTGTGCCAGTGCGTAGTCACGGCTGCCCTCCGGCAGGGGAATCTGGGCAGCATCTGCGATAGCGCGCAATTCCTTCTCGGATATTCCTTGATAAGGCATATCAGGAGGTGAAAACATATCGGTACGCATGAGTGGTGTTCCTTCCGCATCATAGATATAGAAGTTCATGTCATCGGCGAAGGATTTTGTGGCATTCTGTTTGTGTACGCCCTCGCCGGCAACGGACAAGACGAGCTGTCTGCCATCATATAGTCGGTAGCGTATGGGGCGTGCCGTATCCACGACACGGAACCAGAGTGTCGGGTATCCCGTTTGGATGGCGGTCTCGTCATTAGCCTCTCTGCTCTCCGTGACGACCAGCTGGAGCCACGGTATTCCCATCATGCCGCGGAACATCGCGCTCAGCATGGGCATGGGCTGGTCGACAGGCGGGAATTTGTTGGCAGGGCATATTGTGGTAGAGTATCATCCGCCGTGATCTTTCGGCATGCGTCGACGGAGAGGGGACTCGTTTTGCGTTTTCGGCTTCTTCGTCGAGATGCTTTCGGATAGTAGCCTCTGCTTCTTCGTAGGTCTTGTATTCCTGGATGGTGTCGCGCCGCTCCGATCCTCCAACGCCGTCTGCGGCGGATGCTGTGCCGGTGAGGGTGAGGACTGTGACGGTGACGGCAGCGATGGATTTGACAAGATTCATATACGTTCCTCCCTAATTACGAATACGTACTTCACAGAGCATTTCGTAACATCGGATCGAAAATCATGAAAAGACTCCGTATCGGATCGTAAGAATGCTCAAAAACCATCGGGTATTCGATAGAGTGCTTTCGGCGTGATATGATAGAGATGCTGTGCATATCGATATTCACGGCTTCCCTTAGCGAATCGATGTGCGGGTGAGGAGGAGATAATGTCATAGATTTCGGGAGAGGTAAAATGATATTTTTTATTGAGCCTGAGAAGGTCGTAGTAACCGAATCGTGCGACCGGATTTTTGGCGGCATCGTATGTGATGACGTAGTCGTCCGGTGATTTCAGCAGGGTGCCATTTTTTAGGAGAACGAGGTGCTCTATCACGGAAACGATCTCCTCACGCTCGTCTGAGAATCGAATTCTCGTCAGCCCCGCTGTTAATGGGTACCATGCGGAGCAGGAGCAGCGGTTCGTTGTCTGAGATGACCTGTGGGTCTTTTGCCATCTGACAGAAGAGTGGTGTGTCAAGTGAAGGGGAGAATGGGAAATTGGCCAGCACGTAACTCAGCGGCGGGTAGATTTGCTCCGGCGGGATCGCGCTGAGGTCAACCTCGGCATAGCGCGGATCATTTGCACTGATGACAGGCAGTTGGGGGAGCTCGACATAGTGGATGTTCGTTTTCTCTACGGTGCGGAGGAGTTCAACTGCCGCAGACAGATCGCCTGTGTCGGCGGGTTTTTCCTGTGCCTTTGATGTGGATACGGGAATGAGCAGGCAGAGACAGAGAGCCATGCTGAGCAGATGTCGCATCATTGTTCCTCCTTGAGTGAGAGCCCCATAATATCGGTGATTTTTTGTAGTGTAACAAAAATGATCTGTGCAGGCAAGCATCTGCACGATCTCGTGAATTTGATTGCAAATAAATATTGTTTCCAGTATAATAGCGAGTAAGTTGATTTTTACTCATTCATAGGAGGTTGTTCCATGAAGAAAAAGATTTTTGGCGGCGGCACTCGGTGCGGCCATCGGGTCTCTCGATGACGGCGGCATCGACGGATGCACACGGCGTGTTCTTTTCGCGAACCGCGTCGATACGAAGGCACTCGTGCTCGGCGAGGGGCCTCTGGACAATGCGTACGATCCCGCATGTGTCCAGCGCATTGATGCGTACGATGTGAACTTCCAGCCGACGACGGTGGAGCGCGTGGACGGCGAGAAGAACATCACCATTGTGCCGGGCGATGATCTCGGCGTGACGGCGACGTTCTTCGACTATGGCTATTTCGCCAAGACGACGGACGGCAAAGGTCATTCCGACGCGCGACTACTCGAACATCGAGAACCTCGTATCGGTGACGTACGCCTGCAAGTACAACGTCACTACTGGAGCGACAAGGTGCGTCCGGCAGGGGCTCTACAACGTGCCCATCCAGATCGTGCCGATGGTGAACCCGCTGACCCTGCGGCGCGGCGACACGCTGAAACTGCGCATCTATAAGGATGGCAGCACCGTACGCGAACGCCCGTCATTGCGGATGTGCTCGGCAATTTGACGGCGGAGACGCAGGCGGATGCAGACGGATTCGTCTCCGTGCGCGTGGCGAACAACGGCCTGAACGTGATCGGCGTCGAGGTCGGCTTCCCGACGGATATCCCGAACGTGACGAAGAAGATCTTCAGCTCGCTGTCGTTCATCCTGCCGGCGGAGTAAATCAATTCGTTCCAAATACAATGAGCGCAGCTGCACGTGCGGCTGCGCTCTGTATTGGAAACACTATTTTTATACACCGATGCCGCACTCCTTGCGGATGGCATTTTGCAGGAGTTTCGAGAAGTTGATGTTGCGCTCACGTGCGAGCGTGTCCATCCAGCCCGGGAGGGTCACGTTCTTGCGTACGGTGCGCGTGTCGTTCATCTGCCGCACAGGGAGTGTGTCAGCGCGTACGAGGGCGACAGAGGCTCCGCGCGGCACATGGAGTGCGGCGAGGGCTGATGGGGCAGGGATGGCGGCGTGTTCTTCCTCCATTTGCCAGAGTGTGAGTGCGAGCGCGTCCTCAGCGTTTTCGAAATGCCTCGTCGAGTGTTGCACCGTCGGTGTAGCAGCTCGGCAGGTCGGGGAAGTCCACGAGGATGCCGTCCTCCTCCTCGGTAAAGATGGCAGGATAGATGTATTTCATGGAGAATCCTCCTTTATCGTATGGCGATGCCCGCATCCCTTAGAATCTTGTGCAGTGTGCCGGTGCGGACTTCCTCACTCGGATGACGACCGACCATAAAGGTCTTGCCCGTCACGGGACTCCGGTACATATCGTGACGCTTGTTGTGTCCGACGAAGATGCAGCCATTTTTCTTGAGCAAGTGTACGAGTTCTGCCGTCGTCATAGGCGCACCTCCTTTGCATAGATTATACACACTAATGCGCGTTTCGGTCAAGAAATACCTACACAATATGATATTTCTTCCACGGGATCTGATTGAGGCGTACGCTGTTCAAAAAGTCCACGATGTCCTTGCGTCCGTAGTACTGCGGTTTGCCCTGCGGCGTGAGGCTCATGAGGATGATGGGCATACCGGGGAAGAAGCGCATGAGGGCGCGGCGGGTCTGCGTGGATTTGATGGTGTAGCGCGTGACCTCCGGCGCGACGTGGATGATGGCGAAGGTGACACCCTTCTCGATGATGACAGCTCCCTCGATGGTCATGGATGCGCTCCTCTCTGTAATCGGCTCATTTTATCAGAGCCTATGATACAATACAAGAATAAAATTCAATTTAACATTAAAATAAGGTTGCGAAAATCCGTAGAACCCCGTATAATAACCATAAGGACAGTACATCGTTACGGTGCATGTAAATAGTCCCGCTTTATGGTATTGACGGAATATTGAAAAAGCGACTTGCGTATGGTATTCTTTCGCAAGGATTTTTTTGGTATCGCGTCGAATACGATAGAGGTACTGATATTCAACGAAGACGGCGCGTGCGTCGACATTCATGAGTGGATGTCGGGGTTTTTTGTTGCGCGTGGTCGGAGGAGGAATATGAGGCAGGTTTTATCGGCGTATTGGAGGCAGGTCGGTCTGGCGTTCGCGGCGGCGGTGCTCCTCGGGGCGGTGGCTCTCCTCGCGATGGACGAGCTCGCACTCATCAGGGCGCTTACGGCGGGCGCAGCAGCGGCGGCGCTCTACTTTGTCCAGCTCGCGCGGCGCATTCTGCGTGCGGCGCGGCGCGGGACGGGTGGTGCAGCGCAGGTGCAGATCGGTCTTTTGCTGATCCTCGTCCTCATCGGCGCGGTTCTCTGGGCGGCGACGATGACGGGCGTGCGGCATTCTTTGCGGCGGTGGGAGGATTCCTCCTGATGCACGCGCTGATGATGGCGCAGATGATCGGCAGGGCTCTGTACGCAGATGGAAAGAACCGTCCGACGGACGGCTCGAAGTAGGAGGGGGGAGACCCCCGAGGGAGGTAGAGGTTATGCACGAAATCGGTGTTCGCGAGGCAGTGCAGTTCGCCGGATTTACCTTCAATTCACAGACCCTCGTCATGACGTGGATCTCGATGGTCGTCGTCCTCTTCATTGGCTGGCTGGCGGTGCGCAACCTAAAGGTTGTGCCGACGTCCAACTGGCAGGTGATGATGGAGACGGTGATCGAGGCTCTGCATGACCAGGTGGAGGAGAATATGGGCCCGCGCGGGCGTGGATTCCTGTCCACGTTTATCGTGTCGCTGTTCCTGTTCCTTCTCGTGTCGAATTGGATTGGTCTTATTCCGACGATGGCATCGCCGACAAATGATCTGAACACCACCCTGGGACTGGCTCTGCTGGTCATCGTCATGATGCACGTCTTGGGACTGGCGGTAAAGGGGATGCACTATGTGGCGCATTTCTTCCAGCCGGTCGCACCGTTCATCATCATCAACATTGTCGAGGAGGTTGCGAAGCCGATTACGCTGTCGTTCCGTCTTTTCGGCAACATCCTGGCGGGTGAGATTCTGATTCACATCCTGCTGCAGCTCCTCGGGAACGGTTCGACGATCCCGTCGGTGATCTGGCTCGCGTTCAGCGTGTTCGTCGGCATTGTGCAGGGCACTGGTCTTCACGATGCTCTCGACGGCATACATCGGCGCGGCCATCAAGACGGACGAAGGTCATTAACGGCGGTATCGGTCGTGACCACACAGGTTTTGCACGCCGTGCAGCAGGCACGGGCACGAAGATTTTGTTCACATATTTAAGGAGGATCTTTTCATGGAAAACGCAATCATGGTCGCAGGCGCTCTTATCGGTGCGGGTCTCTGCTTTGGTCTTGCTGCAATCGGCGCAGGTATCGGTGACGGTCTGGTCACGGGCCGCTTCATCGAGGGGCTTGCACGTCAGCCGGAGGCGGGCGGCGTCCTCTTTACGCGTACGCTGATCTCGGTCGGTCTGATTGAGGCACTTGCCATCATCGGCGTCGTTTTCGGCATCATCATGCTCTATGCAAATCCGCTGATTCACTAAGACGTATGTGGCACGGATTTTGCAAAGGGGGCATAGGAATTGAGTGAAATTACGCAAGGCCTGATTGATCTCAACGGGACGCTGCCCATCCAAATCATCAACTTCCTGATTCTCGTTGCACTCCTGCGCGCAGTGGCCTATAAGCCGATTGTGCGCATGATGGACGAGCGCAAAGGCGAAGATCGCTGAGAGCATCGAGAAGGCGGATGCGGATGCCGCGGCAGCGGAGGCGACGCTGAACGAGTACAAGGCGCAGCTCGCTGCGGCGCGTACGAAGCGCAGGAGATCGTCGACATGGCGGAAAAAGCGTGCCGGCGAGGGCGCGAGGCGAGCATCCAGGCGACAAAGCGTGAGATCGAGCAGATGAAGAAGTCCGCCGAGGAACAGATGGAGCGCGAGCGCGCCCATGCGGTGGAGCAGCTGAAGGCCGAGGTCGTCGCCCTGTCGCTCGCAGCGGCGGGCAAGATCATCCAGAAGAATCTGGACGAAAAGGACAACGACGCCATCATCGGCGAGTTCATCGCAAAAGCTCGACGCGAAAAAAAGTCGGTGACGCGTCATGCTGAACATGGAGCTGGCGCGCAAGTATGCGCGTGCGATCTTCGAGCTGGCGTGCGAGGAGAACGCGCTCAGCGCCTACGGAAATGACCTCGCCAAGGTGCAGCAGACATACGTCGACTGCCCGGAGCTAAAGGCGTATCTCTGCAACCCGAACATCCAGCCCGAGGACAAAAAGTCCCTCCTGAAGGAAGTGTTCGGGGACGATGTGCGCGAGATGGTGCTGAACTTCCTCCTGCTGCTCATCGACAAGCGGCGCATGATGGTGTTCGAGGCGATCAGCGCGATCTTTGTGCAGCTCTCGAACGAGAAGCTCGGCATCGCTGTGGCGGATGTCACGACGGTGGAGCCGCTCAGCGAGACGCAGAAGGCAGAGCTAATGGAAAAGCTCGGACGCGTGACGGGCAAAGAGGTATCCCTGCGCGAGCACCGCGACCCCTCGCTCATCGGCGGCGTGGTGGTGCGCATCGGCGACCGCCGCATCGACGGCAGCATCAAGGGACGTCTGGCAGCGATGACGGCAGAGTTAATGGCGAACTAGCGGGGTGACAGCGAAATATGAAAATGAATCCGGAAGAGATTACTTCCATCATCAAGGAACGCATCAAGAACTATGATGTCGATCTGAACGTCAACGACGTCGGCACGGTTCTTGAGGGTCGGCGACGGCATTGCGCATATCTACGGCCTCGACAAGGCGATGGCAGGGCGAGCTGCTCGACTTCGGCAACGATGTCTACGGGCTCGTGCTGAACCTCGAGCAGGAGAGCGTCGGCGCGGTGCTGCTCGGCGGCGAGACCCTCATCAAGGAGGGTGACACCGTAAAGCGTACGGGACGCATCATGCAGGTGCCCGTGGGCGAGGCGATGGTCGGACGCGTCGTGGACGCACTCGGCCGCCCCATCGACGGCAAGGGACCCCATCGACACGAAGGAGTTCCGTCCGGTCGAGTCGCCGGCACCTGGCATTGCCGACCGCAAGAGCGTCCATGAGCCGCTCCAGACGGGTCTGAAGGCGATTGATGCCCTCGTTCCGATCGGCCGCGGCCAGCGCGAGCTGATCATCGGCGACCGCGGCACGGGCAAGACGGCGATTGCCGTCGATACAATCCTGAACCAGAAGGGACAGAACTGTATCTGCGTCTACGTCGCCATCGGTCAGAAGGCATCCACCGTTGCGCGCGTCGTCAAGACGCTCGAGGACGGCGGCGCGATGGACTACACGATCATCGTCGCGGCGACGGCAGCAGACTCTGCGCCGCTGCAGTACCTCGCACCGTATGCGGGCGTGGCGATGGCAGAGTACTTCATGTATAAGGGCGGTCATGCGCTCTGCGTCTATGACGACCTCTCCAAGCACGCGGCAGCGTATCGCGCCATGTCGCTCCTGCTCCGCCGTCCGCCCGGACGCGAGGCATACCCGGGCGACGTGTTCTACTTACACTCCCGCCTCCTCGAGCGCGCGGCAAAGCTCTCCGACGCACTCGGTGCAGGCTCCATCACGGCACTGCCGATCATCGAGACACTCGCGGGCGACCTCTCGGCGTACATCCCGACGAACGTCATCTCGATCACCGACGGTCAGATCATGCTGGATACCGACTCGTTCTACTCGGGCATCCGCCCGGCGATCAGCGTCGGTCTCTCGGTCTCGCGTGTCGGCGGCTCCGCCCAGATCAAGGCGATGAAGCAGGTCGCGGGCACGATGCGTCTCGACCTCGCACAGTACCGCGAACTCGCGGCATTCGCGCAGTTCGGCTCGGATCTCGACAAGGCGACCAAGGCACAGCTCGACCGCGGTGCCCGCATGGTTGAGACGCTGAAGCAGGCGCAGTACAGCCCACTCTCCGTTGCGGAGCAGGTGCTCGTCATCTTTACGGCGGTGCGCGGCCATCTCGCGGACATCCCCGTCGGCAAGGTCGTCACCTTCCACACGGACTTCCTGAAGTTCATGCGCACGGCGCATCCGGAGATCGCAGCGGCGATCACGGAGATGAAGAAGCTGGACGATGGGCTCGAGGGGGACATCACGAAGGCGATCGCGGAGTTCAAGAAACCATCTCCTACAAAGAAGCGTAAGGGGAGAGGTGACCGTATATGGCAAATTTACAGGACATCCGCCGGCGCATTCGCAGCGTCAAGAGCATCCAGCAGATCACGAACGCCATGGACATGGTCGCGACCTCGCGTCTGCGCCGTGCCAAGGAGGCAGCCAACAGCAACCGCCCCTACGCCGAAAAGACGGCGGCGGTCATCCGCAGCGTGGCGGCAGCGGCGACGGGCATCTCGCATCCGCTCCTCGAGCAGCATGAGAGCGGCAAGCGCCTCATCCTCGTCATGGCGGCGGACAAGGGCTCGCAGGCGCATACTCCAGCAACGCACTCAAAAAGGCGATGACGCTCGTCGAGGACAAGTCCAACACGCAGATCGTCACCGTCGGGCGCAAGGCCCGCGACTTCTTCAAGAACCGCAGCTTTGACATCATCAGTCAGCGCGTCGGCATCAGCGAGCGTCCGAAGGCGTCGCACGCGCAGAAGATCGCGCGCACGCTCATCAGTGCGTTTGAGACCGGCGAGATCAAAAGAAGTCTACATGGTCTACACGCGCTTCGTGTCGGCCATCACCTGTGTGCCCGAGGTCGTGAAACTCCTGCCCTTTACGGCAGAGGCAGGCGAGGGACACGCACAGGCACCCTACATCTATGAGCCGAATGCCGAGGAGGTGCTCGGGGCACTGCTGCCGCAGTACCTTTTCACCACCATCTATGCGGCGCTCCTCCAGTCGGCGGCGAGCGAGCTGAGCTCACGTATGAACGCGATGAGCAACGCGACCGACAACGCCAGGGGAGCTCATCGGAAAGCTCGACCTCTACTACAACAAGGTACGTCAGGCGGGCATCACGAACGAGATCAACGAGATCGTCGGCGGCGCCGAGGCACTCAAGTGACATCCATGTACGCCGCGTGCATGGAGGTAAGGAGGTTTTCCATTGGCAAAAGGTAAAGTCGTACAGGTCATTGGACCTGTCGTAGATATTGAATTTCCGGCGGGCGAACTGCCGGAGATTCTGAACGCCATCAAGGTCAGGGGCAAGACGGCCGACCACGACATCGACCTCACGGTCGAGGTCATGCAGCACCTCGGCGACAGCGTCACGCGCTGCATCGCCATGAGCTCCACCGACGGCCTGATGCGCGGCATGGAGGCGGACGACACGGGGGCGCCGATCAGCGTGCCGGTCGGCGAGGCGACCCTCGGACGCGTCTTCAACGTCCTCGGTGAGACCGTTGACCACAACCCCGAGCCCGTCGGCAACAAAGAGATGTGGCCGATCCATCGTGCCGCCCCGAAATTTGACGAGCAGGAGACATCGACCCAGATCCTCGAGACGGGCATCAAGGTCGTCGACCTCATCGCCCCGTACTCGCGCGGCGGAAAGGTCGGACTCTTCGGCGGTGCCGGCGTCGGCAAGACCGTTCTCATCATGGAGCTCATCCACAACATCGCGACCGAGCACGGCGGCTACTCCGTCTTTGCGGGTGTCGGCGAGCGTACGCGTGAGGGCAATGACCTCTGGTCGGAAATGACCGAGTCGGGCGTTATCGACAAGACCGCCCTCGTCTACGGCCAGATGAACGAGCCGCCCGGAGCACGTATGCGCGTCGCTCTGACGGGCCTCACGATGGCAGAGTACTTCCGCGATGTGCAGGGACAGGACGTTCTGCTCTTCATCGACAACATCTTCCGTTTCATCCAGGCAGGTTCCGAGGTCTCGGCTCTGCTCGGACGTATGCCGTCCGCCGTTGGCTACCAGCCGACGCTGACGACCGACGTCGGTGCCCTGCAGGAGCGCATCACCTCCACGAAAAAGGGCTCGATCACGTCCGTGCAGGCGGTCTACGTCCCCGCGGACGACCTCACCGACCCGGCACCGGCGGCGACATTCACCCATCTCGATGCGACGACGGTTCTTTCCCGTCAGATTGCCGAGCTCGGCATCTATCCCGCCGTTGACCCGCTGGACTCCACCTCGCGTATCCTCGACCCGCACGTCATCGGGCAGGAGCACTACGAAGTCGCGCGCGGCGTGCAGGCCGTCCTCCAGAAATACAAAGAGCTGCAGGACATCATCGCCATCCTCGGTATGGAGGAACTCTCCGACGAGGATAAGCTGACCGTCTCGCGTGCACGTAAAATCCAGCGTTTCCTCTCGCAGCCGTTCGCCGTCGCCGAGGTATTCACGGGCTCGCCCGGAAAATACGTCGCGCTGAAGGACACGATCCGCGGGTTCAAGGAAATCCTCGACGGCAAGCACGACGACCTCCCCGAGGCTGCCTTCTACATGGTCGGCGGCATCGACGAAGTCATCGAGAAGGCGAAGAAGCTCAAAAGAGGAGGAATGACGGATGGCGACCATCAAGCTGGAGATCGTATCTCCCGACCGCGTGGTCTACGCCGCCGACATCGACATGCTCATTGCCCGCTCCACGGGCGGCGAGATCGGCATACTGCCGAAGCACATTCCCCTCGTTGCGGGACTTGAGCCCCATGCCATGAAGATTCATGTCGACGCCAAGGAACAGCTCATCGCTGTGGCGGGCGGCTTCATGGAGGTTACCCCCGACAAGATCACCGTACTCGCGACAGCAGCGGAGGAGCCGATCGACATCGACATCAACCGCGCCCAGCGCGCCTATGACCGTGCGCAGGAGCGTCTGCAGCTCCTACGCGAAAGCCCTGATACACAGGACGGCATCATCGACGAACAGCGTGTCATCCTCGCCCTAAAGCGTGCCGAAGCACGCCTTCAGACCGCGAAGACAGCGAAGCCCGGCGCATGATACACGGGATAGAAAAACCGCCCCAGCCGTATTGGTTGGGGCGGTTTTTCTAACTGTCCAAAGTGCTGATACCAAGCGAATACAATACTTTCCTTATTCACCCCACGTCGGCAATGACTTCACCATCCTCGCGTGCGATCTCCCAAATGAGAGAGCTGTTATTTCTAACAAACTCGGTCAGCTTTGCGCGTTCCTCCTCGTTGAAGCCGCTGTACTTTGTGCAGGTAATGCTCGGCAGCAGAAACTCCGCCGTATCAAACCCGTGCGCGTTGGCACGCTCCATGCAGACCAGAATACTCGCCGCGCAGCGCAGAGCGGTGAATATCCGAAAACGTCGTGACAATACCGTCAATCGTGCTGTAATAGTGCTTCGCGAGACTCCTCCTCATCCATAGTATACGTATGCGTGCGACTGCGGTCAATAGACAGCCGCTGTACCTTTTTGTGGACGATGCGCCGTGAATATGCTATCATAGCTCCACACATTACTGCGAAAAGGAGGCATCCATGAACCTCGCGAATCACCGTACCTCCATCATCCTTGCCATCGTCTTTGCCACACTGCTCTCCTCCTTCTGGTTCTTTCAGGACTTCGCCTTTATCGTCTTTCTCTCGCTCCTCCTGCAGCTCCTCCTCCAGCCGGCCGTAGACGCGATGGAGCGGCGGCGCATCCCGCGCGGCCTCGCGGCAGCGGGGCGATCCTCCTCTTTCTCCTGCTCGTCCTCGTCCTCCTCTCCATCCTCTCACGCTCCGTCGTCCCATCGCTGCAGCGCTTTGTCACCGAGCTGCCGAGCATCGGACAGGGACTCCAGCAGATGCCGTTCCTCACGGAGTTGGACCTGCAGCAGGAAATGACGGGTATCCTCGACAAACTGCGCAGCGTCAGCGCGGAGCTCCTGCGCACATCCCTCTCCTTCCTCCTCATCGCTGTCGGCAAAATCATGGACTTTATCATCATCATCTTTGTCTCCTTCTACCTCCTGAAGGACGGCAACAGCATCAAACGCTGGCTCGCTGACCTCTTCCCACACGGCTCGCGCGGGCGTGTCCTCCGCCTCTTTGACCGGCTCCTCCGCGCCCTGCGCATCTATGTATGCAGCCAGCTCGTCATGTGCATCATCACGGGACTCGTCGTCTTTACCTACTTCACCATCATGCACCTCCCGTATGCCTCCGTCTTCGCGCTGCTCTCCGGCATCAGCGAGTTCGTCCCCGTCCTCGGCCCGACCGTTGCCTCTGCACTCGGAACGGTCACGACCGCCGCGACCGCATGGGGCATCACACTGCAGACCGCACTCTTCTACCTCGCGCTCACACAGATCAACCACAACGTCGTCTATCCCGCCCTCGTCGGCAAATCCCTCCACCTCCACCCTGTCGCCATCATCCTCGGCGTCGTCTTCGGCGGCGAAATCCTCGGTGCGGCGGGCATGTTCCTCGCCGTCCCCTTCATTGTCATCGTCAAGATCGTCATCACCGACATCTACCATGAGCGACAGATGGAGACGCGGGGCGGGAAGGATATGCCGTAAAACCGGATAACAAAACCGCCGCACCAATCGGTACGGCGGTTTTTCTCATATAGGAAGTGAGGAATGGCTTGGAAAATGGATTACGCAAGCATGGAGCGGAGGAACCAGATCTGCTTTTGCGTAGTTGGTGACGTGATCCTCCATGAGGTTGGCAACGCCGAAGCAGTCATGCGCATCGGCAGCCTTGCGGATCGCGAGTGCCTGATCGCGGAGCAGCTCGAGATCGGCAAGCGTGATCTCAAGTGCCTTCTTCTGATCGACCGCCTCATCGCCGAGCTCCTGGATCGTCGCAATGGCGAGGTACCCCTTGAGGCTGGCGACCGGCTGCACGCCGGCCATCTTCAGCAGCTCCGCCGTCTCATCGAGCACATCCGCGAACGCATCGTAGAGCGACTCGAGGTACTCATGAACAGCCTTGAACTGCGGCTGACCACGTTCCAGTGAAGGTTGTGCAGCTTGATATAGCCGACGCCGATATTGGCGATGTAGGCATTGACCGCGTTGTTGAGGTTTGCATCATTTGCGTGTGACATAGTAAAATCCCCTTTCATCTTGTTGTTCTTCCTGTTTTTATATCTCATTACGTGTCATTATAGCGATAAATGAATTACTTGTCAATAGTAATTATTAAATAATTTTGCGATTGGATTTCACGTAAATCTTTTCCTTGACAAACAGCATATTTTTATATAATACATAGCTATAAAATATGTTATTCCGTTTTGGGTGAGAGGGAATCGCCATGAGTGAGCAGAAATATCGTTTTGAAACCCTGCAGGTGCGTGTCGGACAGGAGGAAGCCGATCCCGTGACGGATGCGCGTGCCGTACCGATCTATCAGACGACCTCGTACGTCTTCCACAATGCGCAGCACGCTGCCGACCGCTTTGCACTCAGCGATCCGGGCAACATCTATGGACGCCTGATGAATCCGACGCAGGACGTCTTTGAAAAGCGCATCGCGGCACTTGAGGGCGGCACGGCGGCACTCGCCTTTGCCTCGGGCGCAGCGGCGATCACGGCGACGATCCAGGCACTCGCCCATGCGGGCGACCACGTCGTCGCGCAGCAGACCATCTATGGTGGCTCCTACAACCTCCTCGCGCACACGGCAAAGGACTGGGGCATCGACGTGACCTTTGTCGAGCCGAAGGCGGGCGCACAGGGCTTTGCCGACGCCATCCGTCCGAACACGAAATGCGTCTTCATCGAGACCGTCGGCAACCCGAACGCCGACCTCGTGGACATCGAGGCCGTCGCCAAGGCGGCACACGCGCAGGGCGTCCCCGTCGTCATCGACAACACCTTCGCGACGCCGTACCTCCTGCGCCCCATCGAGCACGGCGCGGACATCGTCGTGCACTCCGCGACGAAATTCATCGGCGGGCACGGCTCCAGCCTCGGCGGCGTCATCGTCGAGGGCGGTACATTCGACTGGAAGGCATCGGGACGCTTCCCGCACCTCACGCAGCCGAACGAGAGCTATCACGGCGTGAACTTCGTCGAGGCACTCAGCCCCGTCGCCTTTGTCACGTACATCCGTGCCCTCCTCCTACGTGACACGGGCGCGGCGATCGCTCCGTTCAACGCATTCCTCTTCCTGCAGGGGCTTGAGACACTCTCCCTGCGCGTCGAGCGGAACGTATCGAACGCACTGAAGGTCGTGGACTTCCTCGCGAAGCATCCGAAGGTCGAGCGCGTCAACCATCCCTCGCTCCCGCATCATCCCAATCACGCCATCTATGAGCGGTACTTCCCGCAGGGCGGCGTATCGATCTTCACCTTTGACATCGTGGGCGGGCAGGAGGCGGCGTTCCGCTTCATCGACCACCTGAAACTCTTCTCACTCCTCGCAAACGTCGCCGACGTCAAGTCGCTCGTCATCCATCCCGCGACCACCACACACGCCCAGATGAACGACGCCGAGCTCGCCGCGTCCGGCATCGGCAGAGGCACGATCCGCCTCTCCATCGGCATCGAGCACATCGACGACCTCCTCGCCGACCTCACGGCAGCGTTTGACGCCGTCTGAGCCGTTCTTGTAAAAAGCAAAACCTCTGCGCGAAGGCTTTCCGTCGTGCAGAGGTTTTTGCGTTAGGATTTGCTGATAAATACAGACCGTCAGATTGGCGCAGATTTTCCGCCGAAATGCGAGGGGAAAAAGATGTATCAAGCTGACGGTGCTGGAAATTATCGACGCTTCCTAATGTTTTTCACAAAATTTCGTATATGATAGAAGGATTTTTCCGCATTTACGTCGAAAGCGTTCTAGAGTACCTATATGTGGATGCTTCGGATTTCTGACCGGGCTCCACGCGGTATGGACGCGCAGTACCTCATCGGTGATGGGGATGCCCTAGGGGAAGGAGGGCGGCGATGTTTCCGGAGATACGGCTTTCTGCACTCATTCTCACCGTCCTCATCAGCATTGCCCTCGTGGTCGGGCTGATCCACTATGCGCCGCCGCTGACGCAGACGTACTACTGGCGGCTCGGCGGACTGATCGCGGGCGCGGGGCTGCTCGTCACGCTCTTTGACCGCCTGATGGCGGCACGGGCACGGCGGCGCGCAGCAAAGAAGCCACCGCTCTCCTTTGAGGAGGAGCAGAGCGCCATGCCCGCTGCGACAGAGACCATAACGGAGCGTCCCTCTGTCTCCATCTTCCCGGCAAAGGCAGCTGCTGTGCTCCAAAGCCCCGCCCCAACCGGCGGGAAAGAAATTGGCGGCGAAAAAAAGAAAAAGGCGAAGGCACACGCGAAGAAGAACGCTGCGAAGCCCACCCCACACAGGGCGGCAGCAACCCTTCGGCGGCAGTCTCGGCGGCGACACCGCCCGCGAAGAGCCCGCCGCCAGCACCCCTGCCGACAGAGCACCTGCCGGATGGGCTCGATGCGTTGCTCGACATCGCCTATGCGTCGGCAGAGCCCGCGCCCGAGCGCGCCGTCGCCGCCTACCGAAAGGCACTCGCGCGCTACCCGCAGGACTCCTACATGCCGTATCTCGTCATCGAGCTCTCCACGCTCTACAAGCGTCTGGGGAACTACGACGCGGCGCTCCGCCTCTTTGACGAGGCACTCGCGCTGCCCATCATTGCCAAGAACGCCGTCATGGTGCAGGAGTTTCGCCGCTCCCGTCGCACCCCTGCACGCCGTTTCTGATATGCTCCGCGCGCGGGAACCCCTGCGCTCCCCTTCGGCGAGGTACCGGAGGACGTGCTGGCGGCGGCTGACCGACAGGCGGGCAATCACACCTGACATTTTATTAAAATGGAGGAATAAATATGAAGAAAAAGCGTTGACATCCTAGGACTTCCCGTCATCAGCATCACAGAGGGACGCGAGCTCGGCATGAGCAAGACCCTCCTCATTGATGCGCCGAACCGCATCGTGGCGGCGATCACGATCGAGGACGAGGACTGGTATCGCGGAGTCAAGCTCATCCCCTACGATAACGTGATTGCCGTCGGTGATGATGCCGTCACCATCAACAACAGCGAGAACATCCTCACGCTCGATGCAGCGGGCGACTTTGAGACCCTGCTCGATGACAACATCCGCGTCATCGGCACGAAGGCCATCACGCGCACGGGTGTCATCCAGGGCAACATCACCGAGATCTTCATCGGCGAGGACGGCAGCATCGAGAAATGCGAAGTCACAACGCCGGAGGGCTCGACCTCCGAGGTGACGGCAGATCAGGTCGCCATCTTCGGAAAGGAAGTCACGGTCATCTCGCCGGAGGGCGATGCCGTAAAAAAATCTGACGCAGCGTCTGCACCGGCGGCACCCGCTGTGACAGCCCCCGCAGCAGAGCCCGCTGCGGCTGAGCCGGTCGAGGAGACTGCCTCTACGGAGGAGACGCCTGCCGAAGAGCCGGCTGCTCCGGAGGAGACAGCTGCCCCCGAGGCACCGGCAGAGGAGCCCACACCTGCCGCAGAGGAGCCTGCACCTGAGGCACCGGCAGAGGACGAGGCCAAGGACGCAGAGCGCGCGAACGAGGATCGTCATCGCCGCTTCCTCCTCGGCAAGAAGGCGACACGCACCATCAAGATGGACAACGGCGTCGTCATCGTCGAGGCGGGCGCGGACATCACCGAGGAAGTCCTCCAGAAGGCAAAACTCGGCAACAAGTTCATCGAGCTCTCGATGAGCGCGCAGTAAATGATATGGATGCGGCGGGGCGATTGCCCTGCCGTGTTTTCTCTTGAAATCTTGCGGAATTTAAGAACCAGAACCCCGCAAGGAGCTCGGAAACAATGCACAGAGTCAATCAGCCAAACAAAAGAGCAGCCACATCTTCTCTGGCTGCTCTTTTTCGTATTGTCCTTATTAACGTACTTTTTCTCTTCCCGCGAATATCATCAAAGAAAATAGCATGAAGCGATCTTTTTTTGATCGGTCATACACGCCCACTCTAATTTTTCCTTTCGTAAGTGGTATACTATAGGGTCGGAGGGCTCTTCATTAAGACGATGACGACAGGGAGATAAAACCATGAAAAAGAAGCTTTTTCTGATTGCCTGCATTGCTGCGTTAGCGGCTATTTTTCTCTTGCCGCTTGTCCAGAGCTCGATAGGGAAGACGCATTTTTACCCGGGAAGTGCTTGCTAAAAATGATGGATTTGCCGCAGAGGGCAGCGGTACGACCGGCGGGGCTGCTGCCGTAGAGGACAATGTTTTTCGCGTGACCAATCGGCAGGAGTTTGTTGCCGCATTGGGGAATCGCAAAAATACAGAACCTAGGATTTTGATGATTTACGGAACGATCGACTTCGATATGGACGCGGATGGGAGGCACCTGACGAAGGAAGACTATATGGCGGAGGGCTATGATTTTCAGCAGTATCTGGACGCGCATGCACCGCATAGTACCGCGCCGCAAAGCCGGAAAGAAGAGCAGGAGAAAAAAAGAAAACAATCTCAAAAAAATCAGGAAAAAAACATCATGGTTCATGTCCCCTGCCAATACAAGCATCATTGGGATTGAACATGCGAAATTAAAGGGCGTGGATTTAGTCCTCGACGCGGACAATGTTATCATCCGAAATATCATGTTTGAGTCCCCGTATGATGATTTCCCGTCGTGGGATCCAAACGATGGGGCGGACGGCAACTGGAATTCCCAGTATGACTGTATTACGATCCGCGGCGGCACGCATATTTGGATCGATCATTGTCATTTCGAGGACGGCACGCAGCCGACGGAAACGTATTTTCATCGTGAATACGAGCATCGGGACGGCTTGGTCGATATTACGAATCAGGCGGACGACATAACGATGTCATATAATGTTTTTGAACGTCACAATAAAACGATTTTGATCGGGAGCAGTGATGCAAAAACGGCGGATGATGGCAAACTAAATGTGACGCTGCATCATAATTATTTCCATAATTTGGTTCAGCGCGCACCGCGAGTGAGATTTGGAAAAAGTTCACGTGTATAATAATTACTACCAAACGGACGATGAAAACGGCGAATACCGTTATGCGTATTCGTTGGGCGTTGGGAAAAACTCAAAGATATATGCCGAAAATAATGTCGCGGATATCGACGGCAGGACGTATCAAGATTTCGTCAAAGTGTTTGGCGGAACAGAGCTGACAACGCTCAATAATATCTTTAACGGCGAGAAAAATCGATACATTTAACGAGCCTTTATCACCGGTCACGTGGATGCCCGAGCGATCGATGAAAATCGATGATGTAAATGAGGTGAAGGGAAAAAGTTTTACAGCAGGCAGGCGTCTTTAAAGGAAGCGATAATTCCATAAAATCATCAAAAAGAAGCTGCTGCACATTTGTTTCGTGCAGCAGCCTCTTTTTACTCAGTGGATATCAGAACACAATCCTGCCCCAGTCGCTCCGCGCAGCCATCACCATTGCCTCATAGAGCTTGATCTCGTAGAGGATGAGGTCGGGGCCGACCGCGTTGACGGTCTCCTGAAAGCGCGGCGTCTTTTCGATGATGGCGTCCGTAATCTCTGTGAGCGGGCGTGAGGACTTAACGGCATAACCGCGCGCACGGATGTGCTCGGTTGTTCCGTTGTTCGGAACGGTGGTGAAGGCGGTGGAGGGCTTTGCGGTGAGCTCGGCGACCTTCTCGTTGTCCTTTACCGTCGCGAAGTAGACACAGTGCTTTGCCGGGTCGTAGTAAAAGTTGACAATACGGACGTGCGGCAGTCCGTCACTCATCGTTGCGAGCGCGATTTCGTTCTGCTCTCGCATCATGCGTTCAAATTCGTTCCGCAGATTCATTTTAATCACCTCTTCATGCTATTATACAATACTTTTAATATAAAAGAAAGAAAGGATCGCCGATAAATTCCGCCGCGCCAGAAACGCTGTCGTGACGTTTTTCGCCCGCTGTGATCTGCCACCTCTCAGAATACAATCCTGCCCCAGTGATCCCGCCCGACCAATACGACCGCCTCAGTGAGCACGATCTCGTAGGGGATGAGGTCGTCACCGACGGCGTCGACGGTCTCCTGAAAGCGCGGTGCCTTGGCGACGATGGCCTCTGTGATCGCGGTGATGGGACGGGCGGACTTTACGGCATGACCGCTGGCGCGGACGTGCTCGGTCGTGTTATTGTGCGGGACGGTGGTGAAGGCGATGGAGGGGTTCGCTGCGAGCTCGACGACCTTCTCATTGTCCTTGAACGTGGCAAAGTAGACGCAGTGCGTCTCGGTATCGTAGTAAAAGTTCACAATGCGCACGTGCGGCAGCCCTTCGCTCATCGTCGCGAGGGCGATCTCGCGCTGCTCGCGCATGATGCGCTCAAATTCATCACGCAGATTCATCTCGTCACCTCGTTTTTCTTATTATACAATATCGCCTCCATAAAGAAACGAAAAGAAACGCCATCGATCCAACGTGACCGATGGCGTTTCTGCTGTTACGAAAAAATTTATGCTTCTTTTTTCCCGCCCAGTACGACCTTGCCGAAGATGGCGAGGACGCCGATAAAGACGAGGAGGCCGAGCATCTCGGCGGTGTCGGCGAATCCCTCAGGCGCGATGGCGAGCGGGCTCTCGCCGCCGCCGTTCGAGACGGAGACGACGATGATGCCGGCGAGGAGGACGCCGATGATGGACTCACCGACGATGAGCCCCGAGGCAAAGAGCGTGCCACGGCGCAGCCCTGCGCGCTCCGCCTCCTCTCCCTTCGTCTGACGCAGGTGACGGTTGACGAAGTAGCCGAGGATCGCACCGACGACGAGCGGCGTCTGGATGACGGGCGGGAGGTAGATGCCCATACCGACAGCGAGCGGCGGCATGGCGAGGTTCTTCGTCGAGCGGCGCAGGAAGAGGTCGATGAGGACGAGCACGATGCCGACCCCGATACCGATGTAGATGTACTCCCATGCGAGCTTCTGCGAGAAAAATGCCCTGAGCGATGGTCGTCATGAGCACCGCCTGCGGTGCGGCGAGAGCCTGCGCGGATCCATGCCCGCACGCGGCAGTGCGCCCGAGAAGCCGTACGCCTCATAGAGGAGGTTGAGCACAGGGGCGATGACGAGTGCGCCGACCACACAGCCGATGAGGAGCGCGACCTGCTGACGCCACGGTGTTGCGCCGACGAGATAGCCGGTCTTGAGATCCTGCATGTTGTCATTCGAGATGCAGGCGATCGCGAGGATGATCGACGTGGTAAAGATAGCGGTCGCCGTCGCAAATTTCTCGCCGCCCGGCAGCGCGAAGATGCCGAACATGGAGCACAGCGCGTACATGACGAGCGATGCGACGATGATGCCGAGGATGCCGATGCCCGAGATCGGGCTGGAGGACGTGCCGACAAGCCCTGCCATGTAGGCGCAGGCGGCAGCGACGAAGAAGCCCATGAGGACGGCGACGCTGACGCCGACGAGGGTAAAGGCAATTTTCTGCCCGCCCGGGATCTGCTCGGGGCTGACGAAGGCGTAGAAGATGACGAGCAGTCCGATGACGGTGACGGCAAAGACGAGCCCGACACTCTTCATCGTCATGTCGATGTCCATGCGGTGCAGACCGCGCTCTGCGCTGTCTGCGCGTGCACCTGCGATGGATTCCTTCACGCCGTCAATGACGGGGCGTGCGAGGCAGAGCAGCGTCCAGATCGCGGCGACGCCCATGGCGCCCGCGCCGATGAGGCGCACCTTCTGCTGATAGACGGTACCCGCGAATTTTTGCAGGGTCATGCCGTCGGGGAGCGCACCGGTGATGGTGAAATAGGGGACGAAGCCCGCCCATGCGATAGCGATACCGATCAGCATCGCGAGTCCGCTCGTGATGCCGATGAGGGTAGCCCGCGCCGACGAGTGCCGACGAGTAGCCGAGCGGGAGCTGCGTCATGCCGCGTCCGACGTGGAACCATGCGGAGAGGCTGCCGCCGAGTACCTGCAGGCCGTTCGTGAGGAACGCGATCACGCCCGCGATGGCACTGCCCGAGAGGATCTCTTTCAGTCCCGAGCCGTGCTGCTCGCGGCTGTCGTCGTGCGAGCCGACCTTTAGGATCTCTGCCGCAGCAACGCCCTCCGGGTAGGCGAGGTCGCTGTGGACGACCATCGCGCGCCGCAGCGGGATGGTGAAGAGAACACCGAGACAGCCGCCGCAGGCGGAGACGACGAGCGTCTGCCAGAACTCAAAATCCTGCCAGTAGCCGATCATGAGCATGCCCGGGATGATGAAGATGATGGCGGACAGCGTACCTGCTGCCGATGCCTGCGTCTGCACCATGTTGTTCTCGAGGATGTTTGCATCCTTCGCCATCTTGAGTACCGCCATCGAGATGACCGCCGCCGGAATGGCGGAGGAGAACGTCAGACCGACCTTGAGACCGAGGGTAGACGTTCGATGCGGTAAAAGATGATGGTGAGGATTGCGCCGAGGATCATGCCGCGCATTGTCAGCTCAGGGAGCCTCAATTCGTGCTGCATGAACTCGTTTTCGGAGTGTTTCATGCCAATACCACCTATCTATAATAAAATGAAAAACATCTGTATTATAGCACGAAAATCCAAAATAGCAAAAATACATTGGTGCTGTCTGCCTAACCGCTGGGAAAGATACGCCGAAAACAAAACCGCCGATGCGCTTTCTCGTCACGCATCGGCGGTTCTGAGGAAAATACGGGAAGTGATAGGTAACTCTCTTGCATTCAAACGATCCACGCTTCATTCCGCATCGCCGCTAGCTTGAGATGCGGAACTTTCCGGCGAAAACGCTGAGAAAAACCACCACGACATGTTCTCTGTGCGCACATTCTGTTCCGCTCTGGGGAACGTCCTCCTCGTCATGCGCTAATCCATGCCCTCTGTGTGCCCACCCCACGCGGGCTGCCGCATTCCCCGCCGCACCTTCGCTCGGCATCCCCGTCCGACCCACCGGGTCGGGGTGCACGAGTGCAGACCTTTGCGGCCAGTCAGTAACCCATCGGAATCTCCTCCCAGTCCGTCGTGGACGCTGCGGCTGCTTCCTCACTCAGCCAGCGAGGTGCATCCCGTGTCCCTCTCCAACAACCGTCGGTCAACACGGTGGGAAATCCCCGAAGGAGATACACCATGTGCTTACGGATCACATGGGGGCAGCCTGTCCTGAATCAGCCTGCCGCTCTAACATCTCCTTAACTATCCTTAGTATAGTAAAACTTCAGAAGATTATCAACACCAAAAAAGAATTTAATTTGAAAAATGCAAGGCTATGATAATATACTAAAAAGTATACATTATATAAAAACGGGAGGTAATTTATGAGAAAAATCAATCTTATCGTGGGTTCAATCGGAGCGTTTATCGGTGTTTTTTGTGTTTTATCACCTATATTCCTCAAATTATCGCTAATTTAGAAGGGTAAAAGGCTCAACCGTGGCAGCCTCTTACCGCTTCGATTTCCTGTTTAATTTGGGTTATTTATGGATGGACGAAAAAAGAGCCAAAAAGGATTTTTATCCTTATCGTCCCGAATTTAGCTGGTGTGATTTTAGGCTTTCTGACATTTGTTACAGCCATATAACATATAAATTGGCCTATAGAATAAAGGAGATGGGGATATGGGATATCAGCTGTGGAACGCACTCGAGGAGCTGAAGTCAGATGCGTATGAGTGGGTGGATCTGACGCACCCGCTGAACAACGACAGCCCGTGCTGGGCGGGGATCCCCGAGGGCTCGGTGGAGCTCTCAAAGACGTGCTTTGACTGGGGCAATCCGATGCTCGACTGTCTCATCCAGACGTTCAAGTTCCCGGGGCAGTTCGGGACGCACATTGACTTTCCGGGACATTTCGTGCGAAACCTCCCGCTCGCGGAGGACTTCGGTGCGCGCCACATGCTCTATCCGCTGTGCGTGATCGACGTGACGGAGCAGGTCGCGCGCGATGTGCACTATGCGGTGACGGTGGAGGACATCAAGGCATACGAGGGCGAAGTACGGCGCGATCCCCGACGGTGCGTTTGTCGCGCTCTATACGGGTGGAGCCGTCACTGGCCGGATATGGATGCGATCTCCGGGATCGCCGCGGACGGCATGAGAACTTCCGTCGTGGTCGATGGATGCGCTGAAGTATATCTATGAGACGCGCAATGCCGCGGCGAACGGACATGAGACGCTCGACACGGATGCCTCGACGGAGGCGGCAAAGGCGGGGGATCTCGCGTGCGAGCGCTATGTCCTCGGCAAGGGGAAGCTGCAGGTCGAGGTGCTGACGAATCTCGACCGCGTGGCGCCGGCAGGGGCGCTGCTCTTTCTCGGGTGGCCGAACATCGAGGGGCGCGACAGGGGCTGCCCGTACGCGCGCTGGCGATTACGCCGAAAAATAAGGGAATGACCTGTGGTGGCAGAGGTGCTGCCGTCGTCTTCGAGCCGTTTTGCAAAGCCGATACCGACCGGTTTTGCAGGCGGCTCCTTTTGCATCTGTGGCAGGACTTTTGCGCTGTGTATCGAATCATAAAGAGATAACTTGTGTGTTTAGGAGACGATGAATTGCAGAGTAAATACCTCGATATTGAGAAGAAAGTAGAGCGCGGGGAGCGCCTGACGTTTGAGGACGGCGTGGCGCTCTTTGCCGCGCACGATATCGCGTGGCTCGGCGCGCTCGCCGACCATGTGCGCGCGGAGAAATGCGGCGATATTGTCTACTACAATGTGAACTGCCATGTGAATCTGACGAATATCTGCATGGCGCACTGTAAGTTCTGCGCGTTTGGGCGCGACGCAGAGGATGCGGGCGCCTATGAGATGAGCGCGTCGGAGGCGGTGGCACACGTCGCGGAGGCGATGCGCGACCCGCATCTCGCGGGGCTGCACGTCGTGAGCGGGCTGCATCCGACGTGGACGTTTGACGACTATCTCCTGCGTCTGCACGCGCTGCACGAGGCGTTCCCCTCACTCTACCTGAAGGGGTTCACGGGCGTGGAGATCACGCACTTTTGCCCATACGTCAGGGGCTCTCCGTGCGTGAGGTACTCCTGCGTCTGCGCGAGGCTGGGCTGCAGTCGATCGCGGGCGGCGGCGCGGAGATCCTCTCCGACCGCGTGCGCGGGGAGCTCTGCCCGAACAAGGCGACGGCGGATGAGTGGCTGGCCGTGGCGCGTACGGCGCATGAGCTCGGCATCAAGACGAATGCGTCGATGCTCTACGGGCATATCGAGACGCTCGAGGAGCGCGTCTCGCACATGATGCGCGCTGCGCGACCTGCAGGACGAGACGGGGGCTTTCAGACGTTCATCCCGTTCCCCGTTCCTGCCGTCGCATACGGAGCTGGGGCGGACGGTGCGGCAGACGTCGATGTGGGACGATCTGCGGACGATTGCGATCGCACGTCTCCTGCTCGATAACTTCCGCAACATCAAGGCGTACTGGGTGATGCTGACCGTTCCCGTGGCGCAGGTCGCGCTCGGGTTCGGTGCGAACGACATCGACGGCACCGTGCACAAGGAGACAATCCTCCACGACGCGGGGCAAAGAGCCCGCGTGCCCTCTCCGAGGATCACATCATCCGCATCATCCGCGAGATCGGACGCACGCCCGCCGCGTGTGACAGTAATTCAACATCATCGAGACGTATTGAGGGCGGGGAAGTATTCTCCTCGCAGATACAGCAACAAAAAGACGGCAAACGCCGTCTTTTTTCTTCCGCTCGCCTTATCCCTTCCGCTCGCCGACGTTCCAGTCGGCATCCACCTCGAAGTAGGCGCTCTTTTCCTTCCACGGTATTTGTACTCGAGCACGACGGTGCGATCGAGTAAGATATGCACGGCGGTGAGCTGAGCCGTGCCGTGCTCATCCGTATGTTTCACCCATGCCCCGCTGTCGATGTGATCTCTGACCTCGGTCAGCCATGTGAGGGAGCTTGGACATGCCCGCCTCGTTCATGCGGAATACGATCTCCACCTCTGTATCTCCGGCCTTGCGCGGGAAATGGCAGTAGGGCGCGTTGCGCGCGTAGCTGCCCGCCGATATGGGGAGAAGAGGCGCAGGACGCGGGAGTCCCTCCTCGTCGACGCGGATGCAGAGGATGGATCGCTGCTTTTGGTACATGTCATCGAGGGCATCTGCCGCCGCGCCCTCCTGCGGAAGTTCGGCCGCACGCGATGCCTGCTGCAGCTCCTCGTCATACGCGCCGTCGACCCAGTGGAGCACATCGCTCAATCGTTTGCGCCCTCCTCGATCTCACGTTCCAGCGTCAGGGAACTCGCGGTCGCCCGGCACGAGGGAAAGTCCCTGCCGCACGGCGTCCAGTGCACCGTCACGGTCGCCGAAATGGGCGCGCAGCTTGCCGAGCTCAAGATAGCACCATGGATAGTCCGGCTCCTCGCGCGTTCCTGCGCGGCATAGCGGAGCGCCTTTTCCAGATAGCCGCCGCAGTGCATGAGGGGCGACGGCGTAGCGATAGTACCACGTCCCGCACCCGTGCGCATTCGGCTCGGAGTCCGGCATCCACTGTATCGCTCGGTAGTAGTAGGGGTACAGATCGACATTGTTGCACGCGTAGGCATACCACAGCGCAATGTCGCGGTCACGATGCGCCTCTCGCGTGTGAACCGCCCCTTGATAATGCCGTTCTTGATGTATTTGTTCAGATAGCTGAGCATTTTTAAAGAAATAGCCCGTGGATCCATCCTCCATCGCCTCGAGTTTGGCGACGGCCTCCGCCGTGAGCAGAGGCCTTTTTCTGTGTCGGAGCTCTCCGGCGCGGCGGATCCTCCTCCCTCCTCGTCGCGATCAAAAATGTTGACGGTGCCCGCCGCGTCCCGTCGGAAGGAGTGAAACACCGCCCACGGCAGATTCGTCCTCTTGAGAACGGTTTCTGCGGCGACGAGGACGGCGTGCAGATCCCACGCGAGAAAGTCCAGATAGCCGTAGTTCGTGCCCGTCGCTCCGCCGAGGAAGGTTACCGCATGCAGACAATCGGTCTCCTCCTCGATCGCCTGCACGAGCGCATCGCGAAAATCGAGAATCTCGTCGGCACCTCGCGCATCTCGTCCGTCAGCGGATAGGCGATAAAGCCCGCCGCGATCCCATCCGCATGGTAGATGTCCACGAGCGTCGCATCACTATCCATATAGGAACTGAGGAGGGAGGGCAGACGCGTGCTGCCCGCATAGACGTCGAGCCGCAGATCCGCATCGTCCGATGTGTCCCGGCTCGCGCTCGTAGGCGAGATAGTAGTGGTCAAGGTACTCCTCTGCATCGTTCGCGAGGGAGTACCCCCGCCACCTCGAGTGCCCTGCGGCAGATCCGCCAGCAGGGTCGACGGCCTCGCGCGGCGCATCGAGGAGATCAAAATCGTGGATGAGGCGGATGGCGGCGATCTCGCCGAGTGCCTGATCGACGATGGTGGAGAGCATCCACCATGCGCGGTTCTCGTCCTCCCGCAGGAGCGGCAGGAGCTTTCGCAGTAGACCGTGGGCGATCCTGTCGCCATCGGGCGCGAACCAGACGGCGACATCCGTCATCTCGATGGTGTAGTCGTCCGTGCGCAGAGCAAAGCCAAGAGAGGACGTGCGACCGACGTGGATGTCCCAGTGCTCGCGCACGGAGGCGGGGGCATGGCGCGCGAAATAGACGAGCGGAAAGAGTTTTGCGCGCATGCCCTCGGGCGTGAGGATGAGCTCATATTTCTCGCCGCCCTTTCCGAGCTCGAATGAGAGATCATCAAAGGCGATGTGCAGCGCAGAGCTGCACCGCTCGATGAGCTCCTCGCCGTGATCCGATCCCGCATCCATCAGCGCACGCAGCCCTCCTCCGCCTCGGAGAACGCGAGCCACGCCTCCTGCACGCGGATGCGGAACGGGCGCGAAAAGAGCGGGAGGGAGAGCCCGCGGCGGCAGTCCTCGATCATCTGCTCGGTGTCCTCGTCGCCCGGCAGCGCCGCAAGCGCCGTCTCAAAGTAGGGCAGGGCGCGGTTTTCCTGATCGAGGTAGTAGTAGGCATAGCCCATGCGGAAGTTCCAGACGTGATCGTCGGCAGAATCCTCTGCGTGCGGCGCGAGGAGGTCAATCGCCTTTTTGGAAATACCACCACTCGCTCGGCTGCGCTACGTTGTTGTAGGCGCGCGCCAGCTCGCCGTCGAGCTCGGGCGTGCGCTCTGCGGCGGGGATCTCCTCAATCGCCGCGATGATCTTCTCGTAATCTCCGTGATTGTGCCATGCCTGACACTGTTCCAGTAACGTCATCTGCTGCTCCTTTGTCCAGCTCTCTATGGTGTGTACTGCTGACGGCAATACTAATCCCACCAGAAAATACCAAAATGTGCGATTTCCGCAGGCTGTCGGCGAGCCTGCTGACGCTCATGCCGCCGCCCTGCTCGATGATGTCGCTGCAGTAGGCGTACTGTCTCCCACAGCGCGCGGCGGCGTTCTCCGGCGCGACGGGCGCGGGACGCGGTACTCAAGCGTATCGTAGGTGAGGACGGCGGGACGGCGCCGTCCGTCTTGTGCCAGTACTGCGACCGCCATCTGCGCGGCGGTGTCAGGGCAGTCGTTCCACCCGCCGAAGGGCGGGTAGGTGAAGATCTCCATCGGATGCTTGACGGGGATCTTGGCGAGGATCACAGGATGCGTTTTTCTGCGTCTCGAGATTTCCCAGTAGCCGATGGGGCGGTCGACTGGTGTCCCCCATCGTGCCTTTCACCGTCATGTCCTCCGTGCGCTCGGCACGCCGCGTCATGAGGATTTTTTGCCGTCCTTGACCAGCTTTTTGCGCCATGCGCTCACGGTAGGCGATGACGGCGTTCGCGTCGATTCGTAGTCCTCGAACGCGCCCTTTTTCCGCCTCGGCGTTCATCGTCAGTGCCTCCCCAGAGCGTGTCGCTCGGGACGATGACGAGGACAATGCCGTCGCGCGGCCGTGCGCGTGGCTGTAGCCATGAGGGCGATCGGGTCGTCGTCCGCCAGCGGCGGGAGGTACATCGAGAGCAGCTCGCCCTGCTGGCGTTCAGGTACTGCATCGTTGCGTGATGGCGACGTCGCTCGGATCGGCGTCCTCCAGCTCCTCCGTGTTGCGTTTCCACGCATCCCAGTGCCGCTCGATGAGCTCCGCCATCTCCCCGATAGAGGCGCTCGTCGAATGGGGACGAAGAGGATATGCCCTCGTCGTCAAACTCCTTCGAGTAGTATTTTTCTGCTCCGAAATACGCGAGGGCGTGATCGTCGACGTCCGAGGGGTAGGAGGTCTCACCGTCGTAGTAGTAATGCGCGAACGCCGCGCCCTCCGCGTTGGAAGAAGCCGCGCATCAGGATCCCGTGCAGCTCGTCGCGGAGGAAGGGACGCAGGTCTGTCTCCGCCGGGTGCTCCTTTACGGCGCGCACGGTCGTCTCGTACTGCGGATGAACCAGTCTGCCATCAGGTCGTGCAGGATGCACCACCGCAGGTAGACCGCCAGCGTGACTGTACGCCTCGATCTCATCCACGGGGAGCTTCTCTCGTGCAGGGTGGAGAGATGCCACTCCGCGTTGTCCCATCACGAGATCCTCAAAGTCCTCGAGGCGCATGCGCTGCGCCGCTGCGGGTCGATGATGAAGCTCACGTGCCGCTCGCCAAAGAGGTTTACCAGTTCCTTTCGCACTGCGGTCGAATTTGTAGTTGAGCTCGTCGCGGTAGAGCGGGATGATCTGATAGAAATTGACCTCGTCGCCGTCCGGCAGGAGGCAGACCGTATTGTCTCCCTTTACCTGCGCCCCGATGATGAGGGAGGCGGTCAGCTTTGGTGCTTTTTGGCGTAGTTGTTCGTCCTGCTGTCGATGGTATGCCCCCAGCCGAGCCATGTATCATCCTCGATCGGCAGACGTGCGAGGCTTTTCAGCAGGTGGATCGGCCAGTAGTACTCCTCGTCGTCCTCGTGGATCTTCCAGTCGGGCGGCAGGGCAATCGCGAGCTCAGCGCGTTGCGCGAGCTTGTACTCGGCGAGCTCAGCGGGGACGTTCATGCGCGGTGCGCCCCCATCCCGAGGGTGACGAGCATGTAGTAGTTCCGCCTCGGTCGGATCGACGATACATATATCCAGATGGATGTCGGGTGAGACGACCTCATGAAAGACGTTCGCGTAGCGTGCCGAAGTTCGTCCTCGATGAAGTCCTCGACGGCGGACATCTCCTCCTCGGTGTAGACCTCCGTAGGCATGGGCTTTTTCTCGTGCGAAGAATTATTGCGGACGTTTTCATCGTGTTCTCCTTTGCTGACTGAGGAGCAGGCTCTCCAGCATCGTTTCCACTAGGGTGGTCGGCGTGATGACGAATCCCTCCGCCGTGATCGTTTTTATTGAAGAAATCGACAGAACGGTCGTGGTCAAGGAAGCGATTCTGCGTTAAGGAATCGTTGATAAAATGAAGTCTGCCAGATTGGCGTAGATTTTTGTCCGAACAAGGTGGAAAACCGGACGCATAGCAAAGGCTATGTGGAGGATTTTTCCGCCGAAGTGCAGGCGAAAAAGATGCGTCAAGATGGTAGTGCTGAATTATCAGTGCTTCCTTAAATATTGCTCGACATCGTCGAGGGTAAAGGCACACTCCTGAGCGCCGTGTCGGCAAAGGCGTTGGCGTAGTGGATGCTCTTTCATCATGCGCTTCAGCCTTGTCGTCGGATAGGCACTGCATAGTGCCTGTCGGAGCGCTGTCGCCATCTGTGCGGGCGAGGCATCCTCTGCGACCGGCAGGGAGGGAGGATGCGCTCACGGCAAAGGTGCGCGTACAGTGTGCGGAACTTTTCTGCCAGTACGGTATCATCGTGGTCGGTCATGGCGGCACCTCACGTCTGCTGGTGCTGCGATGGAGACCACCTGACAGGCAGAGGCAGAACTCGATGTAGAGCGTGCCCTCCATGTAGTCCGCCAGTTCGTTCCAGCGGATCTGCATCAGGTATTTCATCGGCTGTCCGCAGTCGGGGCAGGTCGTGTACGACCAGTCCTGCTCCCCAGAGGGCGAATCCGCCGAGCGTGCTCACATCGTCGAAGAATGCGCCGTAGAACCGTGGGACGGGTGACGCGCCGAGGATGAGATCGTTGTCAAAGATGGTGTCGAGTTCCTCCATGTACGCCGTGGCATCTGCATTCTCATAGGGCAGGACAGTGCTGCCGCCGTCGAGTGTATAGCGGCTCAGCATCGGTTCTGCATAGGCGACGCAGTTCGGACAGCAGGTCGCTGTGAGGATGCCGTCAATGCCGAGGGAACTGCAGGCGCGCGTCCCGCCCGTCGAGGACGAGCATATCTCGCTCATGCGGCCGCCGCAGTGCGGGCAGTGCTCCTCGCGCGGACGGGCGATGCGGACGGGGGAGCGATCGAGCTCCTCTGCTGAGGCGGCGTGAACGATGGGATAGCAGGTGTCGAAGTTCAGCGTGCGCCGCCGTCCCTCGCGGTCGAACGTCCAGCCGCCGCACTGCGCATAGACAGAGGGGTTGACGTAGAGCTGCCCGCGCCACGGGCGCGGATTGCGTTCGAGTGCGAGGAGTGCCGCAAGCGCACGGTCGTCCCCCTGCATGCCGAGGCACATCATCAGCTCGTTCGCCTCCTGCGCGGCCTCCGTCTCCATCAGTGCGGCGATCAGCCCGTCCCGTACATCGGCGGGCGCGTGATAGTAGAGCGCAGGCGGCCAGAAGGTACGCGCCGCCAGTGCTGCACGCGGAATCGCGGGGGCGACGCTGTCCCTCACGGCAGAGCAGATACCAGAAATCATTGGGCACATCGTCGATCTGCGCGATGATCTCCTGCTCCTTCGTCGCGATCTCCGCAGGTGTCCATGCCGCTGCGGCACGCCGCTGTGCCGCTGTCCTGCACCGCCAGCACAGCCCCTCGTAGCCGAGCTCTGTGCCGCAGTCGGGGCATTGGTAGGGTAGATTCATGGGCGGTCCTTTTCCCATTTTGACATATCGATTCATTCTGATAATAATACGGATGCGGAGCGGCTTCAATAGGTCTTTTGGGAAAGTAAATGAGAAGACGGCGAAAATCCCCGCGCTTCCTTTACCTTTTCGCTGAATCTATATATAATAGAACACGGGGATCGCTGAATTTATCCGTGTTTCCCAAGTTTTGGAGGTGATGCTATGCGCTCAGGGGAGAATCCGCTCCTTTTGCGGCTGCGGGAGGAGAAGGCGCATCGCCTCTCGGGCGGCATCTACCATGAGCTGCAGGTGCGCATGACCTACAAACTCAAACCACATCGAGGGGAGCCGCCTCAGCGAGGAGGAGACGCGGCGCATCTTTGAGACGAATACCGTGGGCGGGGATGCGCATGTGGATGATATCATCGAGACGGTCAATCACTTTCGGGCGATGGACTACTGCATCGACTGTGCGGAGGAGCCGCTGACGGAAGAGATCATCAAAAAACTCCATGAGCTGCTGAAAAGCAGAACGTCTGACGAGCTGCTCCCCTACTTTCGCGTGGGCGACTATAAGGAACGTCCCAATATGGTGGGCGGCGTGGAAACAACTCCGCCGCAGGAGGTCGCAGCGGCGATGCGGAGGCTCCTTGACCGCTATCAGGCCAAGGAGAAGATCGCCTTTGAGGACATCGTGGACTTTCACTACCATTTTGAGCGGATTCATCCGTTTCAGGACGGCAACGGGCGTGTCGGACGGCTTATCGCGTTCAAGGAGTGCCTGAAGTACAATATCGTTCCATTCATCATTGAGGACGTAAAGAAGGCTTTCTACTACCGCGGACTGAAGGAGTATGAGCGCGAGCGCGGGTATCTCGTGGATACCTGCTATGATGGGCAGGATACGATGCGGCGCCTGCTCGATTTTCAGATTTTTCGGACATTCCTTTGAGGAGAGTACATGAGCGATTTGAGAACGGCCCGTGCCGCCGCCGAGGGCGGGGCGCGGCTGACGAGGGAGGATGCGCTCCTCCTCTATGAGGACAACGACCTGCTCGCGCTCGCGCAGTGGGCGCGTGCGGCGAAGGAGCGCGCGAGTGGGAAGAATGTCTACTATACGGTGAACCGTCACATCAATCTCACGAATATATGCCGTGCGAACTGCCCCCTCTGCGCCTTTCAGGTGGAGCAGGGGGATGCGCGCGGCTATATTATGGAAACGGATGATGTGGCGCGCGTGCTCGCGGTGGCGCAGAAGACGCCGCATCTGACGGAGATTCACATCGTGAGCGCCCTCCACCCCGACCGTCCCTTTTCCTACTATGAGGACGTGGTGCGGCAGGTACACGCGGCACTGCCCCATGCGGACATCAAGGCGTTCACGCCTGTGGAGGTCGTGAACTTTGCCCAGACGGAGGAGACGAGTGCCCGTGACATTCTCTGTCGTCTGCAGGCGGCGGGGCCCTCCTCGCTCCCGGGCGGCGGCGCGGAGATTCTCTCCGATCGCGTGCGCGCGATCATCTGCCCGAAAAAGGCAACGCGTGCGGAGTGGCTGGACTGTATGCGCACGGCGCATGCGCTCGGCATCCGTACGAATGCGTCCATGATGTACGGACACATCGAGACGATCGAGGAGCGCATCGATCACCCTGCTCGCCCTGCGTGACTTGCAGGATGAGACGGGCGGCTTTCAGGCGTTCATGCTCTTTCCGTTTCATCCCGAGAACACGGTGCTTGGCGCAGAGAAAAAACTCGCGCGCGTCGGCTCGTGGGAGGATATGAAGATGCTCGCGCTCTCGCGCCTTGTCCTCGACAACGTCGCACATGTCAAGGCGTTCTGGGTCATGCTGACGCAGCCGATCGCCCAGCCTCGCGCTCCGGGTTCGGTGCGGATGATCTCGACGGGACGATCGGCGAGGAGAAGATCATCCACGCCGCAGGCGCACAGACGCAGACGGGCATCACGCGGCGGGAGCTCGACGCGATGATCCGTGAGGCGGGCTATGTGCCCGTGGAGCGCGATACGTTTTATCAGCCGATTGCGGCAGGGGAGGGCGCATGAGACTTTCGGAGCAGGAGGCGGCAGACCTCCTTACGCACGGCGATCCCATTGCCCTCGGGCGCGAGGCGGATGCGGAGCGGCGGCGACGGTTCGGCGATACGGTGACGTTCATCGTCGACCGCAATATCAACTATACGAACATCTGCGTGAATGAGTGCCGGTTCTGCGCGTTCTACACGAAGCAGGACGCGCCCGACGCCTATCTCCCTGCCGATGGAGGAGATCCCTGCAAAAGGTCGGCGAGACAGCGGCGGCAGGCGGGACGCAGGTCATGATACAGGGCGGCATTCACCCCGACCTGCCGCTCTCGTACTACGAGAACATGCTGCGATCCATACGCGAGCGATACCCCTCCATTGTGATTCACTCCTTTACGGCGACGGAGATTCTGTACTTTGCCCAGAAGGAGGGCATCACGGTCGAGGATACCCTGCGGCGGCTGCAGGATGCGGGGCTCGCCTCGCTCCCCGGCGGTGGGGCGGAGATCCTCGTTGACCGCGTGCGCAGGCTCATCGCGCCGAAAAAGATCATGACGGAGGACTGGCTGCGCGTCATGCGGACGGCGCATAAGATCGGTATGGAGTCAACGGCGACCATGGTCATCGGCTTCGGTGAGACGATGGCGGAGCGCGTGGAGCACATGGAGCACATCCGCCGCCTGCAGGAGGAGACGGGGGGATTCCGCGCGTTCATCACGTGGACGTTTCAGCCCGGCAACACAGCCCTCGGTGGGGAGAAGACATCGAGCTGGGACTATATGCGGACACTCGCCGTCACACGCCTCTACATGGACAATGTCGCGCATATACAGGGGTCGTGGGTCACGCAGGGGGAGCGCATCGGACAGCTGACGCTCGGCTTTGGCGCGGACGATCTCGGGAGCATCATGCTGAGGAGAACGTCGCGCGCGGCGGGGACGCGGTATAATATGTCGATCAAGAAGATGATCGATCTGATACGCGGTGCGGGCAGAGAGCCGGCGCAGCGCGATACTGCGCTATCGCGTGATACGGAGGTTTTAGTATGGCAGAGCAACAGATTCCCTGCGGCGAGCTATGCCGTGATCGGCGGCTCGGGGACACTCCGAGCGATTTCCCGCGCGCATCGACGGCGGATGATGTGGAGATTCTCGTGGATGGGCTGCACTTTGCGACGCCCTATGGCGAGAGCCCTGCGTTTCGCCTGTTCTCCGTTGCGGGACGGCGCGTCCTGACCTGCCGTGGCGCACGGCTGGCGCAGCGGCGTGACGCGTGCGGATGCCTCGCGGCAGGTGTTCTGGGTACTGCGGGAGGCGGGCGTCAGGCGCATCCTCTCCGAGGGCGGCGTCGGCACGGTGAATCCCTGCTCGACCCGCGCGACTTTCCCTCATCCCCGACGACTATCTCGACCTCTCCGTGCGCAAGGATGTCATGCTTGACGGACGCTATCTGCTCGTCATGCGCGACGCGCTCTGCTCGGAACTGCGCCAGACATTGATTGAAGAAACAAAGAAACGCTATACGGGCGCGTCTTTGATCGAGGCATCTATGCCGTCACGGACGGGCGGCATTTCGAGAGCCCCTGCTGAGATCGCCATGATGCAGGGGCATGCGGACATCGTGGGACAGAGCCTTTGCGCCCGAGGTCTACCTCGCACGCGAGATCGGCGCATGCTATGCGGGGCTGTACTTCGTCGTGAACTACGGCGAGGGCATCCGCCCGTGGTCGCATGACACCCTCGAGCAGATCTTTCTACGACGATGCACCGATGATCGGCGACATCCTCCTCGCGACGATCCGCAGCGTCTCCGCCGAGGAAACGTCGTGCCCATGCCGCAGCCTGCGCAAGGAAACCCTGCTCAGGACGTCTACAACGCGGCGTCGGCAAAAGGTTGACGAAAAACGTCGAACATCGTATAATGAGCATAGAAAAAGGTGTTGCCGGTAAACGGTCAGCCCCCTCATCAAACGTGGTTAATAAGAACCCCTGCCCTAGAGTTGGTCGCTGAAGGCGGGGTTTCTTATGCTTTGATTGCTACAATACAAATTGTAACGAGAAAGACCAGCGAAAGAAATTCGTATGGTCCCATCAGCAACACCCCCTTACGGGAGCATGAATCGACCGCCTACCGCTCGTGGCAACACCTATGTGTATCATATCATAGAGTTCACATTTTGTGAACATTTGTTTTGTAGCTAAATATCGGAACGATATAGTGCGAGTTGATGCAATTTTTTTCGTATTCTATCCGAAAAGAAGTTGACATTCATTCCCACTGGTGCTACTATGATGGCGCAGGAAATCCTGCGGAACCGCTCTGCTGAAAAGAAGTGCAATCGATCATGAAATGGCTGGCTTCCACACAGCTCATCGTGCGTCCATAGCGTCCAAGCGCATATCGCCGCGTCTTGGCTTTTTGCATTTCTAGGAGGTCATTATTATGTCCATCAATCGGGGAAAAGTCGTCATCATCGGTACGAGCAATGTCGGCTCTGCCGTACTCAACAAAATCGCAGACTTTCAGCTAGCCTCGGAGATTGCTCTCATCGATCTCGACATGAACCGCGCGCACGGCGAGGCACTCGACACGAGCCATGCGATGTCCTCACCGTACTGCACGAACATCAAGATCCATACGGGCACGTATGAGGACTGCCGCGATGCGGCGTTTATCGTCATCACGGCGGCCCTCGATCCTGCCCGGGGAGACGCCCGACCGACTGAAGCTCGCGAGCACGAACACGAAGATCATGGGCTCCATCTTCTCTGAGATCGTGAAATACACGAAGGAAGCCATGGTCATCATGATCACGAATCCGCTCGATGTTGCGACCTACGTCGTATCGACTGAGTTCGACTATCCGCGCGAGAAGATTCTCGGCACGGGCACGATGCTCGAGACCTACCGTTTCCGCCACCTCCTCGCGGAGCACTACGATATGGATCCGAAGAACATCCACGGTTATGTGCTCGGCGAGCACGGCAACGATGCCTTTGTCGCATGGTCGACGGTCAACTGCGCCGGTCTCGGCATCGATCACCTCGACGAGTATTTCCACTTTAAGGAGAAGCCGGACCGCCACGACATCGAGCAGGGGATCATACAGGCGGCATACGATGTCATCAATCTCAAGGGCTTTCACCAATACCGGTATCGCCATGGTCGCCTGCCGCTTCATCAAGGCAATTCTCTTCAACGAGCACACGATCCTACCCTGTGCTGCCGTCATGAAGGGCGAGTATGGCATCAAGGACGTGGCGCTCTCCATCCCGCGCATGATCAGCCAGGACGGTATTGTGCGTTCGTTCGAGGTGCACCTCACGGATGATGAGATGGTAAAGCTCCAGAACGCGCAGAAGAGCGTCCGTGCCGCACTCGACGGCGCAGGCGTGAAGTAAGCTATATATAGTGAGCCCTCACACCCATCAGGCTCTGACGGAACGGTTCACACGTCGTATAATGAGCATAGAAAAGAGGTGCTGCCGGTAAACGGTCAGCCCCCATACGTCTATCAAGATTAGCCGCCTAAGCTTGGGAACTGAGGGCGGCTTTTTCTTATGCTTTGATTGCTACAATGCAAATTGTAACGAGAAAGACCAGCGAAAGAAATTCGTATGGTCTCCATAAGCATCACCTTACGGGAGCGTGAATCGACCGCCTACCGTTATTGACAACACCTATGCTGTATCATAACATGAAATTTCATGTTTGTGAACATCTGTTTGAGTACAAAACACCGCCCCCGTGTAGTGGAGCGGTGTTTTCGGTTGATGTTATTCCTTCGCCGCCTCGTAGCCGACCATGAGCGCCTGCATATTTGCGTCGACGGTATGCGGCGGAACGCGGTGCGCGGCGGCTGTTTTTACGGCGTCCAAGGGGACGATCCCCGAGACGCATGTGATGACGCCGAGGGCGACGATGTTAGCAAAGAGAGACTTGCCGATTTTTCGATGTGCGAGCGTCGTGATGGGGACGAGACGATATGTGCCGCCGCAGGGACGTTTTGGCACGAGCTCGCTGTCCACGATGAGGATGCCGTGCGCAGGATCAAGATCGCCGGCGTACTTATCCGCCGCCGCCTGTGTCATGGCGAGGACGATGTCAGGATGCTCGACATGCGGATGATAGATCACGTCGTCGCTGATGATGACCTCGGAGCGGGACGCCGCCGCGCGCCCTCTGCAGGACTACAGGATTGTGACTGTGCAACGTTTTTGCCGCACGCAGCCGCTGCCCTCGGCAAAGATGATGGCGGCGGTGATAACGCCCCTGTCCGCCCGAGCCTGAGAGTCGAGTTCCTTCTGCATATCAGAGTCCTCCTGCGCGCTGCTGAATCGCAGCGTTTGCCGTGACGTACTCCCTCGCCCGCGCACGCGCAGAGAAGCCCGATGGGGAACTGCTCCGCCGTACGCTTTTCGGGCGGGAGCTTGTCCCATGCCGTCTTCATGACAGCGGCATCCTTCATCCACGAGAGCATCGCGGCGGGGAGCCGCATGGTTCTTGCGCCCGTAGGCGGTCGGACACTGCACCATCGCCTCGATGAGGGAAAAGCCGTGATTTGCGAGCCCGCCCGCGATCATCTGCGTGAGATGCTTAACGTGAAAGGCAGTCGAGCGCGCGACATAGGTCGCCCCTGCCGCCTCGGCGATGCGGCACGCGTCGAGCGGACGGTCGATCGTCCCGTAGGGGGCGGTCGTCGTCATCTTGCCCGGCGGGGTCGTGGGTGAGGACTGCCCGCCCGTCATGCCGTAGATGTTGTTGTTGAAAAGTACGACGGTGAGATCGACGTTGCGCCGACAGCCATGCAGAAAGTGGTTGCCGCCGATGGCGGTACAGTCGCCGTCTCCCTGTAATGACGATGACGTTTAGTTCGGGACGTGCGAGCTTGATTCCCGTTGCAAATGGAATAGCGCGCCCGTGCGCCGTGTGTACAGTGTCAAAGTCCATATAGCCCGAGCCGCGTGAGGAACAGCCGATGCCGGAGACGATGACCGTGTTGTCCTGCGAAAATCCCTCCGCAGCGTCCACCGCCTCCGCGATGCATTTCATTGCTGTGCCGTTGCCGCAGCCGGGACACCAGAGATGGGGGAGACGGTTCTGACGAAAAATACTGCTCGAATGGACGCTGTATGTCGGTATTTGTATGTGCTGTGCTCATGCCCGCACCTCCTCGCTCATCTGACGGATCGCCGCCGTGATTTCCTGCGGCGTGAAGTCTAGCATATTGTACTTGAGGCAGGGGCGGACATGCGTGCCATGTGCCGCGCGCGTGACCTCGCCTACGAGCTGCCCGTAGTTCAGCTCTGCGACGAGGATGCCTTGACACGTGCCGCGAGCCGTGCGACTGCCGCATCGGCGAACGGCCAGATCGTCCGGAGACGCAGAAAAGCCGACGCGGATGCCCGCGGCGCGTGCCTCACGTACCGCCTCGTATGCCGTGCGCGCAGTGCCGCCATAGCTGACGACGGCGTACTCCGCATCCTCCATGAATGCCTCCTCCGTGTGGATGATCTCCTCGCCCACGCGGCTGATCTTCTCGTGCAGGCGGCGAATGAGCTGCTCCGTGACGGCAGGACTGCCCGAGGGAAAGCCCGTCTCATCGTGGAGCAGACCCGTGACGTGAATGTGATATCCGTCGCCGAACCGCGCCACGTCGGGCACGAGATCCTCGCCCACGGCATAGGGCTGATAGCTCGCGGCGCGTGTTTTTCGGCCGGCGGCGCGGATAGATTTCGATCTCCCGGGGGCGGGCAGGGTCACATTCTCGCGCAGATGCCCGACGATCTCGTCTGTCAGCAGAATGACAGGCGTGCGGAATCGCTCGGCGTAGTTCACCGCCATGACCGCCATGTCGAACGACTCGCGCACGCTCCACGGGGAGAGCGCGATGATCGGATGATCGCCGTGCGTGCCCCAGCGTGCCTGCATCACGTCGCCCTGCGAGGGCGCGGTCGGCTGTCCCGTCGAGGGGCCGACGCGCTGGACGTTCGCCACCACGCAGGGGATCTCCGCACACGTGGCATAGCCGATCAGCTCCCTGTTTCAGTGAGAGCCCGAGCCGCTCGTCGCGTCCATGACCTTTGCTCCCTGCGAGTGACGCGCCGAGAATCGCACCTCATCGCCCCGATTTCATCCTCCATTTGAGGAAGGTGCCGCCGATCTTCGGCAGCAGCTTTGCCATCTGCTCGGCGATCTCCGTCGAGGGCGTGATGGGGTAGCCCGCGAAGAACGTAACCCCCGCGGCAATCGCACCTTCGGCGACGGCCTCGTTGCCTTGCATCAGCCTAGTCTTGCGCTCCATCCTACGCCCTCCTCTCCACGAAAATTGCAAAAATCAGGACAGCGCATCTCGCACTGACCACACGCAATACAGTCCTCGGGGCGCACGGGGGTAATCTTGCCGAGCAGACTCACCTCGAGCACCTTCTTCGGGCAGAATGCCGCGCAGATTCCGCAGCCCCTTGCACCGCTTTTTCCTTGATTAACAGCTCACCGTTCATGGCTCTTCTCTCCCGCTGGGATGCGGAAACACATCCGCACATACACAAAGCTCATCTATCATTTCGATGGATTGATAAAAAACGATTTTCTTATTATAACAGAAAATACAGAAAAAGGGTATATCCCCTGATCGGAAAGGCGGTTCGCGCGTGTATACATCTATTCCCGCGCTTATGCGTTCTGATGTTGGCGGATATAAAGAAAAACCTCCTTACAAAGGAGGCAAAATCATGGTAGGATTTACATGAATTGAAGTATCATGCGCGTCGTGTATTCTGCTCTCTGTTGGCGCAGAGGGGGCGGTTTTTATTGCATGATTGTGTCATGGTATCCGTCGAATTCGAGGCAGTTAGACCGTGTAGCGGAATGCTCCGCGTTATGCTATACTCTATGCGTTGCCTCCTCCATACCGGCACGGGAAGGAGGTGTGTCAAGAATGATCGATTCGTTTATGCTCTCCGTTCTGGCGGGGATAGTCTGCCACTATCTCTGCAAATGGCTTTGACGGATGAGAAAAAGGCAACAAGCCCTAGGCGTTAAGCCCCTCGCTCTGCACAATGGGGATAGAAAGCCCCCGAGATGGTCGCTCGGGGCTTTTTCGTGCCAATTATGATCGCTTCGTTTGCCGCGCACATTATAGCACAGTCCCCCGATGGGATGCAAGTGATGCGTTGCAGTACAGATCGGCGACAGTGGAAAACTTTACTACTGTCGTCATCGCGGGAGGCTGCGGACGTTCGGCAGGTTAGGCGGCGGGGCGATGCGCATAGCTGACAACAGACATTTCCGTCGGAGCATGGCGACGCGGCAGGACACAAAAAGGAGATGCCAGCGTGCGTCGGTATACAGGTGTCCTCAGCCGCACCGTGCAAACGAGCGGCAACCACGCCATATCCACTGGTCAATCTCCTCGAGGTAACGCCGCGTCCATGCTTACAGGTCACCCCAGCCGAACGACAGATGTCGCCGACAGCCTGACTCCTTCGGACGTTCAACCTCTTTCACTTTTCATGATACAGGAGCGAATCTGGGTTGTCAACGAGAAAGAGCGATTCAACCAGTCCGCCATCGACAAATTCAATCAGGAGATGAACGAGATCATCAAGGGTGCGGCACAGGATATTCCGAAAAAGGCAGCGCTCGAATATCTTGTTTATGTTCACTTGCCAATCGAAAAACGATTGAGCGTACAAAGGTGAGATTCCGCCGCATGATGGACGCACTCAAATCGGGGAGCAAACCTTCCCCACGTGTTGACGTTCACGACCGGCGCAGAGAGGTGACAGCGGACATCGGTGTATCGCAGGTGAAACGGTTCATGAAAGACAAGCGTCTCGTCGAGATGCAAAAAGACCGTGCCGCACAAGATATTTTTCGGTCATTGAAACCGCCCTTTTTTGTGTTAGAATAAATTGTGATCGGATCGGAGAAAGGATGCCATGATGGACGAGGAACTGCGCCGCTACGAGAAGATACGCGGAGCGTACGAGTTCGGTCGGGCGGCTCGCGAGCCCCTATGACGGAATGATGACGTACTCGACATGGTCGGGGAAAGCTGGTCTCACGGCTCGTGTGGGGGCTGGATCGCAGCGGCGTGCGCCGTTATGTGACGCTTGCGCTGCGTGCGGCACACGAGGGCTTTGCGGGCGGCTGCTCGAGGTACCGGTCGGGACGGGATGTCTCTGCTGCCCGTCTATGTGGAGCTCCCCGGAGGCGGACATCACCTGTCTCGACTACGCACCCGCGATGCTTGCGGCGGCGCGTGCGCGTGCGGAGGCACTTCGGCATTCGGAACGTCACCTTTACCGAGGGGACGTCGGGCATTTGACGTTCGACGACGCTGCGTTCGATGCGGCGGTTTCGATCAATGGGGTTCATGCGTTTCCCGACAAGGAAGCGGCATGGAGCGAGGTACACCGCGTACTGCGTCCCGGCGGACGTCTGACGGGGTCGGTGTTTGTCCTGGGGAGAATGCGCGGACGGACTTCGTCGTGACGCAGCTCTACACGCGCATGGGATTCTTTACGCCGCCGTATGACACCCGGGAGAGCCTGACGGAGCGCCTGCGTGCGCTCTATGCGGAGGTCTCTGTGGAGTGCGTGGAATCGCTCGCTTGTTTTTTTCCTGTGTAAAAGTAGGGGGATGCCTCACTAGAAGGAGGACGTTTTTATGAAGTCTCGTACCCTTTCCCGTTTCCTTGCTGCCGCGCTCGTTGCGGGCAGTGCCTTTGTTGCCGCACCGGCGGTCTATGCGGCGGATGCTCCCGCTGCACAGGCGCAGGAGGAGCAGGCACCGTTCCAGGGTGATGTCGTCCAGCAGCACATGATGGCGACGATTGACCGCTTCGAAAAAGGGGGATATCGCAGGCCTGCAGAATGAGGCGACCGCCGATCTGAAGGCGCATCTCTGCCGATCAGCTGAAAGAGGCAAAGGCTCAGTTCGCACAGGACTGGGGCGCACGCGTCTCTCGTCGGCAAGCCGTACATGACGGCCGGCAAGGAGAATAATGCGTGGTTTGCGGTCTGCGAGATCGCTGTCGGCTACAAGGCGACGGCTGTGGTCTACCGTCTTAGCTACGACCAGAACATGAAGCTCGCAGGATTCTTCATCCGCTGACGGATCCGTTGATTGTAGAAGAGCCCCCATGGCAGTGCCATGGGGGGCTTTTGATGATGTCGCGTGTTACGCCGCGTCGAGGTAGACGCTCTGATCGTTTGTGCTGTCTGCCTTGGCCGCAGGCGTCTCTGCGTCGCGCTGGAACGGTGCCGCGCTGTCGTAGGTGGTCTGCACGCCGAAGAGGGTTGTCTCGTGCTGTGTCTGGATGTAGAGCTCCGTGCCGGCGGGGAGGTCGACGTTCTTGCCGTGGACGAACGCACCCGCGACAACGCCGATGGGACTGGAGGACGGCGATGCCTGCGAGGGATGCACCGGCTGCCATGGCGAGATGGGTCATCTCTTCTTTGACTCCTCACTGATGAAGGTCGTCACGTACGTGCCGTCGAGTGCCTTGGTCTCCCTTGAAGTCGATCTCGACTCTGTGCGTTGCGGCCGAAGTTGCGCGCCTGGCGCACCTTCGTGACCGTGCCCCTCGCCGCGTGAGCCCTTCGTAAAGACGAGCACGTCGTTCACGAATACATCGTCGGCGACCTGATACTGATCGTATCGCCAACTTTGAGTTCCTTCGCGTTGACGGGCGTGACAAGTGCAACCTTGATGAGTGTGTCGGCGGGAACGGTGACGGGGGTCACGGGGATCTCCGCACGTCCGAAGGAGGCCGTGGAGAGCGCAGCGATACGCTTTTTGAACGTGCCCTCGGAGTTCTTGCCGAGGAGCGATGTCTCAAGCGCGCTGACGCGATCCCTGCACGGAGCGCATGCTCGTCTCATGGTTGATGTTCCACTCGATGGCGCTCACATCCATCAGGACGGACGGCGATGCGCTGTTCGTGTAGATCTCCTCGTAGAGTGCGTCGATGCGCGCCATGAGACTGCCACTGCGATGCTTGCCGTCGTAGTCGCGCTCGAGGCGGTTGATGCGGTCGATGAGCGCGCCGGTTTGCTCGCGTCCGTAGGTGTCCTGCTCGATGAGGGCGAGCTTCGACTGGACGGCGTTCGGCGGCTCTGCGGCAAATGCCGTGCCGATGGACGTGAGTGCCAGGGCAAGCGTCAGCATGAGAGCGCAGATTTTTTGTCGCATGGATTCATCCTCCTTATGGTGTCGTCTTCTGCTTTGCAAGCAGTTCTTCGATAAAGTCCTCGATGCTCTGCATCGGCGAGGTGGGTGTGTAGGCCTGTGGCGCTGCCATGCCCGGCGTCGTGCGCAGTACCTCCTTCGTGTCATAGACCCCGACCTGACCGGAGAGAATCTGGTAGGTGCGCATCTGCCGATTGAATCGGATGCGGTAGAGGAGGCGGCGGTTCTCTGCCGCCTTGACCACGGCGACGCCTGCCTCGCGCTCGACATCCGAGAGGCGTGTGATGCTCGCGGCATCCACGTAGTAGCCCGTGTCGCCGTTCGCGTCGACAAAGCGCATATCCTCTGCCGCTTCGACACTGCCGAGACCAGCGAAAAAGGCTGATCAACACCGCCCAAAATCCACACACTGCAATGCGCCGCATCTGCAGGACTCCTTCCGTTCCCATCAATCTCTCTGATTTCGATCTATTATAGAGGAAAATTTTTGACGCGTCAAATCCTATGGAAGTATGGATACAATGAAGTTTCTCGGGTTGGTGTAGACTTTTTGTTCGAGTGGGGAATACAGACTGGTTTTTCTGTCACGGCGTTTCCCTCGGAACGAGGAGAGAGCGTGCGCTCTTTTTCAGTTGCGAAAAATTCCGTTTATGATGTAGTATAAGAACGTCAAATTGCTTTTTAGGAAACACTGATAAAATGAGGTCTGCCAGATTGGCGTAGGTTTTTCGTCCGAACGAGGTGGAAAAACCGGACGCAGAGTGGTGCTCTGTGGAGGATTTTTCCGCCGAAGTGCGGGCAAAAAGATGCGTCAAGATGGTTGTACTGAATTTATCAGTGCTTCCTTTAAATAACAGGAGAACGCGTCGATGAGTACAGCCCACACTATCCGTATTCTGCTCGCCCCTGACCGCCGCCTGTGCGTTTTTGCCGGGGACGGCACACGCGACGTACAGCTCGGACTCGGATACGGGGATCGAGCGACTGGATTATATCGAGAATCAGCGGCGTGCGGAGCGCGCCAATCGGCTTTACGCCGGAGCAGGAGAAGCTGCTTGCCGACGTGGCAGCGATGCAGAAGCATCTGCGCCATCCCGTGGCGGCAGATCAGCCCTCTCCGGTCGCGTTTGAGGGCGATGACCCTGACGTACGATGAGCGTACGGGGACTTTACGGCGAAGGACATGTGGATATTGTCCAGCTGGAGGCGCGCCGCTTTCAGGAGACCATGTGGCGGGCAATACGGTACGCGGCGACGTGTCCGTGCCGGATCGCGCACAGTGCTGCAGCTGACGGAGGGGACGTCGCGCGACGCTCGACGGCTATCACATCAACTACAACCATCAGAAACATACGGGCACGATGGAACGGGCGGACGGCAAGGTCGGCGCCTACTATATGACGGGCAAGCGCTTTGAGTTCTACCCCGACAAGATCGTCGTCTATGACGGCACGCAGACGAAGTGCAGGGCGAAGAACCCTGACTACCATCCTCAGCTCGGAGGTGGCGGAGCTTCATCCCGGCGACCGACTCATCCTGCACAACGTGAAGTTCTGGGTAAAGAACAAGGTGATCTTCACGAAAAAGCGGCATGAGGTCGATGTCTCACATCCCATGCAGAACAATTTCCCGCGCGCAGGCTATGACAGTGACGACGGCGGTTGGGTGGAGCAGCGCTTTGAAAAAGATGTCGCCCCCATGTGACTGCCGCCGCGAACCTGCACGTGACGACGCAGCGCGGCTGGCGCAGCTCCTATGATCTCAGCTGGACGAACCGACATGCGAGTGCCGCGCTGACCTACGGTGTCTTTGAGGACGGCGACAACGAGTGGGTCAAAAAGATGCCGTCGCTCAGCCTTGGCTACGGGCGGCGAATCGGACATTCGCCGATCACCCACAATCTCTATTCCGAGTATGGACGCTGGTATGGGAGCGGCGTTCACAGCAACCACTTTAAGTACGGCGTTTCCCTTTGTACGTGATACGATAAAATTTCACGGCTATGGACTCGATCTCGCGGCGGGTTACTCCGTGACGCGTGAGAGCTACGATCATTCACGCCTGCAGGGACTCAGTGCCAGTGCATTCCTGACCAAACAATTTTGATGACCGCTTTGCCGCGTATATCGGCGGCGTTTACTCCAGAAGCTCCAAAGAGAATGCTCTTTTTCTCCCTATAACGAGGAGGACTACTCCAAGGTCTTTATGGGCGGGCTGAGCTACCGCCTCGGCGAACGTGACCGCATCGCCGTCGGTACGAAGTACGCCGTCGAGCCGCGTGCATGGACGGATGTGGACTACTACTGGTTCCACGACCTGCACTGCTCGCAGATCATTCTGCGCTACCGCTCGAAGCAGAATACGTGGAAGATCAAATGGGAGTTCACGCCATGGTAAATGCACTGGAGCGTTTAAAAATGCCCCCGTGCTCATCATCGGGGATATGGTGGCGGATGTCTATCTCGACGGGACGATCTCACGCATCTCGCGTGAGGCACCCGTGCTCGTTCTGGAGCAGCGGGAGGAGCGCGTCGTGGCGGGCGGTGCGGCGAACGTGGCGAATAATGCGGCAACGCTCGGCGGACGTTCGTATGCCGTCGGTGTCTGTGGGACGGATGCGGGCGGTGATGCGCTCTGCGCCGTGCTCGGGGAAAACGCCGTCGATACGGCAGGATTTGTTCGCGACGCAGCGCGTCCGACCATCACGAAAAACGCGCATCATCGCGGGCGGGCGCGCGACGGTCAGCCAGCAGATCGTACGCGTTGACCGTGAGGTGGCATACGCCGCTTGCGGCAGCGGTGGAGGAGCGTCTCCTTACGGAGATCACGCGCCTCCTCCCGCAGGTGTGCGCGGTGGTGCTCTCAGACTATGGGTCGGGTACGGTGACGGAGCGCGTGCGCCGTACGGTGATTGATTCGGCACGTGCAGCGGGATTCCGAGCATCGTGGATGCGCGCTGACGACATCCTCAGCTATGCGGGCATCGGCTACGTCAAGCAGAACGACGCGGAGCTTGCGGCGGCACTTTGGGCGCGCTCCGTTCGGCAGCGGACATCCATGCGGCGGGACGTGAGCTTTCACACGCCTCTCGGCGGACGGCGTGCTCATCACGCGCGGGGCGGACGGCATGACGCTCTTTCTCGCAGATGGGTCGGCGACGGATATCCCCGTGAGCGACCACAGTGAGATCTTTGATGTCTCCGGTGCGGGCGATACGTGCGTGGCCGTCATGGCACTCGCCCTTGCGGCGGGCGTGGATCCCGTGACGGCGGCGCGGCTCAGCAATACGGCGTCGGGGATTGCCGTGCGGAAACGCGGGACGGCGACGGTGGCGTGGGCGAGCTGCATGCGGCACTGACAGCGGAAGGGAGACGCTCATGCTCATTCCTGACGAACACATCGAGGCATACACGGCGGCACTGCGCGCGGCAGGTGCGCGCGTCGTCTTTACCAACGGCTGCTTTGACATCCTCCATGCGGGGCATGTGCGCTACCTGGCGGCGGCGCGTGCGCAGGGGATGTGCTCATTCTCAGGCTGAACAGCGACGCCTCTGTGCGGCGGCTCAAGGCCGTCGCGCCCCATCAACAATGAGCTGGATCGCGCGGAGGTCGTTGGGGCACTCGCTGCCGTCGATGCGGTGGTGATCTTCGGCGAGGATACGGCGGAGACCTTGATCGCAAAGGTGCGTCCTGCGGTCTACGTCAAGGGCGGCGACTACACGCGTGAGACGCTGCCCGAGGCGCGCATCGTCGAGGCGTACGGCGGCGAGGTCGCCTTTTATCCCGCTCGTCGCGGGGAAGTCCACGACGGGGATTATCGAGAAGGCGGGGCGCGGGTAATCGCGCGCAGCGTAGGCACCCGTGGGGATTCCCTGAGCGAATCCTAGAGAAGCAAACGGCGCAGAGCGTGCGACCCGCCCCTGCGGATTTCTATCGTTCAAGCGAAGCGCGTTAAGGAATCCGCAGGTATTTAGGCGGACGAGCACGCGCCCGTTTGCGTAACGAGGCATTCGCGAGGAGTCACGGCGTTGGCTATAGGCGGACACGCTGTGTATGCGCGAACATATAGCGAAAGAAAGGAGGGCAGTCCATGAAGAATATCTTGGTCGTCAAACTCAGTGCGATCGGCGATGTGATTCATGCGCTGCCCGTTTCTATGCCATCAAGGAGACCCTATCCCGATGCACATCTGACGTGGGTGGTCGAGCCGCCCGCCCTATCCTCTGCTTGAGGGAAATCCGTACATCGATGAGCTCATCCTCTTTGAAAAGGCGAAGTTCCGCAGCATCGGCGGATTCCTCCGTGAATATCCTCCCCTGCGCCGCAGCTCTGCGCGCGCGCCGCTATGATGTCTCGCTCGATCTGCAGGGGCTCTTCAAGTCGGCAGCAATCGTCTATACGGCGGGAGCGAGGAGCGCGTCGGCACGGCGAATATGCGCGAGGGAGCGTGACCGTGTGAGCCGCCCTAGTGCGCGTCGCACGCACACGGACACATCGTCGAGCGCTATCTCGACGTGGCACGCGCCATCGGCTGCCGTGTGGATGCAGTGCGTTTTCCCATCACCGTCTCGGATCGTGACTGCATGGCGGCAGAGACGCTGCTGCAGCGCGAGGGCGTGCCGGAGGGACGAGCGTTTGTCGCTTTTGCCGTCGGGGCGAACTGGCCGAACAAGCGCTGGCCGGCGGAGCACTTCGCCGCGCTCGGCGACCGCCTCTATGAGGCACATATCGTTCCCGTGCTCGTTGGCGGGGGGCATCTTGATGCGACGATTGCCGCCGACATCATGGCGGCGGCGCGGATCCCGCCCGTGAATCTCGTCGGGCGGACGAACCTCAAGCAGCTCGCACATCTCTTTACGCGTGCTGCGCTCGTCCTCGGCGGCGATACGGGGCCCGTACATCTCGCAGCGGGGCTCGGACGGCCGACCGTTATGCTGATGGGGCCAACGGATGGGAACCGCAACGCGCTGCGTACGGGCAGCAGGAGAATGCCATCGAGGTGACTCGCTCCCTGCCGCGGCTGCTGGAAACGCGCCCTGCCCGAAGGGCTCGACTGCCTCGCGGCGATCACGGTGGATGAGGCGGAGAAGAAGATCACGGCTGTTCTGCACGCTGCTGTGCCATGACTGACGAACGGACATCGGAGGGGAAAGAGTTGTATCAAAACATTCTCGTCATCCACCTCATGCACCTCGGTGATCTCATGCTCGGCACGCCCGTGCTGGCCGCCCCTGCGTCAGCAGTATCCGGCGGCGCGCATCACGCCCTCGCGGACAAGAAGCTCGCGGATGTCGTCGCCGCGAACGAGCATCTCGACGAATGCCTCCTGATTGAAAAAGGGCGCAGACGGCGGCATCCTCGGCATCCTGCGCTATGCAATGCGCCTGCGGAAAAACCACTACGATCTCGTCATCAATCTCCACCGCAACGAGCGCTCCTCAGCACTCGCCGCACTCAGCGGCGGACGGCGCATCGTCGGCTATGCAAAAGCCGGGGTTCGCCCTCGCCTTCGACCATGTCAGCCCAAGTCAGAATCAGGTGATGCACGAGGTGCACTCGCACTATGCGAGCACTGCGTGCGGCAGGCGTACCCATGCAGACGGGACGGCGGGGCTCGAGATGTGGATTCCGCCCGCGGCGAAGGAGGAGGCAGAGCGTCTCTGGCAGGTGCATTTTGCTCCGACCGACAAGGTGATTGCGCTCAACATCGGTGCCAGCTGGGCGACCAAGCGATGGATTGATGCGTACTTCGCCGTCGTGGCTGACACCTATCTCCGACGCGGCTATCACATCGCCGTCATGGGCGAGCTAGATGGATAGGGAGATGGTGGAGGAATGCCGTGCCCGCATGGAGGAACGCGAGCATCCGCACCTCCATATCTTTACGGGGCAGGTCAGCCTCGGCGTGCTCGCAGGACTCCTCTCCCGCTGCATCCTTTTCATCACGACGGACTCCGCCGATGCACGTTGGCGTTGCGATGCACGTCCCCGTGATCTGTATGTTCGGCTCGTCGCCGATTCCCGGGTTCTACCCCTACGATGCGCGGAGCATCTCCGTCCGCGCGCCCGTCTCGTGTCATCCGTGCCGCATCCACGAGTGTCCGCTCGCAGGAGAGGAGCACATGATGTGCATGAAGCGGATGCCGCCGGACCTCATTTTGCAGTATGCCGATCAGATCCTGCGCGAGGAGGGCGAGTGTCCCGCGTGCGAACTGCCCGCACCGACGGATTTTTGAGACGCGGGTCGTGGAGATGGCAGATGGGCATTTTGCCCTCGCACCGCGCGGAGCGGCCGGACGGGTCGTTCGTTCGAGTTTACCGCAGAGCAGATAGGAGCATTTTCATGGATATGGAAAAAATCCGCAGCGTTGTTGCCGAAAAGAGCGCGCGCAGCAACATCCTCGTCGTCGGCGATGTCATGCTCGACAAGTACTATACGGGCGAGGTGACGCGCATCTCCCCGAGGCACCGGTGCCGATCACCCACGTGACGGGGACGCGCGAGACGCTCGGCGGGCGGCAAACGTCGCGCGACAACCTGGCGCCCTCGGGACGAACGTCAGCATCGCGGGCTATGTTGGTAGGGATGCGCACTGCGACAGCCTGCTGGATAAATTCAAATCGCGCGGCATTGACTATGCGGGGCTCGTCCATACGGAGCGTCCGACGACGACGAAGATCCGCATCATCGGCGGGCATCAGCAGATGCTGCGGCTGGACTTTCGAGGACGTAAAGCCCATCGACGGTGCGGACGCGGAGCAGTACCTCGCCTACATCGATCAGAAGCTGAACGAGAGCATGGACCGCGTTATCATCTCGGACTACGGCAAGGGCGCGTGCACGGAGTACGCCTGCCAGCACATCATCCGTGCGGCGCACGATCACGGCGTCCCCGTCATCGTCGATCCGAAGGGACCGCAGTGGGCGAAGTACAAGGGGGCGGACTATGTGACGCCGAACCTGAAGGAGATCAACGAGATCCCTCTTAGAGCCGATCGTCAACGAGAACGGCGCGGCGGAGCGGGCGGCACACTATGCCATACGCAAGTTTGCGTGAAGAACGTCATCCTGACGCGCTCGGCAAAGGGCATCTCTCTCATCCACGGGCAGGCGGCCGTCCACATCCCGACGCGCGCACAGGAGGTGTCTCGATGTCTCGGGGCGGGCGACACGGTGATCGCTGTCTTCGGGCTCGCCTTTCGCAGGCGGGCTGAAGCCCGAGGACGGCGCGGCACTCGCCAACCCTCGCGGCGAGCGTCGTCGTCTCGAAACTCGGTACGTATGCCGTGAGCCGTGAGGAACTGCTCCACGTGCTTGATCGGCAGGAAGGGAAGATCTATGATTATCGTTACCGGCGGTGCCGGCTTTATCGGCAGCAATATCGTCCATGCACTGAATGCGCGCGGCTATCGTGACATCCTCATCGTCGACGATCTGGAGGACGGCGAGAACTACAAGAATCTGCGCGGCCTCCATTTTTATCGACTATCAGCACAAGGACGACTTTCTCCACCCTCGTCGAGGAGGGACTTCGACGGGACGGACATCGACGCGATCTTCCACGAGGGCGCATGCTCGGATACGATGGAGTATGACGTCAACTATATGATGAAGGTCAACTATGCGTACCCAAGGCGCTCCTGCACTTTGCGATGGGGCGCGCATCCCGTTCTTTCTACGCCTCCTCCGCCTCGACGTACGGCGGTGGGGCACATGGCTTTTACCGAGGGGGATGCGTGGAGGACGCGCTCAATCCCCTATGCGTTCTCCAAGCTCGCATCTCGATCGCTATGTGCGGCAGGTCATCCCTCGAGGCGCGCAGCCCCATCGTCGGCCTGCGCTACTTCAACGTCTCATATCCTCAGGAGCATCACAAGGGCAAGATGGCGTCGATCTTCTATCAGCTCTATCATCAGATACTCGATATGGGAGAGGCGCTGTCTCTTCCGCGGGACAGACGGCATCGCAGACGGCGAGCAGCGGCGCGACTTCGTCTCACGTCGGTGACGTCGTGCGCGTCAACCCGCATTTCTTCGAAAATGGCGGGGAGAGCGGCGTCTACAACTGCGGTACGGGCACGGCGCATACGTACAACGAGGCGGCGCGTGCCGTGATCGCCGCGCTCGGCAGGGGGCAGATCGTCTATCGCGACTTCCCCGAGGTGCTGCGCGGCAAGTATCAGAACTACACGCAGGCGGATACGGCTGCGCTGATCGCTGCGGGCTACACGGGCGGCTTCACCCCGATGGAGCAGGCGGTGAAGGAGTACTGCGACTTCCCTGAATGCGGGCGGCTACTTCTCCTATGCCGAATAAGGCGATCTTCTTCGACCGCGACGGCACACTCAACGTCGATGTGCACTACCTCCACGATCCTGCGGACTTCGTGAGGGTGGAGGGCGCCATCGAGGCGATTCGCTGGGCGAATGAGCACGGTTATCTCGTCATCGTCGTCACGAATCAGAGCGGCATCGCACGCGGCTACTATGACGAGGCGGCGGTGCATCGTCTGCACGACTGGATGAATGCGGAGCTCGCGCGGCAGGGCGCGCGCATCGACGCGTTCTACTACTGCTCGCATCATCCCGCGGGGCGTGTGCCGGCGTATACACGGGTATGTGACTCGCCGCAAGCCCGCGCCCGGGATGCTCCTGCGCGCGATCGCGGAGCACGAGATTGACCCCGCTGCATCGCTGATGATTGGCGACGCGGCGAGTGACGTCACAGCAGCAAAGCAGGCGGGGGTGCGCGGCGTACGCTATGTGGGCGGGAGCCTCGCGGACTGCGTGCGGGAGGCAATCGCGAAGAAGTAGGGAATCGAAAGTGAGGAGAGCCTACGCCATATACTCCCTGCAACATCGTCAGTAAGGGCATCGTATATGACAAGGAAATCCATGATGAAACTCAATCTATCCGTACTGATTCTCGCAAAAAATGAAGAACAACAAATTGAGGCGTGCATTCGCAGCGCATCTTTTGCAGGGGAGGTTGTCGTCATCGATGACGGCAGTACAGATCGCACCGTAGAGATCGCCTCCCGCCTTGGAGCGCGCATTGTGTCGCATGCGATGAATGGAGACTGGGGCGCTAGCAGACCTTGCCATCGAGCAGGCAGCGTGTGACTGGGTGTATTTTCTGGATGCGGACGAGCGGATTATCCCGTCACTTGCAGAGCGGATCGCCAGAGATTGTGTCGGAGGATGATCGAACGGTTGCCTATGCAAATGCACGGCTCAGCTACCTATGGGAACAGCCGATTCGGCATGGCGGCTGGTTTCCGACTATGTCGTACGCCTCTTTCCCAAGAAGGAAGCTTCGTTGAAGGTGTCGTGCACCCGGCGATCCGACATCCCTATCGGGAGGTCAGGCTGCCGAAAAATACTATCTGATTCACTACACCCTATCGAGACTGGGAACACTATCTCAACAAGATGAATCTGTATAGTACACTTGCGGCGAAAAAGCTCCATGAGAAAAGGGAAAACGCCGTATTTCGTGAATATCTTTCTTCATGCGGCGTGGGCTTGGTTTCACATGTATATTGTGCGTGGAGGCTTCTTGGATGGACGCATTGGCTTTGTGCTTGCCCTGTTCCACGCGTTCTACACACTGTCAAAATATGCGAAGTTCTATTATATGGGAAAATCCAATCGCCATGTAGGGGAAGTCTCATGATTGGTGAAATTAACAAAATTGCACATCGTGCCTATCGCTGGAATAATCCACGGGAGCGTCATCGCGCTCTCGTCTTTCTTGTGCGCGGGTTGCTGTACTGGCGACAGCTGCAGAGGCTCTATAAATTTTTTCAGGAGACGGAGGAGCGGTGTGCCCTCTACGCGCGCAATCCATTTCCCATGGAGCAGGCGACACGCGCCTTTTTTTATGCGGGCTCGACGGTGAACACGCGGGTGAAACTCATCCAAGAGCACTATGCCTATCTTGAGCAGAAGATAGAACCTGCGTCATTTGTAGCGCTTGGTTATGATACGGCATACGAGATTTGGCGAGCACCGGAGACGGATATGACATGGCATGCATATCTGAAGTTTGAGTCCGGGCAGCGCAAGGAGGGGCTGCTCTCCGTCATGATGGACGTGGATGGCGAGCATCTCTATCAGATCATCTTCTGGATCGAGCAGAGGGACGGTCAGCCGACGCTCGTGATCGGGGCGATGCAGGGACCGAACACGGAGAACGCACAGGACTTCGTCCGTGAGATGACGAAGCGCGCCCATCGTTTCCGCACGAAGAATCTGATCCTCTATATAACACAGGCAGTGGCACGCGCGCTCGGCATAAAACGCATACTTGCTGTCTCGAATGCAGGGCTACTACGCCAACAACCACGTCCGCCTTGACCGCAAGCTGAAAACGGACTTTGGCGCATTCTGGGAGGAGGTCGGCGGATGGGAGACAGACGACCACCGCTTCTATGAGCTCCCGCTCGTCTATCCACGCAAGACGATGGAGGAGGTTCCGACACGCAAGCGAGCGGTCTATCGGCGGCGGTTTGCATTCCTCGATGCCGTAGACGAAGAAATTGCTGCACATGAGGGAGGTCTTGCAGCCGTGAGAGAATATCGTAATATTCTCGTCTATGCGATGGTGAACCTCGGTGATGTCGTCCCTGCTGACGAGCGCGATTACCCTCCTCAAAAAGGCATATCCACAGGCACATATCACGATGCTGTCGCGTCCGATCGTGCGCGAGGTGATCGAACATAACCCTGTCATCGACGATGTGATTCTCTTCGACTACAAGGCAAAGCAGAACGCAATGAAGCAGATGTGGAGCATGGTGCAGGAACTGCGTCGGCGAAAGTTTGACCTTGCGATTTCGTTCGACCGCAAACTCCGCCCTGCACTTCTGTGCCTGCTCGCGGGGATTCCCGTCCGCGTTGGCTCATCGCGCGTTCTGGATGCAAGACCGAGCCGCGTGACGTGGCTCTATACGCATACTCGTTCCGATTACGTATGATCTCGATGAAACGCTGCAGGCGGAGACCCTATCAGGAGATCATTCGCGGATTTACGGGAGCTGTGGGACACGAGCACCCCTGTTCTGCCGACGCCGACGGAGGCGCAGCGGGCAAAGGCGGAATCGTTCCTTTCGTCTGCCACAGGAAAACGAAAGATCGGGCTCTGTGTCAAGGGGACATTCGGTCTGAAGACATGGCCGAAAGAGTATTTTGCAGAGGTCGTTCGAGCCCTCAACTTCCGCTATGACGCGGCATTTTACGTGACGGGGGCACCGGGGACTATGCTCTACGCCGAGGATGTGATTTCCACCATTGGTCTCTCCCGTCGAAAACCTCTGTGGCAAGACGAACCTCATGGAGCTCGCGGCGCTCTATGGACAGCTGGATCTCCTCATCAGTGTCGATACGGGCGGCGCACATATTGCGGCAGTGACGGGCGTTCCGCTCGTGGTCATGTTCGGCTGTACCTCGCCGCGCCGTTGGTATCCGATCAGTGACAATGCGGTGGTCTTTACTTCGCATGAGCCATGCTGCCCGTGCAGCTATAGGGAAACGGATTGTCCGAGCTATCCGCAGCCGAACTGTCTCTATCATGTGACACCGGATGTTGTTTTTGGCAGCGTGCATCCGGTTTTTGGAGGAGACGGACCAAAGGAATGACGACGTAAAGCGAACAAAAAGATCTCGCTTTGTTGCTTCTTCCCTAGTAGAAAACGCCCACCTGCGAGGATAATGCTCGCAGGTGGGCGTTTATCTTTGGCGGATTATTCTTCCTTTGTCGCGGGCGGCGTTCCCCGCACGCCTCCACATTCAGCCCCGGTGTGATGCCGCGTGTGAGCGGCGCTCCATGCGGTCGTGGACGTGGGCGTATTTCGCCGTGACCTTGGGGCTGCGCTGGCGCAGGGTTTCCTGCACGACGCGCAGATCCTTGGTCTCCTGATAGAGGTTCGTGCCGCAGCTGTGGCGGAAGAGGTGGCAGGCGTAGCCGGGCTGTTTGAGTCCTGCCTCGGTGAGTGCCTTGTTGATGACGTAGCGGATGCCGACGCGCGAGATGCGCCCCTTCGGGTTGTTGTTCGCACAGGAGATGATGGTCGGTGTGAGGCGGTTCTCGGCGGGACGGCGCCGCGCGTCTCGATGTATGCCCGCAGGATGCCGAAGGTCTCCTCGCAGGGGTAGATGATGCCCGCGTGTCCCTTACCGCGGATCTCGATGCGCCCACGCTGCCAGTCGATGTCTTCGTCGGAGAGGCGCATGACCTCGACGACGCGCAGTCCCTCGACCCCCATGAGGTAGACGATGAGGAGGTTGCGCAGGCGACGCAGTTCGTTCTTGTCGGCGGCGAGTCCCTCGCAGATCGCCTTGATCTGATCGACGGTGAGGTACTTATAGTCCTCGTCGAGGTGCTCTGGGTTGCGCAGCTGGAGGTCGGCGCAGGGGTTTTCGGCGATGAAGGAGAGCCGCTGGGCGACCTTGTAAAAGGCGCGGATCGCCGCCCCCTTGATCATGAGGGTGGCGGCACTGTAGCCGCGTGTCCGCATCTCCTCCATATAGACGCGAATCTGGTAGTCGTGCACGTCGCTTAGCGGGTGCAGCCCCTGTTCCATGCACCAGTGGAGAAAGAGGCGGATGGCGAGCTCATACGTGTCGCGCGTGTCCGCCGTCGGTGCGCCGCCCGCGATGTAGCGCGGGAGGTACTCGTAGAAATGCGCGATAAAAGTACTCCGGTGTAATGGCGTCCTGCCGCACGCTGATGGATGGCGCATCCATGCGGCGCACACCTGCGGGCGCATTCTCCTCGCGTCGCGCGGGAACGCCCATCTCCTGCGTGCCGCCGCTGCGGTATGCACGATTACCTGCCAAAAATGTCACCTCTTTCCACAGCTCACGAGCCTCAGTGCTTCTTGCGGAACTCTGCCATAAATGCGGCGAGCGCCTCGACGCCCGCGAGGGCATGGCGTTGTAGATGGAGGCACGCATGCCGCCGACGCTGCGGTGTCCCTTGATGCCGCCGAGGTTGTGTTCCTTTGCCTCGGCGACGAATGCCTTTTTCGAGTTCCTCGGTCGGCAGGCGGAAGGTGACGTTCATGCGCGAGCGGCTGTCCTTCGCGGCGTGGCCGCGGTAGAATCCGTCGGAGCTGTCGATGGCCCTCATGAGGAGTGCCGCTTTTTTGCATTTGCCTCACCCATGGCAGCGAGACCACCGCGTTCTTTGATCCAGCGGGCGACTTTGCCGACGATGTAGATGGCAAAGACGGGCGGCGTGTTGTAGAGGGAGTCGTTCTTCTGGAAGGTGCTGTAGCGCAGCATGGTCGGCAGCTCGGCGGGGGTGTTCGCGAGGAGCTCCTTTTTCGCGATGTTCAGTACGACGCCGGCGGGGCCGAGGTTTTTCTGCACACCCGCATAGATGAAGTCGTAGGAGGAGAAGTCCCACGGGCGCGAGAGCATGTCGGATGACATATCGGCAAAGAGGGGGACGCCGTTTGTCTGCGGCGTGTAGTGGTACTCCGTGCCGTAGATGGTGTTGTTGAGGCAGATGTGGAGGTATGCCGCGCCGGGCGCAATGTTCAGCTCGTCCTGACGCGGGACGCGGACGTAGTTCTCCTCCTTGGTGGAGGCGGCGACGGTGCCGACGCCGAGTTTGACGGCCTCCTCGTATGCCTTCTGGGAGAAGGAGCCGGAGAGGGCGTAGCTGCCGGGGTGCGATTCGGTGGCGAAGTTCAGCGGGATGAGGGCAAAGGTCTGGCTGGCGCCGCCGGCGGTAAAGATGATGTCATAGTCGTCGCCGAGGCCCATCAGTTCTTTGATGTCCGCCTTTGCCTGCTGGTGTACTTCGTCGTAGGCGGGGGCACGGTGGCTGATCTCGAGGATGGACATGCCTGTGCCGTGGAAGTTGAGCATCTCGCTCTGGACTTCTTTCAGGACGTCCTCGGGCAGGACGGCGGGGCTGGGGTTAAAGTTATAGATGCGTTCGTTCATTTTGTGTCTCCCTCTATGAATGGTGTTTCCGCGATACGGACGGCATACGCCGCGCAAACACTTCGTTGCGCAAGCCGTCGTGCGCTTGTACGCTCAAATACCGACGAATTTCTAAGGAATCGCTGATAAAATGAAGTCCGTCAGATTGGCGTAGATTTTTCGTCCGATTGAGGAGGCAAACCGGACGCATAGCCAAAGCTATGTGGAGGATTTGCCGACAAAAAGCGGGCAAAAAGATGCGCTAAGATGGCGGTGCTGAATTTATCAGTGCTTCCTTCAACGCCCTTCGGTTGAACGAAGAAATTCGCCGGGGCGTACCGCGCCCTTGTTCCGCTTGCTCCACTAAGGTTTGCTTTTGGCGTATTGCCGTCACCTTCCGTCATGAGCTGTTAGGGCGTTTTTCCGCTGCCTCTGTCCGCGTCATGCGGATCTGGGCGACGCGCGCGCGATCCATCTGCAGCACCTCGAAGCTGTAGTCCTCCCATGTGCAGGTTTTCGCCGACGGCGGGGATGCGGCCGATCTGGGCGGTGACGAAGCCGCCGAGGGTGTGAAAGTGATCGTGATCCTCGTCGGGGAGTTCGTCGATGCCGAATTCCTCCTTGAACTCGTCGATGGGGAACAGTCCGTCAAAGATCCATGTCTGCGCCTTCTCCGCCCCCGTGCGCGTGCCCGTGGGCGCGTCCTCATCCGCGCTGCCGATGATCTCGCCCATGATGTCGTCCATGGTGATGAAGCCGACGACGCCGCCGTACTCGTCGAGGACGACCGCCTCGTGGATGGCACCGCTGCGGAATTTTTCGAGGACGCGCAGCCCCTCCATGGTGCGCGGGACGAAGAGCGGCTTGCGGATATAGTCCGTGATGTCGATCTCCGTCCCGTCGAGTGCCGCGTCGAGCAGCTCCTTGGCGTAGACCACGCCGCGGAAGTCGTCGAGGTTCTCATAGGCGACGGGAATACGTCGTGCGCCCTCTGCGCGGAGGATGCGCAGCTGTTCGGCGTGGGGCTCCGCGAGGTCGACCCAGGCGATCTGGGTGCGCGGCGTCATGAGTGCCGAGGCGGTCTGGTCGCTCGCGTGGAAGATGCGGTCGACCATGTCCTGCTCGGTCTTTTCAAACGTACCTTCCTCCGTGCCCCTGCTCCATGAGATCCCTGACCGCATCCTCCGTGGCGGAGATGCGGTTCTCCGGGTTGATGCCGAAGATGAGCAGGATGCCGCGCGAGATGGAGATGAGGGCGGCACTCGGCAGCGCGGTGAGCTGCGTGAGGAGGGCGATGGTGCGGTGCTTGCGCAGGAGCATCTCCTCGGGGTTCTGGAGGGCGATCTGCTTCGGCAGAAAGTCGCCGAAGAGCAGAGTGAGCGTCGTCATGACGAGAATGCTGAGGACGAGCGCGGCGGCGTAGATCTCCATGCCCGGGAGGAGCCGCGTGAGCACCCCGCTGAAAATCGGCAGGGCAAAGAGCCCAATGCCGAGCCCCGTGAAGAGACTCATGCAGGTGACACCCGCCTGCGCCATGGCGATGGGGCGGTCGGCGTGCTCCAGGAGGGCAAGCGCCTCTGCCGCACCCGCTTCGCCGCTTTCGGCGAGGCGCTCAAGACGTCCGCGATGGGAGGAGGTGAGCGCAGTCTCGATCTGGGCAAAGTAGGCGTTCGCCATGAGGGCGACGACGAGCAGGAAAAAGACAGAGAACGTCGGATAAAGGACTGTCCAAGAGTTGATGCAGCTCCTTTCAAATGTTGATGCGTTGCTTGACACTGCCGCCGATGCGAACACCGTGCTGCGCAGAAAATTGCAGCGAAGCCTTTACACTGGTGCATGGTGCCGTCATACGATACGTGACCCTCATTCTACCACAAGATGGAGGAAATGTCATTGGGGCTATGCGGAGAACCTCTATCTCCGTCAGCCCGAAGTATTCCATCGCGCCGTCCCTCGTGACGCCGTTGTCCCAGTCCTCGTAGTAGACGTGACGCAGGGGCGCGGCGCGTGTTCTCGATGCGCGGGAAGTGAACGACGGTCTCGCCGCGTGCGCGGGCGGCCTCGATCTGTGCGATCCGTGCCGCGTCCTCTGTCCCCATCTCGTGTGTGAGGAGGAGCGCCGCCGCGCCCGTATAGACGAGGAGGAGGAACGCCGCCTCGCGCAGCAGACGACATGCCGGGAGGAAGAATTCGCTGCGCACCGACGGATCGTTCAGCAGGGGCGAGCAGTGCCGCGACGAACATGGCGGCGGAGCTGAACGTGGCACGTCCCGGAAGGTCGGCGCGGCGAGCATGACGAGATTGTTGCAGAGGCCGAGCCCGATGAGGGCATGCGGCGTAACGCGCGGCGGGACAGGCGCGCAGAACCTCGCGCTAAGAGACCTGCTGCGCAGCGGCGCGGACGGAGGCCGTCGTCAGACCCAGCAGCTCTTTTCATGCGATGGTAGCAGAGCAGAATCGCGAGCCAGTAGATCGCCATCTCCTCGAAGCCGTTCATGACATTTGTGAAGAGGAAAATGGTCTTTGGTCTGGTCTGCCCGAGCGGCGTGAGTACCCCCGCGATGACTGCGTCGCGGATGGCGGATGCGACCCATCCGCCCGTAAAATAGGAGGCGGTGAGTAGCAGGAGCAGGCTCCAGAGTGCTACAGAGACAGTAGTGATGCTGCCTTTGTCAAACGCCACGACATGTTTTTTCCCGGCGTAGAGGATGAGCGATCCGTGCACCACTGCCGGCAGCCCCTGACAGACGGCGCTGACGGAGACGATATGCCGTGTATATGAGCAGCAGGACGGGCAGGAGGTAGAGCAGCATCTCGCCCCTGCCCCGCGATCTGATTGCCGAGGTGGATGAGGATGCCCCTTGTCCGCGCCCTGTGCATCGTAGCGGACGTAGTTGCCGGGCGCGGCGACGAGGCCGATGAGCCCCGCGAGTGCGCCGACGGCACCCGTGAGCATCCACGGTGCGAACGCGCCGTGCCGCCGCGCATAGAGTGTGCAGCCAAACGCGAGGAGAGTCACGGTCACGGCGAGGTTCTCGATCGACCAGCCCGCGAGTATGCCGAGGAGAAACATCGGCAGGATCGCCCACGCATGACGAGCCCGTCGTCCCGCACCCATCGCTTTTTAGCGCGAGATTGTGCGGCAGGAGAAAGAGAAAGGCGGGCACCGCCGACCAGAGATAGACCGTCGAGCCGCTTTTCCACACGGCGACCTCGCCAAAATGCGGCAGAGAGAGCCAGAGGAGGAGTGCTGCCACGGCAAGCAGCCCCGGTGCGCGGGTGAGTGCGGCAGAGCGGCGTGCGTGCATCATGACGAGCACGGAGAGCGCGAGGAACATGAGCGCGTTCGCCGCGTCAAAGAGCGGCTTGCCGAGCCAGAGGAAGAGGTCGAGACAGAACACCGTGACCATGCGCCCGCCGTGCAGAAGATAGTGCTGCATGGCGGAGGAGAGGACATCGGAGAGCGATGCGATGGGCACGCCCGTCTTCCAGACCATCATATAGTCGTAGTCGTCGCGGTGGAGGGGCATCCAGTGATTGAGCGCGAGCATAAAGGCAAAAATGGCGGCGGCTGTGAGTGCCGTCGCGCCGTATCGGTGTCCTCCGTCATTCGCCGGTGTCAATGTATCTCCTCCTTGCCAGCGTTGCATTGTCAAATTTCTCCCCGTCCAGCTCGTCGATCAGATAGCATGGCCGCCGCTTGCTCTCCGTAAAGACGCGTCCGAGATACTCGCCGATGATCCCGAGCGAGAGCAGCTGCACGCCGCCGAGAAAGAGCAGGACGGTCATGAGTGTCGGATAGCCCGCCACAGGATCGCCGTAGACGAGCGCATCGACGAGCACGACGACCATGTAGCAGAGTGCGAGCGCGGAGACGATGAGCCCTGAGCACCGTCGTCAGGCGCAGCGGCGCGGTCGTAAAGGACGTGATCCCCTCGACGGCGAGCGAGAGCAGTGCGAGGTAGCTCCACGTCGTCTTGCCCGCCGCACGCGGCTGCACCTGAAAAGGGGATCTCCTTTTTCTTGAACCCCACCCACGTAAAGAGCCCCTTCGTAAAGCGCTGATTCTCGCGCAGCAGGCGCAACGCCGCGACGCAGCGATGATCGAGCAGACGAAAGTCGCCCACGTCACGCTGCAGGGTAGCGGCTGACCGCCTGCATGGAGCGGTAGAAGAAATTGGCCATCGTGCGTTTGAGGAAGGCCTCATCCTTCCGATCCGTGCGCTTGCCGCAGACATCGTCGTAGCCCGCGCGCCACGCCGCAACCATCGTCGGGATGAGGGCGGGCGGATGCTGCAGATCCGCGTCCATGATGAGCACGGCGTCGCCGTCCGCAAAAGTCGAGCCCCTGCCATCATCGCAGGCTCCTTGCCAAAATTGCGCGTAAAGCTGAGATAGCGGACGTTGTCGTGCGCGTCGGCGAGCGCACGAATCGCGTCGAGCGTCCCGTCACGGCTGCCGTCGTCGATGAAGAGATAGAAAAGGCACAGTCCTCGACAGCAGCGGTCGCCGCCGCCACCGCCCTCGTAGAAACGGGGATGACCTCCGCCTCGTTGTAGCAGGGCACGATGATGGTGATCTTGTCCATGTGCCCTCCTTACTGTGCCAGTGCCTGAAAATTGACGACGGACACCCCACCCGCCGCAAGTGCCGCGCGTACCGCAGGGGCGCAGGCGGCGGCGAGCTCCGCCGCGAAGTCATGCTGCCAGCGGCAGTCGCGGATGAGCGTGTCGCTGTCCGTGCCGGGATGGAGCATGACCTCCGTCGTGCCGTCCGCGAGCTGTGCGGCGATCTGTGTGAGGGCGGCGGTATCGACCGCCCTCACCCGCGACGATGCCCGCGAAGTGATCGGGGACGGCGATGCCGCGCCGCCGCGCCTTTGTTGCCGCACGATGTGCGAGAGCGGCGAGCCCCGCGCGCCCGATGAACTGCCCCACGCCGCCGAACTGTCCCGCAAAGAGCGGTGCGTAGGGCGCACGCATGGCGGGATATGCGCCGCCACACAGAGATCGAGCGCGACGTCACGACGCCGGGCAGGACGTGCATGTGCTGATGGCTGTCGGCGTGCGTCGGGCGGATGCCCGCCGCCGTGACGCGGCGCAGCTGTGCGGCGAGCTCGGCGCGCACCTCATCCATGCTGACCATGCCGCGCAGCACGCGCACGGTCAGTGCAGTGTGATCGGGGACGAACCCTGCCCTCCTCTGTGACGAGGGTCGGGATCTCTGCGGGCGGCAAAGGCGCGGCGTCGACGAGCGTGAGGTGGATGCCGACCCCGAGCGCGGGTGTTCGCATGGCGAGCTCCGCCGCATCTGCAAATGCCGCGCCGCCTGCCATGATCGTTGCAGAGCGCAGCATGCCCTCCCGCACGGCGGTTTCGACCGCACGATTGATGAGCACGTGTCGTCCGAAGTCGTCCGCATTCATGATGATCTGTTTCAAGACTGTTATCCTTGTGCTTTACCAGTGTTGCTGATCGTTCTATAAAACCCGGTGCGACGATGCTTTCACGGCAATCCCTAGCGGAGCAGGCGGGAACAGTGTGCGACCCGCCCCCTGCGGATTTTATTCGTCCAAGCGCAGCGCGTTTGGAATCCGCAGGTATTTAGGCGGACGAGCACACGACCGCCTGCAAGCGAGGGGGCTGCCGTGAAGCACGTAAACATCACCAGCGATCCCAGCCGCCCGTGCCGATCACGATGTCACCGTGGATGCGCGGGGTGTGCCGGCACTGCGCGGGTCGGGCACGGCGGCGCAGACGAGAACGTTCGTGTCCTTCAGCCCCGCCGCGACGAGGACGGCGCGATCCCGCAGCTCCTTATACGTCTTGCGGTCGATCTCGGCGGTCAGCTCCTCGGACGCGCCCGGCGCGAGCGTATACGTCTGCTGTGCCTGCGTGAACGTCATGCCGTTCGACCAGCGCCAGATCTCACGCCCCTTCGCATCGAGCAGGGCAAAGTCATAGTTCTGCCCCGTCGGATGCGCGACGGTATACGCCTCCGTGCCCTCGTTGCGCACGGTCAGCTTCAGCAGGAGACGGCCGCTCTTTTCGTTCACGGTCAGCTCTCGGAGAGATCGCCGATGCGCACCCCGGCGTAGGTGTTCGATGCCGCACGCACAGCGGGTGTGTGCGAGGTCGGCATGCTGATGCCGATGCCGCCGCCGATGCCCGCCTCCGCCACTGGGGCGAGGGCAGGGGCAAGGAGGGCGGCCGTGAGAAGGGCGGCGAATAGTTTCGTGGGCTTCATGCGGTATTCCTTCCGTCAATCCAATTATTTTCACCGTATTCGCGTAGAAACACGATTCCTTAGTAATTTCGACAAAGAAAAGGGCGAATTACCTTTTCTAGGCGGGATTTTTGTAGTAGAATGAATAGAAACACTGATTATCAGTGGGAAAAATCGTCAAAGGAGCAAGTACATGGTCGTAGAAATCATCAGCGTGGGCACGGAGCTGCTCTGCGGAAATATCGTAAACACGAACGCACAGCACATCGCGCAGAAACTCGCGCACATGGGGCTGGATGCCTCACTATCAGACGGTGGTCGGGGACAATCCCTGAACGCCTGCGCGCCGCACTCGATGTGGCGTATACGCGCGGAGACTGCGTCATCACCACGGGCGGCCTTACCGACGAAGGACGACCTGACGAAGGAGATGCTGATCTCCTACTTGGCTGCACGCCCGTCGAGGACGAGGAGGCTCTGCGCCGTCTGGAGGAGCGTGCGGCAAAGCGCGGTGTCCCCTCTCGGAGAGCATGCGCAAGCAGGCGACTGTTCCCTCGGGGGCGATGATTCCGCAGAACGACCACGGCACGGCGCCCGGCGTCATCATCGAGAAGGACGGGCGCGTCTGCATCATGCTCCCCTACCGCCGAAGGAGATGAAGCCGATGTTTGCGGATGCGTGCCGCCTCTTTCTCGCGGGAAAGAGCGACAAGGTATTCGTCTCCATGAACATCAAGCTCTACTCCATGGCGGAGAAGGGGCTGCCCTGTCGGAGAATCGCCCGTCGCCGACCGCCCTCGGTGCGCTCGTTGATGGGGAGAACCCGACCGTGGCGACGTACGCAAAGGAGGACGGCTGCCCGTCCGCGTGACGGCGGCGGCAAAGACGGCGGAGGAGGCACGTGCGCTCCTCGCGCCGACACTCGCAGAGGTCAAAGCGGCGATTGGGGAAGAGTATATCAGATCGGTGGAAGAGGACCAAATGCAGCTGCGATTTTTCGGCATGGGCTGAAGTGCTCCTTGCCGTTCTTCTTGTTGTGAGTATGACACAGGCATCCGCCGCTGGAAAATCCGTGGAGCGCGGTGCGAGCGGAGCGGCGTACGCACGCCGCCCGCGGCGGCACTGCCCTCCCTCCGTGCTCCTGCGCTGGGCGCCCTATAATGGTGCGGTGCGCTATGAGGTACGCATCCTCGTGCGCACGGCGGAGGGACGCATGGTCGAGCAGCAGAAGCTCAGCCGCGTCTATACGACGGGCGTGCACATCCCCCTCACGGGACTTCTGCCGCAGGACGATCTTTACTGGACGGTGCAGCCGCTCGGCTACGACGGCACGCCGATTGCCGCAGCGTCGGAGCCGCAGCCGGTGCGCGAGGCGCTCGCCGACCCGCCTGCGCCCGTCCTCACGGCGGAGTATGACAAGATGGCATACGCGCCGCTCTACCCCGTCTACTCGTGGATCCCGCTCAGTGGGCAGACCCATCACGAGGTCGAGGTCTATCGTCGCGCGGCCGACGGGCGCGATGTCTTCCTGCATACCCTGCAGGCGGGCGAGCAGGATGTCTACGACGACGCACCGTTCACCGTGCCGGGGCACTACGTCTACCGCGTGCGCGGCGTGACGACGGCGGGCACGCCAATCTCCGACTGGTCGGCGGGCGGCACATTCGATGTCGTCACGCACACGCCGATTGCGGCGATCGGGGACAGCATCACACACGGCGGCGGAGCGATCACCCTGCCGCCCTCCTACACGCTCTACGACTGGGAGACGTACCGCACCGTGCCCGTCAAAAATCTCGGGCACAGCGGCGACACGACGGCGGATATGCTCGCGCGGTTTGACCGCGATGTACTGCCGTTCGCGCCGCGCGTCCTCATCATCATGGGCGGCGTGAACGACTATCGCTCCGGCGTCTACGGCGCACAGACCGTGCGCAACCTCGCCGCCCTCGGGGAGAAATGCCGCGCACACGGCATCACGCCGATCTTTCTGACGGTGACGCCGATCCGCCCCTGCGCGGATGACGAAGCGCATGACGACCGCGACGCCGCCCTCGGACTGGATGGATCACCGTGACTACATCAACGACTGGGTGCGCCAGCAGGAGTTCAGCGTCGATGTCTCCTCCACGCTCGCGGACGCGAACGGCGAGCTCGAGGCGGCGTACACGACGGATGGACTGCACCCCGACTACATGGGGAAAAAGCACATCGGGCAGACGGTCGACCCTACCTGCGCAAGAATTTTGCCTATGCGGTGGGCGCGGCAGAGCGTCGTCTCCGCATTTATCGAGAGACGGGAGAATAGGGATGGGCGCATGGACTGCGTCGCTTGCTTCTCTATGACGGATAAGCTACAATAGAGAAAGGAAGGAGCTCTATCATGCGACAACTGCGCCTCAGCAGTGCCGCTGTGCTGGTCGTGCTGCTCATCTTCTGCGTCTATATGGGCTACGACTACTGGAAGGAGCATACGCCCGAGGCGGCGCTCGCACATATCGGACATGCCGTTGCGACGGAGGATCGCGATGGCTTCGATCGGTACGTCGACATGGATGCCGTCCTCGCGGGGCTCGCGGAGGACAGCACGGAACTCCTCGCGGAGAACATCGACGCCCTGCACGCGCGCCATCCGAGCGACTGGTTCTTTCGCCATGACGCCGCCTTTATGCGGGACTACATGGCGGAGCGTCGCATGGCGGACATTGCTTTTACACGCGCCATGCTGGATCACTACTTTGACGCTGCACGCGTACCCGTCTCGCGGACAGACGGCAGGGCGCGCTGGGCGTCCGACGAGATGCGCGCCTTTGCCGCCGCCTACAGCGTGACCGTGGGAGCGGTGCGCACGGACGGTGACCGCGCCTATGCGGATGCTGTACTGCATGGCAGCGACAGCACCTACGGACGGCTCCTGCCGATGGCTGCCTTTACACTGGAGCTGGCACGCATGGCGGACGGGCGATGGAAACTCGTGCGCATACGGACGGCGGCGGATGAGGACGGATTCTTCGCGCTCGTCGATGCGGCGGAGCGATACTGGGCACTTCAGGGCTGGGATTAATAAAAAGGAAGGGAATGCAGACGATGAAAAAGTACGAACTGACGAAAGAGTATTTGACCGGAATTGATATGATTGACACGGAGCACGGAAAGCTCTTTGACCTTGCGAACGAGTGCTACGAGCTCGTGATGGATGATGCGGGCACTGACCACTACGACCGCATCGTGGAGCTCATCGACGAGCTGCGCGACTATGCGGCGACGCATTTCGCCCACGAGGAGGAGTACATGGAGCGCGTGCAGTACGAGCGCCGCTTCAGCGAGCGGTATCAGCACCCTGCGCTTCATCCAGAAAAATGAGCGAGGTAGACCTGGACAGCGTGGACGAGAACCAGCAGGAGTATCTGCTCGGCATCCTCGACTTCCTCGCACGCTGGCTCTATGGGCACATCAAGGTGATGGACTGCCGCATCCCGAAGGAAGAGGACGCCGCGGCAAAGTAATTAGCATATTTCTCATACCAAAGGAGTAGCCGCTCAAAAGCAGACGAAAGAGGGAAAATGCGCCATGAAGTATGAGTTTACGGATGACTATCTGACGGGGATAGACTCGGTCGATCAGCAGCACGCAAAGCTGTTCGATCTGACGAACGAGTGCTACGAGCTCGTGATGGAGGATGCGTCGGAGGATAAGTACGATAAGATCGTCGCGATCCTCGATGAGCTTGCTGCCCTATGCCGGCACGCATTTTGCGAGCGAGGAGGCGTATGCCGAGCGTGTCGGCGACCCGCACCGTTTCAGTCACCGCGCGCTGCACCTGCGCTTTTATGAAAAAGGTCGAGAGATCGACCTTGAAAAGGTGGACGAGAACCAGCAGGAGTACCTCCTGAACATCCTCGATTTCCCTTGCGCGCTGGCTCTTTGACCACATCAAGGGGCGTGACTGCCATCTGCCCCACGCAGACGGCGGAAAGTGAGCGCAAAACGGAGGGAAAACAGACAAAAGACCGCGCAGTGAGCAGCTGTGCGGTCTTTTGCTGTGTATTTGTAGGAGAGTATGGGAGAAGCCGTACGGTGAAGAACGGCTCCTGAGGAAGGTCTGACAGGAAATCTCTCAGACGTTCCTCAAAAACTGTGAGGTAAGTATAGCATATAAGAGAATGAATTTCAATAGCATAGAAGAAAATTTTTTCATAAAACTTTCATCGAAATGCGTCGTAAACGGCGACAAATTGGGAAAAAAGTCTGTAGGCAAGAAATGGGAAAGATCCTATAATGTCCATAGGACAAAGGAAATGTCCAAAACACTCATAAGGAAAATGAGGGTGATCGTGATGTCTGTACTATCACTTGCATCCGTACTTTCGACGATCCCTGCACGGCAGATCCCCGTTCCGCTGATTATGCGGACGGCGGCTCCGACGCTTGCACAGGATGGGGTCAACGTCGGCAATATCCGTTCGCAGCACTTTGCGCAGCGCGAGCAGATCCGCCGGCTGGCACGTATGGGGGAAGACGCGTACGCAGTAGACATCGAGTCCTTGGCGCGCTCGCTTCACTCGCTGGAGGAGGACATCCGCAAGGAGGCGTCGCGTGAGGTATTCGGTGATGCGTATGTGGTCGAGCTGGAGTGCAGGAGCACAGCAGGCGAACACGGCGGCGGGTACGTACCGCGCAGCACAGAAACAACTAGCTGAAAGAAAAAACAGCGGCAGGAACGATTTGTTCCCCGCCGCTGTTTTTATGCTGTGCTCCTTCCTTACCTCCGCACCGGATCTGATCGAGGATGAACGGATCTCGATCTTGCCGTCCTCGGCAAAGAGGATGATCTTCGACAGGATCTCCGCCGTCTTCGGATCCTCGTCGAGGAACGGGAGGAAGAGCCGCCCGCGATGCTGGCTGTGGACGGGCAGAACGCTCACCATTGCACCCGCCTTCTGCTGAATGACGCCGCTGCCGAGGTGGACGGTGTAGTCGCCGAGCTTGCCGTGGATGTGCGCGTGCGCCCCCTCAAGCCGCACGTTGTCCAGTTTGAACAGCGGCAGGTTAAACTCGCACGATGGCGCGGCGCATCTCGACGGTCGAGTGGCTCGCCTCGGGATCGACGCCGCCGACGTGTGCGACGGAGACGACGAGATCGACGTCGCGCATGACCTCGCTGAAGATGAGATCAGGGACATCGTCGATCGGCAGCCGCTTGAAGGTTTTACGGTCGAAGAACTCGACCCACTCCAGTGTCGGCGCCTCGATGTCGGCGGGCGAGTACCAGTCGGCGAGCGCGTAGATGCGCGCGATGATGTTCGCCTTGTAGTAGATGCGCTGCAGCCCCTCGCTGCCGTCGATGACCCAGCGGCGCGTCTTGAGCAGGGCGACGGTCTTTGCGGGCTGCACCTGATGCCCCGCATAGCGGTGGCTCGACTCTTGCCGTGCTCGTCCGCCGTCTTGATGTAGAGCTCGCGGAACACCTGCTTGAACGGCTGACGGATCTCTTTTCAAAAAGATATTTCTGGTAGTCCGCCCATGTGCCGCTCTCATAGAGATCGAGCGCGTGGGCGATCTTTACCCTCCGCGTCCTCCGCGAGCTCCGTGCGCGTGCCGTCGGGGGCAACGAGTACACCGTCCTCGTAAAAGCCGAGTGCCGTGCCCGACTGGAACACGAGCGGCTTCAGCAGCGGCGCGATGACGGGATTATTCTCGATGATGTTTGCGATTTCACAAGCGAAGAGCGGCGTACCGTCCTCCATCGCCTCCTCGAGCATCTTCTTCGTGCGGCGGTATTGCTCACGCAGGTTTTTCTCCGTTTTCTTCAGTTCCGTGACATAGGCGTGCTTCTTCAGTTTGGCGGGGATGGACTTGAGTGCCTTGCCGTCCTTCGCACAGACGACATTTGCTCTGCCGTCCTCTGCCACGTCAATCCAAAAGCTCCACACCGTCCACCGTCTTGGCGCAAAAGTGCACGGCGTGTGCCTTTGATGAGCTCCGTCTCCGCCGTCCATACGAGACGCGTCACATCGGTAAAGCCGCAGGAGCGCGCGAGGTTCGTGAGAGCGATCTCGACTGCCTTTGCCTCACTTTGCACGGCGCTGTGCGCCGAACTGCTTGCTCTCCTTTCGGAAGTTTTGCAGGAATGCGTAGCGTGCGAGCATGTCTTTTTCCCGCGCACGCTTGAGGGGGATGAGACCATAGCTCATAACGAGATCCTTGTTGCGCTTCGCCATGATTTCCTTCTCCACGTCGGCGAGCTTCATCACACCGCGTACGGCATCGGCGAACTTGCGCGCCCGTGTGTGCTTTGCGCCGTTCGAGATGTACTTTGCCGCCTCATAGAGCGCGTCGAAATGCGCCTCTGCCGAGTTCCTTGTATGCCGCATGGAACCAGTCGATATCGAATGCGCCATCCTGCAGGTCATCGATGGCGATCGTGTGTATTTGGCGATAATGCTCTCCATGTCCCTGAGGAACTTCGCACATATGCGCTTGGAAGTACAACAGCCGCTCGCCATGCCGCGCCAGCCGAGGTGCGCCTCGATGAGCGGAATCCACTGCGGTGCGTACATCGCGACCTCAATCAGGCGCGTTTCTGCGATGCCCGCCCCCATAGTGCAGCCTTCAGGTCTGCCGCCGTTTCCCTGCGCGCGGGTAGGAGACGCGCAGCAGATGGCTGAGCGTCGTTGTCTTCTCTCCGCCCCAGCCCGTGTACCATTTGCGGCGCTCGAGCTTCAGCGCGCCGAGTGCCTGCAGGATGCGCACGAAGAGCTGGATGCCCTCGACGCGCAGGATGCTGTCCACGGCGGTGGAGTGGCATGCAGGAGTGTCACCGCGCCGCAGCTCCGCTGATACAATGGCGTCACGATCGCCTGCCCCTCGGATTTGATAAAGGCGAGCACATCCGCTGTTTCGAGCGCCTTGCAGGCGGGATTGAGCGGATTGGGGAGCGTTCCGTTTCGATACCACTCGAGTGTGCGGACGCGATCGCGCACAACATAATTTTGTCCGTTGGCAGCCGGATCGGTCGGTACGCCGAGGAGAGCCTTGTAAAATGCGTCCTTCTTCACCATGCCGAGGAGGATCGCCTGTGCATGCTCGATGAGCGGGATCAGTTTTGCATCAGGCTCCTCCTTCATGCGCAGGAGATGTGCTTCGATCCGCTCCATCATGCGGTAACGCAGCGCGTAGGACTGGGTGAACTCTGCCGTATCCCGATAGAGCTGTGCACCCTCCAGAGCTGTCTGCATCAGGGAATCGTGGTGCATGATCTGGTGGGTCTCTCTCATGTGCCACTTTTTATACTCTTTTAGAAAGAGATTTTCGTCAAAGCATTCATAGGCGCGGCTCATCAGAAGCAGCCCCTGCCGCAAAGACAAACGCTTGATTCTGTGCGCATGCGTCACGTAAAGGATGCGGATGACCTCGCGCCCCGATGTCTGACCGCCATAGCCATCACCGAAGTAACTCAGCTTCTTTGCGGCAAGGGACATCGGGGAGAGCCGTCCAGTCCCGCCCCGTGATGCGGTCAAGCGCTGCCGTAAAGAGGGCGTCCTCTGCACGTGGCATACGAAGTGCAATGGCAAGCTGATAGAGTGTTGCGAAGTCCTGATTTCCCTTTTCGTAAAAATCCTCCCAGATGGCAGCGAGCGGATGGCGGCAAGAGGCGCATCGAAGCCGGCTGCGGAATCCGATGCTGTTTCATAGAACCCCGACGCAAGCGTCACCTCCCTCGTTGCCATAGTAGCGATGCCGATATTCATAGTCCCTCGTGTTCGGTGTAGAGTGCACTCAGCTTTTCGATGATGGCGAGCAGCTCTTCATCCGAGCGCGGAAATATGTCTTTGAGCGTGAGCGTGTTGACGACGCGGACGGTATTTGTCTCAGGGTCAAAGCCGCCCGCCGTGCGTTCTTCCTGTGCGCCCGTGAGCCGATCCAGCAGACGGCGGATGCCGCCCTCTTTTTCCGCATACTGAATCTCGACGGTAAAGTCCGGCGTGTATGCCGCATCGAACAGTGCGTCCTCCGCCTCTGCCGCCGCGCCCGTGCGTGCGAGCTCGTCGATCAGCACCTGCTCGTCCGACGTCGGCTTCTTGATCGTCTGTGCGAGGGCGAGCAGCTCCTCCTGCGGGATGCGTCCGTCCGCCTTGCAGCGCGGGAGGAGGTCGAGCGCGCCGAGCCGCCTATCACGTCGCGCTGCGTGAGGAGGCCTGCCATCGTCGTGCGGAGCTGCGTGTCGGGCTGTGCGTAGAGGAGATCGAGCACCGTGCGGCGTACATTCGCCGTCTTGAGACGCAGCAGGGCGGCGATGTCGCCCTCGTGGCGCGTGACGAAGTCTCCGCCCATGAGATCCTTTGCCGTCTCAGGCGCCGTGCGGAGCGTGTCGGTGACCTCCGTATCGGGCAGTGCCGCCGTCGGGTTCTCGCGGATGATCCGCGCCGCTGTCTCGGGAGCGAGGCGCAGGAGATCGATGAGTGCCTGCTCCTGCACGGGGCTCAGCGGTGCCTTGAGGAGGAGCGGCGCAACGCGCTGCCCGGCGTGGCAGACCGAGAGGACGGGCGCAACGCGGTCGGTCAGCGCACCGTCCGCACAGAGGGCAGCGAGCACCATCGTGCGCGCCAGATCCTCGCGGCGCAGGGTCGCCCCGTACCACGGGAAGATGCACCCCTCGTACTCCTTCTCGTTCTGCTTCATTTGGGCGCGGGCGCGCTCGCAGAGATCAAAGAAGCGCGTGGCTTCCTCTGCATCCACGAAATACTCCTGCGGGTCAAATTTCTCGACGAAGTCGTCGAGCTCCCGCAGGATGTAGAAACTGTCTACGACAAAGGGGAGATAGCAGGCGATCTTTTTCATATCCTCTCCACTGAGCTCCGCGTCCGTGATGCCGAGGAGGACGCGCTTGGCGACGCTCCGCTCGGCCGCGCCGTCCTGCAGGGCGTGCAGGAAGTACGAGACGAGGAGGACGGAGTGCGGACGCCCCTCCCCAATGATCTCCTCCATGGCGGCGATGAGATCCTTTTACATCGTGCAGTCCCTTGCTCCACAGCCCGACCATCGCCCTCGACATTGTCCGCGCTGTGGACGAAGGCATCTCCTCTGCGGGATCGCGCAGCACGCGCATGATGAGCGCGAGGAGCTTCTTATCCACGCGCTCGCTGTCCGTACCGATGCCGATGGTCGTCGCGATGGCGCGGCGCACGGACGAGAAACGGATGAGATTATGCTCCTCGATCAGCCCCATGATGTAGACGAAAGTGCTCCTGCCGCCCGCAGTCCATCGTCTCGCAGATCGCCTGCCGCAGCCCCTCCCTGCAGTTTTCCCCGCGAGGAGGAGCTTGCCGACGAGTTCTACGAGCTCCGTATTGCGTGCCTTGAAGATGGCGCGGAACACATCGTAGGTGAGGATCTTCGTATTGTTCTCGCTGAGCAGCATATCGCGGATGGTGGAGAGGACTTTCCCTCATCGCCGCGGTCAATCCACACAGCGACCTGCTCGGGTACGAGAGCTGCTGCCGTACTTTTCCACATCGTAGGCGCCGCGCAGAATCTGCGGCACGGTCAGTCCGGAGAAACGCTGGCGGATCAGCCGCTCCACCAGCGTCCAGATGCGCCCAACGTGCTGATGATAGTCGCGTGAGCGGACGAGACGACGCGTATAGCGGGTCGTGTAGGGATAGTCGGCGAGATTGTGCGATAGCGACGAGATCCTTCCGCAGCGCCTCACCCATCATGCGAGGTCAAAGGCGGGTAGAGCGCGGGCGGCAGGACATCATCGTCCACCGTACAGACCACGTCCTTCTTGTTGCGGCGGAAATTCGTCACAACGACATCCCAGTCATAGTCGGGTTCGCCCTTTTTGTCCGTGCGGAAAAAGAGAAAATTCAGCAGTTTTTGGCTCTGCTCATTCAGCGCGGGCATCGCCGCTTTCAGCTCCGCCAGAAGGGCGGACATGTCCTCATCGCCCAGATACCAGTTGATCATCGTATTCCTCCAGTTACTATACGCTAGATATGTGTCTGCACGATCACTTGTGCAACGAGGTGTTCGCGTGGGCGCGCAGCATCGTATCAGATGAGCGCATAACATCCTCCCTCACCACATACGTCCCGCGAGCATCGTCAGGCGGACAAAGGTGATCTCATCGTTCTCCTTCAGCGTGATGGGCGTATCGCACGTCTCACCCGAGCTCCTCCCCATTCACGAAAATGCGGTAGATGCCGTCCTCGAACGACTGCCGTGCATTCTCAATCGCCGCCGCCGCACTCTGCACCCTGCCCGCGATAGTCCACGCCAAAGCCAACCTTGCCGACAGTGCTCGCATCCGCGATCTCCGCGCTCGTCAGATAGCGGAGCGCCGTCTCGCCCGTCTCACACGCTCGTTGAACCGCGTGACCTCCGCCGTCACAAACGCATCGATCAGCTCGCCAATATCGTGCACCGCACCGATCTCATACGGGCGCGTCTCGATGGCATTCCTGCGCTTGCCGATGCGCTTTACATTCACCTGTACCTGCATAACCCCTGCCTTTCGTATCGAAAAGACACAATAACTTATCTTAAGCCTGCAAATAAAAAGTCAAGCCCCTAGACGAAAAAGATGAGGAGTTGCGGCAAGTGAACTTTTGGCACAACAAAACAGGGTCGCCGCAGGAGCGCCGACCGAACAGGTTGGGGTGAAACGTTATTCGTGGTCTTTGGGACAGCTCGCTAAATACTCATTCACACGTCCATAGTAGATGCGCAGGAACTTATTTGCTCCCGCCGTCATATAGACGTAGTAAGGCTTTCCCTCGGAGCGCTTCTTGTCCATGAAGTTGTAGACCGGATCATCGGGAGCACGCATCAGGAGTCCTGAAACGATCTGAAACAGTGCCCTCCTAAGATGCGGAGAACCTGCCTTGGATGTCTTGTTGCTCCTTAGCTGCATTGTACCGGACTGCTTTGCTCCGGGATCAACACCCGCGAAAGCGGTCAGCGAGCCACGACGGGGAAAACGGGTGATGTCACCGATCTCAGCGATCAGCTGGCTGGCAAGTGTCGGACCGACACCGTTCATATCAATCACAACGGGTATTTCCGGCAGCTGCTCGGCAAGCTCGATCATCTGCGTGCGCAAGGCCTCCACCGTCTTGGACAGTACATTGAGCTGGGCGATGGAGTTCTGCACCAACATCTTCGTCGTTTTGTCCATCGGGAGCATCGCAATGAGATCCTTTGCCTTCTCCCAGAGCATCCTCGGTTTGTCCGGCTGAAAGTTATAGCCGTGCCGATGACACCATTTGCGGTAACGCTCCGTAAAGGCAGAAAGACTCATAGCGCAGACATAATCGACGTGCCGGAACGTGGCGATATAGTCCACCCATTTCTGCGAGCCGTCCGCTCTGGCGGGGCTTTCAAAATAGGTGTTGGCACCGGGATAGACCTGGTCGATGAGCGCGATGAGATTGTTCTTGCAGGCCGTCTTCTGCTTCATGCAGAAGGCAAACTGTCGATTCAAGGTTTTTGAGTTGTGTACTGTGGTATCCATGCTCTGTATGCTGGCGCAAATCGCACCAATTGTCAAAGGGCATAACGTGCAATCTTCTTGGCATCGGCCTTATCCGTCTTCACTTTACGCAGCGTGTTGTTCCCGAAGTCCTTGATGAGTTTGGGATTGACGGCGGCGACAAAAGACCGGATTTGGCAAGCCGTTGGAGCAGCGGCTCGTAGTAACGTCCAGTGTGCTCCATGACAATGCGCGTATCTGCGCCGAGTGTGTGGATAAAGGAAACGAGTTGCTTGATGCCACTCTTGGTGTGGAGCACCTCAAAGGGCGGGCAAGCAGCCTCCTGGCGCAAGGGCGGCAACCGTGCTTTTTCCCTTGGAGACATCAATACCGACAGCGTTCATGTGAACCCTCCAAAACAATAGATTTGCAGCAATGGTAAACCAAACTCCTCATTGCCGATTCGATCTATTGAGGGCTGACACGAACGTGCAAGAATGCAGTTCTACCTGCATAAAACGAACAGCTGGGAATGAGAGGATGGATGACGGACTTACTTGCGGACGTAACGTTCCAGGAAGCACACGTCAGACCAATGCCCTCTTATTCTACAGCTTAGGTAACGAGGTAGATAAGGGCGGTCGCGAACCGCCCCTGATCTATAAATCTATTGTAATAGGAAGCACTGATAAAGCTCGGTACAACCATCTTGACGCATCTGCTCGCACTTTCGGCGGAAAAACCTCCACAGAGCACCCACCCTGCGTCCGGTTTTCCACCCTCGTTCGGACGAAAAAATCTACGCCAATCATGAGACCCTCATTTTATCAGTGTTTCCTTATATTATAGCTATAGTTGAAGGATTCATACAATAAGAAGGACATTTGTTTTCAATGCCTTATAGCAGATGATGTATACCATCAAAAATTGATTTTGGATTAAGGGGGTGATTTTTACGATAATATTGTTAGATAATATTGTTAGAAGAAAAGAAAGGAAGGATTGATATGGCGTATTTGAGGGTACATGGAACAGAGGATGCGGCACACGTCCATTCATCCGTTGCCAAACCGTCGAAAAGACAGATGATGGCGGGCGTTTTTGCCGTAATGCTCAGCGACGTGCTGTCGACATCCGATCCTGACGCAAAAGCGGAACTCGGTGGAGAATATATGCACTGGACGGCTCATCCTGATCGGTATCCCGAACCGGATGATGAGGCACCTCATTGCGGCGCTCTATAACGATGATCTGCGTGATTATTCCACAATGGCGAAGCCACGTATCGGCGGGCGCCTTGTGGTCTGTCAGAAGAATCCTGACGGCTCGCTCTTTTACTATCCGCCGCGTGATGCATCATTCGAGGAAAAGCGTGCGTTCGTCGACGTGATGAAGGGACTCTCACGCGAAGAACGCTATCAGGTGACCAATCTCATCTCCGATATGTTCGGCTTCTCCCCTTCCATCCGTTCCTGCGCCGTCAGTCGCAGCGCGAACAGCAGGAGCTGTGCAGTCGAGTACACCGTTTGATCTTCTGCGCGATGAGGGTAATTAGGATCTTAAGCAGATGCATGTGGATGATCCCAATCGCCCGTGGCGCGAGCAGGAGGCGGCGGTACTGGACAAGATTTTTGAACGCAGGGAAGCCGCAAAGCGTTCGGCAGTACATTAGGGAAGCACGGATAAATTCAACACAATCGTCTTGACGCGTCTTTTTCCCGCACGTCGGCGGAAATCTACGCTAAACGGAGAGACTGTTTTATCAGCGATTCCATTAGTCAAATGATTCACGGGAGTACCGCATGAGGGCTGAGGGCCTTTCGTGCGGTGCCCTTTGTCGTTGAGCGAGGAGCACCTTGATATTCCCGCCTTGACAATATTCGCCCCAATGCATACTATGATAGTAGAGTAAGAGGAGGAATCGAATCAGTGAGCATCATCAAGAAGGACATTCCTGCGGAGTACCGTGTACTGATTCAAAAACCCGCCTGATCGACGATACGTTTTTCAACGTGTGTTTTTGATAACTATACCGAGGGATGCAGCCCCGCTGCGCATCTTCTTTGATCGAGACGATCTCGTTGTTCGGCGCGTCGTTACGCAGCAGAGTGCGGACAATCTCTACGGACGCGGCGTACGTTTCGACGTACTGGCAGAGGACAGCGAGGGGAAACTCTACGACCGCGAAGTCCAGCGGGCAAACGAAGGCGCAACTGCGCGTCGAGCGCGATCACAACAGCAGCATGATGGACTCACGCGCGCTGGCAAAAAGGAGCGGAGTTCGCGGCACTTCCGGAGACGTGGTGATCTTCATCACGGAAAACGACATCTATCAAGCAGGATGCCCTCTGTATCACGTCGAGCGGATCGTCAAAGAAACGCAGCGTCCATTCGATGATGGGGCGCATATCCTCTATGTCAACGGAGCGAACCGAGACGACACACCGCTCGGGCGACTGATGCAGGACTTTTTCTGTGAGTGTCCGGAGCAGATGAATTATGCGGAACTTGCGAAACGAGCTGATTACTTTAAGGCAGAAGCAGAGGGGGTCAATGCCAGTGTGAACTGATGGAAAAATTTGGCGAAAAAGATGGAAGAGGGACGCTGAAGGGCGTCTTGAAGGGGCGTGCCGAAGGGCGTATCGAGGCGGGCGCGTCGGACGGCAACGGCATTGCTCGCGCTGGGGAAGCTCACACCTCTCAGATCGCTGAGGCAACAGAACTGTCACAGGAAGAGGTAAAACGCTTGGCAGGGACGCTTGGGGCGTAAGGAGCAGAATGGGTGCTGCTCATGCTGCGCCACACCGCCCGGAAATCGTTGATTTCTGAGATAACATTGTCGAATTGATCCGTATATTTTCCACGCACGGGAGTACCGCATGAGGGCTGAGGGCTTCGTGCGGCACTCTTTTACGAGCGAAATGTTCACGCAATTAGCATGACCATAAAGCACTAATGAGAACCTCGCGTAAGATGCGTCATATATGAATTGAGAATATCATTCGATTGTGAAAAATTGCCCAAAACTGTGATATTGCTCACATTCTAGAGACAAGGATTATAGTAACATAAAAGAACCTATGTAATGTGTTTTTTCTGTGTCAAGGAAGCACTGATAAATTCAGCGATTCCTAAACAGAACAGCGGAGGGGTGAAGGCGTGAGCAGTATCTTTCAAAAATTCAAGTATCTGATTCCTACGTCGACTTCTGCGGATGGTCATCAGGAGACGCGCGAGGGCGGGCGTACATGGGAAAACATGTACCGTGATCGCTGGTCATTTGACAAGACCGTACGCACGACGCATGGAGTCAACTGCACGGGCTCGTGCAGCTGGAACGTCCACGTCAAGAACGGGATCGTGGCGTGGGAGAATCAGGCGACGGACTACCCGGAGACGGCGCCCGATATGCCGGACTTTGAGCCGCGCGGCTGCCCGCGTGGATCGACGTTCTCGTGGTATCTCTACAGTCCGCATCGCGTGAAGTTCCCGTACCTGCGTGGGGAGCTTGCGGCGCTCTGGCGTGAGGCGCGCGCGTCGCACGCGAACGCATACGAGGCGTGGAAGAGCATCGCCTCGGATCCCGTGAAGCAGAAAAAATACAAAGAGGCCCGCGGCATGGGCGGCTTTGTGCGCTCCAACTGGGAGGAGGTCAGCGAGCTGATCGCCGCCTCCGTGCTCTACACGGCGTACACCTATGGCTCCGACCGCATCTTCGGCTTCTCCGTTATCCCGGCGATGTCGATGCTGAGCTATGCGGCGGGCATCCGTTTCGTCCAGCTGATGGGCGGCGTAGGGCTCTCGTTCTACGACTGGTACGCCGATCTCCCGCCGGCGAGCCCGCAGATCTGGGGCGAGCAGACGGACGCCCGAGTCGAGCGACTGGTACAACGCGGGCTACCTCATCACATGGGGCTCGAACGTGCCGCTGACGCGTACGCCGGACGCACATTTTATGTCCGAGGTGCGCTAGCAGGGACGAAGGTCGTCTCCATCGCACCCGACTACGCCGAGTCGTCGATGTTCGCGGATACGTGGATCTCGCTGAAAGGTCGGCAGTGACTCTGCCCTCGCCATGGCGATGGGACACGTGATCCTGAAGGAATACTACGTCGACAAGACCGTTCCGTTCTTCCTCGAGTACACGCGGAAATACACGGACTTCCCGTTCCTCGTGCGCGTCGAAAAGCGTGCGGACGGCACGTATATCCCGGGCGTATGCTCTCCTCGCGCGACATGGGACGCGACGAGAAGCACGCTGATTTCCGCTACTACGTGGTGGACGATAAGACGGGCGAGATCGTCATCCCGAACGGCACACTCGCCGAGCGCTGGAGCGATCAGGAGAAATGGAACATCCGCGAGGAGAACCGCGACACGGGCGCGGAGATCTGCCCGCGTCTCCGTCTGGGATGACAAGACCGGACGGTGGAGGTCGAGCTGCCGTACTTTTGGCAACGACCGCGAAAAGCGTACGCTGACGCGCGCACTCCCCGTGCGCAGCGTCCAGACCGCAGACGGCGAGGTGCTCGTCACGACGGTCTACGATCTGACGCTCGCGAACTACGCGATTGACCGCGGCATCGGCGGCGAGAGTGCGGGCTCCTACGAGGACGACACACCCCTATACGCCCGCATGGCAGGAGAAGTACACGGGCATCGCGCCCGAGCTCGTCATCAAGACGGCGCGCGAGATCGCAGACAACGCGATCAAGACGAACGGGCGCACGATGATCATCATGCGGCGGCGGCATCAACCACTGGTTCCACGCCGACATCGTCTACCGCACGATCATCAACCTCCCTGCTCTTTACGGGCTGCGAGGGATGTAACGGCGGCGGCTGGGCGCACTACGTCGGGCAGGGAGAAGCTCCGTCCGAACGAGGGCTGGCGCGCATCATGTCGGCTCCGACTGGCAGTCCCCGCCGAAGATGCTGAATTCCACGTCGTTCTACTATTTCGCGACCGATCAGTGGCGCAGCGACGAGATCCAGACGGACGCGCTCGCGGCGGCAAACGAGACGGCGCGCTATACGCATCCGGCGGACTACGCACTGCTCGCGGCACGTCTCGGCTGGGCACCCGCTCATCCGACGTTCAACCGCGGCTCGAACCAGATCGCCGCAGACGCAAAAGACGGCGGGCTACGAGGGCGCGGACGGCATCAAGCAGTATGTCGTGAAGAGCCTGAAGGACGGCAGCCCTCGACTTTGCATGGGCGATCCCCGATGCACCCTCAAAACTTCCCGCGCAACCTCTTTGTCTGGCGCTGCAACCTCCCTCGGCTCGTCCGCGAAGGGCAACGACTACTTCCTGAAATATCTCCTCGGCACGGAGAACAGCATCTTCCAAGAGGAGGATGCCGCCGTCCGTCCGCAGGAGGTCAAGTGGCGTGAGAAGGCAGAGCTCGAAAAAGCCGGGCGGTGCGCTCGACGGTAAGCTCGACCTCCTCGTCGCGCCTCGATTTTCCCGCATGGCGGGCAACGCGCTCTACCTGACGTCGTCCCTGCCGACGGCGACGTGGTACGAGAAGACCGACCTCTCCTCGACGGATATGCATCCCTTCGTCCATCCGTTCCAGCCGGCGGTCGATCCGCTCTGGGAGTCGCGGACGGACTGGGACATCTACCGCACGCTCGCACAGGCGGTCTCCGCCGTCGCAGCGATGCGGCCTCACCCTGTACACGAACATCGCCGCGACCCCGCTCGGGCACGACAGCGAGGCAGAACTCGCACAGCCGACGGCGTCGTGCGTGACTGGAAAAAGGGCGAGTGCGAGCCAATCCCCGCAAGACGATGCCGAACATCGCCGCGAACACGATCGACTACACGAAACTCTGTGAGAAGTGGATCGCGCTCACCCAAATGCGGGCGGCAAGACGGCGAGCCACGGCAATACGTGGACTCCAGCAGAGGACTACGAGGAGATCCGCCAGCGCAACGGCATCATCGACAACAAGGACTACGTGTCCTATGGCTGCCCCTCGATCTACGAGGCACGGCAGGGCGATCGACGCCGTGCTCGGCATGTCGCCGACGACCTGCGGCAGGACGGCTGTCCGCGCATGGGCGGCGGTCGAAAAAGCGCACGGGACTTTCGAACCTCACGAAGCTCGCGAAGGATCGCGAGGACGAGCGCTTTACCTACGATCAGGTCATCGCGCAGCCGCGTGAGACGATCACAGCGCCGACCTTTACGGGCAGCAATCAGAACCGCCGCTATACGCCCTTACGAACAACGTGGAGGAGCTGATTCCGTTCCGCACGCTGACGGGACGCCAGCATTTCTACATGGATCATGAGGTCATGCGTGAGTTCGGCGAGGCACAGGCGGTCTACCGCCCGATCCTCGATTTCCGCCCGATGAATAAGTCGCTGAACCATCCGCAGAAGGAGATCACGCTGAAGTATCTCACGCCGCACAACAAGTGGAGCACGCACAGCATGTACTTCGATGCGCAGCAGATGCTCACGATGTTCCGCGGCGGTCAGAGCGTCTGGATGAGCGAGAAGCGACGCCGCCGAGATCGGCGTGAAGGACAACGACTGGATCGAGCTTTACAACCGCAACGGTGTCGTCGCCTCGCGCGTCGTCGTCTCGCCGCGCATCCCGCAGGGGGCAGTCTTTATGCACCACGCGCAGGATCGCCACATCAACGTGCCGGGCTCGAAGCTTTCCGGGACGCGCGCGGGAACGCACAACACCCCGACGCACATTCACATGAAGCCCACCCACCCTCATCGGCGGCTACGGGCAGCTCAGCTATGGATTTAACTCACTACTACTGACGGGCAACCAGCGCGACTCGTATGTTGTCGTGCGGCGCATGGAGGAGGTAGATTGGCTTTGAAGATTAAAGCACAGATCGCGATGGTCATGAATCTCGACAAGTGCATTGGCTGTCATACGTGCTCCATCCTGCAAGAACGTCTGACGAACCGACGCGGCGCGGAGTATATGTATTTCAACAACGTCGAGACAAAACCCGGCATCGGCTATCCGAAGCAGTGGGAGAATCAGGAAAATGGAAGGGCGGCTGGGAGCTGAAGGACGGTGAGCTGAGCCTCAAGACCGGCGGCAAGATCTCGCGCCTCGCGAAGCTCTTTTTACCATCCGCAGCAGCCCGAGATGGACGACTACTATGAGCCGTGGACGTACGACTACGAGACGCTGATCCGACACGAAGCGGCGCAACCACCAGCCCGTGCGCGTCCGCGCTCGCTCATCACGCAGAAGCGCTGGAGATCGGCGTGACCGAACTGGGAGGATGACTCGCCGACGGACAGTCCGCACGCAAGGACTACAACCCGGCAAGATCGGACAGGAGATCACGCTTGAGTTCCACGACATCTTCATGAAGCATCTGCCGCGTCTCTGCAACCACTGCTCAACCCCGCCTGTGTCGCGGCGTGCCCCTCGGGCGCGATCTACAAGCGCGACGAGGACGGCGTGGTGTTGATCTCGCAGGACGGCTGCCGCGGCTGGCGTCACTGCGTCCCCGCGTGCCCGTACAAGAAGATCTACTACAACTGGGAGACGAACAAGGCGAGAAGTGCGTGTTCTGCTTCCCGCGTCTGGAGAACGGCCTGCCGACCGTGTGCAGCGACGGCTGCGTCGGACGCATGCGCTACCTCGGTGTGTTGCTCTCATGACGCGGACAAGGTGAAGGCGGCGGCATCGACCCCCGATCCGAAGGACATCTACAAGGCGTACCTCGATGCGCTCTGCGATCCGAACGACCCCTGCAACGGTGAAGGCGGCGCACGAGGGCAGGTATCCCGACCGCTGGATCCGCGCGGCACAGAACTCGCCCTCGTATCGGCTCATCGCTGAGTGGCAGCTCGCATTCCTGCCCATCCGGAGTACCGCACGCTGCCGAACGTATGGTACGTCCCGCCCTCAGCCCGATTGCACGACGCGCCGAGGGAAGGTATTCTTCCCCGGTGCGGCAGAGATGCGCATCCTCGTCGCCTACCTCGCCCAGCTCCTGACGGCGGGCGACACGGCGGCGATCGAGCGCGTCCTCGGCGTGCTGCTCGAGCTGCGCACCCTACTGCGCACGAAGCAGACGGGCGAGCCGCTGCTCGCGGGGCTCACGCACGATGCGGAGACCTGACGAGGCGATGTACTCGCCTGCTCGGCGTCGCAAAGCGCCGTGATCGGTTCAACATCCCCGCAGGTGTGCAGGAGGTATCGCAGGATAAACTGCGCGAGCTACAGGGGACGGCGGGCTGCGCCCTGTCCCGGGGGTGCTGATGATGGAGACAAACAGCATCTCAAAAGGAGCTGCTCCTCACCTCCTATCTCTTCGAGTACCTCCAAGGAATGGTGGGAGAGTGAAGGAGTGCGCCGCCGCGGCGATACCGTCGCGCGTCCGCAGTCGCGCGAGGTGCTCGAGGAGTTCTTTGACTACGTGGAGGAAAGCGATCCGAAGGGAGTACGAGGACGCATACGTGCGCGCCTTCGACTCTCCCAGAACACGAACCTCCACCTTACGACGCACAACCGCACCGATTTCGGCAAGCAGTCCGAGGAGCTGCTCGCGTACAAGCAGCTCTTCCTCGATGCGGGCTATGACCTCGACCATGAGCCGCCCGACTACCCGCCCGCGATCCTCGAGCTCGCGGCGGCCGTGCCTGAGGAGCGTGCGGCGCACATTCTCGGTGCCGTGCGCCGAAGCTGGAGCTCTGCGTGACCGCCTGATCGAGGCGAAGCTGCCCTCACGCGTTTCTGCTCGATGTCGTCCTCACGGGGGCGGCGCATCTGGAAGCGAGGACGGCATCATGAAACAGTTTGTCTGGGGCGCGCTCCCTCACATTGCGTTCACGTTCTCATCGTGGGACGATCGTGCGCTACACCGTCTTTGAGCGGAACTGGACGACGAAGTCCAGCCAGTTTCTCACGAAGGGAACCTCCCGCTCGCAGACCCATGTCCCACCTCGGCCTCGTCGCGGCACTCGGCGGACACATCATCGGTGTGCTCATCCCGAAGGCGGCGACAGAGGCGGTGGGCATCAACGAGCACCTCTATCACATGATCGCGCTCGGCGGCGGTACGCCCGCAGGGATCCTCTTCTTCCTCGGCTTCATCCTCCTGCTCGGCCGCCGTTTTCGGTACCGACCGCATGGCTGTGAACACGTCGTCGATGGATCGTTTCTCTACTTCTTCCTCTTCCTTGCCATCTTCACGGGCTGTGCGGCGACGGGCCTCAACGCTTTGGAGGGCGGGTTTGACTATCGCGAGACCATCGCGCCGTGGTTCCGCTCCGTCCTTATGCTCAGCCCCGATATCTCCTACATGGAGAATGTGCCGCTCATGTTCCGCCTGCACATGCTCGCGTGGATGTCGGTCGCGATACTCTTCCCGTTCACGCGCCTCGTGCACTGCCTCAGCGCACCGTTTGAGTACCTCTGGCGCAGCCCGATCATCTATCGGAAAAAGTAACGTACGACCGTAGTATACCTGAAAGCCTCTGCATCATCGGATGCGGGGGCTTTTTTAAGGAGTGCGGTCGGCATGGTGTAGACTTTTTCCTCCGAACGAGGTGGAAAATTGGACGCAGAGCACCACAAGCCGAATGTATCCATACTTCCTTTATTGTCGTTTGTGCGCAGATTATGGTATAATGGCAGAACGGAGGGATGTCAATGCGCGTGGTGTTTTATGAGACGGCAGATGGCACCTGCCCCGTTGCGGATTTCTTAGACGCTCTCGATGCAAAGATGTACGCGAAGGTCGCACGGTCGATCCGATTGCTCGAGTGTATGGGAAATGAACTCCGCGCCCCACACTCAAAGGAGCTCGCAGACGGCATCATGGAGCTGCGCATCACCTTCGGCGGAAATATCACACGCGTGCTGTATTTTTTCGTTGTCGGCAATACGGCGGTTTTGACGAATGCCTTTGTGAAAAAGACACAGCGTACGCCGCCGCAGGAGATTGTGCGGGCACAGATGTATCGGGACGACTATCAAAGGAGACATGCACGATGAGAACCTTTGCAGACTATCATAGAGAAAAAGATGAAAGATCCCGCGTATAAAAAGAATACGATGCACTTGAGGAATGGTTTCAAGAAGAACTGGCGGCGCAGAGCCGTTCGGAACGACGCACCCTGTGATGCAGCAGACCCTCACAGATGCACACGCAGCATGCGCTCGCATAGAACATGGCGCATGGAGATATTTCGCTCGTTGACCAAAGGCATAGAAGCCGATATAATAGAGGGACACGTATAGAGAGAAAGGGTGGAATGTGCGATGGGAGAGCCAAATGCTGATGAGCTGATCCGCACGACGCTGGATCGGCGGACGGAGGAGCTGCGCACGGTACTCGCGGTCGATCTCGAGACTGCGTGGAAGCACGGCGTGGAGGCCGGCAAGGCGGAGGGATTCGCCGAGGGCGAGTTCCGCGGACGCAAGCAGGGCGTCATCCGTGTGGCGATGAACTGCCTGCGTGCGGGACTTGATACGGCGGTCGTCGCCAAGGCGGCGGAGCTGCCCGAGCCGATCATCAAGAAGCTCGCGCAGGACAACGGCATCGAGATCGCGTAAGAGATGCGCGGCGGATGCTTGAGGAAATACCGATGATTTGATGCGGCACACGCCGCATCTTTTTGCGTATGACAAGAGCATAGCGCGCAGCAATGGAGCTGCTGCAGGGAACAAAACAGGCCGTGCAGCAACCTTTTTACTTGCAGCTGACAGAAAGCGAAGGAGATAAATTTTTGATTTGGAATCAGCTAAAAATTTTCTTTGACTTACGTGTGATATTGCTTCGACACAGGAAATTACAGAAGCGGGTCAACGCTGGTATCCGGTTTCGGGGACGAATCTCAGCGTTTTGATACTGGCGATCTTTTATTGCCTCCATCGGCCTCAATATGAATAGTACGGCGGTCGTTATCGGAGCGATGCTGATCTCGCCGCTGATGGGGTCGATCCCTGATTGGCTATGGGCTTGCCCGTTATGACAGCGCGTATATATACGTTCCGGTGCAGGTAATCTGTTCGCCCAAGTGCTTATTTCAGTTGCTGCATCGACGCTTTATTTTTGCCTCACGCCGATCGATGCCCCCTCTTCGGAGCTGCTTGCACGGACATCGCCGACCATCTGGGATGTTTTGATCGCTGTCTTTGGCGGCTTGGCAGGAATCATCGGCGTAACACGCAAAGAGGGCGGGAATGTCATCCCCGGTGTTGCGATTGCAACAGCTCTGATGCTCCGCTCTGCACCCGCAGGATATGGGATTGTTGCGGAGTAGCGGCGTACGCTGTGGGCGCACTCTATCTGTTCTTCATCAATAGCTTCTTTATCTGTCTGACTGCATTTGTTGTCCTGAAACTCATTGACATCCCATCGAAGATTGAGCGGGACTCCGTAGAATTTTCAAGACAAAAAAGATATCTGATGGCCTTAGCCATCCTTGTCACGCTGCCCAGCTGTTTCGCGGCGTATCAGAGCGTGCAGGAAAATCTGGAGAACGAGCAGGCGATATTTTTGAGGAGAATTTCAAAACACCTCCGCACATTGCCATCTCCTATACCTGGATAACGAGAAGAAAAACGCTGACGGTTTTTTTACAATCGCTAGAATATCGAAGGATGATCTTGTGGAATTGACGGAGAAATTGCATCAAAAGACACAGCTCAAACTGTTTCACCTAGAAATCTTTTCTTCGGAAGACCGTGAAGAAATGGAGGCGATGATCGATCAGAGACTCAGTGAGACAGGAAAAAGTGCTATTCCCTCTGTTCAGGAGCAGCAGACCGTGACCGCACTCAAATCTGCCCGCGAGGAAGGGGAGAAGCAAGGAATGCACATATTGGACTGGAATCGTGAGGCGCGCATCGTTTTCCCGGAGATCTCCCGCATCGCCGTCGGGAGTGTACGCGAACCTGCCGGAACAGGAGGGGATACATCGACAGATCTGAAGGAAAACCAGATTGCGTTTATCTATCTTAACGCCGATATGGACGAAGCGTCGCGCCATCGCCTGACCGAATGGATTTCGGACAAAGCAAAACACCGTGTAGATGTACACTTCCTTCCTGAGACCATGTCTGCAGCGGGGAAAAGGGCCATAGCTTTAAGCCTGCAAATAAAAAGTCAAGCCCCTAGACGAAAAAGATGAGGAGTTGCGGCAAGTGAACTTTTGGTACAATAAACAGGTCGCCGCAGGAGCGCCGACCGAACAGGTTGGGGTGAAACGTTATTCGTGGTCTTTGGGACAGCTGCACAAATACTCATTCACACGTCCATAGTAGATGCGCAGGAACTTATTTGCTCCCGCCGTCATATAGACGTAGTAAGGCTTTCCCTCGAGCGCTTCTGTCCATGAAGTTGTAGACCGGATCATCGGGAGCACGCATCAGGAGTCCTGAAACGATCTGAAACAGTGCCCTCCTAAGATGCGGAGAACCCGCCTTGATGTCTTGTTGCTCCTTAGCTGCATTGTACCGGACTGCTTTTGCTCCGGGATCAACACCCGCGAAAGCGGTCAGCGAGCCACGACGGGGAAAAACGGGTGATGTCACCGATCTCAGCGATCAGCTGGCTGGCAAGTGTCTCGACCGACACCGTTCATATCAATCACAACGGGGTATTCCGGCAGCTGCTCGGCAAGCTCGATCATCTGCGTGCGCAAGGCCTCCACCGTCTTGGACAGTACATTGAGCTGGGCGATGGAGTTCTGCACCAACATCTTCGTCGTTTTGTCCATCGGGAGCATCGCAATGAGATCCTTTGCCTTCTCCCAGAGCATCCTCGGTTTGTCCGGCTGAAAGTTATAGCCGTGCCGATGACACCATTTGCGGTAACGCTCCGTAAAGGCAGAAAGACTCATAGCGCAGACATAATCGACGTGCCGGAACGTGGCGATATAGTCCACCCATTTCTGCGAGCCGTCCGCTCTGGCGGGGCTTTCAAAATAGGTGTTGGCACCGGGATAGACCTGGTCGATGAGCGCGATGAGATTGTTCTTGCAGGCCGTCTTCTGCTTCATGCAGAAGGCAAACTGTCGATTCAAGGTTTTGAGTTGTGTACGTGTGGTATCCATGCCTGTATGCTGGCGCAAATCGCACCAATTGTCAAGGGCATAACGTGCAATCTTCTTGGCATCGGCCTTATCCGTCTTCACTTTACGCAGCGTGTTGTTCCCGAAGTCCTTGATGAGTTTGGGATTGACGGCGGCGACAAAAAGACCGGATTTGGCAAGCCGCTGGAGCAGCGGCTCGTAGTAACGTCCAGTGTGCTCCATGACAATGCGCGTATCTGCGCCGAGTGTGTGGACAAAAGGAAACGAGTTGCTTGATGCCACTCTGGTGTGGAGCACTCAAAGGGGCGGGCAAGCAGCTTTCTCCTGGCGCAAGGGCGGCAACCATGCTTTTTCCCTTGGAGACATCAATACCGACAGCGTTCATGTGAACCCCTCCAAAACAATAGATTTGCAGCAATGGTAAACCAAACTCCTCATTGCCGATTCGATCTATTGAGGGCTGACACGAACGTGCAAGAATGCAGTTCTACCTGCATAAAACGAACAGCTGGGAATGAGAGGATGGATGACGGACTTACTTTGCGGACGTAACGTTCCAGGAAGCAACACGTCAGACCAATGCCCTCTTATTCTACAGCTTAGGTAACGAGGTAGACAAGGGGCGGTCGCGAACCGCTCCCCTGATCTATAAATCTATTGTAATAGGAAGCACTGATAAATTCGTGACGCATCTTTTTGTATGCGTCGATTTGGTCGTCGCATGGATAAAGAAGCACGGTGAGGGAAGTATTTTCCTGTGATATGGGAAAGGAGCACAGTATGGCATTTCCGAAGGCGTTTCCTCTGGGGCGGGCGGTCGCCGCAAATCAGTGTGAGGGCGCGTACCATGCGGACGGCAAGGGACTTGATATTCAAGACATCATGCCGCACGGCATCATGGGGGCGCCGACCGAGGAGCCGACCGCGGACAATCTAAAGCTCACGGCGATTGACTTCTACCATCGGTATCGGGAGGATATCGCCCTCTTTGCCGAGATGGGGTTCAAGGTGTTCCGCACGTCGATTGCGTGGAGCCGCATCTATCCGAACGGGGACGATGCGGAGCCGAACGAGGCGGGGCTGCAGTTCTACGATGATCTCTTCGACGAGTGCCGGAAATACGGCATCGAGCCGCTCGTCACGATCTCGCACTACGAGACGCCGCTCCACCTCGCGAAAACATACAACGGCTGGATGAGCCACGACCTCATCGGATTCTACGAACGCTACGTGCGCACGATCTTTACGCGCTATCGGGATAAAGTAAAATACTGGCTGACGTTCAACGAGATCAACTCCGTGCTGCACGAGCCGCTGCTCTCGGGCGGCATCATGACGCCGAAGTCTGAGCTGTCACTGTCGGATCTCTATCAGGCGTGTCATCACGAGTTCGTTGCCTCGGCACGCGCAGTCAAGATCGGGCATGAGATCATCCCGGACGCCAAGATCGGCTGCATGATCCTCGCGATGCCGACGTATCCGCTGACCCCCGCACCCGACGACATGATCGCCGTCATGCAGGCGGAGCATTTTAACGACTTCTTCGGCGATATGCACGTACGCGGTGTGTACCCCGGCTATATGAAACGGTACTTTCGTGAGAACGGCATCGAGATCAAAGCGACGGAGGAGGAGTTAAAACCTCTTGCGGGAGCATACGGTGGACTTCGTTTCGTTCAGCTACTACGTCAGCATCTGTGAGGGCGCAGGCGGCACGGCGGGCGGCGGCAATATCCTCGGCGGGAAGAAGAACCCGTATCTGCGGGCAAGCGAATGGGGCTGGCAGATCGACCCGCAAGGGGCTGCGGCTCGTGCTCAACCGCTTCTATGACCGCTGGCAGAAGCCGCTCTTCATCGTGGAGAACGGGCTGGGGGCAAAGGATGTGCTCGTCGCGGATGGCGCGGGCGGCATGACGGTGGAGGACGACTACCGCATCGACTATCTGAACGATCATCTCGTGCAGGTGGAGGAGGCCATCGCGGACGGCGTGCCCGTCGCGGCTATACGACGTGGGGCTGCATCGACCTCGTGAGCGCATCGACCGCGCAGATGAGCAAGCGCTACGGCTTCATCTACGTCGACCGAAATGACGACGGGACGGGGACGCTCGCGCGGCACCGCAAGAAATCGTTCCACTGGTATAGGAACGTGATCGCGACCAATGGAGGCTGTTTGCAGCGCCCGGTGGAATGAGGCGCAGAGATCCCCTGCCCATCGACTGCATTGAGGCACACGCGCAGCGCAAAGCTGTTTTGTGAAAAACATTACACAACGCGCGCAAGTACGACAGAAAAATTGTACGCGGAAAAAAACTTGTCACTTGTCACAGGCTTGTGATAAGATGAACGCAGTCGTTCGTGCGGCGGCTGTGCCGCACGTCAGTAGAACACCCCCAAGGGAATCGCTGATCCAATGAGGTGCCGAACGGATCAGTGCATCCCCAGACAAAGGAGGCGCATCTATGGAAACCTTGGCCGCAATCATTTTTGTCGTGATGTACATGGTGATCGTGTCGGAGAAGATCCACCGCACGGTCGCCGCGATGATCGGCGCAGTGCTCATGATGCTGCTCGGCATCCTCTCGCAGGAGGTCGCGCTGCACCATGTGGACTTTGAGACGCTCGGGCTGCTCGTCGGGATGATGGTGCTGGTCGGCGTGACGAAGGAGACGGGGCTCTTTGACTACGTCGCCATCAAGGCAGCGAAATCCGCACAGGCGGAGCCGCGCCGCATCCTCGTCTACCTCTGCGTGATCACGGCGGTATTCTCCGCCTTCCTCGACAACGTGACGACGGTGCTGCCTCATGGTGCCGGTGACGTTCAGCATCACAAAGATTCTGAAACTCGATCCGATGCCGTATCTGCTGACGCAGATCATCGCCTCGAACATCGGCGGAACGGCGACCCTCATCGGCGACCCGCCGAACATCATGATCGGCAGTGCGGTCAAGGAACTGACCTTCGTCATGTTCATCGAACATCTCGCACCGATCGCCATTGTCTGTATGGCGGTTGTGCTCTTTATCATGTGCGACGATCTACCGCAAGAGCCCTTGTGACGACGCCGGAGCTGCAGGCAGAGCTGATGCAGATGGACGAGAAGGCGGCGATCACGGATCACGCCCGCTGAAGCGTTCGCTCTTCGTGCTGGGGCTGACGATCCTCGGGTTTTTCACGCACTCCTTTACGCATATTGAGTCCTCGCTCATCGCTCTTTCGGGCGGCTTCCTCCTGCTCCTCCTCGCGGGCGGCAGCGAGCATCTCGTGGAAAAGGCGATGCACGCGGTCGAGTGGCCGACGATCTTCTTCTTCATCGGACTCTTTATCGCGGTCGGCGGTCTGATCGAGGTCGGCATCATTGCCCAGCTCGCGGAGACGGCGGTCAATCGCGACGGGCGGCGACCTGACGGCGACGTCGCTCCTCATCCTCTGGATGAGTGCGATCATCTCGTCCATACTGGACAACATCCCGTTCGTCGCGACGATGATTCCGCTCATTCAGAACATGGGCGCGATGGGCATCACGAATCTCGAGCCGCTCTGGTGGTCGCTCGCGCTCGGTGCGTGCTCGCGGCAACGGGACGCTCGTCGGCGCATCGGCGAACCTCATCGTGGCGGGGATGGCGGCGGAGCGCGGCGTACACATCAGCTTCGTCCGCTACTTTAAGATCGGCTTCCCGCTCATGCTGCTCACGATCGTCCTCATCGACGGTCTACGTCTCACGTGCGCTATCTGCTCTGATTTCTAAAGGATAAAAAGAAAATTATTCTTTGCAGGAAAAATAGAGCGTTTGCGCGAATCAAATTAAATACTGGAAACATTGTGGGAGACACCGCACAGTTTCGGTGTCTCTCTTTTGACCGAGGAATCGTTGCTTTTTGTGCGCTGCATAGAGAGCAGGAGTACCATCAGGCAGCCTGCAAATAAAAAGTCAACCCCTCGACAGTAAAAAGATGAGGAGTTGTTGCAAGCGGTTTTTGAGTACAACAAACAGGTCGCCGCAGAAGCGCCGACCGAAGGGCTGAGGTAAAACGCTATTCTTGTTCTTTTGAAAGACCCGCTAAATACTCATTCACGCGTCCGTAGTAGATGCGCAGGAACTTATTTGCTCCCGCCGTCATATAGACGTAGTATGGCTTTCCCTCGGTGCGCTTCTTGTCCATGAAGTTGTAGACCGGATCGTCGGGAGCACGCATCAAGAGTCCTGATACAATCTGAAACAGCGCTCTCCTTAGATGCGGAGACCCTGCCTTGGATGTCTTGTTGCTCCTTAGCTGCATTGTCCCGGACTGCTTTGCCCCCGGATCGACACCTGCGAAAGCAGTCAATGAGCCGCGCCTAGGGAAACGGGTGATGTCGCCGATTTCAGCAATCAGCTGACTTGCAAGCGTCGCTCCGACGCCGTTCATGGCGATAACGACCGGGTATTCCGGCAGTTTTTCGGCAAGTTCGATCATCTGCGTGCGCAGCGTCTCGACTGTTTTGGACAGCACGTTGAGCTGAGCGACGGCGGTCTGTACCAGGCTCTTCGTCATCTTGTCCATCGGGAGCATCGCGATAAGATCCTTTGCCTTCTCCCAGAGCATCCTGGGCTTGTCTGACTGGAAGTTGTAGCCGTGTCGATGACACCATTTGCGGTAACGCTCCGTAAAGGTGGAAAGACGCATCGAGCAGACATAATCGACGTGCCAAAAAGCAGCAACATAGTCCACCCATTTTTGCGAGCCGTCCGCTCTTGCGGGGCTTTCAAAATAGGTGTTGGCACCGGGATAGACCTGATCGGTGAGGGCAATGAGGTTGTTCTTGCAGGCAGTTCTTTGCCGCATACAGAAGGCAAACTGCCGATTCATGGTTTTGAGCTGTGTGCGTGTGGTATCCATGCCTGTATGCTGACGCAAATCGCACCAGTTGTCAAGGGCATAACGAGCAATCTTCTTGGCATCGGCTTTATCCGTCTTGACTCTGCGCAGCGTGTTGTTTCCAAAATCCTTGATGAGTTTTGGGTTGACGGCAGTGACGAAAAGATCGGAAGCGGAAAGCCATTGGAGCATCGGCTCGTAGTAACGACCTGTGTGTTCCATGACGATGCGCGTATCTCCATCCAAACTGCGGACAAAGGAAACGAGTTCCTTGAGGCCGTTCTTGGTGTGGAGTACCTCAAAGGGCGGGCAAGGAGCTTTCCACCGGGCTGGAGTGCGGCGACCATGCTTTTGCCCTTGAAACATCAATACCGACAGCGTTCATGTGAATCCCTCCAAAACAATAGATTTACTGCAATGGTGCACCAAACTCCTCATTGCCGATTCGATCTATTGAGGGCTGACACGAACGTGCAGAAATGCAGTTCTACCTGCATAAAACGAACAACTGGGAATGGGAGGATGGCTGACGGACTGCCTTACGGACGTAAAGTTCCAGGAGGTGTACGTCAGACCAATGCACTCTCATTCTACAGTTTAGGTAATGAGGCAGACAAGGGCGCGGTCGCGTACCGCTTCCCTGATCTATAAATCTATTGTAATA
>BNJS01002931.1_pt1 | contig 142479 bp, 172 predicted proteins | sample 8540461 | NCBI WGS metagenome assembly BNJS01 (sample SAMD00202454, study PRJDB9452) | human saliva metagenome | isolation source: human saliva | place: Japan
TTCGGTCATGGATTTTATTGTCGTCATTAATAATCTGGTCTTAAGACACCTGTTACAGTTGCTTTAGTTGCTTCGTAGTCGCCATCTACGACAACTTTGATAATGCGTTTGGCATCTTCTTCTGGTGCTGGAACTAGAGGTAATCGAGTTGGACCAGCTTCAAATCCCATATAGTTCAGAACGGCCTTAACAGGAGCAGGACTTGGATAAGAGAAGAGGGCATTGACCTTAGGAATGAATTTACGCTGAATAGCTGCAGCTTTCTTCATGTCGCTTTCTGCAATGGCAGTAAACATCTCGTGCATTTCATCCCCATTTGTATGGGATGCAACAGAAATAACCCCGTCCGCACCAAGGTTCATGGCATGGAAAGCATCTCCATCCTCACCTGTATAAATCAAGAATTCTTCAGGCTTGTGCTCAATCAAGTAAGCCATATTAGCCAAGCTAGTACATTCTTTAACACCGATGATATTTGGATGGTCAGCCAAACGAAGCATGGTTTCTGGAGTCAACTCGACAACTACACGCCCTGGAATGTTATAGATAATAATTGGTAAGTCAGAAGCATCTGCAATGGCCTTAAAGTGCTGATACATTCCTTCTTGAGAAGGTTTGTTGTAGTAAGGAACAATAGCAAGCCCAGCAGCAAAACCACCAAATTCTGCTACTTCTTTGACAAACTCGATCGAGTCTCGCGTATCATTGGTACCCACACCCGCAATCAAAGGAACACGTCCATTGACAATCTTTTGTACAGCTGCAAACAGTTCCAACTCTTCATCGTGGGTCAAGGTTGGACTCTCAGCAGTGGTCCCTGCGAGAAGAATTCCATCCGTATGATGAGCCAACAAATGCTCAATCAAGGCTGGAATGGCATCAAAGTTGATAGAACCATCCTCGTGGAAAGGGGTAATGAAGGCTGTGATGATTTTACACTCTTTTAAATCTTGATAAGACATAAAAATACCTCTCTATTTCAAAGAAGGAGTTCATCTGAACTCCTAAACGATATGACTATTTTAATTCAAATTTCAATTCAGCTGTTGGACGAACCAATCCACGTTCATGAAGAGTTTCAGCAATCTGAACTGAATTCCAAGCAGCACCTTTAAGAAGGTTATCTGAAACAACCCACATGTGAATTCCTTTTTCTGCATCCAAGTCTTTACGGATACGACCAACAAAGGTATCACGTGAACCCACTGCATTGATGGCTTGCGGATAGATTTGATGAGCTACGTCATCTTCAAGAACAGCACCTGGGAAGGCTGCGATAGCTGCTTTCACTTCTTCAATTGGAGCCACTTCTTTTGTTTCGATATAAACTGACTCAGAGTGAGCTGACAAGACTGGAATACGCACACATGTTGCAGATACTGCAATGCTATCATCTTCCATGATTTTCTTCGTTTCCTTAGTCATCTTCATCTCTTCGTAAGTGTAATCATTGTCAGTGAAGACATCAATTTGTGGAAGAGCATTGAAGGCGATAGGATAATGTTTCTTGTCACCGCCTGATGGTAAGATTTCCGCATGCAAATCACGTGGTTTCACTCCATCATTCAAGACTTCACGAAGTTCACGTTGTGTTTCAAGAATTGCTCCCATACCAGCACCTGAAACTGCTTGGTAAGTTGAAACAATGATACGATCCAAGCCCCATTTTTGACGAACTGGCTCAAGAGCTACCATCATTTGGATTGTTGAACAGTTAGGGCAGGCAATAATCCCGTTGTGGGCATCAAGTGCATGAGCATTGACCTCTGGAACAACCAAAGGAACATCTGGATTTTGACGGAAGTAAGATGTATTATCTACTACTACCGCTCCAGCTTTAACTGCGTATGGTGCATACTTAGCTGATGTAGAACCACCTGCCGAAAAGAGAGCAATATCAACTCCTTCAAAAGCTGTTTCAGTCGTTTCTTCAATTGTAATATCTTGATCTTTAAATTTCAAAGTCTTGCCTGCTGAACGTGCAGAAGCAAGTAAACGGATTTTATCGATTGGAAGTGTTGATTCTTCCAACATTTTTATCATCTGAGCTCCGACAGCACCTGTCGCGCCGACTACAGCAACTGTATATCCCATAAATAACCTCTTTCGGAATTTTCTAAAAATTTCTATAATAGATGTATTATACTACTTTTTCCATGAATTGCAAAGCTTTTTCATCATTTTTTGGAAAATAAAAATCCCCAGTCGCTAGACCAGGGACTAAGAGGCATCTTCATGTGATGAGCAGGTTCACACAACTCATCAAGGTCCGCTCCTGCGTTATGACCTCCTTATGCTCAATAGTAGTCCAAAGACTACCTATCGACTCATCGCATCTTCTATTCTACTAAAGAGAATGACTTTTGTCAACAGACAAAACTCTTTAATTTTATTTACACAGGTGCATAAGAAACATCTTTGAAAAATTTGGGGCAAACATAACAAAAACCCTTGTAAATCAAGGGCTTTTCTGTTTATTTCATGCTAATTGCCGGGATTGAACCGGCGACCTCATCCTTACCATGGATGCGCTCTGCCAACTGAGCTAAATCAGCTTACTTAAAAAGTATACTACAGTTAGAAAATCTTGTCAAGTTTCCTTAGAAATTTTCCATAAGAAAAAGCCAGGTAAGAGTCACCCAGCTTGTCTTCTTCTATTTGCTTAAATCGATTCGACGACCAATTTTACCGATAATAATCGCTCCAATAATCAATGAGGCAAATTCACCAACTCCTGTTGTAAACCAAGTAAGGAAAAATGGTAATTGCGCTACAATATTCAACTCGGCAGCGATAGTAAACATGGAAATTGAAAAGAGGATTGAAAAGAAGAAATGATCTTTTCGAATTAATCCATTAAAGAGGTAATCTTTGCTGTATTTTGCAAAAAGCCAAACACCTAGACTGAGGAATACCAAGGTTGATCCACCACCAACAAAGACATCTAGCAGTCCGAAGCTAAAGAAATTAGCAATCATACAACCGATGGTAACTCCGATGATGTACTTAGGATTGTAAAAAGCCATAAAATTCATCATTTCTGAAATACGAAACTGATAAGCACCATAGCTGATGGCATTTAGGGGCGGTGTGACAGTCAAAACGACATAGATAGCAGCGACGATTGCAATATCTGCAACATCACGAATAGTTAATTTTTTCATCTTTTCTCCTTTAGCGGGTTGTCCGCGTGTAATATGCTTGGTGAAAGAAGCTAAGCACCAAGGGTTGCTTTATTCAACCTTACTAGTATAGCATAATAGCCTGCTTTATGCTATACTTAAACCATGAAAATTCCTATTCAAAAATTTTTTAACAATGAAATCTTAGCCTATCTCTTCTTTGGCCTTGCAACAACTCTAGTTTCGATTCTCTCACGACTAGTCATTTATCAACTAAGTCATCAGGAACTCCTTGCTACTGGCCTAGCAAATATTATTGGTATCCTATTTGCCTTTAGCACAAATGATAGGATTGTATTTAAGCAGGCTAGGCAGAATTGGACTAGACGTTTAGTGAAATTTTCTCTTGCCCGCCTTTCTACTTTTCTGTTAGACTTGCTCCTTACTTTTCTATTTGTAACCCAGTTTCCCCACATCATAGGTCAATTCGTAAATGAAAATCTTGACAAAATCAATGCAATCGAAACAGTTCTTGCACAATTATTGATAATTATCCTTAATTATATTTTTAGTAAGGCTTTTATTTTTAAAAAATAAAATTTCTGAGCATATATCTTGCAAGCTTTTTTTAATTAATATATAATGAAGTATAAACATTTTTTGAAAGGAAATTATGAAAATGTTAAAAGATCTTAAAGCATTTTTGCTTCGTGGTAATGTTGTTGACCTTGCTGTCGGTGTGATCATTGCCTCTGCTTTTGGTGCAATCGTTACATCACTTGTTAACGATATCATCACTCCACTTATTTTGAATCCAGCCTTGGAAGCTGCGAAAGTACAAAACATCGCTGAGCTTGCTTGGAATGGTGTTACATATGGTAAATTCTTGAGTGCTGTTATCAACTTCCTAGTTATCGGTACTGTTCTCTTCTTTGTTATCAAAGGTATCGAAAAAGCTCAAAGCCTTACTAAGAAAGAAGAAGCTGCTGAGGAAGCTCCAGCTGCTCCAACTGAGTTGGAAGTACTTCAAGAAATCAAAGCTCTTCTTGAGAAAAAATAATCGATTTAAAAGGATCTAGCACAAAGCTAAATCCTTTTTTCTTTACTCTTTTGGTAACTTGCCTGCTTTTTCAAGCATTTTCTTGATAAGATAAGGCATCTTAACATTTTCCCGACCTTTTTTCTCAATCAGTTTTTTCACAAATTCTGGCATTTGTAAATCTTGAGATTCGGCCAAGATATTTTTCGTCTCATCTGAAGGAACTAATTCATCAAAGGTTTCTTCTTCTGGGAGAAATTCCTTAAATTCTTGATGTTCATTAGCTCTGACTGTATTAACCAAGGCATCAATCAAACGAGAATCTGTATTTGGCATTGGTGGACGATGGTAGTTTACACCAAATTCCTGACATAAGTCATAACATTCCACATCATTGTCAAACAAGACTTCAATATGCTCACTGATGAAGCTGATAGGAACAAAAATATAATGGTCTGGATGTTCTGTCTGTTCTCTGAGATACTCTAAAACATCTGGCTTAATCCATGGAATCCCGATATCACTTTCACTCTGCCAAGTGTTTAGTATATTGCTCTGAACTCAAGCCTAGTTTTTCAGCAACTAGCTTGCTATTTTCGAAAATTTGGTCAATATATGGGTCACCAAAATCCAAGGCAAAAATGGGCACACTGTGGGCTGAAAAGATGACTTTAAAGCTATCCTGCTTTACTTCTTCTTTTAAAATCTTAGCAATTTCATCTGCCCAATAGTTTAGCAAGGCCTCTTCTTGATACCAGTCCTTAATGACCAAAAATTGAATTTGTTTGCTTTCTAAAAATTTCTCATAACCCATGACAGAGTAAAAAGAATAATGAGGCTCCAAAATCAAGCAAATACACTGTTCAATGCCGTCTGCTTCCATCTGACCAATCACATCTGGGATAAAGGGACTGGAAAATTTATTGGCAAAATAGACACTATATTCATTTCCTAGCCTAGCTTCTACCAAGGCAACCTCTTCTCGGGTAATTTTTGCAGAGGCGTCCCTCCAATTAGTACATAATTATCATAGAGAGTTTGAATCTCGTGGTCTTGAGGTCTCACTCCACGACGAATATTCGTGAAAAAATCAGCCACACCTTCAAAGGTAATCTCTTCTGGCGAACCGAAGGTCATCATTAAAATTGCTTTTTTCATAACTGCTTCCTTGTGATATTTTTATCAAGTTTATTTTATCATTTATCCATTAATAAGTAAACGCCAACATAGCGAATTTCCCTAACTTCTGTCTTTTGTTTTTCTCTTATTTCTATGATACAATGGAAAAAATGAATTCAAAAGGAGTTTTTTATGACTTATCCAAATCTCTTAGACCGCTTCTTAACCTACGTTAAGGTCAACACTCGCTCTGATGAACACTCTACTACTACTCCAAGTACACAGAGTCAGGTTGACTTTGCAACAAATGTCCTAATTCCTGAAATGAAACGTGTTGGACTGCAAAATGTTTATTATCTGCCAAATGGTTTTGCTATTGGAACTTTACCAGCCAATGATCCATCTTTAACACGTAAAATTGGCTTCATCTCCCACATGGATACTGCTGATTTTAATGCTGAAGGAGTCAATCCACAGGTAATTGAAAACTACGATGGTGGTGTGATTGAACTAGGGAATTCTGGTTTCAAACTCGATCCAGCTGACTTCAAGAGTCTTGAAAAATATCCAGGACAAACGCTCATCACAACCGATGGAACAACCTTACTAGGTGCTGATGACAAGTCAGGAATTGCTGAGATTATGACTGCCATTGAATATCTGACTGCCCATCCTGAAATCAAACACTGTGAGATTCGTGTTGGTTTTGGTCCAGATGAGGAAATCGGTGTTGGTGCTAATAAATTTGATGCAGATGATTTTGATGTGGATTTTGCCTACACAGTTGATGGTGGCCCACTAGGTGAGCTTCAGTACGAGACCTTTTCAGCAGCGGGTGCTGAATTGCATTTCCAAGGACGTAATGTCCACCCTGGTACTGCCAAAGGACAAATGGTCAACGCCCTTCAGCTAGCAATTGATTTTCACAATCAACTTCCAGAAAATGACCGCCCTGAGTTAACAGAAGGTTACCAAGGTTTCTATCATCTTATGGATGTGACTGGTAGTGTCGAGGAGGCGAGTGCAAGCTACATCATTCGTGATTTTGAAAAAGATGCCTTTGAAGCGCGTAAAGCAGCTATGCAGTCTATCGCTGATAAGATGAATCAAGAACTTGGTAGCGACCGTGTCACCCTAAACTTAACAGATCAGTACTACAATATGAAAGAAGTCATTGAAAAAGATATGACTCCAATTACCATTGCTAAAGCCGTTATGGAAGATCTGGGTATCACTCCTATTATCGAACCAATCCGTGGAGGGACAGACGGCTCTAAGATTTCCTTTATGGGAATCCCAACCCCGAATATCTTTGCGGGTGGAGAAAACATGCACGGACGTTTTGAATATGTTAGCCTTCAGACTATGGAACGTGCAGTTGATACAATCATTGGTATCGTAGCTTATAAAGACTAAAAATAGGCTGGGCAAAAACTCAATTTTAAGAGAAAATGAAGTAAATCTTCACACAATAAAACGCATAGTATCAGGTAGAAACTGCACCCCAAAAAGTTAGACAGAAAAATCTAACTTTTGGGGTGTTTTTTTATTATGAAATTAACTTATGATGATAAAGTTCAGATCTATGAACTTAGAAAACAAGGATATAGTTTAGAGAAGATTTCAAATAAATTTGGGATAAACAATTCTAATCTTAGGTACATGATTAAATTGATTGATCGTTACGGAATAGAGTTCGTCAAAAAAGGAAAAAATCGTTACTATTCTCCTGATTTAAAACAAGAAATGATTGATAAAGTCTTACGTGAAGGCTGGACTAAAGATAGAGTTTCTCTTGAATACGGCCTCCCAAGTCGTACGATACTTCTTAATTGGCTAGCACAATACAAGAAAAACGGGTATACTATTGTTGAGAAAACAAGAGGGAGAGTACCTAAAATGGGACGTAAACGGAAGAAAACTTGGGAGGAAATGACAGAACTAGAGCGGCTCCAAGAGGAGAATGAACGCTTACGTACCGAGGTGGCTTACTTAAAAAAGTTAAAAGAGTTGGAAGACAGGGACGAAGCCATACAGCGAGAAAGGCAGAGACAATTAGAGTAATGGCTTCAGGAGGATTTCGACTAGATTTACTTCTTGAAGTGGCTCGTTTACCTCGCTCAACTTACTACTATCAGTTGAAGGAACTAGATGGGCTTGACAAAGATAAAGATCTTAAAGCTGAAATTCAAGCTATTTTTACTGAGCACAAAGGAAATTATGGCTATCGTAGAGTTACTCTTGAATTGAGGAATCGTGGTCATATAGTAAACCATAAGAAGGTACAACGTCTGATGAAAATCCTTGGTTTAAGTGCTCGAATTCGTCGTAAACGGAAGTATTCTTCTTATCAAGGAGATGTTGGTAAGAAGGCAGATAACCTTATTCAACGCCAATTTGAAGGCTCTAAAACAATGGAAAAGTGCTACACAGATGTGACAGAATTTGCCATTCCAGCAAGTACTCAAAAGCTTTACTTATCACCAGTTTTAGATGGTTTTAATAGCGAAATTATCGCCTATAATCTTTCAACTTCACCCAACTTAGAACAAGTAAAAACAATGTTGGAACAGGCCTTCACAGAGAAGCACTACGAGAATACGATTCTTATCATCAGTTTCTTGAGGGTAAGGGAATTTAAGCATCCATGTCACGTAAGGGTAACAGCCCAGACAATGGTATGATGGAGTCCTTCTTTGGGATTCTGAAATCGGAAATGTTTTACGGTTATGAGAAGTCATTTCAGTCGCTTAAGCAATTGGAACAAGCCATTGTAGACTATATTGATTACTACAACAATAAACGAAACTAAAAGGACTTAGCCCTGTGCAATACAGAACTAAATCCTTCGGATAAATTAATTGTCTAACTTTTTGGGGTCAGTACAAGGTTTTTCGGCCTGTGATACTGTGCGTTTTTTGATTATAAATACGGATTATTTGGTATAACTTCTCTTTATTGATGAACAGCTTGAGCTGCTGTGATAAGGGTCAACTTGTAAACATCATCTGCATTACATCCACGAGAAAGGTCGTTAACTGGTTTGTTCAAACCTTGCAAAACAGGTCCTACAGCCGCAAAGCCACCAAGACGTTCAGCCATCTTGTAGCCGATATTTCCTGCCTCGATACCTGGGAAGATGAAGACATTTGCTTGACCAGCTACCGTACTTCCAGGAGCTTTCAGAGCTGCAGTTTCAGGAACAAAGGCTGCATCAAATTGCAACTCACCATCGATTTCAAGGTCAGGACGCAAGTCGTGAGCAATTTTAGTGGCTTCTACAACCTTATCAACACTTTCTCCAAAACCTGAACCTTTAGTAGAATAACTTAGCATAGCAATTTTAGGCTCGATGCCAAACATCTTAGCTGTGATTGCTGAGTTGATGGCAATTTCAGCCAAGGCTTCTGCATCTGGATTGATATTGATAGCACAGTCTCCAAATAGGTAACGTTCCGTACCACGAACCATGAGGAAGGCACCTGAAGTACGAGTTACATTTGGACGAGTTTTAATGATTTGTAGGGCTGGGCGAACTGTTGAAGCTGTTGAGTGAATAGCTCCAGATACCATTCCGTCAACCAAGCCCAAGTAAACCAACATAACACCAAAATAGTTGACATCTTCAACCAAAACCTTGCGTGCATCTTCTTCAGACATTTTGCCCTTGCGACGCTCTACCAAAGCAGCAACCATTTCTTCAAATTGAGGATAGTGTTGAGGGTCAATGACTTCGTAACCATCTTCAATTCCTTCGATTTCAAGATAAATTTTAATTTTTTCAGGATTACCAAGCAAAACAGGAATCACTTCTGTTTCTTTTACCAAGCGTTTAGTCGCTTGAAGAATACGAGGTTCTTCCCCTTCAGGGAGAACGATACGAGCATTTTTACCAACCAAGTTGGCTTTGAGACTTTCAAAAACTTCCATGAGTTTTCTCCTTTAAGATAATAATTATACTCTGAAACAGTTTTTATAGAGTATTAGTTGATAACTGTTTAATAAGGTTACTGAAATCATCCGGCAAGGGACTTGATAACTGCAAGTCTTGCTTTAAAAATGGATGATAAAAGGATAGGTAATGGCAATGCAGGGCCTGACGTTGAATACCGTCGTCCAGACTACCTCCGTACAAATCATCTCCCAACAAAGGAAAACCAATATGAGAAAAATGGACTCGAATTTGGTGGGTTCGTCCAGTATGCAAACGAATATCTATCAGGTGAATATTTCCATAAGAAGCTACAATCTTGTAGGATGTATGGGCATACTTTCCACCTTTAGCCACCCGTCTGGTGATAATAGAGTCTTCATCACGCGCAATCGGAGCAATAATTTCCCCCTCTGACTCCAAGTATCCATCACCTTTAACCAAAGCAAAGTAGCGTTTCTCGATAGACTTTTTCTGCAACTGCTTGTCTAATCGTGCATGGGCATAGCCGTGCTTTTGCAAAGAGCATCAAGCCAGAAGTATCTCTATCAAGTCTGGTCACAATGTGAACCTGCTGATTTTCATAATTTTGCTTGACGTAGTAACCCTTGATAAAATTGGCAATGGTATTGGAGTGATTAACACTAGGAATAGAGGCTACTCCATAGGGTTTGTTCAAGACTAGAAAATGGTCATCCTCATAGAGAATATCCAGTGGACGCTCGATAGCTTCTAGAGTTTCAAAGCCTTCCTCAGCGGGAATATCGATGATAACTCGGTCTCCAATATCCAATAGATACGTCGCATTTTGTGGTTGGTCATTGACCAGAATAGCTCCGCCTCGAAACTTAATCTTAGCCAGCAGCCCCTTAGAAACCTCGTGTTTTTTCAAGAAGGTCTTAACCTTGACATGTTCATCTGCGATAAATTCAAACCTCATTCATCCACCTCGCCAATAAAAGCATCCTTAACACGATTCCAGAAACTGGTGTGGCTAGTGATGCGACAAAGTGAATCTTATGATGGTCGATTTGATACTCAATACGCTCAATATTTCGGAAGGAATAAACGCTATTGTCAACCGAAATAGTATGATAATCGTTTCTCGTTGGAATAAGTTCAATCTTATCCTTCTTAGGAACAATAATGGAAGAGCCCAGCGTTCGATAGACACGATTATTAAGGCTGGCAATTTCCGTTAATTGCAAAGCTTCAATGGTAGAGTGTAAAACAGCTCCGCCAAGTGACTTGTTATAGGCTGTACTACCAGTCGGTGTCGAAACTGTTAGTCCATCTCCACGAAAACGTTCAAAGTGGACACCGTTAATCACAACATCCGCCACCATGGTTCGATCAGATCTGCGGATGCTGGCTTCATTTAGTGCTCTAAAAATCTTCACTTCACCATTTTCAAGAAAGACCTTCACATTCAGAACAGGATAAGAGACTCTTGCTCCGGTATCTAGCTGCAAATTAGTCACTAGCTTGTCCAACTCAAAATCACGATAGTCTGTATAGAAGCCCAAATGTCCAGTATGAACACCGATAAAGCGGACCTTGTCAAGCTGGTTTTCGTACTTATGAAAGGCCGACAAGAGCATGCCATCTCCACCAATGGAAATAACAATATCTGGATTGGTATCATTGAGTATAAACTGATTTCTCTTCAAACGATCTCGCAATTCATACAAAACCCTTTGACTCTGTGGTTTTCTATTAGCTATCAGGTCAATTCGTTTACCTGTATTCTTCATCTGTATCGTCACTGTTTCCTACACCATCATTTAATTTTCTGCTCAAAGGATCAAAAAGTGCCTGAGCTTCTTGAATATCATCACGAATTTTACCCATTTCTTCATCTAGCTGATGGGCAATCTTAGATGTAATTTCCAGTCGCTTCTTAATCTCCTCTGGGAAATCCCCTTGGTACTTGTAGTTGAGAGAATGTTCTATTGTTGCCCAGAAATTCATAGCCAAGGTACGAATTTGAATTTCCGCCAAAATGGTCTTGGCTCCATTGATAGTATCAACCGTATATTCTACTACCACGTGATAGGAACGGTAGCCTGAAGCCTTTCGATGAGTAATGTAATCTCGCTCCTGTATGATCCGCATATCCTGACGCTTGCGCAAAATAGCCACAACTTCTTGGACATCATCTACAAACTGGACCATCACACGCAAACCAGCTATATCCTGTAAATCGTGTTCCAAGGTCGCATAAGTAATGCCTCGACGGGCCATTTTTTCTTTTATACTCTCAATTGGCTTGACTCGACCAGTCACAAACTCAATCGGAGAATGCTTATTTTGCTTGCGATATTGCTTACGAATACCACGTAGTTTAATTTTTAACTCACCAACAGCTTGAATGTAAGGATCTAGAAATTCTTCCCATTCTAAGGTCATATATTCTCCCTTGTTCTCATATTATCCTTCAAAAATATCTTTGATTTTTTCTCCAGATTTATATACAATAAATACAAAGCTATTATATCATAAATCCGCTTTCAACGATAAAGAAAAGGTAAGAAAAATGAAACATTTAGAAATTGAATTGAAAACACTATTGAAAAAAGATGAATATAATCGTCTAAAAAACCAGTTCACTAGTATCACTCCTATTCTTCAAAAAAATTACTACATTGACACGCCTGATTTTGAACTACGAGAAAAGAAAGTCGCTATGCGTATTCGAACCTTTGAAGACTGGGCGGAATTGACACTCAAAGTCCCGCAAAGTGTTGGAAACATGGAATACAATCAAAAATTGCAGCTAAAAGATGCTGAAGATTATCTGAGTAAGGAAGAACTTCCTCAGGGGCTGGTTCTTGATGAATTGGCTAAACACGGTATACAAAACAAGAAATGGCATGTCCTTGGTTGTCTAACAACGCTTCGCTATGAAATGAAAACAGCTATTGGCCTCATGGCACTGGATGAGAGTCAGTACTTTGATATGACAGATTACGAATTAGAGCTTGAAGTGGAAGATCATGGGCAAGGCAAACAGGATTTCCAACAATTTTTAGAGAAAAATCAGATTTCCTACCAAAAAGCTCCCTCAAAATTAGTTCGATTTGTCAAAAGCATGAAAAATAGCTGAAATAATCTCCATTTTTTGGTAAAATAGAAGAGATAAAAATACACGAATCCCAGTTCATATATGCAAAACATATATAACTAGGATTTATGAAGTTTACAGAGGACGGTCTATAATGTCAGATAGAAAAAATATGAAACTTTTCGCACTCAACTCTAACCAAGAGATTGCACAAAAAATTGCTCAAGCTGTTGGTGTCCCACTTGGAAAACTGTCATCACGTCAATTTTCAGACGGAGAAATCCAAGTGAATATCGAAGAAAGTGTCCGTGGTTATGATGTTTACATCATCCAATCAACAAGTTTCCCTGTTAACAACCACCTAATGGAATTACTAATCATGGTCGATGCTTGTGTGCGTGCAAGTGCCCACAGTATCAACGTTGTCCTTCCATATTTTGGCTATGCACGTCAAGACCGCATTGCTTCACCACGTGAGCCACTTACAGCTAAACTAGTTGCCAATATGCTGGTTAAGGCTGGTGTTGACCGTATCCTTACTCTTGATTTGCATGCTGTTCAGGTTCAAGGCTTCTTTGATATCCCTGTTGATAACCTCTTCACAGTTCCCCTATTTGCAAAACATTACTGCGATAAGGGACTACTTGGGTCAGATGTTGTTGTCGTCAGTCCTAAAAATTCAGGTGTCAAACGCGCTCGTAGCTTGGCTGAGTATCTTGATGCTCCTATCGCCATTATCGATTATCCTCAAGACGATGCAACTCGCAACGAAGGTTATATCATTGGTGATGTTGAAGGTAAAAAAGCTATCTTGATTGATGATATTTTAAATACTGGACGTACCTTCTCTGAAGCTGCTAAAATCGTTGAACGTGAAGGGGCTACAGAAATTTATGCTGTTTCTAGCCACGGTCTCTTCGTCGAAGGAGCTGCTGAACTTCTTGACAATACTAGTATTAAAGAAATTCTTGTGACTGATTCAGTAGCAACAAAAGAAAAAACTCCTAAAAACGTATGCTACATCACTGCTAGTGAGTTAATTGGTGACGCTATCGTACGTATCCACGAAAGAAAACCAGTCAGCCCACTCTTTGCTTACAACAAAAAGAAATAAGGTGATGCTTTGATTTATTTGGACAATGCTGCAACGACTCCTATGTCAGCAGTTGCTATTTCAGCTATGACCAAGGTTTTACAAGAAACCCATGGCAATCCATCTAGTATTCATGGACATGGTCGTCAAGCTGGCAAGCTTTTGCGAGAAGCACGTCAGGAACTCGCCCAGTTATTGGGGATAAAACCTCAACATATCTTTTTCACTTCTGGGGGGACTGAAGGTAACAATACTGCCATCATTGGCTACTGCCTTCGTCATCAAGAACGAGGAAAACATATCATCACAACTGCCATTGAGCACCATGCCGTCCTTGAAACCATTGATTACTTGGTTCAACACTTTGATTTTGAAGCAACAATTATCCAGCCAGAAAATCAAGAAATCACTGCCCAGCAAATTCAAGAGGCCTTACGTGAAGATACGATTTTGGTTTCTACCATGTTTGCCAATAATGAGACAGGAAACCTACTGCCCATTGCTGAAATTGGCCAAATACTTAAGCAACACCCTGCTGCCTATCATGTCGATGCAGTTCAGGCTATTGGAAAAATCCCTATTCATCCAGAAGAATTGGGCATTGATTTTCTCACTGCTTCTGCCCATAAATTCCATGGTCCTAAGGGAATCGGCTTTCTCTACACATCTAGCATGGACTTTGATTCCTATATCCATGGCGGAGACCAAGAACAGAAAAAACGTGCAGGAACTGAAAATCTAGCTGCCATCGTAGGCATGGTTTCAGCCCTAAAAGAAAATTTAGAAAAGCAAGAAGAACATTTTCAACATGTACAAATTCTAGAAACTGTCTTTTTGGCAGAGCTAGAGGGAATTCAGTATTACTTGAATAGAGGACAACACCATCTCCCTTATGTTCTCAATATTGGATTTCCTGGTCAGAAAAACGACCTCTTACTCCTTCGTCTAGATTTAGCTGGAATTTCTATCTCTACTGGCTCAGCCTGTACTGCAGGCATTGTACAATCCAGCCATGTTCTTGAAGCTATGTACGGAGCAAATTCAGAACGCTTGAAGGAATCCGTTCGTATCAGTCTCTCGTCACAAAATACTATTGAAGATCTACAAACCCTCGCAAAAACCTTAAAAGAAATTATTGGAGGTTAGCCATATGGCATTTGAAAAAACCATTCAGTTAAAAAATTGTCGTTACGACTACACTCTTAGCCCTTCTGTTAAAAAATTCACCCTCAAAGACAACACATTTTTTGAGACAAAAGTTGGTAACTATGAACTAACTCGCCTACTTGAAAAGGTTCCAAACAGCGGTGAAGGCTTCCAACTCAAAATCATCATTAACAAGGAACTTACAGGGGCTAAAATCAATATCACTGACAAGTTTGGCCTTCGTCTAGTTGATATTTTCAAATCAGAAGACCACCACATTCATCAGGAAAAATTCTACTTCCTCATGGATAGCTTGGTAGAACGTGGTGTCTTTACAAAATCAGAAAGATAAATCCAAGATGTTTGAACTGACCTATAAGGATAGCTACCAGGTAGAGCGTACACTCAAGTATGAGGATTATGAAGCTCTCATGCTGGCTTTGTCAGGATGTGTGACCCTACCAGATACACTTTATGTGACTTCTTTGACTTTTGAGGGACAGGAAGTTTACCAAGGGCTGGTCGGAGACCTCTACCGTTTTCTATCACAAACATCATTTTTACATCAAAACTAAGATTTTTCTTAGTTTTTTATTGTTTTTGTTGATTTTTTCACAATGTTTCTATAAAATAGAAGAATAGAAAGGTTGTGATTTTGTGAAAGATAAACAGTCTGCTATTCCAAAAGCTACAGCGAAAAGACTCTCTCTCTACTATCGAATTTTTAAGAGATTTCATGCAGAAAAGATTGAACGTGCCAACTCTAAACAAATTGCAGAGGCTATCGGTATTGATTCAGCGACAGTTCGTCGTGATTTTTCCTATTTTGGTGAACTAGGTCGTCGTGGTTTTGGCTATGATGTCAAAAAACTGATGACGTTTTTTGCCGATTTGCTCAATGATAACTCGATCACCAATGTTATGCTGGTAGGTATTGGAAATATGGGCCATGCCCTTCTCCACTACCGATTCCACGAGCGTAACAAGATGAAGATTATCATGGCCTTTGATCTAGATGACCACCCTGAGGTCGGGACCCAAACTCCTGATGGAATTCCCATTTACGGAATTTCTCAAATCAAGGATAAAATCAAGAATGCCGATGTCAAAACTGCGATCCTAACTGTTCCCAGCGTCAAGTCACAAGAGGTTGCCAATCTCTTGGTGGATGCTGGCGTGAAAGGAATCCTCAGTTTTTCACCAGTTCATCTGCATTTACCAAAAGACGTGGTCGTTCAGTATGTCGATTTGACAAGTGAACTCCAAACCCTCCTCTACTTCATGCGAAAAGAGGATTAGAAAGCGAAAATCATTTTATGAAAAAACCAGTTATTGGGATAACAGGAAACGAAAAAACTCATCCAGATGATGACATCATGATGAGCTACGCAGCAAAAGGCTTTGTTGAAGGAGTTAAAGATGCTGGAGGGATTCCCATCATCCTACCGATTGGTGATCAAGAAATGGCTAGCCACTATATCAGTTTGATTGACAAGCTCATCTTGACAGGTGGGCAAAATGTCGATCCAAAATTCTATGGTGAACCGAAAACCATTGATAGCGATGACTACCACCTTCAAAGAGATATCTTCGAACTGGCCCTTATCAAGGAAGCTATTAAACAGAAAAAACCTATTTTCTCCGTCTGTCGTGGAACTCAACTCTTTAACGTTGCCATGGGTGGAACTCTGTATCAAGATATAGAAGACCACTGGCAAGATTGTTCTGCTGAGTACACAACTCAACGCTTGGTGACAGAACCTGATACAGTTCTTCGAGAAATCTATGGAGAAATTTCCCATATCAACTCCTTCCACCACCAGAGCATCAAGGATTTAGCACCAAATTTAAAGATTGCGGCTCATGATCCTAAAGATGGTATTATTGAAGCTGTCATGAGTACGGATGATCTCGCCTTTCTCGGTGTCCAATGGCACCCAGAATTTCTATTTGAAAATCGCCCCAAAGATAAAAACCTCTTTGACTATGTCGTTAATGAACTTTAGATTAAATCCGTCTTTTCACGATAACTAAAGTAACTAGAATGAGAGACAATCAAATGGTCCAAGAGAACAATACCCATCAGGTCGCAGGCTTCTTTGACAAGTTTAGTGACATGATCATCATTACGGCTAGGCGATACCGCTCCTGAAGGATGATTGTGAACCAAGATCAGAGAGGTCGCCATATGCTTGATGGCATAGTGAAGAATCTCTCGCGGTTCAGCAATACTGCGAGTAGCTGAGCCTATAAAAATGGTCTGTTGATGAATGATTTGATTTTGAGTATTGAGATAGAGCGCCACCAGGTGCTCTTGTTTTTTGTCTCCCAATTCCTGTTGCATCTTCTTGGCCAGCTTTTTACTACTGAGAATACTTTCCATCTCAAGGGTTTCGTGTTTGTGAATACGATGGCCCAGTTCAATCATAGCTTGTAACTCTATAGCTTTAACACGACCGATACCAGATAGACTCTGCAATTCCTGCAGGGTCATTTTTTTCAAATCCGTTAGGCTTGAAAGGTTGTTCAAGACTTTCTGGGCAATTTCAAAAACGCTGGCTTGACGTGTTCCTGTCCTAAGTAAAATAGCTAACAACTCTTGATTACTGAGCGCTTCAACTCCTTCTTTTGTCAGCCTTTCTCTTGGTAATAGTGAATCTTCTTGGAATGAAATACTGTACATAAAAATCCTCCTCACTTTATTATTCGTGAGAAGGATGGAAAATTAGATTTTTTTCTCAATTGGAGCTACACTAGCTAAAAGTTTTTTCAGGCCAACCTCTGGGAAATTGATTTTTAATTCCTGCGTAGCACCGCTACCTGAAACTTCCAGAACAGTTCCCTCTCCCCATTTCTTGTGGAGGGCAATATCACCAATGGACCAATTTGCTTCACTAGACGCTGATTTTGCGCCAGCTGCAAATTGACCAAATGGGAGACCGCTTGATTGGATAGTTCTTGGGGCAGCACTACGTTTACGGTCTTGAAGTGCTTGCGCAAGACTCATACCTTGACCGAAAGCAAGACCACCACTGCTATAAGACGCTTTAAAACTTGTATTTGCTGGACGGGCTAGGCCTTGATACTCAAGCAAGCCTGAACTGATTTCGTTAATAAAACGAGTCGGACGATTGTAGTTGGTACGACCAAAAAGCAAGCGCGAATTGGCATTGGTCAAATAGAGGACTTTCTCTGCACGCGTAATTCCTACATAGGCCAGACGGCGTTCTTCTTCCAATTCATCTGGATCTTCAGCTGCACGACTAAGCGGGAAGACATTTTCTTCCATCCCAATCAAAAAGACAACTGGAAACTCGAGACCTTTGGCAGCATGCAGGGTCATCAAGGTCACTTCTGATGTCTCCTGACTTCCTGAATCTGTATCCGCAATCAAGGCCAAGTCATTTAAGAAACGACTCAGTTTATCCAGACCAGTTTCCTCTTCTGGCCCATCAGAGGTGTCATCAAAATTTTTCGTCACAGAAAGGAACTCTTCAATATTTTCAACCCTAGCCTTGCTTTCTAAAGTCGCTTGAGCATTTAGAATATCGACGTAACCTGTTTTTTCTAGAACCGCCTCAACCAATTCTGTAATAGTTAAGTGGTCTAGCTGCTCCCGCAAATCCAGAATCATATTAGCAAAATCCCAGATAGACTGGGCTGCTTTACCCTTGATACCAGACAACATGATATTGGCAGAAGCATCCAGCATGGACATGTTTTGCATATTGGCAAAATCACGGATTTTCTCAACAGTGCCTGGGCCAATTCCACGTTTCGGCTCGTTGATAATACGCTCAAAACTGATATTGTCACTCAAATTAGCAATGAGGTTGAGGTAAGCGATAATATCACGAATTTCCTTACGGCTGTAGAACTTGGTTCCACCAACCATGGTATAAGGAATGTTTGACTTGAGCAGGGCTTCTTCAATGGTACGAGACTGCGCATTTGTACGATAGAGAACTGCAAATCCTTGTGAAGGAAGTTTTGGTTGCGACCCAGTTCATCGATGGTTTTGGCTACAAATACAGCCTCATCTAGTTCATCATTGGCACGATAGTAAACGATGAGCTCCCCATCAGCATTTTGAGTCCAGAGATTCTTAGGACGGCGGTTTTTATTATTTTTAATGACCTCGTTGGCCGCTTGGAGAATGGTTTTAGTTGAACGGTAATTCTCCTCCAACAAAACAACCTTGGCTTGGGGATAATCCTTTTCAAAGTCCAAAATATTCTGCATATCAGCACCACGCCAGCCGTAGATAGACTGGTCCGCATCCCCAACCACACAGATATTTTTAAAACGGGAAGCCAAGAGTTTGACCAATTGATACTGGGCATGGTTGGTATCTTGGTACTCATCAACGTGAATGTATTGAAATTTCTGTTGATAGTAGGTCAAGACATCAGGATTCTGATCAAAGAGACGCAGGGTCAGCATAATCAAATCATCAAAGTCAACCGACTCCGACTGACGAAGCTCTTTTTGGTAAGCAGTATAACACTGGGCTACGATTTGCGTATACATATCGCCAGCTTGGGCAGCATAAGCTACATCATCAATCAAATCATTCTTAGCATTGGAAATGGTCCCTAAAATAGTTCGTTCATTCCATTTTTTAGGATCCAAGTTCAACTGCCTGAGAATGCGTTTCATGAGCGTTCGCTGTTCACCAGGATCGACAATAGTAAAATTACGGTTGTAGCCAATATGGTCCGCATCCCGACGCAAAATACGAACACACATGGAGTGGAAGGTCGCAATCAAACAGTCCTGAGTGGCTGGATTGAGGCTATAAGCACGCTCTTTCATCTCACGCGCAGCCTTGTTGGTAAAGGTAATGGCCAAGATATTCCATGGATTGACCAGCTTTTCATCAATCAAATAAGCAATACGGTGGGTCAAAACACGAGTCTTTCCTGAACCAGCCCCCGCCATGATCAACAAGGGGCCTTCTGTCGTTTGCACCGCCTCAGCCTGACGGTCATTCATTCCATTTAATAATGCGTTCATCTTCTCTTCCTTACTCTTGAAGTCAATATTTCTATTATATCAGAATTCAGGGAAAATATCTTTACCTAGACTGGTTACGTGTAGGAGGCAACTCCTTATATCTAGATAAAAAAATGAGCTTGGATTACAATTTCCAAACTCATTTATTACTCAATGAAAATCGAAGTGCAAACTAGGAAGCTAGCCGCAGGTTGCTCAAAGCACTGCTTTGAGGTTGTAGACAAGACTGACGAAGTCAGTCACATATATAATCCAAGGTGAAGCTGACGTGGTTTGAAGAGATTTTCGAAGAGTATAAAGTCAATTACAATATACTAGAACAAACCTAGGACAGTTCCGTCACTTTCAACATCCATATTGAGAGCTGCTGGTCGTTTTGGAAGGCCTGGCATTGTCATGACATCACCAGTTAAGGCAACGATGAAGCCTGCACCTAATTTGGGTACCAATTCACGAATGGTAATTTCAAAGTTTTCAGGTGCTCCAAGTGCATTCGGATTGTCTGAGAAACTATATTGAGTTTTTGCCATACAGATTGGCAATTTGTCCCAACCGTTTTGAACAATTTGAGCGATTTGTGTTTGAGCTTTCTTCTCAAAGTTCACTTTGCTACCACGGTAGATTTCAGTAACAATCTTTTCAATCTTTTCTTGTACAGAAAGGTCATTGTCATACAAACGTCTATAGTTAGATGGGGTTTCAGCGATAGTCTTGACAACTGTTTCGGCAAGTGCTACTCCACCTTCTGCACCATCAGCCCAGACACTAGCCAATTCAACTGGCACATCAATTGAGGCACAAAGTTCTTTCAAGGCTGTGATTTCTGCTTCAGTATCAGAGACAAATTCATTAATAGCTACGACCGCAGGTACTCCAAATTTACGGATATTTTCAACGTGGCGTTTCAAGTTAGCAAAACCTGCTCTAACTGCTTCTACGTTTTCCTCTGTCAAAGCGTCTTTAGCCACACCACCATTCATCTTAAGGGCACGAAGGGTTGCGACGATAACTACTGCATCTGGAGATGTTGGCAAGTTTGGCGTCTTGATATCAAGGAATTTCTCGGCACCAAGATCTGCACCAAAACCAGCTTCAGTAACTGTGTAATCAGCTAAGTGAAGGGCTGTGCTTGTTGCCAAAACAGAGTTACATCCATGAGCGATATTGGCAAATGGTCCACCATGTACAAAGGCAGGTGTTCCATAAATTGTCTGAACCAAGTTCGGTTTAATAGCATCCTTCAAAATCAAAGCTAAGGCACCTTCAACCTGCAAATCACCTACAGAAACAGGTGTACGGTCGTAACGATAACCAATAACGATATTAGCCAGACGGCGTTTCAAGTCCTCTATGTCTGTTGCCAAGCAAAGAATTGCCATGATTTCGGAAGCAACTGTAATATCAAAGCCATCCTCACGTGGAATACCATTTAGAGGACCACCAAGTCCAACGGTCACATGGCGAAGAGCACGGTCGTTCAAGTCAACGACACGTTTCCATAGGATACGACGTTGGTCAATTCCCAGCTCATTGCCTTGGTGCAAGTGGTTGTCAATCAAGGCAGAAAGCGCATTGTTGGCAGTTGTAATGGCATGCATGTCCCCTGTAAAGTGGAGATTGATGTCCTCCATTGGTAGAACTTGAGCGTAACCACCTCCTGCAGCACCACCCTTAATTCCCATTACTGGACCAAGAGATGGTTCGCGGATAGCAATCATGGTTTTCTTGCCAATCTTGTTCAAGGCATCCGCAAGACCAATGGTAATAGTTGATTTTCCTTCACCTGCAGGTGTTGGGTTGATGGCAGTAACCAAAATCAATTTCCCAACTGGATTGCTCTCAACTGCACGAATTTTATCAAAGCTGAGCTTAGCCTTGTATTTTCCATACAACTCCAAATCGTCGTAAGAAATACCAAGTTTCTCTACAACATCAACAATTGGCTTCAACTCAATACTTTGTGCGATTTCAATATCTGTTTTCATTCAAAACTCCTCTAACCTCTTATATGATAATTCATTATAACACAAAACAAGATTTTTAACATCCCAAAACTCTCTAAACGTTCGTAAATATCCCTGTTTTTAAGGTTTTTAGAGTTCTTTCTTAAATTTTATATGGCTTTATAGTTTAAAACTATAGAATAATGAAAAAAATAATTTAGTCAAGAAAAATAGCTGTCAATTTCAGATAAATTATGTAAAAATTCTTGTATTTTCAATTTCTAGTTTTTTTCTGCCAACTCAATAGAATATTCAAAAACTAAGTTTAGTGTTTAACGATAAATCAAACGAGTAATCTTGTAATTCACCCAGTTTTTTTATATTTTTTTCTATGATTTCATTATAAATAGCAAGATAATGCTTATCTAATATTTTTATGTAATTATTCAGATTTTCCTGGTAGTCTTGAATGATTTTTTGTTCGCTATCATTTAATATTCCCTTCCCTATTTCCCAAATGATTGAGCTGGCTATTGAACCTACTACAGAACCTAGAACTGGTATAGGAATCATTGCTTGACCAATACAAGCACCAATTGTTGCAAAGGAAGCATCCATTACATTTAATGTCAAAAGATTCATAAATTCATCTTGGGTTATTTCTGTAGATCTATACTTTAGAACAATGTCTATCATTCCATAAGTTGCCGTAACTAAAGCACTAGCATTTGGAGCACTAATTCCCAAGACATTTGTTAGTCCGTAAATGGAATACCCAGATATTGCACCCTTTACAACTCCTTCAACTGTATGCAATCCACAATCTAACCAATCTGATTGTTCGAATTCAAAAATACTTTTTCCTTCTTTATGTTTTCCATACACGCTCGACATCAAAGCTAAACCACCCTGTAAAAAAGCTGCGTTTCTTGCAATCTTATTAGCTTCTTTTAAATTTGGTAATGCATGTTTTTGGGCTACTAATCTTTTTTTATTTAATTCTTGTTGTTTCAGTTTGACTGTTTTATAAATATTTTTCTGTTCAGAGTCCAATAGAGAGTTAATTGAATTCTTTTGAGCGTCTTTATAATCTAGAGCAGAGGATTTCATCCAAGATTTGTATGAAGTAAGTCCCTTGCTTTCAGTGATATCATTAATCATTTGGCGTATATCCGTAATTTGTTTAATGGATAATCTCTTGCCATTAAATTCGACTTCTTTTGCTCCAGCCATTATTTTTTCAAACACTTGAACGTGATCTTTTGGAAACATCATTTTCATTTTTGTATTGTACAAAAATGATTGTTCTAATTCATCACGTAAATTATTATAAAACTTCATTTGAATGGTATTTCTACCAATTAATAAATCGGCTGGTCCATTGTCATTCAATACTTTAACTATTGGTTTTAATCCCTCAATTGCTCTCCTTGCATTTACAATTCCTGCTTCTGCAAACTCTGCTATAAAACCATGTACTCCACGATCACCGCCACGATTTTTAACAATAACATCTTCTATATTATCTTTAGCATAATCTAAAATTTTAGAGGCATTATCCTTGTTTAAGATGACATTGCGAGCTTCATCTTCTATCATTTTCATAGCAATTTGTAAGTCTTGAATTCTTAAATTATTTAAGCAATTGACATATGCTCCAATACCTTGGTTAAATGCTTGATTAAAAATTTGATTAACCATTTATTTTAATTTCCTTGTTTACCATAGCTGTCAGTGATAGTGTTGAATTCACTAAATTACCTGCTTTATATTTTTCATCTTCAGTAAATAAGCTATAGTCCATTCCAGTTAAAGATAAATTGGCTAAATAAATTCCTTCTGTTTGTTTTTCAGTTAATTCTATTAATTCCGTAACTTCTATTACTTTTTCTTTAAGTTGTCTAGCCAACAATTCTACCTTTTTCTGTCCCTCTATAGCCTCTTTTGCAACTTCTTCATTTTTCCTATTAGCTACTACACCAGCGCCTACAGAAGCGGTCAACATAACGCCTGCAATTCCCCAACCGACAGGACCAGCCAATGCTAAAAATGCGTTACCGGCTGCCACTCCACCGCCACCAGCTGCTACACTTCCACCACCTAACCAAGCCAGAGCGGCGCTATTTGCTGCAGCACCTGTCAAACTTGATATCGCAGTACCTGTTGATGCAACACCAAATGTAGTTGCAACACCCATAGCGGCAGTAGGCCCTAAAGTTGCAACTGTTACTCCTAATGCACTAAGAGAAGCCGTAGCCGCTGTACTACCACTTGCTAATTCAGCTTCCTTAATTGACTGTGAAATAGCAATTTGCTTATCTTTAAAATTCTGAATTTCAACATCAATTTCTTCTAATTTTGTTTCAAACTCTTTTGGCTTATTTGCTAGCTTACTAATTCTTTCTTCAATAATTTTTACAACTTTGACCGCTTTTTCCCTAACCTGATAGAGTTCTGTTGATTTATTGGCCAAATTATCAGCTTCATCGTTATACAATCTTATAGATTCTTTATATCCCTCGACAGCTTCTTGTCTAAGTTTAGAATTAAAGAGGTCAACAGCATCAATTTGTTCTTTCGTATTATTCGCTATTTTACCTGCTTCATTAAAAGTTTCCGATGAAGCTTTAGTTACATGTTCTACCACATCACTAGCTACCCCAATAGCTTTTTCAGAAACATCTGTGATAACATCGCCAACCTGACTTGAAACATCTTCTATAACTTTTACAGACTCTGTAATAGCTTCTCCAGTATATTTACCTGCTTCATTTAATACTTTACTAGTAGCGGATCCAGCATCATTCAATACTTTACTAGCTTCTTTTGCAAAATTGTCAGCGAATTTAAAAAAATTCATTCAGCATTCTCCTTATTGCATATATTTCTATTATCCTATAAACAGGAGAGATTGTCAAAATCGACCATATATTAATTTACTCAATTTTTATCACTTTCATTTTACTTACCGTTTATTTTTGTGTACAATAGTGCTATGAAAATTTTAGTTACATCGGGCGGTACCAGTGAAGCTATCGATAGCGTCCGCTCTATCACTAACCATTCTACAGGTCGCTTGGGGAAAATCATCACAGAAACCTTGCTTGCTGCAGGGCATGAAGTTTGTTTAATTACGACAAAACGAGCTCAGAAGCCAGAAGCTCACCCTAATCTAAGCATTCGAGAAATTACCAATACTAAGGACCTTCTACTGGAAATGCAAGAACGGGTTGCAGATTATCAGGTTTTGATTCACTCAATGGCGGTGTCCGACTACACTCCTGTTTATATGACAGGGCTTGAGGAAGTTCAGGCTAGCTCCAATCTAGAAGAGTTTTTAAGCAAGCAAAATCATCAGGCTAAGATTTCTTCAACTGATGAGGTTCAGGTCTTATTCCTGAAAAAAACACCCAAGATCATCTCTCTAGTCAAGGAATGGAATCCTGCTATTCATCTGATTGGTTTTAAACTACTAGTTGATGTCTCTGAAAATCATCTAATTGACACTGCTAGAAACAGTCTTATCAATAACCAAGCAGACTTAATCATTGCAAATGACCAGACTCAAATTTCAACAGACAAGCATCGTGCTATCTTTGTTGAGAAAGATCAACTTCAATCAGTTAATACCAAGGAAGAAATTGCAGAACTCCTCCTTGAAAAAATTCAAGTCTACCATTCTTAGAAAGGAAAGATATGGCACATATTCTCTTGGCTGTAACAGGGTCAATCGCCTCTTACAAGTCGGCAGATTTAGTCAGTTCTCTAAAAAAACAAGGTCATCAAGTCACGGTTTTAATGACTCAGGCCGCTACAGAGTTTATCCAACCTTTAACACTACAGGTCTTATCACAGAATCCTGTCCACCTTGATGTCATGAAGGAACCCTATCCTAATCAGATTAATCATATCGAACTTGGAAAAAAGACAGATTTATTTATCGTAGCCCCTGCAACAGCTAACACAATTGCAAAGCTAGCCCACGGCTATGCTGACAACATGGTAACCAGCATAGCTCTAGCCTTGCCCAAAAATATTCCTAAACTAATAGCTCCTGCTATGAATACAAAAATGTATGACCATCCGGCAACTCAGACTAATCTGAAAACATTAGAAACATACGGCTATCAGCTGATTGCTCCTAAGAAATCCCTACTAGCTTGTGGAGACCATGGACGAGGAGCTTTAGCTGACCTCACAATTATTTTAGAAAGAATAAAGGAAACTCTCGATGAAAAAACGATCTAATATTGCACCTATTGCTATCTTTTTTGCAACCATGCTCGTGATACACTTTCTGAGCTCGCTTGCCTTTAACCTTTTTCCATTTCCAATCAAACCGACCATTGTTCATATTCCTGTCATTATTGCCAGCATTATCTACGGTCCACGAGTTGGGGTTACACTTGGATTTTTGATGGGGCTTCTTAGCTTGACAGTTAATACGATTACGATTCTACCTACAAGCTATCTCTTCTCACCATTTGTACCAAACGGAAACATCTACTCAGCTATCATTGCCATCGTCCCACGTATTTTGATTGGTTTAACTCCGTATCTAGTCTATAAACTAATGAAAAACAAGACTGGTCTGATTTTAGCTGGTGCCCTTGGTTCACTTACCAACACAGTCTTTGTACTTGGTGGAATTTTCTACCTTTTTGGAAATGTTTTTGATGGTAATATCCAAAAACTCCTAGCAACTGTTATCTCAACAAATTCAATTGCCGAATTAGTCATTTCCGCAGTTCTAACTCTAGCCATTGTTCCAAGACTACAGACTTTGAAAAAATAAAAACAATCTCCACTTTCAAGCTTGAAGGTGGAGATTTTGTTCTATATTTTTTTATATTTAGTAAAATTTTTACCAGTATAATAGATTGAAATAAGATACCAACAAATAGATTAGGGAATTCAAATTAATTTCTAGAAATATTTTATCATTCATGATGTACTCTTCCAGTTTCAAACTGCTATATTTATACTCAATGAAAATCAAAAAGCAAACTAGGAAGATAGCCGCAGGTTGCTCAAAACACGGTTTTGAGGTTCTGGATAGAACTGACGAAGCCAGCTCAAAATACGGTTTTGAGATTGCAGATGGAAGCTGACGTGGTTTGAAGAGGTTTTCGAAGAGTATTAACTTAAAAATGACCTATAAACCTAAGTAAATCCTTGCTTTATTGTCTATTTTATCGTACTATACTAGTGTATATACAATAAAAAGGAGATTCTTATGAATACACGGAAAAAGACACAATTTATGACAATGACTGCCCTCTTAACGGCTATTGCGATTTTGATTCCAATTGTTATGCCTTTTAAGATTGTCATTCCTCCTGCTTCTTACACTTTGGGAAGCCACATCGCTATTTTTATCGCTATGTTCTTGTCGCCCTTGATGGCAATTTTTGTCATCCTAGCCTCTAGTTTTGGATTTTTGATGGCTGGCTATCCTATGGTTATCGTATTTCGAGCTTTTTCCCATATCTTTTTTGGTACTTTGGGAGCTCTTTACCTACAAAAATTCCCCGATACACTAGATAAACCAAAAACTTCCTGGATTTTCAACTTTGTTTTGGCTGTCGTTCATGCCCTTGCTGAAGTATTAGCCTGTGTCGTTTTTTACGCAACTTCCGGTACCAATGTAGAAAACATGTTTTATGTTCTCTTTGTGCTAGTTGGATTTGGCACAATTATCCATAGTATGGTTGACTATACATTAGCACTAGCTGTCTATAAAGTGCTTCGAAAGCGCCGTTAAAAGGAAGAACTATGACAAAAGATCGCAAACAAGCCCTGCTCCAACTCTTGAAAGAAGCTCCTAAAGCCCTCAACGGCCAAAGTTTAGCTGAACATTTTCATGTCACACGTCAGGTCATTGTACAGGACATTGCAATTTTGAGAGCCGATGGCGCTCCTATCCTATCCACTAATCGTGGCTACATCTATAAGCAAGTTGATACCAATCCTTATGTCCATAAACTTTTCAAGGTGAAACATGAAGTTGAAGAAATCGGTCAGGAACTTCTTGCTATCGTAGATAATGGAGGGCGTGTTCAAAATACCTTGATTGATCATCCTGTTTACGGAGAAATTGAAACTCTGCTCAAACTTTCTTGTCGCAGAGATGTGCAACATTTTCTAGAACAAGTCGAGCATTCTGACTTTAGACCTCTATCTGAATTGACAGATGGCATCCATTACCACCTAGTCGAAGCTGAAACACAACAAGACCTCCACTATATTGAGGAGGCCTTGGATCAGCTAGGTTATTTAGTAAAAGACTAGAAGATTTTCTTCGCCCAGCCATCTTCTGTACGGTGGCGGTAGAAAAACTCTGACTTGTCAGGAGCTTCCATCATCTCCATCAAGGGTAACATATCATAGGCCAGATCCAAGTTTGGAATCTGGTCTTTTTGTATCCAAGAGATCAAATAGTAACAATGATATTTAAAAACTACATTGAATGAAGATGAATAAGTACCTACTTATTAAAAATATATCACCAATTATGTTGATCAACATTATCCTTAGTCACAAGATAAATTGGAGAAACTGTTTCTTTTTCTAGTTTTTTCCCTTGATAATGATCAATTGCTGATTGAATAGCGATTTCACCCATCTTAGCTGGTTGCTGAGCAATAGTGGCAGTAATATCACCTTTGGCAATAGCATCATGTGCATCTGGTTGACCATCAATACCAACAATTAATACATTGCTAAGACCAGCTGCTTTTACTGCTTGTGCAGCTCCCAATGCCATCTCATCATTCTGTGCAAAGATTGCTTGTACTTCTTTGTTTCCTTGAATCATATTTTGAGCTGTATTCAAAGCTTTTGCGCGATCAAAATTAGCGGATTGACTAGAAAGAACATCTAAATTTGTCTTTGAAATTTGTTCAAATCCTTTACCTCTATCTACTGTTGCAGAAGCGCCAGGGACTCCTGATAATTCAAAAGTTTTTGCTTTTTCTCCCAATTGCTTGGTAATAAATTCTGCAGCCATTTTACCTGCTTCTACGTTATCAGAAGCAACAGTTGTCAAGACTTCACCGCCATTACTACCGCGGTCAATTAAGATTACTGGAATATTTGCATTATTAGCAGCTTTAATAGATGTAACAATTGCATCAGAATCAACTGGATTAATTAGTAAAGCATCTACATTTTGACTAATAAAATTTTGAATATCATCTGCTTGTCTAGCAGCATCATCTTGTGCATCTGCTATCTTCAAAGTTACTTCTTTTTCCCCTGCAGCTTTTTCAAGGCCATCTTTCATAGCCACAAAATAAGGATTGTTAGTAGTAGAAATAGAAACTCCTAATTTTAATTCTTTTTGCCGACTTTTTGAGTCGTAGATTTATTATCATTTGATGAATTTCCTAAACCAGTTTTTTTCCACAAGCTACTAAAGCAAAAATAAATGTTACAAACAAAGCAAAAATGCTGATTTTTTTAATAATTTTCATGTTATTACTCCTCGTAATATATATCTATAGGGATAATTTCCATCCCGACTATTGTTCATCATTTCTTAACTGTTACTAAATTTTTCTGAACAGTATTTTTAGTAAATAGACTCCGTGTATTTCCCTTTTATTATTTTATAAGTTCGTCATCTAATAAATTGTTACTATTTCCAAAAAAACTTGCAAAATGATTCTACTGTTTTACAACTTTGAAACGATCAATCAGAACAGCAATTAAGATTACAACTCCTTTTACTACTTGTTGCCAAAATGCTGAAACACCAATAATATTAAGTCCATTATTCAAAACTCCAATAATTAAAGCACCTATTAGAGTCCCAAGTATACGACCTTTACCTCCAGATAAAGAGGTTCCTCCAAGAACAACAGCTGCAATAGCATCCATTTCATAACTAGCACCTGCTGTTGGTTGAGCAGAACTTAAGCGTGATGTTATAATTAATCCAGAAATTGAAGCCATAATACCTGATATTGAATAAATGATAATTTTCACTTTATTTAATTTCACACCTGATATATATGCTGCTTTTTCATTCCCCCCTATAGCATATACAGATTTACCAAATGCTGTTTTATGGAGTAAAACATATAAAACAATAAATACAATAAACATAATAATTACAGGAAATGGAATTCCTACTATGTAACCTTGCCCCAAAAATTGAAATAAGAATGTATCACTTAATCCTTTTGTAATAGGATTCCCATTTGTATAAACAAGTGTTGCTCCCCTAAAAATAGTCATAGTCGCTAAAGTGACGATAAATGGAGCTAATTTCCCGTAGGAAATCAATAACCCATTCATCATACCTAGAATGCAACCCAAAATTAAAGAGATGAGAATTGCTAACGTAACAGGCATTCCAGATCCTAATAAACCAGCTGTTAGCGCACTGGATAAGGCTAAAATTGATCCTACTGATAAATCGATTCCACCTGTTAGAATAACAAAAGTCATTCCAAAAGCAATCAGTGCATTTGATGTTACTTGCAATAGTAAATTTAACAGATTATTTGCTGTTAAAAAATTTGAATTGATAATAGTGATGACAGCCATTAAAATTATCAATGCTATTACCGTTGTCAATTCTGACATGTACTTCATAGTATTTTTCACACTATTGTCCTCCTGTAGCTAGTTGCATAACTTTTTCTTGTGTAACTTCTCGACGTGTTAATTCCCCACTAATTCTACCTTCATGCATGACCATAATGCGATCACTGACTCCAATCACTTCTGGTAAATCTGAAGAGACCATAATAATCGGTACACCTCGTTCAGCTAATTCATTCATTAATTGGTAAATTTCACGCTTAGCTCCAACATCTACCCCACGAGTTGGCTCATCTAAAATCAGTACTTTTGGTGCAATACCTATCCATTTTGCTAAAACTACTTTCTGTTGATTACCACCAGAAAGTGTCCCAACTTCCTTATCTGGATAACCTGATTTAATTTGTAACCTATCAATTAAAGCGTTGTACAAATATATCACTTGTTTTTATTATCGAAAAATGCCATTTTTAACAAAATCACGAGTACTAGGTAAAGTCATATTATCTTTAATAGAAAAATCTAAAATCAATCCCTCATCTTTACGATCTTCTGTTAAGAAACCAATTCCATGCTTAATTGCTTCAAAAGGATTTTTAATTATCAGTTGTTCTTCGTTTATTATAATTTGACCAGATTTTAAAGAATCAATTCCAAAAATTGCTCGCATTATTTCAGTACGACCAGCACCCATCAAACCAGAAAAACCAAGAATTTCCCCTTGACGTACATAGAAAGAAATATCCGTAAAAGCATCACCAGAAAGATTCTTAGCTTGAAAAACAATATTCCCAATCTCAGCCTTTTTTTCTGGATAATAATCTTCTAATTCACGCCCCACCATCTTTTGAACTAATTCATCCGCATTAGTTAACTTCGTTTTCTTAGTATCAATTACAAACCCATCCCTCATAACAGTTATAAGATCTGTAATCTTAAAGATTTCTTCCATCCGATGTGAAATATACACAATACCTACACCATCAGATTTTAATCCTTCTATCACTTTAAAAAGTGTTTCAGTTTCACGATCAGTTAAAGCTGCTGTAGGTTCATCCATAATTAACAAGGAAACTTCTGATAATAAACATTTTGCTATTTCTATCATTTGTTGTTGTCCGACTGATAATTGACCAATGATTGCATCGAGAGGAATAGATATATTAAGACGTTTAAATGCTTCTTTAGCTTTCCTTTCCATACTAGCTTTATCTAGAAACCCAATCGAATTTTTAATTTCTCTTCCTAAAAAAAGATTATCAAGTACAGTCATATCTGGCCAAGTATTCATTTCTTGATGAATAAAACTCAGTCCAAACCGTTCTGCCTCTTGAGGATTAGAAAATGTTTTTTCTTTTCCATCAATAAAAATAGTTCCTGAAGTAGCTGGAAAAAGTCCAGTTAAAATATTCATTAAGGTTGATTTGCCTGCACCATTCTCTCCCATTAAAGCATGAACTTCTCCTGAATTAAGAACCAAATCAATACTTTCTAAAACACGATTATTCCCAAAAGATTTTGAAATGTTCTTCATTTCAATTTTCATAGGCAACTCCCTTCTAAATAATAACTCCTGATTGCAAGATTATATTCGAATATGGTGTATCTTCCCCAGTGCGAATAACTGCCTTTACTTTAGTATTCATAGCTTTCAATTCTTCATGACTAATATATTCAATAATTATATTCGATCCTAAAAGATCTAGAACTGCTTGCCACTGTTCTTTGTTTTTTTCCTTAATTTCTTCTGCTAAGAAAATTTTTTCAATAAGTACATGATCTGAATATTCTTTTAAAACTTCTAAAAAACTTGGACTACCTTTTCTTAATGCTAAATCAATTTTATCAACACCTTTTGGAACTGGCAATCCTAAATCTCCTATACAAACCAAATCCATATGACCTAAATCATCAGCTAGTTTTGCTATATTACTATTTAAAATCCCATATTTCTTCATATCCTGAATGCTCCTTTATTTCTTTCAAACTCGGCATGCCCCCTTGCGCTCCAAATCTTTGAACAGAAAGATGTGAAGCAATCGTTGCAAAGGACAATGCAACATTCATCTCTTTTCCTTTTGAGATAGCATAAGCAAAAGCACCATTAAACGTATCTCCTGCTCCTGTAGTATCAACTACTTCTGCTTTTATAGCAGGAATCTTCTGAACTGCTGTCCCATCATAATAAATAGAACCTTCAACTCCTAATGTCACAATCATTTTATTAGGATAAATTTTAATAATTTCTTCTAATTTCTTATCTGGAAAAAACTCTGAACATTCATGCTCATTAGGAGTAATAAAATCACAAAAAGGAATCATCTCTATATCTGTTTCTCTAGCTGGTGCAGGATTGTAAAGCACCTTAACTTTATTTTCTTGACAAAATTTAGCTATAGATAAGTTGGCTTCATGTGGTATTTCATTCTGTAATACAACAATACTTGCATCACTAATCAATTCCCACTCATTTTTCCAATCATTTGTTTTAACTAAATTATTAGCTCCGGGATAATAAATAATCCTATTATCACCTCCGTATAAAGTAATTTGTGCAACTCCTGTAGATTGTGGTACCGTTCCCACATATTCTACAGAAATATTATTATCTTGTAGATTAGTTAATAAATCTGATGAAAAAATATCTGCTCCAACGTTCCCAAATATATAAATATTATCTTCGACACTGGATAATCTACCAATAGCTACAGCTTGATTTGCACCTTTTCCACCTGGAACTATATTAAATGAATCCCCAAAAATCGTTTCACCTCCTTCTGGAATCCTTTTTGTTCTCATAACTAAGTCCATTGAAATGCTTCCAACAACAACAATTTTACTCATTACTTTCTCCTTAATGTATTTCTTTCTACGTATCTAACAGGGAGTTTAATTTTAGCTTCATCTATAGAGAACTTATTTGCCATATTATAGATTAGCTTTGCAGCTTGCTCTCCCATCTTATATGATGATTGGTGGATGGTCGATAAAGAAGGATAAATAAATTGACTAAGTACAATATCATCATAACCAATGATTTGAATATCACCTGGAATTTTTTTCCCAATTGCTAAAATTTCATGAATATAAGCTATCGCATGAATATCAGAAGGTGCTATAATACTATCAATATTTGGATTTCTTTTTAGATTCTCTTTAGCTTCTTTTTGAATTTTTTCAAAGTCAAACGTTTCACTTTCTTCAATACAAATTTCTAAATTTTTATTCCTCAAATAGTTTAAACTTGCTTCAAATCGTTCCGCAATATTCTCAGCTTTATCATCTAAAACTTTGATGATCATAACCTTCTCAGCGCCAGCATTCCAAATTGCTTTAGCAGCCAAACGTCCACCCAACTGATTATCAGAAAAAACACCATAGCCTGTATCTTTACTAATCCGGTCAACCACAACAACAGGTAATGTTAGATTTGGAAATTCCTTTGTAAAGTCAAGTGTTGTTATAATACCAGCTGCATTTGTTTTTAACAAAAGGTTTATATATTCTTCTAACGAATCATGATCTGAAATAGTACCAACCATGATCCTATAACCTTTATCTTTCAAATATGATTCGGCTCCTCGAACCAATCTTGGGAAGAAGGGATTAGAAATATCTGGCAATAAGAGTCCTACCATTTGATTTTTTTTAGTTTTCAAAGATTGTGCTAATACATTTGGTGTGTAATTTAATTTCTTGATAGCATTTTTTATCTTTTCTCTCGCATCATCTCCGACATAGCCTTTTTTCGAAATATATCTTGAAACTGTTGACTTTGATACTCCAGCTTCTTCAGCAACCTGTTTTATTGTAGTCATCACTCCTCCTTTTTTATTGTGGAACCGTTCCCTTATTCTATAGTAAGCGTTTTCTTTGTTTTTGTCAATACTTTTTTAGAAATATTTTAAATTTATTTTAGAGTATTTACTTTTTTCCCTAATCTTCTATTACTATCAGGCAGGAAACACAACAAGACCTCCACTATATCGAGTAGGCCTTGGATCAGCTCGGTTATTTAGTAAAAGACTAGAAAATTTTCTTTTCCCAATCGTCTTCTGTACGGCGAGGGTAGAAAAATTCAGATTTGTCCGGTACTTCCATCATCTCCATCAAAGGTAGCATATCATAGGCCAGATCCAAGTTTGGAATCTGGTCTTTTTGTACCCAAGAAACTTCTCCTTCATCTGAAGAGCGAAGGGTACCAGAGAACTCAGTTGCCTTATAACAAATGACAATATAGCGCCCACCTGTATCCAGTGGCCAATTTTTTATGCCGACAAGTTGAGGATTTTGGATAGTCAACCCTGTTTCTTCATAGATTTCACGAATGACAGACTCTGCGAAAGACTCGCCATTTTCTACATGGCCTCCAGGAAAGGCATAACCAGACCAGCGATTGTTTTCAGGAGCGCGATACTGCATCACCACGCGCTGAGTTTCAAGATCTTCAATCAGACAAATGTTTGTTAAAATCGTTAATTGGGAACGGGACATATTTTCTCCTTTAGGTAATATTCTAATCCAACGCCTTGACTTCCAGCATCATATCACGGATCTGAGCTGCTAGTTCAAAGTCAAGCACTTCGACGGCTTCTTGCATTTGTTTTTCGAGTTTCTTGACTAGTTCTTTGCGCTCTTGTTTATTAAGACTATTGATGTCAACTTCCTTATCTTCTTCCTTAGAAACTACCTTGGTTACAGCAATCAGGTCACGGATTTCTTTCTTAATTGTTTGTGGAACGATACCATGTTCTTCATTATAGGCCATCTGAATTTTTCGACGACGGGCAGTTTCATCGATAGCACGTTGCATAGACTGGGTAACCGTGTCCGCATACATGATGACATGACCTTCACTGTTACGAGCAGCACGACCAATGGTCTGGATGAGGCCACGCTCATTACGAAGGAAACCTTCCTTGTCAGCATCGAGAATAGCTACGAGACTCACTTCAGGTACGTCAATCCCTTCACGAAGGAGGTTGATTCCGACCAAGACGTCAAAGACACCCAAGCGCAGGTCACGGATAATCTCCGTCCGTTCTAAAGTCTTGATATCCGAGTGCATGTACTTAACCTTGATACCCATTTCCTTGAAGTAGTCGGTTAAGTCCTCTGCCATTTTCTTAGTCAAGGTTGTGATAAAGGTTCGTTCGTTCTTTTCAACACGGGCATTGATTTCACCCAAGAGGTCATCAATCTGTCCCATAGTTGGACGTACTTCCACCTCAGGATCCAATAGCCCTGTCGGACGAATGATTTGCTCAATCACTGTCTCAGTCTGTTCATTTTCATAGTCACCTGGTGTCGCTGAAACGTAAACAATCTGATGAACATGGCTTTCAAACTCCTCCCGACGGAGAGGACGATTGTCCAAGGCTGACGGCAAACGGAAACCGTAATTTACTAACATTTCCTTACGAGAACGGTCTCCATTGTACATGCCTTTGATTTGTCCCATGGTCATGTGACTCTCGTCAATCATGATCAAGAAATCATCTGGGAAAAAGTCGAGAAGGGTATAAGGAGGCTCACCTTCGCTCCGTCCATCCATATGACGTGAGTAGTTTTCGACACCATTGGTATAGCCCATCTCACGCAACATTTCGATATCATACTCTGTCCGCTGTTTCAAACGTTGGGCTTCAAGTAATTTACCTTCCTTCTCAAAGACAGCTAACTGCTCTTCCAACTCAGTCTGAATTTTAGCAATGGCCACTTCCATGTGGTCGTCATTGGTCACAAAGTGAGTAGCTGGGAAAATCGCCAAATGATCCACTTCTCCCAAGACCTGACCTGTCAGAGCCTCAACCTCACGGATACGGTCAATTTCGTCTCCAAAAAATTCTACTCGAAAGGCGTGTTCATCACGAGAGGCTGGGAAAATTTCCACTACATCCCCACGCACACGAAATCTTCCCCGTTGGAAATCAATATCATTTCGCTCAAACTGAATATCTACCAAGTCATTCAAGAGTTTATCACGAGAAATCTCTAGACCAGGACGAAGACTAACAACACTATCAGCGTATTCCTTGGGCGAACCCAAACCATAGATACAAGAGACAGAGGCAACGACAATGACATCATTACGCTCCAAAAGAGCCGAAGTCGCTGAGTGGCGGAGCTTGTCAATCTCGTCATTGACAGAGCTGTCCTTCTCGATATAGGTATCGCTAGAAGGGACATAGGCTTCTGGCTGGTAATAGTCATAGTAGGATACGAAATATTCAACAGCATTTTCAGGAAAAAACTCCTTAAACTCCCCATAAAGCTGTCCTGCTAGCGTTTTATTGTGGGCAATAACCAGAGTGGGTTTATTGACTTTGGAAATGACCTGACTCATGGTATAGGTCTTCCCTGTTCCAGTCGCCCCCATCAGAATCTGAGCTTTTTCTCCACCCTCGATATTATCTACCAACTGTTCGATAGCTTGGGGTTGATCTCCTGATGGTTGATATTTTGATACTAGTTTAAATTGATTATCTGTAATACGATTGATCATAAGAATCCTCTCTCCATGTGCTATTCCTATTTTAGCATACTTGTAGCATTTTCACGAAGAAAAGGACGGACCGAAGTCACATCCTTTCATTTTCTTTCGTTAATTGGTAAGCGAGATAGACAATCAGCAGTAGCAATACCAGACTTGTCATGATAGAACCTTCTATACCAAAAGAACCACCTGATAACCAGCCTTGATTGCCTTGTGGTAAAAAGGTCATCAATGACGTTCCTGATGGTTGACCACTAACTAAAATCCCAAAGAGATTTCCCTGAGCAAAATTCCAAGCGCCATGAATACCTGCAACACCCCAAACTGTATCAGTTTTGAGAAGGTAAAGAGACATGGCAACTCCGAATAAAAAGAGATTCACTAGAGATAAAGGTGTAAGACCAGAATTCCCCATATGAAGTAGGGTAAAGAATATGCTAGATATGACAACAGCAAGTTTTAGATTGGTTCTTGAGGCCAATTGAGGAAGGAGCCAAGCACGGGACACCACTTCTTCTGCTGTCCCCTGTAAAATCCAAAATGGGATAGTAAAGACAACAAAGGAAATGGAATAAGGATTCAAGTGAATGGACTCAAAACGATATTGCCCTAATGCTACTAAACCTAACAAGGTCAGAAGAAAAAGTGCCAGGCCTAGGCAAAATCCTTTAAGAAGATTGCTGAGGAAATTTTCTCTATAAAATCCCAAGGTTCGAATAGGTCTTTTCTCCACTTTTCTAGTCCACCTGAACACAGTGTTGAGAACGAAACCAAAGGCCAGCAATTCTAAAATTAAACGAAAATCACCTGTTTTATCCGTCAAGCTCTGATGCAAGGTCTGCAAGTAGCTTGCAAGATTTTGACCAACCTCTCCAAAATTTCTAGCAAGTCCGATGAGAGCTAACAAACTAATACCGTACAGAGTATAAGCCACAAACTCTCCTATGAAGACAAAAGCAAAGGCTAACAAGGGGCTTGTGTAAATGTTTAAACTCATTTTTGAAGCTTGGAAGTCTTTAAATATTCTTTTGTTCTTCATATCCCTGTCCTCTTTTCTTCTATATATACTATTATTATAGCACTTTTTAATAGCAATTCAAGAAAGAAAAAGGAAAAAAATAATGTTATATTTTCTGACACAGAAATATAAAAATTTGCCTTTTTTTACTTTTTCTGATATAATGGGAAAATATTCGGAAAAGGAGACTAAAAATGAAGAAAAAATTTCTAGCATTTTTGCTAATTTTATTCCCAATTTTCTCATTAGGTATTGCGAAAGCAGAAACTATTAAGATTGTTTCTGATACCGCCTATGCACCTTTTGAGTTTAAAGATTCAGATCAAACTTATAAAGGAATTGATGTTGACATTATCAATAAAGTCGCTGAGATTAAAGGATGGAACATTCAGATGTCCTATCCTGGATTTGACGCAGCGGTGAATGCAGTTCAAGCTGGGCAAGCTGATGCCATCATGGCAGGGATGACAAAGACTAAAGAACGTGAAAAAGTCTTCACCATGTCTGATACTTACTATGATACAAAAGTTGTTATTGCAACTACAAAGGCACACAAGATTAGTAAATATGACCAATTAACTGGCAAAACCGTTGGTGTTAAAAACGGAACTGCTGCTCAACGTTTTCTTGAAACAATCAAAGATAAATACGGCTTCACTATTAAAACATTTGACACTAGTGATTTGATGAACAACAGCTTGAGTGCTGGTGCCATCGATGCCATGATGGATGACAAACCTGTTATCGAATATGCCATCAACCAAGGTCAAGACCTCCATATTGAAATGGATGGTGAAGCTGTAGGAAGTTTTGCTTTCGGTGTTAAAAAAGGAAGCAAATACGAGCATCTAGTTACTGAATTTAACCAAGCCTTGGCTGAAATGAAAAAAGATGGTAGTCTTGATAAAATCATCAAGAAATGGACTGCTTCATCATCTTCAGCAGTGCCAACTACAACTACTCTAGCAGGATTAAAAGCCATTCCTGTTAGGCTAAATACATCATTGCCAGCGATTCTTCTTTTGCACCTTTTGTTTTCCAAAACTCAAGTAACCAATTTACTGGTATTGATATGGAATTGATTAAGGCAATCGCTAAAGACCAAGGTTTTGAAATTGAAATCACCAACCCTGGTTTCGATGCCGCTATCAGTGCTGTTCAAGCTGGTCAAGCCGATGGTATCATTGCTGGTATGTCTGTCACAGATGCTCGTAAGGCAACTTTTGACTTCTCAGAATCATACTACACTGCTAATACTATCCTTGGTGTCAAAGAATCAAGTACCATTGCTTCTTATGAAGACTTGAAAGGGAAGACAGTTGGTGTTAAAAACGGAACTGCTTCTCAAACCTTCCTAACAGAAAATCAAAGCAAATACGGTTATAAAATCAAAACCTTCGCTGATGGTTCGTCAATGTATGACAGTTTAAACACTGGTGCCATCGATGCCGTTATGGATGATGAGCCAGTCCTCAAATATTCTATCAGTCAAGGACAAAAATTGAAAACTCCAATCGCTGGAACTCCAATCGGTGAAACAGCCTTTGCCGTTAAAAAAGGAGCAAATCCAGAATTGATTGAAATGTTCAACAACGGACTTGCAAACCTTAAAGCAAATGGAGAATTCCAAAAATTCTTGATAAATACCTAGCTAGCGAATCTTCATCTGCTTCAACAAGCACTGTTGATGAGACAACTATCTGGGGCTTACTCCAAAACAACTACAAACAACTCCTTAGCGGTCTTGGTATTACTCTTGCTCTAGCTCTTATCTCATTTGCTATTGCTATTGTTATCGGAATTATCTTCGGTATGTTTAGCGTTAGCCCCTACAAATCTCTTCGTGTGATCTCTGAGATTTTCGTTGACGTTATCCGTGGTATTCCATTGATGATTCTTGCAGCCTTCATCTTCTGGGGAATTCCAAACTTCATCGAGTCTATAACAGGCCAACAAAGTCCAATTAACGACTTCGTAGCTGGTACTATTGCCCTCTCACTCAATGCGGCTGCTTATATCGCTGAAATCGTTCGTGGTGGTATTCAGGCCGTTCCAGTTGGTCAAATGGAAGCCAGCCGAAGCTTGGGGATCTCTTATGGAAAAACCATGCGTAAGATTATCTTGCCACAAGCAACTAAATTGATGTTGCCAAACTTTGTTAACCAATTCGTTATCGCTCTTAAAGATACAACTATCGTATCTGCTATCGGTTTGGTTGAACTCTTCCAAACTGGTAAGATTATCATTGCCCGTAACTACCAAAGTTTCAAGATGTATGCAATCCTTGCTATCTTCTATCTTGTAATTATCACACTTTTGACTAGACTAGCGAAACGCTTAGAAAAGAGGATTCGTTAATGGCAAAATTAAAAATTGATGTAAATGATTTACACAAGCACTATGGAAAAAATGAGGTTTTAAAAGGAATTACGACCAAGTTCTATGAAGGAGATGTTGTTTGTATCATCGGTCCTTCAGGTTCTGGTAAATCGACCTTCCTTCGTAGCCTCAACCTTCTAGAAGAAGTTACTAGCGGTCACATCACTGTGAACGGTTATGACTTAACTGAAAAAACAACCAATGTTGACCACGTCCGTGAAAATATCGGCATGGTTTTCCAACACTTCAACCTCTTCCCTCATATGTCTGTATTGGACAACATCACCTTTGCCCCTATTGAGCACAAGTTGATGACTAAGGAAGAAGCTGAGAAATTGGGAATGGAGTTGCTTGACAAGGTTGGGCTAGCAGATAAAGCTAATGCCAACCCAGATAGCCTATCAGGTGGTCAAAAACAACGTGTGGCCATCGCTCGTGGACTTGCAATGAATCCAGACATCATGCTCTTTGATGAACCAACTTCTGCCCTTGACCCTGAGATGGTCGGGGACGTACTAAACGTTATGAAGGAATTGGCTGAGCAAGGTATGACCATGATTATCGTAACCCATGAGATGGGATTTGCCCGTCAGGTTGCCAACCGCGTTATCTTTACTGCAGATGGTGAATTCCTTGAAGACGGAACACCAGATCAAATCTTTGACAACCCACAACACCCACGTCTGAAAGAGTTCTTGGACAAGGTCTTAAACGTTTAAACTTAAACTGTAAGGATTTCCTTGCAGTTTTTTTCTATCTCGTATTGGATTTTTTGATTTTTCGGAAAATTATGTTAGAATTAAATTTATGAAATGAGGTTTCCTCATACCTAGTAAGACTAGGAATAAAAATAGAAATTAGGTAGCTAGATGTCATCTAAGGTTATTGTTACAATTTTCGGTGCGAGTGGAGACCTGGCTAAACGCAAGCTCTACCCTTCCCTTTTTAGACTATATAAATCCGGCAATCTTTCCGAGCACTTTGCAGTTATTGGAACTGCCCGTCGTCCTTGGAGCAAGGAATATTTTGAATCTGTTGTAGTCGAATCGATCCTTGATTTGGCAGATAGTACCGAACAGGCTCAGGAGTTCGCTAGTCACTTCTACTATCAAAGTCATGATGTCAACGATACAGAGCACTACATTGCTTGCGTCAATTGCAGGCTGAACTAAATGACAAGTACCAAGCTGAACACAACAAGCTCTTCTTCTTGTCTATGGCACCTCAGTTCTTTGGAACTATCGCAAAGCACCTCAAATCGGAAAACATTGTAGATGGTAAAGGCTTTGAGCGCTTAATCGTTGAAAAACCATTTGGTACAGATTACGCAACTGCAAGCAAGTTGAATGACGAACTCCTAGCAACATTTGACGAAGAACAAATTTTCCGTATCGACCATTATCTTGGTAAGGAAATGATTCAAAGTATCTTTGCAGTTCGCTTTGCAAACTTGATTTTTGAAAACGTTTGGAACAAGGACTTTATCGACAACGTTCAAATTACCTTTGCGGAGCGCTTGGGTGTAGAAGAACGTGGTGGCTACTATGACCAATCTGGTGCCCTCCGCGACATGGTACAAAACCATACACTACAACTTCTTTCTCTCCTTGCTATGGACAAGCCAGCAAGCTTCACAAAAGATGAGATTCGTGCTGAAAAGATTAAGGTCTTTAAAAACCTCTATCATCCAACTGATGAAGAACTTAAAGAACACTTTATCCGTGGTCAATACCGTTCTGGTAAGATTGATGGCATGAAATATATCTCTTATCGTAGCGAGCCAAATGTAAATCCAGAATCAACAACTGAAACCTTTGCATCTGGTGCCTTCTTTGTTGATAGCGATCGCTTCCGTGGTGTTCCATTCTTCTTCCGTACTGGTAAACGTCTGACCGAAAAAGGAACTCATGTCAACATTGTCTTTAAGCAAATGGATTCTATCTTTGGAGAACCACTTGCTCCAAACATTTTGACCATCTATATCCAACCAACAGAAGGCTTCTCTCTTAGCCTAAATGGGAAGCAAGTAGGAGAAGAATTTAACTTGGCTCCTAACTCCCTTGATTACCGTACAGATGCGACCGCAACTGGTGCTTCTCCAGAACCATACGAAAAATTGATTTATGACGTCTTAAATAACAACTCAACTAACTTTAGCCACTGGGATGAAGTTGGTGCGTCATGGAAATTGATTGACCGTATCGAAGAACTCTGGGCTGAAAATGGTGCCCCACTTCATGACTATAAAGCTGGAAGCATGGGACCTCAAGCAAGCTTTGACTTACTTGAAAAATTCGGTGCCAAATGGACTTGGCAACCAGATATCGCCTATCGTCAAGATGGTCGTTTAGAATAAAAAAATTTCCTGCAAGTTTGGGCTCTATAATATTTGTAGTGGGTAAATCCCCTATGGATATTATGGAGCCGATTTTGTTGTAGAAAAAAGTCCCATAAGATCTATAATGAAAAGCGACCAAACCATCATTAGAAAGAATCATATGGAACAATTACATTTTTATCACAAAACTACTCGATATTAAAGACCCTAATATCCAGATTCTAGACATCATCAATAAGGATACACACAAGGAAATCATCGCCAAACTGGACTACGACGCCCCATCTTGTCCTGATTGTGAAAGTCAAATGAAGAAATATGACTTTCAAAAACCGTCTAAGATTCCTTACCTCGAAACAACTGGTATGCCTACTAGAATTCTCCTTAAAAAACGCCGTTTTAAGTGCTATCACTGTTCAAAAATGATGGTCGCCGAAACCTCTCTCGTCAAGAAAAATCACCAAATCCCTCGTATTATCAACCAAAAAATTGCTCAGAAGCTGATTGAAAAAAATTCTATGACGGATATTGCCCATCAGCTGTCCATTTCAACTTCAACTGTCATTCGCAAGCTCAATGACTTCCGTTTTAAGCATGATTTTTCTTGTCTTCCTGAGATTATGTCTTGGGATGAGTACGCTTTTACTAAGGGAAAGATGAGCTTCATTGCACAAGATTTTGAAAAGCTCAATATTATCACTGTTCTTGAGGGAAGAACACAAGCTATTATCCGAAATCACTTTCTTAAATATGATAGAGTCGTCCGATGTCGAGTGAAAATCATTACTATGGATATGTTTAGTCCCTACTATGACTTGGCTAGACAACTTTTTCCGTGTGCTAAAATCGTTCTAGATCGTTTCCATATTGTGCAACATCTTAGCCGTGCTATGAGTCGTGTCCGTGTCCAAATCATGAATCAGTTTCATCGAAAATCCCATGAATACAAGGCCGTCAAGCGCTACTGGAAGCTCATCCAGCAGGATAGTCGTAAATTGAGTGATAAACGTTTTATCGCCCCTACTTTTTCATATGCACTTAACGAATAAAGAGATTCTTGACAAGCTTTTTGAGCTATTCAGAAGACTTGAAACACCACTATCAGCTCTATCAGCTCTTGCTTTTTCACTTCCAGAATAAGGAACCAGAGAAATTTTTTCGGACTTATTGAGGACAATCTTAAGCAGGTTCATCCTCTTTTTCAGACTGTCTTTAAAACCTTCCTCAAGGATAAAGAAAAGATTGTCAACGCCCTTCAACTACCCTATTCCAACGCCAAACTGGAAGCCACCAATAATCTCATCAAACTTATCAAGCGCAATGCCTTTGGTTTTCGGAACTTTGAAAAACTTCAAAAAAACGGATTTTTATCGCTCTGAACATCAAAAAAGAAAGGACGAAATTTGTCCTTTCTAGATATTAGCTTTTCTTCAACCCACTACAGTTGACAAAGAGCCCAAGTTTGTTCCTTGCAGGATTTTTGTTTCTGATTAGATTAAGCCTTCTAAGAGACCCTTCATAAAGTTTTCTGAGTTAAACTCTCCAATATCATCGATTTTTTCACCAAATCCAATCAATTTTACAGGAATATTGAGTTCTTCACGGATAGCTAGAACAACACCACCTCGAGCAGTTCCATCAATCTTAGTCAAGACAATTCCAGTTAATGGCGTGATTTTTGAAAATTCTTTGGCCTGTACAAGAGCGTTTTGACCTGTTGATGCATCTAGAGCCAAGAAAGTTTCATGAGGGGCTTCTGGCACAACACGTTTGATGATACGACCAATCTTTTCCAACTCAGCCATAAGGTTGTCCTTATTTTGTAGACGACCCGCTGTATCTATCATGAGAATATCGATACCTTCAGCTACGGCACGTTCCATGCCATCAAAGACTACGCTGGCTGGGTCAGCTTTTTCAGGTCCAGTCACAACTGGAACATCCACACGGCGTCCCCATTCTGCTAATTGGGCAACGGCACCAGCACGGAAGGTATCTGCCGCAACTAGCATAACTTTTTTACCTGCTTGTTTGTAGCGGTGGGCTAGTTTCCCGATAGAAGTTGTTTTCCCGACACCATTAACACCGACAAAGAGCATGACTGTCAAGCCATCTTGGAAGTGGATACTTTCATCATAGTTGCCATCCTTTTCATAAAGCTCAACCAATTTCTCAATGATAACACGGCGAAGTGCGTCAGGTTTCTTGGCGTTTTCAAGCTTGGCTTCGTAGCGTAACTCCTCTGTTAAGTTAGAAGCGACTTGGACACCAACGTCACTCATAATCAGTAATTCTTCCAGTTCCTCGAAGAATTCTTCATCGACAGAGCGGAAATTAGCAAAGAAGGCATTCAAGCGAGCTCCGAAGCCTGTACGAGTTTTCTTAAGACTACGGTCATATTTTTCCTGAACAGTTTCTTCTACCTGAGGCCTTTCTGCTTCAAGAACTTCAGAACTATTTTCTTCTACAGTCTCTAAGAGCTCAGTATTCTCTTCCTCTGAAACTTCTTGTGAGTTTGGAAATTCTTCGACTTCTTCTTGAGAAACTTCTACAACTGGCTCTAAATTGTTATTTTCTTCAACTGTGTCTTGATTTTCCTCTTCTTGGAGCAGATCTTCTTCAGAACTTTCAACCTCTGCATCTTCTTGAGGAACTTTCTCAGCTTCTGTTAAGGCAGGCTCAGCATCTTCAGATAAATCAAGATTTTCCAGAGCTTCTTTTACAACTTCTTCGATTTTAGGTTCTTCTTTTTTTCCGAATAGACGGTCAAATAATCCCATATCTTAGTTCTCCTTTAGTACGTATTCTTCGATAGCCCAAGCGACAGCTTCTTCATCGTTGGTCATCTGCGTCACTACATTTGCGACTGCCTTGACTTCAGGAACAGCATTTTGCATGGCAACACCGAGCCCTGCCCATTCAATCATCGAGAGGTCATTAGCCTCGTCACCACAGGCCATAACTTGGCTTTGGTCGATTCCAAGATAGCTGATTAATTTTGCCAAGCCTGTTGCTTTTATGAACATTCTTTGGTGACCACTCTAGCAACATTTCACGTGATTTAAAGATTTCATATTGGTCAAACAATTCTGGAGAAATCTTCTGAATGGCTGCATCCAAGGGTTCTTGAGCAAAGGCAGTCACGCATTTATTGTAGGTCATTTGACTAGATAGGTCTTCAAAGTCCACTGGAACAAAAAGTCAAAGCTGGATTGAAATTTTGGCATAAAGACTTTCTTGGTCAGATTGAATTTGATAAACAGTTCCTTCTGAGATGGCATCAAGAGGCAGTGATAATTTCTCTGTTTCCTCATACAAGCGTGCCACATCATCATATGAAAAGACTGTCTTTATCAAGGATTTCACCTGTATTTTTTTCTGAACCAAAACCACCATTAAAAGTAATCGTATACTCATCTTCATGGCCGTCAGTCCCTAGCTCATGGAGAAAGAAACCATAGCTTTTTAAGGGACGACCAGTTGTCAATACGACCTTGATACCACGATCACGCGCAGCTTTTCAAGGTTGCCTTTGGTACGATCCGTCAGCCTTTTTATCAGTAGTCAGCAAGGTCCCATCCAAGTCCAATGCAATCAATTTTATATCTGCCATTATAAGCCCTCCATATAAGCTATAACCGACTGGTCCTTTATGGTGACCAATCACAGTCTCTGCTAATTCTAAAATTTCAGGTCGTGCATTTTCAGGAGCTACAGGATGTCCCACAACCTGCATCATATGTAAGTCATTAAGATTGTCTCCAAAAGCCATAACCTGATCCATTGTGATGCCAAGTTTTTTAGCCAATTCAACAATGGCCACTCCCTTATCGACATAGTCCAGAACAATATCAATAGATTCAAAGCCAGTTGTCATGGCCTTAACACCAGGAACATGTTCATTGACCCAAGCTTCTCCAGCTTCTAGCGTTTCTTCTGTGAAGTTGGTTGTAAATTTGAAAATATCATCTGTGATATCTTCCAAACTCGCTACTTTTTGGATATTTTCATTATAGTGCTGACTCACTTTTAAATAGATCTCATCAACCGTATCTAGCACATAAGAGCCTTTTTTCCCCGTCAAGAGCAGTTTATTGATATCTACATAAGGTGAAGTTTTCAGCTTTTCAAAAGTTGCCAGATAAAAATCACGAGACATAGTCGCTTCATACAAGTCCTGACCTTGATACTCTACCAAACTGCCATTTTCCGCGATGAAAATAATGTCATCACGAACATCAGCAAATAATTTTTCTAGAGACAGAAATCCGCGTCCTGAAGCCACCGCAAAGTAAATCCCTTTTTCCTTGTAGGAAGCCAAGAGAGACTTGAGGTGGTCCATATCAAAGCGCCCATTCCCATCTAGGAAGGTTCCGTCCATATCCGTTGCTACTAGTTTAATTGTCATCTTTCAATACTTTCTAAATCTTTTAACTTCACCGAAACAATTTTTGAGACACCTGATTCTTGCATAGTCACTCCATAGATAGAATCAGCCGCTGCCATGGTTCCCTTACGGTGGGTTACGACGATAAACTGGCTATCCTTATCAAAGCGATTGAGGTAATCCCCGAAACGCTTAACATTAGCTTCGTCCAGCGCAGCCTCTACCTCATCCAAAATAACAAATGGGATAGTCTTAACACGGATAATCGAGAAGAGCAAGGCAAGAGCCGATAGGGCTTTTTCCCCACCACTCATCAGATTGAGAGACTGGATTTTCTTTCCTGGAGGTTGGACAGAAATCTCAACCCCAGCTGTCAACAAGTTCCCCTCAGTCAAGATTAAGTCTGCCTGACCTCCGCCAAACATCTGCTTGAAGGTCACTTTAAAGGACTCACGAATAGCTTCAAAGGTTGATTTAAAGCGTTCCTTGACCTCATCATTCATCTCTGTAATGGTCTCAAGGAGCAGATTTTTCGCTGACAAAATATCATCTCGCTGGCTATTTAGGAAATCCAGACGATTGTGAAACTTCTTCGTACTGTTCAATAGCTTCCAAGTTGACAGGACCCAGTGAGCGAATAGCCTTCTCAAATCCTTTAACCTCTTGCTCTGCCAGATTGAGATTTTCCAACTCATGAGACTTTTTCTAAAGCTTCAGTATAGCTAATCTGATACTGGTCTGTTAATTGACTTTGTAGATGGCGCAAGCGCTCGCTGACCTTTTCTTTCTTGGCTTCAGCACGTGTTTGCTTGCGAATCCACTCTTCATTCTGCTGGCGAGCCTGATCCAAATGACTAGCAATATCATCCAGCTGACCTTCAATATCATCCAACTCAAACTGCTTGCGAATCAAACCTTGTTGGAGATTTGTTTTCTGCTTTTTGGCTTCTTCAGCCTGTTGACTGAGCAAATCCGTATCAACTTTCTCAAGATTATCAACCTTTTCTTGAAGAAGGCGCTGGATTTCCTCTTGTTCGATATCTAAATTGTCCAATTCCTTGCCTAAACGCTCAATATCAGCCACTTCATAACGTTTTTGCCCTTGCAGTTCTGTCTTAAGCAAGCGAGCTTGCGCTACCTCTTCCTGCAAGTTTTGATAGCGTTCTTGGATGGCATTTTTGTTAGACTTAATCTCTTCAATCTCAGCTTCCAGATTTTGCTTGTCACTGGCGATTGTAGTAAGGCGCTCTTGGCATTTTTCCTTATCTGCTTGCCAATCTCCCTCAGAAAGACGATTTAATTCCTCTTCTTGGAGTTTCCAAAGAGTTTCTAGTTCTTCAACTTGCTGACTGGTCTGCTGATAAGCGAGGGACAAGCCCTGCTCCTGAATACGAGCCTGCTCTCCTTGAGATTTGATGGCTTCTAATCTTTCTGTCAATGTAGCCATCTCATCTTGCAAGGTCTTCAAACTCGCTTCTTCTGAACGCAAGCTTGCTTCTTCTTCAGCAATTTCTTTTTGTAATTGCTCCAGTTCTGGCTTGATGAAAATACTGTTATTCTGGCGATTGGCACCACCTGCATAGGAACCACCTGTGCGCAACTCTGTGCCGTCCAAAGTCACCATACGAACCTGATAACGAACTTGACGAGCTGCTGCACGCGCGTGTTCTACGGTATCAAAAATAGCTGTCGTAGCTAGCAAGTTCTTGAAAATAGCTTCCAGTCTAGTATCGAATGTCACCAACTCATCTGCCATCCCAAGAAAGCCTGGACTTGCAGCGATAGCATCTTGATTCTGACTAGAAATCGTACGAGCCTTGATAGTCGTCAACGGAAGGAAGGTTGCACGACCAGCTCTGTTTCGTTTGAGGAAATCAATCGCCTTGGTTGCTGACTCTTCATCTTCTACGATGATATGCTGACTGCTGGCTCCAAGCGCAATCTCTAGGGCAGTTTGATAATGCACATCAAAGGTCAGGTGCTCACTGACTGCCCCAATGATCCCACCAAGGCGGTCTTTTTCTTGGAGAACACTCTTAACACCTGCATAAAAGTTACTATGATTCCTCAGGATATTTTCCAAACTTTTAGCTCTGGCCTGCTTGTTTTTAAGACTGTCCAGACGGTCAAAGAGTTGACTTTGTTGAGCTTGATAGGAAGTTTTCTGTTCCTCTTGCTCCTTGTCAATAGCTTGATAGTCGGCCAATAATTTCTGAACCTGCCCCTTAGCAGTTTCAAGCTCGTCTTTTTGCTGACTAGCCTTCTCTTTAGCTGTAGCCAGTTGTTCTTTGAGTTTTTGTAGTTGATCTGCTTGTTTTTGAGAAAGCTGACGACTATTTTCCAACTCATTCTCGATGCGAGTCAGTTGGTTTGAGACATCCGCTTCTTCTTGTAAAAGGGCTACAAAGCGTTCACGCAAGAGCTCAATCATCTGATCTGGATCATCTGAAAAAGCTAGCAATTCAGCTTCTAAACGATGGAGTTTTTGATTATTTTGGACTAGATTTTCCTCTAACAGAGTTAATGAGCTTTCTTTATCATATTTTTCTTTGCTGAGTGAATTTCTCTTATCCTCCAAAGTAGCCAAACGGGCTTGTGCTTCCTGTTGATTCAGGGCTACTTGCTCAGATTCCAGTTTCGATAGGGCTAATTTTCTCTCTAAATCACTAATCAGACTGGTCAAATCCATCAAACTGCCTTGGTCTTTGGCCATTTCAGCTCTGTAAATCTTGGCGTTGCTTTTTAAGAGTTTGATTTTCTTCTTCTAATTTTTCACGCTTTTGGTAGTAGCTAGTCAAGAGTTCCTGAACCTGAGCCAACTCTTCTTCTGTCGATTCTAGTTCAACCTTATTTTCCTTGATTTGAGCAACCAAAGACATCTAAAGTAAATAGCCTTTGCGTTGACCTTCCAAATCTAGGAATTTGCGTGCATTCTCAGCTTGCTTCTCAAGAGGCTTGATTTGATTATCCAACTCGTAGATAATGTCCTCTAAGCGGTCTAGATTATCCTGAGTTTGCTGCAGTTTACTCTCAGTTTCTTTTCTACGAGTCTTGTATTTCAAAACACCTGCAGCTTCTTCGAAAATGGCACGACGTTCTTCAGGCTTGGAGTTGAAAATCTCCTCAACCTTCCCTTGGGAAATGATAGAGAAGGAATCTCGTCCCAAACCTGTATCCAAGAAGAGGTCATGAATATCACGCAGACGGACTTTCTTGCCGTCAATCTTGTATTCGCTATCTCCACTACGATAGATATGGCGTTCTACCCTGATTTCTTGACCTGCATCCTTGATAAATCCGTCATGATTATCCAGAGTCACAACTACAGAAGCATAATTGAGCGGTTTGCGACTTTCTGTTCCAGCAAAGATGACATCCGGCATCTTGCCACCACGGAGACTCTTAACACTTGACTCCCCCAAGGCCCAACGCAGACTTTCTGTAATATTGGACTTTCCAGATCCATTGGGTCCAACAACTGCCGTCACACCTTGGTCAAAGACGACCTTGGTCTTATCAGCAAAAGACTTGAATCCCTGAATTTCGATTTCCTTTAAATACATGAATCCAGCCCTTTCTCAACGGCATTTTTGGCAGCTTCCTGCTCTGCTAATTTCTTAGAACGACCTTGACCTTGACCAATGCTCTTACCTTCAACAAGAACTTCTACATCAAAGACCTTATCGTGGGCAGGACCCTGTTTCAGAAATCACCTGATAACGAATAGCCACATCCCCATTGACCTGAAGTAACTCTTGGAGATGGGTTTTGTAGTCTGTAATCATCTCAAACTCGCCTGCTTCAACCTTAGGAATCATGACTTGATAGATAAATTCCTTGACCTTGGCCACATCCTTGTCCAAAAGGAGAGCACCAAGAAAGGCTTCAAAGGCATCACCAAGAATGGTGTCACGATTGCGACCCACCAGATTTTTTTCTTCCCCTTACCCAGCTTGATAAACTGATCAAACTGGCAATCACGCGCAAAACCAGCCAAACTCTCCTCGCGGACAATCATGGCACGGAGTTTGGACAAAGTCACCCTCAGGCTTTTTAGGATATTTTTTATACAGATATTCTGAAATCAATAACTGTAGAACAGCGTCTCCTAAAAATTCCAAGCGTTCATTGTGTGAAATTTTTAAGAGGCGGTGCTCATTGGCATAACTCGTATGAGTAAAGGCAGTCTCCAGTAGCTTTTTGTCTGCAAATTCGATTGCAAAATGGTTCTTTAGTACAGTTTGTAATTCTTTCATACCAACCTCTTTCTAACTGATAACAGTCCTTTTTATTATATCAAAAAAAGCCCCCTGAGTCACTTTAAAACGGGACTGGAAAGGATTTGGGCATTCTTTGGAATGAGCTTTTTAGTTTTAGAGTCAAATTTGAGACAGTATAAAGAAAAAAGCCCTATTTAAAGGCTTTTTTAGGATGTTTACATCCACCCTGAGGGAATCGAACCCCCATCTCAAGAACCGGAATCTTACGTGATATCCATTACACTAAGGGTGGAAACTTGTTTATTATAACAGAAATTTGCTCTAATAACAAGTTTTTTTCTGGTCAGATAGCCCGTCTTAGTGGGAAGCATCCCCATTCCAGATAGAGTTTTTCACGATAACATAATCAACGTGTTTAAGGTCAGCAAGCTGACGTCCACCTGCATACGAAATGGCACTTTGCAAATCTTGCTCCATCTCAGTAAGGGTATCTTGCAGATGACCTTTAGCAGGAAGCAAGATACGTTTGCCTTCCACATTTTTGTAAGCACCTTTTTGGTATTGTGAAGCTGAACCATAGTACTCTTTGAACTGTTCACCATCGACTTCAATCGTTTTCCCTGGACTTTCGATGTGTCCTGCAAAGAGAGAACCAATCATGACCATGCTAGCACCGAAGCGGATAGACTTAGCAATATCACCGTGAGTACGAATTCCTCCATCAGCGATAATCGGTTTACGTGCAGCCTTGGCACACCAGCGTAGAGCAGCCAACTGCCAACCACCTGTACCAAAACCAGTCTTAACCTTGGTGATACAAACCTTACCAGGACCAATTCCGACCTTCGTAGCATCCGCACCAGCGTTTTCCAATTCACGCACAGCTTCTGGTGTTCCCACATTTCCAGCAATAACAAAAGTATCTGGCAATTCTTTCTTGATGTGTTGAATCATAGAAATCACGCTATCCGCATGGCCATGGGCAATATCAATCGTGATATACTCGGGAGCATCATCCTTGAGCTGTCTTACGAAATCATACTCATAGTCCTTAACACCGACAGAGATAGAAGCAATAAGCCCTTGATCGTGCATACGTTTGATAAAAGGAATGCGTCCTGCCTCATCAAAACGGTGCATAATGTAGAAGTAACCACCTTTAGCTAGTTGCTCTGCTACATTTTCATCCAAAATCGTCTGCATATTAGCTGGCACAACAGGTAGTTTAAAGGTGTGATTTCCTAGAGTGACACTTGTGTCCGCTTCTGCACGGCTTTTAATGACACATTTATTTGGAATCAATTGAATATCTTCGTAATCAAAAATTGGAAATTCATTTAACATATCGATGTCTCGTTTCTTTTGTAATGACCTACCTATGCTCTCGCATCACTACGCCTTTTCCGACGTTTCCTTAATTCATTATAAACCAAAGTACAGTTTTTGTCAAATAATTTCGTAAATTAAAATATATTGTTCGGTTTTTATTGTGTAAATAACAAAAGAAAGAGGAGAGATTATTTTTCTCCCACTGATTTAGTAATATTCCTTTTAAAAGTTTCTTCAGAGTTTTCTAGCATTTCACAAAATTCACTATAAGATGAAGACTTCTGAGGAATTTGGATAGACCATTTCTTCAACAAAGCTCCATAACCTGCTAGCTTTCCTATCTCATTATCAACAACCTTGTCCTTGCTCGGAAAAACAAGACCAGCCTTCTCAGCTTTTAAAATATAAGAATAGGAAATCAGCTGGAACAAGTCCTCACGGTTGATTCCTTTTTCAGTGAACTCTAGTTTTTTATATTTAGCATCTAGAACAATCTTTCGTTCTCTATCATAAAAATCTGGATATACTTTCCGTTTCCCAACAGAAAATACCGAAATACCACCTAGCTTTTCTTTATTCCGTGGATGGATGAAATATTTTGGCAACAAGGTATGAACATACTCTTCCCAAAGCCAGGCAACATCAAAAAGAATACCATGAATTTTTTGATCTTGATACCCTAAGCCGTGCTTTTCTTGGTTTAGGATCATCAGACAAAGTTCTTGTAACTTTCTGTACTCGTGAAAGTATGCATGACGTATAGGTTTAGATTGATTTCCCCGAATAATCTTAGCACGATCAGCTAGTTTATAAGAGGGCGTTACACGCACGATTTCAGCTACGTTTTCACGACTAGTTGAGAGATTATCTAGTACCCCTTGACCAATACTTTTCTGGTTCTTAATGTATTCAATAGTGTGACGGACCAACTGCATGAGAGGATTATCATAGGTGAACTCTCTCGTTGTGTAGGCAATATTTCCCGTGAAAGGAAGGTTTTTCTTGAGATGGTTTCTTACATCAATCACTCCCTTAACATGACTGTCGTTATGAGAAAATCTCTGGTATTCCTTATAAAGACCTTTTCGAATAGCAGCTTGAAGATACTTGGGAAAGAGATACATCAAAAGTTGATAGAGTTTATCTTCACGCGACAAAGCTACATCTAAACTAGTGAGATTGATATGAAGAACCTTTTGTAAAAGATAATGCAAAAAATAGTCATTACTCTCATCAGAAAAACGAGAGGAAATTGTTAATCTTTCCTGACCACACCCCAGAAAACCAATCACATTTCCAGTCTTGATTTTCTGATTAACTGTTTCAAAGATTTTTTGGTCCTTTTCTAAGTCAGGAGAATTCTTCAAATCATTTGGAAAAATAAAGATATGTCCATCTTTAGAAAGAGTTATCCAGTGTTCTATCTAAAGAAGTAGCTTGACTTAGTTTGGGATATTCTGCGACAAAGTCTTCTTAGCAATTTATGCTGATTATCAGTTATCCGCATCATCGTTTTCATCGCCTTCATTGTCATCAGCTACTGCCTGATCTTTTTGCTCATTATTTGTCAGATCAAATGCCTTCTTCAATGTTTCCTCATCCTAATAATACCTCCCTGACGGTAGTCCCATGAGTTAAAGATATCTGACAGGTGCATCATAATCTTATCAATGTCAAGCCCTTTACGGATAACCACTGGAGCTGGTGAAGTTGAACGTGCTCCTCCTTGTTCAGGAATGAGGTTGCCGTCCTTATCGACCATAGACACCATCACACCTTGCTCGTAGCGAGTTTCAATCGTTTGTCAGGCTGGATGGATGCCACATAGTCGTCTGCCTCGATAACAAGGTCCACTGCTCCTTCGATACGCTCCCCAATTCCTTCCACTTTACCACGGTTTCCTTTTCCAGATGGGTTTGCAGATGAGGCATAAACCATTTTACCTTCTTCCCAAAGTTTGGTAGCCAATTGTTCACCAGCTTTCCCAAACTTGATAACGAAACAGCTAGTACCACGCATATCAGTCATGAGTTCTTCACGACCATCACCGTATGCCTTCAGTTTTTCAAAGGCTTCTGGTTGCCATGGAAGGATACAACCTAGAAGAATGTCTTCATCCCAATGTTTTTGGTAAAAGGCTTCAATTTCAGGATTTAGCTGTGCTAAAGCGCGAAGCTCATCCATACTACCACAGAGGACTACGCCTGGTTTGTTACGATTACGCTCTTTGGCTTCAAACTTGCGTTCAAGTCCTGCCTTGTCACTAGTCATGATGATGTAGCCAACTTTTGTAGGGCATACAATGCACCCGCCCTCACCTTTTAAAATGTCATAGCCTTCTTGTGAAAGTGTTCCGTTCCATTGAATGTGTTTTGTCATAGTTCTATTTCCTTTTCTATTTTTTCTAATCCTGCCAGTAGGCTGGTCGTTGTTTTTCATAGGCAGCAATCAAATCTTCATACTGCAAGGTAATACCGATATCATCCAAACCATTTAAGAGCTTGTGTTTCCATTCACTATCGATTTCGAAAGTGAATTCTCCAACTGGTGAGATGATTTTTTGTTGTTCCAAGTCCACAGTTAACTGATCGCTTGGTTTCAATTTGGCGAGTTTGTCTCTAACGGCCTTAGGTTGAACAATAGGTAACATGCCATTATTGAGTTCATTATTGTAATGAATATCACCGAAAGATCCTGCAATCACGACCTTAAAACCATAGTCTGCTAGAGCCCAAGCTGCGTGTTCCCTCGAAGACCCTGCCCCAAAGTTATTCCCTGAGATGAGAATAGTTGCTTTCCGATATTCAGGTCGGTTAAAGACAAAGTCTGGATCCTCAGTATACTTATCGTCCAAATATCTCCAAGCATACATGAGGTACTTACCAAAGCCTTTTTTATCAATTAACTTGAGAAACTGCTTGGGTAGGATTTGGTCAGTGTCGATGTTATCATTCATGAGAGGAACAGTCGTTCCCGTATAAACTGTAAATTTCTCCATATCCTCTCCTTACTGGGCTTCTGGCATTTGCCGAACATCTACAAAGCGCCCTGCAATAGCTGCCGCAGCTGCCATGGCTGGACTGCAGAGGTGGGTCTTAGCTCCAAATCCCTGCCTGTCTTCAAAGTTTCGATTGCTGGTTGAGGCGCAGTGAACACCATCAGGTACCTTGTCAGGATTCATCCCTAGGCACATAGAGCAACCTGGGTCTCTCCACTCAAATCCAGCATCTAGGAAGACCTTGTCCAAGCCCAACTTCTCAGCAGCTCGTTTCACAGGACGAGAGCCTGGAACCACAATTGCTGTTAAATTGGGAGCGATTTTCTTCCCTTTGACAAATCGCGCAGCCAGCTGTAAATCGCTGAGACGAGCATTGGTACAAGAACCGATAAAGATATAACCTAGTTCAATATCTGCTGGCTTTTGACCTGGTTCCAAGTCCATGTAATTGTAGGCTCGCTCATCATTCATATCCTTAATTTCTGGGAAACTACTATCAAAGTCAACCCCCATAGCAGGATTGGTTCCCCAGGTCACCATAGGAGCTAGGTCTGAGACATCCATCCGGATAACCTTATCGTAAACGGCATCATCATCACTAACAATTGTTTTCCAATCCGCCACAGCCTCTTCAAAGTCCTCTGGAACACATTCCCGTCCCTTAAGATAATCATAGGTGGTTTGATCCGGGTTCATGATTCCCATCTTAGATCCAAACTCGATGGACATATTGCAGATGGTCATTCGCTCTTCCATGCTTAGTGCATCAATCGCTTGTCCGCGATATTCCACCACGTAGCCAACGCCGCAAGCAACGCCGTACTTGGCAATCAGAGCGAGAATGAAATCCTTGGAATAAACTCCTTTTTGAGGAACTCCAGTGAATTCTACCAACATTTTCTTGGGTTTGACCTGCCAGAGGGTTTGGGTAGCGAAGACATGCTCGACCTCACTGGTCCCAATCCCGAAGGCTATAGCTCCGAAAGCTCCGTGGGTTGCCGTATGGCTGTCTCCACAAACGATGAATTTCCTGGTTGGGTCCGTCCTGTCTCTGGACCAACCATATGAACGATTCCTTGCTTTTCAGAACCGTGGGCCGCATGTTCAATCCCAAATTCCTCAACATTTTCAGCCAGCTTATCAATTTGAGCCTTGGAAATGACATCTCGAATATCATAGATATTGACCGTCGGGACATTGTGGTCAAAGGTTCCAAATGTCAAGTCTGGTCGTCTCAATCTACGTCCTGCGTCTCGTAGTCCTTGAAATGCTTGCGGACTGGTCACTTCGTGGATATAGTGCTGGTCCACATACATGAGTTGGGGCTGCCCCTCTTCTCCTGTGATGACATGACGGTCCCATAATTTATCAAAAATCGATTTTCCTGCCATCCATTACCTCCAAATAACATATAAGGCTACTAGTGTAGTCACCATCCCAAGAAACCAAACTGTTTTAAAATACCATTTTCGAGTTTTGTGGTGAAAGATGATTCCTGCTAGCCAGGCACCAAAACCACCACAAGTAAAGGCTAAAATAAGTAAGATTTTCTCAGGGATGCGCCAAACTCTTCTCCTTGCCTTAGATTTGTCAATACCATAAATCAAGAAAACCATGACATTCCAAATCAAAAGGACTAGAGTAATTTTTTCGTCTAACTTCATAACCTTGCAATAATAGCTTCCGTCATTTCCTTAGTCGAAGCCTGTCCTCCTAGATCTCTTGTTAAAACACCAGCTGCCAAACTTGCTTCAACAGCATGCTCGATACGCTCCGCATCCTCAAAACGTCCAAAACTGTCTCTCAACATCATCGCCACTGATAAAATCATGGAGATAGGATTGCAATTCCTTGACCAGCAATATCAGGTGCTGAACCGTGAATAGGTTCATAGAGACTTGGTCCATTTTCAGAATGACTGGCTGATGGCATAACCCCAAGTGTGCCAGATAAAACGCTTGATTCATCAGATAGAATATCTCCGAAAAGATTTTCCGTTACAATAACATCAAACTTGGCAGGATTGGTAATCATGAGCATGGCAGCTGAGTCCACTAACTGGTGTTCCAAAGTCACATCTGGGAAATCCCGTGCGACCTTCTCAGCTACTCTTCGCCAGAGTTTTGATGTCGCCAACACATTTTGCTTATCGATACTAGTAACAATTTTTCTGCGATTTCTTGCAATTTCAAAGGCTTTTCGAATAATCCGCTCCACTTCCTCACAGCTATAGTCGTTGATATCACGCGCTTTTCTTTCTTCAAGGATATGATCCCCAAAATAAATCCCACCTGTCAACTCACGCACCACAACAAAGTCCACACCAGCAATTCGTTCTGGTTTGAGAGGTGATAAATGCTTGAGACTCTCAAAGATTTTGACTGGGCGAATATTGGCATAGAGATTGAGTTCCTTACGGAGAGCCAGCAAGCCTTGTTCAGGCCGAACCGCTGCTCCATCATACTGAGGACTACCGATAGCCGCTAGGAGAATGGCATCTGCTTCACGACATACCTTGAGGGTTTCATCAGGTAAGGGATGCCCTGCAGCATCGATACCTGCACCTCCAAAAGGTCGTCTATCAATCTCATAGTCAAAACCTGTTTTTTCCGCTAGAGCTTCCAGAACCTCTAAACCAGCCTCCATGATTTCTGGGCCGATTCCATCCCCTGCTAGAGCTACTATTTTCTTTGTCATAGCATTCTCCTTTACACACTAGGCATATCGCGATAGGAAACACTGCGTCCCATCTCACCTGCATTCTCTTTTTGGACAAAGGTATTAGCGTTTATATAGGCAATAGCCGAAGCCTTCAACACATCGAAATCAAGCCCTGCTGCATTAAAGATGGTTTCTGTATCTCTGTTTTCAACAGTGACCAAAACCCGAGCTTGGGCATCGATTCCATCCGTTACCGCATCAATGGTATAGGATACCAAGCGGACGGATTGATTAAAGAACTTGTCGATAGCGTTAAAGATTGCTTCAACGGAACCTTGCCCTGACGCATTAAATTCGACCTTCTCACCATCCATATTGGCTAGACTAACAAGCGCTTCGATGTCATTATCAGCATGAGTTTGCAGTTGTAAATCATCAAAGTGGAAGCCTTCTGGGTTTTCAACCATGGTTCCAGCTACCAGAGCACGAATATCTGCATCAGTGATTTCTTGCTTCTTGTCTGCTAGCGCCTTGAACTTCGCAAAGAGTGGTTTGATATCCTCTTCTGTAAAATCTAGGGCCAGTTCTCTTAGTTTCTCAACAAAGGCATGGCGACCAGACAATTTTCCAAGCGGAAGACTATTACTCTTAACACCAACCAATTCAGGAGTGATGATTTCATAGGTAAGAGGATTTTTAAGGACTCCATCTTGGTGAATACCCGATTCATGAGAGAAGGCATTGCCACCAACAACGGCTTTGTTTTTAGGAACTGGAATACCAGAGAAGCGAGAAACCATTTCTGACGTATTGATGGTCTCATTTAGGACAATACTGGTTTCTGCTTGGTAGTAATCTTGGCGAATATTGAGGGCTACTGCAATTTCTTCCAAAGCAGCATTTCCAGCTCGTTCCCCAATACCGTTGATAGTCCCTTCAACACGTCCTGCTCCGTTCTTGACAGCAGCAAGGCTATTAGCCACTGCCATTCCAAGATCATCATGACAGTGAGGCGAATAGATGATCTGACGATCCGTCTTGACATTCTCAATCAGGTATTTGAAGATGGCACCATATTCCTCTGGTGTGGTAAATCCTACCGTATCAGGGATATTGATATAAGTCGCACCTGCATCAACCGCTGTTTGAACGACTTGTAAGAGGAAATCCAACTCTGTTCTGGTCGCATCCTCAGGAGAGAATTCGACAACCTCAAACTTAGAGCGGGCATAGGAAACATGCTCCTTAATGGCTTCCAAAATCTCTTCCTTGCTCTTATTGAGCTTATACTTACGATGAATCGGACTGGTAGCGATAAAGACGTGAACTTGTGGATACTTGGCATCCTTGAGAGCCTCATAACAAGCATCAATATCAGACTTGACAGAGCGGGCTAATCCAGTCACCGCCGTTTTCTTCAAGACTTTGGAGATTTCCTTCACTGCTGTAAATGAATCAGGACTCGCCGCCGGAAAACCAGCTTCAATGGCTGAAATCCCCCATTTCTCCAGCTGCCTTGCAATGGCAATTTTTTCCTTGATTGAAAAATTAACACCAGGTGTTTGCTCTCCATCCCGAAGGCTGGTATCTAGAAATTCAACTGTTCGCATAAGATTTCCCCTTTTCCAAATGTGGTTTTTAAAAAAACATCTCGCTTAGAAATCCAAGCGAGATGTTGATTTACTCCCGCTTGGTAAGCCAAACAGGACTAATGCTTTTTGCACTAGCCCGAGTACCTCAACAACAAAGCAAATTGATTAAACTTAGCTGTTTTCATGTTTGACTTTCTCCTTCGTTTGATATCTTGTTTAGTATTTTAGCATAGGCAAAAGCGCTTGTCAAGAAAAAATCCAATATTTTCTGAAAATTTCTTCAGTAGAGAATATTTTGCTAATTGAAAGTTCTTGAAAGCTCAAGGAAATTTCATTTTTTAGAAGTTAAATTCCAACTTTTTTCTATCAATTCCAGTACCATTTCATCTGACAAAGTATCATCAAGCGCCACACTAATCCAGTAGCGTTTGTTCATATGAAAAGCTGGATAAATGCCCTTTTTTGAAAGTAAATCAGCTACTTTGTCATGTTTGAGGTTGACTGCTTCCACTAAATCTTCTCTGCCCTTTTCCAGCTTATCCCAAGATATTTTCATCAAGACGGCATACCACTTTTTATTGCCTTCGTGTCTTAATACTGCCGTATCAGGAGATTTCTCCCACAGATATTCCAACTGATTACCATACTTTTCCTGAACCTGAGCCATGATACGCTTAGTCTGAGGGCAGATAAAATCTTGCACATCAAAACAAGCCTTCCGAATCTGGTGGAGAATCTCCAAACAAGCTTCACGAACACTTGCGACAAAACTTCCTCTCATGCTTTCCATATGGACTTGAGGATAGAGGTCACCAGTCTCCTGGTCAAAAACTTGAAAACTCACATTATCAACAGTGATGGAGACAGTCATGACAAAGTCACCCTGCAAAATCATGCAACTATAGGTCCAGACTCCCCCATTTTCTACAAAACCAAAAGCTTTAGCCTTTTCGTGATTAAACTGATAGGATTTAAAAATTTCAAACATAAGTGAAAACTGCTACCCAAAGCTAGCAGTTCCTTTCTATTTTTTAAAAGACAACCTTGGTTCCATGCAATTGTGTCACACCTAGCTGATCGATAAAGGTTTGACGGTTGTCCAAGTCAATCCCCCCACCTGGTAGAATTTCAATCTTACCTTTAGCATGTTCCAAAATTCTGTGATAGTGAGCAAAACGTTTCTCTAGTGAATCGCCAGACACACCAGCACGAGTCAAGATACGGGTGACACCAACTTGGCTGAGCCAGTCAATAGCCTCCAACTGCTCTTCATAACTCAATTCATCAAAGGCCATATGAAAGACAATTTCCATTCCTTTGGATGCAGCAATTAACTTTTCAAGATTAGGATTATCCAACTTCTTATCAGCAGTTAAAGCACCAAATACAACTCCTTGACTTCCAGCCTGCGCCGTCAATCGAATGTCTTCTAGCATGATTGCTATTTCAAAATTATTATAAACAAAATCACCACCACGTGGACGAATCATGGTCATAATGGTCGTATCGTAGTTAGCTGCCAATTCAACCGCTGCCTTGGTCACTCCATAGCTGGGTGTTGTTCCTCCCACTGCTAGATTATCACAGAGTTCGATTCGACGAGCTCCAGCCTGCATCGCTTTCAAGCAAGGTCACATTTTCAGCACAAAATTCGTAAATCATTTAATTCTCCTTGAAGATTACTTTAAATTCATTATATCATATTGTTATGAATATGCTTTCAATTTTATCAAGGGAAATAGTGACAAATTTTACTTATTCTTTGTCCGGAATGACCTTGAAGAGATAATAGGTGATAAAGACGGTTAAAGCTCCTAGACCGATTTTTACTGGTAAAAGAGGGGCAAAATAAATTGAAATTCCCATCAAAATGTAGATAGATACGATAATTTTTTTCTTACGTTCACGCGCAATAGACTTAGTCTCACGAAAATCAGCTACATATGCTTGATAGAGCTTGGTATGATAAAGCCAGTCTTCGAAACGCTTGGAACTTCTAGAGAAACAAGCAATAGACAACAAAAGAAAGGGAGTTGTAGGCAACAAGGGCAAGACAACCCCAATAATAGCCAAGGCTAGTGATAAAAAACCAATGATCAAATAGATAAAACGCATAACTTCTCCTAGTTAAAATAATCTTCTTCTAGTTTCGCATACAATGATGAATTTTGTCAAGTTCTAACCAAAAAGAGCCTGAAATTCACTTTCAGGACTCTCCTCTTATTTAATCTTTTCTTCTTCGTAATCACCATTACTGCAAACAACCTGCTTGCCACCACCACGGACTTTTTTCTCCATGAGGAAATTGCCACATTTTGGACAGTCACGACCAACAGGTTTGTCCCAAGAGGTAAATTCACATTCTGGGTAGCGATTGCAACCATAGAAGAGGCGGTTACGTTTGGTTTTACGTTCAATGATTTGTCCCTGATGACAACTTGGACACTCTACACCGATTTCTTTTACGATTGCTTGGGTATGACGGCAATCTGGGAAATTGCTACAAGCGTAGAACTTACCAAATCGACCAAGTTTAATAACCATTGGACTGCCACAAACTTCACAATCAAATCCAGCTGGTTCATCCTTGATCTGGATTTTCTCCATTTCTTCTTCAGCCTTGGCAACCTCTTTAGAGAAAGGTTTGTAAAAGGCATCAATGACACGTTGCCACTGCTCTTTTCCGACTTCGACATCATCCAGCTTGCCTTCCATTTCAGCTGTAAAGGTTACGTTTACGATATCTGGGAAATATTCAACGATGAGCTTGTTAACAATTTCTCCCAACTCTGTAGGTTCAAAACGTTTGGCTACAAGGCGAACATAATAACGTTTCTGAATGGTTTCAATGGTTGGCGCGTAGGTTGACGGACGTCCAACCCCATTTTCCTCCAAGGCCTTGATCAGTGTCGCCTCAGAATAACGAGCAGGCGGTTGAGTAAAATGTTGCTCTGGTTTGCTATTGACTTGTTTGACCACATCTCCAACAGCCATATCTGGTAACATTTTATTCTTGTCAGAATCATTATAAATGGCAAGATAACCATCAAACTTGACCTTACTACCATTGGCAGCAAATTGAACTCCATTTTGAGACAATTTAACAGCCATAGTATCAAAGACAGCAGCTGTCATCTGGCTAGCCACAAAACGATTCCAAATAAGGGTATAAAGCTTAAGCTGATCCTTGTTCAGATACTTAGCAATACTTTCAGGTGTATTAAAGACACTAGACGGACGAATAGCCTCGTGGGCATCCTGAGCTCCTGAAGCATTTTGACCTTGCTGCCATGCTTAGAATACTTACTACCAAAACGGTCCGTAATGAAACTTGCTGCTTCGTTCTGTGCCACTGGACTGATACGAGTCGAATCAGTACGCATATAGGTAATCAAACCTTGAACACCAGAACCAATATTAATTCCTTCATAAAGCTGTTGGGCAACCATCATGGTTTTTCGAGTACGGAAATTAATTTTATTGGCAGCATCCATCTGCATAGATGAAGTAGTATAGGGTAATGGAGCATTGCGTTTGCGCTCTTTCTTATCTACCTGATCCACTGAAAAATCTTTGCTAGTCAGACGAGACAAGACTTCCTTGACCTCATCATTACTAGTCAGTTTCAGCTTTTTACCATCTACTCCATAGAAGAATGCCTGAAATTGCTTGGTTCCCTTTTTAAAGACAGCATCAATTGTCCAGTATTCTTCTGGCTGGAAGGCATTGATTTCATTCTCACGATCAATGATTAACTTAAGCGCAATAGATTGAACGCGACCTGCTGACAAGCCCTTCTTGACCTTCTTCCACAAAATAGGCGAAATCGAATACCCGACCAAGCGGTCCAAGACACGGCGTGCCTGTTGGGCATCGACCAAGTCCATATCAATCTTGCGTGGCTCTTTGAAAGCATTTTTGACCGCATCCTTGGTGATTTCATTGAAGACCACACGGTTGGCATCATTTTCATCCAAGTTGAGAATGTGAGCCAAATGCCAAGAAATCGCTTCTCCTTCACGGTCCGGGTCACTCGCCAGAAAGACTTTATTAGCTTTTTTGGCTTCTTTTTTCAAGTCATTGATAAGAGGACCTTTTCCTCGGATATTGATATATTGCGGTTCATAATTATTTTCAATATCGACGGACATACTGGATTTCTTCAAATCACGGATATGCCCGACACTGGCTAAAACCTTGTAGTTTCTGCCTAGATATTTTTCAATCGTCTTGGCCTTAGCAGGCGACTCCACGATTACTAGATTTTTTTTAACTGTTGATTTTTTCTTTTTTGTTGCCGTAGCCACAGTATCACACCTTTTCAAAGTAATAAACTTTATAAAGTGTAAACCATTTTGCCATAACTGTCAAGACTTAGCTCCATATATAGAAGAAAAGTTTTATGCTTAAGACCTCAGTCTTCCTTTGATACACATAGAAGACTCACGAGAAAAACCAGCTATTCTCAAGAAATTATTGCTCCTCGGACTCTGTATCAAATTTATTGGCTTTTTCCTTTTCTTTTGCTTCCTTATCCTTGATATACTGGAAGAAATATTCTACCAGTTCTTCCTTGCTAAGTTGTTCTGAATCAGACAATTGTGAAACTTGAACAGAAACATCACTTAAACCATAGTCACCCCTCTTACTGGAAATCATATCAAGCTCTTCTTCTGTCAAATAATTTCCTGAGATGGTTAGCTTTAGGGTATGAGTCTTTTTAGAATAGGTTTTTTTCAAAATATTATGCCCCTGAAACTGCTCTGATATAAATTTATTAAGGGACTCTTTTTTCAATGTTTCTCTCACTAAAGTCGTTGCAGAGATGAAACTCGGAATCATCAGCAAAACAGCAACTAGAAGCAAAATCCTGCGCATTTTAGAGTCTTCTTCATTATCTCTAAAATAGTGCTTCTTAACCATCATCAACCTAACACCTATATAAGTCGCAATGACAATAAAACTACAATTGATGAGGAATAGGTAAGAGGAGCCTATGATAAATTTTAGATTAGCAGAAGCAATAGCATAACCTACCGTACAAAGAGGAGGCATCAAGGCGGTTGCAATAGCGACACCAGGGACAATATTATTGGTCTCTTTTTTCCTAGCACCAATAATACCTGCTATCCCTCCTACAAAAGCAATGAGAACATCCCAAATAGTCGGAGAGGTTCTAGCAACAATCTCCGAACTAGCATACGAAATGGGAGAAAGATAAAAATAAAGTGTTGAAGCTATTAAACTGGCAAGAATTTGGATAGCTAAGATTTTAAAAGATTTTCTTAACAATTTAAAATCAAATATAGCTAGAGAGAGCCCCACTCCCAGAATAGGTGTCATCAAAGGAGAGATTAACATGGCTCCAATAATCACGGGAGTCGAATCCATATTTAATCCAATAGAGGCGATAAGCATGGCACATAGCAAAATCGCTAAATCACTTCTGGAGAGTTCTAATTCTTCGTATATTTTATTTCTAAATTCTACCAACGAATACAGTTTATTATTTGTCACAAATATCTTCCTTTCCTAGCTAACTAGTCGCTAATACTCTTCGAAAATCTCTTCAAACCACGTCAGTTTCACCTTGCCGTATAGATGTTACTGACTTCGTCAGTTCTATCTGCAACCTCAAAACAGTGTTTTGAGCTGACTTCGTCAGTCTTATCTACAACCTCAAAGCAGTGCTTTGAGCAACCTGCGGCTAGCTTCCTAGTTTGCTCTTTGATTTTCATTGAGTATAAAATTCTAACAAACTCAATGCTTTAGTAGTCTGATATGCCAATCTCATGAGGTCTTTTTATCATTTTCCATCATATCATGACGCAAATGTCTACTGATGTCTCTCATCAGTTTCATTTCTAGTAAATGAAAATCAAACTCGGAAGCTCACCGTAACTTGCTCAAAACACAGCAAGGCAAAGCTGAACTGACGTAAAAAAATTTTCGAAGAGTATCATCATCAATTTCAGACCATTTTTTTATAATAACCATTTTATTTTTTTATCTGTCAAGGTCTTTGAATTCTTTCTTAACAAACCGCTTACAACCTCTACTCTTGAAGAATTTATTTTTCCTTACTGACAAGATTTTTAGATGATAAGCCCCCTTGACAGTAAGCTGACCAAGATTAGTCACAAGCAACTCTCCTTTCTCAATTACACTAAATTACTTTCCTTCCTATGGGAAAAGTCCTCCACTCTACTTATTCACTCCAGAAAAACGCATAATATCAAGTGATGAAAACCTGATAGGATGCGTTTTATTGTGGGGATATTTACTTCATTTTCTATTAAAAATTGATTTTTTTCTCAGAATTCTAGCTTAGGTCATTTTTAAAATTCAAATTCTGCAAGCACATCTTGCCCACTGGTGACCAATTTTGCTCCTTCTTGAATCAAATGATGGCAACCGTCTGATAGTCCATCTAAAATGCTACCAGGAATAGCAAAGACATCGCGCCCTTCTTCCATTGCTCGCTCACAGGTAATAAGGCTACCTGAGCGCATCTTAGCCTCTGCTACAATCACACCTCGACAAAGTCCAGCAATGATACGATTACGGGCAGGAAAATGAAATTTCAGAGGTTGTTCGCCAGGTCCATATTCACTAAGAACCAGATGGTCATTGCCGATGTAGTCTTGCAAGCGTTTATTTGCTTTAGGATAAAACACATCTAGACCTGTTCCGATCACTGCAATGGTTTTTCCGCCATTCTGAAGAGCTGCCATATGAGCTGCTGTATCAATCCCCTTGGCTAATCCACTGACGATAACCAGTTCATTTTCCAAGCCCTGAATGACTTTTTCAACTGACTTAGCTCCCTGTTTGCCACAAGCACGACTGCCCACGACTGCTACCTTAGGAAATTTCAAGAGGTCAAGATTTCCCTTGTAAAATAAAAGTACAGGCGCATCATATATTTCACTCAAATCCCAAGGATAACAGTCATCTAAAATAGAGAAAGATGGAAATTTTTGAAACTCCTTCTCCAAATGCGCATCGTCTATCTGAAAATAACGTTCCATAAAAACAGCTGGATTTCGGCAACCTGATATATCTGCAATATCACCTAACAACAGTTCTTGATCAACATTTTCACCGTATTCTAGGACATTCAAAATCTGTTGATTGCTCAAACCTGATTTTTTCAACTTATAGATTTCATAGTTTGTGATTTTCATAAATATCTCCATTTCTTTTTCTACTCATCTATTTATTCGTAAAAAATCAAAAAAACATCCGACTATTTGTAATCCCCCAATAATGAAGTATATTGAAAAATCTCCAGACTAGAGAACTCATTGACGGTTCCTAATCTGGAGATTTTATTATTTCCTCATCATAGCTACAAAGCTACTCACTCAGTTCCTGAAAGTAGTGTTTTCTTCAAAACTAGGCTTCTTATTTGAGTTGACTAAGAACATTCTTGATTTCAGAAATTAGTTCTGCTTCTTTTTGAGAATCTTTTTGATGGCTATCTACAAAAAGTCGTGCTTCATCAGCTAATTTCTTAGCCTTGTTTAGAACTTTTTTGTCCTTGTCGCTAGCCTCTAGCTCAACTACAAGCTGGTGCAATTCTCTTGAAAGCTTATCTAGTTGAGAGGATTTTTTACGAGCTACTGCAAAGAGGAGAGCTCCTAGAAGAGAAAGAACTGCAGCTCCTAAGACACCATATAGAGGGACTTCTGTCTCATTTTTAGCTCCCTTGGTAATTTCTGCTTCTTTATTTAAGTTTGACGCAGACTGACTCTTATCAGCTGATGTGCCAGTTTGTAGAGAATTGAGAACCTGTCTAACTTTAGCAAGGAGATCTGCCAATTCTTGAGCTGTTAAGTTTCATTAGCAAGAGCTGCTTGCGCCTCTCCCAAGATACGATGTGCTTCCTCAAGTACTTCAGGAGATAGACCTGCTAGATCTTGCAGGCGACGTTCTAGCTCCTCTACCAGAGTACGAAGTTCTGACTTGTCCACAGCCGATGGAGTTGTACCTGTTTGGGAATTCCCTACAAATCCTACACTTCTACGAGCTCGGCGCGGAGGAGTTCTTCGATTTCTTGTAGCAGATGGCGGAGTCACAGGACTTGTTCCAGACTGATCTGGAGTCGAAGGAGAAGCTGGTGCTTGATCGTCGCTCTTATCAACATTTTTCAAGCCATTTTTAGCTTGCGTCAACCCAGTCTTAGCGTCTGCGAGTTTTTGCGTTGCGCTTTGAACGTCTGCTTCGCTCGCATCTCTCTTGCCTTCGATTTCCTTAGCTTTATCGATCGCCTCTTGGACTTTCGTCTTCGCATTCTGGTATGCTTGCTTGCTGGCTTCTGTTTTGCCATCTGTGTTGGTATTTGCTTCTTGTTGTAAATCACGTTCTAGTGCTTCACGTTTGCTGGTCAAGTCGCTCTTATCAACTGTCGCACGAATACCAGTATCAGACAGCAACGATATGGCTCCTTCTCCATCTACTGGTGTATCCGTACCTGGGCGTACAATCATAGCTACTAGTTTATACTCATCTGTTCCTAATTTATCTACACCGTATCTTTTGAATCTATCAGGAGTAAAAGTTACCACTCCTTCATTATCTGGGGGTCCATCTGCAATCTTCGTAAATCCTCTTGCATGCGGGACTAACACATCGTATCCATTGTAATTGCTTCCTCCTTTCACTAGATAGACACGTAATTCGGCTCTGTCTGGTATATTTTTTTGATTTACTGGACCAGGAAGCTTAGCTTGAATAAACTTAGTTTTATCCCGGTTAGTTGGGTCATAGGGAATAGTTCCTGCCTTGCCCTCAAGTTGCTTATTTGTTGTAATAAAACTAGCTTTTGGAACAGGAAAACGGAACGTTCCTTGATATATTTGTGAATGTCCCGAACTATCAATAGCTTTAACTGTATATTTTCTGACACCGAACTCGGTTCTAGGGATATCTCCCGTTAGTTTCAGACGAGCTACAGAAGTTCCTTCGCCAGATTTGGATACAGTTAGATTTAAATTCTCAATTCCTGTAATGCTAATTTCTCGAATCGTTTTCCCATTTGACACCGCCTCAAATGAGATACCATAACCTTGAAGACGGTAGTCTCCAATAGTATCCTCCGAAAAGTGAGAATACTGCCCTTGACGACCTCCAGGTCTAAGTTTATTAACTGTCAGAGATGAGGTTTCTCTCTCTTTCCTAGATTTAGGAATGTCGCTGCTGCCTTTTTCCACACCATTCTTTAATTGGGCTGCCCTTTTATACTCCTCAAGTGCAGCATTAAAGACCTCCTGATTGACAAGCCCATTTTCTGATTGTCCCAATGCTTCGTTGAGTTTATCATAGGCTTCCTTAAGTTTTTGGACTTGTTCTGGATTTTCAGTGCTGGTCTTCAGTTCTTGGAGGAGTTTATGGATTTCTTCTGATAGAGGATAGCTCCCCTGACCATTTGTGTAGTCTGTAACTTCCTCCGTCGTTTCTTTGATTTCTTGATTTTCTACTGGTGCTGGCGTGGCTGGAGGGGTTAGTTGCCTCCTACGACCTCGCCCTCGTTTAGGAGTCGGACTTGGTTCACTCTGAGTCGCACCACTTCCTTCTCCAAGCTGATCTGGGGATGTGAGTCCACCAGCCAAAGCCTTGTTGACCTCCTCAATCAAGGTTTTCATGGCTTGAACTTGGGCATTGACCTCTTCTTGACTGGAGTTTGGATTTTCAAGAACAGCCTTAGCTTGTGCTAGACCTGCTTCTACACGAGCGTGAAGTTCTTTCATAGAATCCAGTGTCAGATTGGTAAGCAGGGCTTGCAGACTGGTTTGTGCAGACTCGGCAAGTGACTTATCTACAGTAGGACGACTTGCTTCTTCTGCTTGCTTTTCTCCCTTGCCTTCTTCGCTATCTTTTACTAGAGACTTGTTTTCATCTGATGCTTCTTGAGGCTTTTGATTACCTTGGCTAGATTGCTCAGACTGACTGGGATCTGTGTCGAAGTTTTTCACTTAGCTCTTCAGCCCCCCGAGGAATCGCTTACAAGGTCGCTGGTTCTAGTCGTTCCGTTCTCTCGTCGCTGGAGAAATATCAGGCGTTTGTGCCTGTACTGTCCCAGTGGCAAAAAAACATCAGCGCCGCAACGGCAACGCTGGCAGCACCAAAGTGGTACTTCCTTATTGAATAACGAAAAACCTTTTCCCCTTTGCGGTCTTCTTTACTTTTTAGTTTCATTCTTTCTCCTTTTTCTATTTGATTTCTTCTGTATAGTCTAGTGCGATCCAGCCCCTACCCGACTTCAACAAGCCCCAAGTATAGCCATCTGCTTCTTCTACCTGCATGATAGTAAAAGTCCCAAGAGGACAAAAACCTTGGTCAGGATAAGCCAGGCCTGGACCTGTTCGGATGTAGAGATCATCATCTACCACACGCACTAGGCGCTCTCCATCCCCATCTCGTGGCTGTTCCTCTTTTGACATTTGGAAACAATCTCCAGCAAGAATCTCAGCCGCCATCTGGATGAGCCGATTTAGATCAATTCCACCAGGACAATCTGTAGCTGTAAAATTCTTGATGAGGATGGATGGTCTCACGATTGATTGGTAAATTATAACGATTACAAATATCTGCAATCAAACGTGCTGAGTTCCTGTAGGTTGCCTCTGCAATCGTCCAGTCAGGTTCTCCACGGTTATTTAAGTGTTCAATACCAATCGAATGCTGATTGACCTCATAGTTGCCAGCATGATAAGCGACGCTCTCTTCACCAACACACCCCCATATCTTATCAGGAGTCACCTGATAGTGAGCAGATGTGCCATGACCTGTGGAGACATACCAAGTACTTCTAGCCCCCTCATCACTCAGCCCACCATTATGGTGGATGACAATAGTATCAATATCAAGGCGATTTTGATCGCTATTCATGATTTCCTCATCCACATCTGTGATCAGTCCTGAAAACAAATCACCATTCACTCTTTTTGTCGCAAACATTCTTCTCTCCTAATCATTTTCTACCTTATCCTCTACCTGAGGATAAAGAGTCGTTCCCCAAATAGAAATCGTCCGCTTACGCACTAGTGGCAAATCAGTTTTTTCATAAACCGTACGCCACCATTCCCAAGCAAGTCCGGTACACTCCCTAATTTTGACAGAGAGATTGCGAACATTCCCTTTCAAAGGAATACTAGTGGTAAAATGAGCCGTCAAATCCTGGCCATTTCTGTTCCAAGCCTTAGGAGTCAAGACTTCCTTACCTTGATAATCATAGGATAATTCATCCCAAGTAATGTAATATTGGGCAACATAGGCACCACTATGATCCAGCAGTAAATCTCCGTTTCTGTAGGCTGTCACCTTAGTTTCAACATAGTCTGTACTGTTTTGAAAGGTCGCAACTACATTGTCCCGTAAAAAAGAAGTTGTATAAGAAATCGGCAAGCCTGGATGATCGGCTGTAAAGCGACTGCCTTCTTGAATCAAGTCCTCTACCATATCCACCTTGCCTGTTACAACTCGGGCACCCGAACTCGGGTCGCCCCCTAAAATAACCGCCTTCACTTCTGTATTGTCCAAAATCTGCTTCCACTCTGTCTGAGGAGCTACCTTGACTCCTTTTATCAAAGCTTCAAAAGCAGCCTCTACTTCATCACTCTTACTCGTGGTCTCCAACTTGAGATAGATTTGGCGCCCATAAGCAACACTCGAAATATAGACCAAAGGACGCTCTGCAGAAATTCCTCTCTGCCTTAAATCCTCTACCGTTACAGTATCTTGAAATACATCTCCTGGATTTTTAACAGCATCTACGCTGACTGTATAATAAATCTGCTTAAAATTGACAATCTGAATCTGCTTTTCGCCCGAATGGACAGAATTAAAATCAATATCAAGAGAATTCCCTGTCTTTTCAAAGTCAGAACCAAACTTGACCTTGAGTTGTTCCATGCTGTGAGCCGTGATTTTTTCATACTGCATTCTAGCTGGGACATTATTAACCTGACCATAATCTTGATGCCACTTGGCCAACAAATCATTTACCGCTCCGCGAACACTTGAATTGCTGGGATCTTCTACTTGGGAGAAAGCTATCACTACTTGCCAAACCAGGCAAATCAATACTATAAGTCATCGGAGCACGATCGACCGCAAGAAGAGTGGGATTATTCTCTAACAAGGTCTCATCCACTACGAGAAGCGCTCCAGGATAGAGGCGACTATCGTTGGTAGCCGTCACGGAAATATCACTTGTATTTGTCGACAGGCTCCGCTTCTTTCTTTCGATAACAACAAACTCATCGGGTAGCTGATTCCCCTCTTTGATGAAACGATTTTCAATACTTTCTCCCTGATGGGTCAAGAGTTTCTTTTTATCGTAATCCATAGCTAGTATAAAGTCATTTACTGCTTTATTTGTCATCTTCTACCTCCTAATAAGTTCCTGGATTGAGTTGCATAAACTCAGACTTGTTCAGCGAAATCAGCCGTGGTTGGACTAAGTGATCCAAAATTTCCTCGTACAATTCTTCTGAGACATTGCGTCGCCGTCTGGCTAGATAAGAAGTCGGAATGACCGTATTATCCAACATAAATACCTTATCTAAGTCAATCAAGGTTGGTCTTGTAAAAGGATTACGAGCTAAATCCGGCTCTTCTATCATAAAGTTATTGACCAAACGTCTGGTCAAGAGAGCTGGTTTGAAGGTCTGATTTTTAACTAACTCTTTGTTTTTAGTCATGCTGTTGTCAATACAAATATACATATGATTCTTCACAGCCAAATCGCTACTAATAGTCGGAAAAGGCAAATAAAGAGCTACAACATCTCCTCTCTTAATCAAGCAAGAGCACCCCCTTTTCTCCTAATGTAACATAGACAGGATTGACCAAGTCTTCTGATTGGCTCAGAATTTCCAAAGTTTGAGTTTGGCGCCCTGTCAATTTAGTAGCATCTTGTCTCTTCAATACAAAATGCTTGTCGCCAATTACCTTGACACTATAATCCTTCTCCAAAGCTGACTGGTAAATCCACATCAGATATTGTCTGTCCTGAGAACTCAAGAGAGAAGGATGTTCAAGTCTCCCGATAGTCTGATAAAAATCAAAAACAGGAGCCAAAGCCTGCCAATCTGACTGGCTAGTTGTCAAGGCTAGAAAAAGGGCTTTGCGAGCTGATACTTCTTGGTTTGCCTTGAGAGTTACTTTTCCCTCCAAGTTTTTTAGAAAGTGGGAAACTCCAGAAAGCAAATCTTTCTCTAACTGCGAGAAATAAAAACCTTGCCTTCCCAGACATAAGTCTTTCAAGTCGCTTTCTCTAGCAAATAAGAGTTCAAACAGTTGATAGTAAAAGAAAAATATCTGGCACTGGGTCGCACTCATCTTTTCCTTATCGGCCTCTTTTTTCAACCAGAGCAAGGGCAAAAGGTAGCTGGATTGAGACATTTCCTCCACCTCCTATTCTTTTTTTCTCTGGAGCATCTGCACTAGCTGCCACTTCTTTTGACTGGATACTTTCCCACTGGTTGATTTCCTCTGAGATAAGACCTTCGCATGTCTTGACAAATAGGGCAAAAGCCTTGGTCTTTCCTGCATATTTCTCCGTTTGACATTGATAGAGGAATTTTTCCCTTTCCAGGAGTTGCGCAGTCTTTTGGTAAGAAATCCAGTGTTCCTTGGCATTATACAAATTGAGAATTCCCTCACACAGCAAGCCTAGACTGGATAAGGCAACTGAAATCAAACGGTAGCGATCACCTGGCATAGGAATAGCACAAAAACAGCTATGAGGAAACCTGCCACGATTTCTGTTATTTTTTTAATACCTTATAGCGTCTACGATGTTGAACGCTTTTCTTTAAAAAAATGAGCTATCTGTACATCCAATCGCTCTGTCAGGTACATTTCTTCTGGCGTCATGTTCGTAACCCCTTTTATCTATTCATTCTATTCAAAAACTAGGATAACTGTCTAGTAGGCTTAGCAAATATTAATAATGTTGTCATGTTATTTTGGAAAGGAAGTCTCATGTTTATATCTAGTGGCAAAATATCGCTTCTCCTACTAGCAAAGTTCACCTAGTTTAATTATTATATCATAATCGGGACAAAACTACTTACTTACTTACTTACTTACTTACTTACTTGCTTTACTTACTTACTCATGATAGCTGATTTTATCAATGATTGCAAGCTCTATATCTTAAAATATCAGAATTATTAATTTTTTTATTACATGCTTGTTTTTTTGCCATCATGAGAAGGGAGCGTTTGATTTTTTTATAGCATAATAAAGTAGTAACTGAATAAAAATTAGTTGAGAAATTCAAACTAATTTTTAACAATATTTTAGAAAACAAGGTCTACTATTCTAGCTTCAGTTTGCTGTATCATTCTTATTATGATTCTATCTCTGTTAAATCAAAGTTAAAATCTCCTATTTAGATAGAGTGAGCTATCCTCTATCGGACAAAATCCATAAACTCCTCCAAGAACTGAAGACCAGCACTGAAAATCCAGAACAAGTCCAAAAACTCAAGGAAGCCTATGATAAACTCAACGAAGCATTGGGGCAATCAGAAAATGGGCTTGTCAATCAGGAGGTCTTTAATGCTGCACTTGAGGAGTATAAAAAGGCTGCTCATCTAAAGAAAGATGCAGAGGAAACTGGAGGAACCAGGAATCGTAGAAGTGTTTCCGGTCTTGTTTATGGGTTTGCTACAGGAAGTACCGGGAACGAAAAAAGATCTAGGGATGATTCAGGAAGAGAAAGAGACACTCGTAATTTATATAACGGTCAAAACTTAAACGAGATACCTTTAAAAATATATTGCTACTGTAGAAACTGGAACTATTAGAAATATTTCTTTATCAGGGTTCCCAACGGTGGGTAAGGACGGTAAAACTTGGGCTACAATCAAAACAAGAATTGATAGTAATGGAAAACGAGCTGTTTTAACTATTACCGGTCAGTCTCCTAAAAATCTCTATGGGCTATACAATACAACCTTAACAGTAACTGAAGGAAGCGGTCACGTGTCTAGTAAGATTCAAGAGGTTCTGTATCAACTACCAAAACCAGAATTTGATGAATCTCCACTAAATCCAGGAAAGACTGCTCAACAAGATGTAGAGGGAAAAGCAGGAGAAAAACCTATAGTTAAGGGGAAAATTCCTACTCCACCAAATGGATTCTCTAGTTCTAATATTCCGCAAGGCTCTCAATTGAAAATGTATTTGGTTCAAGGTGGACATAATGAAAATTTTGGTGGAATTGAAACCTCAGCAGAAGGTTATGACATCGTTGCATGGGGGCTAGTAGGAGCAGATGGAACATCAGTATTATATCCGACTCAGTATAAAAAGCAATCCATAGGCGATAAACCGCTACGTCTTATCGTGGCTTATGTTCAACAAGGAACAGATCGAGTACTAAATAAGGACTTAGTTTCGCCTCTGTCTAGGGATTCCATTACACCGACATATCCGCTGGATAGGGATGGGGCTAAATCAACAAATAAATGAGCCGGAAGCTAGATAACACTCAATTGTAACCGTCCAATAACGAAGTATATTGAAAAATCTCCAAACTAGAGAACTCACTGATGGTTCCTAATCTGGAGATTTCTTATTTGCACTTTTCTGTATAGTAGATTGAAATAGGAGACGAACACACTAATTTGACTTCCCCAATTGATTCACCTAATTCCTATTTCATTTTGATGTAACTATTTTTATCGAGACTATAACTCACATACAAAATTTTTTTAATTTTCGTTTTTAAGAATTTCTTCTAATTTATGATAGTCTTGGACGCTATCGATCTCATATATGCTATTACCTTCTAATTCTTCGACATAGACATCTAGCTCTTTGATATTATCCTTAACCATATTGTCCCAGTAGAGATCAACAAATTCTCCACTTGCATAAGCCTTGTCGATAAAGCTGACAATCTTTTCTGCAGTTGGAGCATCCCAGAAGGATACACCACTAAGGATGCGACCAGCCTTGCTATCAACAGTTATGTCTTGAACCTTGTAGTCATCTCCATAGACCAAGAACCATTCGTTGGTACAATCTTCACGATAAACACTAAAATAAGTCGAACGAGTCAAATCATTGCGGAACATATTTTTAAAGAGATAATTGTCGGCATCAATAACATAGCTGTTGGCCAATTCTTCTTTTACAAGATAGAGGGAGTAAAAGTTATTGTAGTCAGCGTATTTATCATTGAAAACGAGACGAACTCCGTATTTTTCTTTCAAGTAATCGAATTGTTCTTTAAGATAACCGACAATGATGATAATGTCATTGATACCTTTTTCTTTTAGAAACTCAATTTGGTATTCAATCAGGGGTTTTTGATTAACCTGAACCAAGGCCTTAGGGGTATTTTCAGTCATAGGACGCAAGCGAGTTCCCAATCCCGCTGCTAAGATGATGGCTTTCACACGAATCTCCTTTATTCTTTAATAATAATATAAACTCCAGCAATGACGACAAGTGACGTAATAATGGTCAGCATATCTAGCGGTGCACCCAAGAAAACAACTGCGAACAAGACAGTCCAAACTACATAACTCACGTTCAAACCTGTAGCCTTGGCTGGTTGCAAGCGATTGATAGCGATATAATAAGCCAAGTAGGAAATCATATCAAAGGCTGCAAAGACAATCATAAGACCTAGCAATTGTCCATTGGCCACTTCTGCAAATGACTGATGAGAGAAGAGCACAATCACAAGATAGGACAAGAATGAAGTTACTTGACGGATTAAGAGGGCTTCGATTTCACTCAGTTCACTTTCCATGGCAAAGGAGCTAAGAACGCTCTCACTTCCCCATGCAATAGCACAAACTAAAGCACAAAGAATCCCAATGTAGAAAGAATTAACCTGTTCAACCTTATAAGTTTGAGCAATAATCCCTCCAATAATCAAGACAATCCCAAACACAGTATTTTTTGAAATCTTGTGCTTCAAAAAGAAGAAAGCCAATAAAACTGAAATCGCAGGATAGATAGCGGATACCGATGAAGCTAAGGAACTTCCGATATACTTAACCGCATAAAGATTGGCCTGCATTCCGATAGGACCTGCTAGCAAGGCTCCGATGATAACACTAACATTGCGAATATTTAAGAAAATAGAGAGGCGAACTTTCCCTTCTTTTACTAAAAGAAAAGCTAGTAAGATAAAGATACTCAAGAAATCGTGAGCAGCGGCCACCACAAAGGGCGACAAATCTGTAAAAATCGAAAAGATATAAGCACTAATCGTTAGACCTAAACCCCAGAAAATACCTGAGAGTAGACCAAAAGAAACTCCATTTTTATTTTTCATCTGAACCTCCATAATATGACAAACCTTTAACAGCTCTTTGGTAACGACTCACACCATAGTCACCAAAATCTGCACCTTGCTCTTCTTTGTAGACTGTCCATAGACTCCAAATAGCATCTTGCAAAATTTTATAGATTGCAATCTTTTCACGAGAGACAGGTGTTTGCTCACTCTCATAGTGAGACAAGAAGTCTTCTTCCTCTTGACGAGTGAATTCAGACTCTAAAAAGAGAGCAGCCAAATCCCACATTGGATCGTTCATTGATGAATATTCCCAGTCAATCAGATAAAGTCGTCCTTGTGGTGACTCGATAAAGTTTTCAGGCACCAAATCAATATGACAAGATTTTCTGTCAACACCTAAGTCAGCCAGTCTTTTCTCTAAGGAGAAGACTTCTTCTCGAACAGCTTCATAGTTGGTATAAGGGATTTTCTCTTCAATCAAGGATTCGTATTTTTTGATTTCTTCAAAAGGAGCAAATTCTCCTCTTAATTCCTTGCCAGAAGCATGAATAGTTTGTAATATTGGAGCAATTTTATCAAATTTGGTCTTGATTGACGTTGAATCAAGCGTAATCGCAGATTCGATATACTCATTTACTTTGATACCAGCTTCAATATCAAAAAGATAATTTTTTACATCTAAGTCTAAATCCTTTAGTAGTTCAAGATTATACTTTTCATCTTGACGATTGATCAGTTTTTCTGTCCCTTTACCAAAGAACTTAACGATGTACTGCTTATTTGTTGTTTTTGACCAAATAGTTTTTGATTGGTCATACCTCCCAGTTGTTCAACACTGAGGACTTCCTCTTCTTGACTAAGTAGGGAAGAAATTTTTTCTTTAATGATTTTCTCCACAATTAACCTCCAGCACTTATACTTCCCACTTAAACACAGGTTTTAAAGGCTGTGTTTAAATCGGTTGCAAAGACACGGTGAATATCTTTAATTTCTCTTACAGGTTCTTCTAGATAAAGGATATTTTTAAGACGATTGGCAAATTTCTTGACTTCCATCATTTGGATGGCATTTTTCAAAATCGATGCGACCAGAACGAGAGGAACCAACCAAGAGCAAGCCCTTTTCTAAGGCATCGCGAGTATTGAGATTGACTTTATATTCGCTAACTCCCATCATGAGAATCGTTCCCTGAGGACGAATGTAGCGAATCAAGTCATTTATAGCTGGTCCAGTACCATCACCACCACAACACTCAAAAGCATGGTCAAAGGCCAAATCTTCAGGAATATTATCAGTAATATAGCATTCTTTGGCAAAATGAGAAAAGCTCCAATTTTTTTCCCAATGACGACCAATAACCACAATCTCTGCTTCTGGCAAAGTATAGTTGATAATATTGGCAACCACAAATGCTAAACTTCCATCTCCGATAACGGCGATTCGGTCCCGCTTGCTATGTGCAAAGGTCAATAGACGATTCATAGCGTGCATGCCAACACTGACAAACTCTGTAATGGCTGCAACCGTGTCTTCAATAGCATCATAAGCCACCACACGGTCTTTAGGGAGAGAAACAAACTCTCTCATAAAGCCATCAAAGCCACTAGACAAGAAATGGGTCCCTGTCATGTAGTTTTCATAGAATTCTTCATCACTCTGCATAGGAGGCTGATTGGGAATCATGACAACTTTGCCCAACCTCGTAGGTTCCTGTCGGGTCAGAAATAACGGTTCCACATGACTCGTGAATCATTGCCATTGGAAGCTTTTTGTTCAAAATCTTGGGATCACGTTTCCCTTGGTAGTAACGCTGATCCGCATGACAGACCGCCATGTAGTTGGGACGGATAAGGATATGATTTTCTTGGTCAATAGCCTCTTCCTGATATTTGACATTGATAAACTTAGGCTTAGTTAGTTGATAAATTTGATTAATCATTTTACTAGTCTTTCTCAATCATACTTTTTGCAATCTTCAAATCTGTTACGGTTGTAATCTTCAGATTTGAGTATTCACCCTTGGCCAAGGCTACATCTTTTCCTTTAATGACAAAGATTTTACATGCATCTGTCAAGATTTCCTTCTCTTCAGCAGAGAGAGAACCGTAAAGATCCATGAAGTCCTTGCAACGGAATGTTTGAGGTGTTTGTCCTTGATAAAGGTGAGCACGATTTGGAATATCTGTAATGAATTGACCATTGGTACTTTCAACGATAGTATCAACCGCTTCTACCACTGTGTCCACTGCGTCATGATTTTGGGCAAGTTGGATATTGTCTTGAATCATGCGAAGTGTAATAAATGGACGAACAGAATCGTGGGTAACAACGATATCCTCTGGAGTAAGCGGACGATAAGCATCAATGGCTTCAATGATTTTCTCAATACTTGTATTGCGGTCAGCACCACCCTTTGTAATGATGATACGTTCCTTATGAAGAGGAAGATATTTATCTACAAGATCTTCTGCATGAGAAACCCAGTCTCCATGAACCCCAACTACAATTTTTTCAATACTTGGTTCCAAGACAAATTTTTCAATTGTATGAATCAAAATAGGTCGATCACCTAGCTCTAAAAATTGTTTTGGCAAGTTACTGATTCCCATGCGTGTGCCAGTTCCACCAGCAAGAATTCCTGCATAAATCATCTATTTTCTCCTTTGTCTTACTAAAAAAACTTATTCTCTTTATTATACCACAATCTAGTCCTATCATGAAAGAAATACCGACCCTCCCGTTCTAGAATAGGAGGATGGTAACTTCTCAAAGTAACTTCCACTCACCTGACCAAAGTGGAAATTAGTCTAAAACGGATTTTTATGGTGGAATTAAGTGTGAGACGTTTGAGTTAGAAATGAGGTCTACTATGACAAAACATAAACACCTTACCCTTTCAGACCGTAATGATATCCAATTAGGCTTAGAGCGCGGTGAAACCTTCAAAGCTATCGGGCAACTTATTCTAAAAGACCCGACTACTATTTCTAAAGAAGTCAAACGAAACAAACAAGTCCGAGAGTATACCTCTAATAACCTTCCCTGTCCTCTACTCAATAAGGCTCCCTTTGTCTGTAATGGATGCCCTAAAAGAAGACAAAATTGTGGATTTAAAAAAATCTTCTACCTCGCTAAACAAGCTCAAAAGCAGTACGAACAAACTCTTGTCGAAGCTCGTGAAGGAACTCCCCTCAATTCCAAGACCTTCTGGGACATGGACAAAATCATTTCTGATGGTGTTAAAAAGGGACAACACATCTATCATATCCTCAAAACTCACAACCTTGATGTCAGCTCCTCAACTGTCTATCGACACATCCGAAAAGGATACCTATCTATCGCTCCTATTGACCTAGCCAGAGCCGTTAAATTCAAAGAAAGACGGAAAAGTAAGCTACCTTCCATCCCTAAAGAAGCTAAAGAAGGCCGTTCCTATGAGGATTTCCAAAACTATTTATCCCTTAATCAGCTGAACTCTTGGCTGGAAATGGACACCGTTATGGGCAGAATGGGAGGTAAAGTCCTACTTACCTTCAACCTGTCTTTCTGTAACTTTATCTTCGCTAGACTACTGGATAATAAAACCGCCCTTGAGGTTACCAAACATCTCTATGATATCAAGAACACTCTTCACCAAGCGGATAAAGATTTCTTTCAACTCTTTCCTGTCATCCTGACTGATAATGGTGGAGAGTTTGCCAGGGTCGATGACATCGAAATGGATGTTCGAGGAGAGAGTAAACTCTTCTTTTGTGATCCTAATCGCTCTGACCAGAAAGGGAGAATTGAGAAAAATCACACGCTGATTCGTGACATTCTACCTAAGGGAACTTCCTTTGACAACTTAACTCAAGAAGACATCAATCTCATTTGTTCTCATGTCAACAGTGTCAAACGTGCTGCTTTGAATGGAAAGTCAGCCTATGAACTTTTTGCATTTACCTATGGAGAAGAGACTCCTAAGCTTCTTGGCATTTCTAAAATACCTGCAGAAGTTGTCTGTCAGTCGTCTAAATTACTCCAACATAAGTTCTAAAAACTAACCTTTAACCGCATTCAAACGTCTCATACTAACTTCCACCATAGCGGAACTTAATCTGAAACGCTTTCAGATGAGGGGATTTTGTGCGCTCTTTTTTTCGATTCATTTTGGTTACAAAAGCGATGAAATCAAGCAGTGTTAAAACCAGTGGAACTTACCCTGACACGGATTTCCACTGGTTTTTAGAATTTTTATCAGACTAACTTCCACTTGGATTAGCGGTGGAACTTAGTTTGGGAATTTACCGAATAGGAGGATTAAGCAGTTCTACATCTTCAAAGAAACTAGTCCATTTCTAGTAATGACTTGGAATTCTGTAGTCATTACCAATAAATGGCTGTGAAATTTTAGAGTTCTCCAGAATAATATAATTTCCTTATAAAAATCTTAAAATTAAGCTTTGAAACTTCAAAGTAATTGTTTGACTTACTGCCCTTCATTTCTTATTAGCTAACTTTATGATAGAACGAAAAACGAGGTAAATTGAATGAAAAGTATAAAAATTAAATGCTCTATCTTACATGGGAATTCGTGTCTTGAATATTATTTTTCCCATCCTAACTGGAACCTATGTAGCGCGTATCTTGGACCGAACTGACTATGGTTAATTCAACTCAGTCAACATTATTTTGTCATTTTTCTTGCCCTTTGCGACTTATGGGGTCTATAACTACGGTTTACGGGCCATCAGTAATGTCAAGGATAACAAAAAGATCTGAATAGAACCTGAACTGCACCCCAAAAGTTAGACAGAAAAATCTAACTTTTGGGAGTGCTTTTATATGAAAATTAACTTATGATGATAAAGTTCAGATCTATGAACTTAGAAAACAAGGATATAGCTTAGAGAAGCTTTCAAATAAATTTGGGATAAACAATTCTAATATTAGGTACATGATTAAATTGATTGATCGTTATGGAATAGAGTTCGTCAAAAAAGGAAAAAATCGTTACTATTCTCCTGAATTAAAACAAGAAATGATTGATAAAGTCCTACATGAAAACTGGTCTCAAGATAGAGTTTCTCTCGAATATGCTCTCCCAAATCGTGGTATGCTTCCAAATTGGATGGCACAATACAAGAAAAACGGGTATACTATTGTTGAGAAAACAAAAGGGAGACCATCTAAAATGGGACGTAAACCAAAGAAGAAACCTGAAGAGATGACAGAATTAGAACGTCTTCAAGCAGAAAACGAGTATCTGAGAGCGGAGAATGCCATTCTAAAAAAGTTAAGAGAACTCCGATTGAAGGAGGAAAAAGAGAAAGAAGAAAGACAGAAATTGTTCAAGAATTAATGACTGAGTTTTCGTTAGATATTCTTCTAAAAGCCATTAAACTAGCTCGTTCGACCTACTACTATCACTTGAAACAACTAGACAAACCAGATAAGGACCAAGAGCTTAAAGCTGAAATTCAATCCATTTTTATCGAACACAAGGGAAATTATGGTTATCGTCGGATTCATTTAGAACTAAGAAATCGTGGTTATCTGGTAAATCAGAAAAGAGTTCAACGCTTGATGAAAGTACTCAATTTACAAGCTAAAATGCGACAGAAACGAAAATATTCTTCTCATAAAGGAGATGTTGGTAAGAAGGCAGAGAATCTCATTCAACGTCAATTTGAAGGCTCTAAAACAATGGAAAAGTGCTATACGGATGTGACAGAATTTGCCATTCCAGCAAGCGCTCAAAAGCTTTACTTATCTCCAGTTTTAGATGGTTTCAACAGCGAAATTATCGCCTATAATCTTTCAACTTCACCCAACTTAGAACAAGTACGAACAATGTTGGAACAGGCATTCACAGAGAAACACTACGAGAATACGATTCTCCATAGTGACCAAGGCTGGCAATATCAACACGATTCTTATCATCAGTTTCTAGAGGGTAAGGGAATTCAAAAGCTATCCATGTCACGTAAAGGGTAACAGCCCGGACAACGGCATGATGGAATCCTTCTTTGGCATTCTTAAGTCTGAAATGTTTTATGGTTATGAGAATACGTTTCAGTCACTTGAACACTTGGAACAAGCTATTGTAGACTATATTGATTACTACAATTGATTACTACAACAACAAACGAATTAAGGTAAAACTAAAAGGACTTAGCCCCGTACAATACAGAACTAAATCCTTTGCTTAAATAATTGGCTCTATAATATTTGTAGTGGGTAAATCCCCTATGAATCTTATGGAGCCTATTTTTGTGTAGAAAAAAAGTCCCATATGACCTATAATGAAAAGCGACTAAACAACTCATTAGAAAGATTCATATGGAACAATTACATTTTATCACAAAACTACTCGATATCAAAGACCCAAATATCCAGATTCTAGACATCATCAATAAGGATACACTTAAGGAAATCATCGCTAAACTGGATTACAATGCCCCATCTTGTCCTGATTGTGGACATCAAATGAAGAAATATGACTTTCAAAAACCGTCGAAAATTCCTTACCTCGAAACGACTGGTATGCCTACTAGAATCCTCCTGAAAAAGCGTCGATTCAAGTGCTATCATTGCTCGAAAATGATGGTCGCCGAAACCTCTCTCGTCAAGAAGAATCATCAAATTCCTCGTATCATCAACCAAAAGATTGCGCAAAAGCTGATTGAAAAGACTTCTATGACCGATATTGCTCATCAGCTGGCTATTTCAACTTCAACTGTCATTCGTAAGCTCAATGACTTCCGTTTTAAGTCTGATTTTTCTTACCTCCCTGAGATTATGTCCTGGGACGAGTACGCTTTTACAAAGGGAAAGATGAGCTTTATTGCACAAGATTTTGACAAGCTCAACATTATCACTGTTCTTGAAGGCAGAACACAGGCTGTCATCCGAAATCACTTTCTTCGTTACGATAGAGCAGTCCGATGTCAGGTGAAAATCATTACTATGGATATGTTTAGTCCCTACTATGCCTTAGCTAAACAGCTTTTTCCAAACGCTAAAATCGTGTTGGATCGTTTCCATATTGTCCAACACATGAGCCGTGCTATGAGTCGTGTGCGTGTCCAAATCATGAATCAGTTTCATCGAAAATCCCATGAATACAAGGATATCAAGCGTTACTGGAAGCTCATTCAACAGGATAGTCGTAAACTCAGCGATAAACGTTTTTATCGCCCTACTTTTCGCATGCACTTGACGAATAAAGAGATTTTAGACAAGCTTTTGAGCTATTCAGAGGACTTGAAACACCACTACCATCTCTATCAACTCTTGCTTTTTCACTTTCAGAACAAGGAGGCAGACAAATTTTTCGGACTTATTGAGGACAATCTTAAGCTGGTTCATCCTCTTTTTCAGACTGTCTTTAAAACCTTCCTCAAGGATAAAGAGAAAATTGCCAACGCCCTTCAACTACCCTATTCCAACGCCAAACTGGAAGCCACCAATAATCTCATCAAACTTATCAAGCGCAATGCCTTTGGATTTCGGAACTTTGAAAACTTCAAAAAAAGGATTTTTATCTCTCTGAACATCAAAAAAGAAAGGACGAAATTTGTCCTTTCTCGAGCTTAGCTTTTCATCAACCCACTACAGTTGACAAAGAGCCAAATAATTGTCTAACTTTTTGGGGTCAGTACAATATTATGCGTTTTTAATTTTTCTTCAATCCATTACAATGGATTGAGAACTCAATTTCTTATAAGTAAAGGAATTTGAAAATAGCTACTGCTGCAATTGCTGCTGCGATAGGTGCTACTACTGGTACCCAAGAATACCACCATTTTGAATCGCCTTTGTGCTCACCAAGAACTGATTTTGGAAGGAAAGCATGAAGGAGACGTGGTCCCAAGTCACGAGCAGGGTTCAAGGCAGGTCCTGTAGGTCCACCAAGTGATGTTACCAAGGCCATAACAAGGAATCCAAGTGCCAAGTGAGCTACTGAAAGTCCTGAAGCAGTATGTGGTGCTACTTGGGCTTTGATTGCTAAATCAGAAAAGTCAACATTTTGACCTGCTTGACTAGCCATTTGTTTCATGTATTGAAGCACTTCAGAACCAAAGAAGTTTTTAGTCATTCCAAGGGCTGCAAAGAAAAGAACAAATGATCCAACAAACTCATTTACAAAACCATTAACAGTTGCTGCAAAATGTGATTCTTTTGCACCATTATCCAAACTTGAAATTGTTGAGAAAGTACCCAAAATGTTGTTTGGATTTTCAGTTTTCAAGTAGTATGGGCGGTGTGTTGCCACAACCAAGGCTTGACCAAAGATAGCACCCAAAACTTGTGCAATGATATAAGGCGCAACTTGTGCCCAAGGGAAGAGACCGCTGATTGCAAGTCCAAGAGTAAAGGCTGGGTTGATGTGGTTACCAGATACGTTACCAAACATCAAGGCTGGAATCATAACCCCCATACCATAACCAACAGCGATAACGATCCAGCCACTTTGGTGACCTTTCGTACCTTTAAGTTCAACGTTAGCAACTGCACCATTTCCAAGAATGATCAAAATAGCAGTTCCCAAAAATTCAGTGGCATATTTAATCGCCCATGTGAAATCCATTTGATAGATTCTCCTTAAAATTTTTTAGACAATCCTTATTCTATCAATTTTTACATCTTTTAGCAACTACTTTCCCGAAAGATTATGACAGAAAACGGTTCCAAATTTTATAAACTAATCTTTTTTTCAAGATATTCCCAATTCATTAGGTTATCTGCGCTAATCTGATGCTTTTATGTCAATTCCTCCTGATACATAGTATAGGGAATAAGAAGTATCTTTCCCCATTCACCAATAAGAGTTTTGCTATGAACACAAAACTTTATCCTTCTAATGAAACAATCTTAACCTGATTTATATAAAAATTCTCGTCACATTGCCATAAAACCTCAGCCATATTTTTGTAAGAAATGGACTTATCTTGATCTGCTCTAATCGTAAGATTATAACCACTTTCATTCCTATCCATGTCTATATTTAGATTGTAAAATCCTTTCTGTTCAATGAGAATATTCAAGGTATCTATTGAAGGTTTATTGGTTACAAATCCAGTCATTCTGATATGATAATGGGTATCGCTTTTCAAAAATTTGGAGCTACTTTTCTGAACAGAAACTACAATTAAACTACAAAATAAGCCTAGAAAAGCAAAACCTGATCCAATCACCATTCCAATACCTGCAGTTGCCCAAATACCAGCTGCTGTGGTGATACCACTGATTTTTTTATCTCTCATGAAAATAATACCACCACCAATGAAACTAATTCCACTGACAATTTGGGCCGCAACCCTAGAAGTATCATAATTAGGCGTATCCAAGAAAGCTTCTTTTGATAAAATCATCATTAAAGTTGCAGTTAAGGCAACCAAGATATGAGTCTTTCTCCCAGCCTGCTTGTGCTTAGACTTTCTTTCATCGCCAATAATAAAACCAGAAAAACAAGACAATAAAATGAGAATAATATGTCGGACTTCAATCGGTATAGCTATCGTATCAAGCATTATTTCCTCCTCTATCACTCATAATTTTATATTATAATCCTAGTTGAAACTTTTTCAAGAGAATATATTAGTTGAAAATTGTCCTTTTTAAAACAAAAAACCACAGTTACCCTCTAGTAATAACTTGCAGTTTTCTGTAACTAATGGATTCTTACAATGTCTCAAACAATTCTTGCATTTGCACATCATCTGGAACCAGTTTTAAGTAAGCGTGAGCATGGACTTTTGCTTCTTCAAAATGTCCCAATTCACGCAAGAGATAGATATAGTGTTCCAGAAACTCTGGATTGTCCTTTAAATCTTCTGCCAACTCTTGGTAAAGCTCATAGGCAGTATCCAAATCGTCCATTTCTTGATAGGAACGAGCAATCATCCACTTGGTCAAGAGATTTCTGGCTCATCACTTTGTAAGTCTAGAATATCCTCATAACGTTCCTGTTCTAGATAAATAGTTGCTAAACGGAGTAAAATTTCTTCTGTATCCTCAGCGTCTGCTTTAGCAGTAAGGAGGTAGTTTTCTGCACTACTAGCATCATGTAATTCATAAGAAAATTGTGAAGCTGCTAACAAGAGTCTTGTTTCAAAAGGATTTTTCTCCAAACCTTGCTTAGCGATACGCAGGGCTTCTTGAACTTGATGCTCCTTGTGTAAGGCCTGACTATAACCATACTCATAGCCTTCAAAGTCAGGAGAAATGGTATCAAGCTGCTTAAAGTAGAGGACAGCCTTTTGGTATTCTTCTCGATCAAAGTAAAGACTGGCCAACTCAAAAGCTGTTAGGTCATCGTATTCTAACTCCAGGGCTTTTTCTAAAAACTCTATAGCTGTTTCAAATTTCCCCAACTGTGCATAGGCAAAGCCAATCCGTTGATAGGTGGAAATGCCTGTTTGCTCATAAATAGTACGATTATCTAACTGGGCATAGCCTTTAATAGCTTCTTGGTAATTTTCCAACTCACTATCCAACTCTGCTAAGCCCAATATCAAGAGAGGATCCTCTGAGTAGCTCAAGGCTTCCAGCAATTTCTCACGCGCTACATCTGTCAAACCTTCCATCTGGTAAAGGTCTGCCTTCAGAGCCAAAGCCGACACATACCAATCACTGTCAGCTTGGATTTCCTCAAGATAAGCAAAGGCTTCTTCGATTTGACCATCCTCGCTAGCAATTGCTGCTAGATTTAGATTAACCTCTGGGAAATCCTCTACGATTTCAGGTAAATTTCCTTGGCCTGAGGATAAAAACCAATCCCTTCTAGATAGGTGGCTAACTCATACAGAAGGTCACTTGGATCATTTTCTAAAGCTTTAACGAAATAGTGCTCTGCCTTAACTAAATCTTGCTCCTCCAAAGCCTGTAACATCTGTTGACTATTGTTCACTCTTAGCTTCCTCTCCTTCTTGTTCATATAGGCCACTGACTACCTTATACCATTCAAAAATCGCTGAAATGACAACTTTAGCAGAGGCATAAACCGGAATACCGAGCAAGACTCCCCATATGCCAAACATGGATCCTGAAGTTAACAAGACAAAGAGAACATTAATGGGATGGATGTTTAATTGACTTCCCAAAATCAATGGAGAGACAAAACGGCCTTCAATAGTTTGTTCTACGATAAAGACAATCACTACTTTCAAAAGCATGACTGGACCAGCAATCAAGCCCAATACTAAGGCAGGAAGCATGGCTAGGAAACTACCAAGATAAGGAACCAGATTTAAGATACCAGCAGTAACACCCAGCGTAACCGCATAGCGTAGACCAATGATCTTGAAGAAGATCATAAACATTACTGCTACAATAATAGCTACTGTTACTTGCCCTCGAACATAGTTGGACAACTGCTGATTCACTTCTGACAAGACCTGTCCAACAGGTTCTTTCAATTTCGTTGGCATGAATTGGGTCAAATAGTGACGTAGGCCTTTCCCATCACGCAAGAGATAAAGAGCATGAAAGGAACAATAATCAAGGCAACGATCACTTGAGATGCCCCGCTAATAAAGGCACTCACCCAGTTGACTGCCTGAGATGAAACCTTACTTGCCCAAACTGTAGCCTGACTAGAGAAGTTTGTCAAAACTTGTTCTAATTGAGGTCTGAAATCATCTGGTAAACGCTTGGTTACCAAATCATCAATAACCCGATCAGCATCTTCAAGATAGATTGGTACATTTCTTGCAAATGTTAAAACTTGACGTTGCAGATTTGGAATCGCAACTGCCAAACCCCAAATGATAAAGAGAGCGATGATGACAAAGACAATACTGATTGCGATAACACGATTGATTTTGCGTTTTTCCATCCAATCTACAATAGGATTTAATAAATAATATAGCAAACCAGATAGAATGACTGGCAACATCACGACTGCCAAAAAGTCTAAAACAGGTGAAAATAGAAAACTAATCTTGCTTAAAATAAAAAGATTTAAGCCAAGTAACAAGGTTACCAAAAATACCGTAATTGCCTTGTTATCCAAAAACCACTTGAAAAACCAAGATAGGCTAAAATGTTTCTCTTTTTGCTCCATAAATACTTCCTTTCTATTGTTCTCTCATTATACCATTTTTAAATCAAAATAACTCTTTTTTAAAGTGCTTACATGAAGACTACTATATAAAAAATCTCCTCAAAAGAGGAGATTCGATTAGTCTTGAATATGACGGTCTAAGTTCTTCTGATAATCAGCGTTGGATTTGGCTTTTTCATCAGCAAATTTCTTGCGGAACTCATCCATTTCTTTAGTAGTGACAATCTTATCTTGGATTTTCAGATACTTGTAGCTATTTTCACTAGTCTTGTCACCTACCCAGCCACCGGCACCACTGCCAGGAACCATTTTCGTCACTAGCATTTGAGCACCATCAGAGTATACTGGAATAGCAAGTGCACTATCTGACAACCAAGCTTGGGCCTTAGCATATTTGGTATAACGTTTTTGAAGGTCTGTTTTCTCACTATTTGCATCATCAATCAGTTCTTTGTATTTATCCAATCCAACTGTTTTAATAACTGGATTGTCTGTTCCTGGTGCCACACCAAGAGCACTTAGGAGACTTGGACCTGAAGTTGGATCAAATACATCTAGATAAGTCGATGGATCTGCAAAGTCTGGACTCCAACCACTGACTGCATTAATATCCCAGTCAGTATTTGTATTGGAAGTAGCTAGAGTAGTCATACTTCCCAATTCGTCATCAGAAACTTGTTGAATATCAACAACTACATTTTCAGAGCCTAAGGCTTCCTCAATGGATTGTTTATAAGACTGAACCTGACGAATAAAATCTGGATTTGATGAAGAAATTGGCAAATCTAAATGAATTGGGAACTGGACTCCATCAGCTTGAAGAGTTTTCTTAGCAGATTCAAACTTAGCCTTAGCCTTGTCTACATTATGAAGTGAATCTTGGGCATCGTCAAGACTAACATCTTTCCAGACGTTATCTAATTTATCCAATTCTGTCTTAGTAACTTGACCAAATGTTTGATCTCCTACTTGAACAAATGTTGGAGGAGTGAAACTTGTCCGTAACTTACGAGGTCCTACTTCATCACCAAATACTTGAGAGATCCCTGCTTTACGATCTACCGCAAAAGCCAAGGCTTGACGGAAATCTTTGTTTAACAAGGCTTTCTTAGTAGATGATTTTTCTGCATCACTTGTTTTAGCAGTGTGATTGTAATTTACACGGTCGATATTGGTTGAGATATAAAAAACTCCTCCACGCTGTTGACCATACACAATATTATCCTTGTATTTTTCTTTTAGACGTTCATAGTTAGCAGAGTTTTTAAAGAGTGGTGCAGCTGGATAGTGTCCCTCATCAAAACCGCGACCTAGAGAGTCTGCATCTTGACCATCAAAGAAGGATAACTTGATATCATCAATAAAGACATTTTGTTTATCCCAGTAGTTTTGATTTTTGGTCATTTCGATAGAAGACTTAGATGTAAGACCTTTGAGGAGATAAGGCCCATTGTATAGAATGCTCGTTACATCCGTTGGTTTACCAAAGTCATCTCCTTTAGAAGCTAAAAAGTCTTCATTAACTGGTGCAAGGACTCCCATTGTTGTTTTTGAATTCCAGAAAGATTCTGGATGGTTCAAAGTATAAACAACAGTATAATCGTCAGTTGCTTTTACCCCAACACTAGAAAAATCTGTTGTTTTCCCATTTACATAGTCATCCAATCCTTTGATAGAATCCTGTACGAGATAAAGAGCCTGTGATTTCTTATCTGCTGCGTGTTTCAGACCAGTTACAAAGTCTTGAGCCTTGACTTCACCATACTCTTCCCCCTCATTTGTATACCATTTGACGCCCTGACGGATTTTATAGGTATAGGTCAAACCATCTTTGGAAACAGTCCAATCTTCTGCAACTGATGGAACAAGATTCCCATATTGGTCATTTCAAGCAAACCGTCAATAACGTTACCTGTGACCTGTTTAGTGCTGACATTTCCAGAAACTGTATAATCCAAAGTAACAGGATCTGATGAGAATACATAGGCATAAGTAACTGGTTTAGTTGCTGGTTTAGTTGCTTCTTTATTACCATTACCAGATGAACACGCTGCTAGGACAGCTGCCGAGAGTACAGCAACTCCTGCTGCTAAGAAAACACGATTTTTCATAGTCAAACTCCTTTTAAAATTTGATAGATTCATTATAGCACTTTTAAGAAGAAAAGTAAGGAAAACAATCTCAATATTATTATATTTTTCAAAAAACCAATCAATTATTTTTTTAAAGTGCTTACATCTAATTGGATGTCTTTAATTGGCTTGTTTTTGTGATATAATAGTCTTATCTTTATATAGAGGTAAAGTTATGAAAGAAACTGTTTATTTTGGAACTTATACACGTCGTACTTCTCAAGGGATTTACAAGGCAGACTTTGATACAGAAACTGGTCAGCTTTCAAATCTAGAACTTTTTGCTACTGAGCCAAGCCCAACCTACCTTGCCTTTGACCAGCACCAACATTTATACACTGTTGGTAGTCAAGACGATAAGGGAGGAATTGCAGCCTATCAAACTGACGGGACTTTATTAAATCATGTCGTTGAAGAAGGAGCCCCCCACTGTTATGTTGCCGTTGATGAAAAGCGTGATTTGGTTTATGCGGCCAACTACCACAAGGGACAGGTCCTTGTTTATAAACGTCAGGAAGATGGTCGTCTTCTACTTAGTGATGTTGATCAACACAGTGGCCAAGGTCCACATGAAAATCAAGCTTCTCCACATGTTCACTATACAGATTTAACACCTGACCACTATCTAGTGACCTGCGACTTGGGTACTGACCAAGTAATTACTTATGATCTTGATCCAGAAGGAAAATTATCTAAGCTCTATACCTATCATAGCCAGCCAGGAGCAGGCTCACGCCATATTATTTCCATAACCATTATAAAATCGCTTATCTCATTTGTGAACTCAATAGCACTATCGAGGTTCTAATCTACGATGGTGTTGGCGAATTTGAACGCATGCAAGTCATTTCAACTCTACCAGACGGTTATGAAGGCTTTAATGGTACTGCTGCTATTCGTCTCTCTAAAGATGGTAAATACCTCTACGCTTCTAACCGTGGTCATGATTCTATCGCAGTATATACAATTCTTGCAGACGGTAGCTTAGAGTTATTAGAAATCGTTCCTACACATGGTCAGACTCCACGTGATTTTGATTTGACACCAGACCAAGAATTTGTCATTGCTGTCCATCAGGACTCTGACAATGTAACCGTCTTTAAACGCAATTCTGAAACTGGACGTCTAGCAGAACTTTCTAATGACTTCCATGTTCCAGAAGCGGTCTGCATCAGTTTTGCCCCTTAAGAAAGCATAAAAAATGAACTTGGTAACTCAAGTTCATTTTTTTCTTATAGTCTTTTTCCGACATTAATACGGTTAATGGCACGTTGCAAAGCAATCTTAGCACGACGTTCCTGGTCAATCAAGTGTTTGTCTTGTGCTTCTTCAATTTCACGCTCTGCTCGAAGTTTGGCACGTTCTGCACGACTGATATCGATATCTCGAGCACGTTCTGCAGAGTCAGCAACGATTGTGATGGTATCATTGGCAATTTCAATAACGCCTCCGTTTACTGCAATCCAGTTCACGTGATCTTCATCATCAATACGTTTTACCTTTACTTCATCAACTGCTAAAACCGCAATCATATTTTCATGTCGTGGCAAGATCCCCATCTCACCATCCAGAGTTCGAACCGATACATAGCTGGCATGGTGATCATAGACGAGACCATCTGGTGTCACGATCTGGACAGTTAACTGAGCCATAGATCACCTCTTAAAATCCCATTTTTTCAGCTTTTGCAATTACATCTTCGATAGAACCTACACCACGGAAGGCATCTTCTGGCAAGTGGTCATGTTTACCATCAAGGATTTCCTTAAAGCCACGAACAGTTTCAGCAACTGGAACATAAGAACCTGGCTGACCAGTGAATTGTTCCGCAACGTTGAAGTTTTGTGACAAGAAGAACTGGATACGACGGGCACGTGCAACCAATGTCTTTTCTTCATCAGAAAGCTCATCCATACCAAGGATAGCAATGATATCTTGCAACTCATGGTAACGTTGAAGGACACGTTTTACTTCAGCAGCAACTGCATAGTGCTCTTCTCCAACGATTTCAGGTGCCAAGGCACGTGAGCTTGAAGCAAGTGGGTCAACGGCTGGATAAATACCCAATTGTACCAACTTACGTTCCAAGTTTGTTGTAGAATCCAAGTGAGCGAAGGCTGTTGCTGGCGCTGGGTCAGTATAGTCATCCGCTGGCACATAGATAGCCTGGATAGAGGTTACAGAACCCTTCTTGGTTGATGTAATACGTTCTTGCAATTGACCCATTTCCGTAGCAAGGGTTGGTTGATAACCAACGGCTGATGGCATACGACCCAAAAGGGCAGATACTTCTGAACCAGCCTGAGTGAAACGGAAGATATTATCGATAAAGAGAAGCACGTCTTGGCCTTCTACATCACGGAAGTATTCAGCGATTGTCAAACCAGTAAGGGCAACACGCATACGTGCTCCTGGTGGCTCATTCATCTGACCAAATACCATGGCTGTTTTCTCGATAACGCCTGATTCTTTCATTTCCCAGTAAAGGTCATTCCCCTCACGAGTACGTTCACCAACACCAGTAAATACTGAAATACCACCGTGTTCTTGGGCAATGTTGTGAATCAATTCTTGGATTAAGACGGTTTTACCAACTCCGGCACCACCGAAAAGTCCAACCTTACCACCTTTAAGGTAAGGGGCAAGAAGGTCGATAACCTTAATCCCTGTTTCAAGGATTTCAGAAGAGGTAGACAACTCATCAAAAGTTGGAGCTTTTTTATGAATTGGCTGACGCTCTGCGTCTTCTGTAAAAGGAGCTTCCAAGTCAATGGTATCTCCCAAAACGTTGAAGACACGTCCCAAAGTTTCTTTACCTACTGGTACAGAGATTGGACGACCTGTGTCCAATACTTCCATTCCACGAGTCAACCCATCTGTTGATTCCATGGCGATAGTACGGACCATACCATCTCCCAACTCCAAGGCTACTTCAAGGACGATTTTTGTTTTTCTTTCGTCATTTTTGTAGACGACAAGTGCATTGTTAATCTCAGGAAGTTTTTCCCCTGCTGCAAACAAGACGTCTACAACGGGACCGATAACCTGAGCAATTTTACCTGAACTCATCTCCTTCTCCTATTCTATATAAGATACTGTCGGTTCCTAGTTCAACTAGGTCCTAAGTTCATTTTCATGCGAGCTGGACTAGAGCCTATTCTAAGGCACTAGCTCCTGCTACGATTTCTGTAATTTCTTGTGTAATCGCCGCCTGTCTGGCACGGTTATACTGAATTGTCAAATCATTAATGACTTTCTTAGCATTATCTGTCGCTGTTTGCATGGCTGTCATACCGGCAGCATTTTCAGCCGTCTTGGCATCGATAATAGCCCCGTAAATCATACTTTCTGCAAACTGAGGCAACAACTGCTCCAAAATTTCTTCTCGGCCTGTCTCCAATTCAAAAGTCAAGCTGTAGTCTTCATCCGCTTCATTTGGATCCAAGTCAACAATCGGAAGCATTTGTTCCACACGCATTTGACTGGTTAGCGTATTGACATGGTGGTTGTAGCAAACATAAAGCTCATCAAAGAGTTCATTTTGGTACATTTCAACAGTTTTTGAAATAATCTTACGAACTTCATCAAAGCTAGGTTGATCTGCCAAGCCACGTAATTCATAAAGTGGTTGAATACCACGAGCCTTAAAGAAATCAGCTCCCATTCCACCGATACAGATCATTTCAAAACCTTTACCGTCTGGATGGTATTCTTCTTTCAACTCCATAACGGCTTTCAGAATAGAAGAATTATACCCTCCAACCAAACCGCGATCTGAAGTAATGACGATATAGCCTGTCTTCTTAACTGGACGACTAATCAACATCGGATTGGTTGAACTACCAGCTCCATTCCCATGAAGGATATCTGTCAAGAGCTTGCGAACTTTTTGAGCGTATACTTGGAAGTTGCGAGCCGCTTCTTCTGAACGACCTAGCTTAGCAGCTGATACCATCTGCATGGCATTAGTGATTTGACTCGTATTTTTGTTGAGGCGATTTTTGTTTTAATATCATTTAGAGATACTGCCATCTGACACCTCTATTCTTACTGGAAGCTGGTTTGATTGAGAAACTCTGTAATCGCAGCATCCAAGACTGCTTCTTCTGGCAAGTCTTTTGTATCACGAATGGTTTCCAAAATCTCTGGATGTTGAGCATCAAAGAAGGCATGGAACTCTTCTTCGAAACGAACAATATCATCTACGGGAACAGTATCCAAGAAACCATGTGTCAAAGCATAAAGAATGGTTACTTGTTTCTCAACAGGCAATGGTTTGTGAACAGGTTGTTTCAAGACTTCAACTGTACGACGTCCACGGTTCAACTTAGCCTGTGTTGCTGCATCCAAGTCAGAACCAAACTTAGTGAAGGCTTCCAACTCACGGTATGAAGCAAGGTCGATACGAAGTGTACCAGCAACCTTCTTCATAGCTTTGATTTGTGCAGAACCACCCACACGTGATACAGATGAACCCGCATCGATGGCTGGACGAATACCCGCATTGAAGAGACCATCGCCAAGGAAGATTTGTCCATCAGTGATAGAAATCACGTTGGTTGCGATATAGGCAGAGATATCTCCTGCTTGTGTCTCGATAAATGGTAGGGCTGTAATTGATCCACCACCAAGTTCATCAGAAACTTTAGCTGAGCGCTCAAGCAAACGGCTGTGAAGATAGAAAACATCCCCCTGGGAAGGCCTCACGACCTGGAGGACGACGAAGCAAGAGTGACAGTTCACGATAAGCTACCGCTTGTTTTGATAAATCATCATAAACAATCAAAACATGTTTCCCTTGGTACATAAATTCTTCTGCCATGGCAACCCCAGCATAAGGAGCTAGGAAAAGCAATGGAGATGGTTGTGAAGCAGAGGCTGTCACAACGATTGTGTAATCCAAGGCACCGTACTGACGTAGTGTTTCTACTTGCGTACGAACTGTTGATTCTTTTTGTCCAATCGCAACATAGATACAGATCATATCTTGACCTTTTTGGTTCAAGATTGTATCAATCGCAATGGTTGTTTTCCCTGTCTGACGGTCACCGATAATCAACTCACGTTGACCACGACCAATCGGTACAAGGGCGTCAATAGCTTTCAAACCAGTTTGCAATGGTTCTGATACAGACTTACGTTGCATAACACCAGGAGCTGGTGCTTCTACTGGACGAGTTTTATCAGTGTGGATTTCTCCAAGACCGTCAACCGGACGACCAAGCGGATCCACAACACGACCAATCAGACTTTCACCTACTGGGACTTCCATGATTTTACCTGTACGGCGGATTGTATCGCCTTCACGGATATCTGTAAAGTCACCTAGGATGATAATACCAACGTCTGTTGACTCCAAGTTTTTGAGCCATACCATAAGAGCCGTTTTCAAAAATCAACAACTCTCCACTCATGGCATTTTCAAGGCCATGAGCACGCGCGATACCATCCCCGATATAGGTTACAACACCTGTTTCAGTCACATCAAAATTGGGTTTGAAATTTTCAATTTGTTGCTTAATTAAAGCGCTGATTTCTTGTGCGTTAATTGCCAAAAGAACACCACTTTCTATTTCAAATTTTCTTTAACAACTTTAAGTTGTTGTTTAATACTCACATCAATTGTCTTGTGATTGGCAAAAATGACAAAACCACCAATGAGACTTTCATCGATTTGTTCTTTTACACTCCTTACTTTCAGAGACATTTTTTTCTCAATCAAAGAGAGTAGGCGACTCTTTTGTTCATCTGTTAAAGGATGAGCTGAAGTAATCGTCACTTCAAATCGATTTGTTTCTTTTCAAGTCGGTTCAAGCAATCTACAAGCACATCATAAAAAAGATTTGCTCTGTGGTTGTAGATAAGAACCTGGATCAAGTTTTGCAATAAAGGTGACACTGAGTCTTGGAAGAAAGCAATTGTTTTTTCCTTATCAGACTCGTCTACTGCCACTTTTTTTAAAAAAGAAGGTAAACCTGTTTCTTCAGCAACCTGCTTGATTTGAGTCAAGTCTGAAAAAATACGGTCTTCTTCTCCTTTTTCAAGTACCAATTGGACAAAAGGCATGCTGTATTTTTCAATTACCTTTACTGTTTTCTTGTCCATTAAGCTTCTCCTAGCTGATCGATATACTGATCAATGAGTTCTTTATGGGCATGACCATCAAGGTTTTGTGAGATGATTTTACCAGCCAAGCTGATTGTCAAATCTGCTACCTCACCCTTAACGCTTTGTAAAGCTTCAGCTTTGTTTTGAGCAATTTCTTGGTTTGCTTTTTCTTTTAAGCGTCCTGCTTCTAGTTTAGCATCTGCTAAAATACTAGCCTTACTTTTCTCAGCTGTTTCTTTCGCATTCTCAATGATTGTCTTAGCTTCTTTACGGCTACCAGCCAATTCATCTTCGCGTTTTTGAGCCAATACTTCTGCTTTTTGACGTGCTTCTTCAGCTCTATCAATATCTGAAGCAATTTTTTCAGCTCTTTCTTCGAAAATGCCTGTAATATTAGACCATGCAAATTTTTTAATCAAGACTAGCAAAAGGATAAAAGAGCCAGCGATTAAAATAAAATTACCAATTAATTCACCTACTGTTACGTGCATCAGTTACTCCTTTCTACTCTTCATCATTAATTTTATTTCCTAGGTACATAGAGGATAATAGTGTAAAGACATAGGCTTGTACACAAGAAATGAACACGGAAAATGCAGTCCAAACTAAGTTTGTTCCAAATGCGATTGGATACCAAAAAATAGCCTGATGTGAAAGTAAAAGAAGCAAGCTTGTCATTACTTCACCTGCAAAGATATTCCCAAAAATCCGCAAAGCAAGAGAAAGGAAATTCGTGACTTCTTCCAGTAGATTCATCGGTGTCATAAATGCAGGAGTTACAAAACCTTTTAGGTATTGTTTAATCCCACGACGACGAATCCCCTCAATGTGCGCCATCACAATAATACAGAAAGACAAGACAAGGTCAAATGAAAGATTTGCAGTTGGCGATGTCCAAAGGTTTGTCCCATCTGTTGTTTGAAGTTTAGCCATCAAACCAAGATTATTGGCGATGACCATAAAAAGAAATAAACATAAGTAAAAGAGTGAGTAATCTTTCATGTAGTGGGAACCAAGGTTAGGTTCTGTAAATCCAATTACAAAATCATAGAGATACTCTAGTACATTTTGTTTACCTTTGGGTTTCAAAGTCATATTACGACTTGCCCAATAGATAAATGCAAAAATCAGAAACACAGACAGCAAAGTCAAGGCTGTCAAAGTTAAATCAAAGGTAACAGGACCAATATTGATGGTTGGATTGATACTTTCTTCCATCTAACATTCTCCCTTCTCCAATTTATATTTCGTTATTTAATAATAAATGAGAAGACAAGAGTTACGAAGAAAGTTCCTTCGATAAAGGCAACCCCTAAAAACATCAAGCTACGAAACTCAGCAATAATATCTGGTTGGCGAGCTACTGATTTCAACAAACCATTCATCAACAGACCCTCACCAAGAGATACACCCATACAGGCAAGACATAGACCGAAAAATGTTAAATTCATGACGAATTCTCCTTTTAATTAAAAATTTACTTACTTAGTTTAGTCCTAAAAAAATTGGATTTGTCAACTTTTTTTACTAACATTGAAAGCGTTTAATGAAAATTATTTACAATTTTACTATTTTTAAGCCTATTATATAGAAAACTTTGTAAAAAACTTGTAATAAATCCGACCATTATCTAGACCTTTCTGAAAAATATTGAAAAAATCCGAGATGAAATCTCGGATGAAAATTAATATATTTTCTTTAACCTAATGCTCTTTTAGTAAGAAGAATTAAAGGGAAATCTTTCGTTTCCTACATGTTTATTAAGCACGAACTGTGACGCTGGTTCCATCTTCCTTATAAAGATTGATAAGGCCTTCTTTTAGAGCTCGAACCATGTCTCCAGCTTGAACAGGTTGTGGGACTTTGATTGTCAAGAGTTCCATCGGATTTGGAGCGCGGTCGATTTTATTGCCTTTGGCATCATGCAAATCTTCGATATAAGTTTCAAAGTGACGGAAACCTGGGCCATAAAACTCTACTTGGTCTCCTTCGTTAATGACATTCCGTTGACGAATGGTTGCTGTTTGTGTCGCATCATCATAAGAAACCACTTCAGCGACAAACTTGTACTCAGGAATTTTACGACGAGCACCAAATAACTGTTCATTTTCAGATGGTGTACCGTAGTAGAAACCTGTTGCCAATTCACGTTGGGCAACCTTCCACATCTCATCAATCAAGTCTTGCTTGATAGCTTCAAACTTCTCTGGACTTTCTAGATAGGCATCAACAGCTGCCTTGTAGCAGTTGGTTACTGTTGATACGTAGTGAATAGACTTCATACGTCCTTCAATTTTTAGACTGTCCACACCATTTTCAATCATATCTGGAATATGGTCAATCATGGACATATCAACAGCTGACATTGAAAATTCTTCAGGAATTTCACCTTTCAAACTCTTGCGTTCTTTCCCAAATGGCATATCGTAGAGGTCATATTTCCAACGGCATGACTGAGAGCATCCACCACGGTTAGCATCACGCATACTCATGTGGTTTGAAAGAGTACAACGACCAGAGTAAGAAATACACATGGCTCCGTGGACAAAGGCTTCAATCTCAACATCTGTACGTTTGCGGATTTCTGCCAATTCTTCCATTGAAACCTCACGCGCCAAAACGACACGAGTCAAGCCCAGTTCTTTCCAGAACTCAAGGGTTTCATAGTTAGTGGCGCTGGCTTGGGTAGAGAGGTGGATTTCAAGACCTGGTGCTTCTGTTGCTGCAATCATAATCAAGGCTGGGTCAGATACGATAACTGCTGCAATCCCGATATCACGCAGTTTACGGAACCACTCACCAGCACCAGCTTCATTTCCTTCGTGCATAACCATATTAGCAGCTACATAAACCTTAGCACCATACTTGGCAGCAAACTGGACACCTTCTTCCATCTGTTCAAAGGTAAAGTTACCTGCACGGCTACGAAGACCATAGGCCTGACCACCGATAAAGACAGCATCCGCTCCATATTGAACAGCTACTTTTAGCTTCTCTAAAGTCCCTGCAGGCGATAAAACCTCAGGACGTTTTAATATTTTTGTCATGTTTTCTCCTATTTGCAATATAAAAGTTTGACGTTTTTCCTTCTCATTTTATAGTAAATAAGCGATAAAATCAAGCCTAGACAGATTGTTTTGACAATTCTAATCTTTTAAGGCTTGCAAACTAACTGTTAATTTGTCGAAAATTCACCCAGTTTTAACAAGTAGTCAAAAATACAGATAAAGTAAAAAACCAGTATCCAAAGATACTGGCTCGTTAAACTACATAAATTAGTCCTTAGATGACTATTCCCATTCAACTGTTGCAGGTGGTTTACTTGTAATATCATAGACGATACGGTTAACATGATCCACTTCGTTTACGATACGTACTGAGATTTTTTGAAGCACTTCCCATGGAATTTTGGCAAAATCAGCAGTCATACCATCGATAGAGGTGATAGCACGGATTGCAATCGTGTAGTCATATGTACGACCGTCACCCATAACACCAACTGAACGAACGCCTGTGTTCACTGTGAAGTATTGCCAGATATCGCGGTCAAGACCTGCTTTAGCAATTTCCTCACGAAGGATAGCGTCTGATTCACGAACGGTTTCAAGTTTTTCTTCAGTAATTTCTCCCATGACACGGATAGCAAGTCCTGGTCCTGGGAATGGTTGGCGCCATACGATGTGGTCTGGCATACCAAGCTCTGTACCTAGGGCACGAACTTCATCCTTGTAAAGAGTATTGAGTGGTTCGATCAATTCAAACTGCATGTCTTCTGGAAGACCACCCACGTTGTGGTGTGACTTGATAGTTTGAGCTGTATCTGTACCAGACTCGATAACGTCTGTGTATAAGGTACCTTGAGCAAGGAATTTCACATCTTTGAGCTTGCTTGCTTCGTCATCGAAGACATAGACAAACTCGTTACCGATAATTTTACGTTTTTGTTCTGGGTCAGAAACGCCAGCAAGTTTATCAAGGAAACGTTTAGCAGCGTCTGCTTTGACGATATTCAAACCAAACTTACCACCAAGCATGTCCATAACTTGGTCCGCTTCTCCTTTACGAAGAAGACCGTGATCCACGAAGATACAGATCAATTGATCGCCAATCGCTTTTTGGAGAAGAACTCCAACAACTGAAGAGTCAACACCACCTGATAGACCAAGAAGGACACGTTTATCACCGACAGTCTCACGGATTTTTTGGATCTGCATGTCGATGAAGTTATCCATTGTCCAGTCGCCTTTAGCCTTACAGATGTTAAGGGCAAAGTTACGAAGGATATCATTCCCGTATACAGAATGACGAACTTCTGGGTGGAATTGGATACCGTAAATGTGTTTATCTGGATTTTCGATGGCTGCGTATGGGCAGTCAGCTGATGTTCCAGTACGAACAAAGTCAGCAGGAATCTCAGTAACCGCATCACCATGGCTCATTAAAACAGTCTGCTCGTCTGGTGTTGATTCAAAAAGAGCTGATGGTGTATGTGTTAGTGTTGATTGACCGTATTCACGATTTCCAGCATCACCTGCAGGAACAACTTTTTCCTCCAAGTTTATGGGTCAATAACTGCATACCGTAACAAATTCCCAAAATAGGAATTCCAAGTTCGAATATTTCTGGGTCAATATCGAGATGAACCATCTTCGTATACAGAATTTGGACCACCTGAAAGGATGATTCCTACAGGGTTGATTTCACGAACTTCAGCAGCTGAAATTTTATGGCTTTTTTTAGTTCTGAAAAAAACACCAATCTCACGGATACGGCGTGAAATCAGCTGGTTGTATTGGCTACCATAGTCCAATACGATGATTTTTTTCTACATCTTGCAAATCAGTTGAAATGTTGCTCATCTTTTTTTCCTTTCTCAAAAGAAATATCTTTTTTTCAATATTCTATCACAAATAAGGGCGAATTACCAACTAAACAAGGTGAAGATTGACTTTTTCTAGTTTATTGGGGTACAATAGAGAAAAGATAGAAATGAAGTGAAAAATATGCTACCCGCTTATATGAAAATCCATGATCAGATTAAAAAGGATATTGACGAACATCGTTGGGCCATTGGTGAGAGACTTCCCAGTGAACGAGACTTAGCAGAGCAGTTTGCGGTCAGTCGCATGACCCTCCGCCAAGCCGTATCTCTATTAGTCGAAGAAGGCGTTTTAGAGCGTCATGTAGGAAGCGGCACCTTTGTTTCTAGTACTCGAGTACAAGAAAAGATGCGAGGGACAACCAGTTTTACTGAAATTGTTAAGTCCCAAGGTAAAGTTCCCTCTAGCCAGCTCATTTCCTACAGAAAAACCATTCCCAATGAACAGGAAGTTGCCAAGCTAGGAATTTCTCCTACCGAAAATATTATCCGAATGGAACGGGTCCGCTATGCCGACCAAGTCCCTCTGGTTTATGAAGTTGCTTCTATTCCTGAAAAATTCATTAAGGACTTTAAAAAAGAAGAAATCACCAGTCATTTCTTCCAAACCTTGCAAAAACATGGCTACCGTATTGGTAAATCACAGCAGACCATCTATGCTCGTCTTGCAAAAGAAAAGATTGCTCACTATTTGGAAGTTGAAAAAGGACATGCTATTCTTGGTTTAACTCAGGTTTCCTACCTAGAAGATGGTACAGCTTTTGAATACGTAAAAAGTCAATATGTAGGCGAACGTTTTGAATTTTATCTTGAAAATAATTAGATTACTATGCAAAAACTCTCTGTCACGGACAAAGAGTCTTTTTATTTTTCTAAGAGCAAATCTTTCAAAGAAATCAGAGTTACAGCAAATAATATCATTGCCATACCAAGAAAATCAATGGGATAAAATTGTTCATTCATGATTAGGAAGGCAAAGAAAACAGCCGAAATTGGCTCAATTGAAGCCAACAAACTTGACTTGACCGGCCCAATCAGACTGGCTCCTTTTAGAAAGGCTGTATAGGCAAAGACAGTCCCGATAAGGATAATACCTGCAAAAGCAAGGAGAAAATCAAGACTAGTCGATATATTGGCCTGTAGAACCCCTGTAAAAGGAAGGGCGACCAAACCTGCTATGACCATTCCCACACCAATGACCAAACTGCTCCCCCCACTTCTTAATCAAGGCTATGGGCAAAATGATATAAAGTGCGTAAGTCAGAGCAGAAAATAGCCCCCAGAACAGTCCCGAAGGTGTCATAGATAACTGGTCCAACTGCCCATGAGTGGCGATCAGGAAGGTTCCTCCGATGGCTAATATGATAGAAACAATCTCTCCCAGTGTCGGTGCCACCTTATCCTTGATACAGCTATAAATCAAAATTCCAACAGGACAAACATACTGAAGCACCGTCGCAGTCCCTGCATTGGTTTCCTGAATAGCAGTTAGATAAGCAAATTGATTGAGGAAGAGACCAATTAGAGCAAAAATGAGAAGAGACAGCAAACTTTTTCTATCCTTTAAAAAGGCCAGCATTCTATCCTTTGCAGTAGCATAAGCCAAGAGCATGAGAATTCCACCAGCGATTAAAAGACGCAAGTTGGTCAAAACCAGAGCCGAAATTCCGTGTGCCATCAGGTATTGGCCACTCGTTCCTGACAAGCCCCAAGCAATCCCAGCCACAACTGTTAATAGAGTCCCTTTTAAACTATTTGACATGTCTCTCCTTACTCTTCTTTGCGAATCAAGTCCATTACTTGATTGCGGTCTACAATCCATTGAGCCCTCTCATCCTTTTCATAGGTACGATTCGATAGGAAAATGACCGCTTCTTGCTTCCGACGATTCCACATGATAAAGGTACCTGTATAGCCCGTATGGTCTAGCCAATCTCCTTCCAAATTCCATGCTAAAGAACGTTCCTTGTCAACCAAAGGAGAAAAATTTTGACTCAAATCTCTTGCAAAATCATCTGCTAGATAGTGTTCTAAAAAGATTTGTAAATCCTTTACAGTCGAAAACAAACCAGCACTCCCTGCATGTCTGCCCAGGAGGCGAGCCTTGGGATCATGTACCACACCAGCCTCTACACCTCTAACTGTCGGAACAGCAAGCACAACAGGTCCAAATTGGGTTTCCGTCATTCCCCAAAGATTCCAGACTTGTTCTTGTAAAATCACATCCAAATCCTTATCAAAGATTCTTTCCAAAATAAAGCCCAAAAGTAAAAAATGGACATCCGAATAAAGAAAGGCTGGCTGACTTCGTCTCTTGAGATGAAACATAGCTTCCTTTAATTCAGAAGCTGTTAAAAGATCACGATTGGGAATAAAAGGATCAAGATCTGTAGCGTGGGTTAAGAGCTGGCGAATAGTGATGTCTGGATAATCACTCTCAGATAAAAAATCTGTTACCGGTCTGTCAATATCCAATTGACCTTTTTCCCACAAGAAGGTAAAAACGGTGCCAACCCCAACAACCTTGCTGACACTAGCTAGATCATAAACCAGTCTTGCCTCGGTCTGCAAGCCATACTCTGGGTCACTCTGGCCTAAATAGAACTCCGTCCATTGATTGTCCTTAAAATACGCAAAAGAGGCTCCGGGATAAATCCCTGCCTCGATTTGTTCTTCTATTTTTTTAATAATCTTGGTCCACTTCATACTTCTTCAAACCACAATTCAACATTATTTCTATCTTTACCAAGGAAGAATTTTTCAGACTTAGGAATAAAATATTCGGTAGACTCAAACCTCTTGCGAAGACTTGCTATGTCTAATTCATTGACCAAGAACTTGAGCATAGATAAGTCCCAAGTAACCGTATTGTCCACAGTCAAATCCTGCCCCTGAGCTGGAATAAAATCAAGGGATTCTCCAACTTCAGATGGCTCCAAGAAACTATCAACATCAGTTGGGAGGTGTAATTCCATAGAAATTTCAAATTTACTTAAAGAAATTGACTCCAGATCTGTTTGAAATTCTGGCTTTTCTTCTACTTCTACTAGACTTGCTCTGTCATCTTCTGCATGAATCAAAACCAAATCATTTTCGGGTGAAAAAATCTCAAAAGCGTAGCCATTTTGACCTTTATATAATTGATGAATCGAATCTGTTTTAGCTAATAAGGCCTCGATTTCTAAGGGATTTTCCACCTTGACAATCAATCTAGCCAGTTTTTTTCTTCCCTCTACCTTACGAGTGCGCATACTTGGAGCTTCTTCTAAAACCAGCTTTTCTAAACCTGTTTGATCACCTAGTGACAGAAAGGCTGACTCTTCTAATAAGGCCTTCATGCCAAGGGTTCCTATATAAAATGTTTCATTTAATTTTCTATTATTAACTTTTAAAGTAGGAATAATCCGTACAATCTGATTTACATTCATAAATTCCTCCAACTCTTTATTTTAAAGGATTTTAGAATTTTTTACAAGAAATTATGCTCAGATTTACTTTTTTGGCTCTATAATATTTGTAGTGGGTAACCCCCTATGGATATTATGGAGCCTATTTTGTGTAGAAAAAAAGTCCCATATGACCTATAATGAAAAGCGATCAAACAACTCATTAGAAAGAATCATATGGAACAATTACATTTTATCACAAAACTACTCGATATCAAAGACCCTAATATCCAATTTATGGATATCATCAATAGGGATACACACAAAGAAATCATCGCCAAACTGGACTACAATGCTCCATCTTGTCCTTATTGTGGAAGTCAAATGAAAAAATATGACTTTCAAAAACCGTCTAAGATTCCTTACCTCAAAACGACTGGTATGCCTACTAGAATTCTTCTGAAAAAGCGTCGTTTCAAGTGCTATCATTGCTCGAAAATGATGGTCGCCGAGACCTCACTCGTCAAGAAGAATCATCAAATTCCTCGTATTATCAACCAAAAGATTGCGCAAAAGTTAATTGAAAAGACTTCTATGACCGATATTGCCCATCAGCTTTCCATTTCAACTTCAACTGTCATTCGAAAGCTCAATGATTTCCACTTTAAGCATGATTTTTCTCGTCTTCCTGAGATTATGTCCTGGGACGAGTATGCCTTCACTAAGGGCAAGATGAGTTTCATTGCACAAGATTTTGATAATCTCAACATCATCACTGTTCTTGAAGGCAGAACACAGGCTATCATCCGAAATCACTTTCTGCGCTACGAGCGAGCTGTTCGTTGTCAGGTGAAAATCATTACGATGGATATGTTTAGCCCTTACTACGATATTGCCAGCAAACTTTTTCCTAACGCTAAAATCGTTCTCGACCGCTTCCACATTGTCCAACATCTCAGCCGTGCTATGAGTCGTGTACGTGTCCAAATCATGAATCAATTTGAGCGAAAATCCCATGAATACAAGGCCATCAAACGCTACTGGAAACTCATTCAACAAGATAGTCATAAACTGAGTGATAAACGATTTTATCGCCCTACTTTTCGTATGCACTTAACGAATAAAGAGATTCTAGACAAGCTTTTGAGCTATTCAGATGAGTTGAAACACCACTACAATCTCTATCAACTCTTGCTTTTTCACTTTCAGAACAAGGAACCTGAAAAATTCTTCGGACTTATTGAGGACAATATAAAGCAGGTTCATCCTCTTTTTCAGACTGTCTTTAAAACCTTTCTAAAGGATAAAGAGAAGATTGTCAACGCCCTTCAACTACCCTATTCCAACGCCAAATTGGAAGCGACCAATAATCTCGTTAAACTTATCAAACGAAATGCCTTTGGATTTCGGAACTTTGAAAACTTCAAAAAACGAATTTTTATCGCTCTCAATATCAAAAAAGAAAGGACAAATTTCGTCCTTTCTAGATCTTAGCTTTTCTTCAACCCACTACAGTTGACAAAGAGCCTATTTTTGTTGCTTTTTGATTTCAGATGAATGTCAGCAATAAAAAGAACCAGCTCTTAGAACTGATTCCTTTTACAAGTGAAAAATTAGTTATTTTCAACTTTTTCATCGTATTTTGGTCTTAGTGTTGTACCTGAGTTAACAATGGTACGTTTTTGAACAAGAGGAAGGTCTGTACGATTGTAAACTGTACGCCATGGTTCCCAAACAAGACCTGTTTTTTCTTGGATTTTTACTCTGATATTACGAACATTTCCTTTAAATTGAAGTTCAGTTTGGAAGCCTGCTGTTCTGTTTTTACCATTATCTTCCCATTGACGTGAGCGAATGCTTTCAACTCCATCCTTATCATAAGTTACTTCATCCCAATAAACATAGTAACGGGCAATGTAAGCTCCCTTATGATGTAAATTGAGGTAACCATTTTTGTATGAAGTCACTTTAGTTTCAATGTAGTCTGTACTGCTTTGAATTGTGGCTACTTGATTATCTTTCAAGAATGCAGTCTTATAAGAAATTGGAACAGCAGGGTTTTGTGTACTGAAAGTAGCTCCTTCTTGAATCAATTTCTTCAAATCTTCTACTGTACCTGTCACAACACGTGCAGCGCCATCAGCATTTCCACCTACGATTGAAACTGTTACAGTTGTGTTCTTCAAGACACGCGCCCATTCAGATTCTGGTTTAATAGGCACTCCTTTGATGACAGCATTAATCGCTGCTTTCAACTCTGTACTCTTGCTTGTTGTTTCAAATTTGACATACATTTGACGTCCGTATGAAACGCTAGATACATATACAGGAGGTGTTTTTCATCAATTCCACGTGCTTTCAATTGATCAACCGTTACTCCTGGAGCAAATACATCTGATGGATTTTTTGAAGCATCAAAGTTAGCTGTATAGTAAATTTGTTTAAAATCAACAACTTCAACTTGTTTTTCACCCTTGTTCACAGCCTCAAAGTCAATTTTCAAATTAACACCGACTTTTTCAAAATCACTTCCGAATTTTGCTTTCAATTGATTCATGCTGTAAGCAGAAGTTGATTCATACTGCATACGTGCTGGAGCAGGATTTTTCGCAGCATACTTTTCATGCCAACGATTTAACAGGGTATTTACACCTTCCTGCATACCACTTGCAGTTGGTTTGGCATCTACATAGCTATCTCCGCCAACCATACCTGGCAAGTCGACGCTAATTCTACCTTTGCTACGATCTAAACTAATTTGTTGTGGTTTATTTTCTAGGAGATCTTGATTTGCTTTAAACAATGCACCTAGGAAAATATCTCCGTTACCATTAATGGCAACATCAGCAGAACCATTAGAAAGGTTTTTCTTCACTTTTTCTACAACCACAAATTCACTTCCTTGTTGTTTTGTGCTTGTATTAGTGTAATTTTCTAATGCTTCGCCTTTTCTAGTCAAAATGTTTAGTTTATCATAGTTTAAACCAAATAAATAGTTATTTAGCTCTGCAGTATAATCTTTTTTGGCTTTGTTTTCTGTTTTCTTATCTGCTACTACTTTTTCTTCTTTTACAGCACGATATACTTCAACTTCTGCTAAACTAAGAGGAGTTTTAGATTTATTTAATTCAATTTTTACATATCGTGCATTAACTCCTGAGAATTGAACATCAACTGTTGGTTGATTGTTTAAGCTATCAACATGTTGACGAGTTACTTCCTTACCATCTTTATCTAACAAAATAACATCAAAATTAGATAAACGATTTGCTACATCCCCATCTCCACGATTGTAAATACGAACAGTTCCCACACCTTCTTCTTTTCTAGATCAACTTTCCACCAAGAATGATCTTGAAAATTTGTATGAGTAACTGAGTGATGTCTGTAATTATTATCTCGATTACCGTCAACCGCTCTAGAAGCATCTGCATCGTAATAAGTCGAACTCTGACTTGCAGACTTATGAGCAGCAATATTTTCACCAGCAACTGCAGCAACGCTTGGTTCTGTTGCTTTTACTACATTTGTTTGAAATACAAGGCCAGAGCCCAGCAAAAATGTTGCAATGGCAACACCACATACTCCAACGCTACGTTTACGAATAGAAAAACGAAATCCTTTATCTTGTTTGTTTTGAGACATACAAAACTCCTATATATATTTGAACGAATTATTTCTTGAACGCGCTTTCTTGAAACAATAAGAGTATAACATAAAAATATTATAGATGCAATCATTTTCTTAAAAAATTATTATTTTTTATTAGTTCAACTTGTATAGTTGCTCATATGTTAACAATTTCACATTTAAATACCAAACGGTCTATACCACTAAAAATAAGAAAACGAGCAGGCTTGAGTCCCTATCAGTTGGGAATCAGCACTGTTCGTTTTTGTATATATAATCAGATTCAACTCTTAAATCTATAACTTAAGAAATTTTTTAATGAAAAGCTTTTCATTGTTTTTTATCATCTCTTAGATTCAAATTCTTTATAAACTTCCTGAAGATAGGTATCAAAAACTTCTTCATCTGAAATGGTATCGGATATAAAGCTTCCGTTGCTGGTTCGTTCTGACAGATTCAAGTCTTGTAGTCGACTTTTATAGATTGTTCCTTTGTTAGATTGAACAATCAGAGTTTGATCGTTCTCGTCCACTTCTGTACTGAAGAGATCACCAATAAATCCTTGCTCTGCAACTGCTCCTGCTAAGAAGACACGATGCGGTTTATTTTTTAGCTCACGCAAGACTTGTAGTCCTCGTTTAGCACGGCTGGTTGCCGGAATTTCGTCAATAGAAACACGTTTCAAACTTCCACGTTGGGTCAAGAGGTAGAAGGATGAGGTGTTACAGATAAAGGCGGATTGGAGGACATCATCTGCTTTCAGGTTCATAGCTTTGACACCTGCAGCCTTGGCACCGACAACCGGAACCTCTTCGATATTGAAACGAAGAGCATAACCATTTTGGCTAATCAAAAGAACATCATCTAGTTTAATCGGAGCCACTGCTACAATCTGGTCTGTCTCGTCTTTGAGCTTAGCATACTTGACAGACTTAGACTTGTAGGTTCGCCATGGAGTGAATTCTTTTCGTTCTACACGCTTGATTTGACCGAGACGAGTAGCTACAAAATAAGTTGTCGCATCATCAAACTGATCTACTACTTCCACATAAAGGATTTCTTCGTTAGTTTCAAAGTTTGTAATGGTCTGGCTCAGATGCTCTCCAATGTCCTTCCAGCGAATATCTGCTAATTCATGGATTGGTCTGTAGATGACATTTCCAAGACTTGTGAACATCAAGAGGTGCTGTGTTGTCTTGACAGCTTGTACAAAGATCAAACGGTCATCATCACGCTTGCCAATTTCTTCCAGCGTTGAAGCGGCAAAGGAACGTGGGCTGGTACGCTTGATGTAACCTGCCTTGGTCACGCTGACATAGGTATCTTCCTCAGCGATCAGACTAGCTGTATCAATCTCAATTACTTTTGCTGTGTCTTCTAAAGTACTCAAACGTGGAGTCGCAAATTTCTTCTTGACCTCACGAAGCTCTTTCTTCATGAAATTGTACATGGTCCGTTCATCCCCAATAATAGCCGCCAGCATGGCAATCTTTTCACGAAGTTCTGCTTCTTCTTCCTGCAAGACAACTACGTCTGTATTGGTCAAACGGTACAGTTGCAAGGTAACGATGGCCTCAGCCTGCTCTTCTGTAAAATCATAGCTGACCTTAAGGTTTTCCTTGGCGTCCGCCTTATTTTCAGAAGCACGGATAAGAGCAATGACTTCATCCAAAATCGAAATCACTCGAATCAAACCTTCGACGATATGGAGACGTTTCTCAGCCTTTTCCTTGTCAAAGCGGGAACGCGCCAAAATGACTTCACGACGGTGGGCAATATAGCTGGACAAGATTGGGACAATCCCGACCTGACGAGGCGTGAAATTATCAATTGCCACCATGTTAAAATTGTAATTTATTTGTAGGTCGGTGTATTTGAAGAGATAATTGAGAACAAGCTCCGTATTGGCGTCTTTTTTTAGCTCAATAGCAATGCGAAGACCGTCACGGTCAGACTCATCACGAACCTCAGCAATACCTGCCACCTTGTTATTGACACGAACATCATCGATTTTCTTAACCAGATTGGCCTTGTTGATTTCATAAGGAATCTCAGTAATAACAATTTGTTCCTTACCACCTTTTAGCTTTTCAATCTCAGTCTTGGAACGAACAACCACGCGACCTTTCCCAGTTTCATAGGCCTTCTTGATTTCATCACGACCCTGGATAATCCCTCCAGTCGGGAAGTCTGGTCCAGGCAAGAATTCCATGAGTTTATCCACCTTGGCAGTTGGATGGTCAATCATGTAAACAGCTGTATCGATGACCTCAGCTAAATTATGAGGTGGAATATCTGTCGCATATCCAGCCGAAATACCAGTCGATCCATTTACCAAGAGATTTGGAAAGGCTGCTGGCAAGACTGTCGGCTCTTTTTCGGTGTCATCAAAGTTCCAAGCAAAGGGAACTGTCTTCTTCTCGATATCCTGAAGAAGATAGCCAGCAATTTCAGACAGACGTGCCTCAGTATAACGCATAGCCGCAGGCGGATCTCCGTCCATAGAACCGTTATTACCGTGCATTTCAACCAAAATCTCACGATTTTTCCAGTCCTGTGACATACGAACCATGGCATCATAGATAGATCTGTCACCGTGTGGGTGGAAATTCCCCATGATGTTACCGACAGACTTGGCCGACTTGCGGTAACTCTTATCAAAGGTATTGCCATCCTTATTCATAGAATAAAGAATGCGACGCTGAACCGGCTTCAAGCCATCACGAATATCTGGCAAAGCCCGGTCTTGAATAATGTACTTGGAGTAGCGACCAAAGCGCTCTCCCATAATGTCCTCCAGGGACATGTTTTGAATGTTACTCATATAGGATACAGAGCCCGTAAAATATCAAGTGAAAATAGAAAATTCTTGAAGTAAGAAAGCTCACCAGAGAATTTATCTTTTTCACGCATCATTTAGGGCGTGTTCAACTCCTTTCAAAGAATGTAGAGTAGGTTTTTACAGAAAAGGTGTTCAGTTAAGATATAAAGGGACGATTTGGCTTGCCGAAAAATTTCTGTAGAAAAATAGAAAATCGATGTAGGGCTCGATGAAGTCAAGACGATTTGACTTTTTTCCGACTAAAATTAGTTCCCGTGTTCAGTTACTACAAATAATCAAACGACCCTTTCTGTAGTTTAATGTGTTTAAAATGCGTTGCTTCAGTTAATAAGAAATTTCACATAGCATTCAGGGCGTGTTCAACTCCTTTCGAAGAATGTAGAGTAAATACTATGGAAAAAGAAAAAATATAGAGTAAGTGAATTTCATCAAATTCCTGTATCGTCATTTCCACTTGAAATGTCTACTCCACAAATCCTCGTTTATACTTGATATGACTGGCGATATTGCTATCTACATCTTTCTTATCCCAAAGTTGAAGTTCCCATGGGTAGTAAAAATTACTTTTATTTTTAAAATAGATATGAATACCGACATAGCCATCTTTATCACGTAAATACCAGTTTTTTAGTCCGTAATTCTCTTGCCAATCATCTAATTTCTCCATGACTTGAGCTATCTCTTTGGAACTTAAAATCATACGAGCACCAAAAATATCATTAAGAATGGAATTCACAGGATAGCCCTCTTGACGCTCTGAAAAACGTGTAATTTTATCTAAAATAGACTCAGAAGTTTTGACACGATAAACATAGGCAATGTCTTGGACATCCGCTTTCATCAGATAGTCATTAATTGACTCATGTAAATTCAGACGGTAGGCTAAAATCGCTTTAGTCGGAACTTTTGAAAAGGTATGCTTGAGATTGATTTTTTCCACCTTACCCGTTTCAAAATAATCTTTAGAATATTCTCGATGAATACGATTAATCTCTGTAATGAGGCGTTCCACTTTTTCAATCATGAGTCTTCTCCTCTCGCTTTTTCATTTTTCTAGTTATTCCCAAACTTCTTCACTCTTTCCTCAGCATACTTAATCATCTTCTCAGCTACTTCTTTATCGTAGTCAAATCCCATTTTTTGAGCAAGGGATTGAGCTTCTTGGTGGAAAAGTTCCATCGTAGCAAACAATGACTGAGTGATTTTATCTAAACTTGAGAAATCTAGCAGATTTGAAAAATCCTTTTCTTTCTCAGTAGGTAAATAGTTAAAGAGATACTTGTAATTCTTTCCGATGTCGACCTTTCCCCTGTCACTTGCGACCTGCCAAGATAAGACTTTCAGGAGTTCTTGTTGACAAATACTGTAGAGATGGTCGGTCGCATAGATGACTTGTTTGCGACAAATGCCCTTGACTACATAGGCAGACACCCACCAAAATTCATTACAGGATTTTTCAAAATCCGTTTCAGTAGCTGGGCTTGTCCAGTAACGTTCTAGATTTTGGGAACAGGATTCAAATAAATGTTCTGGGTCTTCCAAAACAGTGAATCCTGCCTCGCTATCCACCCACTCTTGAATGTGTTCTTCGGGGCAAAGAGTCAAATCAATGCGATTACCATCTTCAAAAAGCATAAGATATAGACGACGATGTTCAAGAGCAACCTCTTGCTCAATAATGCGTTTGCCAAACTGACCTAGCCAAGAAAGGTCACTCGTCATATTATCTAAATCGTCCACGACATAGACCACGTCATAGTCTTGAAATTCATCTTTTGGGGCCTTTGGGTTTGTCCGTGAACCAGACATGGCGACAGCTTTGACTTGTAAAGTTTTGGCAGTCTGTAAAATCAGATCTAGCATTTCTGTTTCAGCTCTCATGTTAATACCCATTCATTAAAAACTGACTTAAAACACCGTCGCTTCTTCCAGCGTAAACTTAACATTGTCCTCAATCCACTTACGGCGTGGTTCGACCTTGTCTCCCATGAGGACATTGACGCGACGTTCAGCGCGAGCCAGGTCTTCGATCGTGACACGAATGAGAGTTCGGGTTTCTGGGTTCATGGTTGTTTCCCAGAGCTGGTCCGCATTCATCTCACCAAGTCCCTTGTAACGTTGGAGGGTAGCGCCTTTACCGAACTGCTTGCGGAGTTCTTCTAACTCACCATCCGTCCAAGCATAAGCCACTTCTTCTTTCTTACCTTTTCCTTTAGACATCTTGTAAAGAGGGGGAAGGGCGATATAGACATGTCCTGCCTCAACTAGCGGACGCATGTAGCGATAGAAATGTTAAGAGCAAGGTCTGGATATGGGCACCGTCGGTATCCGCATCGGTCATAATAATAATCTTGTCGTAGTTGGCATCCTCAATAGAAAAATCTGCCCCAACACCCGCACCAATGGTATAAATCATGGTATTGATTTCTTCATTTTTGAGGATATCCGCCATCTTTGCCTTGGCTGTATTAATAACCTTACCACGAAGAGGCAAGATAGCCTGGAACTTGCGGTCACGACCTTGTTTGGCAGAGCCACCGGCAGAGTCCCCCTCGACTAGATAGAGTTCATTTTTTGCAGGATTCTTAGACTGGGCTGGGGTCAATTTCCCAGACAGCAAGCCTTTGTCTTTTTTATTTTTCTTACCATTTCGGCTCTCATCACGCGCCTTACGTGCCGCTTCACGAGCGTCACGGGCCTTGATAGCCTTGCGGATGAGGTTAGAAGCCAATTCACCATTTTCCATGAGGAAGAAGGTCAACTTATCCGCCACAATGCCATCCACAACTGGGCGAGCTAGTGGACTTCCTAGTTTGTCCTTGGTCTGACCTTCAAACTGGAGGTGTTCTTCAGGAACAAGGATAGAAAGAACGGCCGCTAGTCCCTCACGATAGTCTGACCCTTCAAGGTTTTTATCTTTTTCCTTGAGAAGACCTGTCTTACGCGCGTAGTCATTCATGACCTTAGTGATAGCAGACTTGAGTCCAGTCTCATGTGTTCCACCATCCTTGGTGCGAACGTTATTGACAAAAGATAGAATGTTATCTGAAAATCCATCATTGTATTGGAGGGCTACTTCCACTTGAAAGCCATTGTCTTCTCCTTCAAAGTAAAGAACTGGCGTCAAGGTTTCCTTGTCTTCGTTCAGATAAGAAACAAAGTCTTGTACCCCATTCTCATAGTGGAATTCAATCGCTTCATCTGTTCGTTTGTCCGTCAGAGATAAGGTCACATTTTTTAAGAGAAAAGCTGATTCATTGAGGCGCTCTGAAATGGTATTGTACTTGAAGTCTGTCGTAGAAAAGATCGTCGCATCAGGCATAAACGTAACCTTGGTACCTGTCTTAGACTTAGGCGCTGTACCGATTTTCTTTAAGGTCGTAACAGGTTTTCCACCATTTTCAAAACGTTGCTTATAGATTGCCCCGTCACGGGTAATTTCAACTTCCAGCCAACTTGAAAGAGCGTTAACAACGGAAGAACCCACCCCGTGGAGACCACCAGATGTCTTGTAGCCACCCTGACCGAATTTTCCTCCAGCATGAAGAATGGTAAAGATAACCTCAACAGTTGGAATTCCCATAGCGTGCATACCTGTCGGCATACCACGTCCGTGGTCTTGAACCGTTAAACTGCCGTCTTTATTAATGGTCACATCAATACGGTCACCAAATCCAGACAAGGCCTCATCGACTGCATTGTCGACGATTTCCCAGACGAGGTGGTGGAGACCTGCCCCATCAGTCGATCCGATATACATCCCTGGACGTTTACGGACCGCATCCAACCCTTCTAGCACCTGAATGGCATCATCATTATAATTATTAATATTGATTTCCTTTTTTGACACAAGGAACCTCCTATTCGTTCATCTTTACTATTCTACAGGTTTTCTAAGGATTTTGCAAAATTTTTCTTTCTCCGGTGTGACAATTTCAGAAGAGATTCTCTGCCTTTCTTCTCCATTTCATGATATAATAGGAGTATGATTACAATAGTTTTATTAATCCTAGCCTATCTGCTGGGTTCGATTCCGTCTGGCCTCTGGATTGGACAAATTTTCTTTCAGACAAATCTGCGTGAACACGGTTCTGGAAATACTGGAACGACCAATACCTTCCGCATTTTAGGTAAGAAAGCTGGCATGGCAACATTTGTGATTGACTTTTTCAAAGGAACCTTAGCAACGCTTCTTCCGATTATTTTCCATCTGCAAGGCGTTTCGCCTCTTATCTTTGGACTTTTGGCTGTTATTGGTCATACCTTTCCTATCTTTGCAGGATTTAAAGGAGGTAAGGCTGTCGCAACCAGTGCTGGAATGATTTTCGGATTTGCACCTGTTTTCTGTCTCTACCTAGCAGTTGTTTTCTTTGGAACCCTCTATCTTGGTAGTATGATTTCACTATCTAGTGTCACAGCATCTATCGCGGCTGTCATCGGGGTTCTGCTCTTTCCACTTGTTGGTTTTATCCTGAGCAACTATGACCCTCTCTTCATCGCTATTATCCTAGCACTCGCTAGTTTGATTATCATTCGACATAAGGATAATATCACACGTATCAAAAATAAAACTGAAAATTTGGTCCCTTGGGGATTGAACCTAACTCACCAACATCCAAAAAAATAAAACGTCAGTACATTTGAACTGACGTTTTTTTTGTATGCTTATTTTGATTTGATATAGTTGATACCATCTGCTTTTGGTGCGACTGCTTTCCCAAAGAAGGCTGCCAAGACAAGAATTGTCAAAACGTAAGGTGCGATTTGAAGGTAAACCGCAGGCACTCCTTGTAGGAATGGCAATTGAGATCCGATAACAGCCAAACTTTGTGAAAGTCCAAAGAAGAGACTAGATAACATAGCTCCGATTGGATTCCATTTCCCAAAGATCATCGCGGCAAGGGCGATAAACCCAGGTCCAACAATAGTTGTCACTGAGAAGTTAACTGAGATGGATTGAGCATAAATCGCTCCGCCAATTCCACCTAGGAAACCGGAAATAATAACCCCTAAATATCTCATCTTGTAGACATTGATTCCCAACGTGTCCGCCGCTTGAGGATGCTCACCTACAGAGCGGAGACGAAGACCAAATCGAGTCTTAAAGAGGATAAACCAAGCAAGGAATGAGAAGGCAATCGCCAGATAACCAAGTAGACTAGTTGACTTGAAGAAAATATCACCGATTACTGGGATATTTGCCAAGACTGGGAAATCAAAGCGTCCAAAAGTCTGACTTAGGTTGTCGGTTTGCCCTTTATTATAAAGAACTTTCACTAAGAAAACAGCCAAGGCAGGCGCCATTAAGTTCAATACCGTACCGCTGACAACATGGTCTGCACGGAAATGAACCGTCGCTGCTGCGTGGATGATGGAGAAGAGTCCCCCTACCAATCCTGCAACTAGCAAGGATAGCCATGGAGTTGCTGCGCCAAATTGTTCTGCAAATTCAAGGTTAAAGACAACTCCAGAAAAGGCACCCATAACCATAATTCCTTCAAGGCCGACGTTTACGATACCACCACGTTCAGAGAAAACACCACCAATACTTGTAAATATGAGGGGAGCTGAGTAAATCAGCATAGAAGACACCAAGAGGGTGAGCAAGGTTGTAATAGACATCTTTACTTACCTCCTTTAATTTGTTTTTTCGGTTTGACAAAGCGTTCGATAAGGTAATGAACGCTGACAAAGAAGATAATAGACGCTGTTACAATGCTGACAAGCTCAGATGGTACCTGCGCCGCATTCATACCAGGGGCTCCAACTTGGAGAACACCAAATAGGAAGGCTGCAAAGAGAATACCAATTGGTGAGTTGGCCGCAAGCAGACTAACCGCCATCCCGTTAAATCCGACAGCCAATGACGCCCCTTGAACATAGACGTTCTGGAAGGTTCCAAGTCCTTCAACAGCTCCACCAAGACCTGCCAAGGCACCTGAAATAATCATTGAAAGGATAATTGTTCGTTTAGCAGAAATACCAGCATATTCTGAAGCATGTGGATTAAGGCCAACCGCACGGATTTCAAAACCAAGAGTCGTTTTCTTGAGCATGAACCAAATAACTGCAACGGCAATGATGGCAAAGAAAATACCAATATTCATCCGTGAGTTACCAGTCAACTCAGCTAACCAAGGTGTCTGGTAGGTTGCATTAGCCCCAACACGAATGGTCGAATCTGTACTTTGCATGAAGTCTTTAGGGAAGGCATGGATAAAGGCATTTCCTACATACAAGACGATGTAGTTCATCATAATGGTTACGATAACCTCTGACGTCCCTAGATAGGCTCTCAGAATACCCGGAATCGCTCCGACAATCCCACCAGCAATCAAGGCAATCACGATGGTTGCTAAAATCATCAAGGGACGTGGCATATCTGGATGCGACAGGGCAAACCAACCACTGAGAATCCAACCTGCCAAAGCCTGACCAGGAAGACCGACGTTAAAGAAACCTGCCCGACTAGCAACGGCAAAACCAAGACCAATCAAGACCAAAGGCCCCATGGCACGGAAGATTTCTCCAATACCGCGTAGACTACCGAAGGCTGTATAGAACAATTCTTCGTAACCCCAAATAGCATCATAGCCGAAGATCCACATGACAATGGCTCCAAGTAAAATTCCTAGGAATACAGAAATCAAGGGAACCGAAATTTGTTGTAATTTTTTAGACATCACTCTTCCCCTTTCCCAAGTTTCCACCAGCCATCAAGACACCAAGTTCTTGTTTATTGGTTGTTTCTGGTGATACAATACCTTGAATCTTACCATCGTGGATAACGGCAATACGGTCTGAGACGTTTAAAATCTCATCCAATTCAAAGCTGACAACAAGGACAGCCTTACCATTATCACGCTCTTCAATCAAGCGTTTGTGGATATATTCAATGGCACCGACATCCAAACCACGAGTTGGCTGGCTGACGATAAGGAGATCAGGATCACGATCAATTTCACGAGCAATAATTGCTTTTTGTTGATTTCCTCCTGAGAGTGCAGCTGCTGGTACTATTTCACTGGCAGCACGAACATCAAATTCTTCCATCAGCTTTTTAGCATAAGAAGTAATATTTGAATAGTTCAAAATTCCATTTTTACTATGTGGTTCTTTGTAGTAGGTTTGAAGGGCAATATTTTCAGAGATCATCATTTCTAAAATCAAGCCATCACGGTGACGGTCTTCTGGAACGTGCCCAACACTCAACTCTGTAATCCGACGTGGGTGCAAGCCTACAATTGAATCTCCTTTTAGCTCAATGCTACCAGATTCAACCTTACGAAGACCTGTAATGGCTTGAATCAGTTCAGACTGACCATTTCCATCAATCCCCGCAATACCAACAATCTCTCCCGCACGAACATCCAAGGATAGATTTTTAACAGCTGGGACACCGCGGTTTTCATTGACCACCAAGTCTTTAATAGACAAGACCACTTCTTTTGGTTGAGAGGCTTGTTTCTCTGTTTTAAAGGAAACAGAACGTCCTACCATCATTTCTGCCAAATCAGCATTGGTAGCCCCTGCGATTTCTACAGTTTCAATTGATTTCCCACGACGGATAACTGTAACGCGGTCAGAAACTGCGCGAATCTCGTCCAACTTGTGGGTAATCAAGATAATTGATTTTCCTTCTTTGACAAGATTTTTCATAATAGCCATCAACTCATTAATTTCTGATGGAGTCAAGACAGCCGTCGGTTCGTCAAAGATAAGGATATCAGCCCCCCGATAAAGGGTTTTTAAAATTTCTACACGTTGTTGGGCTCCAACTGAGATGTCTGCCACTTTAGCAGAAGGATCAACAGCTAAGCCATAACGTTCAGAAAGAGACTTGATTTCTTTGCTAGCTCCAGCGATATCTAGCACACCATTTAGTCAATTCACTACCTAAAATGATGTTTTCAGCCACTGTGAAGGCTTCTACCAACATAAAGTGCTGGTGAACCATTCCGATTCCCAAGCTAGCCGCTTTAGATGGTGAGTCGAGGTTGACAACTTGACCGTTGACCACAATTTCACCACTAGTTGGTTCAAGAAGCCCTGCTAACATGTTCATGAGCGTGGACTTACCAGCCCCATTTTCTCCTAAAAGTGCATGAATTTCACCTTTTCGTAGGTGCAGGTTGATTTTGTCGTTGGCAACAAATTCACCAAACACCTTGGTAATATCACGCATCTCAATGACATTTTCGTGTGCCATGTGCTCTTCCTTTCAGAGTCTTATTTTATTTCAATAAAACTTGCTATTTTATCTAGTAGCAAGCTTTACTGAGACAAAATGACTTTGTCTCAACTCTTAAAAAAGCGGCCGAGGGCCGCTTCCTAAGAAATGACTTCCATCCATTATTTTTCAGGAACTTTTACGCTTCCATCAAGGATTTTAGCTTTTGCATCTTCGACAGCTTTTTTACCTTCTTCTGAAAGGTTTGTTACTGCCAAGTCAACCCCTTTATCTTTCAATGAGTAAACGATTACTTGACCACCAGGGAATTCACCTTTTTCTGCTTTGTTAGAAATATCTTTTACAGTTGTACCAACTTGTTTCAAAGTAGATACAAGAACAAAGTTTGATTCTTTGCCATCTTTAGAAGTGTATTTACCTTCTGCTTCTTGGTCACGGTCAACACCGATAACCCAAACTTTTTCATTTTCAGGACGGCTTTCGTTGAGTGATTTTGCTTCTGCAAAGACACCAGCACCTGTTCCACCAGCTGCTTGGTAAACAACGTCTGCACCAGCTGCGTATTGTGCTGCTGCAATTGTTTTACCTTTAGCAGCATCACCAAATGAACCAGCATAGTCAACTTGTACTTTGATAGATGGGTCTACTGACGCAACACCAGCCTTGAATCCAGCTTCAAAACGAGAGATAACTTCTGACTCCTGCCCACCTACAAAACCAACTTGTTTTGTCTTAGTTGTTTTAGCTGCTGCAACACCTGCAAGGTAACCTGACTCATTATCAGCGAAGGTTACGCTAGCAACATTCTTTTGATCTTTAATCACATCATCAATCAAGACATAGTTCAAGTCAGAGTGTTCTTTAGCTGCTTCTTCAACCGCATTGTGAAGGGCAAAACCAACACCGAAGATTAGGTTGTAACTTCCAGCCGCTTGTTGCAAGTTGTTAGCGTAGTCAGCTTCACTTGTTGATTGGAAGTAAGTGAAACCTTTATCTTTTGAAAGATTGTGTTCTTTACCCCAAGCCTGCAAACCTTCCCAAGCTGATTGGTTGAATGATTTGTCATCAACACCACCAGTATCAGTGACGATTGCTGCTTTTGTCTTCACATCAGAAGATGAAGCTGCGTTACGAGAAGAGCGGTTACCACATGCAGCAAGTCCAACTGCTGCCACTGCAACTAGACCAAGGCCTAGCCATTGTTTCTTGTTCATTACTGAACCTCCTAAATAAGATGTGCAACGATGTTGCAAGTATGGATTGGTTGGCCACAAGGACCGTGCCACTCAGAGAGCGACTCAGACTAGTTTAAGTCTGTAAAAGAGTATGGAAGTAATTCCCCGACCGTCATCTCGACCGTCGATTTATCTTTTGCGACTAAGGTCACTTTTAGATCTTGTTCAAAAAATTCAGCCATCACTTGGCGACAAGCACCACATGGTGAAATTGGTTTTTCAGTCTGTCCATAGACAATCAATTCTGAAAATTCTCTTTGGCCTTCAGAAACTGCTTTAAAAATCGCTGTACGCTCTCCACAGTTGGTCAAAGAATAACTAGCATTCTCGATATTGACACCTGTATAAATACTACCATCTTTCGCTACTAAAACAGCTCCGACTGGAAAATGAGAATAGGGCACATAGGCTTTCTTGCTGGTTTCAATTGCTAGTTCAATCAACTCAGTAGTCGCCATCTGCCAATTCTCCTTTTAAAATTGCTACCCCAGCTGACGTTCCGATACGGGTCGCCCCTGCTTCTACAAATGCTAGAGCATCTGCATAAGAACGAGCTCCACCAGCAGCCTTGACACCCATTTCTGGTCCAACTGTTTCACGCATTAATCTAACATCTGCTACCGTCGCACCACCAGTTGAAAAGCCAGTAGATGTTTTAACAAAATCAGCTCCCAGCTTTTTGAGCTAATTGGCAAGCCACAACTTTTTCTTGGTCTGTCAGAAGGCAAGCTTCAATAATGACTTTCACTAACTTGTCACCACTTGCTTCTACTACTGCACGAATATCCGACTCAACCAAAGGCTAAAGATTGCCTGATTTTGAGAGCTCCCAACATTGATCACCATATCAATCTCATCTGCACCATTTTGGATAGCTTCTTTTGTTTCAAATGCTTTCACAGCTGAAGTTGTTGCTCCCAAAGGGAAACCTACTACTGTGCAGACCTTGACATCTGTGCCTTCAAGCCCTTTTTTAGCATGTTCAACCCAGGTCGGATTAACGCAAACACTGGCAAAATCATACTCTCTAGCTTCAGACAACAAACAATCAATTTGATTTTCTGTTGCATCTTGTTTTAAAAGCGTATGATCGATATATTTATTTAATTTCATATTCGGATTCTCCTGCAGGTTTATGAGATTATTTCTATAATTTCTCGTAAACTTTGCACCCTATCATTTATTTTAACATATTTTTGAAAATCTGTAACTAGCTGAGGAGAAATTTTTCCATTTGTGTATACTTTTGCAACAATTTCTCCCTTTTGAACAGAATCTCCAACTTTCTTTTCAAAAACAATTCCTGTTTCATAGTCCAAGGCATCAGACTTGACTGCACGGCCTGCCCCCAGTCTCATAGCATAAAGCCCAAATTCCATAGCTGGAAGAGCTGAAATGACACCCGTTTCCTGGGCAGGGATTTCCACCACATGGGTGCACATTGACAGGACGATAGAGGTCTTCCAAGTCTCCACCTTGGGCTTGGACCATCTCCTCAAACTTAGCCAGCGCTTGACCATTCTCAAGATGTTGGTGAACTTCTTCAACTGTCTTGTTTACATTTGCTAAACCAAGCATAATTTGAGCCAATTCGCAGATAAAGTGGGTAATATCCTGACGACCTTGACCTTGTAAAGTCTCCAGTGCTTCAAGAATTTCGAGACGATTTCCAATCGCTCGTCCCAAGGGCTGACTCATATCCGTAATCACTGCTACCGTCTTTCGACCAACTGCCTTACCAAGTTCCACCATGGTTTGAGCCAACTCACGCGCCTCATCAACCGTCTTCATGAAGGCACCCTCACCGACAGTCACGTCTAGCAAAATAGCATCCGCCCCTGCCGCAATTTTCTTGCTCATCACCGAACTCGCAATCAAAGGAATCGTGTCGACAGTTGCGGTCACATCACGTAGGGCGTAGAGAAGCTTATCCGCTTTGACCAGCTGGTCTGATTGCCCAATGACAGATACACCAATGTCCTGTACTTGACGAATAAAATCCTCTTGACTACGTTCTACTTGATAGCCCTTAATGGACTCCAATTTATCAATTGTTCCACCCGTATGGCCAAGACCACGACCACTCATTTTGGCTACAGGCACACCAAAGCTAGCAACAAGAGGAGCCAAAATCAAGGTTACCTTATCACCAACACCACCCGTAGAATGCTTGTCAACCTTAACCCCATCAATAGCTGATAAATCAAACTCTTGACCTGTCTTAACCATCTTCATAGTCAAATCTGAGATTTCTCGTGTCGTCATTCCTTTGAAATAGACAGCCATAGCAAGGCAGACATCTGATAATCAGGAACAGTTCCTGATACATAGCCTTCAACTAGCCATTCAATTTCACTCGAAGTCAGTTCTTGACCATCTCGTTTCTTTTGGATTAAATCAACTGCTCTCATTCGTTCACACTTCTAAGGATATAGTATCCCTTATCTTTTTTGACAATCTCACAATTACCAAACACATCTTCCATCTTGGACTTGGCACTTGGAGCCCCTTGTTTTTTCTGGATAACGATTGTTAAATCCCCACCAGTTTCCAAGAAATCTTTACTTTTCTCAATGATTTCATGAACCACTTGCTTTCCTGCACGGATAGGAGGATTGGACATGACATGGTCAAATTTACCTTCAACTTGTTCATAAATGTTGGACTGGAAAATCGTCGCTGCTACTTTATTTCGTTCAGCATTTTGTCGCGCCAAATCCAAGGCACGATTATTAATATCGACCATGGTCGCCTGAACTCCATAAGCCTTAGCCAAAGACAAGCCCAAAGGCCCGTAACCACAACCTACATCAAGGACAGTTTCTCCTTGGTTGACCTCAAGACACTTGAGCAAGAGTTGACTCCCAAAGTCAACCATTTTCTTGCTAAAAACACCCGCATCCGTCAAAAAGGTCATTTTTTGTCCCAACAACTCTACTCTCAACTCATGAATATCGTGAGCAGCGTCAGGATTTTCTGCATAATACATTTTACTCATGAAACTATTTTACCATAATTTGACTTAAATTTGTAAATCGTTTACAAATTGATAATAAAACGAAAAAGACTGAAGAAAAGCTAGTCACGAAGACATTTTCTTCAATCTCTTTCAATTATTGAAACAAATAACAAGTCATTTAGAATCTAGAAATATCATAATCCAGATAAAACAAAAAGTTTATCATCTATAATCAGGCTCATTTTTATGACTATTGCTTAACCTTCAAATACTTTATTATCAACAAAATTCCCAACAGGATGTTTAGATAAAAGCCCAACTGATACGTTTGTGTCAGGATTTCCAAACTTGTCCAAAGTCGTATCAAATCTTCTAGTGACATGCGGAATGAAATAACCCTCTGTAGCAATCCATAGAACTCAAAAAGACATAACTACCAGCAGCAAGCCATTTCGTCCACCGTTTTTTTAGGAAGAAAGCAAGCAAGAGCGAACAGATAAAGACAGCTGTTACAATAGCATGTTCCATCAAAAAAGTAAAACCGTAATAGATTTCCACAAAACGTCTACCATTATCCGCATTCGCCCCTTTTATAAAAGGTAGTGCAAAACTTAAAATAAAACAGAGTTCCAATATGTAACGTTTTAAGATTTTCATAGTACACCTCCTATATGTTGTGAACTAAAATTCCCCTTTATTAGCTTATAAATCAGTAGCGACTATCTCCTACTTCATCAATAAATTGGTCAACCTCTATCTAGCTCTATTATACGATATTAGCTTACTATCATCAAGAAACCGCTTTATTTTTTTAGCTTTTTATGGTATGATAGACAAAATATCTAGGGGAAAACAAATGACCAACGAATTTTTACATTTTGAAAAAATCAGCCGCCAGACTTGGCAATCTTTACATCGAAAGACGACACCTCCTTTGACAGAAGAGGAATTAGAATCTATCAAAAGTTTTAATGACCAGATTAGTTTACAGGATGTGACCGATGTCTATCTTCCCCTAGCCCATCTCATCCAGATTTACAAGCGTACCAAGGATGATTTGGCATTTTCAAAAGGAATTTTCCTTCAACGTGAAAGCAAAGCCCAGCCTTTTATCATTGGGGTTTCTGGGAGTGTTGCCGTTGGAAAATCCACAACCAGTCGCCTACTTCAAATCCTACTGTCCCGTACACTTACAGATGCTACGGTTGAGTTGGTAACAACTGATGGCTTTCTCTATCCCAACCAGACCTTGATTGAGCAAGGAATTTTAAATCGTAAAGGATTTCCTGAAAGCTATGATATGGAAGCTCTTCTCAACTTCCTGGATCACATCAAAAATGGACAAGATGTAGATATTCCTGTCTATTCTCATGAAGTCTACGACATCGTACCTGAGGAAAAGCAAAGCGTCAAAGCTGCTGATTTTGTCATTGTTGAGGGAATAAATGTCTTTCAAAATCCACAAAACGAGCGTCTCTACATTACTGACTTCTTTGACTTTTCCATCTATGTTGATGCTGCAGTCGATGACATCGAGAGTTGGTATCTGGACCGTTTCTTGAAAATGCTGAGCCTAGCCCAAAACGACCCTGATAGCTACTATTATCGTTTTACTCAAATGCCAATTGGGGAAGTGGAATCCTTTGCCCATCAGGTCTGGACTAGTATCAATCTCACAAATCTACAAAATTATATTGAACCAACTAGAAATCGTGCGGAAGTGATTCTTCATAAAACAAAGAACCATGAAATCGATGAAATTTACTTAAAAAAATAATTTTCCCTTGTCAAAACGTAAGTTTTCAGATATAATGGTATAGTTAGTAAATATGGAGGTAAGAACATTGGCAAACATTAAATCAGCTATCAAACGCGCTGAATTGAACGTTAAACAAAACGAAAAGAACTCAGCTCAAAAATCAGCTATGCGTACTGCTATCAAAGCTTTCGAAGCAAACCCATCTGAAGAACTTTTCCGTGCTGCTAGCTCAGCTATCGATAAAGCAGAAACTAAAGGTTTGATTCACAAAAACAAAGCAAGCCGCGATAAAGCTCGTCTTTCAGCTAAACTTGCTAAATAAGAAACAGTCCATAGAGGCTGTTTTTTTGTCTCCAAATAGGAAAAGGTAGAAAATGAAAATCGCAATTATCGGATATTCTGGTGCTGGTAAGTCAACTCTAGCAGAAAAAGTTATCTCACTACTACTCCATCCCAAAACTTCATATGGACACACTCCAATTTCAACCCTGGTTGGCAAGACAGTGACCGTGAATGGATGTTGACTGAGATGAAAAAATTTCTCACCAAGCATGAAGCTTGGGTTATTGATGGTAATTATTCTTGGTGTTTCTATGAGGAAAGAATGCAGGAAGCTGACCAAATCATCTTTCTTAATTTTTCGCCATTGACTTGTCTCTTTCGAGCCTTTAAACGCTATCTTAAATACCGGGGAAAAGTCAGAGAAAGTATGGCAGCTGGTTGTCAAGAACAGTTTAATTGGGAGTTTATCAGATGGATTCTCAGGGATGGACGGAGCAAATCCGCTAAGGAACGCTACAAGTGGATTCCCCTAAAAAGATCATATCTCATCTCAAAGAGTTGATCATCCTCAGATCACAAAAAAAAAGAGATAGAGCAATTTCTAGGACATAAATGAAAAAAAAGGAAGTCCCCCAATTCATAAAGAAGGGCTTCCTTTTTTGGATATCATTATTCTGCAATCAAGGTTTCTAATCCAACCTTCATCATATCGGTGAAGGTATTTTGGCGTTCTTCTGCAGTTGTGTCTTCATCTGGATTGACCAAACTATCAGAAATAGTCATGATAGCAAGCGCATCAACATGGTGTTGAGCTGCCAGATAGTAAAGAGCTGCTGCTTCCATTTCCACAGCCTTGACTCCCCATTTACCAAGCTCGATGTTCTTTTCAAAATAGTTTGAGTAAAAGACATCAGACGACAAAACGTTCCCAACGTGGGTGGTCATACCGAGTTCTTTGGCGATATGGTAGGCCTTGTCCAGCAAATCAAAGCTAGCGATTTGTGGGAAATCGTACTGTGGCCAGTCATTACGGATGATGTTAGAGTTGGTTGCAGCTGCTTGCGCCAAAACCAATTCACGAACGTGAACATCTTCATTCAAAGAACCTGCAGTTCCCAACACGGATCAATTTCTTCACACCGTAGTCCACAATCAACTCACGCGCATAAATCGAAATCGATGGCATCCCCATCCCAGTTCCCATGACAGATACACGGTGGCCCTTGTAAGTACCAGTGTAACCAAACATGTTACGCACTTCGTTAAAACAAGCAGCATCTTCAAGGAAATTCTCCGCAATAAATTTCGCACGAAGAGGATCCCCAGGAAGAAGAATTTTATCAGCAATTTCACCCTGCTGAGCAGCAATATGGATAGACATAATTTATGATACAAAGAGCGACAAGAAAACGACTGAAAATTAGGAATCTGACGAGAAATCCTGATTTCTCAGTCAGATTATCTATTTTCCGAGTTTTCCGCTCGTGTTCAAATTAGAACACACGCTCTACCTTTCTTTTTTATATGTTTCTATTATATACTTTTATTTTTATATTTTATAGCTAGGAAAAATCGGATTCAATCAAGACTCCAATAAGCCTACTTCATTCTTATTTAAAACAGTTATAAATAAATTGAAAGTTTTTTTAATCTTTTAAATCAAATCATTGACTAGAAGAAATGGGCATTTCCTACCTAATTACTTTATTCTTTGACTTCTGACACAGTATGCTCCCCCAAGGAAAGCTATCTAACATTTTTGCAAAGTCATAAGCTAGGAAAGCCGTTATTAAGAGATAAGGAAGAGAATCTAAACCTATCCCCGTGAAGCCTATTACTAATCCAGTTGCAGACAAGGGAGCCCTCAAGGTCACAGATAAAAAGCAAACAGATCCCAAAAGCAACATGGTTAACTGACTATCTCCACCTAGAATTATGCCAAGGAGGGCAGCTCCAGCTATCCCCAAAGCAAAAGATGGAGTAAGTGTACCACCATAGGCCCCTGCCCAAAGAGTAATAAGAACGACCAATGCTTTTAGGATAAACAAGAGGAGTACTGTTTTGCCACTACTACCATTCAATACTTCCTGAGCCATCATCCGTCCATTTCCAAGTAGATGTGGAAAATAACTTGCCAATCCAACAAGAAAAAGAAAAGCTGTAGGCAATGCGAGAAGTACTCGTTTATCTTTTATTCTGTTTGAAGACGCTGCCTTACTTAAGCGACCAAAAAGCCAAGCTAGTGGGGTTAAGAAAAGAAGTAATAAGGGAATAATCCATATTTCCTTTAATGACCACGTGATGGCTAAATCTGGTAGAGAGCCTGATCTGAAATAACCAAGCCTGCTATATAGGTTGAGATATAGGTAGTCAAACCGACTAAGACAAATCGTTTAATAGATAGAGCAATTCCTAGGGTTTCAAAAACAAAGAAGACGCTCGTTAATGGAACCTGATAGACAGCTGCTAAACCAGCACCAGCACCACAAGCAAGGAGAAAAATACGATCCTTTATAGACAGTATACATATATTTCCAATTGGTCCTGCAAATAGAGTCCCAATCTCTCGTGGCGCAGCTTCTTTACCAATAGGTGCTCCCCCTCCAACTGCAATGATCTGCCAAATTGAATGAAATAGCTGTCTTAAAAAATGAAGCTTGTATTGTGAAGTCTCATCCTTCATCTGAGCTTTGATGGAAAAAATCTTCGACCCTTTTTGCAAGAAATACCAGACCAAGGATGAAGCAATACCAACGATTATTAAACTTAATCCTATCCGCGGCGAGGAAACTCCATCTGTCAAGAATACAGTTTGATGCTCTGATTGACCAAAAGCTATCCCCTCTATCATCTTTAAAAGATAATGTAGAAAAATACCAGATAAACCTGAAACTATTCCTTGAAAAATGACTGCTAGGAATAATTTAAGATTATAAGGGATTTTCTGAAAAATACTCCTCAATTCTTTTAACATAGTAATAATTCAGCAAAAACAGCTTTAAGTAAGCCTTTAACACACTCAGTCACTTCTATAACCTCTCTGTGGTTAATCTCTTCTTTGAAACCAGTAGTATAGTTAGTAATACATAAAATTCCTAGAAGTTTCAAACCTGAGTAGGCTACAACAATAACTTCAGGAGCAGTTGACATTCCGACCACATCTGTTCCAAGCATCTTATAGGTACGAATTTCTACTCGTGTTCAAATCCAAACACGCGCTCTACCTTTCTGTTTATACTCTTCGAAAATCTCTTCAAACCACGTCAACGTCGCCTTGCCGTATATATGTTACTGACTTCGTCAGTTATATCTACAACCTCAAAGCAGTGCTTGAGCAGCCTGCGGCTAGTTTTCTAGTTTGCTCTTTGATTTTCATTGAGTATTCATTTTGTTCTTTCACAGAGAGCTACCTGAGTTCTATTCAAGCCCAGGTAGTACTTTCTTATAAACTAGACAAACTAACTGTCATTGTACCATCAGATTACAAGACATCATCGTCACTCACCTTGGAATTCAATGTCGTACCCCAATGAGTGATTTTTCGATGTGGTTGGGCGAGAAGAGGTCTGTTGTCATAGATTGTTTGCCATCTATTCCAGATAAGACCTGTTCTCTTTTCGATCTTAATTCGTAGATTTCTCATATTTTCTTTAATTGGAAGGTTGAGTACAAAACCTGCAGTCTGGTTACGTCCATTTCCTTCCCAAGAATGACTGCGAACAACTGAATGACCATTTTTATCTACTGTAACTTCTTCCCAAGTTATAGAATAGCGTGCAATGTAAGCTCCACTATGCTGAATAGTTAGGGTTTTATCTTTTACAGGAGTGTAATTTAACACTTGTACTGGCTTAGAAGTTGGTGGTGTCACAGCATTCTTAGCTATAAATCGAAATACTTCTACTTCAGCAAGACTGAGAGCTTGATTTTTTTGACGTAGTTGAATGCGGACACGGCGACCCAACTTGCCATCCAACTGAAGATCTAGACGATTTCCTTCTAAACGAGAAACATATTTTCTAGTAACTTCTGTCCCTTTTTCATCATATAAAATCACATCAAAATCTGCCAAACGTTTAGAAAGTTCGCCATCTCCACGATTATAAAGGCGGACAAGTCCTACCTGTTCTGTACGACCTAAATCAACTTCCCACCAAGGCTGGTTTTCAAATTTGTATGAGTAATTGATTGCTGGCTGTAGTTACTATTAGTATTTCCGTCTAAAGCACGACTAGCATCTCCTCCAAACTCGGTAGAACTTTGGCGTGCTTGCTTTTTCCATGCGATATTCTCAGCACGCAAGACTTGAACTTCTGCAAGACTGAGAGCATTGTAACCATCTAACTCAATGCGGACAAAACGAGCTTTTTTATAGTCAATTGCAATTTGTGCAGAGATATCTTTCAGAGATGCAATGCGCTTTCTTTCAATTTCTTTCCCAGAACTATCTAAAAGAATCACATTAAAATTGGTAAGCCTATCCTGAGCGGTATCTGTTCGATTATAGATATTGATTTGACGAATCGTTTCCTCCTTGTCTAAATCAACTTGCCACCAAGGTTTAGATTGAAACTCTGTATGCGTTACAGAATGATGAGCATAATTCCCATCAACTTTTCCATCCACAGCCCTTCTAGCGTCACCTCCAAAAGCTGTCGAACTTTGGGTAACCTGTTTCCCTAGAGCTATATTTTCAAGAGGTTCAGCGCTTGGTTGACTAGATGATAGAGGGACTTGTTGTTTCTTAAAGAAAGAAATTTTTTCCAGTTTTGGATCACGGTAACCCTGCTTGTCCAATGTTGTTCGTTTTCCAATATTAAAGTTTGGAATATCATTCATGCGACTTTCAAAATAGCCACGCGAACGGTGTTTAACATTGGCACTTCCTGTAGATGTCACAACATCACTATCATTTTGTAGCACAGATGTAACCACATTATCATTATCCACTACATAATGTTTAATTTTTCCATTTACAGCAAGCTTCCGACTTTCTAGTCCTACATCCCAGAAACCATTTTTGGCATTCCAGATTGTTCTTGAAGTAATGACCTTAGGTGCATTAAATGTTGTCACTTTTTTCAAAACATTATTATAAAAAGTAGGATATTTCTGATAAGCTTCAACTGCTGCTATTTGAGCTAGATAGCCTCCTAGCGAATGACCTGTCATATACAGATTGGTAATGCTGGAATCCTGCGCCAATTCTTTTACCACATTACGGATGTCATCCGCTTGTGCAGGTTTATTTCCTCCTAGCAAGGTCAAGTCCGTTCTCAAATCTTTGGCATCATTCAGTCTTGTCCCACGTATAGCCAACATTTGAACAGTATTGTCTTTTAAATAAGGAAGATCACTCTTAGTTTCAAATAGATAAGCATCCAAACCACTAGCTGTATGGTAAGCTTTTTTCATCTTCCAAAACGGGGCCAACTCATTGTGCATCATCTTATATTCTTGACGATTCAAGTAGAGACTCGGAAATGGATTTTTATGATCTAGAATTTTTTCGATATAGTCATCATCACGATAGGATAACTCCATAAAGAGAAGAGCATCTCGATCTGTAACATACCATTGTTTCTTATTATCATCTTCCCCATCTGCTAATCCGTCTCCATCACTGTCTGCCAGTAATGGATGACTGTTATATCCTAAATAGTCCTTACCATCTTTACGATAAACATAAAGCTCATCCTTATTTTTGATACCATCCTGATCATCATCACCTTCTAAATCAAGGACCTTTTCACCATAAAGAGAATTGTCAAGTAAATCATTTTCTGAGTGCAGTTCTCCTTTTGAGATTTTCAAGAGATCTTCTGCTGTCACAGGACGAGAAGTTGTAGACTCATCCTTTACATTTTCCTCTTTATTCACTTCTTCAGGAACTAGAGCAGGCTCTGTTTTATGGGATTCCAGCTTTTCTTCTTCCTTCTGATTTTTAAAGACTTCTTTTGTTTCTGGAGCTGGTTGGATAACTGTCACTCTTTCCTCTATAAGAGGTGTTTCCTGTTTTTTATCAGTATTTTCTAGTTTTGTCGGACTATCCGTTGCATTTACTACTAGAGGAGTTTCGTTTTTCACAACTGGACTTCCTTCATTGGCAGAAATTCCTGTCGGTGCTAAAAAAGCAAAACCAACTGCAACAGATACAACTCCGATACTTAATTTTTTTATGCCAAAACGCATTATTCGTTGACCGATTTTCATTCTTTTCTAACTTTCTTTTATTTTCCCCTATTTACCAATAATTGATAAATAAGCATGTGATAAATTTTTACTAAAGATATAGTAGTTGATTGGATTTTTGTTCATCTTTTAATCACAACAAACCCAATCTTCTCTACTGAAGACGATGAGAACTCCCCCTTTCTAGTCTAATACCATCACCAATTTTTTTACAATTCTGCAAGAATCGCTTTCAGCAAGCCTTTGAAATCACCTTTGACACGTTCGGTTACTTCCACAACTTCTTCGTGGTTGAGTTCTTCTTGGAATCCAGCTGCAAAGTTAGTAATACATGAAATACCGAGAACTTTCAAGCCAGAGTGGGCTGCAACAATAACTTCAGGAACAGTCGACATACCAACTGCATCTGCTCCCAATGTCTTATAGGCACGAATTTCTGCTGGGGTTTCATAAGTCGGACCAGTAACGCCGATATAGACACCTTCATCAAGCTTGATACCAAGTTTTTTAGCCACTTCATGGGCAGTAGTACGGTATTCTGGTGTGTAGGCCTTAGACATATCTGGGAAACGAGGACCAAAGTCATCCAAGTTTTCACCCATCAATGGGTTTTGACCTGTCATGTTGATATGGTCTGAGATAGCCATCAAAGTACCAGGCCCATATCCAATACCACCAGCAGCATTGGTTACAATGACACCTTCACATCCAAGAACTTTCATGACACGTACTGGGAAAGTCACGACTTCCAGAGGATTTCCTTCGTAGAAATGGAAACGTCCTTGAAGAGCCAAAACCTTGCGACCTGCAAGTTCCCCATATACTAATTTACCAGCGTGACCAACTACTGTAGAGCGGCCCCAGTTTGGAATCTCAGCATAGTCTACTACAATTGGATTTCGATTTCTTCTGCCAATTCTCCAAGTCCTGATCCAAGGATTAGACCAAACTCGGGAGCTTGGATTCCCTTGTCTTTCAGGAAGGCAGCTGTTTCATTGATCTTATCTAAAAATGTCATTGTGTGTCTCCTTTATTAGTTTTTAGCATTTGACCGATTTTGTCAAAGGTTTTTGCATTGCGAATGGTGATGTTGCGATAAAAAGGCATCTTGAGCAAGTACTTGTGATAGGCAGTTGCATAGTAGGATTCCTCAGAGAATTTCCCCCAGAAAATCCCAAGTCTTCCAAAATGAACGACTTCATCTTCCAGTTCCAAACCGTTCACTTTCTCGATCACTTGATCCACATCCAAGCTCTCCGTGTAGAAGAGGACATCCTTTCGAGCTAGGTCTTTGGTCCACCAATCTGGCAGATTCTTCAGCTCTTCTTCATAATCTTCCTGACTCAGCAAAGAAAAGCTTTGAATAAATGGATAATGGACTTCAAAGAAAGCCTCTAACTTTTCAACCAATCGGGCTTTGGGAGCTGTCGAAGTAAAGAAAATATTGCCACTGTTGATGTAGGTCTCAACATTTTCCAGTCCCAACTCTGTCAGTTCTTGACGAAGTTGCGCCATGACAACCTTATTTTTCCCACCGACATTAATGCCCCGAACAAGTAAAGCATATCGCGTCATCTTATACCAATTTATCTAAGAAACTTTCCCCAATCATGGCAGTTTCAACACCAAAGTTATCCGCAACTGTCGCTGAGATATCTGCAAAATGTCCGACAGGAATGAGACCATTTCCTTTAAAGGAAGGACTATAGGCCAACAATGGAATATATTCACGAGTGTGGTCTGTTCCTGCATAAGTTGGGTCATTTCCATGATCAGCAGTAATCAAGAGAAGGTCATTCTCTCTCATAGCAGCTATAATTTCAGGCAAGCGTTCATCAAACTCATGCAAGCAATCACGGTAGCCGTGAGCATTACGACGGTGGCCGTAAAGGGCATCAAAGTCAACCAAGTTTGTGAATGAGAATCCTTTTTCAAATTCAGCAAGGCCCATGGTCTTCAAGAGTGTATCAATTCCGTGGCTATTTGACTTATTGTGGCCCATATCATGGTTGATACCCGCACCGTTAAAGATATCGTTGATTTTTCCAACAGCGTAAGTATCGATACCAGCTTCGTTCAATTTATCCAAAACAGTCGGTGCAAATGGGGATACAGCCAAGTCACGACGGTTTGCTGTACGAGTGAAGTTACCAGGCTCACCTACATAAGGGCGAGCAATGATACGACCTAGAAGGGCAGGGCGCTCAAGGGTAATCGAACGTGCATATTCACAGATACGGTACAATTCATCCAAAGGAATAATGTCTTCGTGGGCAGCAATTTGCAAAACAGGGTCAGCTGAAGTATAGATAATCAACTCTCCAGTTTCCATCTGACGTGGTCCAAAATCATCGATAACAGCCGTTCCTGAGTAAGGTTTGTTAGCTTCACGAATGACCTTACGTCCTGAAAATTCTTCGATTTTTGTCAGGATTTCTTCTGGGAATCCGTTCCAAAAAGTATCGAAAGGCTCCGTAATGTTGAGTCCCATGATTTCCCAGTGTCCAGTCATCGTATCCTTACCAAGAGATACTTCTTCCAATTTTGTTGCATATCCTGTTGGATTTCTTTCCGCCGGTACAGTCTTCAAAGGCGTTTCGCGAGGGATATTTCCCAGACCGATTTTAGCCATGTTTGGGACATTCAAACCAACTGTTTTGGAAATGTGTCCCAGTGTATCAGAGGCACCATCTGGAACCCCTGCATTGACAAAGTTATTGGCATCTGGTGCAGCACCGATTCCTACAGAATCTAGTACCACCAAGTGAATACGATTAAATTTTGACATAGTGTATCTCCTTATTATTTTAGTTATCTTGCTTTTGTTGAAGTAAAAATCTGAACCCCGTCTCGTCCAGCAACGATGACCTTATCCACCATTTGGTTGAATAAGCCGTGCTCCACGACGCCAACCACATGGTCCAATTCTTGTCCGAAAGCAATTGGATCTTCAATGACATCCAAAGCAAGGTCAATGATAAAATTCTGCATATCGGTCACAAAACGTTGGCCGTCTTTTTCACGGAAACTTGGTTTGTAGCCAGCTCGCTCAAAACGACGAAAGACCTGTTCTGCGCCATACTGAACCACTTCTACTGGCAATTTAAAAGCACCTAGTTTGTCTACTAGCTTGCTTTCATCCACCACCCAAATGTATTCTTTTGAAGGCGTTGCGACAACTTTCTCCATCAGAAGGGCACCACCACCGCCTTTGATTCCATTAAACTGACCATCCACTTCATCCGCCCCGTCGACTGTCACATCGACAAAGTCTACTTGGTCAATAGACTTGAGCGGGATATTAAGACCTTCAGCCTGTTTACTGGTCACACTAGAAGTCGTTACAGCTGTAATCTGCAAGCCTTCTTCCTTGATACGACGACCAATTTCTTCTACGAAATAATAGGCAGTAGACCCCGTTCCAAGTCCGACTACCATGCCATCCTTGACAAACTCAGCAGCCTTGATACCTGCCATTTTTTTCAGATTTTCCACTCAAACACCTCCATTAAAGAGCTACCTCTATTATACCATGTATCCGTTTTTATTTCATGGATACACTAGAAAAACCCGAACATTTTTATTTTTATGTCCACCTTGTTTTGGTAGTTAGAATCTTAGATATGAGAACTTGTAGATAAAAACAGGTTCTAGCCAAAAGTAGCAACGGTTGATTTTTTATCATAAAGATGGTTAAATAATTAAGTACAGAAAAGGAGAAATAAGATGAACCCATTAGATTTGTTTAATCAAGTAAAAGAGTTAATCGAAACAAAAGATTTCGAAGCTGCTAAGACATTCGTTGCAGAAAATCAAGAACAACTTGGAGAATACTTCTCTCAAGCTCAGCAGTTGATTTCTGGTTCAGAAGGTCTAGATGGCCTAGTTAGCAAGATTAAAGGATTTTTCTAAAAATATAAGAGGCTGGCAAAACTCAATTTCAGTAGAAAATGAAGTAAATATTCCTACAACAAAACGCATAATATCAAGGCTTGTAAATCTGATACTATGCGTTTTTATAATTAACTATGTTCGGTGATAAACTTGTAGGCTTCTTGACCAGCGATTGCTCCATCTCCAACTGCTGTTGTTACTTGGCGAAGGTCTTTCTGGCGAACATCTCCAACTGCAAAAATACCGTCAACTGCAGTTTTCATGTGATTATCTGTCACAATCCAGCCTGCCTGATCTTGGATATTCAATTCTTTAACAAAATCGCTAAGAGGGTCCAATCCAACATAGATAAAGACACCACCGAAGGCTTGTTCTGTCACTTGACCTGTTTTCACATTTTCAAATACGACAGATTCTACTCGGTTTTCACCCTTAATTTCCTTTACTACAGAATCCCAGATAAATCTGATTTTCTCATTCGCAAAGGCGCGATCTTGTAAAACCTTTTGAGCACGAAGTTGATCACGACGGTGAACAATGGTAACAGTCTTAGCAAAGCGAGTCAAGAAGATGGCTTCTTCAACAGCTGAATCTCCACCACCAACTACCAACAAATCTTGGTCACGGAAGAAAGCACCATCACACACGGCACAGTAAGAAACACCACGACTGTTCAGTTCTTCTTCTCCAGGCACTCCCAAAGGACGGTGTTTAGAACCAGTTGCTACGATAACTGTACGTGTTTCATATGTTTGGTCATCAGTAATCACTTTCTTAAAATCACCATGATCTTGGACATTTTCAACATAACCATAAATATGCTCAACACCAAGATTTTCAAGCGGTTCAAACATCTTTTCAGCCAATTCTGGCCCACTAATATTAGCGTATCCTGGGTAATTTTCGATATCAGAGGTATTATTCATCTGACCACCTGGCAGACCACCTTCAATCAAGGCTACTTTGAGATTGCTTCGAGCAGCATACAAGGCTGCAGTCATCCCTGCAGGTCCAGCACCGATAATAATAGTATCGTACATATAGTTTCCTTCTTTCTTGTTGTAACTATCTTTATTCTAACTCTTTCTTGTCAATCATGCAAGGATTATGCCTTGAAAACAAGAATTAAACTCATAACCGCAAAGGATAATACTGGAACAACCGAGACACCAATCATAATCATATCATAGAGATGGGCTTGGCGAGCCTTGGCTGTCTTATCCACTCCCGACATGGCTCTTAGTCCAATCCAAATCCCTAAAAAAATCAGGACAAGGATGGTGGTCAAGATCAAACTCTCGAAATATAAAGAAAATAGTTGCAGTAGCATGATTTCTCTCATTTCTATCTTTTTTAAAGAGTAAACTCAGCTAGTCCAGCTAACTGAGTTTTTCCTTTATCTATTATATCAAATATAAGTCCGTTTGTAACTAGCGAAGAATTCTTTTGTCCGTTCTTCTTTTTGGATGGTGGATAATCTCATCCGGTGTTCCAGACTCGATGATTTTTCCCCTTATCTAAGAAGAGAATCTTATCAGCCACTTGGGCTACAAAGGACATATCGTGACTGACTAAAATCATAGTCTGTCCTGACTTAGCAGCATCTGCAATAGACTTTTCTACTTCACCGACCAATTCTGGGTCAAGGGCTGAAGTTGGTTCGTCTAAGAGCAAGACATCTGGTTTCATAGCAAGCGCACGCGCTAAGGCAACCCGTTGCTTTTGTCCACCTGATAAATGGCGAGGGTAATGGTTTTCACGGTCAGAAAGCCCAACCTTAGCCAACTCTTCCTTGGCAATCTTGGTCGCTTCTTGGTCAGATAATTTCTTGACAACAACCAAGCCTTCTTTCACATTATCAAGTGCTGTGCGGCGTTCAAACAAATTAAACTGTTGGAAAACCATAGACAACTTACGGCGTAGAGAAAGGATTTCTTCTTGAGTGATCTTAGAAAAATCAACTGAGAAATCATCAATCTGAATCGAGCCACTGTCAGGTGTTTCAAGATAATTGAGACTGCGAAGAAAGGTTGATTTTCCAGCTCCTGAGGAACCAATCAAGGCTACAACTTCCCCTTTTTGAATATCCAAGTCCAGATGATCCAAGACAGTCTGTCCTGAAAAGGATTTGCTTAAATTCGAAATCTTAATCATTAACGAAGGTCTCCTTTCACATCTGTTTGCACTGTATCGGGTGCAGAAATAGCCATTTTTCTCTCGATGAAACGACCGAGGCTTTCAATTCCGATATTGACCACCCAATAAACAAGGGCAACGGAGATGAAGCGCTCAAAGTAACGATAATCGGCACCACCCAAAATCTGAGCTTGGGCAAATACTTCCACAACACCCGCACTAAAGGCTAGGGACGTGCCCTTGGTCAAGCCGATTAGGGAATTGATTAAGGTTGGAGTCGCCACAACGGCCGCATTTGGAATAATCACCCGACGATAAACTTGCGCTCGGGTCATACCCAGACTACGTGCTGCCTCAATCTCACCAGGATTAACTGAGAGAATCGCTGCACGAATGGTTTCACTCGCATAAGCTGCTTCATTGAAAGCAAAGGCAACAATTGCAAAGCAGCGGCTGGAATCGCATTGATATTGAGACCAGTTCCCCATTGCTGATTGAGGGCTTTCAAAGCCAAAGGAATTCCATAGTAGGTCAACATGAGTTGCACCAAAATCGGTGTCCCTTTTAAGAAACTAACAAAGAAGGCCTGCAAGGGGTATAAAATCTTGACACGATTGATCTTCACAATGGCAAAAAGAAGTGCCAAAACCAAGCCAAAAAGGGCACCACCAATTGTCAACATAATCGTTGTTGGAAGTTGTTGGACAATTCTTGGAATCCCATCAAAGACCGAACGTAGGCTAAACAGCTTGCCATCCGGAATCAATTGCATCAAGTTTTGATACCAATCTGATGCTAAAATCGTTGTAACATTCATAAAAACATCCTCTCCTGATAATGATTCATTCTACCATACTTCTGCCGTCAATGAAATTATTTGCTACGGTCAGATACAGACTTTGTCTACCTACTAGTTTATCATACTTTGAAACAGAGAGGCTATATATTTTATCTATCAAAGAGATAGATAAAAACTATTTCAGTCCCAATTCTTCATAAGGTTTTCGATAACCGATTTGCTTAACAGTTCCATTTTCTACTAAAATGGGCCGTTTTAACAACATTCCATCGCTTGCTAGCAACTCAGCCGCTTCTTGGTTTGACAGACTTCCTACCTTATCTTTCAGCCCCAATTCACGGTATTTGATTCCACTGGTGTTGAAAAATTGCTTCAACTCGAAACCTGAGGTTTCTAGCCAGTTTAAAATGACTTCTTGGCTAGGTGTTTCTTCGACGATATGAACGGCTTTATAGTCCACACCAAGTTGGTTTAATTCTTGTTTTGCTTTTTTACAAGTTGAACATTTTGGATATTCGATAAATTCTAACATGTCTTTCACTTTCTATTTTATATCTTTAAAATCTGCGCCTTCATGCTCCAAGAGCCAAGCTTTCTTTTCCACTCCTGCGGCATAACCAGTCAGACGCTTGCCAGCTCCCAGCACACGATGACAAGGTACTAGGATAGACCAAGGATTCCGCCCCACTGCTCCACCAATTGCTTGAGCAGAAGCCACTTGCAAATCTTGTGCTATTTGCCCATAGGTCACTGTCTGACCATAAGGAATTCCCTGTAAATAGGACCAAACTCTCTTTTCAAAATCCGTTCCGATTGGAGCCAAGGGCAAGTTGGATAAATCCTGAGACTTACCTTTAAAGTAAGCATCTAAGCAAGTGATAACTGGGGTTAAAATGGGATGACTAACAACTGCTTCTATCGTCTCATCTCCTAATCCCCTCTCAAAATGTTTCTGCTCCTGTACCCAAATTCCATACAAATAGTGATCATCAGCTACGAGAGAAAGGGAACCAATCGGCGAAGAATAGAGTATTTTTGCGTACTTCTTTTGCATTATTTCTTCAATTTTTGATAGGCCAAACGTTCCCCATCAACCGGCACCTTTCCAACCCGTTTAAAACCAAGTTTTTCAAAAATATGTTGCATAACCTTATTTTCAGCATGCGTATCTGAGCGAAAATCTAGATAGTCAAAACCTTCAATCAAACCCTCTAAGAAGGTTTGAGCAACTCCTTGTCCCTGGGCATCTGCTGCCACAGCAATACGGTGAAAAACTAGGTACTCTGACTCCCCAGCTTGCCAGTTTCCTTCATAAATGGCTTCATAGGCTGCCTCTGGACTCTTGGTCACAGCAGCATAGGCTAATAGTTCTCCATCTTCCAAGGCTACATAGGCTTGACCTGAGATAATATCCTCAATAATAACATCAGCATTTGGATAACCATTTTGCCACTGGTCACTACCAGCATCCGCTAAACATTTTTTAGCATCCTCCATCACCTGCATGATGGCATCTACTTCATTTGGAAAAGCTAAACGAATCTCCATCTTTTCTCCTCATTTCTGACTAGTTTCTCCCATCATAGCATAATTTAAGTCTTTCTACAAGCAGTTAAAACTTGACTTTCTGTTTTTATTATTTTATAATCTAGTTATCAAAACTAGATAAAAAGGAGTTGAAAATGAAAACTACCTTTTCCTACCCCAAATGGGCAGAAATTCCAAACATTGACCTCTATCTAGATCAAGTTTTACTCTATGTCAATCAGATCTGCGCCCCTATCTCTCCTGATAAAGACAAGTGCCTAACAGCATCCATGGTCAACAATTATGTGAAACATGGTTACCTGACAAAGCCTGACAAGAAAAAATACCAACGCCAACAAATTGCCCGTTTGATTGCTATCACAACCCTCAAGTCGGTATTTTCTATTCAAGAAATAGCCCAGACACTTAATACTCTCCAAAGTCAAGCAAATTCAGACCAACTCTACGATGCTTTTGTGGACTACATGAACCAAGGAATTGATCCAGCTAACCCTATTATCCAAACCAGCTGTCAAACGGTTAAACTCTATCATCAAACTCTAGCCTTAATCCATCATACTCAAGAGGAGGTAACCCAATGAACACTAGTCTTAAACTCAGCAAACAACTCAGTTTGGAGAAGAGATTGCTAATAGCGTGACCCATGCCGTAGGTGCAGTCATCATGCTCATCTTACTACCCATTTCATCCACCTATAGTTATGAAGCACACGGATTTTTATCATCTATAGGCGTTTCCATTTTCGTTATTAGTCTCTTTCTCATGTTCCTATCATCCACCATTTACCACTCTATGGTCTATGGTTCGACCCACAAATATGTCTTGAGAATCATTGACCATTCTATGATTTATGTTGCCATTGCTGGATCTTACACGCCCGTCGTCTTGACCTTAATGAATAACTGGTTTGGCTATCTGATTATTGCCATCCAATGGGGAACAACCATCTTTGGTATTCTCTATAAAATCTTTGCTAAAAAAGTCAATGAAAAATTTAGCCTTGCTCTTTACCTGATTATGGGTTGGTTGGTTCTAACTATCATTCCAGCCATTATCAATCAAACAACGCCAATTTTCTGGAGTCTCATGGTTACTGGCGGACTCTCTTATACAGTTGGGGCTGGATTTTACGCCAAGAAAAAACCTTATTTCCACATGATTTGGCATCTCTTTATCCTAGCCGCATCTGCCCTCCAGTACATCGCCATTGTTTATTTCATGTAAAAATAGTTTAGGACAAAAAATCCTATCCTATTTTTTATTCTCTATGATGTTTTATACCCAATCAAAATCCAAAAATCACTCCAGTCCATTTTATAGTACCTACTAGCGTGCCGTCAATTATGGGATACTGCTTCCCTGATAGTATGTAAATCAGAATAGTTATACTCTTCGAAAATCTCTTCAAACCACGTCAGCGTCGCATTACCGTATATATGTGACTGACTTCGTCAGTCTTATCTACAGCCTCAAAACAGTGTTTTGAGCAACTTGCGGCTAGCTTCCTAGTTTGCTTTTCGATTTTCATTGAGTATTAAATCATAATCATTCGTTAATGAACCGTACCTAACGAATCAAGACAGACAAATGGTCACATAACAAAAAAACGTTTTCCAACGTTTTTTTTGACTGTGATTTCTTTAAATGCATTTTTTCCTAAGGCAAATTATTCCCTGCTGCAAGATAAATTTCATACCATTCTTTTCTTGTTAAGCTAAAGTTTGCCGCTTAGCTAACTTCTCT
>BNJS01002623.1_pt1:0-140000 | contig 142458 bp, 160 predicted proteins | sample 8540461 | NCBI WGS metagenome assembly BNJS01 (sample SAMD00202454, study PRJDB9452) | human saliva metagenome | isolation source: human saliva | place: Japan
TATATCCAATCACACGAATGGCAGGCCTGACAGAGAGGCGAAGTTTTCCCGGTTTGACCAGCCATTCTGACCTTTCCGCTATTTCCCATCCTAGGGGATGAAGATAAATTACAGTTATAGAGCCATCAAACACATGGAACTGACTATTTTGTGCTCACAGCTGGAGAAAGCTCCTCCCCGCCACCATCCACCAGATAACTGTCCGGTGGAATCAGATAGGAAGAAAATAGTATTTATGAATTGAAATGATGTTCACCCACTCTTTATTCCCGTCATGCTTATTCCACAATTTTGGAAAATGTTGCTGCCGCTAAGGAGGCAGGATTGGAGCTTCTTGGCTCTACAGACCATTTTTCCTCCATGCTCTATCCGGATTATGAAAATGTCCGTCACTACCAGTATTTGATGGTAAGCCACACCTGGCCCAAGGAAATTCAGGGTGTTCGGGTTTTACAGGGCTGTGAAGTGGATATTGTAGATATGGAAGGAAACCTTTTCGGTTTTGATATTCCCATTTGGAAAAATATTGATGGGGATTTTTACAGTGATGGGAAGAAAATGTCTCTCTATGAGGGTGTCTGCAAGAAAATGGACTACTGCATCGCCTCTGTCCATAGAAGCAGCTTTGCTAAGGGGGAAAGTGCTCTGGCTTGCACTAAGCTTTATCTGGAAGCTATGAAGCATCCTAAGATTTTGATTCTGGGGCATATCGGTCGTTCCGGACTCCCCTTTGAAATCGATCCGGTGCTTCTTGCCGCAAAGGAACAGAATGTTCTGATTGAGATTAATGAGCATTCCATGGATGAGGGAAACGAAACCAAAAAGCGTTGCGAAGCCATTGCAGTACGCTGTGCGGAACTGGGAGTACCCATCTCCGTTTCCAGTGATGCCCATATCGCTTTAAAAATCGGAGAATATCAAAAGGTAGAATCCCTGCTGGAAAAAATCCATTTTCCGGAAGAGCTGATTATGACCAGAGATAAGGAAAGCTTTTTGCAGTATATGAAGAAGGCAGGACTGGGGTAAGGCGGGTTTTGCACCGCTGTTTCAAGTTAATATATACATATATATGGTCGATATTACTCAAAAGAAGCAAAGGAAGAGGTGCCATGATGAGTATGACCATTAGCAATATGGCAAAATACGCCATAGCAAAACAGGATTTTGATCCTCAGTCCCAAAAAAACCAAAATCTATCTCCTGAAGAAAAAGAATGGAGGAGTTTAAGCCAAGAGAGAGACACTTCCGTAATCTGATGCCGCAGGAGGTGACCCTTGGATGAGTCCGGATTGTCCCGTGCAGCATATATATTCCTGTAAGCAAGGATATTGAAGCCTTGGCAAGAAAAGAAATCCGTGATGCCTTCTTAAAAAATCAAGGATTTGTAAATTCTGCCGACGCTGAAAGCTATAGTAAAAAGTTTAGAGATTATGCTAAGTCACAAAACGGCCCGGAAAGAAGAGCCATTATGTACACGATAGATCAAATCGGTAAGGATGAAGTTTCCAAAATTGAACAGAAAATAAAGTCTGTTGATACAAACTGGAGGCCTCGTCAATCCTTTGATCCTAAAATCATTCAGGAGTATCTGCAAGAACAGGTGCAAATTGAAAGGAATCGATCAAAAGTGCAAAAAGAGGATGTAGCGTATATTGCTTTTCCTACAGTACAGGTCTTAAACCGGGGCACGCTCTCGCTAACTTCGCCTCGTAGGGGTTCTAAGCTTTTACAAGACAAAAGCCAAGAACCCACGGGCTCAGATTACCCCGTTTTAAGACCTGTGCTATAGAAAAAGGAAAGTAAAACATACTCCTGCATCCTCTTTATTAAACTATTTTGTTAGAAATCTTAGGGGCAGTAAAAATCAAAAATTATTTTTGATTTTTACCGCCCCTTATCCTAAATATTCTTTTTGAAGCCTTCTGTATCCTCTTCGATTTTGGAAATCAGGGCTACTCTATCTGCGTGTCTTCCCCCTTCAAATTCTGCCAAAAGGAAGCTGTCCACAATCATCTTTGCAAGCTCGATACCTACTACTCTGGCACCAAGGCAAAGCACATTGGCATTGTTGTGTCTTCTGCCCATAGCTGCGGAATAGGGCTCTGAGCAGGGGAATGCTCGAATGCCGGGAACTTTATTGGCTGCTAAGGAAATGCCCACTCCCGTTCCACAAATAGCGATGCCGAAGTCTGCCTTTCCCTCCTGAACAAGCTTGGCTACCTGATAGCCTGCCAAGGGATAATCATAGCGTTCCGGAGTATCTGTTCCTACATTGATAATCTCGATTCCCTGCTCCTCCAGATATGCCTTAAGCTCCATTTTCATCTCTACAGCGGCATGATCATTTCCCATTGCAATCTTCATTTTCATTCCTCCCTTTTTGGCATTTCCTTTATCCTACAAAAACAGTGACTGAAGCTAGTTTTGAAATACGCTTCTCAGATTTCCAAGCTCTCTTTGGGCTCTTTCCTCTAAAAGATTCTGATAAGCAAAGACTGCATAGCCTTTTACAATGCCTGTCTTTCTGGCTTCTTCCACCTGTCTTTTTAAAATATCACTTTCCGTAAACCACTCCGATACAGGATTTCCGTCCCAAACGGTGCTTCCTGCTCGGTACAGTCCTAAGCCTAGCATGAGTTCCACCTGATTTCCAGTGGAATTTGTTAAGTTCACCCAGTCTCCAAGGCTTCGCATATAGGCATGGGGAGCTTCCTGCCCTTTTCCGTTTTTCGCCCTAAAGCCGTGATACATCTGGGGCATGATGTAATCAATATAGTCCTTGGATGCCATAATTTTGTCCACATCCAGGAAATAGGCCACTGAAGAGCGAAGGCTTTGCAGGTTTGGCACTGGGCTTACACCGAAGAGCACTCCTCTTTCTTTACACAAGCTATGTACCTGTTTTAACAATAAAGAGACCTGATTTCTCCGATATTCTGTTAAGTTCCCTGTCTCTCCCTGCCTTTTCGCCTCCTCATACTCCGGCTCATCAAAGCGTTTGCTCTCTTCTGTCAAGGAAACTCTGGGATAGAAATAATCGTCAAAATGAATACCATCCACGGCGTAGTTATCCAATAGCTCTTTAATGGAGGCCAGAAGTGCCTCTCTTCCTGCCGCCTTGGAGGGGTTAATATAATACTGTCCTTCATGGAGTAGCACATTTCTTTCTTCTCCGGAGGTCTTGCTCCAATTTTTCACAATGCTGTCTTCGGGAATATTTTCCCACTTGGACATGGAGCTGCTGACACGGTAGGGGTTAAACCAGGCATGGACGGAAAATGCTTTTCTTTGCCTCGGAAATCATAATCTCCAAGGGTCAAAACTGCCATTTCGGCATAAATTTAGAATAGGGAAAACTGTCATTTTTCTTTCCGTAGCTGTCCGAATGGCTGTGCACATGGAGGAAGAGAGTCTGAAAACCATTCTTCTGCAGATTGTCCATGACCTTGGCTGCCTCTGCCCGAAAGGCCTGTTCTTCCTTCGGCATATTCATCCAGTCCAGATAAGAAAACCAAACCGCCCTTAACTCTTTTTGAGAGGAAAGGCTTTTCACACCGGGTCCCGTAAAGTTTGAAGCATAGGCGGAATTTCCTGCAAAAAAGCTCAGGGAAAAAGAAGTATAAAAAGCAGAAAAGCCAAGCTTTGTAACAGATTTTCGGGCAGTCTAAACCCGATATTATTTTTAAAATTTCTATCCATCGTCTCTCTTCTCCTATTTGCTTAATTTTTACCCTTACTATACTATAATCCGGCGAGGAACTCTTTTCCTTTTCCTCCCGGTTTTCCTACAAAACCTTTACAGAAGCCTTCCTTCGGAAAGTAAGCCTTCCAAAGAGAGCTAAATCTTCCAAAAAGAGCTAAATCTTCCGAAAAAGCATAAAAATAACAGGAGGCGGTAAAGACTGAATAGTATCCATACAGCTTTTTCTAGCATAAACAGCATGGATAAGGCATGTGAGCCCCCGGGTTCTTGGCTTTTGTCTTATAAAAGCTTAGAACCCCTGGAGAAAGTGACTTAGGGAAGAGCGTGCCCGCATCCAATGCTATTATGCTGGAAGCGTAGTATTTCTATGTCTTTACCGACTCCTGTGATTATGCTTCTCTTCGGAAGGCTTCCACTTCCTCTTCCGTTTTTGCTAAAACGATTTTGGCTCCCAAGTTCACCAACTTCTTTTCGAAGAACTCGTAGCCTCTTCTAATATATCCTATATCTTCCAGCACAGTGATGCCCTCTGCAAGACCTGCCAAACCAGGGCTGCTCCTGCTCGAAGGTCTAAAGGCATGGAGGGTTGCTCCTGTAATTTTTCCTGTCCTTCAATGGTGGCCCTCTATTCTTCACTGTAATATCGGCTCCCATTTTCTTTAATTCTTCCACATATAAGAAAAACGATTTTCCAAAAATCGACTCGGTAACCGTGGATTTCCCCTCTGCCAGCGCCAAGATAACCGCAATCTGAGGTTGCATGTCCGTAGGAAAACCGGGGTAGGGAAGGGTTTTTAATCTTGGTGCCCCTTCTGCTTTTCTCTTCCAAATGACCTGAATCTCCTCGTCTCCTTCGTGTGATATTTTCCCATATCCCGAAGCTTTGCGGTAATGGATTCCCATATGCTTGGGAATAATATTTTTGATGAGAATATTTCGGGTCACCGCAGCGGCACATAAAGGTTCAGCTCAATCTGATCCGGAATCACTGCATATGGTTCCAGCAAACGCTCCACACCCGGATACGGATGGTGTCTGTTCCGGCACCGCGGATATTGGCTCCCATACTGTTTAAGAAGTTGGCCACATCTACGATATGGGGCTCTTTGGCTACATTTTCCAGAATGGTCTGCCCATCGGCCAAAACCGCAGCCAACATCAGGTTAAGTGGTTGCCCCAACGGTGACCACATCAAAATAGATATTCTCCCTTTAGCTCCTCTGCCTTTGCCACCTCAGTGGTTTCCACCTCTGCACCAAGTGCAGTAAATCCCTTGATGTGCTGGTCAATGGGTCTTCTCCAATGGCACAGCCTCCCGGCAAGGGCACCTTGGCCTGATGGTATTTTCCCAAAAGCGCCCCAATAAAGTAATAGGACGCACGAATACGGCGAATCGCCTCATCATCTACACTTTTCATAGACAATTGATTCGCCTGAATAGACACCACTTGGCTTTCTATAGATTGACCTTCGCTCCGATGGCCTTTAGGGCCTCCAGCATAACATTTATACTCTCGAGACATCGGGAAGATTCTCGATAATTGCTTCTTCGTCAGTAAGGAGGGCTCACCTTGCCACTGCTACCCAGAAAAGGCATCCTGCCCTGCTGCTGACAACCCTCCACGAAGATTCCCTCATGACGAATACTTCATTCATTTTAAACCTCAAATCGTCTCGCTCTATTTGTCACAGCTCCTAAGCATATAGAGCGTGATTATAAAGCTCAAAGAGGAAAGTGCAAGAGCCATACGCGTTCCACGTTTAGTCTTCACAGCAATCTGAAGAGGCCTGGGAGGTCCTCTTCCTCAATGAGTCTCGATCCATGTATGTATGCTGTCTGCTCCCTTTTCTGTAGAAAATTTGGCTTCTCCGTCTTCCAGAACCGAAGTAGGCTCATCCGCCCTCATAACCCTTTGCTTTCTAAAAGGCTTTCACTTTTCGGTACTGACTTTCTCTTTTCAATATAGTCCTTCAGTATCCCGAATTCTCAATGGAGTAGGTATCGCTCTTGGTGGAGCTCTTCCATGCTCTCCGTATCTTTAAGTCAGGAAGCTCTTTCCAGAAAATGTCTATATCCCCTCTCGCGTAAACATAAACTTGGCCAGTGTACATTTTATTATGCCCGTTATAATGTGGTTCCATATACTCCGGTATCTTCCGGAGTTCCAGACTTTCGCTAGGACGAATCCTCTCTATCCTCAGACGGTGCCCTCCACTCTGAGAAATAAAGGCTACTTCCTCTTCGATGCAGTCCGGAATAAAAGCCGATTTCCGTTCCCCATACCCTCCTGGTTTAATTCTAAGATGAACATATTCCCTCCTTTATATCCTGTTGGAAGCTTCTTATCCAAAAACGGTCAAGATATATCCACATCCAAAAACCATAGTGCATAAAAGTCTTACTAGCGAAAAACTATATTGATTTCCTAGAAATTCTTCCTCCCTTTCCTATGCCGATAGCTTAATTCTAAAGACAAATTTCCCGTCTTTTTCCAAGACCTCATAGGAATCCTGTAGTTCTTCAGTAAAGTGTTCACAATATATAAACTAGCTCTTACGTCCCTCCTTTTGCAAATCAAAAATTCATGGAGTAGAGACTTTTAAAGCTGTTCTCACATAAAGCCAGCCTCCTTTCCCGTAAATTTCGATAAAGCCCCCCTCCTCCGTGTATTTTACCGCATTACTCAGCAAGTTGGATAAAATAATTCTTAGGGCAGGCTTTCCGATATAAAGCTTTTCCTCTTTCAAGCGGTTCTGTACATGCAGTTTTTTCTGCTGAAGTAAAACCTCGTACTTTTCCAAAACCGGAAGAAGTACAGAACGAATCTCCAAACTTTCTTCATCATCCTTTAGCTTATCTAAGGAAGAGACCGAAAGAATCTGGGAAATGTTTCGGCTAAGACTGTCCACGGTGGTGATACATTCTCCGATATAGAAATCTCTATCCTTATACTTCCCAATATTGTACTGCATATTTTCCAAAATGATTTTTAGGCTGGCAAGAGGGGTTTTCAGTTCATGGGAAGCCCCCTTTAAAAAATCGTATTTCAGCTTTTCCAGCTTTAAAATTTCCTGATTTTTCTTTTCTACATTTTCAATGGATTGTAGAGGCTTCGATAGAGGGTATTAATCTGCTCCTTTAGCTCCCTACTTCATCTTTAGACTGATCAACTTAAGCACTAAGGTCCCAATCCAATTCTATGCATCTATCCGTTTCTTTATAATGGAAATATTGTAATTGCTCAGCATAGACTTCAGAAAGCGCAACTATGGAGAGAGAAATTTCGAAGAAAATAGGGCAGGAATTGCAGGCATCCAGTTCCTTTGCCTCCTGCTGCACTATCCGCAGTGGGAAATAAAGCTGCAAATCAGCTTATCTCCTCATCCGTTTGAGATCTCCCTTTCTTCGATAATCATGGAATTGGTCCTGACTGTCAAAGAATCCGTAGGCACCGTGTCGTCAGGCTGATGTCCTTCGACAGGAAAGAGAGACTCTCCTCATCTGCAGCAAGACTTAGATATCACTGCTTTTAGAAACTCTACAGTGCCAGTGTATCTTCGAGTTTCTTTTATAGACCTTCCCTCCATACCGGCGGAAACATCATTTGCCCTGAAAGCGATGGTTTCTTTTCTTTGCTCTAAGTAGCTGATGGGAAAAAAGAAAAAGACCAAAAGATGAATCAGGACAATGATGATTCCCAATACAGAAAAAGCTGTATGAACATTTTCGGAAATAGCTTTAAATTTTTCATTCTCTCTCCAACTTATAGCCCACATTTCTGATGGTGAAAATGCAGTCCAGCTTGAGTTTTCTTCTTAGTTCCTTAATATACACATCAATCACTCTGTCGAAGGGAATTTCCTCCGTTTCCTTCCACACATGGTCCAGAATCTGCGTCCTGCTCAGAGCCAAACCTTCATTTTCGGAAAGATACTTTAAAATCTCCACCTCCTTGGCATTCAGGTCCACAGGCTGTCCATCCAGCTTGGCGCTGTATCCGGCAAAGTCCACCTCCACATTTTTATAAGAAAATTTCTCCGCCTGTCCGTAATTCTTTTGGATTAAAGAGTCAATTCTCGCCTTTAAAAGGGGCAGGGAAAAGGGCTTTTCCATATAGCCGTCTGCAAGACCGGTGAAAGCTTCTATCTTATATTCCTCATCGCTAAAGGCGGTAAGAATCAAAACAGGAAGCATACTCTGCTTTCGAATCTCTTTTAAAAGCTCTAAACCATTGATGAAGGGAATCTGAATATCCAAAATCACCAGATGAATGTCTTTATGAAATTTTGAAAAGGGCTTCATGACCGTCCTTAGCTTCCAGCATGGTATAGCCAAATTCTGAAAGGAAGGCGGCAATTCCCTCTCTAATGCTTTGATCGTCTTCCACTACAAGTATGTTCATCTTCCTTTTCCCCTCATTCTCCCATATTTTCCTGCTAAAGCTTAGGGCTTAGGGAGAAATGCACTATCCCTACTGCCTCTTCCGAGCCTTCCCTACCGCCTCTTTCAGGCCTTCGCTTTCACTTCTTCTGCTACATCCAGCTTGGTTACGCCGCAGGCAATGGCATCCACCGGGCAGGCATTTTTACATTTTCCGCAACGGATACACTCCAAATCATTACAGTTTTTCACCGGATCGCAATTCATTTCGCAAACCGCCTTACATCTTCCGCAGTGAATGCACTTCTGTCGGTCTAAAGTATAACGGAAAAGAGATACGGAATTAAAGAGGGAATAGATTGCCCCCAAAGGACAGATGTATTTGCAGAAGGGTCTGTAAATGATGACGGAAAGGAGGATGGTCAGAAGCAGGATAAGTCCTTTCCAGGCATATAAAAAGCCCACCGCCCCCCTCATGCTCTTATTCATCCACACCAGAGGAATTCCTCCCTCCAGCATCCCCACAGGGCAAATCAGCTTGCAAAAATAAGGAGACCCCTGCCCCAAGAAGTCCACCAAGAATAGGGGAAGCAGGATGACGAAGATCAGTAAAATAAGATACTTCGCCTTTCGCAAAGCCTTGTCCAATTTAAAGCTCTCTATCTTTTTTACAAAGGGAATTTTATGTAGTAAATCCTGTAACAAACCAAAGGGACAGAGGTATCCGCAGACGCCTCTTCCAATGAGGGCTCCCACAAAGAAGAGAAAACCTACCACATAGTAGCTAAACTTAAAGTTTGGGCTGCCAATCACCGCCTGCAGGGCTCCAATAGGGCAGGATCACTTGGCTCCCCGGACAGGAATAGCAGTTCATGCCGGGAACGCAGAGCTGCTTTAATTCCCCGCTATAGATTTTTCCTGTTTTAAATCCTTCAAAGAAGGAATTGGTCAGCAAAAACCAAAAGGACTGAAAAATATGCCTTCCCCTATTTCTGGCCTTGTACTTATCTTTTTTTGTCTTTCCATTGATGAATTCTTTTAACTTATCCAATGCCAATACACTCCATGCACACTCTGATTGCCTTATTCATCACGATCTGCGCCTCTCCCCGTTGATAGCCAAAAATACATCATGGCAATTCCCATACAAAGGAGAATCAGGGGCTAAGTCGAGACTTCAAAAATTTTCTGTTTCATATTATTCTCATTTCTATAAAATTCTTTTGCTAAAAGCTTTTATTCTTTTACTCTAGCCAATTCTTTTTCTATAATTTCCGTCCAGTCCTTCTTATTGTGAGAGCCGGAATAGCTCTCCCTACAATCTGTCCATTCTTATCCACAAAGAAGGTCTCCGGAAGAGCCTGAATCCCATTGAGTCTTCCATTGAAATTACTCTTGTCCGGCATTAAAAAAGAGTAATTTGCTTTAGTTCTTTCCATAATCAGCTTTGCCTTCTCAAGAGCTTCCTGATTTTCCCCGTATCATCCACGGTATCCGTTACCACGCCGATAATATTTACACCCTTAGGCTGCATTTCCTTCTGCACCTCCGCAAGAGCCGGAATTTCCTGTACGCAGGCAGTGCACCAGGTGGCAAAGACATTGACCATAGTCAGGTCATAGTTGGCAAAATCCTTACTACTGAATTCTTTCCCCTCGATATCCTTTGTGACAAGATTGCTTAAATCAGTCACTGCGTCGCCGGAATTCCCTACAAAAGCCATGGTTCCTTCAAGTCGGATTTTTCGGATAAAACGATAGCCATTTTCCGGACGATCCTTTTTGTCCATGACTTCCTTTTCCATTTTTTGGAATTCCTCTACTGTCCCTGCATCAGTGTCGCTTTTTACGCTAAGGTAGTAGCTATACTTTCCATCTGCAGATTCTCCAAACTTTGTATGGCTATCGCATTTTGTGATTTTGGAAATTTCCTCTTCGGAAAGACTCTTTGCAAACATCCCGATTGTAGCAATTCTTTCAAGACTCTCCTGCCATTTTTCGTAGCCGTCTCCCATCTTGCCCACTTCCGCATTTTTCTGCTCCTCTGTCAGCTTACTGAAGCTTAGAAGGCCATAGCTTAAATCCTGATCCAGAGGACTCTGGTCGTCCAGCATGATGATGTCTTTACGCTGCATAGCTTCCTTTATCTTTTCAGAAAGCTTAAATTTAAAGCCCATATACTCATACACATACTCCTCCTTTACCGGCAAAGTATAGTCCGCAGGCTTACACTTTTCGACCTTACTATCCATATTTACGGACACCCCTGCCTCTTCCGGGCTTACCACAAGGCCCTGCTGTTCCATGCCTTCTGCCGCTACGGAAGACTTTGGCTCCCCGCTACCCTGCTTTTGGCATCCGGAAAGGCTAAGACCAAAACAAATTGCAGCAAGACAGACTCCCATAAATTGATGCTTTCTCATAAATATTCCTCCTTAATTATGCATTGTCTTAATCAATATAAAAATCAGAAAGCCGGGAAAAAGAGCAAAGGCTTTTCTCCCATAATACTATTTCTGAGTCTATAGTACAGAGCTTTTATAAAGCAGAGATGAAATGGAAGGAGAAAATGCAAACAAAAAAGAGCTCGAAGCAGATTACTATAATCTTTCAAGCTCCAATCCTTTTTTCTATCAGTTAAATGGTAATACGGCAATCAGCTCCGATAAATCGGAAATGCTTCTCTCCGCCCTCCACCTGTCCAAAGCCATAAGCGGCATGGATGAAGGCAATTCCCGCCTCTGTAGCGGAGCTATAGTCTAAGGCGGTATCTCCGAGATACACACAATCCTCCGGATTTAAGTGATTTCTTTCCATCAAAATCCGGATATTTTCCGCCTTCTTTTTTCCGTTGTTTCATGTATTCCATATCCAAAAAGTCCCCGGTCTTTCCCAGAGTGAACTTCTCTCCATACAGCACCGCATCAATATAGCCTGATTGACAGTTGGAAACGATATAGCGGCCAATCTCAGCCGCTTTCAATGCCGCAAGACACTCTTCAAGATGGGGATAGAATTGTACCTTATTCTCACCCAAATAAAAATTTTCAAATTGCATGCAGTGGGCAAGAATTTCTTCTCCCCTCTTCCCTTCTACCTGAGGAATCAGGCTTTTTGCAAACTGATCCATGGTTTTTCCCATTAAAGGAAGAAGGTCCTCCCGAGAAATCCTAATTCCCTTCGTCTCCGGAAAATTCTGCAATTTTATGCTAAAAGCCTTTGCCACCAAATCCACACTGTCCCATAGTGTTCCATCCGCATCGAATATTACAGCCTTCTCGATCAGTGCTTTTTCTCCTTTAATTCCCCGACATCTGTCATTTTTGCTAGGCTTTGTTCTCCGGCATCTTCTGCTCCTACTTTTGCTAGGCTTTGTTCTCCGCCATCAGGGCATCCCAATAGCTTCTGCCCTGATAAATCATTTCCTCATAGGCCTTTACCACCGCATTTCTAAGGGGTACCGCCCGTTCCTCAAGTCCCAGGGCTCTGGGAATAAAGACGCAAACATCTCCAATTTCCTGGGCAAGTTTCTTTGCCAAGGACTCATCCTTCATCCGAACAAAGCCAAAGACTGCTAGCAGACTAGCTCCTGTCCTAGATACAGGTTTCCATCCAAAACTTGGCGAAGGCCTTCCATTCCAGGCGAAGCAGCTGTTGTTCCAAGGCTAAGGTTTCCGGACTCTTGGCAAAGGCCAGCATGGTGCTTTCCAGGCTTTGTCCCTCCGGTATCTCCGGAATATCCAGATTCTGCAGGGTAAGATTTACGATAGCCGCATCACTTAAGGGAATATCCTCTCTCTTCCGTTCTTCCACGGTCTTCTTTTCCGGCAAATGAAAGTTGTCCAACTGCTGAGACACCCATTTCTGCATTTTCTTTTTATTCCAAAAGGAAATACCGGTTCGTCCGGAAATTAAAATTTCCATCCATGATGCCATAAAGTTGTCTTTAATCTGCAAAGGCTTTTTCCCTTTGTGTTTCTACAAACTTGTCCAAATTTTTCCTTTTGTAAAATAGGATAACGAAAGCGAAGGTTTCAGGCATGTTTTCCTTCTACAGCTTTTTTCCTCCATATCCTCTGTCCTTTTGATTTTTTCAATCACCAGGGCAAAGCGCTTGACCACATCCCTTTCCTCGTAAAAGCTTTTGGGCCAATCCGAAAAAGGGTTTCTTTCTTCCTTCACTTCACTTTGTAATAACATTTCTTCTCCTCATTCATGCTTCGTTCATATTTTGTTAGCACAATGTTTACAGCATAAACATAGTTTATTCACTCTTGACTTCTATACTGCATTACAGATAACGAAGTGCTCGTTATCCACTAAATAAGATTTTTTTCATAATACTCGGCCGGAGCTTCCATAAGGACGCTCCGGCCTCCTCCCTTTTATAGGAGAAATAAGAAAAGCTTTTTTATTTCTCCGCTTCTGTAGCGTTTTCCCTTTCTTTTCCCTCTTTTCCATAAACCCGTTCTTCAAAGGGGTCTCTTACCTCCACCTTCTTCTCATACAGGCGGAAAATCCGCTTGAAAAAAGCGGAATTCATCCAGGCAATCAGGGGATAGCCCAAAACAAAAAATACCGGAGTGAACATGGGCATAATCAAAATCAGAAAATAACTTCCCACAATCAAAAGTACATCTGCAAAAAGCATCCCCAAAGTATAGGGCAGGTGGCGAATAGACATAAGCAAAGCATGAACTAAGGTTTTCTGACAGCTATTGTCAAAACGGGAAAGCAGGGGCCAAATATAGAGAAAAACAAAGGTCCAAAGCAAAAGTAAGGCATCCGTAATGCCCCCGAAAAGAAGGCGAAGCGCTGTGTTATCCAAAAATCATAGAAAAAAATCTGTGATCTAAGAGCAAGATAAGCAAAATAGGCAGTAAAATCATCCAGAGAATGATGCCCTCCTTTAAATTCTGTTTAAAGGAATGCATAAACATCCTGAAATTGCCTCGATCCTCCTCATGCACAATCTTAATGGTACAGTAATATAAAGCCGTTGTAGACGCCCCCAAAGTTACAATAGGCAGAGAAAACAGAATCCATAAAAAATTCAGCACCATCATATCCGCCAATCTTCCTATGAACCGCCACACATCATTATCATAATTAAAAAGCCTTGAAACATCTACTGCCATTCCTTCCTAACTCCTTTATCTTTTTCCCTCTTCTCCCCCTTGCCTTGCTCTTCCAATTCCAAAAGATAAGCCTTCGCATCCTTTAAAAAGCTTAGACTAATCAGTAAAATCACCAGTCCGATGGGAAATGCCGCAATGATGGAGACAGACTGCAAGTTTACCATAGAACTTTCGGAAAAGACTAGTGCCAAAGGCAGTAAAATCAATAAAATCGCCCAGAATCCCTGTACCTTTCGGGATGGCTCCTGCCCCTCCGGAAGGCTCTTATAGCTATACTGCGCCGCCACCAATGCGATGGAGTCAAAGGATGTGGCGTAAAAGGCAATCATGGTCAGAAGAAGCAGGATGAATACCAGTCCGGGAAGAGGCAGGGTTTCCAACATTTTCACCACCGTAAGGTAGAGGGAACCGTTCTCCTGATAGAGCTGTAACACCGGTAATTTATGGAAAACCTCCAGGGACAGGGTGAAATTCCCTAAAACAATGAAGCTTACATAGGTACTGCCGATGCCGAAAATGTATCCTCCCATAATGGTTTGTCGTATGGTTCTTCCCCGGCTGATGCTTCCGATAAAGAAGGGGGAAGCCACGCACCACACCATCCAATAGGCCCAGTAGAAAATCGTCCAGTTTTCCGGAAAATGATTTTCTCCTAGAGGATCCGTATAGGTAGCCATGGAGAAAAAGTGCTCTACCATCTTTCCCAAAGCATTCATTCCATTTTTTACAATAAAGGAACCTACACCACTTCCGAAGAAAATGTATAAAAGCAAGGCATAAAACAGCCAGGTACAAAGCTTTGCCAAAAAGGAAATCCCGTCCATCCCCTTCAATACCGCAAAGGTGTAAACCACACAGGTGGCAATCAATATGATTAAGGTAAGCTCTCTGGTGGACAGCCCGTTGGGAAGGAGCTTTTTAATGATTTCCGACATCAGGGGAGTGGCTACCGAAAAGGTGGTGGCTGTTCCTGCAAGGAGAGCAAAAACCGCCAGTAAATCAATCCCTCTTCCCGCCAGACCGTCGGTGTGCTTTCCTAAAATAGCTCTGCAGGCTTCCGAATATTTTTGCCTGCTTCTTTTCCGTACATGAAGCATAAAGCCGAAGGCCGCCGCCAGCACCAGATAAAATCCCCAGGGTATGGGGCCCCAATGGAAAAGGGTGTAAATACTGCTCCAATCCGATAGCTTTCCCAGGGATTGGACATAGGGATCATTGGCATAGAGAATCCATTCTCCGAAGGAATAAAAGAGAATATCCGCTGCAAGCCCTGCGGTAAACATCATACTTCCCCAGGTAAAAAAGGAGTATTTCGGCTTTTCGTCAGGCTCTCCCAGAACAATATTGCCTAAGGGTGAAAAGGCAATATAAAAGGAGAGCAAGAAAAATAAAAAGGCCAATTCCCAGATAGTAAACGGAAAACTCCTGTCCCAGAAAACCGCGAATCCCGGATAAAATCCGATTAGACTGTTCCGGAAAAAGGAAAAAAGCAAAGCAAAGCACTAAGAGTATCCCCAAAGGAATCCCGCTAATTCCGTAATCCAAAGAAGCGGATTTTTCCTACTTCCTCTTTCTTATCCAAAAATTTTTCCTGCCGTTCTTTTCCCATTTATTTCTTCTCCTTCTCCTCCAACAAGCGTTGGCTATCCTCTCTTCTTACTTTTTGGTAGGGAAGCCGAATAATCTTACGATTTTCTCCCTCTGTTTCCAAGTCTCTCTGCCCAAAAGCCAGTTTATAAGCCAGTTGAAATAGGGCCTTGGCCTGTCCCTTCTCATCATTGTACACTGTGCCCATGAGATTGCCCTTTTTCACGGCTTCCAAGCCTACAGTAGTTCCGTCTATTCCGTAAATAAAGGGTCTTTTATCCTTAGGCAAACCGATTTTATCGTAAGCATCCAAAACCCCTAAGGCCATATCGTCATTGTTGGACAGAATCAATTCAATTCTATCCTGAAACTCCGGATAAAACTGCATCATCTTGCTTTTGAGCTTCCGCACGATTCCAGTTGGCAATGGCATAGGAAAGCTTTTCCATCGGAATACCCTTTTGCACTAAGGTATTCACAGAATACTCCGTCCGCACAATGGCATCCTGGTGGCCGGCCTCTCCCTCAAACATCAAATACTGAATAACGCCGTCACCATTTTTATCCACCCTTGGCGATAGAATTAATTTCTCCGTTTCAGAACCTTCTTCCTCCGGTTTTGCTGCTAAAGCTTTCTTCCGTGGAGGATTCTTCCGGAAAAATCTCCCGGCCTTCATCCAGAAATCCTGCTTCCCGTTCTATCTTCTCCAGGTTTTCCCTTCCCTTTTGGCGGACAAAATCCTGAATTCCCTCAAAATCCGCTTCACTCTCTGATAAGTTACTGCGCTCATCCTCTGTAGAGGCTTCCCTGCTTTCTCCCAGTACCGCTCCCTCTTTTCTGGCCTGCTCCCTACTTGCCGCCATTCTTTCTTCCACTTCCCGGGCATCCTCCGGAGAAGCCAGAGGAACCTCCGGGGTAGGCTTTTCCACTTCTTCAGAGAGAATATCCTCTAAAGCCATTTCTCCCTGTAAAATTCCGGATTGCTTTGCATCCGCCCCGATATAGTATAGCTGGTTCCATTGAGAAAGATCCTCCTCCACCAGCTCTCTGTTAAAGAAAATGATAGGAACATTTTTCTTTTTTGCCATGTCGATAATTTCAGAAGGGGCAGTACGATCCACAAGATTTACGCAAAGAACATCGCAGTCCTTCTCCAGCATTTCCTTCACCTGCTCATTTTGGAGCACCTGACTCCCCGCCGCATTATAACGGAAGAAACCTATTTCTATCCCTTCTTCCCTCTTCCTATTGATTTCCTTTTCAAAAGCCGCCATATATCCTGCCAAAAAAGTATCGTAGCCGTCATAAATCGTAACGCCGATTTGTATTTTTTTCTTTTCCTTTGGCTCTTCCTTTTGCTTACAGGAAGAAAGAGTGCTGAAAAGGCATAGTAGCATGGAGAAACAGGCTATGCTTCTTTTCCACAGCCTTTTTTGACTTAGCTTTCCCCCCTTCTCCCGGGAATGCTTAAACTTTCCTGTCCTGCCTTGCTTCTGATTCTTCATCTTCTTTTTCTTCTTCCCTGCCAACATGGACAGGGACTCCTTCTCCGATTTTTATTCCCCGGTGGGGAAGAGAATTCTCTCGATTTCTTCACTGTACATATTCTCGCCGGTAACCATATAAAAGTTAACCGTCTTGTTTTCTATACTGTTACGCTTACCGGAAAGCATATACCAGAGGTTCTCCATGGCATAGTAGCCCATAGTATATTGGTCGATTACGGCCAGGCAACGAATAATGCCGGTATCCAGGGCATAAACCACCTCCCGGGAATTCCCTACCCCGTACAACTCCACATATCGTCTTCCGGTATCTTTTAAATATCGAGCCGCAATTTCCAAACTGTCATTGTCTAAGGCCACAATCAAGTCCACACTTCGCTTATGATTGGCCTTCACCATTTCCTCCTGGGTTTTCCCTCGATCCGAAATAACCCAGGCAATATCCTGTCCTTCCAGCTCCAAAACGGTCAATAAGGCATGCAGCCTTTTTTGCATATTGCCCTTATTTTGATTTCCTGCCAAAATGCCGATACGCTTTTTTTCCTTTTGCAAAGTAGAATGCAAAACCTGCTCTGCCAGTGCTTTGCCTAAGGCCTCTTCCTCCACATTGATGGAAGGGATATTTAAGCCGGGATCCGTACTCTCCTTCTCGGAATCCACCAGCTGAATCGCTGCCGTCTTTTCCCAAGATATTCAAGAGCTTTCCGGTATCCTCTGCTTGGCTCTCAGTTCTGTAATAATCCCATCTGCCCCGCTCTGAATCTCTCTCTTGATATTGATATTTTCCTGCTGGATGGAAACTAAGCGGTCAGTGGAAACAAAGTTATATTCCATGTTATAGGCTCTGCTTGCAGCACTAAGTCCCAGCTTAAAGCTGGACCAGGAATTGGAATTGCTGTGATCTACAATCACGGATATCTTGTAGCGCTCCACATCATTTTCCCCTAATAGCTTTCCTAAGGATAAGAGTAAAAGAAGCAGGGCAACCAGGCCGAGGCCTGTGGTGAAAATGGTATTTTCCTTCATCACTTCTCCCCCTCTTCCTGTCCGCTATGAAAATACTCTGTGCTGTGATGCATATTGCCATGCTCTAAACTCTTTTGATTTTCTTCCGTAAAAGGAATAGCCGGTAGAAGCACCTGTACATCCGTTCCCTCATCCGGTGCACTGATGACCCGAAGACCGTAAATGGCTCCAAAACGAAGCTGAATACGGCGGTGTACATTGATGACGCCTACACCGGATCCTCTTTTTTTCTGGCTGGAGAAGCTGGAGTAGTCACTTTCCGTCTTTTCCAGCAGAGCTCTGGCCTTATCCTCCGTCATACCGAAACCGTTGTCCTTTACGGAAAGCAGTACGGATCGTCTACCGTCCCCTTCTTTTTGAATCCTACCGCTGACTATAATTTCTCCATCCTCATCCATCCCCTCCATACCATGGTAAATGGCATTTTCCAGAATGGGTTGTAAAATCAGTTTTACGGTAAGGCAGGACAGTACCTCTTCCTCCACATCAAAATCCACCGTAAACTTATTCTTATAGCGGATTTTTTGAATGTTCATATAGTTTTTTGCGTGTTGAATCTCCTGAGAGAGAGGAATAATGTTCTTTCCCGCAGAAAGAGAAATCCGGAAGAAGCTGGCCAGCTGGGTTACCATAAACACCGCGTCTTCCCGTTTTCCGCTTTCAATCATCCAAACCACGGATTCCAAAGTATTATAAAGGAAGTGGGGATTAATCTGGGATTGTAAGGCATCCATCTCGCTCTGCCGTTTTTCCTCCTGCTGCTTGATTCGCTCTTCTGTCAGCTCATCGATTCTTTGCAAGGATTGCAACAAGCTTTCACCCAAATGCACAATTTCCGTACTTCCATAAGAAGCAATTTCCTCCATGGTGGGACGCTTTACCCCCATATTGCCTAAGTCTTCATTTAACTTACGGATAGGATAGGATAGTCTCAAAGAAATCACCTGGTTCATCAAAAGGGCAATCAGGAGAGTCACGGAAATTACGATGAAAACATAGTAAAGCATACCCCCGGTGGCAAAGACATCGCTACTCTCCTCCAAAACAGACACCAACTTCCAGCCTGTATAGCCGATGGTATCCACCACTATGGTTTTTCTTTTCCGTCACTTTGCAAACGGTGAATACCGTCTTCCTGAGCCACCGCCAGTTCTGTATCTTCCTTCGCATGCCCGCGGTAAATTTCTCTAATCTTGGGATGATAAATCAGTTTTCCTCTTATCACAAAGATAAAAATAGCGCTTTCCATTGACCTGATTCATCTTCTCCATCATACGCTCAATCATGTTGTAATCCATGTCTACCAGGAGTACACCGCTATCACTTCTTCCATCAAAGCTAAGCTCCACCACTCGACTTAAAGAAATAACCCAGCGAGTACGGTAGGAAGGGTCATCAAAAAGATTCTGTACATGGGGAAGGGAAAAATGCAGGTTTTCCACCTGCTGTACCGCTTTCCTATACCAATCCTGTTCGATTACCTTACGATTCTTCTTTTCTGCGGAAATGGGAACCGCCGCAATATATTTTCCCCGGGCGGAAAAAAGGGCAATGGAAACCAGGCCGTCCTTGTGGGCCTCGTAAAGAAGGTTCATCTCCTGATTCAATACATTAAAATCCACATCCGTTCCCTTCACCACATTGTAATAAAGGGCATCGGAAATTCTTCGCATGCTAAGAAGGTATTCCTCTAATTGAATACCTCCCTGTCTTAAAAGCTGTTCGGATTGGGTTTCCTGATTAATTCTAAGACGAATAGAGAACTGTGCGTACAGCACCGTGGAAAGAAACAGTATCAAGAAGATCGAAAAGAGCATAAAGCTCATTAAAAGCATGTTGTGAAAGGAACGAAGGGGTGAAGTAATAGAAAAGGGGAAAAAGACTCCCTTTTGCAAAAAAACATCAGCCAATAGATTGTTTTTGAGACGTTTTTTCTCCAAGGAAATCCTCCCCCCTACTCTTAGAAAGATTTTTCTATCCTTCTTTTCCCTTACTGTTGGACTTATACTTAGATGGAGACATACCAAACTTCTTCTTAAAAGCATAGCTGAAGTAGTTCGGATCCGAGTAGCCCACAGCCTCGGCAATAATATAGGTCTTCTCCTCCTCTTCCATCAAAAAGCCGGAGAGCCTTTTCCATACGATAATCCGTCAAATAATTGATAAAGCTTTTTCCCGTTTCCCGTTTAAACACGGTGGAAAAATAAGCCGCTGATACATGTAGCTCCTGAGATAAAGCCTCTACCGTCAAATCCTTATCCATATAATGGCTATGTACATGCTCCACAGCCTTCTTGACAAAGAACTTGGTTTTGTCACTTCGCATCTCCTGGATAATCCTCTGCATTTTCTTGCAAATCTCTTTCATCCACTGAGACAGCTCCGCCAGACTGAACTGTTGCACCTTATGGTACACATCCTCCTCCTTGGGAAAAATAAGTCCGGTATCCACCTGATTGGCCAAGAGGAACTTATGCATATTGGTCACCAAATCCATTAAGAAAAAATGGTATTCTTGTAAAGAAGGGGAATCCAGACGGCTGTTCTCTATATAAAGGTCAATACATTTTTCCAACTCTTCTTCAGAGGACATACGGATGCTCCGATAAATATCCAAAAGCCTTTCCTCATCAATTATTTCTTTATTAACCGTATGCTCTTCTTTATCCTCTAAACCGATTTCACTGATGGCAATAGCCTTTCCTCTACCGTAAAGCACTCGATAAGCCACCGCATCTCTGGCCCCTAAATAAGAAAGCGGTAAATCCATCAAATTGGATACGGTTTTACCGATTCCCGCCGTTACCGTTGCCTTACAAATGTGTCTAGCCATACGGCAAAGAATCTCACAGTCATCCGTAAGTCTTAAGCTGTCCTTCTCCTGATCCAATTGGGCAATAAATAGCGTATGTCCAAGATAGGTAAAGAAGCAGGGACGCCAGTTCTTTTGCAGTCTTTCCTCAGCAAGCTCGGATAGACATGGTAATCAAAGGGGATTAATCCCCTCCGGAGACAGGCTTAAGCTGTTATGTAAAATTACCACCGCAAAATACTTTCCGGGAAGGGCAATCTGATAGTCCAAAAGAGTACTTTCCAAATCCTGTTGCGGTAAGGTTCCTCAATCAAAGAGGTATAGAAACTTTCCTGCAAAAATAGGAAGACTCTCTAAATAATAATTTTTCAAGCGGTATATGCTCTGCATCTCATCAAATTCCTGATCCAAAGCATCATGAACCTTCTGAAATACCCGGGACAGTTCTCCCGCATCCACAGGCTTTAACATATATTCCTCAGCCTCCAGGCGGATAGCTTCCTTGGCATACTCGAATTCATCAAAGCCGGAAAAAATGATAATCTTAATAGAGGGATAAAGCTCTTTCAAACGGTGAGAAAGGGTTAATCCATCCATATAAGGCATCTTTATATCGGTAAGCACCACATCCACTTGCTTTTCTTCTGCAATTTCCAGAGCTTCCAAACCATTTTTGGCATAGCCCGCCAAGGAATAGCCCAAGGCCTCCCAATCAATCTTTTGGACAATGGCCTCTACTACATCTTCTTCATCATCTACCAACAAAACGGAATATTTCTTCATGAGTTCTTGTCTCCAACATATTTCTCTTCCAATGCTCTAAAACGCATAGCCATTACCAAAGTACCTAGAATAATCAGTCCGATTCCCAAAAGAGGATGGAGAATCATTAATGCGGAAGACAACAAAGAGATGCCTGCAAAAATCACAATCAAAATCCGCGCCTCTTTGCTGATAAGTGCCTTTCTGTCCCGTACAGGAGGGCGTCCTTCGAGGCGAATACTCTCCACATCAGAAAAAACCAACAGTTTAATGGCGTAATACAATAAAATGGCTGTAAACAGAAGGGGTAGCCCCATTTCCTGCATTAATCGTTCTAACATCCTTGCTTTTCTTCTCCTTTAGTATATCGGCAGTTTTCTAATTTTTATAGAAAATGCTGAAAATCGCCCTTTTCTATTCCTAAAATAGAAAAAAGCGTAAAATAGGGCATCTTATCTTCTTCTCTTGAACACAATATAGCTTTAAAAGCTATTTTTCTCCAGCATTGACTCCCTATTGTAAGAAATTCTTTCGGGAAAAAAATATTAGGAAATTGCATTATACTCTTAAAAACTAGCACTTTCCAAAAAGTATTAAATAATTTGTTTTCTTGTAAAAGTCCTTCCTTATTTTACAAAAATTCATGCTTGAATGCAATACATAGCTTTTCGGACTTTTTAAATTCCTTGAAATTTTTCCTTATTCATGCCATAATTTCCCCGGCTTTTCAATATGCGGAAAAGGAGCTTTCATGAAAAATCAAAAACTTTGTTCAAAAACCTTGTGGGAACAGCCATTCTTGCTGCTTTAGTATTAGCTCTGCAACTCCTCTTAGGCAGTTTTAAAAGCTGGGACCCTTTTAACATAACCTTAACTTTGGTTCCTATTATTCTGGGAGCTGTTCTCTATGGCCCTTTAAGCGCAGCCTTTCTTGGTGCCCTCTTCGGTTTTTTGGTTTGTATTTCCGTGGTTTCCGGAAACGATGCAGGGGGCTTCATGCTCTTTTCTCAAAAACCCGTAATTACCTTGCTACTATGCATGATAAAAAGTACCGCTGCCGGATACCTTTCCGGACTGGTGGCAAGAGGCCTTAGTAAAAAGAATACTACTCTGGCTTTATTTGTATCTGCGGGAATTGCTCCCGTGGTAAATACCGGTATTTTTATCCTGGGACTGCTCCTCTTCTTCCAGGATACCTTAATTCTTTGGGCCAACGGACAGGAAAAGGTTTTGGACTTCCTGATTTTTAGTATCCTTGGAATTAACTTTACCACGGAGTTTTTGGTGAATCTGATCCTTGTTCCCGTATTAGCCCGTATCTTACGAAATCTTCGTTTTGTAAAAGAAGAGATTGCCGTTTAGGAGGAGAAAATGATTTTAGCCATTGATTGCGGGAATACCCACACCGTTTTTGGAACGATTAGCAAAGAGGGAGAAATCCAAAAGATTTTTCGGATGGAAAGTAGCCGGAGAAAAACCAGCTATGAATATGCCGCAGACATTGCGCAAATCTGTCGGCTCTTAGACATTGATTTAGAAAAGCTGGAAGGTTCCGTACTCTCCTCTGTGGTGCCGGAATTAACCACCTCCTACCAACAGGCTATGGAAATTCTTTGTAAGGGAAAATGTATCGTGGTCAGCAGTTCCAGCCCCATGAATATGGGCTTTGCCATGGCAGACCCCAGCGGCGTGGGACCGGATCTGATTATCTCCGCTGTAGGAGCGAAGAACAACTATCCCCTTCCCGCCATTATTATTGATATGGGTACTGCCACCACTATCACGGTGGTAAATAAAGAAGGAAACTTTATGGGAGGGGTAATTCTCCCCGGCGTAGGGATTTCCATGAATGCTTTAGCCAAGGAAACCTCCCTCCTTCCCAGTATCGATGTAGCTCCTGCAAAGACTTTGATTTCCACCGATACTGTGGATGCCATGCGGGCAGGTATTATTTACGGTACCGCCGGATCCTTAGACGGGATTGTGGAGCATTTTCAGGAGGAGCTGAGGGAGGAAGGTACTGTCATTGCCACAGGAGGCTTAGCCCACCTGATTTGTCCCTATTGTAAACATAAAATCATTGTAGATGATAACCTGCTCTTGAAGGGTCTATGGAAGATTTGGCAGCTGGAGCAGGAGAAGTAGAATCCGCCACACTTTCCCTTCTCCATTGGTTTAGACCCTGATTCCTTTTTCTTGCGGGATGAAGATAATTTAGAGCAAAAATCCCCATGATGAACAGCACGCCCAAAGGCAGAAGCTTTCCTTCCATTCCCATCATATAAATTCCGGTGGGAGATAGGTAGGGAATAAAGCCGGGAATATCGCTTAAGGAAGAAAAATCTATAAAGCTTCCTCCCAAAAAGCTGAAGAGCAATCCCAAGCTTAGGGAAAGGCCTCCCGCCATTTCCTCTCCAAACAAAGAATAGGAAAGTCTCCTGCCCAAACTATATATAAAGAAGGAAAAAACTGCCGTGCAAAGTATAGGAAGGCTTAAATCCTTGTAAGTAAGGGCAAGAGACATCCCCTCCTCTTTTCTTGCCGGAATAAGGCTCCCTCCTTTAAGGGCAAAGTAAAAGGCTAAGCCTAGGAATACAAAAAGCAGGATAGCGCTGAGATGATAGCGAAGCCTTCCAAAGGAATAGGAGGAAGCTCTCTGGTAAACCTTCTTCTCCTCTTCTCTGCCAAAACTTGTTGCCAAGGAAAAGAGAAAAAAATACAGGACAAAGGCCAAAATCGCCTCTCGTTTCGGTTGAAAAAGCTGCTTTGCCCCTTCTCCATGAAGTTCTTGAATCAGATATAGGGGCTCTGTCCTTTTACTGGATAGAATAGAGGCCTCGATAGCCTCTTTTTCCTTATCTTCCAAAGCTCTTCCCAATAAACTCTCTCCATAAGCAAGGGCTCCCTTCTCCATCCGCAGGGTACTGCTTAAAGCCGCCACAATTTCACGAACGCCCATTTCCGCCAAAGAATCCGGACTACTTTCGTAATGCAAGCTTCCTTTGCCTTCCAAATCTCCGGTAAAGCCTTCCTTAATCCACAGGACGCCCTCTACACTGCCCTCCAAAAGGGCCCTTTCTCCTTCCCCATTTTCCATTACTGCGATCTCTAAGCCCTGTTCCTCTTCTAAATCTTGAATTAATTCCTCGCTCCAGGCACCCTTATCCTCCCGTACCAAGATTAGGGATAGCTTTTCCCTTCCTCTTCCCTGAGAATAGACAAAAAGAGAAAACAGGAAGAAAAGCAAAAGAAGCAGTCCCCTTCCTCCCCCTAAGAGAAGGGAGAAACGAAGAGAAGGAAGGCTTAGGGGTATAGAGAGAGAGAAGCCCTTTCGCAGCTCTGTATCCTTCCCCTGCCAAAGAGAGCCTCCTGCTTTGATAAGCCTTTGCAGTCCTTTTCTTAGCATAGAAAAAAACGCCAGCACCAAAGCCAGACCATACCATAAGAGTAGAGGCAAGGACAGATCTCTGAGTGCATCCGTTGAAAGTCCTCTCCTGCATCCCTCTAATAGCATTCGATTTACAGTAATGGGAGAAAAGAGGTTCACAAGCTCCGGTGCATTTCCCTCTCCGAAGAGTTTTCCGGTATAAAGAATTCCCAAAAACAGAAGGGAAAAGGAGAGTAATTTTCCAAGGCTTTCTTCTCCCAAAAGTCTAAAGAGACGATAAAAGAAGAAGAAAAATCCCAGTAGCTCTAAAAGCAAGAGGAAAATAAGGGCAGTAGTCTCTCCCCGGGCAAAAAAAGCGTTTTTTGCAAAACAAAGAGGCAAAGTCCCAAAAGAGGCAGCGTAGAAAGAAATAAAAAAAGAAAAGCTTGAAAGGAAAAATCCCTCCCTCCCAGAAGTTTAAAGCGTTTGGGGATGCCCTTCTTTTCCTCCTCCGGTACGGTAAAAACGGAAGACAGGGCACAGAAAGCCAAGAGGAAAAATAAAATAAAAGAAAAATCCTAAGGGATAGAGCGGTTTCCAGCTGGCTACTTTGTCCCTCCTCATCAAAAACCAGCTGACGCTTTAGCACAGCCGTCAGCAATCTTTCCGAGGCATGTTCATAGAGGCTTTCCTCCTCCGCCTTGGATAAATCTTCTCCATAGAGAGCATGGAAAACTCCCTTACTGATTTCCTGCTCCTTTTCCATAATTTCCATAATGGAGGTAAAAATGCTTTTAAAGAGAAGGCTTTCCGTGGGGCGATTGGCATTTAAACTTAAATCCACCGGCTCCCCTTCGAAACGATAGGCTGTATAGAAGAAGTCTTTAGGAATCCGTAAAATTCCGACTATGCCCTCCTGAAAGGCTTTTTCTCTCCCCTCCTGTCCAATCTCTTCCGTTTCTTTATATACGGTGGAAAACAACTCTACCTTTTCCATTTCCCGAATCAGGGTTTTGGACATAAGGGTTTGGTCTTCATCAATCACCATTACCGGAAAGGCCTGCATTTGGCTACTTTGCCCCTGAAAAAACAGGGCAAAAAGCGGAAAGAGAAATAAGGGAAAGAGCAGGGTAAACAGTCCCCCTTTACGGAGAAACAACTTTCCATCCTTCCACAGTGCAGCTAAAAATCCCTTCATGCTTTTTCTCTCCAATACTATTGTTTACAAACTTTTTTATCCCGAACTTTCTGATTTTCGTATTTTGTAGCTATGCTCAAGAAAGCTTCCCCTCTTCTAAGGTCAAAATGCGATCCGCCATATCCTCCAGCTCCCCTCTTCCATGGCTAATCAGGAGCATACTGCTTCCCTGCTCCTTCATTTTCAAAAGTAAATCCCGTATTCTCTTATAGGATTCTTCGTCACAACCTACCGTAGGTTCATCCAGAAGGAGGATGCTTGGTCGAAGCATAAGGGCGGAAGCCAGATGTACTCTTCGCTTCATCCCTCCGGACAAGGCGGAAATCTTTTCTCGGCTTTTCCCGGAAAGTCCAAGCTCTTCCAAAAGCCAACTTCCTCTGGTTTTTAAAATTTTCCCGGGTATACCCTGTATCTTTCCGTAGAAAAACAGATTTTCCATGGCAGTAAGACTATCATATAGGGACAAGTCCTGAGGCAGGTAGGAAAGCGACTTTTTTACCTCTCTGCTCATCCGAATTTCTCCCTCCTGATAAGGAAGTAAGCCTGCGATAGCCTTTAACAAGCTGCTTTTTCCCGCTCCGTTTTCCCCTCGTATTCCTACGATTTCTCCTTTGGATAGGGAAAGAGAGAGCCCCTCTAAAACGGCTCTCTCTCCTCTATGATACCGAAGGCCTAAGTTGTTTACGACACAAAGGCTCTCATTTCTCATCCTGCAAGTTCTCCCTGTAAGGTCATGAATACTCCCACTAAGCCCTCTTGAAGCTTCTGGCCCAGCTCTTGGAAATCCTCTTCACTGTAGTTGGAAATATCCACTTCCTCTTCCTTGGACAGCTCTGCTGTACCGGTCTTCGTGGTATTAAGATTCAACTTAGCACCGCTGAAAGGTACGTAATAAGCATCTAAGTTCTTAGCTACCAGCTCATGATCGGAGCTGCCTTTTTCTCCCTCTTTTACAGTAAGAGTAATCTCTGCCCCTCGTCCCATAGGATCCTTCACAGTATAGGTTCCGTAAGGCATAAGAGCGGAATGCTTAGTGGTGTCAATATTGTACTCCACTCCGGTAATGTTGATAATACCCTGTCCGCCGGAAATGGTTCCTACCAAGTTCTTATCCTGCTGCTTATAGCTGTTCTTTAAGAAGAACTCGTCTGTAGTGGAATCTGCATAATTGAACTGCTCTTGTAACATCCTTGCCATCCTTTACAATTTCCAAAGACATATGGCTTTCCTTAGCAGAAATCAAGATCTGTCTTAATTCTCCGTCAGCAACGGCAATCTGCCACTGGAATTCATTGTCTACCATATCCTTGGCAGCGGATGCGGCATTTTCACGAATCTCCTTAGCCAGCTCTGCTAACTGATCCTTAGGTGCAGACAAATCCTCTGTTCCCAAAGCTTCATTCAAGGAACCTGTTGCATTGGCATCCTTTAACAGTTCCTCTAAGTCGCCGTCCTTTTCCAGAGTATCCGCTACCTTCTCAAAGAGAGCGGTTAAATCTTTCTCTGTTGGCTTGAAAAGATAAACCTCTCCGTTGTACTTCTTGTCTAAGTTGTTTAAAGTAAATTCCTTCTTCTCAACAGTTAAGTTATCCTTATTTAAAGCGCCTACCAAAAGGTCTCCATACTTTTCGGAAATCTTCTCCAAACGCTTTTGATTCTCAATAGACCTCTTGAAATCCGGAGCTTCCACATCCTCATCGGCCAGATTCTTCATTACGCTCTTATAATCTCCGCGATAGTAGTGAGGATCCGCTAAAGGAATGGCAAAACCAATCTTTTCCGTCACGATAGTCTGCAAAACCGTCCAGAATATCTGTTCCCATAATTCTGGCATTGACATTCATAATGAAGGAGTTCTTCTCAGCATCCATATCATACTTTAACTGAATCTGAGAATCCTTTAAGTACTTGTTCATTTCCTCACTACCTTCGATTTCTCCGGTAATGGTAAAATCGGAAGACTGCTTCAGGTCCTCATTGATAAAGCCCAGAGATACCAAAGCATCCATCTTATCCTTAAGATATTTCTGCTGATAATGTAAAAACTTCTGCTCTGTACTAAGGGCTACTCCGCCGGAAAAGAGCTTCTTTCCGAAGGCAAAGAAGCCTGCGCAAAGCAGTAAAATCACAGCCAGAACAGGAATCAAAAGCTTCATGCCCTTCTTCCCTGATCCGTTATCGGATTCCTGCAAAGTTTTTGCATAGGAATAGCTCTGCTCAGGCTCAGCTACGGCATTACTTCCCTCAGTTGTCTGAAGCTCTTCTACTGCACTAGTTGCATTCTCCGCTGTAGTAGCTTCCGCGCTTACAGACTCTGCTCCTTCCAACTTCTCTCCACAGTGTTCACAGAAAAGTTCCTCTTCCTGGACATCCTGTCCGCAGTTTGGACAATTTCTCATGTTTTTTCCTCCCTTTGTCATGGAAAAAGAAATGGGACAGATCTACTCTTCCTTGGGGAAAAGCTTCCCGGAAAATTTTACTTTCCCAAGAATGTACTCGGCTTCATTTCTTTTATTCTTTGATTTAACTTACTTTATTTTATCATATTCTGCGAGATAAATCTTTTAAAAAATATTAAATTTTTAATAGACAAAAGTTTACCCTATTTTCAGCCTTCATAGCTTAGCAGTTTCAAAGGCAGTGCTTACTGCATTTTATTTTTCCTTATCAAAAGCGGTAATGTAGTAAGGAATAGCCACAAACAAAGCGCCTCCGACAATATTTCCCAAGGTCACAAGAATCAGGTTATACCAAAATCCACCCATGGAAATAGCTGTATTTCCGCCATTGTCAATAAGAGAAAGGGCCAGTACGGTCATATTGGCTACACTGTGCTCAAAGCCTGCAATGAAAAATATCACGATACACCAAAAGACCATAATCAATTTTCCGGACTCGGACTTACAGCGAAAACCGCACCAAACCGCAAGACAAACCAGGTAGTTACAAAGTAATCCTCTGATAAATAAAGCCAAGGGCGGTAAGCTCATCTTAGCTGCAGCTCCACCCACAATGCTGGCCAATGTGGCATCCTTATAAAGCCCGGCAAAAGAAAAGAGGAAGGACAGTATTACCGAGCCCAAAAGATTCCCAAACCAGCAAACCGTCCATAGCTTTAGGGTATCCGAAAGGCTTACGCTGCCTTTTAGTACCCCGGTAGCCAGTACCACATTGTTTCCTGTGAAAAGCTCCGCCCCTGCCATGATGATGAGACTTAAAGCTGAACTAAAGAAGATCCCCATCATGAGCTTCCCATAGGGGCTTCCCTGAAGCTGTCCTCCAAGCGTATAGGGAAAGTAGTACGCCCAGCCCAATAAACACACCACCAAAAATAGACATCAAAAAATATCCGGCAGGGTTTGTTTTGAGCAGTTTCACCTTTGTCGCTGCACAAGCGGAAATGGCAGCAATTTCTTCTCTAAACATGAATTTCCCTCCATTTAAACGTGCATTACTTGTTAAGCCCATGATACAACACTATACAAAATAATGGAAGTTTACATCATGCATTGAACTATTTTAAGCATAATTGCCAGTTTTGACTTTGCTGAACTGTAGACTTTGCCTTGTATTTTCGACTAAAGAGATACTCCTTACTGCGCAAACAATACTCCTTAAAAATAGAATGTCATACGCTTCTTCTGTGACACTACTAAAAAAAGCGGATTGCTTCTCTATCCAAAGCAATCCGACTTTCTCTATAGTAGCGGTGCAATCAATCTTAAAATGCCCTGCCTCATCCTGGTGAAGAGGCTTCGATTATGTCCCTTTTCCGGACTTACTTCCGTAGAAGTACGGAAAAGCTCATAAAAGTCATCCGCAATATCAAAGATGCAGGGGCTCTCATACAATAGAACGCCATTTTCAAAATGGTGGTAGAGAGAACGGTAATCCATATTAATGGTTCCCACCGCTGCCAAAACATGGTCTACCAGCAGCTGCTTGGAGTGCAGAAAGCCCGGGGTATATTCATAAATCCTTACTCCTGCTCGAAGGAGCTGGGGATAGTAGGAACGACTGATGGCAAAAACAAAGGCTTTGTCGGGAATGCCCGGTAGCACAATTCTCACATCCACCCCACGCTTTGCTGCAAGACATAAGGCTCTACTCATCTCATCGGTAATAATGAGATAAGGAGTGGTAATGTACACACTCTCTGTAGCAGACTGAATCATGTTCAGATACACATCCTCCGCCAAGGGCATATCATCCGTAGGGGCATAGGCATAAGGTAAACAGTAACCCTGTCCGTTATATCTCTCCCAGTGTCTTGGTAAATAATTATAAAGCCCCCGGACCGGACTATCGTCCATGGCATGCCACATTTCCAGGAACAGAAGGGTCAAGGTTCCAACCGCCTCACCTCTAAGACGAATTCCCGTATCCTTCCAGTAGCCATAAGGAGAGTGAATATTAAAATACTCATCCGCTAAATTATAGCCTCCGGTAAAACCTACCTGACCGTCCACAACGGTAATCTTCCTATGGTCTCTATTATTCATAAACAGGTTTACCATGGGAACAATGGGGTCAAAGATACGACACTGAATCCCCCACTCCTCCATCTCCTGTACAAATTTCGGATCAATAAACCCTATGGAACCTACATCATCATAGAAAAGGCGTACTTCCACCCCTTCCTCCGCCTTCTTTCGAAGAATGGCTTTAATCTCTCCAAAGGACTGCCGATCCTCTATGGCATGATATTCCATAAAAATGAACTTCTTCGCTTCAGAAAGAGCCTCCAGCTGAGCCCTGCCTCATGGAAGCTCCTTTATAAAAACACCACCTCGGTATTACGATACACCGGGAACTTTTCCTGTATTTTTCCAAGTAGGAAACTGATTTCCACTACCTTATTTTCTTTCTTCAACTGGTCCAAAATCAAATGGGACTGATCCAGGTAAGGAAAGAGCATGGCATCCGCCGCTTCGATTCTCTTCCGCATGGTTTTGGTAAAGCCGGAACCGTAAACCAAAAGATATAGAAGCATTCCCCAAAATAGGAAACGCCATGATGATAAAAATCCAAGTCATCTTTATAGAGGCATTACTGTTTTGCAAACACTCCCAAGACCATGACTATGGCAAAAACTCGAGTAAAAATAGACGCTCAAAGATAGCTTTCTGTTAAATAATACAGAAAGAACTAAAACCATGTAATTTGTATAATTACCGCCAATATGACAAAAGCAGACGGCCAACACTATTTTTTCTATCCTCTTTATGAAGGACCTTTCTCCGCTTGGGCATTTTTATTCTCCTTGTATCCAGAAAAGCAGTTTTCTCTAAAAACTACCATCAGTATTTTTTTTGCCGTTCCTTCGCTTCTTCTCCTTAATCTTAGATTCTAATAGAGGAAAGTCCAGCTTCTTTCTTCCTAAAAATCTCTTTTCTTCCCTAAAAATTCATAGATTTTTGTTTTTCCGAATAAATTGCTGATTCCTATCGAAAATATAGAATCATTGCTACCGGATTTATCCTACAGCTTCCCGGATGGCCTCTTCCTCTTCCGCCGTAAAGCAGGTGTTTTCCAGCGCTTTCACATTTTCCCAAAGCTGTTCCTTCTTACTGACTCCCACAAGTACGGAAGTGGTGGATTTGTCTCGAAGCACCCAGGAAAGGGCCATTTCCTGAAAGACTCTGTCCTCTTTTCTGAGCAATCTCAGCAAGCCTTAAAAGCATTTGCCGTTTTTCCTCGCTAAAGTCCTCTCTATGCAAATATCTTCCGTCCTTCATCATACGAGAGTCCTCGGGGATTCCCTCCAGATAACGGCGGGATAAGAGTCCCTGAGCCAAAGGACTAAAGCAAATCAGCCCCATTCCTTCCTCTTTAGCGGCAGTCTTTAAACCATTTTCCTCCACCTTCCTATCCAAGATGGAATAGCGGTTTTGGTTAATCACCAAGGGAAGATGAATTTCCTTCGCAATCTCCACAGCTTTCTTCATGGTTTCACCGTCATAGTTGGAGATTCCCGCATAGATGGCCTTGCCGGACTGCACAATCTGAAGCAGAGCCAGCATAGTCTCCATCAAAGGGGTATCCGGATCCATACGATGATGATAGAAAATATCCACATAATCCAACTGCATCCGTTTCAAGGAAGCGTCACAGCTTGTCAACAAATACTTTCGGGAACCGCCATTTCCATAGGGACCCTCCCACATATCATAGCCCGCCTTAGTGCTAATCAGCAGTTCTTCCCGATAGGGGCAAAAATCCCTTTGATAAAGTACCCCGAAATTCCGTTCCGCCTCTCCATAAGGAGGACCATAGTTGTTGGCCAGGTCAAAGTGGCTAATTCCCAAGTCGAAGGCTTCCCGAAGGATATCCTGCATCTGCTCTTGAGAATTTCTTTCTCCGAAGTTATGCCACAGTCCCAAAGAAACTGCAGGCAAACACAGCCCTGAATCCCCTGTTTTGCGATATTCCATGCTTTCATAGCGATTTTTATTGGCTACATAAGATTTTCTAGTATCCATCTCATACCTCCTGAGGAATGTTTAAATTGCTTCTCCCTCCCTTATAGATTACTCCCACCATACCGGGGAGAATTTATTTTCCGGACTTCTCAAAAAAAGAAATATATTGGGGAAGGCCGTCTACAAAATCACAGCTGTATTCCCCTTGAATTAAAGGGCGAAGATAAGCTAAGGCCTCCTCTTCCAAACTGTGTCCATCCCTTCCTATCCAAGATAAAGGAATCTTCTTCTCCCGATTGGCCACCTCAGAAAGAGGAACCGCGGAATATTCTACAGCATACCCGCTTCCCGCTTTGTCGGATTTCCCTGCATTGGCGCTCTCCGAATCCTTCTGTCCGGAAGACTTTTCAAAAGAGTTCTCTCCGGATGGCTCTACAAAAAAGCTCTCTCCGGATGGCTTTCTCCGAAGAGAAGACATTTTCCCGTTTTCACCCAATACTGCCAGTTCTACGGCCTGTGCCCCCAGTAAAAAGGACTCTTCCACATCGGTTTTAGAAAGCAAAATGCCCCTGCACAGCGCTGTAAAAGATTAAACTCAATGCTTCTGGTTTTCACCGACATTTTCTCTAAAATCATCTGCTCCAGTACCGCTCCCGCTCCACCGGCGATGCTGTGTCCGAAGGCATCCTTGCTCCCTTCCTCCCTACCGTAGGTATAGAGGAACTTTCCGTTTCTATCCTTGATGCCCTCCGAAACTCGCCACCATTACCATCCGGATCCGAATGCCAGCGCTTTCTCCACATCCTTGAACTGCTCCTTGAAAAACTCTGCTCTTCCAAATAAATAGGTAGGGATGCCTCCCTTTTCTGCAGAAAGGGCAGCGGCAGCGGTAAGCCAACCTGCATTTCTTCCCATCATTTCCACAATCATTACATATTTGGTGTCATAAACCAGACACTCCCGCTCCAGCTCCAAAAGAGAGGCTGCAATATACTTGGCGGAGGAACCGAAGCCGGGACAATGGTCGATTCCCTCCAAGTCATTATCTATGGTTTTGGGTACCCCCACAACCACGATGTCCTCCCCTGTTCCTTGCAGTAGGCGGACAGCTTCCAGGCGGTATCCATGGAATCATTGCCCCCGATATAGAGAAAATACCCGATATTCCATGCTTTAAAAACGGATAAGAGCTCCTGAAACTCCCTTGGGTCTTCCTGGGGATTTTTCAGTTTTAAACGGCAGGATCCCAGAGCCGCCGCAGGAGTTTGAGCCAGTCTGGACAAGTATGCCGCCTCCTGCCTTGTGCTTCCTTTTTCCAAAAGAAAGTCCCTAAAGGGAGAAAGAAGGATGCTCTCTTCCTCTTTTTTCGGAAAATGCTCTTCCATCTGCTTCTCTGCACAGGCCTTCAGCTCCACAAATTCCTCTGCAAAAACACCGGCAATACCATGCTGTGCTCCATAGATTTTATCAATCTTTTCTTCCTGCATAGCCTTCCAAATTACGCCGGAAAGACTGGCATTGATTACCGCAGTAGGACCGCCGGACTGAGCCACCAAAAGATTCTTTTTCATAGTACTCCTATTCTACTCTTTGCTTGATTTTACTTCATCACGCTTTATGGGATTTCGCTTTATCACGCTTTGCATGATTTTGCTTTACTATACTACTCTTTACTACGCTATTCTTTATAATGCTTCTCTTTACTTCATTGCTCTATGCTAAGCTTTACCTGCATTTTCCCTACTTTCCCTTCTCCTCCAAAAAGTGAGACAGGAAGGACATGGGGAAGGGGGGAGAAGACAAGGGCTTCACCGCAAGCTGCATTAAAAGCAGGGGATTGTCATCCGCCAAAGCACGATTCAACGAGAGCTTTCCGCAGGACTTGCAAAGATGCAGGATACTCCAATCCCCATCTCCCTTGGAAATCACACCGATGGGCTCCATTTGTCCATGACAAGTCGCTTTCCGGTCTCCCGGCTCCTCATCCACATGGAGACTATACAGGCAGTGAGGACAATGATTTCTATGCTGAGAACCTGCTCCCTCAGGATGAATTTCTTTGCCGCAGTGGGCACAATGAAAGCTTTCCAGGCAGGGGGTGAAACGATAGTCGATGGTTCTTGGCTTTGCCTCTTTCTCCAATCCTCTATCCTTTCGCTCTAGGGCATCCCTACAATCTCCGCTGTTCTTCCGCTCTAGAGCATCCACGCAATCTCCGCCATTCTTCCCCTCTTCTGTATCCACGCGGCCTCCCGGCCCCTTCCACTCTCCGGTATTCTTCTGCCCTTCTCCTTTATTTCAGGGACGCTCCCTGGCTTTCTTTCTTCTTTAAAGGCATATCTCCGTTTTGCATGACTCCTACTTTCTTTTTCTTTTCAGCCTCAAACTTTTCCACTTTACGCTTTTACTATAAGTTTTTATTCCTCCGGCTTGTCAATAGCGCTTTCATGCCGGTCAACAACGCTTTCAAACCGTTCAACAATGCTTTCAAGACGGTCAACAGAGCCTTTAGGCTCCATAGCATTTTCAAAAATACTCCAGGGCTCCCCCTCAGGATTTTTTATTTCATACTGTCTTTCCTCTCCCGTCTTCAAATCCAAAAAGGAGAGCTGATAACAATGTAAGCCCACAGTTCCCTTCTGCCGGGAGCCGTACTTTCCGTCTCCGAAAAGGGGAAAGCCTCGGCCGGCAAACTGGGCACGAATTTGGTGAAAGCGTCCGGTTTCCAGCTCCACATCCAGAAGCATCCACTCTCCATTATCCCCCAAAATCCTATAACGGAGAATCGCTTCCTTTACACCCTTTCGAAGGCTCTTCACCGGAAAGCATTTCTGCTTTTTGCTGTCCTTATAGAGATAGTCCTGAAAACATCCCTCCTCCGGAAGAGTTTTTCCCTCTTCTCCCTTAGGTACCACGATATGATAGCGTTTTTTGATTTTTTTCCCTGTCAGCTGCTTAGAAAGAGCCGCTGTAGACTCCTTATTTTTCCCATACAATAAAAAGACCGGAAGCCACCTTATCCAGGCGGTGAACGGGAAGGCAGTCCTTCGGAGCATCCTTTTCACTATCCAGCCCTGCTTCCTTGTAAAACACAAGGTAGTCTTTTGTTTCTTCGATAATCAAGCTTCCTCCTCGGGAAATCCCCTTATCCGGTCTGTACCGCCCCCTATTTTAACATAAATTTTCCATCCGAACAGGTGGCCTTGGGATTCTTTTCTTTTTCCCGCATTTCTTGTCATTTTTCCTAAAAGAATGCTAGGATAAAATGCCAGTTTAACGGGCTTTTATGAGGAAAAATGTTTCTAGCAAAAATTGGGTGGATTATGCTGTTTTTGGACAGCTCTTCCGGTGAAAAATTAGAGCGTTGGGGGAAAAATATATTTTGTGTAGGCCGGACCCCCAGGTCATTTGGCAAAATCCAAAGAAAATCCTCTATGGAAAAATGTAACGCCTCACTACCACCGTTCCAAGGCCGGAGGAGGAGACTGGGAATTTTTCGACTCGCCCAAGCAGTGGAAGATTTCCTATGGGCTGAACGGAAATCCGGACCAGAGCCTTGCCTTCCATTTAAAGCCCTTTGCCTTTAAGCACACCGGACTTTTTCCGGAGCAGGCAGCCAACTGGGATTGGTTTTCCGAAAAGATTGCAAAAGAAAGAAAGAGAAGACTGGAAAAAGGAGATAAGACGCCCATCAAAGTTTTAAACCTTGCCTATACCGAGGAGCTACCCTGGCTGCAGCAAAGGGCCGGTGCGGAGTTGACCCATGTGGATGCCTCCAAAGGCATGGTACAATGGGCCAAGGAAAATGCCGAGCTTTCCGGTCTGGCTTCCGCCCCCATCCGTTATCTGGTAGATGACTGTGTGAAATTTGTGGAGCGGGAAATTCGAAGAGGAAATCAGTATGACGGCATCATCATGGATCCCCCTTCCTACGGCAGAGGCCCCAAGGGAGAAATCTGGAAAATCGAAGACAGCATCTATCCCTTTTTGCAGCTGAGCGAAAAGATTTTGAAAAAAGATGCCCTCTTTTTCCTCTTAAATTCCTATACCACCGGATTACAGCCGGGGGTTATGGCCTATATGCTGAAGGATTTGATTCAAAAGAGCCGTGGAGGTATCGTAGATTCTCAGGAAGTAGGGCTTCCCATTTCGGAAAGCGATCAGGCTTTACCCTGTGGTTGCTCTGCCAGATGGTTTCAAGAAGACCGTTCTTAAACCGTAAGTTTTTTGTCCGTTTCGTTAGGAAAAATTCGTTGTTTTTCCTATAAGAAAGGGATAGTATTATAATGCGAAGATAGAATAATGTATTTTTACTATCCTTTAAGGATATTACATACAGAGATTTGGAGGACAAAATGAAGAAGAAAACCCTAGCCTTACTGCTGGTCGCAGGAATCAGCCTTTTTTCCGGCACCGCTTATGCAGCGGGTTGGAATGTAAACAGCCGAGGACAGCAGGTCTATCAAAATGATGACGGTTCTGTAGTACAGAATTTCTGGATTAAAATCAATCAAAATGGTCAGTCCCTTTGGTATTATGCCACCGGAGACGGAAGCTTTAAAGCAGGATGGTTGGCTCAAATTACAGGAGGCCTTCTACTATTTTTGACGGAAACGGCATTATGCAGACCGGCTGGGTGGATGATGACAATTACTACTGCGACCCCGGCAGCGGAAAGATGATTACCGGATGGAAGCAGCCTCCTTCCCGGCGGTGTGACCGCAGATGAGAACCGAAAGGGAAATAACGGAAACTATTGGTTCTATTTTAACCAAAGCACCGGAGAAAAGCTCCGCTCCAAGGATGGCCGTGTTGCAGTAAAGACCTTGGACAATGCTTCCTACGGTTTTGATGAAAACGGAATTTTTGGTCACCGGTTGGGCGGAAATCAGTGATGCCAGTCCGGAAATTGCAGGTTATGTATTTTTCGCTGAGAAAAATGATAATAAATTCAAGATGGGACAGCGTTTGAACGGTACCTGGTACTCCACTGTAGGTCCTGAGGGCAATAGCAGTAAGCTTTCCACCGGAGATGTGGAGTGGTTCTATTTTAAGAACAACGGACATCCTGCCGCCGGAAAAGAAGGGGTATACGAAGTCCAGAGAATCAACGATAAGCGTTATCTCTTCAATGAAAAAGGAAATCCGGTTTACGGTATCCAAAAGGGACGCACCGCTTCCAATGCACCGGAGGGTTACTACTACTGTGGCGCCAGTAAGGCAGACTGTTCCGTAAAAACCGGGAAAATGAATCTGGTGGACGGAGACGGAGACAATATCACCTGTTTCTTCGATCAGAATGGTCGGGGGATTACCGGACTTAAGCAGGATTACCTCTACTATAACGGTCGTCTGCAAAGAGCGGAGCAGGGCTCCCGTTACCAAAAGGTCACCCTTCCCGGACAGAACAGAAGCTATGTAGTAAACGAAGCCGGTAGAGTCATGAAGAATAAGAACAAGTACCGTGACGGAAACGGCAATAAGTGGTCTGTAAATGCCGGTGGAGTCATTACCTTGGATGAGGGATTGGAAAGCGCAGAGCTTCTTTCCCCGAAGGTTACGGAATTAGATTAAAAGAGTATAAAAGGAACTGTTAAATCAAAATAAAAGAGATTTTCGGCAATATAGGTCTGAATGAGAGGTAGTCTGAGCCCGACGGTACTTGCGAAAAACAAGAGAATCGCAGTTTTTCGCTTAGTATCCGCTTCGTGGCGAAGCTAGCGGGAGCGTGCCTCAATTTCAGACCTATATTGCTTAGAAATCTCTTTTGATATTACAGTTCCTTTTGTTTTTATAATCTATCGCGCATAAGCTCCTTCGGAAAGAAGCTGTCCCTTCATCCGATACAGACCTCTGTGTACAACGGGTACAAAAAGCACCACAAGGGTAATAGCCATTTCCACGGAAATATAGCTGATATTATAGCTAAAGGAATACCAAATAGGATTCATGCCTTCGGAGCGTAGGATGCAAAGAACAAAAACGCCGGATAAAAAGGCGAAGAAAAAGCGTCCCAGACAAGCCACGATATAACCGATAAACAGCCCGTGCTTCTTTTGAGAAAATAAACCGGACAAGCCTAAGGCCGTAAATGCTAAAACATAGTCCGTAATAAACTGGGCAGGACTATAAAAATAGGGCTTCAAAATGAAGCTCAGAGCCCCGTAGGCCAAACCGGACAGGAATCCGTAGGTTCCGCCGAAGAAAAATCCCGGCAAAGTAGCAAAAAGCATGGAGCAAGCTGTAACCGAACCGCCCATGGGAAGGGAAAAGATACTAAACATTCCCAGTCCCAAAGACATGGCCACGCAAACTCCGGACAACGCAATTTTTTTGGTGTTATTATGCATAGAAAAATCCTCCTATGCTGTCCTTAGGACAATGGAGGGCTCACTATAGCTTCCCTACGCTGGCATTATCCAGGTCAGGTTAAAGGGTTGGTTTTCACCTCTCAGCATACAGCGCCCCTAGCAACAGTATCAGTTTAGTCTTAATGGGATGGTTCGTCAAGTTAAAGGATTTTTGCTATTTCATAAATAATTCTAAAACCTCCTCTTTCCTATAGAGCCAAAACAGCTCTTTTTCTGCAAATATTTCGGCTCTTGAAATACAACTAAGCTCTTCCTCCATTTAAAAGCTTCCATAAAGGATTCGCATACTTCCGGAGAAGGTGCGCCGTGACTTTAGATAAAAGCAGACAATAAAGAGGACTCAAACTATAAAAGCAAAAGAGCAAAAAGCCTCCCCCGGCTTCCGGAAAAAGATGCTTTTGCAGCATAAAACCAAAGGCGCAAAAAGAGATAATGCGCCGCGTAAAGATAAAAATTGTAGTCCGCATGCTTTTTTCCAAAGGCAAAAAAGCCTCTTTGGCAAAGAAGAAGCAGGAAAACTGCCGTACTGATGCGATAGGAAACCGTAGCCAAAAGTACAAATCCGATGGACTTTCCCAATACCGTATAAGCACAGCAAAGAAGGGCTGGGAGCAGGAGAAGAAAGGGGAAGATGCAGATTTCTTTTCCGTATTTCCATAGGGCAAACTCTTCCCCTCCTCGGAAATACCAAAGCCAAGCAATGCCAAATAGGCGCCAAAGCTGTAATAAAAGGCCGCATCTTCATTGAGATAGGGAAGATCCAGACGGATATATACGAAAAGCAAAAACAGCAGAGGGAAAACAGCGAAGGCGCAATTGGCAAAGTTTGAAGAAAAATATTTTCGTAGCAAAAAGGCCTAAGGCAAAGAATGGGCAGGCATAGGTCAGAAGAATTAGCTGAAAAAAATACCAAAACACCGGCTGGTAGCGATAGAGAAAAATGCCCTCAAAAATTCCGTGGATACTAAAGTCCGCCTTTTGGAAAAGAAGATAGAGGACAGTCATTCCGCTGTTCCAAAAAAGGTAGGGAAGCACATAGGAAAAAAAACGCTTTTTCAGCTTCTCTCTCCATTGGGAAAGACTTTCCAGATTATGAGATAGCCGCTAACAAAGAAAAATCCCGGAACAGCTACCTGTCCTAAAAACTCCGAAAAGAAAAACTCCCATTTTTCCAAAAAAGAACTCGACAAAAAGGGTAGCCTTGCTACTCCCTGCAATTCTTCTACGGAAAAATGGGTGCTATGAACCAAAACCACCAAAATGGATAATAAAAAACTATATTGGGGAAATATAGAAAGAAGGCTTGTTTCCAAGCCTCTTTTTCTTTACATATCATCTTCTAACTCTAGGCTAAGCTGTTCTGTCTCAGAAGCTCTTGCTTCCTTTATATGCCTGTACTCTTGCATTGATTCTGCCAACATGATCCAGGATAGAGGAGATAGAAATATCATGGTTCATATTGTCAATGAGGAGGGCAATGTATTTCGCCATGCTTACATTGATGTACCATTCTCTCTTCAAAAGCTCCTCAGGCTGATAAATCAGGTCTGTGGTCAAAACTCCTGCCAAAATTCCGGCTGCATAAGCTTCATCAAACTTGTTAAGACCGTTTGTAAATAAGCCGAAGGTACAGCAAGCATACACTCGCTTTGCCTTTCTGTCCTTTAAAGCCTTGGCGGTATCAATCAAAGACTCTCCGGAGGAAATCATATCATCGATAATGATAACGTCCTTTCCTTCCACATCGCTTCCCAAGAATTCATGAGCCACGATAGGATTCCGTCCGTTCACAACCTGGGTGTAGTCTCTTCTCTTATAGAACATACCCATGTCTAAGCCTAAGACATTGGCATAATAAATGGCACGATTCATTCCGCCCTCATCCGGGGAAATAATCATCATGTGATCCTTATCAATGTCCAAATCATTTATGTTCATCAGAAGAGCCTTGACGAACTGGTAGGTGCAGGAAACATTGTCAAAGGAGTCTCTGGGAATAGCATTCATGACTCTGGGATCGTGAGCATCGAAGGTTAAGAAATTCTCCACACCCATTTCATGAAGCTCCTGCAGCATCATCGCGCAGTCTAAGGACTCTCTTCCGGATCTCTTATGCTGTCTGGACTCATACATGAAGGGCATAATAACATTGATACGCTTAGCCTTTCCTGTGGTTGCCGCAATCAGTCTCTTTAAATCTGCATAGTGGTCGTCCGGAGACATGTGGGTTCACATGGCTGAAAAATGGAATAAGTCATGGAGTAGTTCATCACATCCACCATGAAGTCAATGTCCACTCCTCGTACGGACTCCAAAATTTCTCCCTTTGCCTCTCCTGTTCCGAATCGGGAAATTCTTGTTGGAACAATGTAATCCGATTTCTGGTACCCTGAAAAGGCAAGAGTTTCCTTATGCTCACTTTCTCTCTTGGTTCTCCAGGTAACCAAGTAATCGTTTACCTTCTTTCCCAAGGGCTCAATGGACTTTAACGGCATCAAAGCCAAGGGTCCCTACCGGAATACGCTCAATGAACTGTGAAGTTCTGGAATCAGCCATGACTATTCTCCTTCCAAACATTGCATAGACATTTACGGATTTAAAATACAGGAAAGCAAGGAAAAAGTCTATGCTCTTTTCTGCTTTTTGGAAAAAACCTTTGTCGAAGAGATGTTTAGGGGAGCCGGTATCTGAAAATAGATGAACGCTTTTGTCCTTATGGCTTCAAACAGGGGCACGCTCCCTGCTAACTCGTTCTCGACCGATCAGTGGTTTCTGTTAACCACTGATCACTTTGCTTCGCAAAGCAAATTCCTTCGGAAGTTGGTCTGCAACAGGACGACTTTTCTGATGAAAAGTCTGTCCTTGCGGATACTAAGCGAAAAACTGCGCTTCCCTTGTTTTTCGCTAGTACCGACGGGCTCAGATTGCCTCTTATTCGAAGCTTTCATAAGGCAAAAGCTGTCTCACTTTTTACTTCGCCTCGCCACAAAATATCTCTTCGATGGAAAGTTAGGATCTGGCGGAGAAATCAAACTTGCTTTCGGTAAGTTTGACTCTTGAGTTTTCTGCCGAAGCCGCTCTTGAAATATAAATATTTCAGAGGCGTCTCCGGTAGAGAATAGTGGAATGCTTCGCATTTTTTCTTTCCTTAACTTGCTCCTATTTCAATAAGCACCCTGGCAGAGAACAGGAAGATTCTTCGCATTTTTCTTTCCTTACAGTCTCTGATCTTTCCCATATAAGGGGATGATTTCAGTAGTCGGACATGAAGCGGGATACCACCCTGTCGGAGTACATCTCCTTAAGTTCCTTAAAATTCAAATTTGTAGATATCAACATGGTTTTTTGGTCTAAAATCCGTTGATTCAGTAAAGCAAAAAATCGGGAGGTGGTGAAGCTGTTGGAAAATTCTGTTCCTAAGTCATCGATGAGGATGACATCCACCTCTTCAATATAGTCTTCCGTCCCTTCCTCACGCATCCTTTTGGAAAAATACTCAAAGAGTCCTGTGGCGGTAAAATACAACACACTGACACCTCTATCCAACAAGGCCTTGGCAACAGAGTGCAGAAAATAGGTTTTTCCGGTTCCTGTACTGCCGGTAAACAAAATACTGCGTTTGTTCTTCGGGTATTCTTCACAGTAGTCTGTCAGATAATCCCGAATCTCCCTGATATATTCCCGCAGAGTTTTATTGCCGCACTGTCCCAGCTTTTCTTTATTGTCAAAGCGTTCCAGTTGGAACTTGGAAAAGTTTTCCCGTTCCAACACTGCGCCCATGCGAGATTGCCGATACAAAAGCTCTCCTTGCAGCTTTAAGAAGCATTGGCATTTCTTTCCTTCGATATAGCCCGTGTCTCCACACAAGGGGCAGAAATGCTCTTCTTCCTCCAAGTCCTTTATGCTGTACCCCTGCAGTTTTTAAAAGGGATTCTTTTTCCTGATGAAGCTTTCCGATTTCCTCCTTTAGGAGAAGGAGCCCTTCCTGATTGCCCTGCTGCATTTCCCTGGCAACAGATAAAGAGAAGGCTCTAACCTTCTCCTCAATCTCTTCTAATTGGGGAAGCTTTTGGAAAATCTCATCCCTTTTTTCCAAATACTTTCTATGGGCTTCCAGCTGTCTTTCTGAAAGAATCCGTTGTATTTCTTGAACCTGTCCGTTGCTCAGTGCCATGCCTTGCCCCTTCTCTACTTTGTTGTATGGAACTGCCCAAGCCGCTCTAAGGCTTTTTGCTTCGCCAAGGAATCATAATCCACCTCATCCTGACTGAAGTTTAAGAAACGATTGTCTTCTTCTCTCTCCGGAAGCATTTCCGCTCTTTTCCCTTATTGGAAAAAGGAATTCCCTGCATACTTCCCCTTCTCCGTTTCCGGACTTCATTCCCTTAGCCATATCAAAGTTTTTCACATGTTCTCTGGCTGCTCTTACATCTTTAATGCCTAATTCATGCCAGTCCACAGCCACCTTTTGTATATAACGGCAATTGGTTTTTGAATGCTACAGCAGTAGTCCAAGAAAACTCAATCAATTCCGCATCCATCTCCAAGGATTGGTACATATCTTCAAAGAGCCGAACATGGGATGGGGTTACCACAGGCATTAGGTGCTTGGCCACAAATAAGATTCCGCCAAATTCTTCCTCGTCAATTTCCCGTTTCTTTTCCTGTATTGCCGGTTTTTGCTCACCAAAAAAAGAAGTCCTTTCCATCTGGCTAAGCCTCTCTTTTTGAGACAACTTCCTCCGGAAAGAAGAGCCGCCTCTTCAGACTGCAACTCCTGCTCCAAAGCTCTGGCTGTCCCTCTTTTAAAACACCCTTTTTCTCCCAAAAAAGGATGGCTCTCTTTACATCCTGATCCGTCAAACAAAGAGCTTCTCCAATCTCCTTGCCCTTTAACTTTTCTTTTTGATGGCGAAGCAAATACAGATACACCTTCACATAATCTCCATTGGCTTCGGCTACATATTCATCTATAAATGCATTCGGAACACAAGTAATCTCCGCCTGGATTCCTCTTGAAACTGTATCTCCATCTCTTCCCTTTCTCCCCTAAGTCGTCGGTGAGCAAATCATAACATAGCGGCTTTTGCAGTTCAAGGAGACTACTCCACAAGTTTATCCACAGAACTTATCCACATCAATGTGGATAATGTGGGTTTCTTTTTTCATTTTCCCTAAAGTCTTGATTTTACTGGAACTATCTATCATTTTTTGAAGCATTTCTCCCTTACTTATCCACATTCCTTAGGTGGATTTCCAGAATTTTTTACAAGAAAAAAATAATTTTCTTTCCCTAAAATCCTCTCGGCGGAAGGGATAAAAAAGAAGGTTTCCACCATTTGGAAAAAGAAAAAATTCCTTTTCTTCCCGGCAAAAACCTTCTTCAAAAATCCCTATTCTTCTCTCTCTGCACCTTCTAAGGAAAGCAAATCCTCTCCCACATCTACGATATTTCCCGCACCCATGGTAATCAAGAGGTCTCCCTCCTTCACATGCTCTAAAATAAACTTCTCAATGCCGGGGAAATCCGGGATGTAGTATACATTGGTATTCTGAGAAAGCATTAGCTTCCGCAGGTCATCGGAACTGATACCCACAGTATTTTGCTCTCTAGCCGCATAAATATCCGCCAAAATGATTTCATCCGCCTGAGCCAAAGCTCCCGCAAAATCCTCCATAAAGGCCTTTGTTCGGGAATAGGTATGGGGCTGGAATACAAGCCAAAGCTTTCTGTGAGGATACTTCTTGGCTGCTGCAATGGTTGCCGCAATCTCCTGAGGATGGTGCGCATAATCGTCAATAATGGTAAAGCCGTTTACCTTACCCTTCCGCTGAAAACGACGGTCCGTGCCGGAAAAGCGTAGCAGTCCCTCCTTAATATCTTCTAAAGAAATACCCAAGTATCTTGCTACCGCAATGGCGGACAAGGAATTGTAGATATTGTGCTCTCCGGTAACGGAAAGGCTGACTTTGCCCCGGTCTTCTCCATTTTCAAAAAGGGTGAAGCTGGGTCTTGCATAGTGGTCATAGGAAATGAAATTTGCCGTATAGTCCGCATCTCCCCTACCAAAGGTAATCACCTTTCGCTGTCCTAAGTTCTCCAGGAAGAACTCATAATGAGGAATGTCCTTGTTGATTACCACAAGGCCATCCTCCGGAAGTCTTTCAATAAAAGTTTTAAAGGAATCCCGAATCTCATTGATGTCCTTAAAAAAATCCAGGTGGTCCGCTTCCACATTTAAAATTACTGCAATGCTGGGGAAGAAGGAGTGGAAGGAGTTGGTGTACTCGCAGGCCTCCGCCAGGAAAATGTCGGACTGCCCCACCCGAAGATTTCCACCAATATCCTTCATCATCCCCCCAACGGTAATGGTGGGGTCCTTCGCCGCCTCCATAAGAATTTCGCCAATCATGGAAGTGGTAGTGGTTTTTCCGTGGGTACCTGCCACATTGATGGCGGTGGCATAGTTTTGCATAATGCGTCCCAGAAGATCTGCACGGCTCATCATAGGAATGCCTCTCCGCTTTACCTCTTGGAACTCCTCGTTATCCTCGGAGATGGCGGCAGTATAAACACAAAGCTCTACTCCATCCTGAATATTTTGACGGCTTTGGGGAACAAAGACCTTGATTCCCAAGCTTTCCAAGTGCTCTGTCAGAGGAGAGGTCTTGGCATCCGATCCGGTCACGGTAAAATGACGATCCAGCAGAATTTCCGCCAGCCCGCTCATGGAGATTCCTCCTATTCCGATAAAATGCACCCAAAGTGGTTTGTCAAAATGAATATCGTACATATTTCCTCCTAAAGCATTTCTTTACTACTGCTTAGTTGTTTATGGTATGACTTTTGCATGATTTCCTAATCTAATCCGGATAAGACAGTACTTTCACACTGCGGGGCAATGTCTCCTAAAGCTTAAACGCTTGCTCCAAAAATAACTTCCTTACGGCTCTCCAATGCCAATAGTAAAGCATTTCCCAATCCGCCTACCGCAATGACTTCTCCCAAACCTACTGTAGCAAAGAGGAAGGGATAGCTGTCCGGTACCCCGTAAGCATACTGTAAAACGAAGGGTACAATGATGGCATTGGCTAAAATTGGGGGCAGGCATACCAGAAACTTATTCTTGTTCCGAAGTTGATAGCTTAAAATGGCCGCAATCAGGGTAGCCAAAGTTCCAAAGATAACATCAGGCATTGCCGCTCCGGAAAAGAAGTTTCCTAAAAGACAGCCAACTGCCAAGCCCGGTACCGCCGCAAAGCTGAAAAAAGGCAGGATACAAAGGGCTTCCGCAATACGAAACTGAATTGCCCCGAAGCTGATAGGCTTAAAAATCAGCACCAACGCCACATACACAGCGGCAATCAACGCCGCCTGGGTCATCATCTTGGTTTTTTGATCTTGAAAATGCATAAATTCTCCTTTAGTTTTGTTTAGCGTGTGGAAGGTCTCGAACACACGGGTAAATAGTTACAATCCGTGAGATTTTAGCATAAAATCGACATTCTTCATAGTTTTTATTTTTGTGATAAGAAAAAGAGAACAAAAATATAGCATCTATAGAAAGAAGAGATTATATCTCCCTGAAACACTATTGGCATATCCGAAGAATTCCTTGCCGGAGCATAATATCCTCGTCCACCAGTACTGCATCCACTTCCTGTTCAAAATGGATAGCCCTATCGTATTTTCCTTCCTCCGTATATAGGACAGACAAGGGGCTGAAGGCCGCACAGGTAGCCGCTATCCTGGGAATCAAAAGAACCGGAAGGCCTGCCTGATTTGCCACGGCTTTTGATAAATCCATGATTTTTCCACCTCCGATTCCAACAATTACTCCTCTTTCTTCTTTCCTTGCCAGATTCGCAAATCCTCTACCTGCACTTTCGTTGGGTATCCTTCGTAGAGCTCTTCCCGAAAAGAAACTCCGGCATCTTTTAAGCGCTTTCAAAAGTTCTGCTCTTCCACCGCTTCCATAGCTTTTTTTCCGGAAATCACCAAAGCCTTATCCGAAAAGCCTCTAAGCTCTTCCTCAAGATGAGATAATACCTCCTTCTTATGAAAGTATTTTCCTACACCGAAACGATAACTGCTTATCTTTTCCGTCATACCTTTCTCCTCTTTTCCAATGCTTATCCAAAGACCAAAAGAAATTAAATAAATCCTTTATCTAGATACTGCTCGCTCTGCGAGCTATGCTCATTAAGAATGCAAGAAAAGCTCCCCTGTCTGAAGGAGAGCCTTTCCATAGAAGTATCATTTTAAACTATTTCCTTTATAAGGTCCAGCGCAGGATGTAGTTTTTCAATCTGTCAAATATACTCATCACAAGAATCAGGATGATGACCATGAAAATGAAGCCTCCCCAGACATTTTCATAGATTCCCAAAGTGGAATAACGCTTTACATAAAAGCCTAAGCCGTACTGAGCGCCATACATTTCCGCATAGACCAGCATTACAAAGGAGCTTCTGAGGGAGTTGATAAAGCCGGAAATAATGGAGGGGCTGGCTGCCGGAAGAACCACCTTAAAAAAATCGTTTCCAGCCCTTTAATTCCAGGGTTTTCGCATTGTCCAAATAACGCTTGTCGATGGTCTGCACTCCCGTAATGGTGGCAAAGAGAGTTGCCCAAACACATCCGTATACGATGATAATGATGGACGCCCACCACATATTCGGAGAAAGCAGTACCACAAAGGGCGAAAGCAAAATAGAGGGGACACAGCTAAATCCGTAAACTATGGGATACAGCACCTTTCTGGCTTTTTCGTTGATTCCCATAAAAAGCCCTATGCCAAGAGCTAAAATCAAGGTAAGCAGAATCGAAGGAGCCAGTAAGGTAAAGGAGGCAAACACATTGGTCAACTGCACATTTCGGTTTTCCAGAAATACTTTTCCAAATGAGTCCCACCTTGGGAAACATGAGGGGCGAAATCAAGCCATTTTGCGAAATAAGATAATAGGCCAGGCACATTCCCAAAACAATCAGCAGAGTAATCCAATAATCTTTAAAAAATGTTTTTATGCTCTTCATAAATTATATTTACCTATCTTTCATTTTTCCAACTGTATTATTTCCCTTTTTGTTGTAAATCTTTACAGCATTTCCGTTGAAACACAGTTCCGGTAAATTTTTCCTATTTACGGATACATTTTTATAGCTTAGGTATTATGCTCTGTATAGAACTTCTGTGCTTCCTCGTAGAATTCCGGATTCTCGGAGCCCCACTTCTGCTGAGCCTCATCCAATGCTTCCTTGTAAAGCTGCGCATAAATACGGTCTTCCAAATTCACGGAGCTGTCCTGATTCTCGATGCCGCCTACCTTTTCCATATACTTGTAGTTATCCATTACCGTATTCTTCAGGGTATCCGGATTGATACGATAATGCTCATTCAAAAGGTAAGCTTCCACATATTCTTTATTGGCTCCCAGCTGCTTTACCATAAGATCCACGGTTTCTTCTCTATGAGTGCTGAAGTATGCCTGGGCACGGATTAAAGCCTCATTTAAAAGCTTTACCGTAGTGGGATTCTTCTGTACCCAAGACTCTCTGGCAACCATACGGCAGCAAGAGTAGTTAGGGGTTTCATCGGAGCAGAAGGTCACAATCTTGATGCCCTTGGTATTTAAAATCTGATACATCATATTGGTTCCCATGGTTGCATAATCAATCTCCCCTTGAGAACTGCCTGAATTTTGTCCGCATCGGACATTCCGTCTACAAAGGTGATTTCTCTTACATCATGTCCTTCTTCTTCCAGGGTGTGATACAGAGCATACTGAGAAACAGACCCTGCCATTTTCTTTCCTAAGAAGGATTCCGGCCCCTTATACTCCGTGTCTTCCTTGGCAATAACAGGCATACATCCGGTAAGCATATTTCCGCCGATAATAGCCATGTCATCTCCGGCCGCAATCATTTTAATGGGAGTCCAGGTTCCGGAATTAGAAGCAATATCAACCTGACCGGTGGATACTGCCTGAAGCTGTCCGTCATCCAAAGGGATTTCATTTACGGTTAAACCTACCGCATCAAAATAGCCCTGTGCTTTCGCAATGCTGACCAGTACATTTCCGCTGGCTCCTGGGCAAAGGTAATGGTGGCACTTTCCGGCTTATCTCCGGTTTTGATGTCGCCTTCCGCCTTCTCACCGCTTGCCTCCGCCTTACTTTCAGCTACTTTTGTTCCCTCTTCCTGAGAAGCTGCCGCTGTTGTGCTTTCCTTCTTTTCTGACTTCCCACCGCAGGCACTGACAGCCACTGCCATGCCAAGTACCAGTCCTGCAATTACAAATTTCTTTTTCATTTTATTTTCCCTTCTGCTATACAAAGCAAATGTCTTGCTTTTCACCATTTACGGAGTTTTTATGTAACTTCCTCTCCGCAAGAGTTTTTCTTTTAAACCGCCTTAAAGAACGGCAATTTATTTGTGACTTTCCACATCCTGATTAATATGTTTAATCAGAATATTTCTCCGCTTTAAAACTTCCGGATCCTCAAACTGGGTTTCTCTCGTCACTCGATGGGTATCTTCCAATTTCTCGTCAAAGATGATTTGGCTGGGTCTTTGTCCGAAAACCACAATTCGATTGGCAAGATATAAGGCTTCATCCACATCGTGGGTTACAAAGAATACGGTCTTTTTCACCTCTTCCTTATCCCATAGAGACAAAACCAAATCCTGAAGCTTCGCTCTGGTTACCGCATCCAAGGCACCAAAGGGCTCGTCCATCAGGAGTACGGGAGGATCCACACTTAAGGAACGGGCAATCGCACAGCGCTGCTTCATTCCTCCGGATAACTCCCGGGGAAGCTTTTTAAAAACCTGCTCCTCCAAACCAACCACCTGAAGGAATTCCTTTGCCCTATCTATTCTTTCCTTTTTGGACATTGCAGGGTACTTCTGCTCCAAAGCCAGAACAATATTTTCTCCGGCTGTCATCCAGGGAAAAAGGCTGTAATCCCTGAAAAACTACGGAACGGTCCAAACTGGTCTCCCTGAATGGCCTTGCCATCCTCCAGAATTTCTCCCTGTCCGGCAGTTTCCAATCCCGCCAAAAGGCGAAGAAAAGTACTCTTCCCACAACCGCTTTGTCCCAAAAGACAGACAAACTCTCCCTGTTCCACAGTCAGATTGATATTCTCTAATATATTCTTTTCCGGCTCATCCTTATAGGCAAAGGAGAGGTTTTTGATTTCCATTTTTTCCATAGGCTTCTACCGCTTTTCTCTTAAGCTAAAACGGAAAATGCTTTTTGGAAATCCGCCAGGAGATCTTCGATATTTTCCAAGCCCACGGAGACACGAATCAAATCATTGGTAATTCCCGCCTTAACCCGCTCTGCCTCCGGAACATTTCCATGGGTCATGCTGGCTGCATGCTCTACCAGCGTTCCCGGATCCCCAAGACTTACCGCAATGGAAGGAATGGTGAAAGCATTGACAACCTTCTTGCAGGCATCATAGGCAGTCATTCCCTGAATCCCCTCTTTTAATTCAAAGGACAGGATACCGCCGTAATTTCCCTTCATTAATCTTTCCGCCAAAGCATGCTGCTCCGCAGATTCCAGTCCCGGATAGAACACCTTCTTCACGAAAGGAGAGCTTTCCAGGAATTTCGCAATCGCCAAACCGTTGTCGCAATGTCTTCTCATGCGAAGCTCCATAGTCTGCATGCCTCGAAGCACAAGATAGGAATCAATAGGTCCCGGTGTAGTTCCCAAAATCTTGGAGGTAATGCCCTTTCGAATAGGCAGTAAATCCTCCACCTTTCCAATGATTGCTCCGGCAATCACATCCCCGTGACCGTTGATATATTTGGTAGAGCTATGCACGACAAAGTCCGCACCCAGCTGTAAAGGATAGATTTCAGGGGGCGGGGTAAAGGTATTGTCCACCACTACCTTAATCCCCTTTTCATGGGCAATCTTAGAGATTGCTTCAATATCCGTTAGAACCATGGTGGGATTCGTCATACTCTCAAAATAAATCAGCTTGGTATTGGTCTTAATGGCATTTTTAACCGCCTCTAAATCTCCGGTGTTCACCTCGCTGACTTCTACCCCATAGCGGCTCATGGTTTCCCGTAAAACCTGATCGGTACAGCCATAAACACAGGTTCCTCGAATCACATGATCCCCCTGGGACAAAAGGCCAACCAATACACCTCCGATGGCTCCCATGCCGGAAGCTGTGGCAATGGCCGCCTCGCCTCCTTCCAATGCCGCATACTTTGCTTCCAAAGCCGCGATGGTGGGGTTTCCTCCTCTGGTATAGGCAAAGCCCACCTTTTCTCCCGAAAATACCGAACTTCCCTCTTCCACCGTATCAAAGCAGAAGGTAGAGGTCTGATAAATGGGAGTCGCCAAGGCCCCGTAGGCCTTATCCGGTGCCTGTCCTGCGTGAATCATCCTGGTGCCGAACCCGCAGTTTTGAAAATCAATCTCCTGTGCCATGCATTCTCCTTTCCAAAGCTGTCATTCTTTTCGTTATATTTTTGCTTCTTTTATCAAGAAATAAGTTTATATTTTCTTTAGATTCTTGTCTAATTGCAATAAAAACATGAATCGATGTATTATTTCTATCCTCTATAAAATAATTTTTAATATTTCCACATATTCTTTAAAATTAACTTTATTACGAAAACACGCAGACCGACAAGGGAAAACTTTGCCAAGTCGGTCTTTTCCAAAATCACAATGTAAAAATCCAGCTTCCGGGAATGAATATCGTAATGCATCATTGCAGAATCCGGCTATTGCCATGAATACCGTAAATTACAATACCGCGTCAAGCTTCTGTGGATGAATTCCGTGCTTCTCTGCATATCCGGTAAGAATCAGTGCCAATGCACCGTCTCCGGTTACATTACAAGCTGTTCCGAAGGAATCCTGTAGTGCGAAGATGGTCAGCATCAAAGCGGTTCCTGTCTCGTCAAAGCCAAGCACACCGGTGATGAGTCCTAAGGAAGCCATAACGGTTCCGCCGGGAACGCCGGGAGCGCCGATAGCAAATACTCCCAGCAAGAGGCAGAAGAGAATCATCTTCTCTACAGGAGGGAACTCATTGTAGAGCATCTTGGATACCGCCATAACGAAGAAGGTCTCGGTCATAACAGATCCGCAAAGGTGAATATTGGCAAAAAGAGGAATTCCGAAGTCCACCATATCCTCACGGATGGTTGGCTCAGACTTTCTTGCACACTCCAAAGCTACGGAAAGAGTTGCTGCAGAGGACATGGTTCCTACCGCTGTCATATAAGCAGGTCCATAGTGCTTTACGATATTCATAGGATTCTTCTTTGCATAAGCTCCTGCAATGGAGTAAAGAAGAGTCAACCAAATGTAGTGTCCAATCATTACGATAACGATGATAATCAAGAAGATTGGCAACTGCTTGGTAATGGTTCCTTCGTAAGCCAAAGTGCAGAAGGTAGTACCGATTAAGATGGGTAATACCGGAATAACGAACTTGGTTACGATAGATAAAACGATGCTCTGGAACTCTTCCAATGCCTGAGTGATAATCTTGGAATTGTTCCAGGCTGCTGCCAAACCTACCAATACGGAAAGGAAGAGAGCAGACATTACCGGCATAATCTGAGGAATGGACAACTGGAATACTACCTCGGGAAGTTCCTTTAAACCATCCACATCAGGGTTGATATTTAAGTGGGGTAAGATGGTGTATCCGGAAATTGTGGCAAAAAATGCCGCTCCGATAGAGGATACATAGGCAATGAATAAAGCTACCATCAGCATACGGGAAGCATTGTTCCCAAGTCTTGTGATGGAGGGAGCAATAAATCCAATGATAATCAGTGGTACACAGAAGCTGATAAACTGTGCCGCAATATACTTTACGGTTACCACAATGTTTAAGATGGCATGAGATACGGCATTCTCCATACCGCTTAATGCCAGGCCCATACCAACGCCCACAGCCAAGGCCACTAACAGCTTAAAGGGCAGGCTATGAATAAACTCTGTTTTTCCATACTTTTTCTCCTTCTTCATGTGTAAAATGTTTCGAGCTTATAATCGATTATGCATGTTAACTCTGTAAAACACGGTACTTTCCAGCAGGCAGGAATTCACATCCACCCCGATCCGTCATAACCTTCAAAATTTCTCTGTCTGTGGACTGCATACCAACCTTTCCGATATAGCCCATGTTCTTGATGGTCTTTTCCACATCTTCTTCTACGATTCCTTCTCCCCCATGGAAGCCCTGATCCTTCATGCTCATGTGATGAGCCAAAATAGCGGCATGTACGGAGGAAGCAATCTTAGCCTGCACAGCTGGGCTTAGCGCCGTCACAAACAATTCCGCGCTACATTTCCTGAAGGTATTGCTGATGGTGCGGCCGATCTTTGGTAGTCTCCACCGCAGAGATAGGTAATTCCCGCACCCGCTCCGCAGGAAGCGCTTACCGCTCCGCAGAAGGCGGAAAGAGCACCGATGTAATGCTTAATATAGATAGAAACCAGATTGCTGACAATCAAGGCTCTGTACATTTTATCCTCGGAAATGGAAAGGGATCTGGCATATTCCACCACCGGCATACTGACGGTAATGCCCTGGTTTCCGGAACCGGAGTTAATCACTACCGGTAGAGGACAACCGCTCATTCTGGCATCAGATCCTGCTGCCGCTCTGGCACAGGCACAGGCCCGCACATCAGAACCCCAGGTTTCCAAAATAGTCTTTCCTACACTGGCTCCCCAGGCATTGTCCAAGCCCTCCTGAGAAATTGCCAAATTCATCTCCACCTGTCTCTGTAAGGAAGGCTTCACCAAGGACAAATCCACGGCATTGGCATAATCCAAAATACCCTGTAGAGACATTAAGCTTCTATCTCCTCCTGTAGAGATTACATCCTGCTTATCCTCTTCTCCCTCTTTATAAAGAACTTCTCCGTCCTTTTCCATGTAAATGATGTTACTATGCTGGTTGGCAATTTCCAGCTTTACCTTATGATTTTCAGAGAAAAGCTCTACCGCAATGTAAAGCTTAGGGCCCTCCTCTTGGAAGCCAACCTTACAAAAACCGGTATCCACCAGCATTCTGCACTTCTCTCGGTCCTCATCCGTAACCGTAGACAATACTTCCAGCTTCAAATCGGGATCACCGCCAAGTACACCCAAGATTGCGGCAGCCTGCATTCCCTTCTGCCCTCCGGAATTGGGAACGGTAACCGCCTTTACATTCTTAATAATGTTGCCGGAACAGCAAGCTTTATCTCCTTGACTTCTTCTCCCAGAAGCTTTCTTGCTGCCGCCGCCGCATAAGCAATGGCAATAGGTTCTGTGCAGCCCATGGCCGGCACCAGCTCATTCTGTAAAATCTCCGTATAATTGTTCATCAAGCTCTCTTCCACCAAAAGCACCTCCTAAAATATGTCTGAAAGGACTTTTAAACGAAACTTCCTTCCCATAGTAAGCGTGAAGATTTTCTTTCGAAGCGAAAAACCTGAAATCTTCCTATTCTTATTTGGATTTGCTCTAATCATATCAGTAATACGATTAAAAAGCACTAGGCGGATTTTGACGATTTTTAACATAGATTTTGATAGTGATTTGTATAGGGATTCTCATGTATATCAAAATATTTTTATACAATATATAGTCATAAGTCCTACCACAGAAGCACACACTCACAAACAACACCGGTATGGACTATAAAAAAGCAAAAAAAAAGACTTTCAACAATATAGGATTGAAAATGAGGCAATCTGAGTTTTTCACTCCCTACAGAGCTCCTGCAAAAGCGAAAGACTGTCAGAAGTCAAAAAGCTGAGCAGAATGATGCAGTATAGGCCTTTAACGGAGACAATCCTAGCACGTCAACACCTACAAAGCCCCCGCGAAGTGAAGGACTATAAAAATCATAATAGAAGCGAATGATGCAGTGTGGGTTTGTAATTGGGGCAATCTGAATCCTCCGGTACTTGCAAACTTGCAAAGCGAAGAACTATAAAAATCAAATATCTGAAGCGAATGATGCAGTATAGGCATGAAAGAGAGCAATCTGAGCCCGCCGGTACTTGCGAAAAACAAAGGTACTGTAGTTTTTCGCTTAGTACCGCTGCAGGGCGAGGTTAGCGGGAGCGTGCTCGATTTCATGCCTATAATGCATCAGAGCGTGCACCTTTAATTTTACTAGTTCCTTCCCTCCGCAGGGGCGAGCATAGCGGAAGCGTACTCGATTTCATGCCTATACTACATCAAAGCCCCTTACCCCGCCATGCGCTCATACATGCCGTAATAGCTTCTATCCTCCAGCATATCCTTCCGAAGCCGTAGTACCTCTGCCGGAGCATCCGTAATCATGCCATCCACCGGGCTTTGCAGATATTTCAACATCTTATCCTCTTCGTTAATCGTCCAAAGATAAAGCTCCTTCCCATATCCTGCACCTCTCCCATTAGGTAGCCGTTATAAGAGGAATCTTCTATGGCATAGAAATCCACGCCTTTCGTAGCAAAGTCTCCAAATTGCACTGGAATCACTACTCCGGTCTTCCATTCCGGAGCAGTCTCTTCTATACCCTCCATCAGGGAAATGTTTAAAGACATCAGGGGATTCGTCTTCTCCACCCCATATTCTTCCAGCTTCTTCAGAAGAATTTCCGAAAAATTCTCCGGTTCCTTCCCGTGAGGCTTAATCTCAATAAGCAATGGCATATCCAGCTCCTTTGCCTTCTAGCAAATTCCTGAAGGCTTGGAATTTTTCCGCTAAACTCCCCCTGTCGCACCGTCATGGCGGTAAGCTCCGAAAGGGTACAGTCGTAGACCTTTTTTTTGATTCCGCTAAGGCGGGAAAGATCCACATCATGCATCACCACAAATTCCCCATCCTTGGTCAGCTGAATATCCAGCTCCACCATATCTGCTCCTGCTGCCTTTGCGCCCTCTAAGGACTCGTATGGTATTTTCCACCCCGAGCGAAACCAGCCTCTATGCGCGAAATGATTTTCATCCGTAGCTGACCTCCGGCCTCTATAATCCATTACAGCTACAGTGCTATGAGAAGACAAAAAGTGCCAGTAGGAGGGAAAATGGTGGCCTTTATACTTTTGTTCCTCGAGTAGAAAATGCATTTTCCTCGGAGCCTTCCAGGAAGGGTATTTACTAAAGGAAAAGAAAACCGATTTTGACAGAATCGCAAAAGAAAAATCTGGTAAAACGGAAAAGAAGGAAGAAAAAGAAAAATGAAAAATCCCCAGCCTCCCTTAGGTCCAGCGGGTCAAAAAGAAAAGCTGTCAAATAGAGCAAAACTGAGCCAAGTAAGCCCAGCAAAAACCTGCATACAAAAGAGGGTTAGAAACAGTCGATCCCGCCTGTATAGGCAAAGCTTCCTGCAGCGATTTATGAAACTTCTGCGCCTTTAATCCCATCAAGGGTAGGTATAGCACAAGGCGCATATGTAAAGCATAGAAAAATCAGAAAAAGGACAAATGCTTCCTCCGACGGTTTTTCCCACTTCTTCCGTAATAAAAGCCGGAATACGAAAGGAATCTGTCAAAGAGGAGCTTAGAATAAAACCTGCCACCGGTATCGTGCAAATAATGTAAAGCAGAAAAAGTAAAACATTTCCATAACTAAAATCCCTGAGGCGGGTAAGAAGAGAGGTCCGAAGAGATTTTCCGATAAGAAATCCGGGCGCCTTCCTTTGCCGCTAAAATCACCTGCACCAGGGTAAAGACTTCCACATAGAAAAAGAAGGCAAAGAGAAAGGCAAAAAGCAAAACCATGAAAAGGCTTCTGGGGCTGGTAAAGAAATAGCGAATATTATATTGGTCAATATTGGGTAAATCCACCAAGACCAAAGCCAGACGGAAAAGCATCTGCAAAAGCTCCTTTCCTACAAAGGTAGCGATTTGCAAAAATATAGCAGTAGACAAAAAAAGGAACTTATGGCGATTGCAAAATGTCAAAGTCCCAAAAACCTGTTTCCACATGCCCTCTTTTTTCTCCATAAGTTCCTTTCTGAAATTTACTTAGTGAATGTTTTAAATGAATTTTAAATGAATTTCTTCACAATATATCTCCTTTTCGTTATAGAACTCGCAAATTTCTTTCCGATATCGACTTAAGAAAAATGAAGTTTTAAACGGTAGGCGGAGTACTCTCCGAAGTCCTGTATATCCTCCTCCAAATAGCGGATAGCCTGCTCCACATCCTTATTTCGCAGCGCCGACACAATGTCTACATGGTGCTCCGTATCCATGGAGAAGAGAATTTCCTTGTCCTTCTTCCAATAGTACTGGGAGTAGGCCCGCTTCAGTCTGGCCATGCATTTTTCCAGCTGCTCCGTAATGTATTCATTGTGGGCACAGGCAATCAAACGAAGGTGAAATTCCGTGTTATGCTTCCAGTGGGTCATGGCATCCGTATCATTTTCACTGCACTGACTATTGATTTTCTCCAAGTCCTGAAAGTCTTCCTCCCGAAGCTCCGCACCGCACTCCAAAAGAACTCCCCGCTCCAAAACAAAACGGAAAGCCAGCATATCGTAGATATCTTCCTTACTGAGGCGCACCACCTCATAGCCGTAGCGAGGAATATTTCGTAAAATACCATCCGCACAAAGCGCCATCAAAGCCTCCCGGACAGGAGACTTGCTACAATGGTATTTTTCCAATAAGGCCTTCTCATTCAAAATATCTCCCGGAGCAATATTGCCCTGGAAGATATCCTCCAGAATAGATTCATATACTTGGTCTTTCAGACTTTTTTCCATAGTTCTCCCTTCATTTCTTTGAACTTTCCTAGTATAGCGTAAAAAAGGAGGCTAAAAAAGCCTCCGAAGTGATTTTCTCTAATGAGAAGAAAATATTTTTATCCTAAAACTTGCCATAGAAAACTATACATACAGACTTTCCAAGGAAATCAAAACCAGATCATCCCGAGAAATTGCTTCAAATCCGCTTTTGGAAAGGAAGCCGTAACGATAGCATTGCAGGCCGCATTCCTGTACCTGGGCTATCTCTTTTTCTATTTCCGCCTTGCTAAGAGGCTTATCTTGAAACTTTACTTCATAAAAAATATAGCCCTTTGGATCGTAAGTGACAATGTCGAACTCCCCGTTTCGCCTTTCTTTCGGAATATCGTAATAGTACCTGCCTATTTTCTCAAAGGGCTCCTCCATAAGCCCTGCTCGATTCTGCCGAATCAAATATTGTTTTCCTATTGTCTCAAAACGCTTCGGCACATAGGCATTTTCAAAGTCCTCCTGAATATATCGCTGATAGAAAATATCCGAATTCATCACATTTAGCTGGGAGCTGTAGCGGAAAATATATCGATAATAAAACAAGGACATGGGGTCACTGATATAATATCCGGACTTCTTTCGGTTATTTTCATCATTAATGGGCGCTGCCTTCTCCACCAGCTCCATACGAATCAGCTTGTCCAACACATCCACTAAGCTGGGGCCACTGGAAACATGGGACTGAGACAGGATATCGTTAAAGCGGGAAAATCCCTTTGCCATAGCCTCAAAGACTTCATTAGCATTCACAATTTTCGCAATTTCCGACTTAAGGTACATCAGTACCTCATTTTCCAGTCTTGCACCGGGAGATGCGATCAGTTCTATAATATTTTCCTTTACCGACCTGTCTTCCCGAATCAAACGATTATAATAGGGAATTCCGCCAAAAACACTATAAAGCCTTACCTTATCCTCACCGGAAAAATGGGGATAAAACTGTGCCGAATCATAGTAATCCATGGGCTTCAGCTTTAAAACCAAATCAAAACGGCCAAATAAGGGATTCTCTTTTTCCATCAGTTTCTGCATGGTATCCACAAAGGAACCGCACAAGGCCAATTTCAATTTACTCCGGTTTCGATATTTATCAATCAGTGCCTGCAAAACACTGTCCATGCCCTTCAGCACATCACTAAGATAAGAATATTCATCCAAAATCAAGAGAATATTCTCCTCCGTCGCCTTTTTAAAAAGAAAATCCAGCACTTCCTCCAGGCCGGAAAAGGAAATCTTCGGGTAGCCAAACTCTTCCGAAAGTAAAGTCGCCAGGCTTTCCACATTGTTCATTTCTGTAGTCTGTTTGCACTCGTAATAAATCCTTTTCCTCAAAGAAACGCATGGAATGTTTCATCAGCTCACTTTTTTTCCAATTCGCCTTCTTCCGTATAACAGAAGAACTTCCAGGCCTGGAGACTGATACAAGCCTTTGATTTTCCGTACTTCTTCCTCTCTTCCGATAAATTTCATTTTATTCGGTCACCTCCGATTCGGTTTCTTCCGAATAAAAATTATCATATCTTTTCTAAGATGTAAAGGCAGGAATTAAACTACCGCATTTCCTCAATATGATAAATGTAGTCAATGGTGGACAGGGCTTCGATAATCTCCTTGTGGGTTTTAAACTTCTTCAGCTCCTTGCTGTCTATGGTAAAGGTAACAGAATACACGCTAAGGCCGGAACCGTGATAGGCGGTATTTAACTCAATATCATCAATCCGAAGTCCCAGCCTCCGAATGGTGGTAACAAAGTCCTGCAAATACTGTCTGCTCTTTAACTCCAAATGAATTTCAAAGTGGTTAGAGCGATTTTTCAAATACATTTCCAAGCCCGGCAAATAAGACAGAATCCAGTACAGCATAAAGCAGGCCACCACACTAACAAAATAAAGTCCTGCTCCCGCACTGAGACCGATCAAAACACAGGACCATAGAGCAATGGCCGTAGTTAAACCTTTTACCTGGTTTCTGGAACTGTAAAGAATCGCCTTTCTGCTGATGGTAGCGATACTAATCATAGCAAAGGCGGAGAGCATGGGAAAACGAAGAAGCTCCGTATTCATGAAAAGCAGGTCTAATATCATGGCCAAACAGCCGGATAAAGAGGCCAAAAATAAAGGTTCGAAGACCTGCAGAATGCCTTTTGTTGGCTCGCTCGCAGCCAATGATGGAGGAGAGAAGAACCGCCATGAAGATTCTGAGCATAGCGGAAAAAAGACTTATGTTGTTTTCTATTGTCAATGTCTGAAATGCTTCCTGCATAATCCATTCTGACATGGCTTTTCCTCCTGTTCTATTCAAAGCTTCTGTAATCAATGCAAATAAAACTCATCTACAACCGATATCGCATTAAAAATCAAAGTTTTTAATTTGTCTAAGCACTTTTGCATTTTTACTTTCTACTAGTAGCATTGCCACATTTAAAAATGCTCTAAAATCAAATAAAGCAATCTAGGAAGTTCTGATTATTGATGTTCCTGACATTAATGTCGGGAACATCTGTTCAGCTATACATTTTATAAAATGCTTTCAGCCTAGCCCTCCTATGTATCTTATCTAACCCCTCATGTAGAAACATCGCTTAATACTGCCCTCCGCCGCCTCAGTAAAAGCTTTCTTCCTCTTCCGCCAGTCTCTTGGCATGAGAAGGAAGTTCCTTCTGAATGGCCTGGATTCGCTCAATCAAAAGCTCCATCCCTCATTTTTCTTCTTCTCCGGTTCTATGGCGACGGATTCCGTTAAAGTCCTCCAAACTTACCGCATAGGAATGGGAAAGGTACAAGGCCAGCTTGGCACAGCCCGGTCCTATGAGTTCGTAGAGAATACTGGAAGCAAGAATGACTGTCTCCAAAGCTCTTCCCAACTCTCCTCCCAGGATTCTTGCCCCCAAGGCTGAAAGGCCGATGGCCACTCCTGCCTGAGGCACCAATGCCAATCCTAAATATTTCCGAACTTCCTTCTTTTCTCCCACCAAAGTTGGACCCAAAATAGCCCCAAGATATTTTCCCAAAATACGCACCAAGAAAATAACTGATTCCTACCAGAGAAGAGGAACATTTTCCCCTATTCCCCCCGAATGTAAGAGCACATCCAGCTTAAAGTTCATACCGGAGCGCACGAAAAACAGAAGTAAAATAGGAGGATTAAAGTAATTTAATTGCTTGAAAATCTTATCGTCTTCCGTGATATTGATGTAAATCATACCCATGGACATACATCCCAGAAGAGGGGAAACATCCAAAAGAGCGCAGATGCCGCAAAAGCTGAACAGTACAGCAATAGTAATAATCAAACGATTGTCTGTAGAACGCTGCTTCGGCATTAAAAGCTTTTAAAAGAGTCCCCAAAAAGCGCTCCCAAAAGAAGCACCGCCAGATTTAAAGCAATGGGCATGAGAATACTGCTCAGCTTAAAGGAGCCGGATTGCAAAGCCACCGCTACGGAAATCGCCATGCTGTAGGCCACAAGTCCAAAGACATTGTCCAAGGCTACCACCTGCAAAAGGGTATTCACAAAGTCTCCCTTGGCGTTGAACTGCCGTATGGTCATAATCGTGGAAGCGGAGGCGGTGGTTGCCGCCAATGCTCCCCAAAACCAAAGACAGACTCAAATTCAATTTTAGAATAAAAAGGCAAAGCACAAAAACGAAAGAGAAGCTAAAGTGGCTTCAAAAAGCGTAATAATGCAAACCTTTAAGCCATTTTGCTTTAAAGCGGAAAAGGTAAAGAATTCTCCGGTACCAAAGGCAATAAAGGCTAGTGCAATATCCGCAATAAAGCTTGTGCCTGTAATAATGTCCGGATTCACCAAATTCAAACAATATGGTCCAATCAAGATTCCCGCCAAAATATAGGCAGTTACATTGGGAAGCTTTAGACTCTTAGTCACTCTGGTTAAGGCAAAACCGGAAAATAGCATTAAAGCTATGGGGATAATCACCCCGGACACAGAGGAGCTCTGAAATATTTGCATGATGGATTGTCCTTCCATGGGATTGTCCTCCTTCCTGGAAAATGATTCTAATCCTATAGTAAATAATCGACATGAAAAATGGAAGTACTAAACTTTGCCTACATGCATCGTTTAATACTTCCCTCCTATAAGCCCCCTTTATTTGCCTTTCCTATAATTCTCTGCTATGATATAAAAATAATAAAATTTATCGTTTTTGAAAGGAGTCTTATGTATAAGCAGGAGCGGTATCTTTTTCGGGCGGCTACTGAAGAGGATATCCGAGAATTAGCAGCGATAGAAAAGATATGTTTTTCGGAAAATGAAGCCTGTAACTATGAAGAGTGTTAAAGACTGTGTTGAGAAAATACCGGAAGATTTTTGATTGCCTTTGATCAGGTGAATAAAAAAATTACCGGTTATATGAGCGGTATTCACTCCGCTTCTGAAGTCTTTTGGATGAATTCTTCCGAAATGCCTCTTTACATGAGAAGGAGCAAAGCATTGTTTTCTTTTTAGGTCTGAGGTTCGACCGGAATATCAAGCGAAAAGCGGATCGCCAGCCAGATTATGAACCGCTATATCGACATGGAGGAAAAGCGGGGTACTGAGAAGATTTTTCTCACCTGCCATTCCCACTTTGTTCCTTTCTACAGCGGTTTCGGCTATGAGCACCTGGGAAAGTCTCCCTCTACCTGGGGTGGAGAAAGCTGGAAGATATGGTGTATCAAATTTCATAAAGGATATTTGCAAGATATACTATTATCGGCAAAAACTCCTCTGCGTTAAGCAACGCAGGGAGTTTTTTCCTTTTCTTTGTTTTTTTCTTTGTTTTTCTTTGCTTATTTGCTAAAGCGCCTTTTTAAACTCATATACAGTCCTAAAAGTATTGCACTAAGTCCTGCAAAAAGAGCATATAGGCTCATGGTCGAGCTGTCTCCTGTTTTCGTGGCTCTGCTTTCCTTCTCTCGAATTTTAGACAGTACCTCTCCCAGTTTCTTCAGCTCTTCTTCTTCCTCCGGTGTAGGGGGACGATTTTTTCCAAGAATCTCTCCGATTCGTTTTTCCACCTCTTCTCTGGTTCTGGGTGGACGTACCGGGGTAATGGAGGGGGGAGGATTATTTTCAGGATCCCCCGGTTCCCCGGGCTGTTCCGGTATATCCAAAGGTGGTGCAGGTGGCTCCGGTAAGGAAGGCTTCTCTCCCGGTCCACCTACCGGATTAAGGGGTATCGGGGTAGTCGGCACAAACGGCTTAGGCGTCACAGGAGGAATGCTCGGTTGACCGGGTTTAATCACCTCGTTTACAAAAACTACTTCCTCTGTGGAAACATCGTCCTTGAAAATTTCTTTCTTAACCCTTAGCTTTAAAGGCTCCTCCGGATCCTCATCCACCGTAAAGACCACCTGATAACGGCTTGGGTCAAACTTGTATCCGCCTAGACTTAGCCTGTCTTCCGTAAGTTCATAGCTGTACTTTTCCAGGAGCAGGGAAGGAAATCGGCTCAAACTCTGCCTGTCCTTCACCTTCCACCGTAATCTGTGTACTTCTTTCCATCTTATTCCCCGGCATTGGAGCAAGATTTGTTGGCAGTTTTACACCTGCATTTCCGCCCTGAGCCAATTCACTCTCCACCCATCGGAGGGTGAAGGAGAATATATCTTTCTTCTCTTTAGAAGCATTACTCTGTCCCTGAATTTCCTTCCGTAAACTAAGCTTGGATTCTATGGGATCCAGTGGTAGAACATTTCTGAATTCCAAGCCATCTCCTGAGACTGTAGCGCTCATGGTGCCATCGCCCAGGTCTCTTACTTGTACAGTAATATGCTTAGTTTCACTTTCATCATTTTTCACAGATGGAACCGTACCGGCTTCTGTAATAACATACTGATAATCCCCGGGGAGTGTATATCCAATCTTTCCAAAGGAGATTTCACCTCCATCCGGATTCGGATTTGTCTTAGTCAAAGAATCGGCTCCTGCTGCTTCTTCCGGCATAGGTGCACCGTTTACAGCCTTTAAGGTAAAACTGAATTTTCCGCTGATATCCGGAACACTTATTCCTCCGTAGGATTCCAATATTTTCTTCACTTTGATATTGGGCTCCACCTTCTCCACACCGTAGGTATTGGTAAATACCAATGGCGTTTCTGCACTAGCTGTAGAGGTATAAGTAAGCTTTTGGTCATCTTCATTATTGACAGTAACAGTAACTGTCTTTTCAGAAAGAAGGTCATTCTGAATTCCCGGACGATTTCCGCTTTCTGTTACGGTATAGACATACGTTCCCGGTCGAAGAATGCGAATCTTTCCAAATTCCATCAATCCTCCATCCGCATCAGGATTGGTCTTTTCCGTAACAATGGCTTGTCCCTTTTCATCCAGAAGACTGGCTCCTAAACCGCCCTTTAACGTAAACTTAAAGGCATTTCTAATATTCGGTACAGATAATCCCTGAGGAGTAACTGTTTGCTTTTTTACCGGAATGCTTAAAATCACAGGTTCAATAATACTATGAAAGCTGGGAGCCTCTACCGTATCAAATACATCGGATTCCGTAGGCTCTGCGCCTGCAAATATACGAGCAGTTCGAAAAGCCGTATTGGTGTTTTTAACGGATACTTTGTTCATATCCGTGGTAGCTGTCATCTCCACATAGGCAGCCAACATTCCTTCCTTATCCAGTATAAAGCGTTCTCCTGCCTTAGTTGTTCTGGCATCAATGGCTATTGCCTTGATTTGGCTTCTGTCAATCTTTTCATTATTTTTTGGATTTTTGACATCCCACTTCTTCCAGATACTTCCCTGATTCTTAGGGTTATTAGGGTTATTATCATTTTCATAAGCTGTTTTATCATACTTTGCAACCCCCAGATCCCTTTGCTCCGCAGTAGGAATTACTGTAGCATAGTAAACCTCCGGCTCTAAGGTATCCGTATTTTCTGTGGTTAATCCATACTTATAAGATTGCTTTCCTAACATGGAGCTGATGTCAACACCTGCAAAATCTCCATTTCGATCCTTTGAGTCGCCCAAAATATCATACATCACCAAATCTGTTGTTCTGGTAATACTTTGTGATTGGAACTTAATGCGATGCTTATAAGGATCTCCCATATAGCTGACATTTTCTTTCCGATATGGTCCGTGCAATTCTGTAGACACCTCATTGGTGAGAGTCGCCTGAACGGCTCGAAGAGGCTTAAAATAGACCGGTGCATCCTCTAAATACATGGTCTTATAGTGACTTTCATCACTATTCCATGCTTCTTCCATAATATTTTGAAAATACGGTTCTTTAATTTTCCCTGTTTTTTGGGCAACAATTTTTTTCTCCTTATCCTCTAAATTAAAGTTAGGATTCCACTTGGTCTCCTTAGAAGTATTTACAAAAGCTACCGTATTTTGATGAACCGTTCCTCTGTCTATAATATTAATATAGGGATTATGAATAACATAATACAGACGAAGATAGGATCTACCGTTAGGCTTCCAACTTAGCGTTTTAGAGCCTTTTGGGGTTTTAAAGCTGATTTTCATCATGGTCTGTCCGGAATTTTCCCAGTTAGGAATCATCTCCACAACATAGTCTATCCCCTGTTGAAAATCATCTATCGCTTTGCCCTTGGAATAGGATGGCCCCAAAGCAATTTCCTTAGGATTCACATAGGTTCCTGCCGGAAGCAAATCGTAAATAATTCCCTCTCTAAGTAAATATGGGCTAACATATTTATCTTCCTGGTACTCTTGTGCAATAGTAGACTCGTTGCTGATTGTAATCATAGACTTCACCAGCTGTTCGCTATCCGCCATATTATCTTCCACATTATCTACCGTTTTTTGTACTTTTGATCTTAAGGTTATGGGATCGTAACGGTAGCCAACGAACGTCCAAGTACTTCCTAAACGTTTTTCAAACTCCGATCCGGATCCTGTACTGTATTTTCCATAGCCCGGACCTCCTATAAAATTGTATTTTCCATTGTCTCCCTATCTTTAAAGCGTCTTGGAAATTCTTCCGCATCTCTTCTCCCGGGGTCAATTTAATTCCAAACTTTGTCTTGATATTTGTTTGGTAAGAATTTGATCCAATCCGAAATTCTATTCCTGCAATTTTTTCCGATATCGACTTCTCTAAATCAATATAGTTGGAATCTGTAATGGCTTGAGAATTATTATTGGCAGTATGTACATTAAATCCCGCTTCCGGAGTAAAGTTAAATTTGTTTTTTCTACAGCTTTGAAACCACCAAACTTTTCATACTGATTGCTTCCTCTTTTTCCGATCCATAGTTCTATGGGCTTATAGCTGGAAAAAATCGCTTCTAACTTCTCCACTTGGTGTATAGTTTATCGGCGGATTTGCTTTTTTCACATCAAAGATTTCCATGGAGCTAATTGAAACCGTGTCATAATAGAAGTCTTCTTCCTAAGCTTTATATACCGGAGTTCCCTGCTCTTTAAAGCTCACTTCCGTATTTAATGGAGTGCTCCAATTGCTGTTTATTTCCTCAGAACTCGAATTGCCCTTTAAGGTATAAAGATAATACTCTCCATCATCTCGTAAAACGGCTTTAGACTCCGGAACCGTATAACTGCCGTCTGTATTGAACTGTATTTGATTTCCATCAGCATGAAAGCCTGCCGACATGTAGAAGGTATTGTTCCTGTTAAGGCCATCCATACTCACATCTGATATGCCATCCGCAATCAGACTTTGTAGCGCGCCAACATATCTTGCGTACTTTCCATTATCTTTATCCAGGTTGATTACCGCGGTCTGCTTTGCAGGTAATACGATTTTCGCTTTCCCTGCTTCGTCTGTTTCTGCAGACCCTCTACGAACATAAGTATCTGCCCAGGTTTCAGTCCATTCCACACTGTTCTTTAAGACAAGGAGAGGTTTTTTTGGATCTCGTCCGGGAGCATTTATTGCATCCGTAATCTTTGACATCGGATAACGATAAAGCGCTACATACCTTTGCGCATTGGCAGTCGAACTATATGAAAACCTATTATATTCTGTATTGCCGCCTCTTTCTCGTGTAGTATCATTGCTTACACTTTCTCTGGTTTTAATCGGTTCTTTATCTATTCCAATAAAGCTTCTGTTAATAGGGTTAACCTTTGAGTATTCCGTTATAGGCGTTATAGGGGGGGTGGAATTCATATATTTAGCTATATCTTTGTATATACCTGTCTGTGTAAAATATTTTAAATTGCTGGCAAAGGTATAATCATTCCAAGTATACCCCTGATTTGCCTTTTGTGCTCCCACCAATTCTCCCCCATCTCCGGTGGTCTGAGGTAATCGGAAACTATAATCAAAGGCTTGGGAACTTCCCTGAGGTCTCTCTACATCCACGAACCAAGACACATAAAAATAATCAGCAGCATCTGCAGGTTTTGGTCCCCATGCATCATCCCAATTATAAAAAATTCCTCCATTCACTCCGCTGGTACCATGTGCAATCTTCATTGCTAAAGGATTTACTTTCGTCCTAAGTGTAAGGGAAAGATCATCTTTTGCCTGAGCATCATAGATATCATTTGGGTGGTTTACCTCCGCAAATACAGGAATGGCATTATTATATTCTCCTACTTCTTCATTGTTTGTACCTACCTGCCTATGCTTTACCTTAATCATACTCGGTACCATATAATATACAAAGTCTGCAGAGAATGTCACCCCTGCGGGAAGAGGCGTATGATTTACCATGTGAAAATATGGTATTTTCTTCCCATCTATTTCCTTTTCCACCAAAGTATAGTTAAAATCTGTTACTGTATTTTTACCGGGTGCTGCAGGGATTGGAGATTGAACGGAGCTATATTCTTCACTTATATTATCCCCGTAAGCAACTCTGTCAGGATAATTTGCATTCCAGCTTTCATAAATACGGGTAGGAACCTCCATGGTAACTGTTCCCGGCGGATATACCGTATCCTTATTTCCTTTTAAGGTAAAATCCACAGAAAGAGCAATTGGATTCAAACCATTAGATTTCTTAGGGGAAGGAACAATCAATAAATTCTTTTTACTTCTTACATCATCCTCTGTTGACCCGGGATAGCTGTGCCCCAGATCCGGATCCACGTTTCTTGTCTCAGGATCCACAACTTCTTTCCAGTATCCCACAAAAACATGATTTTTCTGTTCTGCTTCTACCGGGCCGGTTCCGGAGCTTACTACACCGTGGGGACTGAAGTGTCTTCCCTTAAAACTGAAAGAATCCTTGCCATCCTTTAAGGGAAGTAATTCTGCATTCCTTCCCTCCGGAAGGTGGACTACCGTCAGTTCTTCACTTTCCGGAAGAGAAATGGAATAGGCATCCTTTTTGTAAAGAAGGACTTTTCCTTCTTCATTTCTTCCTCCTCCACATATTCTTCTGCCCAAACGCCGGGCCGGATGGAAAGGGCTTCTTCCAAAGCATTATTCTTTCGGAAGCTGATTTCCACGCTCTTTCCGTTTTTAGGCTGGACTTCCACTTCCTTGCCCTCATCATTTAAACGATAAAAGCTGATGTCCACAAAGTAAGCGGAGCGAATCTCCACTTCCTCTCCCTTTCCGGCCTTCTTTTCTTTTTCCGCCTTGACCTTGTCCTTCATGACGGAAAGAACTTCTCGTCCCTCCACAGGGCTAAGTCTCATAAAGGTTCCCTCAGGGAAGGTGTCCTCTCCGTACTTGGCAGTAACCTGTACGCCTTCAGGGCTGCTTTCCTGAAAGACTCCCGGCTCCAGGAAGGAGAGTTCTTTCTTTTCTCCCTCTTCTATCGCTTCATTCAGAGCACTTTCCGTAGAGGAAGCCTCTTCCGATGCGCCCTCTGTCTTCTTGCCCTCCTCGGTATTTTCTTTATCTTCTACAGTCTTATCCTGCGCTTCGCTATCCGCAGACTGCGCATCCTGAGCTTGCTTTTCTTTCTCTTCTGCATTCGACTCTTCAGAATTTTGCTCTGCTCCGGTCTCTTCCTTCAAAGAGCCCTCTGTCATTTTGCTTTCTTCGGGAATTTCTCCCCCGAAGAACCCTGCCTCTAAAGAACTTCCCTGTCCTGCTGAAGCTTCCTGTACCTTGCTCTCTTGTTCAGAAGAATTTTCTCCCCCTGTGGAAAATTCCTCTCCCACAGCCTCTCCTGCATAAGCCACAGCCTGTACATTGCTAAAGCTAAGCACTGCACATAAAAATGCAGAAAATGCTCTTTTCCCGATTTTGCTTTTTGGAAAACTTTTAACATAATTTACTCCTTATCCTTGTATATTCTAGCCCTGTTCTTTTAAGTGAAAATCGAAAAATATCCTATATAGACATACATTTACTTCCATTTTTGTATAATGTTCCGCACAGAAAAAAACAGATTTCTCCACTCTATCGTCATTTTCCCCAACAAACCATAAGCAAGGACATAAAAAGAGGGAGGACCGGCCTCCCTCTTTCTCCTATTTCTAATTTCTTTTAGGCTTTTGATACAGTAAAAGCACTGTCTTCTTCGTCAATGCACAGTCTTGTTTGCCAACTAGGCTTCCGCTTTTCCAAACTACAGCTTTTTCAGCTTGGCAAAGCCTGCCAACATCTTCTTCTGCTCTGCGGTATCAAAAAGTACCGTTACCAGCTTATCCTTCTTGTCCTCTTCTATGGCCAAAACTTCCCCTTCTCCGAATTTCATGTGACTGACCCGGTCTCCCACCTGATAATCCAGGCTTCCGGAGCTCATGCCGGAAATGCCTTTTTGGATAATGCCGGCATTTTGATAGTCTTGTAAAGTGGAGGCTGAAGCGGAGGAAGAGGAAGCGACACCATAAGACTTTTCCAAAGGAACTTCCGTTACTGCCGTAGTTTCCCTGAAGAGCCGTAGGAACTTCCCCTTCCATAGCCACTTGAAGCAGAACTCCCCATAGCCTGACTCGTCCCATATAGGCTTTGATAGACTGATTCGCCTGCTGTAAGTATGAGCTATAGCCGGAACGGCCTGTTTTTTCCATGAAAATATCTTCCTCACTGGGCTTTTTCCGATAAAGATATTTCTTTTCCAGATACTCTTCCGGCACATCATCTACGAAGCTGCTCACCAGCATGGATTGATACTGCCCATGCACCACCCGGTCTCTTCCTGCGGTTAAATACAATTCCTTCTCCGCTCTGGTGATACCCACATAGAAGAGTCTTCGCTCTTCCTCCCGCTCTTCCGGGGTAAACATGGACTGGGAACTGGGAAAGAGGCCTTCATTTAAGCCCACCAGATAAACCACCGGGAACTCCAGGCCCTTCGCCCCATGTAAGGTCATAAGAGTAATCTTGTCCTCCGTTAAGTCACTTCTATCCAAGTCGGAAAGCAGGGAAACCTCTTCCAAGAAGGCGGAAAGACTGCCCTCATCTCCATTTTCCTCAATATAGGATTGGAGCTTTCCCTGTAACTCCTGAATGTTTTCCATACGGCTTTCCGCCTCTATGGCTCCCTCTGCCTGAAGATCCTTTTCGTATTCCGTATCCTGTAAAATGCGGTCAATCAGGGATGTTAATTCCACATCCTTCCAGCTCTCCAGCATTTCCTGAAAGCTTCCCACCATCGTCAAAGCTTTTCCGGAAAGTCCTGCCGCCTTGGCAAAGGGAAGGGATTCCACCAAAGAAAAACCTCCAAGACTTTCCCCGTACTGTTGCAGCTTTAAAAGACTGGCCTCTCCAATACCCCGCTTGGGTACATTGATGATTCTTCTAAGAGCCACATCATCCTTTTTATTCACCAAAATCTTCATATAGGAAAGGATGTCCTTGATTTCCTTTCTTTGGTAGAAGTTCACTCCCCCCACAATCTGGTAGGGAATATTCCAATAAATGCACTGCTCCTCCAGTAAACGGGACTGGGCATTGGTGCGGTACAGCACCGCCTGGTCCTTATAGCTCCAGCCTGCATCCCGAATGCCTCGGATAACAGCCGCCGCCTCTTCCTTGGCACTTTCATACTCCTGAAAGCTGACCTTCAAGCCCTCCTTCTCCGCGGTCCAAAGCTTCTTTTGCTTTCTGTGCTGATTTTCCGCAATGACCACATTGGCCAAGTCCAGAATAGGAGCGGTGGAGCGGTAATTTTGTTCCAGCTTTACCACCTTGCAGTTTGGAAAAATGGGATTCAAAGGAGAGGATGTTTTTCCACATTGGCTCCCCCGGAAACGGTAAATACTCTGGTCATCGTCTCCCACCACGCAAATATTCTGATACTTCTTGGCAAGGAGATAAACCAAATGGAACTGCACATCATTGGTATCCTGATACTCGTCCACCAAAATATAACGAAAACGCTCCTGATACTTCTCTAAAACTGCCGGAAACTTCTCAAAAAGCTCCTTACAGCGTAACAAAAAGGTCATCAAAAGTCCAGGGCATTGTTTTGCTTTAGCTTTTCTTCGTAAAGTCGGATGCAGACACGAATCTTCCCATCCAGAAAATCCTCCGGATCCTCCAAAAGATAGTCGGATACGGAGCGCCCCTGATTCTTCACCGAAGACAGGGCGAAAGCACCATCCTTTCCTTCAGCATCTTGCTGTCTATCTGCAATTCCTTAAAGACCTGCCGCATCACGGTTTTCTGATCATCCGTGTCATAGATGGAAAAGTCGGAATCATAGCCCAGATTGCCGATTTCCCTTCGTAAAATCCGCAGACACATGCTGTGGAAGGTGGAAACCCAGATTTCCCCCTGTCGCTCCGGCAGAAGCTGATTGACTCTGTCCCGCATTTCCTGGGCCGCCTTATTGGTGAAGGTAATCGCCAGAATCTGATAGGGAGAGACCCCTTTTTCCAAAATCAGGTAGGCGATTCTATGGGTCAGCACTCTGGTTTTTCCTGAGCCTGCTCCCGCCAAAATCAAGAGAGGTCCCTCTCCATGGGTAGTGGCCTCATACTGTTCTTTTGTTTAATATATTTTTCAGCTCCATGGCTTTCCTTTCTTTTCCTTAGGTCGTATATAAGCCCTATACTCTCTTCTTTATTCCTTCGCAGCTTTTCTAGAAATACCTTGCTGAAGGATAGTACCGTTTTCCACTTATAGCCACCGCTAAATTCTTGTAATTCTACTTTGCTATGCTATACTTGTTTTTATGGACGAACAATATTTAAATGAATTAACTGAATATCTTAAAAGTTTACATCATGTGCATGCGGGAAGCCTGCCCTCCCTGGATCTATACATGGATCAGGTAACCGGATTTATGGAGGAGCATCTGGCCTCTATGAAGCGTCATCCGGAGGATAAAGCGCTTACCAAAACCATGATTAATAACTATGCCAAAAATAAGATTCTGCCTCCTCCTGCAGGGAAAGCGCTACAACAAGAATCACATGCTGATTCTGCTTTTTAATCTACTATTATAAGAGCATGTTGAGTCTTTCCGACATCCGAACCGTGGTAGACCCCTTTAAATGAGCAGTATTTTTCCCTCCACAGTAAACCCAGACTCACGGATATTTACGAAGAAATCTTCTCCTTTGCCAACGGAGAAATGCAAAGTTTAACCGAGGATTTAGAGAAAAAGTTCCGGACTGCCAACAGCTCTTTTTCGGAACAGGATCCTGCCTTTTCGGATTTGGAGGAACAGGAGCGGGAACAGCTCCAAAGCTTTTCCTTCCTAAGTCTCCTGGCCTTTGATGTCTACCTTAAAAAACAACTTATGGAAAAGATTGTAGACCGCATGGAGGATAGCCAGAAAAAAAGGAAGAGGAAAAAGAAATAAAAGGAACAGTAATCATCAAACAAGGCTAGCTTCTCAGCGATATAGCCTTGGAATACGGGGTAGTCTGAGCCCGCCGGTTCTTAGCTTTTGTTTTTGGAAAGCTTAGAACCGCTGCGTGGCGAGGCTAGCGAGAGCGTGCCCCGGTTCCATGCTATATCGTTGAGAAGCTTTTTGATTGTTTAAAGCTGTTCCTTTTATTTTTCCTCTTCCTTTTTGGCAATCCGCTCAAAGGCTACCGCGTAGCCGTCTTCTCCGTAATGTAAGGAACGGTTGACTCTGGAAATGGTTGCCGTGGAAGCTCCGGTGGCCTTCGCTATATCGATATAAGTTTTGCCTTCCTGTAAGAGCTTCGCCACCTCATAGCGCTGAGCCATGGCCAAAAGCTCATTGATGGTGCAGAGGTCCTCAAAAAATCGAAAATACTCTTCCGTAGTTTCTAACTGCTGCATTCCCTCAAATAAATGTCGTACCTCTTCGGTGTCTAGTTTCCGGTTCATTTTCTTCCTTTCCAAAATTATCCTTATTCCCAGTTAATAGGAGTGGGTCTTCTGGTATCAAAAACCTTCTTCACATCAATCAAATCCGATAAGCGGTCTGCCGCTCCGCTATAGGACTCATAGAGTCGATAGCCATCCAGATTTCTTCTGCCTTGGCGCACAAAGTCCTCTCCGTACTGTATCCATACCTTTGCGGAATCCACATTACAGAAGTAGCGGAATCCGGCCTTCTCCAAGACATCGAACTTGCCATCCTCCTGTCCGTGCTGGTAGGGATGCCAGTCTCCGATATCGTCTCCAAAGGGGTAAAGAAGTACTTCACAAGGCTCCGGCAATAGAGGCTCCACATTTCTTTCCCAGCGGTCCGTGTCCTTCGTTACAGAGGCCAGATCTCTTCTTTCAAAACTGATATGTCCCCAGGAGTGGAAGCAAACTCATAGCCATCTTCCTTCATGGCCTGTGTAATCTTTTTAACGGTTTCCTTATCCTCTTCGATATTGGGATTTGCCCTGTTTTTCGGGTCTAAAGCAGGAGAATTCGGATCAAAGGTCTCATCGGTTCTATAGCCAAGGACCCCGTTATAACCGGTAAATGCAATCACCGCCTTATGGCCATGGTAGGCAAAATCCGGGTGCTGCTCCACAAACTTATCCAAAATAGGAACCAAGTCATAGTCCCCCACGGAAACATTGCCATCCTTGTCGGTATATTGGTTCTTAGGCTTTCCATTTTCATCCAAAACCATCTTATCGGCAAAGCCGTGTCCTTCCATGTAAACATAGTAGTTCACATCATCCTGGGACATGACAAAGGGCTTCTTACCCTCCGGAAGCATAATCTGCTTCTTCACCATTTTCTTCGTTCCGTCCGGCTGTTCCTGCATTTCCGCCATATCGTGCATGTGCACCATCACATAGCCTCGGTCGTACATCTCTTGAATAATTTCTTCAAATTCCGGAATGGTGGTCATCACAGAGTTATACTGTCTACCCTGATGAGAATCCGTTAACGCTCTCTCCACATCCACCACCAAAATATGGAAGAAAATGTGGGTGATATCATTCATATCCGCCGGCACCAGCTTGCCTTTCTCTTCCTCATACTGAGAAATCTTTGCAGAAATCTCCGTATCGGAAGACAGGTTCAAAGCATTTAAGGTGGCGATAGCACTGTCATAGTCATACTGCTTCGCCTGAAGCTCCGCCGTCTTTAAAGCTTCATCCTTTCCGAAAGAACCGGTGGATCACTTGCCTCAACTACATCCTCCTTCTCTTCCGTTTCCTCTTCTCCCAGCTTTACCACCGGGCGATTCTTGGCAATCGTGCTTTCAGAGACCTTTTTTCCAAAGGAAATCCCTCCCTGCTGTTGCACATAGGGCAGGGCATAACGCAGCCCGATAAAAGCTAAGAACAACAAAAGAAGCAGAAGAAAAAAGAGCAGGATATGCAGGCGCTTCTCCTTCTTTCTTTTTTCTCTCCGCTTCTCCATCCGAATGCGGTGTTCCATCATTTTCTGCTGATAATACTCGTCATCAAATTCTTCTCTGTTCATCCGACACCTCTCTCTGTCTCCCTCTTATTGTACAAAATATTGCCTTGAACGCAAGGGGGAAATGGAGGGGACTACTTGGAGTATCCCTCTCCGTTTAACTTATGCAGGAAAGGAGATACTCCCTTATACAGTAAAAGGCAGAGAACTACATCAATCATACCTTTCGCAAAGGTAAAGGGCACATTAAAGACAAGCAAAGCCTTTTCAATGCTGCCAATGGAGGGAAGAATCAACTCATAAGCAGAAAGTACTACCTCTTTCGGCATGAAATTGTAATAGAAGGGATAAACCACCAGGAGGTTGGAGGGGTAGGAAATAGCCGCCATCACCACTGCGCCAATAACGGAGGCCATGATTGCTCCCCTTCTTACTCTTGTTTTTCTGATAAATAAATCCTGCGGTACCTGCAAAGCTTGCCCCAAGAATAAAGTTGGAAAGTTCTCCCACGCCGAAGGAGCCGGAGCTGAAGCCGTGCAAAACATTCTTAATCAGCTCCACCAAAATGCCGGAAACGGGTCCCAAGGCAAAGGCTGCAATCAAAGCCGGGAAATCCGAAAAATCAAACTTAATAAATGGGGGAATCAAAAAGGGGATGGGAAACTCAATCCACATCAAAATGTACGCGATAGCGGATAAAATTCCTGTTACCGCCAAAAATCCCACACTGCTCTTCTTCACACTGCTCACCATTCTTCCCTGACTTTCTGCTTTCATTGCTGTCCTCTCTTTCTTTGCATTTTCTGCAAACTGCATTCTTCCGGTGATTCTTTTCGAAAGGCTTTAGGACCGGGCATTTTCCTTCTTTTTTGTATTTTCAAAGGAATCCTCTTTAAAACCCCCTTTGAAAATACAAAAAGCCCTGTACAAAAAGTACAGGGCAGAAAGCACAACGCTCGTCTTCTTCCATCCAGACTATACTGTTGGTACCGGAGTTTCACCGGTTCAACTGCTTTCGCAGGTCGCGGACTGTACCGCCAGTGGGGACTTACACCCCGCCCTGAAGAACATTCATTTTTACGATACTAAGAATACTCCTCTGCCTAAAACTTTGCAAGGAATATTTTTTACGCTTTTAGAGCATGCTTCGACGCTTTGTTTCAACGCTTTGTTTCGACGCCTTGTTTCAACGCTTTGTTTCAACGCTTTGTTTCACGCTTTGCTTCGGAGCTTTGTTTCGACGCCTTTAGAACTTAATCCATCCCAGCACGCCGGCTACGGAGCTGAACAGGATAATCGCCACAAAGAAGGGGCAAAGGTATTTGATCATAAAATTAAAAACCGCCTTTCTTTTAAAGGGAGCATCCTTTCGCATAACCTCCGCCGCGATCCCGTCTACGCCGATCACTCGCACCACCAAAAGACAGGTAGCCATGGCGGCAATAGGCATCATAACAGAGTTGGTCAGGAAGTCAAAGAAATCCAGGAAGGGCATATTTTTCAGTATGGTTACAAAAGATAAAGGTCCATAGCTTAAAGCACTGAGGGTTCCCAAAGCCACCATAATCAGCAGTAAAACCACGGTGGATCTTCTTCTACTCCACTTCAGCTCATCCTGGAAGGTGGAAACCGCACTTTCCGCCAAAGCAATAGCGGAGGTCAGCGCCGCAAAGAAAACCAAGGCAAAAAAGAGAATGCCCACTACTCGGCCAAAGCCCATGCTGGCAAAGATTTTCGGCATAGTAATAAACATAAGAGAAGGGCCTGCCTTTAATACGGATGGGTCTCCGTTGGAAAAAGCGAAAACCGCAGGAATAATCATCAGTCCTGCCAAAACCGCAATGGCTGTGTCAAAAACCTCCACATGGCTGGTGGATTCTTCAATAGAAAGGTCGGATTTCATATAGGAGCCGAAGGTAATCAGGATTCCCATGGCAATGGAGAGAGAGTAGAACATCTGTCCCATGGCGGAAACCACCGTCATCCAGGAAAAGTTCTTCACATTGGGAACCAGGAAGTACTTAACGCCTGCCATAGCCCCCTCTCTGGTTATAGCGTAAATAGAAAGCAATATTGCCAAAACCACCAGAATCGGCATCATAAAGGTGGAAACCTTTTCGATTCCATTTTCCACACCCATAAAGATAACCCAAAGTACCAGCAGGGTGAAAATCAAAAACCAAAACTCCGTCTTTACACCGTTTCCGATAAATTCCGTAAAATACTCTGCTGTGGCCATGGCTTCCGTTTCTCCCTGGATGTAACCGAAGAGATATTTGCACACCCAGCCGCCGATGACGGAATAATAGGGAACAATCAGGATAGGAATGATGGCATTGATCCAGCCTCCCGCCTTAAACATCCAGTCCTTTCCAAAGTGTGCATAGGCTCCCACAGGACTCTTTTCTGGTCATTCTACCGATGGCACTTTCCGCAATAATCATGGTGTAACCAAAGGTAAGCATCAGAAGGAGGTAAACCAAAAAGGAAGATTCCCCTCCATACTTCGCCGCTAAATAGGGGAATCTCCAAATATTTCCCAAGCCCACCGCAGAGCCTGCGGCGGATAAGACAAAGCCCAGGCGGGAGCTGAACTTACTTCGTTTTTGCTTTTCACTACTCATTTTCTAGTTCCTTTCTACTGCTACGCATTTCTTTTTATTCTCTCGGAAGCCTTCTCCATAGCTTCCGGAAAGAGCACATTTTCCTGAAATCTTTTGTTCTTCCGTTCCGAGGGATATAGCTCCTGTCTACAGAAGCTTCAGCTAATATTTTCCTTAAATCGCCTCTCCTTCCGCTCCTAAAAACTTCAAAGCCTGGTAAAGTCTGGCAAGGGGCAATCCCATCACATTGTAATAGTCTCCTACAATTCCCTTTACAAAGGGGGCAAAACGCCCCTGAATCCCGTAAGCTCCCGCCTTATCCATAGGCTCTTTGCTTTCGATATAATCCCAAATTTCCCGCTCCGTAAGTCTTACGAACTGCACCTCGGTCTTTTCGTAAAAGCCCATTTTCTTCCCCTGAAAATGAAGGCTGACCCCGGTGTATACCCGGTGGGTTCTTCCGGATAAGCCGGAAAGCATGGCATAGGCCTCTTCCTCTGTTCTTGGCTTTCCCAGAATTTTCTTATCCTGAAAGACAACCGTATCCGCCCCTGATGACCAGATAGTCCTTCGGATACTGCTTTTGCCACATCCTCCGCCTTTTGAAAGGCCAGCTTCTGCACCAAGAGACTGGGATCTTCCTCTTCTATATCTTCTTTAATTCCACTGGGATGGATCTCTGCCTGAAGTCCCAGAAGCTGAATCAGCTCCTGCCTCCTTGGAGATGCGGAAGCCAAAACCACCTTCGGAAAGCACTCTGTGATTGGCTTTTTCTTCTTTCTCCGCTTCCTTCCTTTGCTGTTCCCTGCTCTTCCAAGCTCTTCTCTAAGCGATTCAAGTCTTCCTTGGAGAGCCCCAAATTTTTCCCAAAAAGCAGTCTGGTTTTTCTCCCCACTATCCTCTTCTCTATTTTTGCCTTTTTCTTGCTCAAGCCCCATAGTTTTTTTCCTTTCTTTGTTAAAGCCGCCTTTCTATTCTAACGATTTTTCCAAGTTTGAACAGTAATTTTTCCAAGTTTTTAGGATAAAAATGATTTTTCTTTTTGCTTTCTGTGCAAACTTACAATTTTCTCCGCAAAAAAATATAGCGGATTTAGCAAAGAAATTTTTCCCTCTTTCTCCAAAAGATTTCTTCTTGCATTTTTCCTCTTCTTTATACTAAGGTGAATCCATCGCATTAAGCGCAGAACATGTCTTAGAGAAAGGGAATTCTATGAAAATCGAAAATGTAAACAATGTCGAGGGCTTATTTCAACTGCTGAATGACTTACACGGAAAGGTAGAATTGGTTTCTCCGGAAGGAGACCGTATCAACTTAAAGTCCAAGCTCTCCCAGATGCTGATGATGTCCCAGATGTTGGACAAGGCTTACATTAAGGAGCTGGAACTGATTGTCCATGAGCCGGAGGACATGAAGAAGGTTGTTGAATTCATGATGGGAGATGCTCACAATTGATTCTCTGCTCTTCCAAAAACTTGACTCTTCCCAAGCCGGAAGAGTCTTTTTTTTCTGATTTATTGGTGGTGGGAGGCGGCTGTTCCGGCTTAGCTGCAATCTCTGCCGCTGCAGATTTAGGGATTGAAAACAGTATTGTGCTGGAAAAAGAAACCAACCCGGGAGGACGACTGGGAAAGAGCTGCGAAGCCCTTCAAGGTCTTTTTCCCAAGACCGTTTATCCCAAAGAGCTTCTAGCGCATTTTTCCCTTTTTCTGGAAAATTATGGGGTTGCCCATCAAGAGGGTGTGGAAGTAGAGGAACTCTATCTCCTTACGGAAGATCTCCCCTTACAGGAAGCTTTTCAAAAAGACGGAGGCTCCTCCTATCGTTACCTTCTAAAGGCCAGATCTAAGAAGGGGGAATCTTTCTTTCTTACGAAAACTTTGGTTTTGGCCATGGGGAGACTAAGCCCCGAGGAAGAAGCCTCTCTTGCTCCCCTTTTAAAAAAGGAAAAGAACTGCTCTTCCCCCGGACTTTTCCTGACAGGGCAGAGTCTTAAGCCTTCCCTAAGCATTGCAGAAGCCGTACAATCCGGTGGAGCTGTGGGGAGAAGAGTAGGAGAAATGCTTTTAAAAGAAAAGCATAAACAGGGATTTTAAAACAAGGGGCTGTAAAAAAATCAAAATAAGAAATAGATTTTCGGCAATATAGGTCTAAATGAGGGGTAGTCTGAGCCCGTCGGTACTTGCGAAAAACAAGAGAATCGAAGTTTTTCGCTTAGTATCCGATACGTGGCGAAGCTAGCGAGAGCGTGCCGCAAATTTAGACCTATATTGCTTAGAAAACTATTTTGATTTTTTTACAGCCCCTTTTTTGTTATGAAAATACTTTCATACTTTTTCTACTATAGCTTGATTAACCGATTCCGCCATAGAATGCACCTGCAATAAGAGCAAGTAAGGCAAGGCCTGTATAAACATACTTTGCCAAGAAGAACCAGGTATCACCCATAGGCTTCTTTGCACCGGCATTTACAGCCTCCATGGTATACTGCTTTCCAAATATAAAGAACAACATTACCGAGGCAAGCACCGCACCGATAGGGCAAATATAGATAGATACCGCATCCATCCAACTGCCTACAATTCCCTGTATCAATACTGCAACCACCACACCGATGACGCCGATAATTCCTACAGACTGTATTCTGCTGAGCTTAAACTGCTGCTGCAATGTGGCTACCGGCGCCTCATACAGGTTCACAAGGGAGCTGAGCCCTGCAAAGCTAACACATACGAAGAAAATAATTCCTACAAGCATGCCACCGGGCATTTGATTCATGATATTGACAAGGTAAATGAACATCAGACCCGGACCGCCTTCACTAAGTTCTGCACCGGATGTGGCCATAGCAGGGATAATCACCAGCGCTGCCAGAAGTGCTGCAAGAGTATCAAATATAGCGATATTCATTGCAGAGAAAGGGATATCCTCTTTCTTACTCAGGTAGGAGCCGTAAATAACCGTACCGTTTCCTGCAATAGAAAGGGAGAAAAATGCCTGTCCGAAGGCAAATATCCAAAGTCTTACATCCTTTAATCCTTCAGGATTAACGGTAAAGATATATTTGTACCCGTTTACTGCCCCCGGCTGTATGCCTATATAAAAAGCAAGTCCGACCATCATGACGAAAAGTAGCGGCATCATAAACTTATTTGCTTTTTCTATGCCATCTGCAACGCCAAAGGCCATGATAGCAAAGTTTACAACGAGGGCGATAATGATCCAGGTATTGTTACCGAAGGCGATAGCTGTGGATCCAAAAGTGCTGCCAATAAGATCCATGTTGCTACCCATTCCAAAAAGCTGACCGGTAAAGGCCATGACAACATATTTAAAGATCCAACCTACTACGCAGGAATATCCTATGGCGAGAGCCAAAGAACCGATTGTGGGTATTATTCCTATGCTCTCACCCAGTTTTCTGCTTTTTCCGGCATGCTCCATAGCAGCACCGAATGCTCCTATAGGACCTTTCCCTGTGCTTCTTCCCAGTGCGATTTCTTCCACCACTCCTGTGCTACCGATCAAGATAACAAATAAGAAGTAGGGAATCAAAAAAGTCATACCTCCCCAGGCTGACACAAGCACCGGAAATCTCCACAGATTTCCCATACCTACAGCTGAACCTACACAGGCTATAATAAAACCTATTTGTGAGTTAAATCCATCCTGCTTTACAGCGGTATTATCTGAACCCATAAGCTTCCTCCATCTTACTAAAAAATGTAAGTCCCTTTGTGGATAGCTGTCCGGCCTTTACGAGACCGGACGCCAAGATATCTTCTTCACGAGTGTCGCTGATATAATCTGCGCTTTCTCGTTTATTTTTCCCAATATTTGTAATTTCCTTCCTCACACATCTCTTCCTTGGATGGAGCGTAGGGCTCTGCCCATGCATGGAAATGTCTCATGGGCAAAGTATGTCCAAAGGTAATCTTTAGATTGGGAACCGTATCTCTGTCTTTATAAAGCTGTGTCAAGGCTGCAATAATATAGTCCATATGCTGCTTACTGAACTGGCTTCTGTTGATTGCCAGACGAACTACATTACATACTTCCTTCTGCTGCTCAGGAGTCTTTAAATCATATTCCATAGAGAAATCTCCAAGCTCTGAACAACGGATACCGTAACGATGAATCATCTCCAGAGAAAGAGCCTGTCCTGCAAAGCTCTCATGGCCTCTCTTATAGTTAAAGAACTTATCCACATCAATATAAATTCCATGGCCTCCTGCAGGCTGTACTACAGGAACACCATTTGCCGTAAGGCCGTCTGCCAGATACTGACACTGTCTTACTCTTTCGTCCTGATAGTCAAATCTTGCCTCTTCATACATACCCTGGCAAAGCGCCATGATATCATGTCCGGACATTCCGCCGTAAGAATCATTTCCATAGGCAGAAATCTGACGAACCTTCAAAAGATGGCCGATATCTGTCTTTACGCTACCGTCCTCATTGAACTCTGAGAACTTCTGCCAGAAAAGCCCCTTGTCACGGAAGGCCAAAACACCACCCATATTGGCATGTCCGTTTTTCTTAAGGGATGCGGAAACCACATCAAAGTAGGAGAACATCTCTTTTGCAATTTCACAGATAGACTTGTCTCCATAGCCCTCTTCATTCATCTTAATGAAGTAACAGTTCTCTGCCCATCTTGCACCGTCCATAACAAAGGGAATATTGTACTTGTGTGCAATCTGGGAAACTCTCTGATGTTCTTCATAGAAACAGCCTGTCCGCATACAGAGTTATTGGTAACTGTAGAATAAATCAGCGGAACATTCTCTACGCCTACAGCCTCAATCAGCTGGTTGAGCTTATCAATGTCCATATCTCCCTTAAAAGGATTCTTCTCATATTTTCCGCTCTTTGGTACCTCAAATAAGATTTCCTTATGGAAAAGGTTTCTGGGTACATTCCCCATCTGCTTGATATTGCCTTCTGTAGTATCAAAGTGAGCATTTGAGGGGATAGTGAATACCTTACCCGGCCATCTCTTTGCAAATAATGGCTTTAATACATCAAATAAAAGTGCCTCTGCGCAGCGTCCCTGGGGAACGATAAAGGTATTGGGTCTAGAAAGCTGGTACTTACCGCCATTGATAAATCCGCCCTCATAGTCCACCAGATACACTTCATTCATCATCTTTTCTACATCATCCTTGTCCACACCTTCCTTGATGTAGTTGATGAGTCTCTTCTGATTGTCTCCTCTCTCCCATACATCTCGGAATGCATCCAAAAGAACATAATATCCTTTATTTCTTCCGTAGGATTCATCTGCCAAGAACATTGCAGACCACTGTGTGTCTGTCATAGATGTAGTTCCGGAGTCGGAAAGACAGTCAATGTATAAAAGACCTGCCGGGAAGGCAAACTCATTATAATGTGTCATTTCCAGAGCCTTTCTTCTCTGCTCCTGGGTAACTGTAGGAACTTCTCTCACTACATGGGTCCATGACTTTGGTGCCTCTACGCTAACATCTTTCTCATATTCCATTTTCATACCTCCATATATAAAAATATATTTTGATACCCCGGTCATCGTAAGAAACGACTGGCGGACAGTATTGTGCTCCCTTTAAACAAAATATCCATGCTCTTCTCAAGATTACATTGATATTTGCGTCGATATACACTTAATCGCCAAAATTATATATATTTAAATATATAATTATATACATATTGTCATGAGAATAATTTATCATCCCTTTTTAATCTACTGTCAATATTGTTTGTTTAACGGCTATTTTTAGGGAAATTTTAGTGCATAATAGTGTATTTTGTACAAATTCAGGATTTTGGGATAAAGATTCAAAAACAATGAAATTGCTCTTTGATAAATTTAATGGGATTTTTCTTTGCCCTTACACGCAATACCCACACAAATATGTAGTAAAAAGTCCTTCATTTTCCTGCATTTCTTTGCGGCAAATAATATTTGAGAATTTATCTGAGAATTTTTTCTCAACCCTTTTCTGTCTGCCTCTAAGGCCCTAAATTCTCATTTTGGTGATTTTGCTTAAAAGTCGATTTTAAGAGCAGGAAGTTTTGCTATAATACATTAGAGTGCTTTCCTAAAGTTTTTGTGTGCTGAGTATATACAAATAGAATTTGGAGGGATTATGAATGAACAAGATATAAAGCGATACATGGATCTTTCTGATTTTTTAGGCTCGGTACTGGGTCCTGATTACGAAGTTATAGTATATGACCTAAAGCAGATTCTATATATCCTTAACGGTAATATCAGTGGCAGAAAAAATGGAGATCCGCTCAGTCCCACCATGAAAAGCATTTTACAAAGCGAGGAGTCCGCTAAGGAAAAGTGGCAGGCAAATTATAGAGCCCTTTCCGCCAATGGCAAGATTCTAAGATGCTCTACCCTTTTTATAAAGGACGAAAATGGCAAAGCTGTAGGCGGGCTGAATATAAACTTTGATGACAACCGATACAAAGAGCTGTCCAATCTTATTTTTTCCCTATGCCATCCGGATTATTATGTATCCAAAAATATCTCCATAGAAATAAAGGGAAATGATGAACAGACAATCTTTTCGGAAAATATTTCAAATACAATAGATGAAATTTTACATAGAATAAATAAGTCCCTTCCCTTCAGTAAACTGAATCATTCCGAAAAGCTTGATATCATACGACAGCTTTATCAAAAAGGCATCTTCTCTATGAAAGGCTCTGTTAAAACCGTAGGGAAACAGACTATCCTGCTCCCCCTGCCAGTATGTATAGATATCTCGATATCATAAAAAAAGAAAAATAAGCTATAATATTTCTTTCATACCAATAGAAATACGCTAGTATGAAGGTTAGAGAACAATAGTCCTAAACACACCCATCCACGGATTTCATATAAATCCGGACAGTGCTTTGGGTTCCGTAAGAAAGGGGGAGATACTATGCTGAAGAAACATCAATTCTGGGCAGTAGTAACAGTTGTTGGAATGGTAATGTGTTTTATCACAGGGCATGCTATGGTAGCAGGGCATAAGCCAAAAGCAGTTACAGAGTAAAGTAATTACAAAAAAGAGCAGGAATTTTGCCCTGCTCTTTTTATTCTCCTATGTTTTTTTATTCCTTCTCTTTCTTCCCGCTGTCACCATATTTAGTGGCAATTTCAAACAGCAAACTGCTTCCCTGAGAAATCTGTAAGTCCACACCGGTATCATTGGGCTTTATTTTTCTGCAAATTCATAATCCTTATCCGGAAGAATGGCATTTAACAAAATTCCCACCAAAGAACCTGTGGCAATGCCGGAAAAAGCAATCTGGATACCGAAAAGCTGAAAATGCAGGGCTCCCTCAGAGGAGTAATTGATTCCGATAGAAAGAACCAAAATCATAGCCGCCACAATAATATTTCTACTCTTGGAAAAGTCCACCTTGGTCTCTACCACATTTCGAACACCCACCGCAGAAATCATGCCGTATAGGACTAAGGGAGATTCCTCCGATAATAGCCTGAGGCATTACCTCAATGACTGCGGAAAAACTTCTGGACAAAAGCTCAGGATAATGGCAAAAGCAGGCTGCCAGTCGAATCACTCTGGGATCATAAACCTTGGTAAGACTCAGTACCCCGGTATTCTCTCCATAGGTGGTATTCGCAGGGGCACCGAACAGAGAAGCGATGGTCGTAGCCAATCCGTCTCCCAGCAAGGTTCTGTGTAAACCCGGGTCCTCCATGTAGTTAATGCCTACGGTAGAAGAAATCGCGGAAATATCTCCGATATGCTCCATCATAGTAGCGAAAGAAATGGGGATAATGGTTAAGCTGCTGCTCAAAAGCAGAGCCACATCTAATTTTCCTTCCGTAAACAGGGAGAAAACGGTTCTCTTATACTCCACAGGGAATCCAAAAAGAGGAGCTTCCTTGATACTGTCAAAGGGCACATAGCCTAAAACCGCCGCAAAGCTATAGGAAATCAATACTCCCAAAAGAATAGGGATAATCTTCACCATGCCTCTTCCGAAAATATTGCAGAAGATAACCACAAAGATGGCCAAAAGCGCAAGTCCCCAGTTCGTAGAGCAGTTTTCCACCGCAGACTTGGAAAGATTCAAGCCGATGGCAATGATAATCGGTCCCGTAACCACCGGCGGAAAAAATCTCATAACCTTACCGGCGCCAAAAGCCTGGAACAAAAAGGCCAAAACCAGGTACATCAGGCCCGCACAAGCCACGCCAAAGCAGGCATAGAGCAAAAGCTCCGGTTCCTTGTTGGGCGCAATGCTCATGTATCCCGCCAAGAAAGCAAAGGAGGAGCCTAGGAAAGCAGGTACCTTATTCTTCGATAAGAAATGGAACAAGAGCGTTCCCAGTCCCGCAAAAAGGAGGGTGGTGGAAATGGATAATCCGGTAAGCAGGGGCACCAAAACGGTGGCACCGAACATAGCAAAAAGATGCTGTAAGCCTAAAACGATAAATCTGCCCTTACCTAATGCTCTTGCATCGAAAATGGCCTCTTCCCCAATATTTTTGATTTTCTCCACAATGGCCTCCTTCTTCCCTATTGTCATGGAATCCTTGTCTATTCTATTTTCTTCCTGCCTTTACGCCGCCCCCTATCATACTCCCCTGAAATGCCTCTGTCAAAAAGCATTTTTCCCCAAATCCTGCTTTCCTGTTCCATCCTCTGCATTCTCCCCCTTCCCCTTTCTCTTCCTTGTGAGATGAAAAATAGAAGAATCCCCTGGAAATATTCAAATTATTTAGAATCTTTCATAAAAGCGTTCCTTTCCCCCATTCCTTTTCTGTGATAAAATAGTTTTATCATAGAAGTAAAATTATTTATTATAAGATATTTTTGCACGAAGTGAAAATAAATTTTATAGGTGGGTTTTCGACAAAAAGAGAATATTGGGTATATACTGAGAAGATAATGCTTGGAGGACAGACATCATGGAAAATTAGACAGCTGCATTCTTTTTATAAAAATCGTTGAATTACAAAGCTTTTTCTAAAGCGGCAGAGGCTGGGCTATACCCAGGCGGCTGTAACCATTCAGATTCGCCAACTGGAGCTGGAATTCAACACCCGCTTTTTTTCGATCGGGTGGGAAGACACGTGGAATTAACCCCTCCGGGAAAGAAGTTTCTCATGTATGCCAATGAAATCCTGCGAAAAAGTGGATGATGTCCATGCTATGTTGGGAAATGCAGTGGTGAAAGACCACAGATCTGCGAATCGGCACCTTGGAGTCTTTATTAAGCTTTTAAAGCTCCCCAAGGTGGTGAGTTACTTTCTACAAACATTTTCCGACTGTCGCTTTTGGAAATTCGTTCCGGCACTCCCCAAGGAACTAAACGAGATGCTGGACCACAACCAGATTGATTTGGCCTACTACATCGATCAAAAGGTTTATGGACAAAACTGGGAAAAGACCCTGGAAGAACCGGAGTCTGTAGTTTTTGTGGCTTCCAATGACGCCAATCTTCCGGATAAGGAAGACTTTCTTTTGGCAGAGCTTTTGAATCAGCCCTTCTTCCTGACAGAAAAGGATTCCAACTACCGTTATGCTCTGGAGCAGGAATTGGCCTCGAGACATTTGGGGATTCGTCCCTTCTTTGAAACCAGAAATCCCGATGTTATTATCGAGCTGATTAAGGAAAACCGGGCTCTTTCCTTCCTCCCCCATTACGCCGTGGAGGAAAGTCTGAAAAACGGAAGCCTACGACTTCTCAAAGTCCGAGACTTTGAGATGCAGATGTATCGCCAGCTCTTCTACCATAAGGACAAGTGGATTACGGAGGAAATGAAGAACTTTATTGCTTTGGGTGAATTATCGATGCTATAAAAGAAGAAAAAGAAGCGAATATAAAACAGTAAGCTCTTCCTGACAGGATAGGCTTAAAACTCGGGCACGCTCCCGCTAACTTCGCCTTGACTGAGCAGTAGATTTGATATCTACTGCTCACTTTGCTTTGCAAAGCAACTTCCTTCGGAAGTTGGTCTGTAACAGAACGACTTTTCTGATGAAAAGTTCTGTCCTTGCAGAGACTAGCGAAAAACTGCAGTTCCTTTGTTTTTCGCAAGTACCGACGGGCTCAGATTGCCCTCTTTTTAAGCCTATCCTGCAGGAAGATTCGCTTTACTATATTTTCCATTCACTTCTAAAAAGAAAAAACCGCCCTACAGCCTTGTAAATCAAGGATGTAGGGCGATTTATATTAATGTACATAATCCAGTATCAAAAGCCAATTTTTTTGAAAAATATCAGCTCCGCTTAACTCATATTGTCCTATGCTTTTTTACACTATAGTTCTAGTTCTAATGTTTTTATAGTAAAGTGGTACTGATCAAACCGCCTTTGTTTTTATAGCCTGTATCCCATAGTTCCTCCAAAGAAATCCAAGCCGCTTCCGAGTAAGTTACGGTCTGAATCTGAAAATCATTCCCCTCTGCCAGCGGGTCTTCCCCCTGATATCGGTAGCCAATCAGCTAAAAACCAGTGCCAGATATAATCATCCAAGTCCTGATTCTGATGGTTTTCAGAATCAGAAATCGGCACGGGAAGATTCTTATCAATCTGCTCCACAATACAATCTTTCGCCTTCGCTACATTTTCCTCTCCGGAAACTATGGTCATCATCAGATTTTCCTCCTGATGATCCTTAAGGAAATTTTGGTATCCCTCCACATATAATTCCGGCTTATCAATGCCGGACCAACGGGGATGCAGGTATTTCTTCATTTCTTCGGTAAAATAAAGGTACTCGTCCTGATCTAATTTTTCCAAATTCCCGGAATATAAAGATTTTTTTCCATGGTGCAGAGCAAGATAAATCGAACTATCGCAGGCGGTAATAGCGCCACAGCCCCCCAGCTGCATCATATGGTCGAAGCACCAATCCTGGTTTCCCCCATAGGACTCCCCGATATAAAAAAAATCCAGCTTCTTCTCCATTTTCTCAGGAATTCTCCTTCACTTTTAGATAGATTTCGGGTTTTGAATCAGTCGCATAGCATTGATGATGCAAATGACGGTAACCCCCACATCTCCAAATACCGCCGCCCACATATTGGCCAGTCCTACGGCACTTAAAATCAGCACCAAAAACTTTACGCCTAAAGCAAAGATGATATTTTGCGTAGCAATCCTCATGGTCTTCTTTCCGATGGCAATGAGGGTGGGAATTCGGCTTAAGTCGTCATCCATAATGACTACATCCGCCGCTTCAATGGCAGCATCAGAGCCCATAGCGCCCATGGCAATGCCCACGTCCGCTCGGGAAAGCACCGGCGCATCATTGATTCCGTCTCCAATAAAGGCCAGATAACCGCTGCGCTTCTCTCCCTCTCCGCTTAAAGAGCTAAGGATTTCCTCCACCTTCTCCACCTTCTGGGCGGGAAGCAGCTCTCCGTAAACGCTGTCCAAATTCAGCTCCCGGCCTACCGCCTCTGCTACAGGAGTACTGTCTCCGGTAAGCATAACCACATTTTCAATGCCTTGAAGCTTCATTTTCGAAATCGCTTCCTTACTGCTTTCCTTTACTTCATCCGCAATCAAAATTCTGCCAAGATACTGACCGTCCTTTGCTACCAGGCAAATGGTGGCAACTCCCTCTTCCTGCTGTGGTACGGAAATGCCTTCTTCCTCTAAAAGCTTGGCCTTTCCCACTAGGATTTTGCACCCTTCCACAATGGAAATCAAGCCTGCACCGCTACGATTTTCCGTCTTTTCCGGGAAGGGAAGAGTATTGCTTTCCTTTCCGGAAGAATGTTTCATCGGATTACTTTCTACTACGGCATCCTCCGGAGAAGCATTAGCCTCCGAAGAATCTTCCATCCATTTTTTGTAGGCGCTGAGGATGGAAAGTCCAATGGGGTGAGTAGAACCATTTTCCGCCATAGCGGCAGTGCGAAGAAGCTCTTCCTTGGAGATTCCCTCCCAAGGCTCAATATTCTGTACGACAAAGTTTCCCTTGGTAAGAGTCCCTGTTTTATCGGACACCACAACCTTTAATTTGGATACCAGCTCTAAATAGTTGGAGCCCTTTACCAGTACGCCTTCTCGGGAAGCCGCACCGATTCCACCGAAGAAGGACAGGGGCACGGAAATCACCAAGGCACAGGGGCAAGACACTACTAAGAAGGTACAGGCACGATACAACCAGGTAAGGGGAGGATGGGCTGCGAAAAACGCCGGAGACACCAAGCCTATTTTTGTTCCCAAGAACAGGCCAAGGCTTGGCAGTATTGCCAGGGCCAATGCCGCATACACCACGATAGGCGTGTAAATTCTGGCGAACTTTGTGATAAAGTTCTCCGCCTTGGATTTCTTCTCGGAGGCCTCCTCTACCAGTTCCAAAATCTTGGAAACCGTGGAATCCTCAAAGGCCTTCAAAGCCTCTACCCTAAGCATGCCCTCGCCGTTGATACAGCCGGAAATAATCTTTTCTCCGGGGAATACCTCTCTGGGGACGGACTCTCCGGTAAGGGCTGCCGTATTTACCATGCTTTCTCCTTGACGAACAATGCCGTCCACCGGCACTCTTTCTCCCGGCTTTACCAAAAGCATATCCCCTACTTCTACCTCATCCGGATCCACGGTATCTACGGTGCCGTCTTCTCTTTCAATGTGGGCCAGCTCCGGTACAATATCCATCAGCTCCTTTATGGATTTTCTGCTTTTTCCTACCGCATAGCTTTGGAAAAGCTCTCCCATCTGATAGAAGACCATGACCGCCACCGCTTCCGCAAATTCTCCGGAAAGGAAGGCGCCCAAGGTGGCCACAGTCATCAATAAGGCTTCATCAAAGGGACGCCTGTTTTTGATTCCCAGAAAACATTCCTTTACCACGGAAAGACCGCTGAGAAAATAAGGAATAAGATAAAGCGGAAGATACCAAAGAGAATGCTCCGGAAGGAAGGGAAGAATCCCTGTCTTTTCCACAATCAATAAGATTAAGAATAAGATGACGGAAAGAAGAAGCTTGTTTCTTTCCCGAATAAGTTTCTCTGACATGGTATTTCCCCTTTACTATATTTTTCTTCTCTATGCTTTGCTCTTCTTTACTATATTTTTTCTCTATACTTTACTCTAAACTATTGCTTTTCCGGTACTTACTCTGATAATCCGCTTCAATACTCTACTCATAGTACTGCAAGCTTTTGGACTTTATTCTCCTACACGCCCTTCACGGTGAAGTCCGGCTCAATGGTCTTTCCTATACGGATGGCTTCCTGCAAAATCTCCTCAAAGCGATCATCCTCCGCCTCCAAGGTAAAACTTCTGCATCATGAAGTTTAGCTTTACAGACTGTACTCCCGGAATCTTTCCGATAGCTTCCTGTATCTTAGCCGCACAATTTGCACAATCAATTTCACATTCAAACTTCTTCTTCATTTTTTTCTCCTCTTTTCTATATTGATTTTTTATTGTTTCCTATAGTAAATAGTTTCTGTTCTTATGATTTCTCATTGATTTCTCATTGATTTCTCATCACTTCTTTTATTCTTCGATATGCTCAATGCCCATGGCAATGATGGTCTTGACATGCTCATCCGCCAAGGAGTAGAGAATGCTTTTCCCCACTCTTTTTCCGCTAACCAAGCGGGCGGTACGAAGAATCTTTAACTGATGAGAAATGGCGGACTGATTCATTTCAAGTCCTGACAAATCTCCGTAACATTTTTCTCCTTCAAACAAATCGTAGAGAATCTTGATTCTGGTGGAATCTCCAAAGACCTTAAACACTTCCGCTAAATCACATAAGCTATCCTCGGAAATCGTTGCATGACTATCTGCTCTTTGATGTTCCAAGGCAATCACTTGACTCATTCCTCTCCTTTCTGAGATTACGGACTTTACGAACCTTATGGTAAAAATTTTTTTGTAAAGTCCTCTTCTCTTGCATAATGAATGGCAGCTATAAAAACCACTCAGAAAAGCAACAGATTTACACATGAATATATTATCATATGTAAATCTGTTGTCAAGAGATTTTTCTCATTTTTTTATTCCCGCCTTAAGCGCTCTACCCCTTCTCGAATCGCCTTCACGGTAAACTCCAGCTCCTCTTCCTTTAAGTCCTCTTCAAAGCTTAAACGCAGTCCGGAATAGGCCTCCACATGGCTTTTTTCCCAAGGCCAGCAGCACATGGCTTGGCTCCACGGAACCGCTGGCACAGGCGGAACCGGCGCTGGCGCAAATCCCTTTCGATCCAAAAAGCAGCAAGAGACTCTCCGCCTCTATTCCCTCTATGCAAATGTGCACATTGCCGGAAAGTCTTTTTTCCCCGGAAGCTTCCAACGGATTCACCCCTGTAATCTTGATTCCGGGCACCTCTTCCAAAAGTCTTCTGAAGAACAGCTTCTGAAGCTCCCGTTTTCTTTTCTCTCTTTCCGACATGCCGGCAAAAGGCCTCCTCTGCAGCCTTGGCAAAGCCTACGATACCGGGAACATTTTCCGTACCGGCACGAAAGCCCCGCTCCTGGGCTCCCCCATGAAGGAAGGCCGGAAGACGAACGCCCTTTCGAATCACCAAAAGTCCAACGCCCTTGGGTCCATGAAGCTTGTGGGCACTGGCGGAAAGCAGGTCTATCCCCATTTCCTCTAAAAACAGTGGAATCTGCCCGAAAGCCTGCACCGCATCCGTATGAAAAAGCACCCCATGCTTTTTCGCAATTTCTCCGATAGCCCGCAAATCCTGAATCGTTCCCATTTCATTGTTGGCCGCCATCACGGAAATCAAAACCGTATCCTCTGTAATCGCCTGCTCCAAAGCCTCCAAGTCCAAAAATCCCTCACTGTCCACCGGAATCCGGCTGACTCTTGCCCCCAGACTTTCCGCAAATTTGCAGCTTTCCAAAATAGCATGATGCTCTATGGCGGAACAGATAATATGGGGCTGTCTTTGCTTTTGACCTGCTACTTCGGAACCTGACTATGACTGCTCATTTGCTCTGCATCGGATCGGATAAGCTGCTCTTTTTTCCCCATGGCGGAGTAAAAGGCTGAAAGAATCGCCCAGTTATCCGCCTCTGTCCCTCCGGAGGTAAAGTAGACTTTCCCTTGGATTTATCCCCCAAAAGACCGGCAATGCTTCTCCTGCTGTCCTCCACCGCCTTTTTCGCCTTCTGGGCAAAAAGATAGAGAGAGGACGGATTCCCGTAATCCTCAGAAAAATAGGGAAGCATAGCTTCCCTGACACTCTTCGATACCGCTGTTGTGGCTGCATGATCCAGATAAATCATTTCTTCTCCTCTTCGTAATAGAAGGCACCGCTCTTTCCCCCCTGCTTTTCCACAAGGTGAATCCCCTCCATGTGCATCCTTTTGTCAATGGCCTTGCACATATCGTAAATGGTCAGAAGAGTTACGGAAACACCGGTGAGAGCCTCCATTTCCACCCCTGTTTTTCCGGCGGTTTTACAAAGGCAGTCCACCGTAATCCTTCCCTCTTCCTCCGAAACCTGAAAGGAAATCTTGGCAGACTGCAAAGGCAAAATATGGCAAAGGGGAATCAGTTCCGAGCATTTTTTAGCCCCCATAATCCCGGCTACCTGAGCCACGGTGAACACATCTCCCTTTCTTGACCTTTCTTCCCAGCACCGCCTCCATGGCTTCTTTACTGAGGAAAATGCTTCCTCTGGCCACAGCGGTTCTTTCTGTATCCGCCTTTCCGGAAACATCCACCATTCTGGCATTTCCCTGATCATCAAAATGACTAAACTCTCCCATATTTCTCCCAATCTATTGAATATCTTCGCTTTTAGCAAATTCGTACATTTCTTGAATTCGTTTACTCTGCTAAAAAAGCAAGTTTTCTATATCTTAATTTTCCTCCGTCAAAAGGAGCAACTTCTCTTCCCGAAGCTGTAAAGCCTTGGGAATCTCCTGCATTTTACCATAGGGACCATCTCTTTGCACCAAAAAGCAAATTTCCCCCTACCCTTTTCCGGCTGAAAATAAAAGTTTTGCTCAAAGGGAAGCTCCGCCTTGGAAAGCAGCTTCACCGGCATAGCATTTTCCCCTTCTCCGGAAAAAAGCGGAATAAAATCATGGGCACGATAGCCGATGGCAGAAAGCTTTTCCGGAATCTCTCGCTCCAGCGTAAGCTCCAGCCCCCAGTCCTCTATGAAAATGCTATGCTCTCCCAGCTTTTTCGCCTTTGCGATATTTTTACAGCCGGTCAAAATCGCCGCCTGTCGGTTCTTAGGCTGGCAGAAAACTTCCCTGGTCTCACCCTGTCCAATCACCTTCCCCTCTTGCAGCATAATCACTTCCTCTGCAAAACGGTAAATCTCATCCCGGGAATGGGAAACCATAATGGCCTGCCCCGGAAACTCCTCCAAATGCAGCATCAGCTCTTCCTGCATCTTATCCCGTAAATATAAAGTCCAGTGCGGAAAAAGGGCTCATCCAGAAGAATCATTTTCGGCTCATTGGCAAAGATTCTGGCTAAAGGCAACCCTTTGCTGCTGCCCTCCGGAAAGCTCCGCGGGAAAAACGCTTTTTCCAATCCGGAAAGCTCCATTTTCCGAAGCAAAGCGAAAATCCGCTCCGACCTGCTCTCTTTATTCTCCTTACCCTGCATAGCAATGGCAATATTTTCCCACACCGTCAAATGAGGAAAAAGGGCATAGGACTGAAAAAGATAGCCGATTCTTCTCTTTTGGGGTGGCAGATTGATTTTTCGAAGAGGAAAAAAAGGCAGGAATCCTAGCAGAATCTCCCCTGCTTAGGGCGTTACAATCCCGGCAATGCTCTTTAAGCACATACTCTTACCCGAACCCGAAGCCCCCAAAATTCCAATCCGCTTTTTTTATTAGAAGAAAAATGAATATCCAAAAGAAAAACTATCCAAAGGAAGCTGAAAGGACAGCTTACAAAAAGGCAGTGATACGCTTTCTCATTACAACTCCTTTCTAGAAACTTTCAGCACACCCCATCAGATCCTCACTAAATTCTTGTTCTTGAAGGCAATCCGGGCAATCCTTGCTGTCCATTCCGAATCCCTCTCCGCTGGGTTGTATTCTTGAGAAAATCCAAAGGGCGGTCGGTACTTGCTGGCTCGGCAAAGCAAGTTTGAAGCTGTAACGCCCGTCATGCAAAACAACGAAATCAGCAGCACCACTCCCTACCCATACTCCCGCAGTCACATAGTCCTGATCCTGCATCACAAGGGCAATCCTTTGGGAGATGGTGGCAGTTTTTCCGGGGATATTTCCCGCCAGCATGGAGGTGGCGCCATACTCTCCCAGAGCTCTGGCAAAGCTTAATACCGCGCCTGATAGGATTCCCGGACCGGAAAGGGGCAGAATAATCTTCCAGAAAATCTTTGTTTCCGACAGTCCCAAGGTTCTTCCCGCCTGCACCAAATCCTTCGGAACCAAGGCAAAGCTTGCTTTGGCATTCCTATACATTAAAGGCAGAGAAATTACCGTTGCCGCAAGAACACAGCCCAAAAAGGACTGAACCACTTTAATGCCGAAATGAGAAAACAAAAAAATCCCTACCGGCCGTCTTTTTGCTGAAAAAGTAAAAAGCAAAAAATAGCCTGCCACCGTAGGGGGCAAAACCATGGGAAGGGTCAGGACGCTGTCTACGATGGATTGCCAGGGCTCCTTCCATTTTCCTAGCTTTTGGGCTAAAAAAATCCCCAAAAAGAAGCAAATCACCGTGGTGATACAGGCCGTCTTCAGGGATATCCATAAGGGACTCCAGTCTAATGACCGGAGTCCTGCTAACAATTCATTCATCATTATTTTACATCTGTATCGAAGTAATACTTCTGGAAGGTGGTCTTGGCATTGTCGGAAGTTACGAAAGCAATGAAATCCTTTGCTACATCCTGCTCTTCCTGGCTTGCTTCTTCGTTCTTAATCTGCGCAATAGGATAGATGACATTTCCGGTCAAATCGTAAGGCACCTTCTCCAGAATCTGAAGCTTGTCCTCATAACCGTAGGTATCGGAATAATAGGTGGTTCCTACTTCGGAGGATCCCTCTACCACTGCCGCCAAAACCTTGGAAACGTTGGACTGCTCAGAAATTTCTACACCGCCTAAAGCTTCGGATACTTCCTGAGTACTAATCTTGGAGACATCCTCCGTCTCGGGAAGAATTTTTAAAGCAACAAGAGCCTGTCTTGTGTACTTTCCTACAGGAACGGTACCGTCTGCCAAGGCGATGGACTTCGCATCCTTCAAATTCTCTAAACCGCTAACCTTGGTTCCGCTGTCCTTTAAAGTAACTACGCAAAGCTGGTTGTTGACTACATTTTTTCTGCTTCCCTCTACAAGGTTTCCTTCTCCCTCCAAAGTATCCATCTGCTTCTGTGCAGCGGAGAAGAAAATGTCGCAGGCATAGCCTTCCTGAATCTGGCTTAAAAGCTTTCCGGAGGAATCCGCGTTAAATACCAGCTTCACCTCGGGATGCTCCTTCTCGTACTGCTGCCCCAGGTCTTCCATCACATTCTTTAAAGAAGCTGCTACGAAAACCTGTACTTCGGTCTTCTCTCCATCCTCTTTTGCAGCCTCGGTAGCATTTTCGGAAGCGCTTTCACTAGCCTTCTCAGAGGCCTTCTCTGTTGTTGCCGCAACGGTAGTTTCAGTCTTCTTTGCTCCTCCACAGGCTGTCATAGCCAATGTTGCTGCAAGGGCTAAAGCAAATAATACTTTTTTCTTCATACTTTTCTCCTTTTTTATGTTTTCTCTCCCCAACCTCTTCGTTCTTCCTCCGGAGGCTTTAGGAAAAGTAGTGATCTTCATCTATATCCATTCTCAGAAAACTTCAGGAAAAGTAGTGTATTTAATCCGTATCCGTTCCCCGAAGAATTCCCAAACCATGGAATAAATCTGGGAAGAGATATTCCAGATTCTCCTTACAGGCCTTTGGACTTCCGGGAAGGTTAATGACCAAAGATTTCTTCCGGATGCCTGCAGTTTGACGGCTAAACATAGCTTTCTTGGTGATGGAAAGGCTGTAAGAGCGTAAAGCTTCCGGAATCCCCGGTACTTCTCTTTCACATACTGCCTTGGTAGCTTCCGGAGTGCAGTCCCTTTCGGAAAATCCGGTGCCCCCGGTGGTCAGAATCAAAGAAATCTGCCGCTGATCCGCCAGTCTCTTGATTTCTTTCTCCAATTCCGGCCTTCCATCAGGAAGGAGAAGCTGCTCTTCCACTATCATTCCCTGATTTTTCAAAAACTCTGTAATCACAGGGCCGGACTGATCCTCATATACCCCTTGAGAGGCTCTATCCGACAGGGTAATTACCGCTGCGGTAAAGGGTCTGTCCTTTTTTCCGGGGAAGATTTCCACCGGATCTCCCACCCGGATCTTTCCTCCCTTTTTTACTATGGAGAAAATGCCTTCTCTTGGCATAATGCAATCTCCCATACGATGGAAGATTGCGCAGTGGCTGTGGCAGGCCTTTCCAATCTGGCTAAGCTCTAAAACACAGTCCCCTATATGAATTTCACTGCCCACCGGATACTTGGACAGGTCGAATCCCTCTATCACCAGATTTTCTCCGAAGGCCCCAAAGTCCACCTGGGCTCCCTTTTTTCGAAAATCCTCTATTTTCTCAAAGGACAATAAGCTCACCTGTCTATGCCATTTTCCGGCATGGGCATCCCCCTGAAGGCCGAAGTCCTCTACCAGGAGAGCTTCCTCTACCTCTGATTTTTCTGTTCCCTTTTGCTCGCTCAAGCAAATGGCTAATACTTTTCCCATAATATCCTCTATTCTATCCACCGATTCTTCCCATTTCCCGCTTTCCGTTACCTCGGAAAGCTTTTCAAAGCAATGGCTTTCCGGTTTTGCCCAAATACTTTCCTGAATTTTTTCCAATAAAATTTCATCCCTTTGTTCTTCCGAAAATGCCGGATTTCGCAGACATTCCCGGACATCTATACTGTTTCCGAAGCACAGACAGGGCTTAATCTTTCCTGTAGAGGTCAGACGAATGCGGTTGCAATGGGAGCAAAACTTTCCATGTATGGCGGAAATAAATCCCACTGAACCCTGAAAGCCGGGAATCTTATAATACTTTGCCGGACCATTTCCATGGGTAGAAATGTCCTTTGTGATCCCCGAATAAATCTTCTTCAGCTTCTCCAGTAAAAAGTCATTGCCGATGCCGTTTTGCTCTTTTCCGTAGCCAATGGGCATCATTTCGATAAATCGAAGATCCAAAGGATACTTTTTGCAAAGGGCCAAAAGAGCAAAGATTTCATCCTCATTGACTCCCTTTTGTAAAACGGTGTTCAGCTTCACAGGAATTCCGCAGGCTACTGCCTCCTTGATGCTCTGAAGTACCTTGTCCAGGGCATCAAAACCGGTAATCTCATAAAAACGCTCCGGGATCAAGGTATCTAAACTAACATTGATGCCGTCCAAGCCCATTTCCTGAAATCTTGGCAATGCTTCGGAAAGGAGCAATCCGTTGGTGGTAATCGTTACCTGCTCCACCCCGGGAAGAGCCTTTAGGGAGGCCATAAAATCCACAGCTCCTTTTCGTACCAAGGGTTCTCCTCCGGTAACCTTAAAGCGGGTAATGCCGCAGGCTACTGCGGCCTTTGCCACCTGCAAAAGCTCCTCATAAGTCAGCAAACGATCCATGGGAAGAGGATTCTCCAGCCCATTGGGCATACAATATTGGCAATGCAAATTACAGCGGTCCGTAATGGACATTCGCATATAATTGATTTTTCTTTGGAACTTATCCTGCATCTTCTACTCTCCCGACAGCTTGATACTGTTTTTCTTGCTCTAATAAATCGACTCAATGGCTAGTAGCCACTATTCTCTATGAATATCGACTCTTACAATCAATTCCGATACTCTAATATCTCTCCAAAAGAATCTCCAAGATTCCGCCGCAAACCATTCCCTCTTCCGCGGCAGCATCATCCGTTAAATCCACATGATACAATAGGCCTTCCGGGGCATTTTCCAGAAAAAGCTCCCTGCTCTTCTGAATCACCTCCGCCTCTGCGCATCCCCCTCCTATGGTGCCGGTAATTTCTCCCAGAGGATTGATGGACATCTTCGTCCCTACTGAACGGGGAGCGGAGCCCTTTCTTTCGATAATGGTGGCCAGCACCAGCTTCTCTTCCTTTTCCACCGCATCCAGTATTTCCTCACTGTAGCCGATGGTATTTTTACCGGCGCTCTTCACCCCTACAATCTCCGCCATAATGGAAAGGGCAATTTCCTCCGGACTTTCCGCTCCGATTTTCAAACCGATGGGACTATGGAGAGAATCCAGAAGCTCCTGAGAAAATCCCTCTTCCAAAAGATTCTTCTTAATCATAGCCACTCTTCTTCTGGAGCCCATCATACCCATATAGGCCTTGGGCTTTTCTAAAATTCTTCGAAGGCAAATCTGGTCATGCACATGGCCTCTGGTCAGAATCACAAAGTAGCTGTCCCGGTCTCCTTCCAAGCTGTCCAAGGCCTTGGCAAAATCCTCGCAAATCACTTTGTCCGCCCCTGCCTTTTCCGCTTCCTTGGCAAACATCGGTCTATCTTCAATGCAGGTCACGGAAAATCCCAGCATTTTTCCAAGGCGAATGGTGGCGATGGCCACATGTCCAGCCCCGCAGATTACCAGTCTTTTTTCGGAGGCCAGTATCTCCGCAAAGAACTTTCTCTCTCCCAGAGAAAAAATCCCCGCCTTACGATTGTCCCAAAAACATTCCTCCCTGTCCTTTTTGGAAGCAAAAAAGGGGAACTTCGGGCTGTGGCTTAGACATTTTCCGGCAGAAAACAAGGCCAACTCTCCCAAGCTGCCTTCCGATAAGGAGTGAAACAGTATATTTTCCTCCTGAGAATTCAGCCCGGCAATCTCCCTGATGATTTCTTTTCTTGCTTTCTCCATCTGCCTAACCTTCTTTCCTGGCAAAACGTCTAACTACTAAACGTCCTATTGCGAAACATCTTATAGATCATTCGTTTTATAGCCAAACCGTCTTTTAGCCAAAGCATCTTATAGCAAACCGCCCTCTCCCAGGGCGTCAATTTCTTCCTTCTTCACAATGTCCCCTGCCATGATTCGCGGCAATACCAAGTCAAAAACCGTGGTGGGACAAAACATAATACTGCCGGGAAGCCCTAATACCGGTACCTTCCCCTTGGCATAGGCCAACATAAACATAGAACCGGGCAGCACCGGTGCTCCGTAGCTTACCACCTCTTCCGTGGACAGGCGAATCGCCAATGGAGTTCGGTCGTCCGGGTCTACGGACATTCCGCCCATACAGATAACCAGATCCGCTCCCTGTCTCAGGAAGTCCTGAATCGCCTCTTTCTCCTGCTCCACATCATCCGGACAGGTCACATGGCCGATGATTTCCACCGGATAGGGGGAAAGCTTCTCCCGTACCACCGGGGTAAAGGTATCTTGGATTCTTTTGTAAAAAACTTCATTTCCGGTGCTGATAAGTCCCACCTTCTTCTTTTCAAAGGGAAGAAGCTGTAAAATGCCCCCTGCGGCGCAATCTTCTTCACTTCTTCCATCTTCTCCCGCTCTATGGAAAGGGGGATGATTCTGGTGCCGGCAAAGGCCTCTCCCTTTTTGATAAAGCTGTGATTCTTCTTGGTAGCCATCATCATTTGTCCGAAGGAGTTAAGAGCAAAAAGCTTCTCGGATTGAATCTTCAGCATCCCGTCGCAGTCGGCAATAAACTCGATTTTTCCTTCCTTCACCTCGGAGGGGTGCATATTTTCACTCCGTCCCATTTCATAGAGCATGGCTGCCGCATCATTCTCATGAAGAGTGTCCTCTCCCTCTTCCCAGATGTAAATGTGATCCTTTCCCACAGAAAGGAGCACGGGAATATCCTCTTCTGTAATGACGTGACCCTTACGAAAAACAGGTCCCTTCTTCTCTCCCTTAATAATCTGGGTAATGTCCTGGCAGAGGGTTTTTCCCACCGCCTCTGTGGTTTTGAGTTCTCTCATGGGAAACTCCTTTCCGGCTTTTCATCTCTATCGCATAATACCGCAGGCTATACAGGCAATACTGGTGAAAAATCAAAACAATCAATAAGGCTCTTGTTTTTGGAATCTAAATATTTTTTAGATTGACAAAAAATTGTTATTCTCCATATTATACGGTCTCTCTTATAGAAAAGCAAGATTTGTCCAAGGGATTTCCCCGGAATTATCCGGCTTCTTCCCCCCTGTATTTTCCTTAATTCTCTACGAAAACATCGATTTCTCGCCATTTTTTCCTGCTTACCCTTGGCTTCCCATGGAAAGTCCGGTTTTTCTTCCACTTTCTATTTATAGTATTCCCCTATAAGTTTGGAGCTTTTTTACAAGCCCCCTCATTTTGTGCTTCTGCACAAAATACTTCGTTATTTTTGTATATTTCAAACAAGCTCGCTTCTTTATCTTCGACATTCTTTTCCTCTGGAATGGCAGCATTTTTATATAAAAAAAGAGGGGCTGTAAAATCAAAATAGTAAGGATTTTCGGCAATATAGGTCTGAATATGGGGTAGTCTGAGCCCGATACTTGCGAAATCCTGCAAATTGAAGACCTGAAAAATCAATAAGTGAAGCGAATAATGCAGTATAGGTCTATAAGAGGGGTAATCTGAGCCCGCCGGTACTTACTGAAAGCGAGCAAAGCGAAGCTTGAAGTTAGTACCGATGCGAAGGCGAGGTTAGCGGGAGCGTGCCCCGATTATAGACCTATACTGCATTTGAGCGCATCTTTATGATAAATACAGTCTTCAATACACAGGATTAAGCTAGCGAGAGCGTACCCCGTTTCAGACCTATCTTGCGTAGAAAAACTATTTTGATTTTTACAGCCCCTAAATCTTATACTCCGCTTGCGGAAAGCAATTCCACAAGGGCTCCTCGTAGGGATTCCGAGGTACAGCGGGAATGTACTGCTCCCAAAATCTCCGCCCTGGTCTTCTTTCCCAATTCCTCCAGGCAAGCATAAATCCTTGTCTTTTCGTCATAGGAAATCTGGGCATTCTGTAAAAGCGTAAAAGCTCTGTCCTGTAAGAGCTTATTCTCCTGCGCCTCTCTCTTTTCCCGGTCATAGCGATAGCGAAGGCAAATGCCTTCCTTTCCATCCCAGGCAGGAAGGGAAAGGAGCAAAGCGTCCTCTTCTTCCAGATAATCCCCTACTTCTACCGGAAGCTCCGTATCGCCGTAGGTCAGGCTTAAGCCTTCTAAAGAGGAAACCCCTCTTAGGTGCAGAAGGAAGAGACGCTCTTTGGGAAGGGCATTTTCATTTCCTTCCACTGCGGAAATGTGAAGTACCTCCTCCACGGATTCACCCTTACTTTCATGTCGAAGGGAAATCTGGTAAAGGCCCAATCTTCTTTACGGAAGTCGGCATATTCATGCTCGTCCTCTGCCAGACAGAAGCTTCCGTCTGCCCCGGAGAAGATATGAAGCTCCATAAGCTCCGGCGCATCCACTGCATTGCCCTCTTCTCTACCGTCCAGAGGAAGAATGGTACCTTCTTTAGCAAGAACCGGAATGCTTTCCAGACTCCGATACAGCTCCAGTTCTCTTCCTCCCGTAAGCTTCTCTCCGGTAAAGAAATCTACCCAACGCCCCTCCGGAAGCCATGCCTTCACTTTTCCTAAACCGCTGACAGGATCCTCCTTCTCCGTAATGGGAGCACAAAGCAGCTCCGTTCCGAAATAATACTCATTTTTGTAATCGTACAGTCCTTCCCAGGGTTTCTCTTCATAGTACAGCGGCAAAATCAAAGGGCGTCTTTCCACATGGGCAAGATAGTTCATGGTGTAAAGATAAGGCACAAGAGCCTTTCTCAGGCGCAGGAAATTCTTGGAAACCGCCTCCGCATCCCGACTGTATTTCCATGGCTCCTTTCCGTTAAAGGCATTGTTGGTACTGTGCAAGCGCATGATGGGAGAAAATACCCCAAGCTGTACCCAACGGGTAAAGAGGGAATCATCCCGCACTCCCCACATATGTCCCCCGATGTCATGACTCCACCAGCCGTAGCCGATATTGCTGGCCGTGGCGGTAAAATAGGGCTGGAAATCCAAGCTTTCCCAGGAAATCACCGTATCTCCGGAGAAGCCGATGGGATAACGGTGGGAGCCGGGACCGGCATAACGGGAAAGAATCAAGCCGCGCTTCTCTCCATTTTCCCCCTTATTATCCTCATAATGATAATGATTCAGCATCCAAAGAGGGTCCAAGCCCTTCATGCCGGAATTCTCTCCCTGCTGCCAGTCAATCCACCAAAAGTCCACCCCGTCCTTTTCCATCGGGTGATGCACAAAACGAAAATAACCTTCTCTAAACTTCTCATCCAAAAGGTCGAAAAGCACCGGCTCTTCTTCCTTTTGATTCACACCCATAAATTCCGCAAAGGCAGGGTAGCAATCCTCAAAGGCCCGGACGCCGTCCGCAGGGTGAACATTTAAAGTACACTCCATGCCTCTGTCCTTCAAAGCCTTTAGAAAACGGGGAGGATCAGGAAAAAGCTCCCTGTTCCAGCTATAGCCTGTCCAGCCGGTACCGTATTTCTCCGGCACCCTGGTGATGTGCCAGTCCATATCAATTACCGCCACCTGGAAGGGAATATTTTCCTCTTGAAAACGGTCCATCAGCTCCAGATAACTTTCCTCGGAATAGACAAAGTAACGGCTCCACCAGTTCCCCAAGGTATAACGGGGAAGGAGAGGAACGTCTCCGCTAAGGTGGAAAAAGTCCTTTAATGCCGCCTTATAGTCCGTGCCATAGGCGAAGAAATACAGGTCGATTGCCTCAGAATCCTCTCGAACAAAGAACTTATCATCTTGATAAAGCATGCTTTTACTGTCATCCAAAACAGAGAAGAGCTGCCGGGAAACGATTCCTTCTCCAAGGGGCAGGGCACCGTCTATGCCGTCCAGGGTTCTGGCCGTACCCTTTAAGCTCTCGATTTTATCCCCATAATGCCAAAGGGCGGAGGTATTTCCCGCATCTCCGCTAACGAAAATCCGAAGATTTTCACTGCTGAAGGCTCCTCCCTTATAAATCAAGCGAAGATATTTTGTGCGGAGGATGCCTTCTCCCTGCTTGCCCTCTTCCCAATGGAATTCTGCCGGAGGAAAGCTGCGGCTTACCACCATCTGGCTCTCCCCATCCACAAAGCAATCCTTTTCACTGTATTCCAGGCGCAGCAGTCTTTCTGTCAGCACCGTAAAACGAAAGTGCTTTCCCCTGATTTGATTCCCTTCTCTGATTCCTTCCATAGCCTTTCCTTCCCTCTTAGGCAAATGTCTTTCTGCCTTACTTTCTCTTTCCCGAAGATAGGCCGTCCTGTCTTTCTGTTTTCTTTCTCTTTCCAGAAAATAGAGCTTCCTATCTTTCGTCCTTTTCCTCTAAGAAAAATAGCTTCCAAAATTCCTTCTTCCGGGATTTTGAAAGCTAATTTTTGTATTAAGCTGTTGCTAAAGCCTTCTCCAATACCTTCTTTACATTTTCCTTGGCTTCTTCAAACTTCTCTCCGATATGGGACTCATAAATCTTCTCCTCTGCCACAAACATAGCGGGAGTTGCCCAATAATCATAGTGTTCTGCAATTTCAGGGTGTAAGCCCTCATCAATCTCCTCGAACTCCACCTTTCCGTAGGCAGGATTCTCCGAAATCAATTCCTCTCTGGCCTTTCTTGCCTGTGCGCAGTAAGGACAACCATTTACATAAAAAAACTTTACCTTTGCCATCTTTTCTTCCTCCTTGGATTCTTTAATCTTTTCCCATCAGACTACTGTATTTCCTTTTCGAAAACAATGCCGGAAAAGAAAATCTTTCTAAAATATCTCTTAAAGCTCCTCCAGGGCCTCCTTTAAGAGCTGGTAGGAATAGTGCTGAGCCTTCTCTTCGTAAATGTAGGAGTTAACAATCAGCTCGTCAAAATGCACTCTCTCCCGCACTTCCCGCATTTTCGCCTGCACCTCTTCCTTTGTGCCGATAAAGGAAAAGGCGCCCATCCGTTCCACGATTCTCTTTTCCTGATGAATCAGCTCCTCGGTAAATGCCACCGGGCCGAAGTGGGGCACTCGTACCGCCTCCACATAATCCTTCCAAACCTCTTCCATGGACTGCACCGGAGGAAGTAAGCCCTGGGACTGGTTGGTGATGATATTCAAAAATGCTTGCCACTGGGTGGTAGCCAAGGACTCCGCCTCCTCCTTGGTATCCGCAAGAATCGCATTTGCCCCCAAAATCACATAGGGCTTTTCCAGCACATCAGAAGGCTTGAAATTCTCCTGATAAATCCGAATGGCAGTCTCCATCATGGTCGGAGCGAAGTGGGCCGCAAAGGAATAGGGAAGTCCCAGTCTTGCCGCAAGATAGGCACTGTCGGTACTGGAACCCAAAATATACAGGGGAATGTTAAGCCCTGCTGCCGGGTAGGCATGCACCACCTCCGTGTCCCGGAAATACTCCGAAAGCTCCATCACCTCCCGCTCAAAATCCGACTCTCTGCCCACACCTCTTCGGATGGCTCTGGCTGTTTCCAAATCCGTTCCCGGAGCACGACCAAGCCCCAAGTCCACCCTGCCCGGATAGAGGGTTTCCAAGGTGCCATACTGCTCCGCCACCAGATAGGGGCTATGGTTCGGCAGCATCACTCCTCCGGAACCGATTCTGATTTTTTCCGTATTGCTTAAGGCGTACTGAATCAAAAGCTGGGTGGCACTGCTGGCTACGGAATGGGTGTTATGGTGCTCCGCAATCCAGTAACGGGTATATCCCAGCTCCTCCGCCTTCTTTGCCAAATTCACCATCCGATCCATGGCCTCTTTATAGCTTTCCCCCTGCCTCAGGGGAACCAAATTCAAAATCGATACCTTCATCTTACTCTTCTCCTCCACGAATCAAATCCTCAAAGCTTCCGGACACAAAGGCACATAAATCCTTTGGAGAGAGGCCGATTTGCAGACCTCTCTTACCGGCGGAAACATAGATTCTTTCCAGCTCCTCCCCCTGCTTCTGAAAGTAGGTGGGAAAATGCTTTTTCATACCAATGGGACTACAGCCTCCCCGAATATATCCGGTCAAAGGCTGAAGATCCTTCATGGGAATCATTTCCGCCTTCTTGTTTTGGGAAACCTTCGCCGCTTTCTTTAAATCCACTTCCTCCAGTACCGGAATCACCGCCACGAAGTAGCCTGTTTTATCCCCCTTTAAGACCAGGGTTTTATAAATAATTTCCGGGGGGAAAGCCCAATACGGAAGCTACATGAGCCCCGGACAAGTCCTCCTCATCCACCGGATACTCCTGCTCTACATAAGGAATTTTTGCCTTATCCAAAAGACGGCATACATTGGTTTTATTGTCCTTAGCCATTTTTCCTCCTCTCCTTCCTTGGTTCGTGTTATACTGAAAAAGTATGGCAATCATTTGAAAATTAGATTTTTGACCTTACACATTTTACAACAAAGCACCAAAGAAAGGAAATCATGAAATCCTATTTAAAACATATATTCTATCCTATCGCCTGCCTGCTTTTTTCCCTCTTTCTGGTCTTTATCCTCTTTGTCTCAGGCTTTGAGCTGGCCTGCTACGGAAATCCTTCTTATTATAGACAGGAATTTCAAAAATACCAAGTTCAAGAAGCTTTGCTGGAAAATCGGGGAGAGTCCATCCCCTTAGCGGATTTAGAAAAGGTTATGGGAGAAACTCTTCGCTACCTTCGGGGAGATCGGGAGAATCTCATTATCCCCGTTTCGGTAAATGACGTGGAGCAGAACTTTTATCAGGAAAACGAAGCCTCCCACATGGCGGATGTACGGGTTTTGTTTACCCTAAGCCTCACCCTGCGCATGATGTTCTTCCTCTCCCTCTTGGCCATTGTCTTTCTCCTTGTGATTTTAGAGCACGGAAGGGCTCTTGCCATTCTGGGAAAAGGCTTCCTCTACTGCATGGCGGGTTTCTTGGCAATCTTACTGCTCTTCTTTCTCTATGCCAGTCAGAACTTTGACCAAGCCTTTACACAGTTTCATCTGCTCTTTTTCTCTCAGGGGAACTGGAGCTTTGACCCGGCTCTAAGCCGTATGATTAACATTATGCCGGAAGAATTTTTTCAGGATATCGCCTTTCGGATTCTACGATTCTTCTTGCTTTTGCTGCTGCCCTTCCTGCCCCTGGCATGGTTTTTCAAGAAGAGGGGAAGGAATTGGGGGTATCCTTCGAAACAGGAAGAGAAAATATAAAGGGAGAAAAATCAAGATTTGCCCCGGGCTATAGGTCTGATATGTGGGCACGCTCCCGCTAACTTCGCCTCTGCGAAGGGAAGGACTGTATTCATGGAAGGTATTCGCTCCAATGCAGTATAGGCATGAAATCGGGCACGCTCTCGCTAACTTCGCCTTCGCAGCAGTACTAACTTCAAGCTTCGCTTTAGCTCGCTTTCAGTAAGTACTGACGGGCTCAGATTGCCCTCTTTCATGTCCATACTGCATCTGTCGCTTCAATTCATTGTTTATACAGTCCTTCTCTCCACAGGTTTTCAGCAAGTAACGGGCTCAGATTGCCCTCTTTCATGCCTATACTGCATCTGTCGCTTCAATTCATTGATTGATACAGTTCTTCACTTCGCCGGATTTCGTAAATATCGGGCTAAGACGCCCCACCTTCCAGAGACCTATAGCCCGGGGCAAATACATACCATTGATTTATATCCTTTTATATTTTCATGATATATGGAACGATGATAAGTTTTATTTATAATGTAAATAATATTTATTTATGCTTCTGTGAGGGTAATTATGAGAGAGTGGGAAATTCAAATATACTGGTCGGAAGAAGATAAGCTTATATCGCAGAAATTCCGGAGCTAAAAGGATTTTTTGCAGACGGAAAGACCAGGTCGGAAGCTATACAGAATGCTGAAATAGTTTTAGCGGAGTGGTTGGAAGTAGCAAGGGAGGATGGCATCCCTATACCAAAGGTAAAAAAATAAAGTAGTTTTCCGTAAAAGAGAAAAGCGGAGCTATATCTGAGTAGAGGATAAAGGAGTTTTATGCAAAGTAATCAAATTCAAAATAAAAAAGCAGTTCTGGTCGGTGTGGAATTTCCGGAGAACAGAGATTTTGCTCTGGACATGGAGGAGCTCTTCGGCCTTTGTCAGGCCTTGTCCATTGAATGCTGTACCAGCATCAGCCAAAGCCTAGCCAGAGAGGATAGCGCTACCTTTATAGGCTCCGGAAAGGTGGAGGAGGTAAGAGCCGCCGTTCTCTTCCATGAGGCGGATCTGGTCATTTTCCAAAATGCCCTCTCCCCCTCCCAGCTCCATAACCTGTCCAAGGCTCTTTCTGTGGAGGTTTTGGACAGAACCCAGGTGATTTTACAAATCTTTGCGGAGCGGGCCAGAAGCAAGGAAGCGAAGATGCAGGTGCAGTATGCCACCCTCCAATATATGCTACCCAGGCTTGTGGGACTTCGGGAAAATCTCTCCCGCCAAGGCGGAAGCGGAGGCGCAGGCCTTTCCAACCGTGGTGCGGGAGAAAAGAAGATTGAACTGGACAAGAGAAAGATTCAGGAGGAAATGGCCTTTCTGCGAAGAGAATGTAAGAAGCAGGAAGAGGTGCGCCGGGTAAAACGGCAGAAAAGAGAGAAGTCCAATATTCCAAGAATTGCTCTGGTGGGCTACACCAATGCGGGAAAGTCCAGCCTTATGAATGCCATTTTGGATTGGAGTAAGGAAGGCCAGAAGGAAAAGGTGGAAGAAAAAGATATGCTTTTTGCCACTCTGGATACCACCATTCGCCATGTGAAGGGGGAACGGGGAGAGGAATTCCTTTTTGCCGATACGGTAGGATTTATTCGAGACCTGCCTCCCAAGCTTTTGGATGCCTTCCACAGCACTCTGGAAGAGGCCATTGAAGCGGATTTGATTTTACAGGTGGTAGACTATTCCGACCCCAATTATCAAAAACACATGGACAGCACCCTAGCAACCTTAAAAAAACTGGAAGCAAGTCATATCCCCATGCTCTATGTAATGAACAAATGCGACAAGGTTCTTCCCCTGTCGGAGCTTCCCAAGAAGAGGGGAGAAAAGCTCTACATTTCCGTTAAAGAGGGAATTGGAATTTCTGAACTTATGGAAGCGGTAAGCGAGAAAGCCTCCGCCAATCTTCGCCCCCTGTCCATCCTACTCCCCTACAGCGAAGCAGCTTGGGAAAACAGCATCCGAAAAGAAGGGAAAATTCTCTCCCTATCCTACGAGGAGGAGGGAATACAAATGGAACTCCGCCTACCGGAGGCCTTGTACGCAAAACTCCAAAAATTCTCCGTTTAAGTATCCTTCGATATGGATAGACGAGGAGAAAACAAGTCAAACAAACACACGAATGTCGTACAGTTTTCGGTAATGAAAAGTATTTTTTAGTGTAAACAAATAATAGGGAGCAATATTTACCCTATAGGCCTTAGAGAGGGGACAACCTGAACCCGATACTTGCAAACTTGCGAAGCGAAGAACTGTAGAAACCAATAAGATGAAGCGATGATGTATAATAGGTCTGTAAGAGAGCAATCCGAGCCCGATACTTGCGAAAACCTGCGAAGAGAAGGACTGTAACAATCAATGAATTGTAGCGACTGATGCAGTATAGGCATGAAAGAGGGCAATCTGAGCCCGCCGGTACTTGCGAAACAAGGGTACCGAAGTTTTTCGCTTAGTATCCGCTGCGAAGGCGAAGTTAGTGGGAGCGTGCCCGATTCCATGCCTATACTGCATTGGAGCGTCCCTCATCAATGAACACAGTCCTTCTCTTCGCAGGAACGAGTATAGCGGGAGCGTGCCCCAAATACAGACCTATTATACATCGGAGCTTGTCTCTTCAATGGTTACAGTTCCTCGCTTCGAAGAGAGCGAGCTTTGCGGGAGCGTGCCCGATTTCATGCCTATACTGCATTGGAGCGAACGCCTTCGATGGTTACAGTTCCTCTATCCATATCGCAGGATCCGCAAGACCATTCTCCCCTTTTTGGTGTTTTTCTCAAGGCCAAGGTAATGGAACTTCCCCAGTCCTCTGACGGAAATCTTTTCTCCCCCCTTTAGACTGCTGCTGCCTTTCGCCACCAAGCCGTCCTTATACACCAGTTCTTTGGCGAAGTATTCCTGTGCCTTTCCTCTGGAAAGATGGAAGATCGCGGAAACGATACCGTCCAATCGCTCGGAGGCGGCAAAAATCTGCTCCTCTATTCTTTCCTGCTTGGGGGCGAGGGTTTCCTCACACTCTTTGATTTCTACAGCGGTATGGCGAATCTGCTGCAAATTCTCCAAGAGATAGTCCTTCATTTTCCGAAGCAGATACACATAGCTTTTCTCATCCCGAAAGAAGATGTCTCCCAGCATTTCCCGTTCTATTCCAAGACTCATAATGGCTCCCAGCACGTCTCTATGGGACAATTCTTCGGAAAATTTTTTCTGCTTTCCCTGAATTTCCAAAAGCACCACAGGATTGTCTTCCAAAAGAAGCTTCCTGCACTCTTCCTCCTCCATAAAGCTTGGGTAAAAGAAAAAGGCCTGTCGTTCCGCCTCTTCTCCTCCCAGAAGCAGAAACTTAGCCCCTCTTTCCCTTTTGATTTTCTCTAAAAAAAGTCCCCTTTCTCTTTCCGATAAAAAGGGACTGTTTCGCACTATACCGCGCTCTTCTGTTTTTCGCCAAATATCTTCCACGTGGGCAAGAATATCTTCTCTGTCTTTCATGGTCTTTTATTGTCTCGCTTACTATTTCCTATATCTATCTTTCAAACAATCATACTTAGGAATTAGAGCTTTGCTCCAAAAACTCCACTTCTCCCTGCATCCACACATTGCCCTTAAAACGGCGGCCAATGGCGGGGACTCCCAAAAGATCTTTTTCATTGATGCAAACGCGAAATACCGCGTCCATACATCTTACTTTTAAATCCAGGATATTTTCATGGGTATAGACGTTGCTCTTCACCCGAATATTCACAATCTCTCCCAAAATGGAATACTGGTCGCACTCCACCCCGGTAGGCATAAAGGTGGACTCCACCAGGCTGTACAGATCTTCCTTTTCGATTCTCTGATTGACTTCGGACATCAGATTCATGTCGGTCTCCGTCAGGGTTTCCAAAGCATCCTGGTCTCCTGCCTTTGCCGCCTCGAAAAGCTTCATCTGCTCAACAAAGTGCTGTCGCTTCACCCACTCATCCTCCGCCTTCTTCTCTATAGGAAGAAGAATCTTTCCTTCCACGGAAAGTCCGGTGAGATAGACCTGCTTGGGCACCGCCTTAATCTGCATCCGTTTCAGCTGATGGGCTTCCAGAGAATTGCAAAGATAATAAATCAGGGTAATTCCTGAGGTAAAATCCTCCATCACGCCGGCATAGGTTTCCTTTTCCGCGTGGCGCTCAATGCTTCCCTCCACCGTTTCCACTCCTTCGTAGGAACGCATGTAAGGGAAATAATAGTCCCTGTGAAAAATCCCCTCTGCATCTCTGTGACCAACCACAGTAATGCCCATAGAGGGAGCTACCGGAAGCTGATACTGCTCCACCACCTGTCCATTTCCATAGGAGACAAAGCTGCTGCGATATTTTTCATGTACTGCCCTTTGTAAATAAAACTCTGCATCCTTGTCTTCCTGCAATGCAGAAAACCCAATGGATCGTAGAAACTTATGCATTAGCCTTCCTCTTTCCTGACCTCTCTGAAACCATCTCCATATCTTACAACAAAGGCTACTGTCTTGCAATAGCTACCGGGGAATGTCTAAATCCATACCCCATGTCCGAATCAAAGCCGAATGCCCGCATCCTCCCTAAATGGTCTTGAAAACAGGCGAGAATAAAAAAAGCCATGCGGTACAGGTCGGAAAGCGGGGATGATACCTTCCCCTTTTCCATCCTATGCCACATGAAAGCTCATTTTACTGCTATTTTAATGTTTTTTGAAAAATGCCATTATCAAAGCTTCCCTACCCTCTCTATGCGGAAGCGCTGGAACCGCCCGGGTTGCCCTTCTGGGTAGACTCAAAAAGGCTATGGGTTGCCTTATAAATCTTTCTGGCAATGTAAGGATTGTTCATGGTGTAAAGATGCACACCATCCACACCATGGGTTACCAGATCCACGATCTGATCCACTGCATAGGCAATGCCCGCATCTCTCATGGCAATGGGGTTATCCTCATACTTGTCCAAAATATTCTGAAACTTCTTCGGAACCTTTACCCCGCAAAGACTGGCCATCTTTAAGACCTGACGCTTGTTGATGACCGGCATAATTCCCGCTTCAATGGGAATATCAATTCCGGCCAAAGCGCAACGCTCCTGGAAATGTAGAACTGCTTATTTTCAAAGAAAAGCTGGGAAATCAGGTGCTCCGCTCCCGCATCCACCTTGTTCTTTAAGTAACGAATGTCCTCTACTCTATCCGCGCTCTCAATATGTCCCTCCGGATAGCAGGCTGCGGAAATATGGAAGTTTCCGTGCTCCTTCAAAAAGGCAATCAGGTCGGAAGCGTAACGGAAATCTCCTCTATTCTCCTCTCCCTCAGGAATATCTCCTCTGAGAGCCAGGATATTCTTGATTCCGGCAGTCTTCAACTCTTCAATCTTTTCTAATACATCCTGCTTTGTTAAATTTATACAAGGAAAATGAACCACGCTGGGCACTTCGCAGACCTTCTTAATGTGCTCTGCAATAGGGATGGTGCTTTGGTTATTCTTTCCGCCCCCTGCCCCGTATGTCACCGAAATGAAATCCGGTTTTAAATCCCGAAGCTCATCCAAAGTGTCATATATGGTTTCAACCGGTGAGTTCCTCCGAGGTGGAAACACCTCGAAGGAAAACACTGTTTTTTCTTGAAATAAATCAACAATACTCATTTCTCAATTCCTTTGCCGCCTGGACAAGATTTGCTAAACTTGCCAAGGTCTCCTCGCTTGCTCTAGTCTTCAATCCGCAGTCCGGATTTACCCACAGTTTCTCTTTTTCAATCTTCTTCAGCATCTTTGCCAATGCTTCTCTAATTTCCTGAACGGAGGGTACTCTGGGGGAGTGAATGTCATAAACTCCGGGTCCTACCTCTGTACGGAAATGGTTCTCTCTTAAAGGAGTCCAAAATCTGTAAATCGGAACGGGAAGCCTCGAAGGAAATAACGTCCGCATCCATGTTGTCAATCGCTTTAATAATATCGGTAAACTCACTGTAGCACATATGGGTGTGAATCTGAGTGCCTGCCTGACATCCGCTGTGTACCAAACGGAAGGCGGGAATAGCCCAATCCAGATACTCACTGTACCAGTCAGACTTACGAAGAGGTAACTTCTCTCTTAAAGCCGCTTCGTCTACCTGAATAATCTTGATGCCGTTCTTCTCTAAGTCCAATACCTCATCACGGATGGCCAAGGCGATCTGCTTTGTGCTTTCCGCAATGCTGATATCCTCTCTTGGGAAGGACCAGTTTAAGATAGTTACAGGTCCTGTCAGCATTCCCTTCATGGGACGCTTGGTTAAGCTCTGTGCATAGGTGGACCATTCCACTGTCATAGCGGAAAGTCTACGTACATCACCCCAGATGATTGGCGGCTTTACGCAACGAGTTCCATAGGACTGTACCCAAGCCTTCTCGGTGAATAAGAATCCGCTTAAGAGCTCTCCGAAGTACTCCACCATGTCGTTTCTTTCAAACTCACCGTGAACCAGTACATCCAGATCCAAATCTTCCTGAATCTTTACCCACTCTGCAATCTTCTTTTGGTTAAATGCAATGTACTCTTCCTTGGTCTTCTCCCCCTTCTTAAAAGCAGTTCTGTTGGCACGAACATCCGCACTCTGTGGGAAGGAACCAATGGTTGTGGTGGGGAAGAGGGGAAGCTTAAACTCTTCCTTCTGAAGCTTTTCTCTCTCTTCAAATACAGGAAGTCTGGTGTAGTCCGCATCGGTAATAGCTGCACAACGATCCTTTACCGACTTGTCTTCACTGTTCGGTCTTGCTGTTGCAAAGAGCGCCTTATTCGCCTCTAAAACCTCCGGCTTAGCCTTACCGCTAAGAAGCTCCTTTAAATCCAAAAGCTCTTCCAGCTTCTCGATAGCAAAGCTGAAATGTCTCTTTACTTCCTCGGAAAGCTTATTCTCTCCTACTAAGGTGTAAGGAACATGCAGTAAGGAGCAAGAAGTACTCAGTACTACGGAAATGCCCTTAGCCTCTAAATCCTTTACCTCCTGAATGGTCTTCTCGTAATGGTTTCTCCAGATATTCTTTCCGTTTACCAAACCGGCGAAAAGAAGCTTATCCTTGGGGAAGCCCTTGGCTACAAGTGCCTTGGTCTCCTTACCCTCTAAGAAATCAAGACCTACACCGTCAAAGGGAAGTGCCAAAATGCTTTCATAGGCATCTCTTACATCGCCAAAATATGTCTGTAATATAACCTTGGTGCTGCCCTTTACGGAAAGAATTCCCTGATATAAGGCGGTAAAGAGCTCCAAATCTTCCTTCTCCAGGTCTCTTACCAGGTACGCCTCATCAAAGGCAATCCACTTGGCACCAAGAGAAACGAATCTCTCCACATAAGCCTTGTAAGCGGAAACTGCCTGCTCCAGGAAATCCTTCTCGGTCTTCTTCTCTGTATAGCGAAGAAGCTTTAATAAGGTAAATGGTCCGATAACTACAGGCTTGGTCTCAACCCCTAAAGCCTTTGCCTCCTCATACTCCTGGAAGGGCTTGTCTCCCACAAGGGAAATCACATCCTTATCGGAGATTTCCGCCACCATGTAGTGGTAGTTGGTATTGAACCACTTCTTCATTGCCAAAGCCTTCACGTCTCCGGCCTCTCCCTTATAGCCTCTTGCCATCGCAAAGTACTGCTCCAGAGGGCTTAAGGACAATTCTCTGTAACGATCCGGAATGATGTTAAAAAGCACTGCTGTATCTAAAAAGTTATCGTAAAAAGAGAAATCATTGGAAGGGATGAAATCCACTTCCTCCTGCTGCATCTTCAACCACTGCTTCTTTCGAATATCCTTTGCAAGCTCCTGCAGCTCCTGCTCGGAAACCAATCCCTTAAAAAACTTCTCTGTTGTAAACTTTAGTTCTCTTAATGCTCCCACTCTTGGGAAACCGATTACTGATGTTTGCATGCTTTTTTTCTCCTTACTTTTTATTTTCCTTTACAAAATGCTTTTCTTGTCATTCCTTAGACTCCCCCTAATGAGAGTCCTTGAAGTGGATATAGTATAGCGTAAAATGATTTCCTTAGGCAAATATAAAAAAACAGGACTTGGCTATAGTTTCTATCTATAGCCAAGTCCTTCACCCTAAATAGGTTCTCTCGCCCTTACTTCTATCTTATACCAAGCCCTGTGCCAGCATAGCCTCAGCTACCTTCTCAAAGCCGGCTACATTGGCTCCAACCTCGAAGTTACCTTCATGACCATAGCGCTTTGCCGCCTCGGATACGCTCTTGAAAATGTTTTGCATAATTCCCTTAAGCTTCTCATCCACTTCTTCAAAGCTCCAGGAAAGTCTCTGAGAGTTCTGGCTCATCTCCAATGCGGAAACGGCAACACCGCCGGCATTGGCTGCCTTACCGGGCATATAGAGGAAGTGATTCTCCAGGAATACATCCACAGCCTGCTCATCGGAAGGCATATTTGCTCCCTCTGCTACGCAGAAGCAACCGTTCTTGATTAAGGTCTTAGCCTCTTCTCCATTTAGCTCGTTCTGGGTTGCACAGGGTAATGCCACATCGCACTTTACCCCCCAGGGACGCTCTCCTGCATGGTAGGTCGCTCCGCAACACGGTCGGCATACTCGGAAATTCTGCCTCTCTTTACCTGCTTAATGTCGAAAAGCACATCCAGCTTGATGCCTTCCGGATCATACACATATCCGCCGGAATCGGAGCAGGTTACTACCTTACCCCCAAGGCTCTGTGCCTTCTGGATGGCATACTGAGCAACATTACCGGAACCGGAAACCACAATGGTCTTTCCCTTGATTTCCTTTCCTACGGACTTTAACATCTCATCCACAATGTAGACCAGACCATATCCTGTAGCCTCCGGACGAGCCAAAGAGCCTCCGAAGGTTCTTCCCTTTCCGGTAAGTACGCCCTCGTACAAATTGGTGATTCTCTTGTACTGTCCGTACATATAAGCCACTTCTCTTCCGCCTACACCGATATCACCGGCAGGAACGTCTTCATTGGCTCCGATGTACTTATACAGCTCTGTCATAAAGCTTTGGCAGAAGCGCATAACTTCCGCATCGGACTTGCCCTTAGGATCAAAGTCCGCACCACCCTTACCGCCACCGATGGGAAGACCGGTCAGGGAGTTCTTTAAAATCTGCTCAAAGCCCAGGAACTTCAGGATAGACTGATTTACGCTTGGGTGAAAACGGAGTCCTCCCTTGTAAGGTCCGATAGCAGAGTTAAACTGCACACGATAACCGATATTGATATGGTGCTTTCCCTGGTCATCTGTCCAAGGCACTCTAAAACTAATAATTCTTTCCGGCTCTACAAAACGCTCCAGTAACGCATTTTTCCGGTAAAGCTCCTCATTGGCTGCCACAATAGGCTCCAAAGACTCTAAAATTCTCTTCGCTGCCTCTAAAAATTCTGCCTCATTGGAATGCTTCTTCTCCAGTGCCTGATAAACCTCACTTACATAGGACATAAACTTGCCTCCATTCTTTCCTCATTTACCGCTAAACTATAGCACTAAATCATTTTCAACTACAATAGGAAATATCTTGTATTCCGAAAAAGAATACTAATTGTTCCTTCCATAAAATCACGATAAAATATCTCGTAAAATAGAAGAGCAAGCGGGATGCAAAAGAAAGATTCGCGGCAACATTTTGCCTAAATATACTGATTCAGAATTTATGCTAAGGGTAGGAGGAAAAGCAATGTTAACTGCAGCTGAAAGAGAGAAAGTTTACTTTACCAGAGGCTTTCGAAACTTTTGTTTTCGTGCCGGAAAAAGCCAACCCTCATTTTTCTATTCTACCAATTCTTGAATATAATTTACTTTTTGCTTTTTTTATTTCTTATCTGGTTTGCTATAAGCGAATTTAAGATAACTTGGTATACTAAATTATTGTTTTTTTATTTGCTTCTCTAATATTATAATAGGTTATTTCTGGGGTGCTTGGTTAAAAAAATAATCATATTATTACATCTATTTAAGAGGACTCAAAAACAACAGAAGGAAACACAGAATTCTTCATCTGAGTGGTTAGAGATATTCCTTAAAAAAATCATTAATGGAGAGGTACTGGTCATTGACTTAGGTGATGGATTTGCTTTGTATCAAAAAAACAAAAAAATTAATTGTATTCTTTTATAAAGGGATTTTTTTACGATATGGACTATTATGAAAAATTTAAAAAAGTATTTTTTGAGCCCGAGAGTGCAATTCAGCAGCTTAACAATAATAACAATATCCCTAAAGAGTAATTGGGATAAACAAAAAAATAGCCCCACTTTCGTGGAGCTGTTCTCATTAATCTACCTGGTATGGTAACAGAGCAATGTGTCTTGCACGCTTGATAGCGGTAGTGATTGCTCTCTGATGTAATGCACAAGAACCTGTAATTCTTCTGGGAAGGATCTTTCCTCTCTCAGAGATATACTTTCTTAATGTTCCTACATCCTTATAATCTACCGGCTTTACCTTATCTCCGCAGAATCCACAAACTTTCTTTCTGCTGCGGAAGCCTGCGCCGGCTCTTCTTGGTCTTGCTGAACTACTCTTATCTGACTTCTGAAATGCCATGGCTTTCCTCCTTCTATATTGCAGCTTAGCTGCTCTTCATCCTGAGGAAACCTTCCCTACCTAAGTGAAGGGGAGTCCCTCGTCCTCTACCCCATCAGGTATATTCATAAATCCTTCTCCAAGATCCTCTTCTCCACCGCCTACATAGGGGCCGGAAGAACGGGAATAGGAAGTATTGCCTCCCTGTCCTTTGCTGTCTGCAAACTCCTGGTCATCCACAATAATGTCTGTGGTATATACGGTTTGTCCGTCTTTGTTCTGATAACTGCCTGTCTGAATACTGCCGGATACCAACATACGCATACCTTGATGCATATACTTCTCTGCAAATTCTGCTCTCTGTCCGAAGGACACACAACGGATAAAATCTGCTGTAGGCTGTCCATCGTTTTGGTTTCTGCGGCCTCTTCTGTCCACGGCAAGAGTATATCTTGCAATGGCCATGCTGTTCTCACCCTGGGAATACCGAATTTCCGGATCTCTTACCAATCTACCCATCAGGATAACTCTGTTCATGTTTTACTCGCTTTCCGCTTGCTTATTCAGCTACTGCTTCTGCTGCAGGCTCATGCTTCTTTGTCTTAGCTGTTTCTTCTTCTGGCTTAACCACAAGATAGCGGATTACCGGCTCCATAATACGGATCTGGTCCTCGAGCTCGTTAGGAGTGTTTGCATCTCCTGTGAACGGGATGAAATAGTAGTAGGCTTCTTTCATGTGCTGAATTTCATAAGCCAGTCTCTTCTTACCCCACTCTTCGATAGGCTCTACAACAGTACCATTGTAACGGGTGATAAATCCCTTAATCTTTTCAATGGCTGCTGCTCTCTCCTCATCATCGAGCTTCGCACTGAGAACAACGCATAACTCATACTTGTTCATTCGCTTTTACCTCCTTTTGGTCTCTGGCCTTTCCTTTTGGAAAAGCAAGGAATAGTGATACAGCTACCAATATTAGCAAAGTTCTCTACTGATTGCAAGCATTAAAATTAGTCCATAGCAATAATAAAATTAGTCCACGTCAATAATATAAATCCTCTCCTTTGCCAGTCTCTGCAAAAGAGCATCTTCCGTATCGTCTGTATAGCCACTGAGCTTTCGAAAGGCCTCCGGGTTCAATATTTTCAGCATCACCACCGGATCCTCCGGCAGTTCATCCTCCTCATCGGAAAGGGTCGCTTCCTCCGCCCTTCTTTCTAAAAGTTCCCTGGTGGGAAGAGCATAAAGTACAGACTTTTCGATTTCTTCCAAAGGCTTTTCTTCCAGGCTAAGCTTCCCTATAGTCCGAAAGCCGTAGGGGCTGTAAATGCTTTCCGCCACGGGAATCAGGAAGCAAAAGGACTCCCCCTCCTCCTCTAAAAGCGAAAAGGCACGGCGAAGCAGCTCTCCCATAATGCCCTGTTTTCTCTTTTCTTTCTTGGTACCGATGGCATAGAGGTAACTTGCCGTAAGCTCCTTTTTAAAGAAGGACATACTGAAAGGGTTGATATGGAGCATTCCCACAATCTCTCCCTCTTCCTCCATGGCAAGGATTCTCTTCGGTCTTTTACGATAATAGTAGTCCACAAAGGCATCCGAATCCTCCGGGAAGATCTCCCGATACAAGGCCTTGGTTCTTTCCTGTTCCGCCTCCGTTTGTAAAAGAAGAATTCGTCTACTCATAGTCTTCTACTTCTTCCTCATACTTATCCGTAAGATACTTCTCATAGCCCTGAAAGTCCTTCTGTAAAACCATGTATTTTCTGGCAAAGCCGATGGGATTATAGCTTTCCTTTGCCTTTCGAAGACCTTGCAGACCCATATCATCCTCTCGGTTTACCAGCTTCGCCTGGGGGAATTCATGAAGCAGAAATTCCTGGTTAATCACCTGATAAATTCCGGGGACATTGGGATTACCCTTTTCAATAGAGATGCTGGCCATTTCCTCACGGGGATTGTAAGCGCCGATGGAGAAAGCTTCCAGCTTTCCGTCTATGAAAATACCTCCGATGTAATGGTCTATAGCAAAGCAATTCTGTAAAACCTCGTGGATTCCCTTGATTTCGTATTCCAGGGTTTCCTCTCCGTTTCCCTCTTCCTTGACCCGATGGGTGTACCAACGATCTAAGAAATCCCAAACTGCCTGCTTTTCCAGACAACGAATACTTCTGTATTCCCAGCGGCCCTCATATTCTCTCTTGAACTTGTTGACCAGATTCTTCTTCTTATGAAAACGCTTTCCCGGCAGGGTTCGCAGCTCCTCCGCATCATAGAGGTAGTCCTTGTAATCCTCCTCTTCCCGTACGATAAAGCGGGGATCCTCCTCCAAATGCAGGTACTTTACCGCCTCTTCGTCCGCCAGATAGATTTTTAAAGGCTTCTTCAAAACCTGATTAAAGTAATCCTTAATCAAATCAAAATACTGAGGCAAATCCTCTTCGTCACAGTAGGGCGTGGCGGTATACTGCTCTCCATCCTTTGCCATCAGAATAAAAAGAGCCTTGTCCTCCCACTCTGCTATGCGGGTGTCACAATATTCCGCCCAGAGGTAGCTGTCCAAAGCGCAACTATCACAGGTTTTGTTCGGTCTTCGATAAAAATAAGGAGCAATACGGACGGAGTCCTCCACCCGTATTGGCTCAAATACCAATTTTTTTCGCATCCAATGCCATATTTGTCCTTCCTTTCAGGAACTGCTTACTACTTGGGACATTTTACCACAGAATGCAAAAAAGCTTGTGAAAAAACGATAAAATTCCTCCTTTCTTTTGAAATTATTCATTCTTGAGAAAGACTTCTCTGTAGACTCTCTCCAAAGCAACAACGTTGACCGGTCTTAGCCTTACCATAACAAAAGAAAGGGCCTCTGCCTAGACTCCATATTCGGATAATATCCGTATACGGATAAGGTTTTAGCCCTTTCTCTACGTATTTCTCTATTGATTTTTCTCCTACTGCCCTGATTAATTAATGGGAGAAATACGGCGGAAAGATGGCGCTTTCTGAGCCGGCTTTTTCCTAAGCATTCACTCCATTATCTTCCGACGCATCCATTCCATAAATCTCCAGCAGCTCCTTGCTGTAGATTCCCTTTTCCCGATACAGAATCAGGGGCGGTAAAATCCGAAGCTCCACGGAAGCTCCCCGCACCGCTTCCAAAAGGAAAAGCTTTGCCTCTCCCTCCACAAAGGAATGAACCATCTGCAATCTTTTCGGCTCCAGTCCCTTTTCCCGTAAAATGCTGATAATCTCCGCCATTCGTTTCGGCCGATGCACAAGATAAAACTTCCCCTTAGGAGCCAGTAAATATCTTGCCGCCTCTGAAACATCCGTAAAACTGCAACTCACCTCATGTCTTGCAATATTTTTCTTTTCCAGCGGATTTTGCAGGTCTCCCTGCATATAGGGAGGATTTGCGGTCACCACCGTAAAGGAAGAGGCCAGGCTTTTCCCCTCTACCGTCCTTTTCTCTTGGATTTTGCAAAGGTCTCCCTCCAGGATATGGATTCGCTCCTCTTCATTTAAGGCTGCGGATCTTCTGGCAAGCTCCACCGCCTCCCTTTGAATTTCGATTCCATAAATGCTTTCCGCCTCTGTTTTTGCCGCCAAAAGCAAGGGCACAATCCCATTTCCGGTACAGAGATCGAAGACTCTTCCTCTCTTTATCCCCTGCTTTGCGAAATTCGCCAAAAGCACCGCATCCGTTCCATAACAAAAGGCTTCCGAATCCTGAATAATCCGGTAGCCCTTGCATTGTAAATCATCTATTCTTTCCATGATAAAATTAATATTCTTTCCGTGAACAAATCTCTGCTCTTTTCCTTATAAGTCCTGTATCCGTTTCCAAGCCGGTTTTCTGTCCTCTTATCCTGTTTTCCTTTTGAAAACCATGCTTATGCTTCGTCTTTTCTCCGTCTTGGCTTAAACTTCAGTTCCGAAACCTCATACTCCCGAAGCTCCTTCTCATCTTCCTTTTCCAAGTTTACAATCAGCTTTACCTTCTGGTTTAAGACGGAAACGGAAACCACCTCTCCCTTTAAGCCCTCCTTGGTGGTGGCATAGTCTCCCACCGCCGGCAGCTTGGAGTTTAAGAACTCATAAACCTCTTCTTCATTTTTCAAACAACACATCAAACGGCCGCAGACCCCGGAGATGCTGCTGGGATTTAAGGATAAGCCCTGCTCCTTTGCCATCTTGATGGACACCGGAACAAACTCCGGAAGATAGCTGTGGCAGCACAGAGGCCGACCGCAGGAGCCGTAGCCTCCCAGAAGCTTGGTCTCGTCTCTTACCCCCACCTGTCGAAGTTCGATTCTGGTACGGAAAATCGCCGCCAAATCCTTTACCAATGCACGGAAATCCACTCTGCCGTCCGCGGTAAAATAAAACAGTGCCTTTCCCCGGTCAAAGGTATATTCCACATCGATCAGCTTCATTTCCAGCCCATGCTCTTGAATCTTCTTCCGGCAAATCTGAAAAGCTTCTCTTTCCTTCTCATGATTAACTTCGTACTGCTTCCGGTCCTCCTCTGTGGCCTTTCTGAGAATCTCCTTAAGAGGCATCACAATCTTTTCCTCCGGAAGCTCCTTATTGGCCATCAAAACTTCTCCGTATTCCACGCCCCTGGAGGTTTCCACCACGGCAAACTCTCCCCTTGTAAAGCTTATGCCCTTGGGGGCGAAATAATACACCTTTCCCGCGGTGCGAAACTTTATTCCAATTACCTCTGTCATCTATAACCCTTTCTTTATGGCTTTCTATGGTTTTTTCTATGGCTTTCTTTATGGCTTTTCTATAATTATGTATTGGATAAAAACAAAAAGAAATCTAAAATCTGATAGTTTTGGGCAACATTTACCGCCCGTCCTTCTTTATAGCGTTCTATATACTCTCCCCACTGTCCCAGTGTCCAATAAGAATACTTTTCCGCCATGGCCGTAATGCTCTCTCTGGCACTCTGCCCATAGAGCAAATGATGGTCTTTCGTGCTTTTATAGCATAACACATCCCGCAAAATAATATCAAGAAAACAGTAGAGCTCTTGCCCGTCCAGCTGTCCCAGCTCCTCCGCGTATTTCTGCATTTCCTCCTGCTTCTTATGGGCAATCTCCTTTAAAAAGGCGGGTAAGGCACGAAGAGCCGGAATTTCCTGTAGCAATTTCCACTGCTTATCAATGGGCATATCCCCCACATAGACTCGAACCACACGGCTCAAAACGGTGTCTAAAAGCTTGTTTTCATTTTCGCAAAGGAGAATCATGATAACATGCTCCGGAGCTTCCTCCAGGGTTTTTAAAAGGGCATTTTGGGCCTCCACCGTCATCTTATCGCTGTGGCACAGTACGTAGACCTTGTACTGCCCTTCCTTCGGGGAAATGTCCACCGTCCCCTTCACTTCCTGACGAATCTGATCAATGGAAATACTGGATTTCTTCTCTCCGTTTTCCTTCTCCTGATAATCCACAAAAATCAGATCCGGATGCTCTTCCTTTTCAATGCGAAGACTCAGACTGTCCTCCGGCTCTTCCTTTTCACTATAAAAATCTGGCCGTTTCTCTGTGCTTTCTTCTTCCAGGGGAAGGCTGAACTGCTTTTCCGGTTCTTCCTTTTTACTTTTATGAAAAAGCCGTACCACAAAGTCCTTCGCCATCTGACGAAGCAAGTCCTCTTCCTGCCCAATCACAAGATAAGCATGATGGATTCGATGATCCGGTATGGAAATCCCCTTCATTCCTTGCCTTTTCCTCTTCCTGTTCTCTTCTTATCACAATCGGATGACCCTCTACAGCCCTCTTTCCGTTCCCGATTTTATATCCGCCAGAATCTCTTCCACACATTTGTCAAAATCAAGATTGTGATAGCGTTTCTTAATGCCGGCTTCCCGAAGCTTTTCCTCCGAAAAATCCTTATTATCCGCCTGAAAACGTCTTTCCAGCTCCTCCAGAGCCTTGGGATCATTCCCCTGCTCCCGAGCCTTGGCTCGACTTAGGCGAAGCTCATCCTCCAGCTCAATATAAACAGGCTGAATAAATTCCTGCCCCAGATAATCTTTAATACTGTTGTAGCTTTCCAAGGTTCCGATGCAGAGAAAACCCTTGCCTTTCTCCCGAAAATCTTCCTCATAAGCCGTACCGTAATACCAAAGTCCAAAGGCAGTATCATAGCTGCGGCTTTCCATCATTTTCCCCTCTGAAAGAAGCTTTAAAAAATCCTCTTCCAAAAGAAAGTGATATTCCTCCCCCCTCCTTTTCCATGGGGCGCATAGGCCTGGTGGTATAAGGAATAATCCTTTTTAAGTCGCTTCTTTTCACCAGCTCTTGGAAAATGCTATCCTTTCCTACAGCGGATTTTCCGCAGATATAGTATATCATTGCTCCTCATTCTCCTAAGGCTGGCCCGGGCCCTGATTGTCTCCGCTATCATCCGCAGACTTGGGGCCTTCTCCTACTACCGCATCATCAGAGCTATGACTCTTACTGCTTTTCTGACCGACCGTAGATTCCTTCGTTGCTGCCGTACTGCTCTTTTTACCGCTTTGACTCTCCAAGGTGGGAGATTCCCCGATGCTTTCCTTGTTGCCCTTACCGGAGGAACTGCTTTCCTCTTTGGAGGCGGAATCTTTTCCGGATTCCTTCGTAGATTCCTTGGTACTCTCCTTATTGCTTTCTTCGGATTTGGTCGATGTTTCTTCCTCCGAGCTTTCTTCCGTAGTCTTTTCCGTTCTGGCTTCCGTTTCTTTCTTCTTGCTCTCTTTGGTGGCTTCCGTAATCACAACCGCTTCCTTACTGCTCTCTGAGGCAGCTTCCGTCGCCTTTAAATTCGGTAAAGAAAAGCCTGCAATATTCTTGAAAAACAAAAAGCAAACCACGATAGCAACAATGGCCAGGGATAAGGCAAAGAGCAGCTTCAGAATATCCCCGATAAAATTGGCTTCTTCATCCACATGCTGCTCACTTCTTCTTTTCTTTCTATGATCCTTCATACCTAATCTATAACCCCTTTGCAAAAAACATTTTTCCTTAGAATCTTGCATATTTTAACATGAAAATGCAGAACAATCTATGAGGAACTAAGCCCAAGATTTAACTTATCTGTATTGCTTCTATATTTTATGTAAAAAAGGAATTTCCTCTTCAAAATACTTTAAAAGAATTTTCTCTTCAAAATACTTTAAAGGAATTTCTCCTTTACTTCTCCGGAAGAAACAATCTTCATGCTGCCCTCTTGGCAACGCACGGAAAGAGAACCGTCCTCTAAAATCCCTTCTACCCTTCCTCGATATTCCTGATGATTCTCCGTGAAGAGGATATCCTTAGTTAATAAGATATTTTCCTTCCTATACTCTTCTTCTACCTTGTCCCGATCTAAAAGAGAAAAATAGTGAAACAGGATAGAAGCAAGAAACTGATTTCGGTTTATAGTTTCCTTCTTTTCCTCATGATAATCAAACAATGTTCCGGCAATGCCGGAAAGCTCCTGGGGAAATCCGGCTTCCGGCAGAAAAAGATTAATCCCGATACCCATAATACAATAGGCTAAAGAAGAAGAATCGCTAAGCTGTCCTTCAGCTAAGATTCCCACAAGCTTTTTTCCTTTATAAAACAGGTCATTTACCCACTTAATGGAAAGCTCTATATCAAAAACCTCCTTCACGGCACGTTTTACCGCAACAGCTGCATGGCAGGTTAAAACCAATGGGTTCTTGTTTTCTCCCCTGGGCTTGGTCAAGATACTGAAGTACAAGCCGGAGCCCTTGGGAGAAAGAAAGGATTTACCCATCCTACCCCGTCCGGCAGTTTGATAATCGCTAAGAAAAACGGTACCTTCCGAAATATGGGAAAAGATATCTTCTCCATAGGGAAGCTTTTGAATTCTTCTTTTACATTCCGTATTGGTGGAGTCAATTTCATCAAATAAAAGTACATGAGGTTCCAAAGATAAGCATCCCTGATTTCTTAGCTGATAAAAACGCAATATTTCTGTAGAAGATAAGGGCTCCATAATTCCTCCAAATTTCTATATAAGATCAGATTATTATGAATACAGATATATGAACATAAACTAATGATATATGAACATAAACTATTTGAAATTCAAAATAAATTTATATACAAAAAAATCCCAAGAACATCTTGGGATACCGTGACGCCAACGAGAATCGAACTCGTGATACCACCGTGAAAGGGTGGTGTCTTAACCGCTTGACCATGGCGCCATAACTCTATAGTAGAGCGAAAGGCGAAGACCGGATTTGAACCGGTGATCAGGGTGTTGCAGACCCACGCCTTACCACTTGGCTACTTCGCCACACATTCTCTTGGCTTAGCGAAGAGAAATGGGAAACGCCTCCAGATGGACTCGAACCAACGACACCGCGGTTAACAGCCGCGTGCTCTACCGACTGAGCTATAGAGGCATAAATAAATATCCGATTAAAAGAGTTTATCATAGTAAAATAAAGATGTCAAGACAAAAACCAGACGCATTGGATAAGCCCTCGACCTATTAGTAACTGTCAGCTGAATGTATTGCTACACTTACACCTCAGTCCTATCTACCTCGTTCTCTTCAAGGGGTCTTACTCTTGCGATGGGATATCTCATCTTGAGGTTGGCTTCACGCTTAGATGCCTTCAGCGTTTATCCATTCCCAACTTGCCTACCCTGCTATGGGATTGATTCCCAACAGGTACAGCAGAGGTCAGTCCATCCCGGTCCTCTCGTACTAAGGACAGATCCTCTCAAATATCCTACGCCCGCGCCGGATAGGGACCGAACTGTCTCACGACGTTCTGAACCCAGCTCGCGTACCGCTTTAATGGGCGAACAGCCCAACCCTTGGGACCGACTTCAGCCCCAGGATGCGATGAGCCGACATCGAGGTGCCAAACCTCCCCGTCGATGTGAACTCTTGGGGGAGATCAGCCTGTTATCCCCAGGGTAGCTTTTATCCGTTGAGCGATGGCAATCCCACTTTCATACCACCGGATCACTAAGTCCGTATTTCTACTCTGCTCGGACCGTCGCCCTCGCAGTCAAGCTCCCTTATGCCTTTACACTCTTTGGATGGTTTCCAACCATCCTGAGGGAACCTTTGAGCGCCTCCGATACACTTTCGGAGGCGACCGCCCCAGTCAAACTCCCCACCTGACATTGTCCCTTGACCGGCTTACGGCCTAAGGTTAGAAATCCAATAACATAAGGGTGGTATCCCAACAGCGACTCTGATAATACCGAAGTTCTATCTTCTTCGTCTCCCACCTATCCTGTGCATACATTACCGAATCCCAGTATCAAGCTGGAGTAAAGCTCCATGGGGTCTTTCCGTCCTGGCGCGGGTAACCAGCATCTTCACTGGCACTTCAATTTCACCGGGTGCATTGTTGAGACAGCGCTCAAATCATTACGCCTTTCGTGCGGGTCGGAACTTACCCGACAAGGAATTTCGCTACCTTAGGACCGTTATAGTTACGGCCGCCGTTTACTGGGGCTTCAATTCAAAGCTTCGATTGCTCTAACCTCTCCTCTTAACCTTCCAGCACCGGGCAGGCGTCAGCCCATATACTTTACCTTACGGTTTCGCATAGACCTGTGTTTTTGCTAAACAGTTGCTTGAGCCTTTTCTCTGCGGCCCAGTTGCCTGGGCACCCCTTCTCCCGAAGTTACGGGGTCATTTTGCCGAGTTCCTTAACAATGCTTCTCCCGCCGGCCTTAGGATTCTCTCCTCATCTACCTGTGTCGGTTTGCGGTACGGGCTTACTAAACACAATAGCGGCTTTTCTCGCCACAGAGTCCAAGAGCTTCTCTACTTCTTTTCGATCCGCATCAGGTCTTCAGATTGTGTAGCGGTTTTTCCTACTACACTCCTACCTCCCTTGCACCGGTCTTCTCATTCCCGGCTCTCTCTTTCTCCATGTGTCCCCACATTTCTGATTTAGTAAGGTACTGGAATCTACACCAGTTGTCCATCGACTACGCTTCTCAGCCTCGCCTTAGGCCCCGACTTACCCAGGGCAGATCAGCTTTACCCTGGAAACCTTAGATATTCGGCCTGGAGGATTCTCACCTCCATCTCGCTACTCATTCCGGCATTCTCTCTTCAAAACTCTCCACGGCTCCTTCCGGTACCGCTTCTACGTGTTTTCAATGCTCCTCTACCGATGGTTTACACCATCCCTAAGCTTCGGTGTCATGTTTTAGCCCCGTTAATTTTCGGCGCAGGACCTCTCGACTAGTGAGCTATTACGCACTCTTTGAATGTGTGGCTGCTTCTAAGCCAACATCCTAGTTGTCTATGAAATCCCACATCCTTTACCACTTAACATGTACTTTGGGACCTTAGCTGTAGATCTGGGCTGTTTCCCTTTTGACTACGGAATTTATATCCCGCAGTCTGACTCCCATGTATATCTATACGCCATTCGGAGTTTGATATCTATTGGTAGACTTTGACGCCCCCTCAAGAATTCAGTGCTCTACCTGCGTTAGACTCTCCATGAGGCTAGCCCTAAAGCTATTTCGAGGAGAACCAGCTATCTCCGGGTTCGATTGGAATTTCTCCGCTATCCACACCTCATCGCCACCCTTTTCAACGGATGTGCGTTCGGACCTCCACCAAATTTTACTTTAGCTTCATCCTGGACATGGATAGGTCACCCGGTTTCGGGTCTATATCTACTGACTTTGCGCCCTATTCAGACTCGCTCTCGCTTCGGCTCCGGACCTTAAGTCCTTAACCTTGCCAGTAACTATAACTCGCCGGACCGTTCTACAAAAAGTACGCGGTTCAGCTTGCGCTGTTCCACAGTTTGTAAACACAGGGTTTCAGGTTCTCTTTCACTCCCCTCCCGGGGTCCTTTTCACCTTTCCTTCACAGTACTAATCGCTATCGGTCACTGAGTAGTATTTAGCCTTAGGGGGTGGTCCCCCCGTATTCCTGCCAGGTTCCACGTGTCTGACAGTACTCTGGATTCCGCTCATTCCTTTACGCTTCGTGTAAGGGGCTTTCACCCTCTATGGCAACGCTTTCCATCGTCTTCCACTCACTTACGGAACTAAATGCGGTCCGAACCCCAAGGTGCACGCACCTTGGTTTGGGCTCTTCCGATTTCGCTCGCCACTACTTTCGGAATCACTGTTGTTTTCTCTTCCTCCGCCTACTTAGATGTTTCAGTTCAGCGGGTTCCCTCTGTACAGTTATGTATTGGCTGTACAGTACTAGAGCTTTTCTCTAGTGGGTTTCCCCATTCAGATATCTGCGGATCAAATCGTATTTGCCAATCCCCGCAGCTTTTCGCAGCTTATCACGTCTTTCTTCGGCTCTCAGTGCCTAGGCATTCACCCTATGCTCTTATTGCTTAACCAATTCTCCACTTGATCGCTCAAGTGTTCGAGATACTAGCGTGTATCTCTTTTTCTGATTTGCAAGTACAGTATTTGCATACCTACTTGCCTCGTTTTGTACAAGTTTTACCTTGTACCCTCGGATGTCTTACTCTATTTACTAGAATAATCATTTCTTTCGGATATTCACTTATCAATGTACTCTCGTGGATTGCTCCACGAATGGAGATAAGGGGATTCGAACCCCTGACCCCCTGCTTGCAAGGCAGGTGCTCTCCCAACTGAGCTATATCCCCAAAATGCTTTCGCATTGGATATTTTTTAAAAAATGTCCGGCATCCACCTATCTTCCCGTGCCGTTACCAGCAAAGTATTTTCGGCCGCTTAAGTCTTAACCGTCGTGTTCGGGATGGGAACGGGTGTTTCCCCTAAACGCATCAACACCGGACAAAGTTTAACTATTTAATTCTTTTAGCTTCTTCTACATAGAACTTACTCAACATCGAACTGTTTCGATATTAAATCTCTTCTATAGATTCTTCTAAAAGTTGCGACTTCCGTCGCCCCTCTATTCATCAAAAATCGAATAACACACAAACCCCTACTTTATCCTTAGAAAGGAGGTGATCCAGCCGCACCTTCCGATACGGCTACCTTGTTACGACTTCACCCCAGTCATCAGTCCTGCCTTCGGCAGCTCCCTTTCTTGGGACACTGACTTCGGGCATTACCAACTCCCATGGTGTGACGGGCGGTGTGTACAAGACCCGGGAACGTATTCACCGCAACATGCTGATCTGCGATTACTAGCGATTCCAGCTTCGTGTAGTCGGGTTGCAGACTACAGTCCGAACTGAGACGTTATTTTTGAGATTTGCTTAAGGTCACCCTCTTGCTTCCCTTTGTTTACGCCATTGTAGCACGTGTGTAGCCCAAGTCATAAGGGGCATGATGATTTGACGTCATCCCCGCCTTCCTCCAGGTTATCCCTGGCAGTCTAGTTAGAGTGCCCATCTTACTGCTGGCTACTAACTATAGGGGTTGCGCTCGTTGCGGGACTTAACCCAACATCTCACGACACGAGCTGACGACAACCATGCACCACCTGTCACCATTGCCCCGAAGGGAAAGTACATTACATACTCTGTCAATGGGATCTCAAGACTTGGTAAGGTTCTTCGCGTTGCTTCGAATTAAACCACATGCTCCACCGCTTGTGCGGGTCCCCGTCAATTCCTTTGAGTTTCATTCTTGCGAACGTACTCCCCAGGTGGAATACTTATTGCGTTAGCGACGGCACCGAGATGCTTTGCACCCCGACACCTAGTATTCATCGTTTACAGCGTGGACTACCAGGGTATCTAATCCTGTTTGATCCCCACGCTTTCGAGCCTCAACGTCAGTTATTGTCCAGTAAGCCGCCTTCGCCTCCGGTGTTCTTCCTGATATCTACGCATTTTCACCGCTACACCAGGAATTCCACTTACCTCTCCAACACTCTAGAACAACAGTTTCCAAAAGCAGTTCCCAGGTTGAGCCCGGGTATTTCACTTCAGACTTGCCATTCCGTCTACGCTCCCTTTACACCCAGTAAATCCGGATAACGCTTGCCCCCTACGTATTACCGCGGCTGCTGGCACGTAGTTAGCCGGGGCTTCTTAGTCAGGTACTGTCATTATCTTCCCTGCTGATAGAGCTTTACATACCGAAATACTTTCTTCACTCACGCGGCGTCGCTGCATCAGGGTTTCCCCCATTGTGCAATATTCCCCACTGCTGCCTCCCGTAGGAGTTTGGGCCGTGTCTCAGTCCCAATGTGGCCGGTCATCCTCTCAGATCGGCTACTGATCGTTGCTTTGGTAGGCTTTTACCCTGCCAACTGGCTAATCAGACGCGGGTCCATCTTATGGCGATAAATCTTTTCACCCTGTACCATGCGGTACTGTGTGCTTATGCGGTATTAGCAGTGATTTCTCTCTGTTATCCCCCTCCATAAGGCAGGTTACCCACGTGTTACTCACCCGTCCGCCACTAGATAACGTATCTTCCGGCCGAAGCTTTCCGATACGCATCTCGTTCGACTTGCATGTGTTAGGCACGCCGCCAGCGTTCATCCTGAGCCAGGATCGAACTCTCATAAAAAGTTAAGAGATTACTCTCTTTAAGTTCTTTCTCCAGTCAAAACTTAGCTTAGCTTTTGTTTTTCCTTTTTTTACTTTTGGTTTATTAAACCGTTCGTGTAAGTTTCGTTTGAAACATTACTGAAAATTCTTCAAGAATCTTCAGGGTCTGTGTATTATTCGATCTTTGATTTTCAAGGTTCAGTTTTGCAAAAAGTTTTCCGGTTCACCTCGGCTGAAGCCTTGATTTTCCTTGCTTTCTTTCTGCTTTTTGCTGTCTTGTTTTTTGCGACAGCTTATGTATCTTAACACCCGTTTATGGGACTGTCAAGCAATTTTTTGCCTTTTTTTTGGAATTTTTTTCCATTTTCAGGAAACAACTATATCTTGGTTTTAAGGCTTCTATATCTTGTTTTTCCTTCTGTTAATTCATAAAAAAGATTCTTGTAAACAGATTGCTTTCCTTCAGAATGTAGGGAATACTCCCCGGTCGGGAAAAGCCTTCCAAAATCGTATCCTTTAGGGGGAAGTTAGGCAAAATACTGAGAAGTATCAAGGCGAACCAAAGCCAAAAATACCCATTCCACCGCTGATAACGCCGCTCCGGAGAGCCGGTTTACCAGCTTAAGTCCCGGCAATTTAAAGAGATACTCCAAAATTTGAAAGCCAATTTTCAAAAGAATCCGAAGAATAAGATATAAGATTACAAAGAAAATCACGCTATAAACCAGCTGGAAGATTTTCTCCGAAAGATTGGCCTTCCATTGTTCCAGACCGATAAACTGATAGAACAAATCAATGTTTTCCATAGACTTGTCCGGTGTAGGATTGCTGCCTATCACATCGGAAAGCTGCGCTCCCTCTCTCTGAATCGGAAAGAAAAAGCCTGCAATATTTTGCACCAGCTTCTGCAACTCTTGATTCTTGGCAAGCTCCTGCTGTGCCACCGGCATAAGCAGCTTTGCCATAGCAATGGAGAGAAGCAGGGAGGTCATCGCAAATATTTTTTTTAATAATCCCTTCTTGTAGCCATGCCATACCATAGCGCTAAGGGAAAGGAGTAGGACTAAGCCTACTCCCATTTCACTCATTCCCATATTTTACCCCATAAAATGTTCTTCTCGTAAAATCAACTTATCGTCCTTATTGTACTTTGGACGAAGGAAAGAACTTAACTTCTTGCCAAGGCTTGGTTTCTCCGCCTGGTCTGCGGCTTCCTCCACCAGATCCTCCGCACTTTGCTTATTCAGAATAATTCCGTCCTCTTCCATAAGCTGAATTCTCTCATAGAGAGCGGTGATTCCCTTCTCCGTGATGGCACAGTCAATGCTGTCGGCATAAGATATCGCATATTCCGCAAACTCGTCTATGCTCATTCCCGCATTTTTCTTTTCCTTTTGACCAAGAGGAGAATGCTTTTCCAACGCATCGGAAATAGCGGATAAGTCTTCTTCCTGTTCTCTGATTGGAGCTTCTCTTCTCTCTTCTCTTACAGAAGGAGCATCCTCAACAGCTTCCTCTTCTATTTCCTCGTCGTAGTCTTCATTTTCATCATCATAATACTCATCCTCGGGCTCTGCATCTTCGAAGTCCCGAGAATCGGCTTCCTCACGGATTGCTGATGGAGCTTCCTGCTTTTCCTTAGCTTCTTCCTTCCGGGCTTCTTCCTCCAAAACCTCGGTATAGGGACGTGCCGGTCTGTCGAAAATGGAAGGCTTATGGGGAACGTACTCTTCTTCCACAGTCTCTTCCGGCTCTTCCTTCTCCGGCTCCTCTACAGAAGCCTCAAGATCCACGTCTTCCAGATCGTTATCCTCTTCTTCCTCCGGCTCTTCCTTGTTGGAAACGATGTCGAAGTAGTCGATAAATCTGGGTCTATCCTCAGCCATACGATCAAAATGATCGTACACATCCACCAATATAATAGAAGAAGCGTCCTTTGGATTTTGAATGTATCTTTCGATTTCATCCACAACGGAATACTTCAGTTTTCCGGCTTCTTCAATAATTAAATCTCTTTCCTTCAGCTTCTCTGCAAATGGAGCGAAGCCCTTTCATTAAGCTTGTCCGCATTGGTTTTCGCTACCTTAAACGCAAGATTGTATTCCTGATGGAAATACTTGATTTCCTCTACCGCAATCTTGAAGCCTTCTTCCAGAGTATCCGCTTCAATAATCATGTGGTAGGTGGGGATAGACTCTTCCTTCTTATCCGTTGCTGCCGGAGTTTCCTCCTGTGCCGCTTCCTTTCCTTCAGCCTTCTCCTCGGAGCTGTCCTCGGAATATTTTTTGGATGCTTCTTTGGAATCTTCCGGGGACATATTATCGGAAGTTTGATCGGAAGCTCCTACCGTCTCCTCCTTGGAAAATGCTTCTGTTTCCGATGCCTTTTCCTGCTCCGGTTTTTCTTCCGACCGACTTAACGCATTGCTCTCTGCCTGCTTTTCTTTTTCCCTTTGGATTTCTTCTCTGCTTACTTCCTTTGGCGCCAATGCTTCTGAAGCTTCTTCCGGAACTTCTCTAACAGAGGGCTTGTCCTCATATACGCCCCGTCCGGAACTCTTCTTCTCTTCGAAAGCAGGCTCTTCCTCCGGAAGGGCAAAGCTTTCCTTTCGGAGTACTCTTCTTGTATCTTCTTCAAAGGGACGATACTGAAGCTTTAAATCCTGGGCCTTATCCACATATTTTCCCATACCGAAAAGAAGAATCATCTTATCACAAAGGGCGATGCAATCCTCTTCTCTTCCGGCTTCACCATAAAGCTTTGCCAACTCATAAAGCCACTTCTCATCCAACTCGGTTTCGGTAAATTGTTCCAAAGGTCCCACCAGCTGGGAGGCCATAGCTCCCTTTGCCTTCAAAATCTTATAGCGAAGCAGGTATTTTCTGGGATCCTCAGGACTGACATCCAGGAATTCCTTGTAAAATTCAATAGCCTCTTCGATAGAGCCGGAACGTAAGGACAGCTCTGAAAGCTTATAAAGAAAACGCTTTCCCACCGGCGCTCTCTCAAAGGCCATCAGCAGAATATCCTTAGCCTCTTCGTACTCTCCGTTGTACTCATAAATATCCGCAATAGAAGAAAGAAGGTTTGCATTACGCACCCTATTCCAGTCAATGGTATCCGCAATCTGCATAGCAGTCTTGTAATCACCCTGACTGCTTAACTTTTTAATTTGTTCTGCCTTGATACTAAACTCGTACTTGTCCATAATACCCCTTCCACTTCCTATAAACTGACTCTTCCGTCCAATGCTCTAAGAAGTGTTATTTCATCAATGTTTTCTATATCTCCCCCTACAGGGACCCCGGAAGCAATACGGCTTAAGGGCACTCCTAAAGGTTTAATCAGCTTTGTGATATAGCTTGCGGTGGTTTCTCCTTCCAGAGAAGAGTTGGTGGCAATAATCACCTCTTCCACCTCTCCCTGCAAACGAACCATCAGCTCCTTCAAACGGATGTCCTCCGGTCCTATGCCCAGCAAAGGGGAAATCGCCCCGTGGAGAACATGATAAACCCCCTGATATTTGCCTACTCGTTCATAGGCGGACATATCCCTCGGGTTTTCCACCACCATAATCTGTTTATGGTTTCTTTCCGCACTACTGCATACCGGGCAAAGCTCCCCATCCGTTAAGGTACAACAGCATTTGCAGTAGCGAATACTGTCTCTGGCCTTTTTGATGCTGTCGGCCAAAGCGTAGGCCTGTTCTTTCTCTCCGTTAATCAGAAAGTAGGCTAATCTTTGTGCGGACTTCGGACCTATGCCGGGAAGCCTGGAAAGCTCCTGCACCAGACGGTCCATATCCTTGGAAAAATACTCCATTAAAATCCTAACCCCATTCCGCCGGTAAGCTTGCCCATTTCCTGATTGGATTCCTTTTCAATGTCGGAAAGGGCCTGGTTCATTGCCAGAACAATCATTTCTTCCAAAGTTTCCACATCTTCCGGATCTACGGCATCCTTATTCAGGCTGACACTTAAGACCTTTCTCTCCCCGTTCAGCACGACCTTAACGGCACCGCCTCCGGCCTGAGCTACGTATTCCTTTTTTGCCAGCTCCTCCTGGGTTTCTTCCAGCTTCTTCTGCATCTTCTGATACTGCTTCATCAGATTATTCATATTCATGCCGGGCATTCCCCCGCCAAATCCACCATGCTTTGCCATAGCTCCTCCTTAATTTAAATTAAGCATAACTTTTACTATTTTACCATGAATCCCAAGAATAAATCTATGCGAAATCTTATAATTCCCTTACAGTGTGAGATTTTTATCCTTTTATTTTAGCGAATCCTACCCTTGATTTATTCCTGATCGCTGATCTCAATCGTCATGGAAATTTTATTTAAATCTTCATCGGAAACATATTTGGTACTGCGTTCTTCCGTTTCCACCTTTCCCAAAACAAAATGAAATTCCTTTTGATATTTTGCGGAAATCACCTTCCCGATTTCCAGGAGTTCCATATCAGTAAGTACATTGGAAAGCATGCCCAGGCTCGGTGCAATGACCATGGATTTCTTATCCTTTGCCGGATAAACTCTGGATTTCGCCAAGGCCTGTTTCACCGTGGGAGAATCAAAATAGTTTTTGATGATATCCCAGTCCTTCTTTAAAAGCATATAGTCCTCATACTGGGCTTTAGGAAGGACAACTTCCTTTTCCATGGCCTCCGGTACATCTCCATTTTCCTCCTTGGAAAATGCTGTCCTTTCTACAGGAAGAAAGCTTCCCTTCTCCATCTTTTCTTCCAACTCCCGCAATCTTTGTAAAAGAGCATCCGTCTTTCCTTCCATCTCCGGATGAGCCATCTTAACCAATGTGCTTTCCAGCAGAACACGCTTCTGTCTGGCAAAACGATACTGCTGTAAAAGCTCTGTCAATAAACGAATGCCCCTAAGTATTTCTTCCATGGAAAGGCTTTCCCCGTCGGAAAGAAGCTGTTTCTTATTTTCTGCGGATAAATCCATCAAACCGTCAATCTTCTCTACGGTTTTTGCCAGCATAATATTTCGATAATAGTTCAGTAAATCGGAAGTATATTGGCTAAGCTCCTTTCCCTGCTCCAAAACATCGGCCACCAAGGACATGGCTTTTGCTATATCCTTCTCTCGAAGGGAAGCAATCATTTGAGAAAATGCTGCGGTATCCACCGCTCCCAATATTTTCAGGGTGTCCTCATAGCTGATTTCTCGCTGAAAATCATAGCTGGCACACTGATCCAAAAGACTCACCGCATCACGCATGGAGCCATCCCCAATACGGGCAATATATTGGATAGCCTCTTCTTCAATGGCAATATGCTCTTCTTCCACAATATATCTCAATCTATCCGCAATGATGTCCGCGGGAATCCTTCGAAAATCATAGCGCTGACAGCGGGAAAGAATGGTTATAGGCAGGGCATTTGGCTCCGTAGTAGCCAGGATGAAAATGGCGTATTCCGGCGGCTCCTCAAGAGTCTTCAAAAAAGCGTTGTGGGCCGACTCTGTAAGCATATGTACCTCGTCGATAATATAGACCTTATAGCGCATACCCACAGGAGGATACTCCACCTGTTCCCGAATCAGACGAATATCATCCACCTTATTGTTGCTGGCCGCATCCATTTCATAAACATTAATGCTGGTATTGGATAAAATAGCCTTACAGTTTGCACATTCATTGCAGGGATTTCCGTCCTTAGGGTTTAGGCAATTTACAGCCCTTGCCAAGATTTTCGCCATGGAGGTTTTACCTGTTCCTCTGGTACCACAAAAAAGGTAAGCATGACCAATACGATCATGACTTACCTGATTCTTAAAGGAACGAGTGATGGCATCCTGTCCCACCAAATCATCGAAATCCCGGGATCTCCATTTTCTGTATAAAGCGGTATATGACAATTCTTCTTATCCCTTCTATATCGTTAAAACAGATAAAATTGGCGCATAAGTTCATCAACTTCTTTTTAAATATGCTCTTTAAATAAGCTCTTTAAATAAGCTCTTTAAATAAGCTCTATAAAAAACTTCATCATCGGCTACTCTTCATCTCCAAAAGAAATACCCAGCATCTTGGCTTCCTTCACAATTCCGGAATCCGGATCCACCGTTTTTAATTTACCCGCAATATCTGCCAAGGGAACCGTTGTGATTTCATTATTCTTTAAAGAAAGCATTACGCCGTATTTTTCCTTCTTAATCATTCTGGCAGCTTCCGCACCGATTCTTGTGGCAAAAACACGGTCATAGGGAACCGGCTGTCCACCTCTTTGGGTGTGTCCGGGAACAGTTACCCTAACCTCTGCACCGGTTTTTTCCTCTATTTCCTTCGCCAGCTTATAGGCTACGGAAGGATGATTCTTCCTATCCTCCGCCAGCTTCTTCTTTAATTCCTTCTTGGTCAGCTTAGATTCGTCCTTGGAAATAGCCCCCTCTGCTATAGCTACAATAGAGAAACGAGAACCACTTGCGTGACGCTCCGCAATCTTTTTACAAACTGCATTGATATCGTAGGGAATCTCAGGAACCAAAATAATGTCGGCGCCACCGGCAAGTCCGGCATAAAGGGTAAGCAGTCCTACCTTATGTCCCATAATCTCTACAATAAACACTCTACCATGGCTGGCAGCTGTAGTATGAATACAGTCAATGGCATTGGTAGCAACTTGAACGGCAGAATAAAAAGCCGAAGGTCATATCCGTACCGTACAAATCGTTATCAATGGTTTTGGGGCAGCCGATAACATTCAATCCTTCTTCCGACAAAAGATTGGCTGTTTTTAAAGAGCCATTACCTCCTAATACCACAAGACAATCCAGGCGAAGCTTTCTATAGGTATGCTTCATCGCCTCAACCTTGTCCAATCCATTGGCATCCGGTTCCCGAATCTGTTTGAAGGGTGTTCTACTGGTTCCCAGAATGGTTCCGCCTTCTGTCAAAAATTCCGGAGAAATCGGAACGCTCCATCTTGCGATATTCGTCATAAATCAGACCCTTGTAACCATCCAGAAAGCCATAGATTTCCACGTCTCCCAATAGGTTATATAGGGTTTTTCCCACACCGCGCATGGTTGCATTTAAAGCCTGACAGTCTCCTCCACTGGTTAATATTCCTACTCTCATCCTTACCCCCTTTAACTCACTACGGCAGAAATCTTGCTTTTCTACAATAGAACAAAGTATAAGGAAAAGCAATAAAAAAAAGAGACTATTAAAGTCTCTTTCGTTGCGGGAGATGGATTTGAACCAACGACCTTCGGGTTATGAGCCCGACGAGCTACCAGACTGCTCCATCCCGCGATAATCAAATGGGGCCTACAGGGCTCGAACCTGTGACCCTCTGCTTGTAAGGCAGATGCTCTCCCAGCTGAGCTAAGACCCCAGTTGTGTAGATTGCTCTACATAAGACATATTGTCTCAATGGATGGAGGTGGATTCGAACCACCGAAGTCAGTGACAACAGATTTACAGTCTGCCCCCTTTGGCCACTCGGGAATCCATCCATATATAAGCCCTAAGGCTAGCGACCCGGAACGGATTCGAACCGTCGACCTCCGCCGTGACAGGGCGGCGCTCTAACCAACTGAGCCACCGGGCCATATCGTACCTGCTTCTAAATAAGAAGCTGGATTCAAATGTATATTAAAAGCCCCTAAGTCACAATTACCTAACAACAATTAATACACAATTAAACAACATATCAAAGATTATTCTAGACTAGACTTTAGACAAAAACCAGACGCATTGGATAAGCCCTCGACCTATTAGTAACTGTCAGCTGAATGTATTACTACACTTACACCTCAGTCCTATCTACCTCGTTCTCTTCAAGGGGTCTTACTCTTGCGATGGGATATCTCATCTTGAGGTTGGCTTCACGCTTAGATGCCTTCAGCGTTTATCCATTCCCAACTTGCCTACCCTGCTATGGGATTGATTCCCAACAGGTACAGCAGAGGTCAGTCCATCCCGGTCCTCTCGTACTAAGGACAGATCCTCTCAAATATCCTACGCCCGCGCCGGATAGGGACCGAACTGTCTCACGACGTTCTGAACCCAGCTCGCGTACCGCTTTAATGGGCGAACAGCCCAACCCTTGGGACCGACTTCAGCCCCAGGATGCGATGAGCCGACATCGAGGTGCCAAACCTCCCCGTCGATGTGAACTCTTGGGGGAGATCAGCCTGTTATCCCCAGGGTAGCTTTTATCCGTTGAGCGATGGCAATCCCACTTTCATACCACCGGATCACTAAGTCCGTATTTCTACTCTGCTCGGACCGTCGCCCTCGCAGTCAAGCTCCCTTATGCCTTTACACTCTTTGGATGGTTTCCAACCATCCTGAGGGAACCTTTGAGCGCCTCCGATACACTTTCGGAGGCGACCGCCCCAGTCAAACTCCCCACCTGACATTGTCCCTTGACCGGCTTACGGCCTAAGGTTAGAAATCCAATAACATAAGGGTGGTATCCCAACAGCGACTCTGATAATACCGAAGTACTATCTTCTCAGTCTCCCACCTATCCTGTGCATACATTACCGAATCCCAGTATCAAGCTGGAGTAAAGCTCCATGGGGTCTTTCCGTCCTGGCGCGGGTAACCAGCATCTTCACTGGCACTTCAATTTCACCGGGTGCATTGTTGAGACAGCGCTCAAATCATTACGCCTTTCGTGCGGGTCGGAACTTACCCGACAAGGAATTTCGCTACCTTAGGACCGTTATAGTTACGGCCGCCGTTTACTGGGGCTTCAATTCAAAGCTTCGATTGCTCTAACCTCTCCTCTTAACCTTCCAGCACCGGGCAGGCGTCAGCCCATATACTTTACCTTACGGTTTCGCATAGACCTGTGTTTTTGCTAAACAGTTGCTTGAGCCTTTTCTCTGCGGCCCAGTTGCCTGGGCACCCCTTCTCCCGAAGTTACGGGGTCATTTTGCCGAGTTCCTTAACAATGCTTCTCCCGCCGGCCTTAGGATTCTCTCCTCATCTACCTGTGTCGGTTTGCGGTACGGGCTTACTAAACACAATAGCGGCTTTTCTCGCCACAGAGTCCAAGAGCTTCTCTACTTCTTTTCGATCCGCATCAGGTCTTCAGATTGTATAGCGGTTTTTCCTACTACACTCCTACCTCCCTTGCACCGGTCTTCTCATTCCCGGCTCTCTCTTTCTCCATGTGTCCCCACATTTCTGATTTAGTAAGGTACTGGAATCTACACCAGTTGTCCATCGACTACGCGTCTCCGCCTCGCCTTAGGCCCCGACTTACCCAGGGCAGATCAGCTTTACCCTGGAAACCTTAGATATTCGGCCTGGAGGATTCTCACCTCCATCTCGCTACTCATTCCGGCATTCTCTCTTCAAAACAATCCACGGATCCTTTCGGTACCGCTTCATCTCGTTTTCAATGCTCCTCTACCGATGTATAAATACATCCCTAAGCTTCGGTGTCATGTTTTAGCCCCGTTAATTTTCGGCGCAGGACCTCTCGACTAGTGAGCTATTACGCACTCTTTGAATGTGTGGCTGCTTCTAAGCCAACATCCTAGTTGTCTATGAAATCCCACATCCTTTACCACTTAACATGTACTTTGGGACCTTAGCTGTAGATCTGGGCTGTTTCCCTTTTGACTACGGAATTTATATCCCGCAGTCTGACTCCCATGTATATCTATACGCCATTCGGAGTTTGATATCTATTGGTAGACTTTGACGCCCCCTCAAGAATTCAGTGCTCTACCTGCGTTAGACTCTCCATGAGGCTAGCCCTAAAGCTATTTCGAGGAGAACCAGCTATCTCCGGGTTCGATTGGAATTTCTCCGCTATCCACACCTCATCGCCACCCTTTTCAACGGATGTGCGTTCGGACCTCCACCAAATTTTACTTTAGCTTCATCCTGGACATGGATAGGTCACCCGGTTTCGGGTCTATATCTACTGACTTTGCGCCCTATTCAGACTCGCTCTCGCTTCGGCTCCGGACCTTAAGTCCTTAACCTTGCCAGTAACTATAACTCGCCGGACCGTTCTACAAAAAGTACGCGGTTCAGCTTGCGCTGTTCCACAGTTTGTAAACACAGGGTTTCAGGTTCTCTTTCACTCCCCTCCCGGGGTCCTTTTCACCTTTCCTTCACAGTACTAATCGCTATCGGTCACTGAGTAGTATTTAGCCTTAGGGGGTGGTCCCCCCGTATTCCTGCCAGGTTCCACGTGTCTGACAGTACTCTGGATTCCGCTCATTCCTTTACGCTTCGTGTAAGGGGCTTTCACCCTCTATGGCAACGCTTTCCATCGTCTTCCACTCACTTACGGAACTAAATGCGGTCCGAACCCCAAGGTGCACGCACCTTGGTTTGGGCTCTTCCGATTTCGCTCGCCACTACTTTCGGAATCACTGTTGTTTTCTCTTCCTCCGCCTACTTAGATGTTTCAGTTCAGCGGGTTCCCTCTGTACAGTTATGTATTGGCTGTACAGTACTAGAGCTTTTCTCTAGTGGGTTTCCCCATTCAGATATCTGCGGATCAAATCG